>OKWM01000002.1_pt1 | contig 442405 bp, 400 predicted proteins | sample 1607081 | NCBI WGS metagenome assembly OKWM01 (sample SAMN07501041, study PRJEB24779) | human gut metagenome
GTTGGGGTATCGCCAAGCGGTAAGGCACCGGATTCTGATTCCGGCATTCCGAGGTTCGAATCCTCGTACCCCAGCCAAATTCAAAAGACGTTCCTCTGTGAACGCAGCCTGTTGGGGTATCGCCAAGCGGTAAGGCACCGGATTCTGATTCCGGCATTCCGAGGTTCGAATCCTCGTACCCCAGCCACTTATTAACAAAAAAGCTCACTTCGGTGAGCTTTTTTGCTTTCTGCGGATAGTCATCTTGCCGATGCAGATACTGCAAAACTTTAGTCTGCAGCCCCCATCGGCAAATGCCCCTTTACAACCCTAATGCATATTTCAATGCCTGGCGCTTTAATACACCGGCACGTTCGGCAGCCATCAGGCCAATATTACGCAACACGCGCACCGGCGCTAAATCGTTGCTGAAGCCGGCATAGAACAGATCCATGCCGGATTGCATAATAAAGTTATCCGCCCGGCGCCGCGCCTGATAGCGCTTCAGCACCGGCAAGCTGGACCAGGCTTCCCCGCGTCCGCGGGCTTCCGCCAAAATATCCAGCAGCGCGTCAACGTCGCGATAGCCAAGGTTAACCCCCTGCCCCGCCAGCGGATGAATGGTATGCGCCGCATCCCCTACCAGCGCCAGCCCGGGTTGCACGTACTGCAGCGCATGTCGGCGGGTTAACGGGAAGGCGCCGGCGCTCATTGGCGTCACGCTGCCCAGACGTTTCGGGAAATGCGCGGTGATTTCCTGCTGCAGTTGGGTCATCGACATCGCCTGCAGCTGGCGGATGCGCGCCGGGGTGTCGTACCACACCAGCGACGCCCAGTTATCGAATAGCGGCAGGAAGGCGCGCGGCCCGCTGGGGGTGAACTGTTGCCAGGTGCTATCACCGGGATCGTCGGCGCATTGCACGCTAATTAGCATACAGGATTGCTGATATTGCCACGCCTGTACGCCGATGCCGGCCAGTTCGCGCACCTGAGAATTCGCGCCGTCTGCGCCGATCGCCAGTTGCGCCGTGCATACGCTCTCATCGCTCAGGCGCAGCGAAACGCCCTGCGGCTCACGATGAAGCTCGCTTAACGTCACGCCAACCCGCAAGCTCACCTGCGGATGGGCTTCAAGCGCCTGCCACAGCGCCAGCTGTAGCACGCTATTTTCCACCATATAGCCAAGCTCAGGCAGCTTCAGCTCGGCGGCATTAAAGTCAACGTGCGCGCTTTCCCACTCCCAGGTTTCAAGACGACGATAAGCATGCGCGCGCATACCGCGCACCGCTTCCCAAACGCCGAGGCTTTTGAGCAAGCCGACCGACGACGCGCTGATCGCCGAAATACGCACATCCGGCGCCGCAGCGGCATCAAAGGCCGGAGGCGCGTGTTTTTCTATCACCGTCACCGAAAACCCGTGTTGCGCCAGCCCCAGCGCCAGCGCGCCGCCGACCATTCCGCCGCCGACGATGGCGATATCTGTTGCATGAATTGTCATGGCAATTATCCTTAAAGCTGATTTCCTTAAGTTTACCGGATTTTTTGCACCTTGCGGGGGATCGTGGTCGCACTGGTCAGGTGGCAACCAAAGCATTACAATGCGTACCCTGCAAACGAATTCTAATTCTTAACTTATACCCGTCTTTATAATTGAGCATGAGCAAGTCGATGACAAAAAAACTCCATATTAAAACCTGGGGCTGTCAGATGAACGAATACGATTCATCCAAGATGGCCGATCTGCTGGATGCCACCCATGGGTATCAACTCACAGAAGTGGCCGAAGAAGCGGACGTGCTGCTGCTCAACACCTGCTCAATTCGCGAGAAGGCGCAGGAAAAAGTGTTCCATCAGCTTGGCCGCTGGAAACTACTGAAAGAGAAAAAACCCGGCGTGATTATCGGCGTCGGCGGCTGTGTCGCCTCCCAGGAAGGCAAACTGATTCGCCAGCGCGCCCATTACGTTGACATTATTTTTGGCCCGCAGACGCTGCATCGCCTGCCGGAGATGATCGACGCGGTGCGCAATAACCATAAACCGGTTATCGACGTGAGCTTCCCGGAAATCGAAAAATTCGATCGCCTGCCGGAACCACGCGCCGAGGGGCCGACCGCCTTCGTTTCCATTATGGAAGGCTGCAACAAATACTGCACTTACTGCGTGGTGCCCTACACCCGCGGTGAAGAAGTGAGCCGTCCGTGCGACGATATTCTGTTTGAAATCGCTCAACTGGCGGCGCAAGGGGTGCGTGAAGTCAACCTGCTCGGGCAGAACGTTAACGCCTGGCGCGGCGAAAACTACGATGGCACGACCGGCAACTTTGCCGATCTGCTGCGTCTGGTCGCCGCCATCGACGGCATCGACCGTATTCGCTTCACCACCAGCCACCCGATTGAGTTTACTGACGATATCATCGAGGTCTATCGCGATACCCCTGAGCTGGTGAGCTTCCTGCATTTACCGGTGCAGGCCGGTTCCGATCGCGTACTGAACCTGATGGGCCGTACCCACACCGTGCTGGAATATAAAGCGATTATCCGCAAGCTGCGCGAAGCGCGCCCGGATATTCAGATTAGCTCCGACTTTATCGTCGGTTTCCCTGGCGAAACGACGGAAGACTTCGAAAAAACCATGAAGCTGATTGCCGAGGTTAACTTTGATGTCAGCTACAGCTTTATCTTCTCTGCCCGCCCGGGCACCCCGGCGGCGGATATGGTCGACGATGTTCCTGAAGCCGATAAAAAACAGCGCCTGTACATTCTGCAGGAGCGTATTAATCAGCAGGCGATGGCATGGAGCCGCCGCATGCTCGGCACCACCCAGCGTATTCTGGTAGAAGGCACGTCGCGTAAGAGCCTGATGGAGCTCTCCGGGCGCACCGAGAACAACCGCGTGGTGAACTTCGAAGGCACGCCGGATATGGTCGGTAAATTCGTCGACGTAGAAATCGTCGATGTCTACACTAACTCATTACGCGGCAAAATTGTCCGCACAGAAGATGAGATGGGACTGCGCGTCGTGGAATCGCCGGAATCGGTCATTGCGCGTACGCGAAAAGAAAACGATCTGGGCGTCGGCATCTACCAGCCGTAATCCCGGCAGGCCTGTCGGTTCCGGCAGGCCTTGCATTTCCCCTCCTCGCCCCTATATCTACAGCAATGCTTGCGCCATATTCCCGTGACGTGAATAATTTCCTTATTGGCCGGATGACGATTGTCCTCCGGCAACACACGTAATAAGAGGAACAGTTTGAACATAGAAACCCGTGAAATTACCCTGGAGCCAGCGGACAATGCCCGCCTGTTAGCACTGTGCGGCCCGTTTGACGACAACATCAAACAGCTGGAGCGTCGGTTGGGTATTGAGATCAACCGCCGCGACAATCACTTTAAACTGACCGGCCGCGCCATCTGCGTGCACGCCGCGGCCGATATTCTGACAAGCCTGTATGTCGATACCGCGCCAATGCGCGGCCAGATTCAGGATATTGAACCGGAACAAATCCACCTGGCTATTAAAGAAGCCCGGGTGCTCGAGCAGAGCGCCGAGAGCGTGCCGGAATACGGCAAGGCCATCAATATCAAAACCAAACGCGGGGTGATCAAACCGCGTACGCCAAACCAGGCGCAATACATCGCCAATATCCTCGACCACGACATTACCTTTGGCGTCGGCCCGGCGGGTACCGGTAAAACCTATCTTGCTGTCGCCGCGGCGGTCGATGCCCTGGAGCGTCAGGAAATTCGCCGCATTCTGCTGACTCGTCCTGCGGTCGAAGCAGGCGAGAAGCTCGGCTTCCTGCCGGGCGACTTAAGCCAGAAGGTTGACCCGTATTTGCGCCCGCTGTACGACGCGCTGTTCGAGATGCTCGGCTTTGAGAAAGTCGAGAAGCTGATTGAGCGTAACGTCATTGAAGTCGCGCCGCTGGCCTACATGCGCGGGCGTACGCTGAATGACGCCTTTATCATTCTCGATGAAAGCCAGAACACCACCATCGAGCAGATGAAGATGTTCCTGACCCGTATCGGCTTTAATTCGAAAGCGGTTATCACCGGCGACGTTACCCAGATTGACCTGCCGCGCAATACCAAATCAGGTCTGCGTCACGCCGTCGAAGTGCTGGCGGAAGTCGATGAAATCAGCTTCAACTTCTTCCACAGCGAAGACGTGGTGCGCCATCCGGTGGTCGCCCGCATCGTCAATGCCTATGAGGCATGGGAAGAAGCCGAACAAAAACGTAAAGCAGAACTGGCCGCCGAGCGCAAACGCGAAGCCCAGGAACAGGAGCAAAAATGAGTCAGGTGATTCTCGATTTACAGCTGGCCTGCGAAGACACCAGCGGTCTACCGGACGAAGCCCTCTTTCAACGCTGGGTGGATGCCGTGATCCCGCAGTTCCAGGAAGAGTCAGAGTTAACGATTCGCCTGGTGGATGTCGCCGAAAGCCACGAGCTGAACCTGACCTATCGCGGCAAGGATAAGCCGACTAACGTCCTCTCCTTCCCCTTCGAAGCCCCGCCGGGCATTGAGATGCCGCTGCTCGGCGATCTGATTATCTGCCGCCAGGTGGTTGAACAGGAAGCCAAAGAGCAGGAAAAACCGCTGGAGGCCCACTGGGCGCACATGGTCGTGCACGGTAGCCTGCACCTGCTGGGCTACGATCATATCGAAGATGAAGAAGCGGAAGAAATGGAAGGCCTCGAAACAGAGATAATGCTTGCTCTGGGCTATGAGGATCCGTACATTGCCGAGAAGATTGCTGAATAGTAACTTGCCGGATGACGTCGCAAGCGCCTTATCCGGCCTACATTCATGCGTATCCCAGGCCTGATAAGCGTAGCGCTATCAGGCAAAACATGCCGTACGACGCTGAGTTTGCGCGCGACGAGCGACAATTAAATCAACACGAGAACCCATACGACGCCATGAGCGACGACAATTCACACAGTAGTGACACAGTAAACAGCAAAAAGGGATTTTTCTCCCTCTTACTCAGCCAACTTTTCCACGGTGAACCCAAAAACCGTGATGAATTATTGGCGCTGATCCGTGACTCCGGGCAGAACGAGCTTATCGATGAAGATACGCGCGACATGCTCGAAGGGGTAATGGATATCGCCGACCAGCGCGTCCGCGATATTATGATCCCGCGTTCGCAAATGATTACCCTGAAACGCAACCAGACGCTGGACGAGTGCCTCGATGTGATCATCGAATCCGCCCACTCGCGTTTCCCGGTCATTAGCGAAGATAAAGATCACATTGAAGGGATTCTGATGGCTAAGGATCTGCTGCCGTTTATGCGCAGCGACGCCGAAGCTTTCAGCATGGAAAAAGTGTTACGACCGGCGGTTGTCGTGCCTGAAAGCAAGCGGGTTGACCGCATGCTGAAAGAGTTCCGCTCGCAACGTTATCATATGGCGATCGTCATCGACGAGTTCGGCGGCGTCTCTGGCCTGGTGACTATCGAAGATATTCTCGAACTTATCGTCGGCGAAATCGAAGACGAATACGATGAAGAGGAAGATATCGATTTCCGTCAGCTAAGCCGTCATACCTGGACGGTACGCGCGCTGGCATCGATTGAAGATTTCAATAAAGCCTACGGCACCCACTTCAGCGATGAAGAGGTCGATACCATCGGCGGACTGGTGATGCAGGCCTTTGGTCATCTTCCGGCCCGCGGCGAGTCGATTGACATTGATGGTTACCAATTCAAGGTCGCAATGGCTGACAGCAGACGTATTATTCAGGTCCATGTAAAGCTTCCTGATGATGCGCCGCAGCCGAAGCTGGAAGACTAATTTAACGGGACGATTAACCTAAATGGTATTTGCCTCTTTACTTGAACGCCAGCGCGTACGTCTGCTGCTGGCGCTGTTATTCGGAGCCAGCGGAACGCTGGCTTTTTCACCTTACGACTTCTGGCCAGCGGCGATTGTCTCGCTGTTTGGTCTGCAGGCGCTCACTCTCAACCGTCGCCCGCTACAGAGCGCCTGGATTGGCTACTTCTGGGGGCTTGGGCTATTCGGCACCGGTATTAACTGGGTTTACGTTAGCATCGCGCAGTTCGGCGGCATGCCGGGCCCGGTTAACGTTTTCCTTGTTGCTTTGCTGGCGGCCTATTTATCGCTGTACACCGGTCTGTTCGCCGGGATCCTCGCGAGACTATGGCCGAAAACTAACTGGATCCGTTTGGCCATCGCCGCGCCTGTCATCTGGCAAATTACCGAATTTCTCCGCGGCTGGGTGCTGACCGGTTTCCCGTGGCTACAGTTCGGCTATAGCCAGATTGACGGTCCGCTAAAGGGTCTGGCGCCGGTGATGGGCGTTGAGGCGATAAACTTTCTGTTGATGGTGGTCAGCGGCCTGCTGGCGCTGGCTATCGCGCAGCGCCACTGGAAACCGTTGCTGGTGGCGATAGTGCTGTTTGCCCTGCCCTTCCCGCTGCGTTATATCCAGTGGTATCAACTGCTGCCTGAGCGGGCGACGGAAGTCTCTTTGGTGCAGGGCGATATTCCGCAGGCGATGAAATGGGATGAAAACCAGCTGGTTAACACCCTGAAAACCTATCTCGATCTCACCCAGCCGCATATGGGTAAATCGCAGCTGATTATCTGGCCGGAGTCGGCGATTCCGGATCTGGAAATCAATCAGCAGCATTTCCTCAGCATGGTTGATGACCTGATGCGGGCCAAAAATAGCTCGTTGATTACCGGTATTGTCGATGCGCGCCTCAATAAACAAAACCGCTACGATACCTACAACACCATCATCACGCTGGGTAAAGATAACCCGTACAGCTACGACTCGACCAATCGCTATAACAAAAACCATCTGGTGCCGTTCGGCGAATTCGTACCGCTGGAATCGATTTTACGCCCACTGGCGCCGTTCTTCGATTTGCCGATGTCCTCGTTCAGCCGCGGCCCTTACGTGCAGCCGCAGCTGGTAGCGCATAACCTGAAGCTTACGGCGGCAATTTGCTACGAAATCATTCTCGGCGAGCAGGTCCGCGATAATTTCCGCCCGGATACCGATTATCTGCTGACTATCTCCAACGATGCGTGGTTTGGTAAGTCAATTGGCCCATGGCAGCACTTCCAGATGGCGCGGATGCGCGCGCTGGAACTGGCGCGCCCGCTGCTACGCAGCACCAACAACGGTATCACCGCCGTTATCGGCCCGCGTGGTGAAATTCAGGACATGATCCCACAGTTTACCCGCGCGGTGTTGACCACTAAGGTCACGCCAACCACCGGCCTGACGCCGTATGCTCGTACCGGCAATTGGCCGCTGTGGGCGTTAACCGCCCTCTTTGGCTTTGCCGCGCTGGTGATGAGCCTGCGCCAGCGTCGACGCTAATCTTTTCCGCCGGGCAGCCGCCCGGCCTGCTCCCGGCGGCATTCGTCGCCGGCGGGCCTTCCCCGCTTTACGCTCTCCAGCGCCAATCTGGCACGTCCATTGCTTAATTTCATCCCTGTAGGCGATTTTGACCGCGGTTGTACTAGGGTTGCACCGAAAGCGTTCGCACTTCGCGCCACGTTGGTGCAACAACCCATTTTTGCCCACAAATGGTGCGGTGCGCTTCGCAAAAATAAACAATAACGCATCAAAATCTTTACATTAAGCCAAACTAAATGCTAACAAGCTCATACAAATACTGCACTTTAAGATTGCAGACGATTCCCGAAAGCGCCGCCTTACGGCAGTGCTCGCAGGAATAACAACACATACACACAATCACAATGGGTATCACTAGCGTCCCTGGCGTTAAGGATAAGGAGTTGGATATGCAATTACGTAAACTGGCCGCCGCAATGCTGGTCATGGGAGTGACCGCTGGTCTGGCGCACGCTGAAGATGCCGCCCCGGCCGCAGGTCAGAGCACGCTGGATAAAATCGCCAAAAACGGGGTGATCGTCGTCGGCCACCGCGAGTCGTCAGTACCATTCTCCTATTACGATAACCAACAAAAAGTGGTGGGTTACTCTCAGGATTACTCCAACGCTATCGTTGAAGCCATCAAGAAAAAGCTGAATAAACCCGATCTGCAGGTGAAACTGATTCCGGTCACCTCGCAGAACCGCATCCCGTTACTGCAGAACGGCACTTATGATTTCGAGTGCGGTTCCACCACCAACAACCTTGAGCGTCAGAAGCAGGCCGCCTTCTCCGATACCATTTTCGTCGTCGGCACTCGTCTACTGGTGAAAAAAGGTGGGCCGATTAAAGACTTCCCGGATCTGAAAGACAAAGCGGTAGTCGTCACTTCCGGTACCACCTCGGAAGTACTGCTGCATAAGCTGAACGACGAGAAGAAAATGAACATGCGCATCATCAGCGCGAAAGATCACGGCGACTCTTTCCGTACGCTGGAAAGTGGCCGCGCGGTGGCCTTTATGATGGATGATGCCCTGCTGGCCGGCGAGCGCGCAAAAGCGAAGAAACCGGATAACTGGGAAATCGTCGGTACGCCGCAGTCGAAAGAAGCCTATGGCTGCATGCTGCGTAAAGACGACGCATCGTTCAAAACACTGGTCGATGACACCGTTGCCCAGGCGCAGACCTCTGGCGAAGCGGCGAAATGGTTTGATACCTGGTTTAAGAACCCGATTCCGCCGAAAAATCTGAACCTGAACTTCGAACTGTCCGACGACATGAAGGCGCTGTTCAAATCACCCAATGACAAGGCTCTTAACTAATTAAAAAAACAGGGGCTCGATAAAGTAGCCCTCCCGATTGTTGCCTTTGCACGGACAGACTATACGGTGGCTGGTCGTTCCCCAGCCGCCGCGAATACCGAAACAAGCAGGGCAACAATCTTCGAGGGTAGCGCTGCTACCCTTTTTTTTCTGGAGTTTATTTATGTCAATAGACTGGAACTGGGGAATATTCCTGCAACCCGCCCCGTTCGGCAACACCACTTATCTAGGCTGGTTATGGAGCGGCTTTCAGGTTACCGTCGCGCTGTCGATTAGCGCCTGGATTATCGCTTTCCTCATCGGCTCGCTGTTCGGTATTCTGCGTACCGTCCCTAACCGCTGGTTAGCCGGGATCGGCACCTGCTACGTCGAACTGTTTCGTAACGTTCCACTGATTGTCCAGTTCTTTACCTGGTACCTTGTTATTCCGGAGTTTCTGCCGGAAAACATCGGCATGTGGTTTAAGTCGGAACTGGATCCAAATATTCAGTTCTTTGTCTCCTCAATGCTGTGCCTTGGGCTGTTTACCGCTGCCCGCGTCTGCGAGCAGGTCCGCGCCGCGATACAGTCCCTTCCTCGCGGGCAGAAAAATGCCGGCCTGGCGATGGGGCTGACCCTGCCGCAAACCTATCGCTACGTGCTGCTGCCGAACGCTTATCGCGTTATCGTGCCGCCGATGACCTCGGAAATGATGAACCTGGTAAAAAACTCGGCTATCGCTTCCACTATCGGTCTGGCGGATATGGCAGCGCAGGCGGGCAAGCTGCTGGATTACTCAGCCCACGCCTGGGAATCGTTTACTGCGATCACCCTCGCCTATGTATTCATCAACGCCGTAATCATGCTGGTGATGTATGTGGTTGAACGTAAAGTTCGCCTGCCGGGCAATATGGGAGGCAAATAATGTACGATTTTGACTGGAGTTCAATTGTTCCTTCCATGCCCTACCTGCTGGCAGGGTTGGTCATTACGCTGAAAATCACCGTCACGGCAATTATTATCGGTATCGTCTGGGGCACCATTCTGGCGGTGATGCGCCTGTCAAGCTTCCTGCCGTTGGCATGGTTTGCCAAAACCTACGTTAACGTTTTCCGCTCGATTCCGCTGGTGATGGTGCTGCTGTGGTTCTATCTGATCGTTCCCGGATTCCTGCAAAACGTGCTGGGGCTGTCGCCGAAAACCGATATTCGCCTGATTTCGGCGATGGTGGCATTTTCGATGTTTGAAGCGGCCTACTATTCGGAAATTATTCGCGCCGGGATCCAGAGTATTTCCCGTGGTCAGTCGAGCGCCGCGCTGGCGCTGGGGATGACCCACTGGCAATCGATGAAGTTGGTGATTCTGCCGCAGGCCTTCCGCGCGATGGTCCCGCTGCTGTTAACCCAGGGTATCGTCCTGTTCCAGGATACCTCGCTGGTGTACGTCCTGAGCCTGGCCGATTTCTTCCGTACCGCCTCCACCATTGGCGAACGTGACGGAACCCAGGTGGAAATGATCCTGTTCGCAGGCGCCGTTTATTTTGTATTTAGTCTCAGCGCATCGCTGTTGGTCAGCTGGTTGAAGAAAAGGACTGTGTAATGATTACCCTGAAAAATATTTCAAAATGGTATGGTCACTTTCAGGTGCTGACCGATTGCTCCACCGAAGTGAAAAAAGGCGAAGTGGTGGTGGTTTGCGGGCCGTCAGGCTCCGGTAAATCGACGCTGATTAAAACCGTTAATGGCCTTGAGCCGGTGCAGCAAGGCGAAATTATCGTTGATGGCACTCAGGTTAACGATAAGAAAACCAATCTTGCTAAACTGCGTTCCCGCGTCGGTATGGTATTCCAGCACTTTGAACTGTTCCCGCACCTGTCGATCATCGACAACCTGACGCTGGCGCAAATTAAGGTTCTCAATCGCGATAAAGAATCTTCGCGTAAAAAGGGGCTTAAGCTGCTGGAGCGCGTGGGTCTGGCGGCGCATGCGGAAAAATATCCGGCGCAGCTCTCCGGCGGCCAGCAGCAGCGTGTCGCGATCGCGCGCGCGCTGTGCATGGATCCGATCGCGATGCTGTTCGATGAGCCAACTTCAGCGCTAGACCCGGAGATGATCAACGAAGTACTGGACGTGATGGTCGAGCTGGCTAACGAAGGTATGACCATGATGGTGGTGACGCACGAAATGGGCTTTGCCCGTAAAGTAGCGAACCGGGTCATCTTTATGGATGAAGGTAAAATTGTCGAAGATGTCGATAAAGAAGCCTTCTTCGCCAACCCACAATCAGAACGCGCGAAAGATTTCCTTGCCAAAATCCTGCACTAAAATCCCAGCGCGCATGTCATGTGCGCGCCTTTTCTCTCTCGATAATGTGTGCCATATATTAGTGGTTTATTTTAATTGTTTTCTTATTAAACCAGTGAATAATTTAACACCCCCCCCTAACAAATCACATTCTAAATTAATTTAATTCATACAAAATTCAGTTTTCTTCGCATGGCTAAGCGTTACCGCCACCGCTAACATACCCCCCTTAAGAACAAGCCCTGGGAATATTTCCCAACACAAAACTTTCTGATAATAAAAAATAATATTTTTATGGATGACCCTATACCCTGAATAAGGCCGTGTTTTAAGCAAGCTTAGCAATACAGCATGCAAATTTAATGAAACAAATGGAACTTGCTTCATGTTTAATAAAAAAAATCTGATTCACACCCTGCTGATTGTGTTTTTGTGTCAGCAGCAGGTTTTCGCCAGTACGATAGTCTCCACCACGACTAACCAAAACGCGCAGGATAAAGCCCGTCAGGCGGCGCTGACACCACAGCAGCAGGCCGCCCAGGCTTCACTAATTAATACCGACCGACAAACGCTCACGTTTCCAAAGGAAGAAAACTGCAGGTTCATCAATAATATTCATATCGATTCTGCCGAGCCGAAGCTCACGCATCAGCTTCTGGACAACCTTACAGCTCAGGCTCTGCATCGTTGTCTGGGGATTAACGGTATTCAGCACCTCACCATGGCATTACAAAATGAGTTAATCGCCCGTGGTTACATAACTTCATTACTGACCATCCCGGAACAGTCATTGACGGAGGGCACATTAAGGCTCGAACTCGCTTATGGCAAAATCGGTGATATTTTCTGGTCAACGACAAGCGAGCAAACCACCAGCATCTGGAACAATATCCCCACCGGCAAGGGAGATATCCTGCGTCTCACCGATCTCGAACAGGGAATGGAAAACCTGCGCCGCCTGCCAGGAAGTTCGGCGAATATGCAAATATTACCGGGACAACGGGAGGCAGAAAGCAATCTGCAGCTAACGCGTCGGCTGGATAAAAAATGGCAGGTGGGAGCCTGGATGGATGACGCTGGCAGCCGCGCCAGCGGTCGCTATCAGGCCGGAGGTGCGCTCTATCTTTATGATATCACCACACTCAACGACATTTTCTATGTCTCAGGAGGAGGAGATATCGAGTTTAATCAACATAATGATGGTAACCAGAATGGCAGTCTGTATTACTCGATTCCCTTCGGTTACTGGGCGTTAGGTCTTTACGGTTCACAGAGCCAATATCGCCAGTTGTTCAAGGGCAACTGGTCGCAAACGGATTATAAAAGTAAAAATCGCTACTATAGCGCGACGCTGTCACGACTGCTGTCTCACACCCGTCAGCAAAAAACGTCGCTGGATTTCCGTATCTCAAAAAGTACATCACACTACTATTTTGGCGGTGAAGAACTTAGGGTGATGCGCAAACAGAACCCGACATGGGAGCTGACGCTACGACAGCAACGCTATTTCGATAAAAAAGTTGTCGCCGCCAGCCTGGGGTTACAGCGCCGCCTCCCATGGCTAAACTCCGTCGCCACACCGGAAGAAAAAGCAGGCCAGTTCAGTAAGCGCTCACGCGTAGTACATGCCGATTTGCAGGCCTTAATGAAATTCGATTTAACCGGAGATAGATTTAGCTATGCACCGCATTTTAATGCGCAATATAGCCCGGACATTCTCTCTTCGGATAACCAATTTAATATTGGCAACCGCTGGACGGTTCGCGGATTTGATGGCGAATATACTCTCTCTGGCAATCAGGGATGGTACTGGAGCAATGATTTCATCTGGGATATTGCCGGCCCGGAACAGCAATTCTATTTAGGATTAGATATTGGTCGTATTATCGGCAGTGAACAATATCGGCAAGGAAAAGTTATTTCAGGTGCCGTTAGCGGATTGCGCGGTGATATATTCTCAACACAATATGATTTTTTCATCGGCACACCGCTAAGTAAACCAGATAACTTTAGTAGTGACTCATTCAATATGGGTTTCTCATTGAAGTGGAAGTATTAACACAACCTATTTTTCACTATATTTAAAGGAATAAATTCATGTTTAAGTTTAAATTAACCTATGTTGCTTTAGCAGCAGCGTTAAGCTCGACGGTGGTGTACGCCGATCCGTCGACTTACACCCATCTATCAGGCGCAACGGTGGTTGATATTGAAGCGCCGAATGCTGCAGGCGTTTCGCACAACCTGTATCGTGAATTTAACGTTGGCAGCAACGGTTTAATACTCAATAACAGCGACAGCGATATTAATCATGCGACTTTTGGCAATATTGCTAAAAACAACAATCTGACTAATGGCGGCGCATCGGTGATCCTGAATGAAGTCACCTCCAATAAAGCCAGTTCATTAAATGGCTTCATTGAAGTCGCCGGGCTGAAAGCCGACGTGGTAATCGCTAACCCTAACGGTATTACCTGCTCCGGCTGTAGTTTCGTTAATACCAACAAGGCAATATTAACGACAGGTCAGGTGAATTTGACCGATGAAGGCGCTATCGGCAGCTATACCATCACCAATGGCAAAATCACCATCGATGAAAATGGCATGAACGCCGCTAACAGCTATGCTGCTCTACTCGCCGACGCGATTAAAATTAATGGTAAAGTGCAGGCCAAGAACGCCCTTGTTAGTGCAGGTAATTTCACCATGGATAACAGTTCTGCCGCGGTGACCTCAGCGGGTAAAAAAGCGACCCTGATCGAAATGACGATTAACCCGCAATACAGCATCGACGTCAGTAGCCTTGGCGGCATCACCGCCAACAGCATTAGCATGATTGGCAATAACATTGGCTTTGGTGTACGTAATAATGGCTCTATTGTCTCAAACAGCTCACTGCAGCTCACCAGCTACGGAAATCTGCTGAATAAAGGGACGATAAAAGGCAACGGTCTGCTAAGCCAGGTTTCTACGGTCACAGGTATCACCAATGAAGGCAGTATCGGCGGAGCCAATTATTTAATGCTCTCCAGTGGGGATTATATTGTTAACGTCGGTTCGATCACCGGCGGTCAGCTGATTGCCACCGCTAACGGCAACATCACTAACGGCGACTCCGGGACGATGACCGGAACCAGTAGGTTAAGCCTGGCCAGCGGTGGAAAAATCCGTAATGAGGCTAAGGCCTCTCTGCTGTCGAATAACCAGATTTCCGCCACGGCAATGGGCGATTTTCTGAATGAAGGGAAAATCAGTGCTAAAAACACCGCCCTTACTTTTGTTGGCGAGAGTTTTAAAAATACCGGGAACATTAATTCAACCGGCAACACCACCATTCAGTCTCTTAAACAGGATGGCACCGTAAATGTCGGGGAAATCTACAATCTGGGTAATATCACTGGCGAAAACATCAATCTACAAACCAACGGCACACTGGCGCAAAGCACCAGTGGCAAAATGACCGCAACTAACGCGATTACCGCGCACAGCTATTGGTTGAATAATAATGGCTCGATGCAAGCGCAAAGTATTACCAGCGATCATGGCCCGGTCAATAATACCGGCAGCATCTCCGCACATAATATTTCTATCACCACTTATGCGGATATTGTTAATGAAGGAACCATTTACAGTAGCGGGGATTTAGTTCTGGATACGCAAAAAAGAGGCAATATCTATAACTACAGTCTGATCGATGCGGATGGCACCCTGACGATGACGGCGAAAAAGGTAGTCAACAGCGGTCGTGGTTGCGGTTGGTTTAAATTTAATACCTGTGATGTCGGCACCATCAGCGCCAACAAGATGGTCCTCAACTCCTCGCATAAATACGCCAGTGAGATGGGTGGTTATCAATACTTCAAGGTTGCAGAAATTAATACCGTACTGTAATGACTCAGCGATGCGCAGCGCAATGCGCATCGCTGCTTTTAGCGTTTACGGCTCAAATGGCCGCCGCTGAAACTGGTCATGCCCGCATTTCGGGCAGAGTGGCAGCACATCCGGGGTGTATACCGCCAGATGGTAGTGGCACTTCTCGCATACCAGGTTGCCAAGACCTACCACTTCCCCGCTGTGATAGACTCCGTGGTGGTTCAGATCCTGAAACACCTCACGCCACTCAAGCTGGGTTTTGTCGGTGATATCGGCAAGCTCCTGCCACAGGCTCTCTTTGATCACCCGCATAAAGACGCTGTCGCTATCGTCTTCATGGCTCTCTTCATAGCTGCGGGCAAATTCTTCCAGATCGCGCTTCACCGCCGCGATAAGTGACTCAACCTCGCTCTGCGTCAGATCGCCTGCCTGGGTGATTTTCTCCCTCGCCTGCTTCACCAGCGCGTCAATGTCACGCTCTCCATTGCGCAGCCGTTCACTGAGCGAGGAGACCAGTTCCCGGTAATATTGAGCAACCTTGTTCATCATTTCGCCTCCGGTGTGATTAACTGCTTCTAATAATAGACGTTATCGGCGGTTTGCTTTGCCATCCGCGCCACAGAGTCGCGAAAAATTCTGCGCCGCTTTTGCCGATGTTAATGTGCGAAAGGCTGTTTTGACGTGGACGTTTGGGCTATGCTATGCCGATCTGAAATAACACATCCATTGGCTACATTTTGTAGCTGTATTGAAAACAGGACCACTGGCTGCCATGCAAGAGCAATACCGCCCGGAAGAGATAGAATCGAAAGTCCAGCTTCACTGGGACGAAAATCGTACATTTGAAGTAACTGAAGACGAGAGCAAAGAGAAGTATTACTGCCTGTCGATGCTTCCTTATCCTTCTGGTCGACTACACATGGGTCACGTGCGTAACTACACCATCGGCGACGTCATCGCGCGCTATCAGCGCATGCTGGGCAAAAACGTCCTGCAGCCGATCGGTTGGGATGCGTTTGGTCTGCCTGCGGAAGGCGCGGCGGTGAAAAACAATACCGCCCCGGCCCCGTGGACCTATGACAACATCGCATACATGAAAAACCAGCTGAAAAAGCTGGGCTTCGGCTATGACTGGAGCCGTGAAATTGCGACCTGCACCCCGGAATACTACCGCTGGGAGCAAAAATTCTTCACCGAGCTGTATAAAAAAGGCCTGGTGTACAAAAAAACCTCAGCGGTGAACTGGTGTCCGAACGATCAGACCGTGCTGGCTAACGAACAGGTTATCGACGGCTGCTGCTGGCGCTGCGACACCAAAGTTGAGCGCAAAGAGATCCCGCAGTGGTTTATTAAAATCACCGCCTACGCTGACGAACTGCTCAACGATCTGGACAACCTGGATCACTGGCCTGACACCGTTAAGACCATGCAGCGCAACTGGATCGGCCGCTCTGAAGGGGTAGAAATCTCCTTTGACGTCAACGACTACGCCGATAAGCTGACCGTCTACACCACCCGTCCGGATACCTTCATGGGCTGCACCTACCTTGCCGTCGCAGCGGGTCACCCGCTGGCGCAACAGGCTGCGGCTAACAATCCGGCGCTGGCCGCCTTTATCGACGAATGCCGTAATACCAAAGTTGCCGAAGCCGATATGGCGACGATGGAGAAAAAAGGCGTCGACACCGGCTTTAAAGCTATTCACCCGCTGACCGGCGAAGCCATCCCGGTATGGGCGGCTAACTTCGTACTGATGGAGTACGGCACCGGCGCGGTGATGGCCGTTCCGGGTCACGACCAGCGCGACTACGAGTTTGCCAGCAAATACGGCCTGAACATCAAGCCAGTTATTCTCGCCGCTGACGGTTCCGAGCCGGATCTCTCCGAGCAGGCCCTGACCGAGAAAGGCGTGCTGTTCAACTCCGGCGAATTTAGCGGCCTGGATTACGAAGCAGGCTTCAACGCCATTGCCGATAAACTGGCCGCGATGGGCGTTGGCGAGCGCAAAGTTAACTACCGCCTGCGCGATTGGGGAGTTTCCCGCCAGCGTTACTGGGGCGCGCCAATTCCGATGGTGACCCTGGAAGACGGTACCGTGATGCCGACGCCGGAAGACCAACTGCCGGTTATCCTGCCGGAAGACGTCGTCATGGACGGCATCACCAGCCCGATCAAAGCCGATCCTGAGTGGGCGAAAACCACCGTTAACGGCATGCCGGCGCTGCGTGAAACCGACACATTCGACACCTTTATGGAGTCCTCCTGGTACTACGCGCGCTACACCTGCCCGCAGTACGATAAAGGTATGCTGGAGCCGAATGCCGCGAACTACTGGCTGCCGGTGGATATCTACATCGGCGGCATCGAACACGCCATCATGCACCTGCTCTATTTCCGCTTCTTCCACAAGCTGATGCGCGATGCCGGTATGGTGAATTCCGATGAGCCAGCTAAACAGCTGCTGTGCCAGGGTATGGTACTGGCCGATGCGTTCTACTACGTCGGCGAAAACGGCGAGCGTAACTGGGTATCACCGATTGACGCCACCGTTGAGCGTGATGAAAAAGGCCGTATCGTTAAAGCCTTCGACCCACAGGGCCGCGAGCTGGTGTATACCGGCATGAGCAAAATGTCCAAGTCGAAGAACAACGGTATCGACCCGCAGGTTATGGTTGAGCGCTACGGCGCGGATACCGTACGTCTGTTCATGATGTTCGCCTCCCCAGCAGAAATGACCCTTGAGTGGCAGGAATCTGGCGTAGAAGGGGCAAACCGCTTCCTGAAACGCGTCTGGAAACTGGTTTACGAGCATACCTCTCAGGGCCCGGCTGTCGCCCTGGATGTGGCAAGCCTCAGCGAAGATCAGCAAGCGCTGCGTCGCGACGTGCATAAAACGATTGCCAAAGTGACCGATGATATCGGCCGTCGTCAGACCTTCAATACCGCCATTGCCGCGGTAATGGAGCTGATGAACAAACTGGCGAAAGCGCCGCAGGAAAGCGAACAAGATCGCGCGCTGATGCGTGAAGCGCTGCTGGCCGTGGTGCGTATGCTCAACCCCTTCACCCCGCATGCCTGCTTCACCCTGTGGCAAGAACTGGGCGGCGAAGGCGATATCGACAACGCGCCGTGGCCGGTAGCAGACGAAAGTGCAATGGTTGAAAACACGACTCTGGTCGTCGTCCAGGTAAACGGTAAAGTTCGTGGTAAAATTACCGTTGCGGTAGACGCAACCGAAGAGCAGGTTCGTGAACGTGCAGGCCAGGAACATCTGGTCGCAAAATACCTTGAAGGCGTGACCGTACGTAAAGTGATTTACGTTCCGGGCAAACTGCTCAATCTGGTCGTTGGCTAAGCGCGGGAGGAAGCGTGCGATATCTGGCAACAATGCTGTTATCTCTGGCGGTGTTAATCACCGCCGGTTGCGGCTGGCATCTACGTAGTAATACGCAGGTTCCAACCACAATGAAAACTATGATTTTCCAGTCAGGCGATCCGAATGGTCCATTAAGCCGTGCGGTACGTAACCAGCTACGTCTGAATGGCGTAGAGCTGATCGAAGCCGATACGCTGCGTAAGGATATTCCGTCCCTGCGTCTGGGTAACTCATCCATTCAGAAAGATACGGCATCCATTTTCCAGGATGGTCGTACTGCTGAATACCAAATGGTGCTGACCGTTAACGCCACCGTATTGATTCCGGGCCATGACATTTACCCAATCAATACCAAGGTTTATCGCTCGTTCTTCGATAACCCGCAGGCGGCGCTGGCGAAAGATGCCGAGCAGGACATGATTGTTCGTGAAATGTACGATAAGGCTGCGGAACAGTTGATCCGTAAATTGCCGAGCGTGCATGTTGCGGATGTCGAAGCCACTAAAGAGGCTGAGCAGCCGGTGTCTGGTACCCCGGCCACCTCAACCTCTGGCAACCGCGTCTCCACTACGCTGGGTAACTGATGATTCGGTTGTACCCGGAACAACTCCGCGCGCAGCTCACTGAAGGGCTGCGCGCGGCGTATTTATTGCTTGGTAGCGACCCATTGCTGTTACAGGAAAGCCAGGATGCGATCCGCGAAGCCGCGGCCGCCCAGGGCTTTACCGAACATCACACCGCGACCATCGATGCCAGCACCGACTGGCCCGCCCTTTTTTCCTTAAGTCAGGCGCTGAGCCTCTTTTCCAGCCGCCAGACGCTTCTGCTTATCCTGCCGGAAAACGGCCCGAATGCGGCGATCAACGAACAGCTGTCCACGCTGGTCGGTATGCTGCATGAAGATCTGCTGCTGATTGTCCGCGGCAACAAGCTTACCAAGGCGCAGGAAAACGCGGCGTGGATAACAGCGCTTGCCAGCCGCGCCGTGCAGGTGAGCTGCCAGACGCCGGAATACGCGCAGTTGCCTCGCTGGCTGGCCGCCCGCGCTAAACAGAATCAGTTGCAGTTAGATGAGGGCGCCAGCCAACTGCTGTGCTACTGCTATGAAGGCAACCTGCTTGCGCTGGCGCAGGCGCTGGAGCGCCTCTCTTTGCTGTGGCCTGACGGTAAACTGACGCTACCGCGCGTTGAACAGGCAGTGAATGACGCCGCCCACTTTACGCCGTATCACTGGGTCGATGCCCTGCTGGCCGGCAAAAGCAAACGCGTACTGCACGTCCTGCAACAACTGCGCCTTGAAGGTTGCGAACCCGCTATTTTGCTGCGCACGCTGCAGCGCGAACTGCTGCTGCTGGTCACTCTGAAGCGCCAGTCGGCACATACGCCGCTGCGCACGCTGTTTGATAAACACCGTGTCTGGCAGAACCGACGTCAACTGGTCGGCGACGCGCTCACGCGCCTCAGCGCCGAACAGTTACGCCAGGCCGTTACGTTATTAACCCGCGCCGAGCTCACCTTCAAACAGGACTACGGCCAGTCAATATGGCCCGAGCTGGAAAGCCTTTCGTTACTGCTCTGCCATAAAGCGCTGGCGGACGTTTTTATTGATGGTTGATATGACTCAGTTGCAGGCAATGTACGGCGGCACCTTCGATCCGGTGCATTATGGTCACCTTAAGCCGGTAGAGATTCTGGCAAACCAAATTGGTCTTAGCCGGGTCATTATCGTGCCCAATAACGTGCCGCCGCATCGCCCGCAGCCGGAAGCCACCAGCGCCCAGCGGGTACATATGCTGGAGCTGGCAATTGCCGATAAACCCCTATTCGTTCTCGACGAACGCGAGCTACAGCGCGATACGCCGTCCTGGACTGCGCAAACGCTACAGGAGTGGCGGCAAGAACAAGGCCCGGAACAGCCCCTGGCGTTTATCATCGGCCAGGACTCGCTGCTGACCTTCCCCACCTGGCATAACTACGCCACGATCCTCGATAACGCGCATCTGATCGTCTGCCGCCGTCCGGGATATCCGCTGGCGATGAAGCGCGAAGAAGATCAGCAATGGCTCGATAAACATCTCACCCACGACGTCGAGTTGTTACATACCCGTCCCGCCGGGGTTATCTATCTGGCGGAAACCCCGTGGTTCGATATTTCCGCCACGCTGATTCGTCAGCGTCTACAGCAAGGTGTCTCCTGCGCCAATATGCTGCCGACCGCCGTACTGGACTATATTCACCAGCAGAAGCTCTATTGCTGAGAACCGGCTGCGAGGATATCGTTACGCTACGCGATTTCCACGGAGTGCATCATGAAATTATGGCTGGTTCGCCACGGCGAAACGCAGGCTAACGTCGACGGACTGTATAGCGGACATGCCCCCACCCCCCTTACCGAACGCGGTATCCAGCAGGCGCGCTCGCTGGGTGACTATCTGCAAGCGGCGCCTTTCGACCAGGTATTGTGCAGCGAGCTGGCGAGAACCCAGCACACCGCCGACCTGTTGCTCGCTGGCCGGCCTGTCCCCCGGCAAATTATTCCTTCATTGAATGAGATGTTCTTTGGCGATTGGGAAATGCGTCACCATCGCGATCTGCAAAAAGAAGACCCGCGGAACTACGCTGCCTGGTGCAAAGACTGGCAACACGCCACGCCGACCAATGGCGAAAGCTTCCAGGCCTTTGCCCAGCGTATCGCGGACTTTGCCGCCAGCCTCGGGCAATATCAACAGCGGGCTAACCTGCTGATCGTCGGCCATCAGGGCGCTTTAAGCCTGTTAATCGCACTCTTATTGCAGATGCCGGCGGCAGCAATGTGGCATTTTCCCCTCGCCCACGGTTGCTGGAGCCTTATCGAACAGCGTGACGATTTCACAACCTTACGCGTATTAAATAGCCAGGCGCAGTGGCGCGCGGAATAAGAATTCATGGCCGCCCATTGACAGCCCCGAGCAGGCTGCTATTCTCCGCAGCCAGGCTACACCCGCTATACGCATCTTGCAGAAATTGTTTTACAAAAATGGCGATGCATTCGTCGGCAAGGGATGGGATGATAGCCCGCTTTCAAGGGCTGAAAGCTGACTTTTCTCCCGACATTGCCATGACTTCGGGTATACTGTCAGGCTCGTTATTGTTATCACTCTTCACGCACCCAGGGGGAACACTTGCAGGGTAAAGCACTCCAGGATTTTGTTATCGACAAAATTGATGACCTGAAAGGTCAGGACATCGTCGCCATTGATGTACATGGCAAATCCAGCATCACCGATTGCATGATTATTTGCACCGGCACCTCCACGCGCCACGTAATGTCCATCGCCGACCATGTGGTGCAGGAATCCCGCGCCGCCGGTATGCTGCCGCTGGGCGTCGAAGGTGAAGCCGCCGCCGACTGGATCGTAGTCGATCTGGGCGACGTGATGGTTCACGTCATGCAGGAAGAGAGCCGTCGTCTGTACGAGCTGGAAAAACTCTGGAGTTAATGCGTGAAGCTGCAATTGGTGGCCGTTGGCACCAAAATGCCGGACTGGGTTCAGACCGGCTTTAGCGAATATCTGCGCCGTTTTCCAAAAGATATGCCGTTCGAACTGGTAGAGATCCCTGCCGGTAAGCGCGGAAAGAATGCCGATATCAAACGTATCCTCGAAAAAGAGGGCGAAATGATGCTGGCAGCGGCAGGCAAGAACCGTATCGTGACCCTGGACATCCCCGGCAAACCCTGGGATACGCCACAGCTGGCGCGAGAACTGGAACGCTGGAAGCAGGATGGCCGGGACGTCAGTTTACTCATTGGCGGCCCGGAAGGTCTCTCTCCGGCCTGCAAAGCGGCAGCGGAACAGAGTTGGTCGCTTTCCACGCTCACGTTGCCCCATCCGCTGGTACGCGTGCTGGTGGCTGAGAGCCTGTATCGTGCGTGGAGCATAACGACTAACCACCCTTACCACCGTGAGTAATGATGACCTGGGTAGACTAAGCAGCGAATGAAATTACAGAATTCTTTCCGCGACTATACGGCTGAATCCTCGCTGTTTGTACGCCGCGCGCTGGTCGCTTTTACGGGCATTTTGTTGCTTACCGGCGTGCTGATTGCCAACCTCTACAACGTACAGATTGTCCGTTTCAACGACTACCAAACGCGTTCCAACGAAAACCGCATTAAGCTGGTCCCTATTCCGCCCAGCCGCGGCATTATTTACGATCGTAACGGCACGCCGCTGGCGCTGAACCGCACCATCTATCAGCTGGAGATGATGCCGGAAAAAGTCGATAACGTGCAGCAGACGCTGGATGCGCTGCGCGGCGTCGTCGACCTGACCGACGACGACATCGCCGGCTTTAAAAAAGAGCGCGCGCGCTCTCACCGTTTCACCTCGATTCCGGTGAAGGTCAATCTTAATGAAGTCCAGGTGGCGCGTTTCGCCGTTAACCAGTACCGCTTTCCCGGCGTTGAAGTCAAAGGCTACAAGCGCCGCTACTATCCGTATAACTCCGCCCTGACCCACGTTATCGGCTACGTCTCTAAAATTAACGATAAAGACGTCGATCGCCTGGATAAAGAGGGCAAACTGGCCAACTACGCGTCGACCCACGACATCGGTAAGCTGGGAATCGAGCGTTACTATGAAGACGTGCTGCACGGGCAAACCGGCTACGAAGAGGTTGAAGTCAACAACCGCGGCCGCGTTATTCGCCAGTTAAAAGAAGTGCCGCCGCAGGCTGGACGCGATATCTACCTAACCCTTGATTTGAAGCTGCAGCAGTATATCGAAACGCTGCTGGCGGGCAGCCGCGCGGCAGTGGTGGTCACCGACCCGCGCAGCGGCGCGATTCTGGCGCTGGTTTCAACCCCGAGCTACGATCCCAACCTGTTTGTCGATGGTATCTCCAGTAAAGATTATTCCGGACTACTCAACGATCCGAATACCCCGCTGGTCAACCGCGCGACGCAGGGGGTCTATCCACCCGCCTCGACGGTAAAACCCTACGTCGCGGTCTCAGCCTTGAGCGCCGGCGTCATTACCCGCAACACCAGTCTGTTCGACCCCGGCTGGTGGCAGTTGCCTGGCTCGGAAAAACGCTATCGCGACTGGAAAAAATGGGGCCACGGTCATCTGAACGTCACTAAAGCGCTGGAAGAGTCCGCGGATACCTATTTCTATCAGGTCGCCTATGATATGGGCATTGACCGCCTTTCCGAATGGATGAGTAAATTCGGCTACGGCGACTACACCGGCGTCGACCTGGCGGAAGAGCGCTCCGGCAACATGCCAACTCGCGAATGGAAGCTCAAGCGCTTTAAGAAACCTTGGTACCAGGGCGACACCATCCCGGTCGGTATCGGCCAGGGCTACTGGACCGCCACGCCTATTCAGATGAACAAAGCGCTGATGATCCTGATAAATGACGGTGTGGTTAAAGTCCCTCACCTGCTGCAAAGCACGCTTGAAGACGGTAAACAGGTTCCGTGGGTTCAGCCGCATGAACCGCCGGTCGGCGATATTCATTCCGGCTATTGGGAAATCGCTAAAGACGGCATGTACGGCGTTGCTAACCGCGGCAATGGTACCGCGCACAAATACTTTGCCAGCGCGCCGTATAAGATTGCGGCGAAGTCCGGTACTGCGCAGGTTTTCGGCCTGAAAGCCAACGAAACCTATAACGCGCACCGAATTTCCGAACGTCTGCGTGACCACAAACTTATGACGGCGTTTGCGCCTTACAACAACCCCCAGGTCGCGGTGGCGATGATCCTGGAGAATGGCGGCGCCGGCCCGGCGGTCGGTACCATTATGCGCCAGATCCTCGATCACATCATGCTGGGTGATAACAACACCAATCTGCCGAGTGAAAGCCCGGCGGTGACGGCGGGGGAGGATCAATAATGACCGATAATCCGAACAAAAAATCACTATGGGATAAAATCCATCTGGACCCCACGATGCTGCTCATCCTGCTGGCGCTGCTCACCTACAGCGCGCTGGTTATCTGGAGCGCCAGCGGCCAGGACGTGGGCATGATGGAGCGTAAAATCGGCCAAATCGCCATGGGCGTGGTGATTATGATCGTGATGGCGCAGATCCCGCCGCGGGTATATGAGGGCTGGGCGCCCTACCTCTATATTTTCTGTATTATTTTGCTGGTTGCCGTAGACGCCTTCGGCGCAATATCCAAAGGCGCACAGCGCTGGTTGGATCTCGGTATTGTACGCTTTCAGCCCTCGGAGATTGCCAAAATAGCGGTGCCGCTGATGGTGGCGCGGTTTATTAACCGCGATGTCTGTCCGCCGTCATTGAAGAATACCGCCATCGCACTGGTCCTGATCTTCCTGCCGACCCTGCTGGTTGCGGCGCAGCCAGACCTCGGCACCTCGATTCTGATCGCCCTCTCCGGCCTGTTTGTCCTGTTCCTCTCCGGCCTGAGCTGGCGCTTAATCGGCATCGCGGTGGTACTGGTCGCCGCCTTTATTCCGATTTTATGGTTCTTCCTGATGCACGATTACCAGCGTCAGCGCGTCATGATGCTCCTCGATCCGGAAACCGATCCGTTGGGCGCGGGCTATCATATTATTCAGTCGAAAATCGCTATTGGTTCCGGCGGCTTACGCGGTAAAGGCTGGTTGCATGGCACTCAGTCGCAGCTCGAATTCCTGCCTGAGCGCCATACTGACTTTATCTTCGCCGTGTTGGCGGAAGAGCTGGGTCTTATCGGGGTATTGATCCTGCTGGCATTGTACATTTTGCTTATCATGCGCGGACTGTGGATCGCCGCCCAGGCACAAACCACCTTTGGCCGCGTCATGGCAGGCGGTTTAATGTTGATTTTATTCGTTTATGTCTTCGTAAATATTGGTATGGTAAGTGGTATTTTGCCGGTGGTGGGGGTACCTTTGCCGCTGGTCAGCTACGGGGGCTCAGCCCTAATCGTATTGATGGCCGGGTTTGGTATCGTAATGTCGATCCATACCCACAGAAAAATGTTGTCGAAAAGCGTTTAAGGGGTTCGCAATGCGTAAGCAATGGCTGGGGATCTGCATAGCAGCGGGGCTGCTGGCGGCATGTTCGGGTGAAGACGTTCAGCAGAAGACGGTTAGCGTCCCGCAGCCGGCTGTCTGTAATGGTCCGACGGTAGAAATTAGCGGCGCCGACCCGCGTTTCGAAACGCTGAACGCCACGGCCAATCAGGATTATGAACGCGATGGCAAAAGCTACAAAATCGTCCAGGATCCGGCCAACTTCACCCAGACCGGTCTGGCGGCAATTTATGACGCCGAGCCGAACAGCAACCTGACCGCCTCTGGCGAAGCGTTCGATCCAACACAGCTTACCGCCGCGCATCCGACCTTGCCCATCCCAAGCTATGCGCGTATCACGAACCTGGCTAATGGCCGAATGATCGTGGTGCGCATTAACGATCGCGGCCCGTACGGCAATGACCGGGTCATTTCCCTGTCCCGCGCCTCCGCCGACCGCCTGAATACCTCGAACAATACTAAAGTTCGTATCGATCCTATCATCGTCTCTCAGGACGGCGCCTTGTCCGGCCCAGGTATGGCATGCACCACCGTCGCCAAACAGACCTATGCCCTGCCTTCACGTCCCAACCTTGATGGCGATGGTTCTGCCGCCATCGCCCCGGCCGATCAGTCAAACGTTCACGCCATCAGCAACTCAACGCTTAAGCCTGAAGATAACGTGGGCGCGCCGGTTAACGGCAGTGGATTCCTTGGCGCACCGACGCCGCTGAATACTGGCGTGCTGGAAAGCAGCGAACCTGCTGCTGCGCCTGCCGCCGTCGCCGCGACGCCGGCAACACCCAGCGCTCCGGTCACCGCGCCGGGCTCGATTCAGGGAAGCGTTGCGCCTGCCGCGACCGCAGCAGCAGCCGCGACTGTTGCCGCACCAGCCGCCAGCACCAGCGGCGAGTTCGTCGTGCAGGTGGGCGCCGTTAGCGACCAGGCTCGCGCCCAGCAATATCAGCAGCGCCTGAGCCAGCAGTTCGCCGTTCCCGGACGTGTGATGCAAAACGGCGCCGTATGGCGGATCCAACTGGGGCCATTTGCCAGTAAGTCGCAAGCGTCGACGGTACAACAGCGCCTGCAAAACGAAGCGCAGCTGCAATCATTTATTACTCGCGCCAACTAAACGCAACGCCGCGGCATCCCGTGCTACTGCATATGTAAAAATCATTAACAAAGTCATATGTAATGTCGGGTGCCGCTGCGAAATGCATTTGTTATAGTAAGGCACTTTTTTTAATTTCATCACGGATGCCGTTGTTCTAACCATGAAGACCTCTTTCACCGCTCGTTTACTCGTTACGGCCCTCTCCGTTGCGGCACTGTCTACCGCTGCCCGCGCCGATGACCTGAATATGAAAACCATGATCCCAGGCGCTCCGCAGATCGATGCCGAATCCTGGGTTCTTATTGATTACAACTCAGGTAAAGTACTGGCGGAAAACAACGCCGACGCCCGTCGCGATCCGGCGAGCCTGACCAAAATGATGACCAGCTACGTCATTGGCCAGGCCATGAAGGCGGGGAAATTCAAAGAATCCGATCTGGTCACCGTGGGTAACGACGCGTGGGCAACCGGTAATCCGGTGTTTAAAGGTTCTTCCCTGATGTTCCTGAAACCGGGCATGCAGGTGCCGGTTTCTCAGTTGATCCGCGGCATCAACCTGCAATCCGGTAACGATGCCTGCGTGGCGATGGCCGACTACGTTGCCGGCAGCCAGGACGCATTTGTCAGCCTGATGAACAATTACGTTAACGCGTTGGGCCTGAAAAACACCCATTTCCAGACCGTTCACGGCCTGGATGCCGACGGTCAGTACAGCTCCGCGCGTGACATGGCGCTGATCGGCCAGGCGCTGATCCGCGACGTACCGAATGAGTACTCCATCTACCGTGAGAAAGAGTTCACCTTTAACGGTATTCGCCAGCTGAACCGTAACGGCCTGCTGTGGGATAACAGCCTCAACGTCGACGGTATTAAAACCGGCCATACCGATAAAGCAGGTTACAACCTGGTCGCTTCTGCTACCGAAGGCCAGATGCGCCTGATCTCCGCGGTTATGGGTGGACGTACCTATAAGGGTCGTGAATCCGAGAGTAAGAAACTGCTGACCTGGGGCTTCCGCTTCTTCGAAACCGTAAACCCTATTAAAGCCGGTAAAGAGTTCGCCTCTGAACCGGCCTGGTTCGGCGATAGCGATCGCGCCTCTCTGGGCGTAGATAAGGATGTCTATCTGACTATCCCACGCGGGCGCATGAAAGACCTGAAAGCCAGCTATGTGTTGAACAACACCGAGCTGCACGCGCCGCTGCAGAAAAACCAGGTGGTCGGTACCATTAACTTCCAATTAGATGGCAAAACTATCGATCAGCGTCCGTTAGTGGTGCTGCAGGAAATTCCGGAAGGTAATTTCTTCGGCAAAATCATTGATTACATTAAGTTAATGTTCCATCACTGGTTTGGTTAAAAATTGAACACTTGAAAGTGTGATTTCTATCCCCATATACTATTCATCAAAGAAACCTGATAACTCCCACATCACGTGGGAGTTATTATTTTAGTCGTCACACCGGAGCTGACATGAAAACCAAACTTAACGAACTGCTTGAATTCCCTACTCCATTTACTTACAAAGTAATGGGGCAGGCGTTGCCTGAGCTGGTTGATCAGGTGGTGGAAGTGGTACAGCGCCATGCGCCTGGTGATTACTCTCCGTCAGTAAAACCGAGCAGCAAAGGTAACTACCACTCGGTCTCCATCACCATTAACGCTACCCACATTGAGCAGGTCGAAGCCCTGTACGAAGAGCTGGGCAATATCGAAATCGTGCGGATGGTGCTGTAATCCCTCGCCTTACCCGGCCTCAAGCGCCGGGTAATCCTCTTTCTTTCGCTGTGATATACTCTCCCCCACTTAAGTCATCCCTCTCGGCGGAGACGTTGTTTTGCAGCACAATACCATTCTTATTCGACAACTCGGCCTGCAACCTTACGAACCCATCTCGCAGGCAATGCATGAATTTACCGACAGTCGTGACGACACGACGCTGGATGAAATCTGGCTGGTAGAACATCACCCGGTCTTTACTCAGGGTCAGGCCGGTAAAGCCGAACACGTGCTGGTGCCAGGCGATATCCCGGTTATTCAGAGCGATCGCGGCGGTCAGGTGACCTATCACGGGCCAGGCCAACAGGTGATGTATGTATTGCTGAATCTTAAACGGCGTAAACTCGGCGTACGTGAATTAGTGACGCTACTGGAGCAGACCGTGGTCAATACTCTCGCAGAGTATCAGATTGAATCCCACCCACGCGCCGATGCGCCGGGGGTTTACGTTGGTGAACAGAAAATCTGTTCACTGGGGCTGCGTATTCGCAAGGGCTGCTCGTTCCACGGACTGGCGCTGAATGTGGCAATGGATTTGACGCCATTCCTGCGTATTAATCCGTGCGGCTATGCCGGCATGGAGATGACGCAAATGCGCCACTGGCAGCCGCAGGCCACTACGGAAAACGTCGCGCCGCGGCTGGTCGCCAACCTGCTGGCGCTGCTGAATAACCCGCCGCATGAATATGTCGCCGCTTGATGCGCACCGCGCTCTGAACCTTCAGAGCGCAACTCATTATTAATACTTCAAATTTGCAATCAATTGTCACTCTACGCCACATAACCGCCCGCTATAATGAGGCTATGACCCAACGACCGGATCCGCGAGTGGCCGACAATCATCCTCCATTGGAAAGCAACGAACAGCCAGAAGATCGGCAGATCTTTCGTATTCTGCGTAATATCGATCTTAACCTGTTAACTATCTTCGAAGCCGTGTACGTGCACAAAGGCATCGTCAACGCGGCGAAGGTATTAAATATCACACCTTCGGCGATTAGCCAGTCCATCAATAAACTACGGGCTCTATTCCCCGACCCGCTCTTTATTCGTAAAGGTCAGGGAGTCACGCCCACGGCTTATGCGACCCACCTGCATCAATATATCAGCCAGGGGATGGAAGCCTTTCTCAATGCGCTGGATTTGGGCAGCGGCTCACATCAGCAGCGTGTGCTCACTATTGCCACCGCGCCGACCGTCGGCGCTCTGGTGATACCGAAAATCGCCAATGCGTTGAAATCGCGCTTTCCTCAGGTATTACTGCACAATATGGCGATTACCGATGCCGCCAGCCAGCTTAATCAGCGGCAGGTTGACTTACTGATCGACAGCTATCCCCATAGCGGGCTGGCTATTGCACACCAGGTGCTGTTCTCCGAACCGGTTGTCATCTTTTGCCGCGAAAATCACCCCATTTTGCACCTTCCCCTGACGAAGGAAAATCTGCAGCAGTATGAGTTCGCGCTATTGCTACCGGAAGGGCAGCGCTACCCTACTCTGCATCGCCAGCTAGAAGAGTACGTCGGCGAACGCCGCTGCGGCTTTAGCAGCTATAACCTGTTGACCCAGGCGGCAATGATGAATAATAGCGATTTGCTGGGGCTGACGCCGGAGAGTATGTTCGCGCTGGTGGCGAAAATCTGGCCTTTACAAGCGATTTCTTTTCCACCTCTGCAGGACCAGCGTATTGATATTTCGCTCCATTACAACCGGCAAAGCGCACAGGAGCCGTTACTGAAAGCGATTATCGACACCATTGTGCAAACTTATGCCTGCTAACCGCACGCGAGGGAAAAGGATAAAACAACAACTATTTTACAATTTGCCGGGTAACCAGGCTGCTTTCAACCCCGTATCAATGATATACTGCCTGTCCTTAGTTCAAAAATAGTTGATAAATACAACATTTGATTGAATTAATTCGCTTTCCTTCGTGACTCGCAACTGGAACACGCACGCTATGAGTAAACCCATTGTGATGGAACGCGGTGTTAAGTACCGCGACGCCGATAAAATGGCCCTTATCCCGGTGAAAAACGTGGCAACTGAGCGTGAAGCTCTGCTCAGAAAACCGGAATGGATGAAAATCAAACTTCCGGCTGACTCGTCCCGTATTCAGGGGATCAAGGCAGCGATGCGTAAGAATGGCCTGCACTCCGTGTGCGAAGAAGCCTCTTGCCCGAACCTTGCCGAGTGCTTCAACCACGGTACCGCGACCTTTATGATCCTCGGCGCTATCTGTACTCGCCGTTGTCCGTTCTGCGACGTTGCCCACGGTCGTCCGGTGACGCCTGATGCCAATGAGCCGCAAAAACTGGCGCAAACCATCGCCGATATGGGTCTGCGCTACGTGGTGGTGACTTCCGTTGACCGCGACGATCTTCGTGATGGCGGCGCGCAACACTTCGCTGACTGTATCAGCGCTATCCGCGAGAAGAGCCCAAATATCAAGATTGAAACGCTGGTGCCGGATTTCCGTGGCCGTATGGATCGCGCGCTGGATATCCTGAAAGTGACGCCGCCGGATGTGTTTAACCACAACCTGGAAAACGTACCGCGTCTGTATCGCCAGGTGCGTCCGGGCGCAGATTACAACTGGTCGCTGAAGCTGCTGGAGCGCTTTAAAGAAGCGCATCCGGAAATCCCGACCAAATCGGGTCTGATGGTCGGTCTTGGCGAAACCAATGAAGAGATCATCGAAGTGATGCGCGATCTGCGCCGTCATGGCGTCACCATGCTGACGCTGGGTCAGTATCTGCAGCCAAGCCGTCACCACCTTCCGGTACAGCGTTATGTTAGCCCGGAAGAGTTTGAAGAGATGAAAGCTGAAGCCATGGCGATGGGCTTTACCCATGCTGCCTGCGGCCCGTTCGTCCGCTCTTCCTATCATGCCGATCTGCAGGCAAAAGGTATGGAAGTAAAATAACTCCTGTCTTTCTCTGGCCGTCGTTCGCGGCGGCCTGATTTACCGGCTAATCCCCCTTTTCATTGTCATACCTGGTTGCATCTTTTTTCATATCCAAAACGCTAACCATAAAAAAGGCGACAACGAATACGCTGCCGCCTCTTTGCCGCCTGAGCTTCACACCCGGCCGCGACGCGCCCCCGTTCGTCGGGAGCCCGTGATTAATTACTCTTTATGAGAGAGCTTCTGTGCCGGCGCGTCTTCCTCAGCGCTGGTCTTTTTGGCACTGTCATCGTCATCATTCATGGCTTTCTTGAAGCCTTTGATAGCCGAACCCAGGTCTCCACCCAGCGTGCGTAATTTTTTGGTACCAAACACTAAAATAATCAGCGCTGCGACTACCAGCAGTTTGGTAATACTAATCTCACCCATAGCTAACCTTCTTCTCTATACAAGCTCAAGCTGCGAATACGCCATCATACACATATACGCATACAATTAACGGCTATTTGACGCGCCGACACAATAGCAATCTGTAACAAGGTGAATCAAGCCTTGTTTAAAAAAACGTCACAATAATTGCGGTGGCGCAAATCTGCGATTACGCAGCACCGGCAAACTTTCACGCACCTGACGAATATAATCTGCGGATATCTCAGCAAAAATCAGCTGCGGCTGGGCAGCGGCGCCAGCAATGGTGGTACCGAGCGGATCGATAATCCGGCTCTGACCGATATTACGCGTTCCACATTCGCCTGCCGCAATAATGTAGCAGGTGGTATCCAGCGCTCTTGCCGCCAGCAGCGTCGCCCAGTGATGTTCTTTCAATGGCCCGCGAACCCACGCGGTAGGAAGCACCAACACATCGGCACCCTTTAACGCTAACGATAGCGCTAATTCGGGAAAGCGTAAATCGTAGCAGGTCATTAAGCCGATTCGCATCCCATTTACATCAATTAACGGCGGAATTTGTTCGCCGGCATCCACCAGCCGCGACTCCTGCATATTAAACGCATCGTACAAATGGAGTTTCTGGTATTGTGCGCTAATCATCCCCTGTCGTATTGCGACCAGGGTGTTGCTCGCGCGCCCTTCGCCAGAGGGCACGTGCAGCGTTAATATCGTGGTTAAGTCATTACTCCGGCTTTCGGCCAGCAGTTGCTGCATGAAGCCGCCGTCCAGCGCCTGCGCTGATTTCACCGACATATCAGGATCGTTATCGGCCCGCGCCAGCAACGCCTCGGGTAAGACCAGTAACGATACGCCGCATTCTGCCGCCTGACGCATCAGTTCAACGCAGATCTGCGCATTAGTTTGCCACTGCGCCGTGACGGCAAATTGCCCTGCTGCTACCCGCATCTCTTTCTCCCACTTCGAATCCATAGCCAAAAACGCCTTTGGCGCGCTACACTCGGCCTTATACCTAACCAAATAGCAGGAAATGACCGTGTTACAACTCCTTTTAGCCGTTTTTGTTGGCGGCGGAACCGGCAGCGTGTTGCGCTGGTGGCTGGGCATGAAATTTAACCCCATGCATCATGCGATTCCCATTGGCACGCTAATCGCTAACCTGCTGGGCGCATTTATTATCGGCGCCGGGCTGGCGTGGTTCAATCGCCTGACGAATGTCGATCCGATGTGGAAACTGCTTATCACTACCGGTTTCTGCGGCGGCCTGACGACTTTCTCCACCTTTTCAGCAGAAGTGGTCTTCCTGCTCCAGCAGGGGCGTTTCAGTTGGGCATTGTTAAACGTGCTGGTCAATCTACTGGGTTCTTTCGCCATGACCGCGACGGCATTCTGGCTGTTCTCACAGTCAGCCGCCCGCTAACGACAGGCAAAAAAAAACCCGCTATAAGCGGGTTTTTATATTCTACTGACGCGTTGGTTAGATAGCCATTACGTTTGCAGCAGAAGGGCCTTTGGCACCGTTAGTGATTTCGAACTCTACGCGCTGACCTTCAGCCAGAGTTTTGAAACCGTTGGACTGGATTGCAGAGAAGTGTACGAATACATCTTTGCTGCCATCTTCCGGAGTAATGAAACCGAATCCTTTGGACTCATTAAACCACTTAACGTTACCTTTAATCTTAGACATCAAAATTACCTTTAAATTAAAAAACGACACTAATGCTGTGTCGGATACCAGTACATCAATTGTGATGCCTTTTGTCCAGCGTAACTTTCTTAAAAAGTGATAAAAGTCTCTATCTTTATAGCCGACAGTTACGTTAGTCATTGTTTTTCAACAAGACAAAGAACTTATCACTTTTGTCACTACGTTATAACGATTAAAACTGAATGCGTGCCCAGGCAAAATAAACGTTGCCGTTGTTATAAGTGCCGGGGATGTAGGTCATCTGGAACGTCGCCGGGCCGTAGCCAATCGATGCCAGCGGCAGCACCACTGGGATCGGGATATAGTTCCAGTTGTCGCGCGCCGTTACGCCAAGGGTGTAACCAAGGCCAAGATGGAAGTTGTCGTCGGCCAGCGGGCGCCAGGTTTTTTCCCAGCCATAGCCGCCAATCGGCTCCCACTTATTAAAGGAATCTTTAAACGCCATCAGATAAAGGCCGTGCCAGTTACCTTTATCGTCCCAACGCGACATGCCAAATCCCGCGCCCCATGGGCGTTCGTTATACTTATCGGTTTTCTCTTTGTCATAGGCAAAGCGCGCGTGCCAGGTGATCGCCGGGATGTAGAGATCGTAGTGCTCAGGCTCGTTCCAGGTTTGCGCGACATTGTCCGTCAGCGTATTGTAGCCATCGCGGAGCGTTGACGAGAACGAGGCGTTAGCATAGCCGGACGACAGCAGCAGGCCGGACAGCGCAAGCATAAATAATGTAAATTGACGTAGTTTAAACACTTCTCTATTACCGATTGCAATTTTAAAAACGAAGTAAAGTAACAAATGTAATCTTAATAGACTGTTAACGGAATAAGGCAAAATCCTGAATTGCGCCATAGCAAAAAGCTCATGCTGGTAGACAACTTTTGTGATGTTAGCCGTGCCACGGGTTCTGATTAGTCAATTCTCAGTAGTTTATTGATTTGGGTCAGCAAGTTCTGTCCGTTTTTTGGGCACATTCCATCACTTAATTTTTGTAGTGCTTTAGATATCAGCAGATTCTTTGGGTTAATGGTTTAGGGGTAAAGTATGCTTACGCTTGTTGAGATCCTTATCGGGGTCGTGGTTATTGTGGGCGTCGCCCGCTACATTATAAAAGGTTATTCCGCGACAGGAGTGCTGTTTGTCGGCGGTTTAATCTTGCTTATCGCCAGCGCCATTATGGGGCATAAAGTTCTCCCTGCCAGCGCCGCCAGTACGGGTTACACCGCAACCGACATCTTTGAATATATTAAAATACTGCTCATGAGCCGCGGCGGCGACCTCGGCATGATGATTATGATGCTCTGCGGTTTCGCCACCTATATGACCCATATCGGCGCCAACGATATGGTGGTTAAACTGGCCTCTAAGCCGCTGCAATATATTAACTCGCCTTATCTGTTGATGATTGCCGCCTACTTCCTCGCCTGCCTGATGTCGCTGGCGGTCTCCTCGGCAACTGGCCTTGGGGTGCTGCTGATGGCGACGCTGTTTCCGGTAATGGTCAATGTCGGCATCAGCCGCGGCGCCGCGGCGGCGATTTGCGCCTCCCCTGCCGCGTTGATCCTGTCACCAACCTCCGGTGACGTAGTGCTGGCGGCCAAAGCTGCCGAAATGCCGCTGATTGATTTCGCTTTCAAAACCACTTTACCTATCTCGATTGCCGCTATCGTCTGTATGGCCATCGCTCACTTCTTCTGGCAGCGCTACCTCGATAAAAAAGAGAACGCCTCGCACGAGATGCTCGACGTCAATGAGATAACCACCACCGCCCCGGCGCTGTACGCCATTCTGCCTTTCACACCGATTATCGGCGTGCTGATTTTTGACGGCAAATGGGGGCCGGAGTTACACATCATCACGATTCTGGTGATCTGTATGGTGCTGGCTTCAGTACTGGAATTCCTGCGCAGTTTTGACACTAAAAAGGTCTTCACCGGGCTGGAAGCCGCCTATCGCGGCATGGCGGACGCCTTCGCCAGCGTCGTCATGCTGTTGGTCGCGGCGGGCGTATTTGCCCAGGGTCTGAGCACTATCGGTTTTATCGACGGTCTTATCTCTATTGCGACCTCGTTCGGATCCGCCAGCATCATCCTGATGTTGGTATTAGTCGTCCTGACCATGCTGGCGGCGATGACCACCGGTTCCGGCAACGCGCCGTTTTACGCCTTCGTTGAGATGATCCCGAAGCTTGCCCACTCTTCCGGCATCAACCCGGCCTATCTGTCGATCCCTATGTTGCAGGCATCGAATCTGGGACGCACCATTTCACCGGTTTCCGGCGTGGTGGTGGCGGTGGCGGGAATGGCGAAGATTTCTCCGTTCGAAGTTGTTAAACGCACCTCGGTTCCCGTTATCGTCGGCCTGTTAGTGGTGATCATCGCCACCGAGATTCTGGTCCCCGGCGCCGCGATTCAATAAACCACAAACCGCAGTGAAAAGGCGCCAGCAGGCGCCTTTTTTATGCTTTAATAAATCCCAGCAATTAATCATCTCCCACTATCAGGAATAAAAATGTTCAGGAAGGATGTCGTCGCCATTGCCCTTTTACTCGGCGCAACACAGGTTGGCGCAGAACCGCTTACCGCGACGAAATACGGTGATTTCGATCGTTACGTGCTGGCATTGTCCTGGCAAACCGGTTTTTGTCAGAGCATGCTGGATAGAAATCGTAATGAACCAGAGGAGTGCCGGCTACAGCAGGAAGAACGCAACAAAGCCGATTTTCTGACGGTACACGGCCTGTGGCCGGGCCTGCCGAAGTCGATCGCCTCGCGCGGCGTCGATGAGCGCCGCTGGATGCGCTACGGCTGCGCGACGCGCCCTATCCCCAATATGCCGGAAGTCAGAGCCGGGCGTAAATGCCAGGCCGCGGAAACCGGGCTATCGCTGGAAATGGCCAATAAGCTGAATAGCGTGATGCCGGGGTCCGGCGGTAACTCCTGCCTGGAACGCTATGAGTATGCCAAACATGGCGTCTGTTTCGGCTTCGATCCGGATAGCTACTTCGGCACGATGGTGCGCCTGAATGGCGAAGTGAAGCAAAGCGCAATCGGCGATTTTCTGGCGAAACATTACGGACAAACCGTTAGCCGTAGCGATTTTGATGCCGCCGTCGCCAAAGCCTATGGCGCGCAAAACGTGAAAGCCTTTAAATTAACCTGTGACGGCAATCCCGCTTATTTAACGGAAATGCAAATCTCCATCAAAGCTAGCGCGATCAATGCTCCGCTGGGCGCAGATTCGTTCCTGCCGCAGCCGCATCCGGGCAACTGCGCTAAGCAGTTTGTGCTGGACAAAGTCGGTTCTTGATAACAGAGCGATGCGCCCATTTCATCTGCTTTTGCTAATGATGCGCTGAATGTGCGCTTAATCACTTCAAACATCAGGCAAGTCTCAGTATGATGAAGGGACATTAACCCTTGCCCCTTTCGGCGAGGGTTTTCTTTTACGGAAAAGGTTCCTGGATAACATGGAGTATGCAATGACCAGACCCGCAATCATTATTAATGAATTCGATGCTGAACGTATCGACAGACTGCTTGAACAGCCGGCGTATGCTAATTCACCTGTCGCCGATGCCCTGAACGACGAACTGGACCGCGCGCAAATGCTGGCGCCGGAAGCAATGCCGCACGACGTCGTCAGCATGAACAGCAAAGTCCGCTTCCGCGACTTAACCAGCGGTGAAGAACGCGTGCGGACTCTGGTTTTCCCGGCGCAGGCGACCGATAGCGCCACTCAGCTTTCGGTTCTGGCGCCGGTTGGCGCAGCGCTGCTCGGGCTGAAAGTCGGGACCTCCATCCATTGGGAGTTACCCGGCGGCGCATCGGCGCATCTGGAAGTGCTGGAACTGCTGTACCAGCCGGAAGCCGCAGGCGAATTCCACCGCTAAGTACCCCGCTGCCTGAGGCGTTTCACGCTTTATTCAGAGGATGCCTCGTCATCCTCTTTCTGTTTCCCCACCCTCTGTGACAAATTTTTACCTCATCCCGTGACGGCGTATACAGTTTTGCGACCTGAATGCCACAATATCCTTGTATAATATGTTGATATAGAAACAGACAAACAAGGAGAAATGCATATGTATAAAACTATCATTATGCCGGTTGATGTCTTTGAAATGGAGCTGAGCGACAAGGCTGTCCGCCATGCAGAGTTTCTCGCCCAACAGGACGGTATTATTCATTTACTTCACGTCTTACCCGGTTCATCCAGCTTCACCATGAGCCGTTTTACCGCCGATCTGCGCCGCTTTGAAGAGCATTTACAGCATGAAGCGGAAACTCGCTTACAGACCATGGTCGGCCACTTTAGCATTGACCCTTCACGTATTAAGAGCCATGTGCGTTTCGGCAACGTCCGCGATATGGTTAATGAGCTGGCCAATGAAATCAAAGCTGACGTGGTAGTCATCGGTTCACGTAATCCGTCGATCAGCACCCATTTACTGGGTTCAAACGCCTCAAGCGTGATTCGTCATGCCCATATTCCGGTAATGGTCGTGAGATAACGGAACGGTGCAATAAGCAAAAAAAAGAGGCGACCCTGGGGTCGCCTCTTTGCTGTGTGCAGGTGTTGTCTTACGACTTTTTATGCGCTTTTGGTACGAATCAGATAATCGAATGAGCTCAGAGAAGCCTTCGCACCTTCGCCAGTGGCGATAATAATTTGTTTGTACGGCACGGTAGTGCAGTCGCCGGCGGCAAATACGCCCTTCACGTTGGTTTCACATTTGGCATCAATGATGATTTCACCCATGCGGTTACGCTCAACCGTACCTTCCAGCCAGTTGGTATTCGGCAACAGGCCGATCTGGACAAAAATACCGGCTAACGCGACATGATGCTCATCGCCGCTGACGCGGTCGCGGTACTGCAGCCCCGTCACCTTACTACCGTCGCCAACCACTTCGGTGGTCTGGGCGTTGAGAATAATATCGACATTTTTCAGGCTGCGTACTTTATCCTGCAGCACCTGGTCGGCTTTCATTTCTGGCGCGAACTCCAGCAACGTCACGTGTTCAACGACGCCCGCCAAATCAATTGCCGCTTCAACGCCAGAGTTACCGCCGCCAATCACCGCCACACGTTTCCCTTTAAACAACGGGCCGTCGCAGTGCGGGCAGTAGGTTACGCCCTTAGTGCGGTATTGGTCTTCACCAGGCACGTTCATGTTACGCCATTTGGCGCCGGTTGCGATGATAACGCTGCGCGCTTTCAGCACCGCGCCGGAGGCGGTTTCGATCTGATGCAGGCCACCTTCGACGGCTGCCGGGATCAGTTTTGCCGCGCTTTGTGAATCAATCACATCAACATCATATTCACTGACGTGCGCTTTCAGGGCGCCGGCCAGTTTTTGGCCTTCGGTTTTCGGTACGGAAATATAGTTTTCGATATCTACAGTATCCAGCACCTGGCCGCCGAAACGTTCGCCCATCAGGCCGGTACGAATGCCTTTACGCGCGGAGTATACCGCCGCCGCTGCGCCAGACGGGCCGGAACCGACGATTAGAACATCATAAGCATCGCGTTTGTTCAGCTCTTCCGCCGCGCGTTTTTCCGCGCCGGTATCCACTTTGGCGACGATTTCAGTCAGCGTCATACGACCTTGACCAAACTCCTGACCATTCACAAACACCGCCGGTACGCCCATCACGTTGCGATCGGTGATTTCATTCTGGAAGGTTCCACCATCAATCGCCGTGTGTTTGATGCGCGGATTCAGCACCGCCATCAGGTTCAGCGCCTGCACCACGTCCGGGCAGTTGTGGCAAGAGAGCGAGTAGTAAGTCTCGAATTCAAAATCACCGTCAAGGTTGCGGATCTGCTCCAGCAGCGACTGCGCTTCTTTCGACGGATGACCGCCGGTCCACAGTAGCGCCAGCACTAATGAGGTGAACTCATGTCCCAGGGGAGAACCAGCAAAACGCGGCCCCTGGTTGGAACCTGGGTTAGTAATCAGGAACGATGGCTTACGTACCGCCAGCGTGTTGTCTTCTTTAAAGGTAACTTTGTCTGACAGTTCAGCGATTTCAGCCAACAGTTCCTTGATCTCTGCCGATTTAGCGCTGTCATCCAGCGTGGCAATCAGCTCAACAGGTTTGGTCAGCTTCTCAAGATAGGCCTTGAGCTGGGTTTTCATGTTGGTGTCGAGCATTTTTATCTCCTGGGCTTAAAACATCATCATGCAAGCGGCCTTTGTCAGGCAGCCTGAATGCGCTTGCATCATGGTGTGGAATAAAACGGGCGCTGGTGCGCCCGTTGATTAGCGGGAATAAAACGAATTAGATCTTACCAACCAGATCTAAAGAAGGAGCCAGTGTCGCTTCGCCTTCTTTCCACTTAGCCGGGCACACTTCGCCTGGGTGGGAAGCAACGTACTGAGCGGCTTTGATTTTACGCAGCAGGTCAGACGCATCACGGCCGATACCTTCAGCGGTAACTTCGATTGCCTGGATGATACCCTGCGGGTCAACGACGAAGGTCGCGCGGTCAGCCAGACCTTCATCTTCACGCATATTGTCGAAGTTACGGGTCAGGGCGCCAGTCGGGTCGCCGATCATCGCGTATTTGATTTTAGCGATGGTGTCAGAGCTGCTGTGCCACGCTTTGTGGGTAAAGTGGGTGTCGGTAGAAACAGAGTAAACGTCTACGCCCAGTTTCTGCAGCTCTTCGTAATGGTCAGCCACGTCACCCAGTTCGGTCGGGCAAACGAAAGTGAAGTCGGCCGGGTAGAAGAAGAAGACGCTCCAGCGGCCTTCAGTGTCTTTTTCGGTAACTTCGATGAATTCACCGTTTTTGAATGCCTGGTTTTTGAAAGGTTTGATTTTGGTATTAATTAAAGACATCGATACTTCCTCCGTGTTTTTGTTGAGGTCTAAGTTAACGAATTTTTCCTGACTCGACCAATGCGTTTGCATTATCAAATCAATAAGCGTTATCTAACAACCGTAACAAGACAACTTTGTGAACCTGCCGTCGCGATCGCGGTTTTTCCCCGTGTTTCGCCTCATTTCGCTGAAAGTAAAAAGGCCGCCCTCTCAGGCGGCCCCGTTACCTGAAATACCCGCAGGTAGCTTCAGCGCCAGAATGGCTGGCAATATGTTGCGCTCTACACCTTAATGTAACAGCATGAAGGATTACATCATTCGCCGAACTAAAGGGCAACCAAACGCCCGGCAGGTGTTATCTATGGCTGCGATAGGTTTCGCCACCACTTCACATTAGCTTCTGATTTAAAAGGAATACTCATGTTAAAACGACTGCTTTTTCTGAGCCTGCTGCCGTTGTGTAGCTATGCCGAAGACCTCCCCGCCCCCGTAAAAGCAATAGAAAAACAGGGTATTACTATCATTAAGCCCTTTGAAGCCCCCGGCGGCGTCAAAGGCTGGCTCGGAAAGTATCAGGATATGGGCGTTGCTATTTATCTCACCCCCGACGGTAAGCACGCCATTTCCGGCTACATGTACGACGAAAAAGGCAACAATCTGAGCGAACAGCTTTTCCAGAAAGAACTCTATACCCCGGCCGGACAGGAGATGTGGAAAAAACTCGAGTCCGCTGACTGGCTACGGGAAGGTAAAAAAGAGGCGCCCATCGTCCTTTATGTGTTTGCCGACCCTTTCTGCCCCTACTGTAAACAGTTCTGGCAACAGGCGAGGCCGTGGGTTGAATCCGGTAAAGTGCAACTGCGCACACTATTGGTCGGCGTGATTAAACCAGAAAGTCCGGCCACCGCAGCGGCCATACTGGCAAGCAAAGACCCGGCGCAAACCTGGCATGATTACGAACAGTCCAACGGCAAACTGAAGCTGAACGTACCGACAGATATCCCTGCGGCCTTGATGAGGACCCTGAATATCAACCAGCAGCTGATGGATGACCTTGGCGCCAACGCCACGCCGGCTATTTACTATATGAATAAAGATAACGTGCTGCAGCAGGTAGTGGGACTACCCGATAAAGAGAAACTGCAGGTGATGATGGGTGAAAAGCAGCAGTAAAAAATAACGCATTTCCGCCAGATACTTAAGGACAAAAAAGGATCTGGCGGAAAGCGATTGGTTGGTATACATTTAGTAGGGATTAATTGTATATTTAGCTATAATAATGATATTTGATAGCATCGCCACAAATGTATAACGGTAAGAAATAATAATCCGTTCGCCTCGCTGCAACATAAACAGGACGTTAAGCATGGCCAACCTTTATGATTTAAAAAAATTCGATCTAAACCTGTTGGTTATCTTCGAGTGCATTTATCAACATCTTAGTATCAGTAAAGCGGCGGAAACGCTGTTTATTACTCCTTCCGCGGTAAGCCAGTCACTGCAGCGGTTACGTAATCAATTAAACGATCCGCTGTTTGTGCGTTCCGGTAAAGGAATTACCCCGACGATCGTGGGCATGAACTTACATCATCACCTGGAAAAAAACCTCAACCAATTAGAAAAAACAATTAATATCGCCAATCATTCTGAATTAAGTAAACGATTTGTAATTTACAGCCCGCAACTTCTTATATCACCAGCAACCATGGATTTAATTAATAAATTGCACATGGACCCGAATCTACAAATCGATCATCGCGATCTGCTGCTATCCCCAGAAAGCGTTGAAGACCTGATGGCTTACCGTAAAGCCGACCTGATTTATAGTATTACGCCTCTTTCTAATCACAGTACTATTTGCCAGCCTTTTCAGGAATTAGAAATTGCACTGGTTTGTCGCGAAGGCCACCCTCGTGCAGATCATCTGAATTCATTTGAAGAGGTGTCTCGGGAAGGATTTACGCTTTACACCTCATCTGACCCGAATGTAAAGGCCTTTCAACAGCACGGGAGCGATCTCATGCCTGAAAGAAGAATTGCGTTTCGCAGCAACTCGCTAATAGCTATTTTAACGATGATCAATCAGAGCGATCTTATTGGTTTTGTCCCGAAGCACGCATTAAGTTATTTTAGCGCTTCATTTAAATTCCGCGAAATCATTTTGCCTGACCCGATCCCTCCGGTAATGGCCTATATGATTTATAATCGTTCATCATTAAACAACCCCAAATTTTCCGAATTTATTACGCAAAATACCGCAGTCAACTAATTTGCCATTACAAACATATTCACATGGTGAATATGTTTGTGTGAATTACATTGAACCCACTTAAAACATTACCATTTCATATTAACCTTACCATTAATGTGTTCTACACTACCGTGAAAGCGCATCCATCACATTAAAGGATTAATGGTAATGTCTTTGGTAAAAATTCCATTACCCGAGTCCGTTCTTCAGGCTAGCCAGCAGCGGATACAGTGGGTATTAGAAAATTTTTCACGCATCTGCATCTCTTTCTCCGGCGGAAAAGACTCCACCACCATGCTGCACCTGGCGGCGCTTTGCGCCCGGCAAATGGGAAAAAAATTCAACGTGTTGTTTATTGATTGGGAGGCGCAATTTTCCTGCACCATTCAGCATTGCGAAAATATCCGTACCGAATACCAGGATGTTATTGAGAAATTTTATTGGGTCGCCCTACCGCTCACCACGCAAAATTCACTGACTCAGTTTTCGCCGGAGTGGCAATGCTGGGAGCCGGGCGTCAACTGGGTACGCCAGCCGCCCGCTGACGCCATTACCGATCCCGGCTATTTCCCGTTTTATAGCAGCGGAATGAGCTTCGAAGAGTTCGTCCGTGATTTCGCCGACTGGTTTTCACAAAACCGTCCGGCGGCGATGATGGTGGGTATCCGGGCAGATGAATCGCTTAATCGGTTTATGACCATCTCCTCGCAGCGCAAACTGCGCTTTGCCGATGATAAGCCATGGACGACATCGGCACCGGGCGGCCATACCTGGTACATCTACCCGATTTATGACTGGAAAACCGCCGATATCTGGACGTGGTTTAGCAAAAGCGGTCATACCTATAACCCCCTTTACGATCTGATGTATCAGGCCGGGGTGCCGCTGCGCTATACGCGCATCTGCGAACCCTTTGGCCCGGAGCAGCGCCAGGGTCTCTGGCTGTATCACGTGCTGGAGCCAGAACGTTGGGCAGCCATTTGCCAGCGCGTAAACGGCGTGCACAGCGGTGGTATTTACGCAGGGTACGACAACAAATTTTATGGCCACCGCAAACTCGATAAACCCGGGCACCACAGCTGGAAGAGTTACGCCCTGTTCCTGCTGGATAGCATGCCGCGGCCAACCGCCGAGCATTATCGTAATAAAATCGCGGTCTATCTGCATTGGTATCAAAAACAGGGAATGGAGGATATCCCCGATAGCCAGGAGAGCGACATCGGCACCCGGGATATCCCTTCATGGCGGCGCGTCTGCAAAGTGTTATTAAACAATGATTACTGGTGTCGCCAGCTCTCATTTAGCCCAACTAAAGCCACCCGCTATAAAAGCTACTGCAAGCGCATAAGTAAAAAACGCCAACAATGGGGACTGCTATGCAACAACGACTAATTACCCAAATAGAAGAGTATCTGGCAGCGCTGCCGGAAGAGGAAAAAATCGACGCGCTGAATCACTTTCGCCAGGCTCTGCACCGCCATAGCCCCTTTCACAACCAGCCGGTTGACTGCGTGCTATGGGTTAAAGAGGAAGAGGTGGTTCCCAACGATTACAACCCTAATAACCTTGCGCCGCCGGAAAAGCGGCTGTTATTAACTTCGCTGGAGGCCAATGGTTTCACGCAACCGATCGTGGTGCAGAATCAACAGTCAAAACGCTATACCATCGTTGACGGTTTTCACCGCCACGAACTGGCGGGCAGCAAGCTGTCGCTGAAAAAACAGCTCAAGGGATATTTGCCGGTAACCTGTCTGTCGGCGAACAGCCCCCCGCGCGATGCCCTGATAGCCGCGACTATCCGCCACAACCGGGCGCGCGGGCGCCATCAGATCCACGCGATGTCGGAAATTGTCCGCGAGCTGGCCAATCTCGGCTGGAGCAATAGCAAAATCAGCAAAGAGCTGGGGATGGATGCCGATGAAGTGCTGCGCCTTAAGCAAATTAACGGCCTGGCCGAAATGTTCGCCGACCGTCAATTTTCTCAGGCATGGACGGTGAAATAGCTACAGGAGACGCAGCCGCTCTGCTGCCGCCAGCAGGGTCTCCGGCTGCTTGGCGAAGCACAGGCGAATCAGCTTATGCGGGAACGGATCGGCACAGAATACCGACAGCGGGATCGCCGCCACGCCGACTTCAGTGGTCAGCCAGCGACAAAAGCTGACGTCATCAAGGTCAGAGATCGCGCTATAGTCGGCCAGCAAGAAGTAGGTCCCTTCACAAGGCAAAATCTCCAGCCGGCTATCGCGTAGCGCATCGATAAACAGATCCCGACGTTGCCGATAAAACGCAGACAGCTCGCGGTAGTGCTCCGGCTGCGCACGCAGCATATCCGCCAGCGCCAACTGAGCGGGCGTATTGACGGCAAACGTCAAATACTGGTGCACCTTACGCAGCTCGGCGCTGATGGCGGCAGGCGCCACGCAGTAACCCACTTTCCAGCCGGTCATGTGAAAAGTTTTACCGAAAGAAGAGACCGCGACCGCCCGCTCGCGCAGCTGCGGATGGGCCAGCACGCTGGCATGCCCCTGCTCTGCAAAACAGATATGTTCATACACTTCGTCGCTGATAACGTAGATTTCCCGTTCAGCGATCGCCTGCCACAGCGCGGCAAAATCTTCCCGCTGCCAAACGGTAGCTGATGGATTATGTGGCGTATTAAGAATGACCAAACGGGTGCGGTCGCTTAACGTGGCGGCAAACTGCTGCCAGTCAACGCGGAAATGCGGCGGCTGCAGAGCAATACGTTTCAGCACCCCGCCGGAAAGTTCTACCGCCGGCGCGTAGCTGTCATAGCTCGGGTCAAAGCAGATCACCTCATCGCCGGGTCTGACCAGCGCGGTGATCGCCGCATACAGCGCTTCGGTCGCCCCCGCGGTGACGGTAACATCGCTATTCGCATCCGGGCGATAGCCATACAGCTCAGCGGTTTTATCGGCAATGGCTTCGCGCAGCGCCGGTACGCCGGTCATCGGAGCGTACTGGTTAGCCCCCTGGGCGACGTGCCAGGCCAACCGTTCCTGTAGGTAACGCGGGCCATCAAAATCCGGAAAACCTTGTGATAGATTGATGGCCTGATGCTGCTGCGCCAGCGCGCTCATCTGGGTAAAAATGGTGGTGCCTAATGCAGGGAGTTTACTCTCAGGAATCAGTGGCTTATTGCTCATTCTCTTTGTTCCGATTGTAATGCTGTTGTTGAAGCCACTATAACACGATGTTAATATTTGGCAATCAAGACGCTTAGACGTCTAAATGCTAACGTTATTTCGCTTGCCGCAGGCAGGCGGCAAACCGACGCCACCGGCAGCACGGCGCACTATCCACTCTGGAGATACCATGATCCGCGCTATCGTGACCGATATTGAAGGCACCACCAGCGACATTCGCTTTGTCCATAACATCTTATTCCCCTACGCCCGCGAGCGGCTGGCCGCTTTTGTCAGCGCGCAGCAGTATGTCGAGCCGGTCAGTACCATTCTCGACAATCTGCGTACAGAAATCGCCGCTCCCGAAGCCAGCACCGCAGCGCTTATCGACACGCTATTCCGCTTCATGGACGAAGATCGTAAATCCACGGCGCTGAAAGCGCTGCAGGGCATTATCTGGCGCGAGGGCTATCTGAACGGCGACTTTACCGGCCATCTTTATCCCGATGTACTCCCGGCGCTGGAGAAGTGGAAGGCGATGGGCATTGATTTATATGTATATTCCTCAGGCTCGGTTGCCGCGCAGAAATTGTTATTTGGCTACAGCGACGAAGGTGATATTACTCATCTCTTCAGCGGCTATTTCGATACCCTGGTCGGCGCCAAACGCGAAGTTCAATCCTATCGCACTATCGCCGAGCAACTGGGGCATAGCCCGGCGAGCATTCTGTTCCTCTCTGATATCCATCAGGAACTGGACGCCGCCGAAGCGGCAGGTTTACGCACCCTGCAGCTGGTACGCGGCGACCGCGACCCGGCCAGCCATCATCCACAGGTTCAGCGTTTTGACGACATCGACCCGGAGCAACTTCCCGCATGAGCGAATTAACTATTTTTTCCGTTAACGACGCCAGCCATCCACGCTGGCACAGCAGCAACGCCGATGAGATCCAGCAGCAATTGCGCGCAAAAGGGGTGCGCTTCGAGCGCTGGCAGGCCGATCGCTACCTGGGCCCGGCGCCAACCGCTGAAACCGTTATTGCGGCCTATCAGCACGCGATTGATAAACTGGTGGCTGAAAAGGGCTACCAGAGCTGGGATGTCATTAGCCTGCGGGCGGATAATCCGCAGAAAGAGGCGCTGCGGGCTAAATTCCTCAATGAGCATACCCATGGCGAAGATGAAGTGCGCTTCTTTGTCGAAGGCGCCGGGCTGTTTTGCCTGCATATCGGCGATGAAGTCTTTCAGGTGCTGTGCGAAAAGAACGATCTGATCTCCGTCCCGGCGCATACGCCGCACTGGTTCGATATGGGTTCGGAGCCGAATTTCACCGCCATTCGTATTTTTGACAATCCGGAAGGCTGGATAGCGCAATTCACCGGCGATGCTATCGCCGATGCCTATCCGCGCTTACCCTAACCTTTATGCATAGCGGCGGCGCAGCAGCTCGCATTCGAAGAGAAATTCGAGCCCTTCCAGCTGACGCCGCGCCTCGCTAACATCCCTGCCCCAGCAGGTTAAGCCGTGGCCGCGGATCAAAAATCCATAACGCAAAGGATGGCTACGGGCATACGCTTCAACCCGCTCCGCCAGCGCCTCAATATCCTGATCGTTATCAAAAATCGCCACCGGTACGCTATCGAGATGGCTATGCTGCCCGCTCAGCGTTTTTTGCATTTCATAGCCCTGCAGCTGCAGGGTATCGCTGGTTTCAAGACGTGAGAGCACCGTAGCGTGCACGGTATGCACGTGCAGCACGACGTTCGCTTCAGGAAACAGGCGATAAACCAGCGTATGCAAGCCGGTCTCCGCCGACGGTTTACGGCCCGACGGCGCGCGATTGCTGGCGATGTCCACCTGTAAAAAATCGTCGCTGGTCAGGCTGCCCTTATCGCGCCCCGATTCACTTAACCAACACCAGCGCGCATCCTCGCGTACTGACATATTGCCGCCGGTTGCCGGCGCCCACCCTTTTGCGCCAATCCAGTGACAGGTGGTCACCAGTTGTGCGAGTCGCTCTTGCCACATAATCGTTCCTTATCACTGTTAACCGTTACGCCAGCGGCGCAAAAATACCGTCCGCCACCTGCTGTGGCGTGACCACGCCGCTATCCAGCACCCAACCGCTGATTAACGCAGCTGGCGTCACGTCAAAGGCCGGGTTATAAACCGGCGCGTTTTCTGGCGCCCACTGCACGGCGCCAAAGCTGCCTTTTACGCCGGTCACCTCTTGCGCCGCACGCTGTTCAATCGGGATCGCCGCGCCGTTCGGGCAGTAGCGATCGAGAGTGGTTTGCGGCGCCGCCACGTAGAAAGGAATACGATGATAGTGAGCCAGCACCGCCAGCGAATAGGTCCCAATTTTATTCGCCACGTCGCCGTTGGCGGCGATACGATCCGCGCCGACCCATACCGCATCAACCTGCCCCTGCACCATCAGGCTGGCGGCCATTGAGTCGGTAATAAGCTGATACGGCACGCCCAGCTCCCCCAATTCCCAGGCGGTCAGGCGGCCGCCCTGCAGCAGCGGCCGCGTCTCATCGACCCAGACGTTAGCCACCTTGCCCTGTTCATGGGCCAAAGCGATAACCCCCAGCGCGGTGCCAACCCCCGCCGTCGCCAGGCCACCGGTATTACAGTGGGTCAACAAACGGCTACCCGGCGTTACCAGCGCATTGCCAGCTTCGGCAATGCTGGCGCACAGCTGTTTATCTTCCGCAATCAGGCGCAGCGCTTCGCTCTCCAGCGCCTGCGGATAGTCTTCCTGCGCCAGCGCCTGCTTCATACGATCGAGATTATTCATTAGATTGACCGCCGTCGGCCGCGCCGCGCGCAGGGTTTCCAGCGCCTGAGCAAGCTCGTCGCGGGATAAGCCGCGCTGCGCCAACAGCGCCAGCAGCAGACTGGCGGAGAGACCAATCAACGGCGCGCCGCGCACCCGCAAAGCATGAATATGGTCCACCAGCAGCGCAACGTTATCCGCCGCCAGCCAGCGTTTTTCCTGCGGCAATGCCTGTTGATCGAGAATAAAAAGCTGATTTTCGCTTACCCGCAGGCTGGTGGTCTGTAGTGTCTGCATATCGTTAAATCCCTGTTGCGTTGTTGTATCACATTGTGTCAGGATGAAATCCAGATGTATAGACGTCTGAACGGCTTAATTCAGCACTTTTGAGGATCGAGGCAATGTCGCAATACCATACCTTCACGGCCAGCGATGCGGTGGCTTACGCACAACAATTTGGCGGGCTCGACGATCCGTCTGAGCTGGTGTCGGCGCAGGAGGTAGGCGACGGCAATCTCAATCTGGTGTTCAAAATTTTCGATGCTCAGGGCGTGAGCCGGATTATTGTTAAGCAGGCGCTGCCCTACGTGCGCTGCGTCGGCGAATCCTGGCCGCTGACCCTCGACCGCGCGCGCCTCGAAGCACAGACCCTGGTCGCCCACTATCAGCACAGCCCGCAGCATACGGTACACATTATTCATTTCGATCCCGCTCTGGCGGTGATGGTGATGGAGGACCTTTCCGATCACCGTATCTGGCGCGGCGAGCTTATCGGCAACGTCTACTATCCGCAGGCAGCAGGCCAGTTGGGCGAATATCTGGCGCAGACGCTGTTCCACACCAGCGATTTCTATCTCCATCCGCATGTGAAAAAAGCGCAGGTGGCGCAATTTATCAATCCGGAAATGTGCGAGATCACCGAGGATCTGTTTTTTAACGATCCGTATCAGATCCACGAGCGCAATAACTACCCGGCGGAGCTGGAAGAAGAGGTTGCCGCCCTGCGTGAGGACGCTCAGCTTAAACTGGCGGTCGCGGCGCTGAAGCACCGCTTTTTCTCACAGGCCGAAGCCCTGCTGCACGGCGATATTCATAGCGGCTCCATCTTCGTCGCTGAAAATAGCCTTAAAGCCATCGATGCCGAATTTGGCTATTTCGGCCCTATCGGTTTTGACGTCGGCACCGCCATTGGCAATTTGTTGCTTAACTATTGCGGTCTACCTGGCCATCTCGGCATTCGCGATGCCGCAGCCGCGCGCGAGCAGCGGCTCAACGATATACAGACCTTGTGGCACACCTTCAGCGAGCGTTTCCAGGCGTTAGCGGCGGAGAAAACCCGCGATGCGGCGCTGGCCTGCCCCGGTTACGCCTCAGTATTCCTCAAAAAAGTATGGCGCGATGCCATTGGATTCTGCGGAACTGAACTGATACGCCGCAGCGTCGGGCTTTCACACGTCGCCGATATCGATGCGATTCAGGACACGGCCATGCGCCACGAATGCCTGCGCCATGCAATTACGCTCGGCAAAGCGCTGATCGTCATCGCCGAGCGTATCGATAGCGTGGACGAACTTATCGCCCGCGTACGTCAGTACAGCTAACCGCGTGATTATTTATGTTGGGCTTCCAGGGTGGCAAACCACGGGGCAATAAAGTCTTCGGTCTGCCCCCAGCCAGGGATGATTTTCCCCAGCGACGCCACGTTGACCGCCCCCGGCTGTGCCGCCAGCAGCGCCTGCGGAATCGCCGCCGCTTTGAAATCGTAGGTAGCCGGGGTGCTTTCCCCGGCAATCTTATTGGCAATCAAGCGTACGTTGGTGGCGCCAATGAGTTTCGGATCGACCGCCACGCTAACCTTCCACGGGCTACCGGCCTCCCGCATCAGCTGTAAATCCTGATTGGAAATATCGATGCTGTAGAGTTTGATTTCGCTGCGCCCGTTTTCTTTCAGCGCCTTATAGGCTCCCTGGCTAAAGGCATCCCACGTCCCCCAGATGGCGTCAATTTTACCTTTAGGATACTTAGCCAAAATTGCGCCGACCTTGTTAGCGGTGTCACCCTGCACGTCGGATGAAACGGCGCCGATAGACTCCAGCTCTTTAATCCCCGGATTTTGTTTAAGAAGCGTCTGGTAGGCTGCCTGGCGGCGCTCCATTGGCGGGAAGCCTGCCACCCATAGCTTGATAATATTGGCCTTGCCGTTGAAGTCTTTTACCAGTTGGCCAAAAGAGAGCTCGGTCAACGAGGCGTCATCCTGCTGGCTAACCGTCACGCCGGGGACGGCTCCCTGCACCGCGGTATCGAACACCGCCACTTTGATCCCGGCATCGACCGCTTTTTTCACCAGCGCGGTCGAGTAGGGATCGCGCCCCTGGGAAAGAATAATACCGTCGTATTTCTGGCTAATGGCCTGATTGACGAAATCCTGGAACTTCGCGTCATCACCGTTGCTCAGGAAAGCGCTGACTTTAAAACCGAGCTTTTTACCTTCCTGAATCGCCCCGGCGACAAACTGGGTAGTGTTATCGTCAGAACCGAGATTGCGAATCACCGCGATGCGGATCGGGCCGTTATGCTCAGCTATCGCCGCCGGAACCGGCGTTGGGGTCTGCGCCAGCGCTGCCATCGACTGCAGCAGGCCCAGCGCCATAAGAGAAAGTGCTATCTTTTTCATTTTGTTTACCCTGTAAAGTGTTAGGTACGGCGCTGAAAATAGGTCAGTGCCAGCGCGCCAGCCAGCACCAGTCCTTTAATAATGTCCATCGCGTAATAGGGCACTGACAGCATCACCAGGCCATTGGAAAGCACGCCGAGGATCACCGCTCCCACCAGCGTCCCCAGCGCATTCGGCTTGCCGGAGCCCGCCAGCGAAAAGCCGATCCACGCCGCCGCGACCGCGTCCATCAGGTAACCGCCGCCGGCGTTCACCTGGGAAGAACCAATCCTTGATGCCAGCAGAATGCCGCCCAGCCCGGCCAGCAGCGAGGCAATCACGTAGGCCGCCACTTTATAGCGCGTGATCCGCAGGCCGGAGAGCCGCGCCGCCTCCGGATTACCGCCGATGGCGTACATCCGCCGCCCGTGGGTGGTGAACGACAGCGCCAGCTGTGCGATCAGCGTTACCACCAGCATGATAATGACGATGGTCGGCACCTGCCCCAGCGCGCCAAACGCCGCCGGAATCGTGCCTTCAGCCATATCGCCGCTCGGCAACACCATATTTTCGGTGATCGAACCGCCGTAGCTGTAGGTCATCGCCACGCCCTGAATCACAAACAGGCTGGCAAGCGTGGCGAGCATGTCAGGAATGCGCAGCACCACGATCAGAAACGCGTTGAATAACCCCACCAGCGTACAGAGCGCGAGGGTAATCAGAATGGCTTCAGTGGTGTTCAGGCCGTGCCAGACAAACAACGAAATCACTAACGCATTCGCCAGCGACGCCGTCGACCCCACCGACAGATCAAAGCCGCCGATGGTGAGCGAAATCGACACCCCGATGGCAATCACCGTCACGATAGCGATGGAGCGCAGAATGTTGATGATGTTAAAGGGATCAAGAAAGTTATCTGAGGCTAAACCAAAGACGCCAACCAGCAGCACCACGGTCAGCAACATACCCCATTTATAGAGAAAATCGAAAAACCGCTGACGGCCCGATACCGTCGCGTTGACTGCCAGGGCCTTGCTCACGCTGCCGCTCCTCCGGTGGAGTAATAAAGAATCGTCTCTTCCCGCGCCTCGGCGCCGGGTATTTCCGCCACAATGCGCCCATCCCACAACACGCAGATGCGATCGCACAGGCCCACCAGCTCGGAAAATTCGCCGGAGGCGTAAATCACGCCCCGGCCCTCCCGCGCCAGGCCATCAATCAACTGAAACAGATCGGTTTTCGCTTTCACGTCCACCCCTTTCGTCGGCTCGTCGAAAATCAGCACGTTTGCGCTGCCGCGCAGCCATTTGCCGATGGCCACTTTTTGCTGATTACCGCCGGAGAGACGGCGCAGTGACTGCCCCGGTCCGGTGGCACGCACGCCGATACGGGCAATTACCTCCTGCGCCCACCGCCACGCCTGCCGATGGCCGAACAGGCTCCAGCGCGAAAAGCTGTTATCGGCGCTGACCGCCAGATTCATGGCGATCGCCTCATCAATGAATATCCCCTCTTTGCGCCGCTCTTCCGGCACCAGCGCCAGCCCCTGGAGGACGGAATCGGCCGGATCGCGCGGCCGCCACGGCTGGCCGTTAAGTTCGCCGTAGCGCAGTCGGCTTTTGCTGGCGCCGAATAAGGCTTTGCAGAGTTCAGTTTTCCCCGCGCCCGCCAAGCCGGCGATACCGAGAATTTCCCCCTTATGCAGGCGTAGCGAGATATCCTGCAACAGCGCTTCGTCATGCAAACCGTCAACCTGCAACAGCACCTCTTCGCCATGCGGCGGACGCGCAGGCGGGAAAATATCGCTCAACTCGTGGCCGAGCATTTTTTCGACGATCTGTTCGCCGCTGAGTTCGGCCATCGGCCCGCTTTCGATTAAACGGCCATCGCGCAGCACCGTCAGGGTGTCGCAAATCGCTTTCAGTTCATGAATACGATGCGAAATAAAGACCACGCCGATCCCCTGCTGCTGCAGACGACGAACCACCGCAAATAAGCGTTCGCTTTCGTGCTGATCCAAGGGCGCGGTGGGTTCATCAAGAATCAAAAAACGGCAGTGGTGCGACAGTGCGCGAGCCAGCAGAATTTGCTGCTTTTCGGCAAGGGTACAGCTATCGATTGAACGTCGAGCGTCCAGCGCAATATCAAGCTGCGCCAGCGCTTCGCGCGCCTGCTGACGCACCCGCGACCAGCGAAAAACCGCACCCGGTTCAGCCAGCCTGTCCAGCATGATGTTTTCCGCAATGCTCAGCCCCGGAACCAGCGCAACATCCACCTCCTGCTGTACCAGATGGATCCCCAGTTGCTTTGCATCGCGCGGCGAACGAATGCTAACCGGCTGGTTATTGATCACCACTTCACCTTCGTAATCGGCATGCGTCCCGCACAACACCGCCATCAGCGTCGATTTGCCTGCGCCGTTGGCGCCGGTCAGCGCATGCACCGTTCCGCCCTTAAGGGTAAACGCCACCTTGCTCAGCGCCTGAAAGCCGGAAAAGGCCAGGCTAATGTTATGCATCTCAAGGCGATTCACGCTCATCACCCTCCCCAGGCAATTAATATTCTGATTTAACGAATTTTTCACAGCCGCCGATGCCTGACAACTGCGTAAAAAGCATAAGCTAAAACCAAATAATATTAGCCATCTGGATGTCCAGACATAACATCAGGTTAGCCCAACACCCATAAGGAGCGCTTCCCGCCCTGGCAGCGCTTTAGCCTGCCGGCGACGTTAACCCCTGACGCTTTGCGCGCGACGTTTGAGAAGGTGGAATACTTCAGCCGTTAATCACCCAGACCATCTATACCTAATGATGATTCTCACCACTCTCGTAACGAGGTCATCATGCAGATCGATTTAACAGGTAAGAAGGCGCTGGTTACCGGCGCCAGCCGTGGGTTGGGTCGCGCTATTGCGCTGTCGCTGGCGCGCGCCGGCGCCGATGTGGTTATTACGTATGAAAAATCGGCCGATAAAGCCCAGGCAGTCGCCGATGAAATTAAGGCGCTGGGTCGGTACAGCGAAGCGGTGCAGGCAGACAGCGCCAGCGCGCAGGCCATTCAGGATGCCGTCACCCATGCAGCCCGGGCCCTCGGCGGGCTGGACATTCTGGTCAACAACGCTGGCATCGCCCGCGGCGGTCCACTTGAATCCATGACGCTGGCGGACATTGACGACCTTATCAACGTCAATATTCGTGGGGTGGTCATCGCTATCCAGGAAGCGCTGGTGCATATGTCCGATGGCGGACGGATCATCAACATCGGCAGCTGTCTGGCCAACCGCGTAGCCATGCCGGGCATCGCGGTTTACGCCATGACCAAGTCCGCCCTCAACTCCCTGACCCGTGGCCTGGCGCGTGATTTAGGCCCTCGCGGGATCACCGTTAACCTTGTCCATCCAGGGCCGACCAACAGCGATATGAACCCGGAGGATGGGGAACAGGCGGAAGCCCAGCGCCAGATGATTGCGGTCGGTCACTACGGCCAGCCGCAAGACATCGCCGCGGCGGTCACCTTCCTGGCCAGCCCGGCCGCCGGGCAGATCTCCGGTACGGGGCTCGACGTGGATGGCGGCCTGAACGCCTGATCGCCTATTTTCTGCAAGCCTCTGTCGCCCGACAGAGGCCTTCCCGCACCGCCTCGACGGGTTGCGTTTTGCCTCTTACCTGCGTTTTTTCTCCGCTCTACTGTACTCCATAAGAAATTCGGAATTTATCTAATAGTCTTATTATTTCCTTATGTTTTGTGTGGGCGTACAGTGGAGGTACGGATGAAGATTGTCTGGTCAAAAACGGCAAATAAGCAATTTTCTAAAATCGATAATCGGTATAAGAACCGCATTAAATCCAGGCTGGAGAAGATGAATGATATAGCTTCACCTATCTCGGATATCAAAAAATTGTCCTTTCCCGAAAACCACTACAGGCTGCGATTAGGTGATTACAGAGTCATCTACACCTTTGGGGATCCGCCGGACGATACCTGCTACGTAGTGGCGGTTAAACGCCGAACCACCACCACCTACCTTCATGAGGAACATACCGAATATGACTATTCAGTACATCAAGGATGAAGAAGGAAAAGACCAGTATGTCGTCATTCCTTACAGTGATTACTTTCGTATGCGCCTGGCTCTGCTGGAGTACGACGACGAGGATGAAAACAATTGGGAAGATATTTCTTATGAATCAGATATCTATGATAACGTAATGCTGCCAGGGGATGTCTGCGACGTGATGCATAAAGAAAACGTCAGCCTGCAGGCCGCGTGGCGTATCCTGCGCGGACTCTCACAGCGGGAGGTCGCGGCTAAACTCGGCATCAGCCAGTCCGCGGTGTCACAGCTGGAAGCGCTGGACTCCCGTCCGCAGAAGCGGACCCGCGAAAAACTGGCGGCGATTTACGGCTGTACCCAGGAGCAAATCAGCCTCTACTTACCGAAAGAAGGCTAGCAGCACTTCGCCCCGCCCTTACCGCCATAGCGCGCGTCCTGGCGTTCGCGAAAGAACTCTTCATAGGTCATCGGCGTCTGATCCGGGTGGGTTATTCGCATATGCTCGACGTAGTTATCGTAATCCGGCACGCCGATCATCATCTTCGCCGCCTGGCCTAAATATTTTCCTGCTTTGGAAAGGGTGTCGAACATAATGAGTTTCTCGCTTATTTCCCTCACCCCAGCCCTCTCCCACAGGGAGAGGGAGGAGAAGAAAGGTAGGCCAAACAGGTTAATGCGCGCGTTTTGCCTGCGCCGTTAAGGTCTGCGCATCCGCGGGCATCGCTTCATACGGCGTCTCTTTCGCCGTCGGTTTATCCTCTTTCAACGCCGCCAGCGCGGTTTTAATCGAGAACAGCGCCAGAACCACCACCACAATCATAAAGAAGATAGTCAGCCCGGCATCAAGACGGTTATTAAACACCAGCTGCGCCAGCTGCGATTCCGTATACTGCGGCGGAATGGCGCCGCTGTCGATCATCGCCTGGAATTTATTGGCGATGGCCAGGAAACCGACTTTGGTATCCGGGCTAAATGATTTCTGCCAGCCGGCGGTCAACGTACAAATCAGCAACCAGCTTGTCGGCAGCAGCGCCACCCACGCGTAGCGCTGGCGTTTCATCTTGAACAGTACCACCGCGCACAGCATCAGCGCCATCCCCGCCAGCATCTGGTTGGCAATACCGAACAGCGGCCACAGGGTATTAATACCGCCCAGCGGATCGACCACCCCCTGATGCAGGAAGTAGCCCCACGCCAGGACGCACAGCGCGGTCGCCAGCAGGTTAGCCGGCAGCGAGCTGGTTTTTTTCAACCCGGGGCTAATCACGCCCAGCAGATCCTGCAGCATGAATCGCGCCGCGCGGGTGCCGGCATCAACCGCCGTCAGGATAAACAGCGCCTCAAACAAAATGGCGAAGTGGTACCAGAAAGAGACATCCATTAGTCCGCCCAGCGAGCCGTGCAGAATGTAAGCCATCCCCACCGCCAGCGTCGGCGCGCCGCCGGCGCGTGAAATAATCGACTGCTCGCCGACCTCGCTGGCAATCTGGCGCAGCGTATCCGGGGTTATGCTAAAGCCCCAGCCGCTCACTACCTGCGCCGCCGAGGCCACGACATCGGTGGTTCCTGCCGGCGCCAGCACCGCCATCGGGCTGTTCATCGCGAAGTAGACGCCCGGATCGATAATACAGGCCGCCACCAGCGCCATAATGGCCACGAAGGATTCCATCAACATGCCGCCGTAGCCGATAAAGCAGGCCTGCCCTTCGTTGGCCAACATTTTCGGCGTGGTGCCGGAGGAGATCAGCGCGTGGAAGCCGGAAACCGCGCCGCAGGCGATGGTGATAAACAGGAACGGGAACAGGTTGCCGGTCCATACCGGGCCGGTGCCGTCAACGAACTTCGTCAGCGCCGGCATGGTCAGCGTCGGGCGCATAATCAGGATGCCAATCGCCAGACCAACGATGGTGCCGATTTTCAGGAACGTGGAGAGATAGTCGCGCGGCGCCAGCAGCAGCCAGACTGGCAGTACCGCAGCCACAAAGCCGTAACCCACCAGAATCCAGGTCAGCTGTACGCCGGTGTAATCAAACCACGGCGCCCAGGTCGGGCTTTCCGCCACCCAGCCGCCGGAAATGATCGCGAACACCAGCATCACCAGGCCTATCACCGACACCTCACCGATGCGCCCCGGGCGCAGATAGCGAATATAGATGCCCATAAAAATCGCCAGCGGGATGGTAAAGGCGACGGTGTATGTCCCCCACGGACTGTGGGTCAATGCTTTCACCACGATCATCGCCAGTACCGCGAGGATGATCACCATGATCATAAAACAGGCCACCAGCGCCAGTACGCCAGCGGTTGGCCCCATCTCCTCTTTAACCAGTTCGCCAAGCGAACGGCCATCGCGACGGGTTGAAACAAACAGCACCATAAAGTCCTGCACGGCGCCGGCCAGCACCACGCCGGCGAGGATCCAGATCATCCCCGGCAGGTAGCCCATCTGCGCGGCAAGCACCGGGCCAACCAGCGGCCCTGCGCCGGCAATCGCCGCAAAATGGTGACCGAACAGCACTTTTTTGTCAGTCGGAACATAATCGAGGCCGTCGTTATGTCGTACCGCCGGCGTCATCCGCGTTGGGTCAACGCCGAGGACGGTTTTGGCGATATACAGGCCGTAGAAACGATATGCGATCAGATAAACGCAGACCGCCGCGACGACAATCCACAGCGCATTTATCTGCTCACCCCGGTTTAAGGCGATATAGCCGAGGGCAAAGGCTCCAATCACGGAGAGCAGTGTCCAGATAAGGTATTTCCCTGAATTATTCATTGTTGTGGTCCACCGGTAGGGTAATCAGGATGTTACAGTTTGTTTCTAGAACACAACGCAGAGTTTAACAACTTCGAAACAGCGCAGATGCCATGCCGCGGCGGAGATTTGTCTCACATTGCTAGCGAGATCACTTAAGGCAGGAAAATAAATGAAAGGATTACCGTGAACGGTGCCGTTTTTTTGTCGGGTGGCGGCTAACGCCTTACCCGACCTACAGATCCGTAGCCCGGCTCAGCGCAGCGCAAGCCGGGGAAATAGCAGCGTCTTAGCCAAGCACCGCGGTTCCCAGACGACAGGTGCAGCAGCGCCGCCCTTTTTCGTCATACACCACAATTTCCCAGCTCTGACTCTGGCGGCCAAGATGCAGCGGTCGGCATTCGCCGCGCACTTGACCGCTGGAGACCGGACGATGGTGGGTAGCGTTAAGCTCGGTGCCCACCACACATTGCCCTTCTTCGGTCATCAGCCAACCGGCCATCGAGCCCAGCGTCTCCGCCAGCGCCGCGGAAGCGCCGCCGTGCAGCAGGCCAAACGGCTGATGCGTGCGCGCATCCACCGGCATCTCCGCCTCCAGCAGCGCCTCCTCCAGCCGGGTGTAGACAATACCCAGATGCGCCACCATGGTGTTTTCGCTGCTGGCGTTCAGCGCCGCAAGCGTGAGCTCTCGTTTCCAGGCCATTTACGCCCCCAAGGTCGAGCCGCCATCAACCACAATATCCTGCAGCGTAATATGGCTGGCGTGAGAAGAGGCGAGGAACAAAATGGTATTGGCGATCTCCTGCGGACGGGCGATTTTGCCCAGCGGGATGCCAAGCTTAAACTGCTCGCCAAATCCGCGGATCCGCTGCTGTTCAGCATCTTCATTGACCCACAGGGTACGTTGCATATCGGTGTCGGTGGAGCCCGGCGATACCAGGTTGCAGCGCACGCCGCTGCCTGCCAGCTCAAGCCCGACGGTCAACGCCAGGCTTTTCAGCGCCGCTTTCGAGGCGCCATAGGCGCTCATGCCGATACGCGGCGTATGCGCGGCATCGGAGGCGACGGTGACGATCGCCCCGCCCCGCTGACGGCGGAACTGCGCCATCGTCTGCTGAAACAGATTAAACGCGCCGCCGACGTTCACCGCGAAAGTCTGCTGCCAGTCCTCCGCGCTCAATTGATCGGTCGCCCCCATGCGCAGGATCCCGGCGGCATTCACCAGCACGTCCAGTCGTTCGATATCGTTGAGCAGACGCGCGCAAACGTCGCGTACCTGGTCGGCATCGGCGACGTCGAGCATTTCGGTGGCAAACGGATAACCTTCGCCGTCAAAGGCAAGGTCGAAACCGGTGACGTTGGCCCCGGCCTCGACGAAAGCCAACGCGGTGGCATAGCCAATGCCTTTACCTGCGCCAGTCACCCACACGGTCTGGCCGTGAAAATCCAGCGCCGCCATTATTTCACCTCGCGGGAGAGCAGCGCCCACCAGGCGTCGATGGTCGGGTTTTTCGCCAGCATCACGAAGTCGATATCGCCGTGTACTTTGCGCCAGCGGGCGGCCAGCGCCATCATACGCACCGAATCCAGACCGTAGTCGATCAGGTTTTCATCATCCAGCGGTTCGTCGGATTCGTCGAGCAGCGGCAGAATTAGCGCGCGCAGCGCCGCTTTGGAGGCCGGCAGCGGCAACAATTCTTCGGTCATCACCACGCGTCCAGAACGGCCGGCGACGTATTTCAGCGCCATCAAATGCTCTTCGCGGCTGAAATCTGCCAGCGCGTCGGCGACAAAGAACGGTTTGATATCGCGCATAAAAGCGTCGGTGGCGGTGGTCATGCAGCCGATATGGGCGTAAACGCCGGTGATGATCAGCTGGTCGCGGCCGGTCTCTTTCAGCATCTCTTCAAGCGGTGAGCGATGAAACGCGCTGTAGCGCCATTTCACCAGCACCGTATCCTGCTCATCCGGCGCCAGCGCGGCAATCACCTGCTGCTGTTCCGGCGAGCGAGTCAACCCCGGCCCCCACATATCATTCAGCAGGGCGCGGTCTTCATCGCTCTGCTCTTTCGGCTGGGCGGTGTAGTACACCGGAATGCCGTTTTGTTTGCAGAAGTCGCGCAGGGCGGCGATATTGGCCACCACTTTTTCCATCATCGCGCTGTTTTCGCCCCAGAAGTTGAGGAAATACTCCTGCATATCGTGGATCAGCAGCGCGGCGCGCGACGGCTCAAAGGCCCAGTTAACTTTGTTGGCCGGAATATCGCTGGCTTCCGGCAGCGCGTAAGCCTGTAATTTAGGGATTGCCATTCTCTGTTCTCCTTCAGCCCAGCTTGCCTTCGGCCAGCCACTGACGTAATTGTTTTTTATCGACTTTGCCCACCGGCGTCAGCGGCAGCGCGGCAACGCACTCCACGCGATCCGGCAATTTAAATTCCGCCACGCCCTGCTCGCGCAGGAAACGGCGCACCGCGACGGCGCGCAGCGGCGATGTCACCACCAGATAAGCACAGCTCTTCTCGCCCAGCAGATTGTCTTCAATGCTAACCAGCGCGGCGTGGATCACCGCCTCATGGCGCAGCAGCAGGTTTTCTATCTCTTCAGCGGCGATCTTCTCGCCGCCGCGGTTGATCTGATCTTTTTCCCGGCCCTGGACGGTGATATAGCCATCTTCATCGATCGAAATCAGATCGCCGGAGCAGTAAAATCCATCGGCATCAAAGGCTTCAGCGTTATGTTGCGGACTGTTGTAATAGCCGCGGAAGGTATAAGGGCCGCGGGTCATCAGACGGCCCACTTCGCCGCGCGGCAGCGGGTTACCGTCGGCATCCGCCACCCACACTTCGTCGTCAGGACACATCGGGCAACCCTGGGTGTTGATAATTCGCTGCGGGCTATCGTTGAGGCGGGTGTAGTTAACCAGCCCTTCCGCCATGCCGAACACCTGCTGCAGCTGGCAGCCGATTTCCGCCGGGATACGCGCGGCGAGCGTCGCGGACAGGCGCGCTCCGCCAACCTGCAGCAGCTGCAGCGATTGCAGTTGCGCGTTGCTGCCCCATTCATGAATAGCCTGCAGCCACAGGCTGACCGCCGGCGGCACCAGCGACGCGACGTTAATCTGATGTTTTTCGATCAGCGGGAAACACAACGTGGCGCTCGGGTCAGCGGCCAAGATCACCCGGCCGCCGGCGAGAAAGACGCCCAGCGATCCCGGCGAGCTCATCGCATAGTTGTGGGCCGCCGGCAGCGCGTTGAGATAGCGCGTGTCGGCGTTAATACCGCAGATCTCGTTGCTGCGGCGGATACTGTAGTCGTAATCGTTATGGGTTCGCGGAATAAGCTTCGGCGTCCCGGTGCTGCCGCCGGAGAGCTGGAAAAAAGCCACTTCGTCAGCCGGTGTCGGATTGGCGACAAAGTTATCCGCCGTGCGGTTAATTTCCGTTGCCAGGTCGCGCTCGCCGCCATCGTTACGCAGCAGCGCGACGCGCAGCGAAGGATGCTCAGCGATAAAACCATTAAGGAAACTATCGTCAGCAAACAGCGCGTGCTCGCGATCGGCAATCAGCAGCACCGGTTTAATCTGCGCGGCATAGGCGTTGAGTTCGCTGCGCTGATGGCTAAACAAAGCGTTAACCGGTGCGACGCCGATGCGCAGCAGCGCAAAGAAAGTAATGTAGAACTCGGCGACGTTGCCAAGCTGCACCAGCGCGGTTTCTCCGCGCTTGAGTCCCTGATGCTGCAGGGAGGACGCGAGGTTATCCACCAGTTGGTTAAACTGGCGGTAGCTAATCTGCCGCTCGCCGTCGATAATCGCCACGGCGTCATTGTCCGCATGACGAGTAATCAGATTGGTTAACGGCAGATCCTGCCAGTAGCCTTTTTGACGATAGCGGGCCGCAAACTCTTCCGGCCAACGGGTAAATGCAATCATCCTTGCCTCTTAATTCAAGCCAAATACGTTGAGCATGGTGGTGAGTTTGACGCCGGTTTCACGCCATTCGCCCAGCGGCGAAGAAGCCGGGACGATACCCGCGCCGGCAAACAGGCGCAGCGAGCGTTGATGTAAGCGCGCGCAGCGGATGGTCACCACCCATTCGCCGTTGCCTTCGTCATCGCACCAGCCGACAATGCCGCCAAACAGCTGGCGATCGAAGGGTTCGAGCTCGGCAATCAGCCGCTTCGCCACCTGGTGCGGGAAGCCGCTCAGCGCCGGTGTCGGGTGTAGCAGGCAGGCCAGCGACATGGCGTTTTCTTCCGCCAGCGCCGTCCCTTCGATCGGCGTCGCCAGATGCCAGAGCGTCGGGGTGGTAATCAGCTGCGGCGACTCCGGTAGCGACAGATGACTGCTGCGAGGGCCAAGCACGCTCTTCATCGCCTGCGTCACCAGCTCGTGCTCATGGCGATCTTTGCCCGACGCCAGTAGCTTGTTACCCGCTTCCCGGTCCAGCACATCGTCAGGCTGGCGGCGGGCGGAGCCGGCCAGCGGCAGCGAACTGAAGTGCAGCCCTTCTTTACGCAGCAGCAGTTCCGGGCTGGCGCCCAGCAGCACATCACCATTGGACAGTGGAACATGGAAATTAAAGCTCGCCGGGTTCTGGGCGATCAGCCGCTCCAGCAGCGCGCCGCTATCGACCCGGTCGCGGGTCGTAATATCAATCAGCCTTGAGAGCACCACTTTGTCGACTTCCGGAGTCGCCGTCAGCGCGGCGGCGCGTTCCACCATCGCCAAAAACTCGTCCTGTTCCGGGATCTCCTGACGATCGACAACATCCATCGCCTTGAGCGGCGCCGCGTAACGCGCGGACTGCTGTTTGTCGGTACGGGAGAAGGTTTCCCAGCGTTCGGGAATATAGAGCTCGGAAGGCTGATTGGTGTCGAACGGAATCGCCCCGACCATGACCGGCTTGCGGATCCCCGCCGCGCGGGCTTCGGCAAAAGCGGCCGCCATTTTCTGCTGGAACTCGCCGTTCAGCGAATCACCGCCGACGGCCGGCTGGGAAAAACGGCTAAAACAGCCGGTGGTGCTGAAGCTGCGGTACGGCGACATAAAGAAGAAGCTTTGCGGCGACAGGGTCTGCGTTTTTTCCTGTACATCCTCAGCCAGTGACGTTTCCATATCATCCTCCAAAAACGATAAAGATATTAAGAATAATTATCATTTATATTTTTGTTGGCTAACCTAAAAGGTATTGCGCTCCTTGTCAACCGCACAAACAGCAGGTTATGCGACTTACACTTGCATCCGGACAATACAATGTTGAAAATGAGACGTATTTACTACAACTGACTCAGGATGCGAATTCGTGAATTTTGCCACTTTTTGCCGTCGTACTTTACTCGCCAGCGGGCTGTGCCTTTTAGGAATTAACTCAGCGCTGGCGGCAGACTGGCCGCGTCAGATCGTCGATAGCCGCGGCCCCCATACGCTGGAGAGCCAACCGCAGCGCATCGTCTCGACCAGCGTCACCCTCACCGGATCGTTGCTGGCTATTGATGCGCCGGTGGTCGCCAGCGGCGCGACCACGCCGAATAACCGCGTGGCTGATGCGCAGGGCTTTCTGCGCCAGTGGGGCGATGTCGCTAAAAAGCGCAACCTGGCGCGACTGTATATTGGCGAACCCAGCGCCGAAGCGGTGGCGGCGCAGATGCCGGATCTGATTCTGATAAGCGCCACCGGCGGCGATTCCGCGCTGGCCCTGTACGACCAGCTGTCGACTATCGCGCCGACGCTTATCATCAACTACGACGATAAAAGCTGGCAGACGCTTCTTACCCAATTAGGGCATATTACCGGTCACGAAAAGCAGGCGGACGCGCGCATTGCCGAATTCAATAAACAGCTCGTTTCGTTAAAAGAGAAACTAAAGTTGCCGCCGCAGCCGGTCACCGCGCTGGTTTATACCGCCGCAGCGCATAGCGCCAATATCTGGACGCCGGAATCAGCGCAGGGTCAGATGCTGGAACAGTTAGGCTTTAAGCTGGCGACGCTGCCGGGTAACCTGCACGCCAGCCAGAGCCAGGGTAAGCGTCACGACATCGTACAGTTAGGCGGCGAGAATCTGGCGGCCGGAATTAACGGCGAAAGCCTGTTCCTGTTCGCCGGCGATGAGAAAGACGCCGAGGCCATTTACGCCAACCCGCTACTGGCGCACCTACCGTCGGTTGCCGCTAAACGCGTTTATCCACTGGGGACCGAAACCTTCCGTCTGGACTACTACAGCGCCATGCTGGTACTGCAGCGTTTATCGGCGCTCTTTGCCTGATTCTCTCCCCGGCGCCCTGCGCCGGGATCTCATTTCACATCATCAACAACATCATCCTTTTGTTATAAAAGTATTTTTTATTTCTTTCCCCTCTTGATACCTCATCGGCGCCTCACGCGAATCATCATCGTTTCAAATGTTGTTTTGTGATTAGCCATCGTCGCCGCCTTCCCCGAGTATCTGCCCCACACCACTTGAGGTGGACATTCAACTCAGAAGGAACTTACCGTGACCACTAGCAAATTGATCAAGGGCGATACCCTGACCGAAACCAGCAACGCCGCAGATGGTTTTAACCCGGCAACTGAAGTCAGCAACTACAGCTATACGTCAGACCGCGTCGCTAAACCGGTCTATAACAAATACAAAAGTGCGACCACCAAACCAAAGGTCTTTGGTTACTACACCGACTGGTCTCAGTACGATGGCCGTCTGCAGGGCAGCGATGCGAAAGATAACCGCGGACGCGGCTACGACCTGACCAACGTCTCCCCTACCGCTTACGATAAAATTATCTTCGGTTTCGTCGGCGTGACCGGCTTCCATAAAGTGGATGGCCTGTGGCGTGATGTGGTGGCCGAAGGGGCTGAGCAGTGCGGCAAAGTCAAATATGAACCGACTTTCCTCGACCCGTGGGGCGACTTCCAGTCTTACGTTAACGTTGGCCACAGCGTCAGCGGCTGGGATGTCGATCCGAAAACCGTAACCCAGACAAACACCAAAGGCCTGCTCGGCGGTCTGCGCGACCTGCAAGCGAAAGCCAAACAACAGGGCCACAACCTGGTGCTGTCCATGAGCATCGGCGGCTGGAGCATGAGCAACGGTTTTCATGAAACCGCGGCATCTGATTCCTCGCGTAAAATCTTCGCTAAAGGCGTGGTGAAGCTGTTCAAACAGTTCCCGATGTTCAGCGAAGTGGATATCGACTGGGAATACCCGAATGCCGAAGGCGCCGGCAACCCCTATGGCCCGGAAGATGGTGAAAACTATGCGTTACTTATTGCCGAACTGCGTAAGCAGCTGGATTCTGCCGGCCTGAGCGATGTCAAAATCTCTATCGCCAGCTCCGCCGTGGTGAAGACCTTTGATTATTCCAACGTCAAAGCGCTGATGAATGCCGGTCTGTACGGCATCAACGTCATGACCTATGACTTCTTCGGCACCCCGTGGGCGGAAAGCATCACCCACCACACCAACCTGAAAGCCATTGAGCAAGGCGGCTGGGCGATTAACACCATCGTTGAACATCTGCTGGCGGAAGGTTTCCCGGCTGAGCGCATCAACATCGGTTACGCCGGTTATACCCGTAACGGCCGCAACGCCGAGCTGGAATCCCTGTCTCCACTCAAAGGCACCTATAACCCGGGTAACGGCACCACCGTCGGTACCTTTGAATCCGGTACCAACGAATGGTATGACGTCATTTATAACTACCTGGATCTGGAAAACCAGAAAGGGCGTAACGGCTTTAACGTCTATACCGATCAGGTTGCTGACGCTGATTTCCTCTACAACCCGGAATCCAAACTGTTTATGTCGCTGGATACCCCGCGCACCGTCAAAGCCAAAGGGGAATACGCTGCCAGTCTGGGCTTAGGCGGCCTGTTCACCTGGACTATCGACCATGATAACGGCGTGCTGGTTAACGCCGCCCGTGAAGGTCTGGGCTACGAAATCGCCTCTGAAGTTATCGATATGGAGCCGTTCTATTTCGAAGGCATTAACGTTGTGCCAGCTGATGAACAAGAAGACGATAAGTCAGAAGATGAGCCAACTGAACCGACGGTAAACCATGCGCCGGAAGCGGCAATTGAAATGATGGTCGTAGGCGGCTCCCGCGTACGCCTGTCTGGTGAAAAATCGTCTGATGAAGATAGCGACGAGCTGAGCTACAGCTGGGGCGTGCCGGCAGCCATTGATGTTGCAGATAAAACCGCCGCGGTTATTGAGTTCGATGTACCTGAAGTCACCGCGGATACCGAGTTCACTTTCACTCTGTTCGTTCGCGATAGCTGGGGCGAACCGTCAACCCAGCAGCGCTTTATTCTGTCGGTGGTCGTCGCCTCCCAGGGTGAACCAAGCGCTGACGAGCCAGCCGATGAGCCGGCAGATGAAGCGGCTGACGATGAAAAAGACGCCGATGACGTGCCGGCACAGGAAGACGATGTTGTACCATCTGACGAAACCACGCCTTACCCGCTGTGGGATGCCAAAACCGTTTATGGCGGCAACTGGGGTACCTTTGAAACCGTGAGCTGGAAAGGTCACAACTATCAGGTGAAATGGTGGTCTCAGGGCAACCAGCCAGACCTGAACTGCGGCCAGTTCGACGTCTGGAAAGACCTCGGCGCATACTAAGTGTTATAAGTGAAGCCAGGCCCCGGAGCAATCCGGGGCCTTTTTGCTATTGTCGCGCTTAACTTTCGCAGGCCTGCTCCGGACGCTGAAAACGACGTAGCTCGCGCAATAAGCCAATCAGTAATACGCCAACAATCACCAGCGCCCAGCCGCTGGCGCTGGCTGAAGCCACCGGGGTCATAACCGCCCCTAATCCCCCCAGCAGCGCCGCGCCAATAGCATCGCCGGTCACGTTCTGCGCGGTCCACAGGCCATTAATGCGCCCCAACATGTGTTCCGGCGTTTGCGTCTGGATCAACGTGTACTGTAGCAGCGAGCTTATCGCGCTCAGCCATCCAAACAGCGCCAGACAGAGCGCGCCCAGCGCCCAGAACGGCATCACGCTGAACAGCGCAATCGCCACAAACGACCCTACCGTCGTTATCAGCATCAACGCCCCTGGCTTCGCGGTATGCGCCAGTTGTCCGCTGGTTAACGCCCCCAGCGCCGCGCCAAGCGGAATGGCGGCATACAACAGGCCAATCTGCGAATTTGACATCTGCCAGCCTTCCGCCAGCGCCGGATAAAGCACCCGCACCGCGCTGGCCATCGTCAACAGGCCGCCGAGCAGCGCAATGCCGCCAATAAGCGGGCTATTAAAGAGAAATTTGAGCCCCGCCAGCAACGATTTCAGCGGATGCTCGCGCGGCTGCGGCGGTGGCGGCAGCAGCGGCAGGCGTAGCAGCGTCAGGGTGGTAATGAACGTCCCCGCCGCCGCCAGGCCATAGTTCCAGGCCACGCCGCCGGTCGCCAGCAATAGCCCGCCGATCATCGGCGATATCACCGAACCGAGACGCACGGTCAGCATGGTGATCGCTCCGGCCTGCATCAGGTTTTCGCGGCCGACTAAAGCCGGCGTTGCCGCCAGAAGCGCGGTCACGCCCAAAGAGGCGAAGAAGCCATCCCAGATCCCCAGCAGGTAAATTGCCGCCAGCGAGGGTTCCGGTAGCATAGCGTTCAGGCACAAGCCGACGAAGCCCACGCCGCAGGTGCCACGCGCCAGCAGGATCAGGCGTTTGCGTTCATAACGGTCGGCCAGCACGCCGCCGACCATCAGCCCAATGAACATCGAACAGCCGGTCAGCATCACCGAGAGCCCCACCTGCCAGGTCGAATGGGTCATCATCTGGATTTGTACCGGGATCGCCACGCCTAGCAGGCCAAGCGACAGGATAGAGATAAAGCGAGCGATAAAGACGGCGCGGAACGCCGGATGGGTGCGCAGGAGGCTGACATCAAGCAGCCGGGAAGGTCGGTTCATGCAAGGGCCTTGTCGTTATTTTTCATACCATTTTTATGGTTTCTCATGGTAACATACCTGAATAAAATCGATAACGATAATTAATATCATTATCATGTCAGGGATTTGAATTATGTCGTTTTCTACGACCACGGTGCGCGCCGTCGCCGTGCCTGGTCTCTTGTTACTTTTAGCTCTCGCGATTGCGCTCAGCCTGCTTATCGGCGCCAAACCTCTGCCGCCTTCGGTGATTGTCGATGCCTTCTCCGGCAGCTGTCAGAGCGCCGACTGCACTATCGTACTGGATGCCCGCCTGCCGCGTACGCTGGCCGGATTGCTGGCCGGCTGCGCGCTTGGCCTCGCCGGCGCGCTAATGCAAACCCTCACCCGTAACCCGTTGGCCGACCCGGGCCTGCTCGGCGTCAACTCCGGCGCCAGCTTCGCCATCGTGCTCGGTGCGGCGCTGTTGGGCATCACTTCGCCGCAGGAGCAGTTGCTGATGGCCTTTTGCGGCGCCTTCGCCGCGTCGCTACTGGTCGCGTTTACCGGCAGCCAGGGCGGCGGCCAGCTTAGCCCGGTGCGCCTGACCCTCGCGGGGGTGGCGCTAGCGGCGGTACTGGAAGGCTTATCTAACGGCATCGCCCTGCTCAACCCGGACGTGTATGACCAGCTGCGCTTCTGGCAGGCCGGCTCGCTGGATATTCGCACCCTGCAAACGCTGAAAATCGTCCTGCTGCCGGTGCTGATTGCCGCCGTGGTAACTCTGTTTCTTAGCCGGGCGCTGAACAGCCTGAGCCTCGGCGCCGACACCGCCACCGCGCTCGGTAGCCGGGTCGCGCGCACCCAGCTTATCGGCCTGCTGGCAATTACCGTCCTGTGCGGCAGCGCGACGGCGCTGGTCGGCCCTATCGCCTTTATCGGCCTGATGATGCCGCATATGGCCCGCTGGCTGGTGGGGGCGGATCACCGCTGGTCATTGCCGGTTACGCTGCTCGCCACCCCCGCCCTGTTGCTGTTTGCCGACGTGCTTGGCCGCCTGTTGGTGCCTGGTGAATTGCGTGTTTCGGTGGTCAGCGCCTTTATCGGCGCGCCGGTGTTGATCTGGCTGGTTCGCCGTCAGCCGCGAGGAGGTGCGCTGTGATGGCTCCCTCCCGCCGCCTGATGTTCTGCTGCCTGCTGCTGATCGCCGCCAGTCTGCTGGTGTCCCTGCTCGGTCTGGGTAATGGCCTGGTGCCGCTCAGCATTGAACAGGTGGTTTCTGCGCTGCTCGGCGACGCGCCGCGCAACGTCAGCATGGTGGTCACCGAATGGCGCTTGCCGCGCGTGCTGATGGCGCTGCTGATCGGCGCCGGGCTTGGCGTCAGCGGCGCCATTTTTCAGTCATTGATGCGTAACCCGCTGGGTAGCCCGGACGTGATGGGCTTCAACACCGGCGCCTGGAGCGGCGTGCTGGTGGCGATGGTGATGTTCGGCCAGAACCTGACCGCCATCGCGCTGGCGGCGATGCTTGGCGGCGTGCTGACCTCGCTGGTGGTTTGGCTGCTGGCGTGGCGCAACGGCATTGAAACCTTCCGCCTGATCATTATCGGCATCGGCGTGCGCGCCATGCTGGTGGCATTCAATACCTGGCTGCTGCTGCGCGCGTCGCTTGAGACCGCCCTTTCCGCCGGGTTGTGGAATGCCGGTTCGCTCAACGGCCTGACGTGGGGCAAAACCTGGCCATCGGCGCCGCTGATCCTGCTGATGTTAGCGTGCGGCGCGCTGCTGGCGCGGCGGATGCGGCTGCTGGAGATGGGCGACGATACCGCCTGCGCGCTGGGGGTTCGAGTCGAACGTTCACGCCTGCTGCTGATGCTGGTGGCGGTGCTGCTGACCGCTTCCGCCACCGCGCTGGCCGGGCCTATTTCTTTCGTCGCGCTGGTAGCCCCACATATCGCCCGGCGGATAAGCGGCACCGCACGCTGGGGGTTAACCCAGTCGGCGCTGTGCGGCGCGCTGCTGCTGGCGCTGGCCGATTACTGCGCCCAGCGCCTGTTCATGCCTTATCAGTTACCGGTAGGGGTGGTCACCGTCAGTCTTGGCGGTATCTACCTCATCGCGTTATTAATTCAGGAGTCCCGCAAAAAATGACCGCTGTAACTTCCCGTTTGCGCGGCGACCAGTTGACCCTGGCCTACGGCAAAAAGACCATCGCCGAATCGCTGAACGTCACGATTCCTGACGGCCATTTCACGGCGATTATCGGCCCCAACGGCTGTGGTAAATCAACCCTGCTGCGCACCCTCAGCCGCCTGATGACCCCATCCAGCGGACACGTTTATCTCGATGGCGAGCAGATCCAGCACTACGCCAGCAAAGAGGTGGCAAAGCGGATTGGCCTGCTGGCGCAGAATGCCACCACGCCCGGCGATATCACCGTACAGGAGCTGGTGGCGCGCGGGCGCTATCCGCACCAGCCGATGTTTACCCGTTGGCGTAAAGAAGACGAAGCAGCGGTAAATAACGCGATGCGGGCGACGGGTATTGTCGACCTCGCGCTGCAGAGCGTGGATACCCTCTCCGGCGGCCAACGCCAACGGGCGTGGATTGCAATGGTACTGGCGCAGGAGACGGCGATTATGCTGCTTGATGAGCCGACGACCTGGCTGGATATCAGCCATCAGATCGACCTGCTGGAACTGCTAAGCGAGCTGAATCGCGAGAAGGGATATACGCTGGCGGCGGTACTGCACGATCTCAATCAGGCCTGTCGTTACGCCACCCATCTGATCGCCCTGCGCGACGGTAAGATCGTTGCCGAAGGCGCGCCGAAAGAGATCGTCACGGCGGATCTGATTGAGCGTATCTACGGTCTGCGCTGCACGATCATCGACGATCCGGTGGCGCATACGCCGCTGGTAGTGCCGCTGGGTCGCCGATAATCTTTTCTATACCATCTCAACCATCGCATTCCCGGCTTGCGCTGCGCTGAGCCGGGCTCCCCAAAACGGGTAGCCCGGGCTCTACCGTTACCCCAGAATCTCCCGCACTACCGGGCCTATCGCTTCAAAGGCCTGCGGCGAGATAATCTCGACGTGGGCGCAGTTCTGGCTGAACACCTCCAGCTCGCCAACCCATGGCCCCCATGCGACCTGCGGATCCATCCCTTTCTGGCGCGTTTTCTCCGCCACAAATAGCGTTGCCTTGCCGTCAAACTTCGCGCTGTGCGCGGTCGTCAACAGGCGCACCGCATCGGCGTAGTTACCTTCGATCGCGCTGAACAGCTCGCCGGAAGCCTGCCCCTGCTGAGCGGCGAGAAACGCTTCGCGCTCGCGGGCGATTTCCGCCAGCACTTCGGGATCCAGACCGTTCGCCTCTTTCTCCGCCCAGTTTTGCGTCTCCGGCGGCCAGGTATCCAGCAGGCCGAGGAACGCCACCTCTTCGCCGCGCTGGCGTAAACGGGCGGCAATCCCCTGCGCCAGCGTTCCGCCGAGCGAATAACCAAACAGATAGTAAGGCCCATGCGGCTGCTGCGCTAAAAGCGTGCGCAGATGGTGCTCGCAGACTTCGTCGAGGTTGGCAGCAGAAGCCATCGGCCCCGTCGGACGCGGCGACTGAATACCGGTAATTGACCAGCGCGGGTTAAGATAACGCGCCAGCACGCTGAACTGCCAGGCAAAACCGGAGGCCGCATGGAAGCAGAACAGCGTCGGACCGTCGCTCTCGCGCAGCGGCAACAGCGCATCGAAGCCCAGGCGCTGCGCCTGCTCGTCGCTCAGGTCGGAAGCCAGCAGCGCGCTCAGCTTGCCGACGGTCGAAGCGACCATCACCTGCCCCGGCGTCACCTGCCGCGCCAGCTCGCGGCTAAGCTGCGCCGCCAGCCGCATCGCCAGCAGCGAATGGCCGCCGAGGGCAAAGAAATCGGCGTCGATGTCATTTACCTCGCAGCCCAGCAGCTGACTGAACGCCGCGGCAACGGCCATTTCGGTAGCCGATTGCGGCGGGCGACCGCTGCGCTCGCTGCTTAAGGAGGGGAGCGGTAGCGCTTTACGATCCAGCTTACCGTTGGCGCTGAGCGGGAAGGATTCCAGCTGGATTAACACCACCGGCACCATGTGCGGCGGCAGCTGTTCGCTAAGACGGGCCTTCAGCGCCGCCACGTCCAGCGGCTGGCCGGACTCGCTCACCAGATAACCGACGAGCTGGCGGGCATCGCCGCCGGTGGCCACAGCCTGATTGAAGACGCAGGCGTGGCACACCGCCTGCGCGACGTCCGGCAACGCCGCCATCACCCGGTCGATCTCGCCAAGCTCAATGCGCTGGCCGCGAATTTTCAACTGATCGTCGCTGCGGCCAAGATACTCTACCGCCCCGTTATCCAGCCAGCGCGCCACATCGCCGGTGCGGTACATGCGCTCGCCGGGGGCAAACGGGTCGGCAATAAAGCGGCTGGCGGTGAGATCAGGTCGCCCCATATATCCCTGTGCCAGCTGAATGCCCGTTAAGTACAAATCACCCGCCACGCCCGGCGGCACCGGGCGCATGGCGGCATCAAGAATACGTAATCCGGTGTTCCATACCGGCCAGCCGATAGGCACGCTGTTGCCGGTTACCGCCGCCAGCTCTGGCCCGCAGGCGGGATACCAGCTGACATCCACCGCCGCTTCCGTCGGCCCGTACAGGTTATGCAATGGCGCGCCGGTTAAGCGCTCCCATTCGCGACACAGTTCCGTCGGCAGCGCTTCGCCGCTACAGAAAACGCGTTTTAGCGTCCGGCAGGACGACACATTATCGCTATCCAGCGAGGCGACAAACGCCGCCAGCATCGACGGAACAAAGTGGGTGGTGGTCACGCCGTACTGCGCGAAGAACCGCTGCATCGCCTGTGGATCGCGATGCGCCTCCGGCGCCGCCATCACCAGCTGGGCACCAGTCATAAATGGCCACCAGAACTCCCATACCGAGACATCAAAGCTGCACGGCGTCTTCTGCGCCACCACATCGGCGGCGGTTAACGGATAGTGATTTTGCATCCACAGCAGGCGGTTCACGATAGCGGTCTGCCCGACCATCACCCCTTTCGGCCGTCCGGTGGAACCGGAGGTGAAGATGATATATGCGGTATGTTCCGGTTTTGACAGCGCCAGCGGCGTATCATCTTCAGCAGCCAGCGGCTGCTCATAACACAAGCTGGTCAGTCCCGGAATATCGCTAAAACGGGCCAGTTGATCGTCAGAGGTAATCAGCAGCGAAGGCCGCGCATCTTCCAGCATCATCCGCAGACGGTCATCCGGGTAGCCGGTGTCCAGCGGCAGCCAGGCGGCGCCGGCTTCGACAATGCCGTGCAGCGCCAGCGTCAGGAACACCGAACGCGGTAAGGCAACCGCCACGCTATCCCCCGGCTTCACGCCGCGTTGCCGCAGCAGGTTGGCCAGCGCCACCACCTGCTGGCGCATTTCGCGGTAGCTAAAGCGCCAGTTGGCATCCGCCAGCGCCGGGGCATCCGGCGTTTTCCGCGCCTGTTCCGCCACCAGCGCGCTGAGGGTAGTGGTCGGCAGCGGCATCGCGGTATTGTTGATCAATGCCAGCTGCGCGCCTTCTTCGGCCGACAGCATCTCCGCCTCGCCGCAGCGTAGCGCCGGGTTGGCGGCGAACTGCGACAGCAGCGCGGTCAGCCGCGACACGTGGCGGTCCAGCGTCGCCTCATCATAACGCGCTTTATTGGCGAGGATCTCCAGAGACAGACCGCCGCGTTCGTCCGGGAACAGTGCCAGCTCGAGGTCATTCACCGGGCCGGTGGCGAGGGTATGCGTCTGCGCCTGCACGTCGTCGATATCCAACTGGTAATCAAAGACTTTGATGTTCAGCACCGGGCCAAACAGCGGTTCGTCGCCCGCCGCTTTACCGCTATCGCGGACAATTTGCTCGGCATCGTAGCGCTGATGGCGGCGCATTTTTTTCAGTTGTCCGGAGAGACGCGTCGCCAGTTGCGCCAGCGTCTCCTGCGCGTCGATATTCACCGCCAGCGGCAGTACGTTGAGTACCGGGCCGGTGGCGGTCAGCGCCGCCGATCCCATGCGGCGCATAAAGATAAAGCCAGCCGCGTAATCCATTCGGCCGCACAGCCGCCCCAGCCACAACGTCGTCAGCGCCAACGCCAGATCGGCGCGCTGGCACTGCGGCGCGCTGGCCGCGAGTTGGCTGAAGACAGCCGGATCGGCCTCCAGTTTCAGGCGCCAGATATCGCTGCTGGTCGCCCGCCCGGCCAGCGGCGCGTCTGATAGCGAGGCCGGAGACGGCAACGCCTGACGCTGCGCCTGCCAGAAGGCTTTATCGCGCTGCCACGCCTCGCTGCCGTAGTAGCGCTGATACTCTTCCACCACTTCGGCGAACGGCGTAAACGGTGAATCCGGCGTCTCTTCGCCGCGTTGCCAGGCACGATAAATAGCGGCGATCTGGCGGGTAATGGCCGGGAAACTAAAACCATCGACCAGTAAATGGTGATAGCGCTGATACCAGTACCAGCAGTCGTCGCCAACGCGCATGAGCTGATGGCAGACCAGCGGATTACCGCTGTCGACGCGCAGATTCTGCCCGAGATCGCTTTGCATCAGCGTCAGCGCGGACATATGCGGATCGGCCTGCTGGCGCAGGTCAACGCTTTGCGGCTCGGCAAACTCGCGCGCGTCATCAACCCACTGCCACGCTTCGCCATTATCTTCGCAAAAGCGCATGCTCAGGGTATCGGCCTGCTTAAGCCCGGCGACGATCGCCTTACTCAGCAGCGCCGGATCAAGATTGCCGCGCAGTTCAACATAGTGGGCAACGCTCCAGGCGCCGGGTAGCGTGGAGAGGCGTTCAGCCATCCAAATTCCCGGCTGCGCCGCAACCAGCGGTAAACGTGTACTCATCGAAAGCTCCTCAGGAGGCGTAGTGCGCTGGGATAAGGGTTGACCAGTTGGCGGCAAGCCAGGCGTTACAGGCCTCTAATGACTGCGGCGGACACTCCACCGTCCAGCCTGTCGGCAGCGCGCAGTGATGCGGCCACAAACTATATTGCCCCTGTGCGTTGCGCAGAATGTAAAACTGCCCTTGCGGATTGTCGAAGGGGTTGCTGAATTGCATCTCTCACTCCTCATTAAGCGCGTGTTGTTGCCCGCGGCGCAAAGGCTGCCACAGCTGGATAAGCCCGGACGTCAGCCCGCCGCGCCAGCATAGCGCGTCATGACCGCCGTCAACCTGGCGCCAGAAAACGGACGGCGTGGTCTGCCGTAGTTGCGCGAAAAGCGCCTGGTTGGCGCGAAAAATAATCGGCTCGCGCACGCCGGCTTCCAGCCAGATACGCAGCCCCTGCGGTCGAAGCTCGCCGCGCTGCAGTTGTTCAAGTATCACTCCCGGCTGGCTACTGCCGCGCTGCGGCCACCAGTACGACCCCGACTGGCTCAGAACGCAGCCAAAACGCTGCGGCCAGTGGAGCGCGGCATACATCGCCGCCAGACCGCCGAAGCTCTGCCCCGCTACTACCGTCCGGTCGGCGCGATCGCTGAATGGCGCCACGGCCTGCACCAGCGGCAGCAGTTCTTCCTGTACCGCCAGCCAGAAATCACGATTGCAGGGCAGCTCCACGCCGCGGTGTTGATTGTCGATAACGTCGATCAGCACATAGACCGCCGGCGGCAGGCGGCCTTCCCGCGTCAGCCCCGCCAGCGGCGCAAAGACAGGCATGCTTTCGGCCCAGAACTGGCCGTCAAGCAGGACCGCCAGCGGGCGATCCGCCCCACTGCCGGTGGTGTAAATCCACACTCGTCGCTGGTTTCCTAATCGCTGGCTGCGCCATTCAATACAGCGCGGCGCTGGCGAAACCGGCTCGCGATAATGCCAACCCGGCTGTTCCGGCGCCTGCGGCAGTTCCAGCGCTGAGACCGCGTGGCCGCGCCCCCCCTTCCAGCTTTGCGGATTGCGGGGATCGGCAACCGCCCGCGGCAGCAGTTTGCGCCAGCCTTCGCGCAGTAGCGCGCGGTCCGGCGCTTCACCGTTAAAGAGCTGCGGGGAAAAATCGTCGTCGCGTTCGGAGGGAATAAAACAGTAGCTGCCGCGCCAGCTGGCGGGGAGCGTGGTTTGCCAGCACCAGGCATCGGTACCTGGGATGCGCTGCAGGGTTTGCGGCGCCGCGTTGTGGTGATGATCGGTGACGCCGGTAATGTAAATCCACACCCGCCGAATCGGCGACGTGGTTTCGCTGCCTGCCGGATCGCGCCACCAGAAGGTCACCCGATATGCGTCGCCCAGCGCCTCTGTCTGCGGGCCGGCGATCCCCCGCCACCAGTCGTCACTTCCCGTTATTTGCATTCCGTCAGTAACCCTATGTTTACCGTGATTTTTATCAACAAAGGTAATATTTATTGATAATATTATTGATAACTATTTGCATTTGCAATAGCGTATTAACGCGCCTATGGGTAGCGCGTCTTCTCATTACATTAAATCAAGGTCAGAGAGGGTCTTTTCAGAGCGTTTGGCTCGGTCGGCTACGGAAAGCGTTCACCTTCTACTGGCTACATTTATGCCGCCTCCTCTCCCGGTGGGAAGGGGCTTCTGGGGAAAGCGGCAAAGAAAAGCGGAACTGACTTACAATGAATAACAGGATTAAGTCCCTGGCCTTAATGGTCAATCTGGGTATCTACGGGGTGGCATTCCCGCTGTGCGCGGCGGAAGAAACCACCGACAGTAAACAAGCCGCCGGTGAAGAAACGATGGTGGTCACCGCCGAGGTGCAAAACCTACAGGCGCCGGGCGTTTCCACCATTACCGCCGATGAAATTCGCAAACGTCCGCCGGCGCGCGACGTCTCTGAAATCATCCGTACCATGCCGGGCGTCAACCTGACCGGCAACTCCACCAGCGGCCAGCGCGGCAACAATCGCCAGATTGATATTCGCGGTATGGGCCCGGAAAACACCTTAATCCTGATTGACGGTAAGCCCGTGACCAGCCGTAACTCTGTTCGTCTCGGCTGGCGCGGCGAGCGCGACACCCGCGGCGATACCAGCTGGGTACCGCCGGAAATGATCGAACGTATTGACGTTATCCGCGGCCCGGCGGCGGCGCGCTACGGCAACGGCGCGGCGGGCGGCGTGGTCAACATCATTACGAAAAAATTCGACAACCAGTGGCATGGTTCGTGGAACGCCTACATGAACATGCCGGAGCATAAAGACGAAGGCGCGACCAAGCGTACCGACTTTAGCCTCAGCGGCCCGCTGGGCGGCGATTTCAGCTTCCGCATGTACGGTAACCTCGATAAAACCCAGGCTGACGCCTGGGATATCAACCAGGGCCATCAGTCTGAACGTACCGGCATTTACGCCGATACCCTGCCCGCCGGGCGTGAAGGGGTAGAAAACAAAAACATCAACGGCGTGGTGCGCTGGGATTTCGCGCCGATGCAGTCGCTGGAGTTTGAAGCCGGCTATAGCCGCCAGGGCAACCTGTACGCCGGTGATACGCAAAACACCAACAGCAACGATCTGGTGAAAGAGAACTACGGTAAAGAGACCAACCGTCTCTATCGCAATACTTACTCCGTGACCTGGAACGGCGGCTGGGATAACGGCGTGACAACCAGCAACTGGGCGCAGTACGAACACACCCGCAACTCGCGTAAAGGCGAAGGCCTGGCGGGCGGCACCGAGGGGATCTTCAGCAGCAACCAGTTTACCGATATCGACCTGTCGGACGTGATGCTGCACAGCGAAGTCAATATTCCGTTCGACCTGTGGGTTAACCAGAACCTGACGCTGGGTACCGAATGGAACCAGCAGCGCATGAAGGACAACGCCTCCAATACCCAAGCTCTGTCTGGCGGCGAAATTCCGGGCTATGACAGCACCGGCCGCAGCCCGTATTCGAAAGCGGAGATCTTCTCGCTGTTCGCCGAGAACAACATGGAAGTGACCGATACCACCATGCTGACGCCGGCGCTGCGTTTCGATCACCACAGCATCGTCGGCAATAACTGGAGCCCGTCGCTAAACCTGTCGCAGGGTCTGGGCGACGACTTTACCCTGAAAATGGGTATCGCTCGCGCCTATAAAGCGCCGAGCCTGTATCAAACCAACCCCAACTATATTCTCTACAGTAAAGGTCAGGGCTGCTACGCAAGCCAGGAAGGCTGCTACCTGCAAGGGAATAAAGATTTAAAAGCAGAGACCAGCATCAACAAAGAGATCGGCCTGGAGTTCAAACGCGACGGCTGGCTGGCGGGCGTCACCTGGTTCCGTAACGACTACCGCAACAAGATTGAAGCGGGATATGCCCCGGTCTATCAAAACAATAAAGGTACCGACCTGTACCAATGGGAAAACGTGCCGAAAGCGGTAGTTGAAGGGCTGGAAGGCACGTTGAACGTGCCGGTCAGCGAGACGGTGAACTGGACCAACAACATCACTTACATGCTGCAGAGTAAGAACAAAGAGACCGGCGATCGCCTGTCGATTATTCCGGAATACACGCTGAACTCAACGCTGAGCTGGCAGGTTAATCAGGACGTTTCTGTGCAATCGACCTTCACCTGGTACGGCAAGCAGGAACCGAAGAAGTACAACTACAAAGGCCAGCCGGTCACCGGCAGCGAGAAGAACGAGGTCAGCCCGTATAGCATTCTCGGCCTGAGCGCGACCTGGGACGTGACCAAAAACGTCAGCCTGACCGGCGGCGTGGATAACGTCTTCGACAAGCGCCACTGGCGCGCGGGTAACGCCCAAACCACCGGCGGCGACAAAGGGAGTATGTACGGCGCTGGCGCGGAGACCTATAACGAATCCGGCCGTACCTGGTATATGAGCGTCAACACCCACTTCTGATAATATTAGTGTCTGACGCCCTCCCCGCCGGGAGGGCGTTTTTTTCAACACTGCGCTATTTTCTGTACCCGCGCGACAATCGACGCCGCGTCAAAACCGTGATGTTGACGCAGCCATCCGCGATCGGCGGCCGCCGCATACTCGCCATCCGGGATCCCCAGACGCTGCAAGGCAATCCCCGCGCCCGCTTCCGCCAGCACTTCGGCGACCAGGCTCCCCAGCCCGCCGTTGACGTTATGTTCTTCGACGGTAATAACTGAACGGCATGACTGCAGCGCCGCCAGCAGCGCCGCGGTATCGCAGGGACGAATCGACGGCACGCTGACCACTTTCGCCTCAATGCCGAGGTCGGCAAGCTGCTGCGCCGCCTCCACCGCTTCGTGCACGGTTGAACCGGTCGCCACCAGCGCCACCGCTGCGCCTTCGCGCAGGGTCAGCACCGCGCCGGGCACAAAACGGTACGCTTCGTCATGCAACTCCGGCAGCGCCTTGCCGTCAAGGCGGATATAAACCGGCCCCTGATACGTCAGGGCGTAGTCGATAATCTGCCGACATTCGCGCGGCGTGGAGGGGGCGAAAATCTGGATATTGCCGAAACCGCGCATTACCGCCAGGTCGTCAATAGCATGGTGGGTACTGGCCAATGGGCCATAGCTGGCCCCGGCGTTAAGGCCAAAGAGCTTGACGTTGGTGTTGTTGTAGCAGACATCGACTTTAATCTGCTCGTTAGCGCGGGAGACAAGGAACGGCGCGGCGTTACAGGTCACCGCCACTTTACCGCCGAGCGCCAGCCCAGCGGCGGTGCCGACCATGCTCTGCTCGGCGATACCGACGTTAACCAGCCGTCCGGGGAACTGCTTAATAAAGGGAGCGATCTTGGCCGTTGAGGTGGAGTCCGCGACCACCGGCACCAGATCGACGCCCTTTTCCACCGCGGCGATAAACGCCTCGACCATCACATTCGCCAGGTGTTCTGCATTACTCATCTTTCAGTTCCTCCAGCGCCAGTGCGATTTCCTCGCCTTTCGGCACCCGGTGGTGCCACTCCGGGCGCCCCTGGATAAAGGAGATGCCCGCGCCCTTCGTGGTGTTGGCAATAATGACGTTAGGTTTACCGTTCTGCTGCAGCCCTTCGATAGCCGCGACCACCGAGGCCATATCGTTGCCGTCGCATTCGCTGACCTCCATGCCGAAGGCGCGCCATTTATCGGCCAGCGGATCGGTATTCATAATTTCACGGGTTGGCCCGGCCAGCTGAAGATTGTTCTTATCATTAATAATGACCAGGTTATCGAGGCCATAATGGGCCGCCGCCAGCGCCGCCTCCCAGTTACTGCCTTCCGCCAGTTCGCCGTCGCCGGTGATTAAAAAGATGCGGCGGAGGCTGTTGCTTTTCTTCGCGGCCAGCGCCAGCCCCACCGCAACAGGCAAACCGTGGCCCAGCGCGCCGGTGTTAAGCTCAATGCCCGGCGTTTTCTGCCGCACCGGATGACCGGGAAGGTGCGAGTTCGCGTGCTGGTAGGTCTCCAGCCAATCGATCGGGAAGAAACCGGCTTCCGCCAGTACGCAGTAGTAGCAGCCCACCGCATGGCCTTTCGACTGGATATAGATATCGCGCTGCGGGTCGTCAAGACGATCGGGCGCCGCATTGAGTACGCGGAAATAGAGCGCGGTTAACAATTCGACCTGCGACAGGTCAGCCCCGGTGTGACCGCCAGCCGGACTATTGGCGTTTAAGCGGACAATGTGGCGGCGCACGGCGCGCGCTTTGCGCTCAAGCGTCTGGATATCAAATCTGTAGGGATTCATTTAATACCTCTGAATTTATTTTCAATATGGAATATTTATTCCAACAGGAACTAAAAAAACCAGATATCCCCATGTCGGTGGTTAGCCTTACACCACTGCGCCGTACTCAGGAACATTCTGCCTCCCGCTCCAGGCAAGCCCGGATAAACTCGTTGACTCAAAGCCACCTTGAATATATATTCAATGATGATTCTTTATTCGATTATGGCCTGGCTGTTTTGTTTTTGTCCATAGTCGATTTTGATGAGTGGTAAAAATTTGACCACCATCACACTTAAGTGTGATTTTTTTTCGCGTATGATAGAAGTCACTACGATAATGGCTGCAGCTAAACGCCTGAAGAAAGGCGATAAATGATTTACGAGGATAAATATGGCTAAGCAGGATGAACAACGGCTATTGGTGAAGATTGCCACGCTTTACTATCTGGAAGGACGAAAGCAGTCTGATATCGCCCAACTTCTCTCGCTGTCTCAGTCATTTGTCTCTCGTGCGATTACCCGCTGCCAAAAAGAGGGCGTCGTCAAAATCAGCGTCGTGCAGCCATCGAATATCTTTCTCAATCTCGAAAAGGGGCTTGAGGATCGCTACGGGCTTAAACAGGCGGTGGTGGTCGATACCGAAGAAGAGGCCAGCGACCATACCATCAAGCGGGCGATTGGCTCCGCCGCCGCGCACTACCTGGAAACCCGCCTGCGGCCAAAAGATCTGATTGGCGTCTCTTCATGGAGTTCGACCATCCGCGCGATGGTTGATGAGGTTCACGCGCAAAACCTGAAGGCCAGCGGCGTCATCCAACTGCTTGGCGGCGTCGGGCCCAACGGCAACGTGCAGGCGACGATCCTCACCCAGACGCTGGCCCAGCGTCTTAACTGCGATGCCTGGCTGCTGCCGTCGCAGAGCATCGAAGGCTCCATGGAAGAGCGCAATCGCCTGCTGGCCAGCAAAGATGTCGCCGACGTGGTTTCACGCTTTGACGAGGTCGATATCGCCATTGTCGGCATTGGAATTCTCGAACCTTCCCAGTTGCTGAAAACGTCGGGTAACTATTATCACGAAGATATGCTGCAGGTGCTGGCGGCGCGCGGCGCGGTTGGCGATATCTGCCTGCACTACTACGACAAATACGGCCAGCCGGTGTTACGCGAAGATGAAGATCCGGTGATCGGCATGGCGTTGGAGAAAGTCAAAAAATGCCCGAACGTGGTCGCGCTGGCCGGCGGCACCGACAAAGTCGCGGCAATTAAAGGCGCGCTTACCGGCGGCTATATCGATGTTTTAATCACCGATTACCCCACCGCCAGACTACTGGTTAGCGACTAATCCTCCGCAGTTTTATGCCTCGTCAATCCCTGAGGCTGTTTTTCAGCAACAGGGATTGCAAAACAACTCATTATAATTCAATACATTAAACAACCACCCTCCCCGCCTTCGTGTCATATTCCCAATCTGTGAAATGTGATTGCCAGCACAATTGATGATTTTTCAGGTAGCCCATCACTGGGTTTGTGGCTTAAGGTATCAAATAAATAATCACTATCGAATATATATTCAGTGATTAAAAAGCGATAACGATATGTCACATCATGGCCTGCATAGACGCATGCAATGGCCGGAGACCATCTCTGTTTCCGCCGTTCCAGGACAATGGGTGACCGAGGAGAGCATCATATGCAGGCGACAGCCAAAGAGTTCATCATTGCGCTGGATGAAGGCACCACCAACGCGAAAGCCGTGGTGCTGGACGGCAAAGGCAAGGTTAGCGTCAAGTTCTCGCAGCCGCTGGCGATCCAAACCCCGCGCGAAGGTTGGGTAGAACAATCCGGCGAGGCGCTGGTGGCGGCCTCGCTGGCGGTGATCGCCAAAGCGGTGGCTCACGTCGGCGCGGAAAACGTTGCGGCGCTGGCTATCAGCAATCAACGCGAAACCGCCATCGGCTGGTATCGCGCCAGCGGCGAACCCATTAACGCCGCCATCACCTGGCAGTGCACCCGCAGCGCCGCGTTCTGCGACACGCTGCGTCGCGATCGTCAGGAGCAGCGCATTAAGCACGCCACGGGCCTGCCGATTGCGCCGCTGTTTTCCGCCTCCAAAATGCGCTGGCTGCTGGACGCCACTCCCGATGGCTATCAGCTTGCCGCACGCGGCGAGATTTGCCTCGGCACTATCGACAGCTGGCTGCTGTGGAATTTAACCGGCGGACAATCCTTCTTCTGCGATTATTCCAACGCCGCCCGCACCCAATTGCTGAATCTGCACCGCGGCGAGTGGGATGACGAAATGCTGACGCTGTTTGGTATTCCGCGCGCTGCGCTGCCGGAGATTAAACCGTCGAGCGGGCTGTTCGGCTACACCAAAGGGCTGGCGGCGATCCCCGACGGTATTCCGGTGATGGCGATGATTGGCGACTCCCACGCCGCGCTATTCGGCCACGCCCTTGGCGAAGCTGGCTGTGTGAAAGCCACCTACGGCACAGGCTCCTCGGTGATGGCGCCGGTCCAATCGGCCCAGTGCGATATTGCCGCCCTGGCGACCACCGTCGCCTGGCACGATGGCGACCGACTGGTGTGGGGACTGGAAGGCAACATTCCCCATACCGGCGATGCGGTAGCATGGATGGCTGACAGCACCGGGCTGAGCGAACTCTCAGCAGCCGATTTGGCCCACGAGCTGAATACCCTGCCCGCCTCCGTCGATTCGACCTTAGGGGTCTACTTCGTGCCGGCGCTGACCGGGCTCGGCGCCCCCTGGTGGGATGACAGCGCCCGCGGGGTGATCTGCGGCCTCAGCCGCGGCGTCAAGCGCGCGCACCTGATCCGCGCGGCGCTGGAATCCATTACCTATCAAATCGCCGACGTGGTGGCGGCGATGCGCCACCACAATGAATTCACCCTGACGGCGTTAATGGTCGACGGCGGCCCAACCAACAACGACTGGCTGATGCAATATCAGGCCGACCTGCTCGGCTGCCCGGTGATGCGCAGCGATATCCCGGAGCTGTCCGCCATCGGCGCGGCGCTACTCGCCCGCAAAGCCCTCACTCCGGGCGAGACCGCCGACCTGCAAGCCTTTTTAACCGAACACAGCGCTTTTCAACCCGACATGGCCCGCCACCAGCGCCTACAGCAGCGCTGGCGGGAGTGGCGCCATGCGGTAGACAGAACATTATGGAAACCGGATTCGCCAGCCTGATGTCCATCGGCGTCAGATTGAGCGACGAACCTTATTAACCCACTACAGGAGAACCCCGGCCCATAACGATGTATCGCACCCCCGAATTTATTCTGGGGAAATTTCAGACCGTAAAATCCTGCCCGCTCAGGGGCTCATTTGTTCGAATATAAAAATATAGGAACAGAGTCATGAAATTACGTTTAACTCTTTTAACCGCTGCGACCCTGACTGCCTTTTCCTTTGCCGCGCATAGCGCCGAAAAAGGCACCATTATGATAATGGTTAACTCGCTGGATAACCCTTATTACGCCTCGGAAGCCAAAGGCGCTAGCGAAAAAGCGCAAGCCCTCGGCTATAAAACGACCGTGCTCTCGCATGGCGAAGATGTCAAAAAGCAAAATGAGCTGATTGATACCGCCATTGGTAAAAAGGTGCAGGGGATTATTCTCGATAACGCCGACTCCACCGCCAGCGTCGCCGCCATTGAAAAAGCCAAAAAAGCGGGTATTCCGGTGGTATTAATTAACCGTGAAATTCCGGTTGATGATGTCGCGCTGGAACAAATAACCCACAATAACTTCCAGGCCGGTTCAGAAGTCGCCAACGTATTTGTTGAGAAAATGGCGGAAAAAGGCAAATACGCCGAACTGACCTGCAACCTTGCCGATAATAACTGCGTCACCCGTTCTAAATCCTTCCACCAGGTGATTGACCAGTACCCGGATATGGTCAGCGTGGCAAAACAGGATGCCAAAGGCACCCTGATCGACGGCAAACGCATAATGGATAGCATTCTCCAGGCTCACCCGGATGTCAAAGGGGTGATCTGCGGTAACGGCCCGGTGGCCCTTGGCGCCATCGCGGCGCTAAAAGCGGCCAATCGTAACGATGTGATCGTCGTCGGTATCGACGGTAGCAACGACGAACGCGATGCGGTGAAGGCCGGTACGCTACAGGCGACCGTGATGCTCCAGGCGCAGGCCATCGCCGCCCAGGGCGTTACCGATCTGGATAACTACCTGCAAAAAGGCGAGAAGCCGGCGAAGCAGCGCGTGATGTTCCGCGGCATTCTGATTACCCAGGATAACGCAGATAAAGTTCAGGACTTCAACATCAAGTCCTGAGTTCGGGTGGTTGCGCCCCTGCGGGGGCGCAGAGGAGAGCATTATGTACAAGAAAACCTGTCTGGCGCTGGCCGTTCTGGCGCTTGGCGGCTGCCGCATCGTCTCGCAGCAGGAGCTGGCAGACCTGAAATCCCCGCCCAATCCGCATATGGCGAACATCGATAAAACCTGGCAGCAGAGCATCGTGCCGCAGGTGGTCGCTAACGCCCGGCCGGCGGCGGAGTTGATGAGCGCGCTGAAGGCGCAAAAAGATATCGATAGCGCCTGCAAAGCGCTGGGCTACCGCGTCCAGGACGAAAACCCGTGCATCTTTTACGTTAAGGTGACAGGCACCGTCAGCAAGCTGGATAGCGCCTCGCGTAGCGGCAAAATGACCCTCGCCGATGGCAGCATCGGTAATGTGATGGTGCAGATTGGCCCTACCCTGCGCGGCACCCTGCTGCGTGACGGTTATCGCGACGCCAGCTACCAGGACTTTAACGACCAGGTGCTGTTTGGCGAATACAGCAAAAATATTAACAGTCAGGCGGTCAAAATGATTCAGGCGGCCAACCTGAAAACCGGCGACAACGTAGAAGTGTATGGCGTCTTCTCGGCCTGGGATATTCCACAAACTATTCCGGAAATCACCCCGGCGAAAATCGTTCATCCGGGAGGTCAATAATATGACGCCGCAAGATATCGTCGCTCCCCAACCAGTCGAATCTGAAGTGATTATCGAAACCCGCGGCCTTTCGCGCATTTATCCCGGCGTGACCGCGCTGGATAACGTGAATTACCGGGTCTATCGAAATAAGGTTAACGTTCTGATCGGAGAAAATGGTGCGGGTAAATCCACCATGATGAAAATGCTTGCCGGCGTTGAAACGCCCTCCTCCGGTCAAATTATTCTCGATGGCGAGGCGGTGACTTTAAACTCTACCCATCAGGCAGAGAAATTCGGCATCAGCATTATTTTCCAGGAACTGAATTTATTCCCCAATATGAATGTGATGGACAACATATTCATGGCTAATGAATTCTTTCAGAAAGGACGCATCAACGAGAAATATCAATATGCGTTAGCCAAATCGCTACTGGAGCGGCTGGAGCTCGACGTCGATCCCTACACGCAACTGGGCGAACTGGGGATTGGCCATCAGCAGTTGGTTGAAATCGCCCGTGCGCTATCAAAAGACACCCGCGTGCTGATTATGGATGAACCCACCTCGGCGCTGAGCCAGTCCGAGGTCAAAGTGCTGTTTAAGGTCATCGAGCAGCTTAAGCGCCGCGGCGTCACCATTATCTATATTTCGCATCGCCTCGAAGAGCTGATGGAGATTGGCGACAACATCACCATTTTCCGCGATGGTCGCTTTATCAGCGAGCGCAACGTCAGCGACGCCAGCGTGCCGTGGATCATCGAGCAGATGGTCGGCGATAAGAAAAAGCACTTTGATTATCAGCCCGCGCCAAAAGGCAACGCGGTGCTTGACGTCAAGGGGCTGACCGCGCTGCATCCGAGCGGCGGCTACAAACTCAATGATGTCACCTTTACCCTCAGCAAAGGCGAAGTGATCGGCATTTACGGCCTGCTGGGCGCCGGGCGCACCGAGCTGTTTAAAGGGCTGGTTGGCTTGATGCCCTGCCAGAACGGCGAGATACATCTTAACGGCGAAAGCATCGGCAAATCTCGCTTTCAACACCGTCTGAAAAAGGGGCTGGCGCTGGTGCCGGAAGACCGTCAGGGCGAAGGCGTGGTGCAGATGATGTCGATTCAATCCAACATGACGCTCTCTGATTTTAGCCTGCAGGGTTTTCGCCGCGCCTGGCGCTGGCTGAATCCGCAGAAAGAAGAGTCCTGCGTAAAAGAGATGATTCAGCAATTGGCTATCAAGGTGAGCGACGCCAATTTGCCCATCACCTCGCTGAGCGGCGGCAATCAACAAAAAGTGGTGCTGGGTAAGGCGCTGATGACCCAGCCGCAGGTGGTGTTCCTCGACGAACCGACGCGCGGTATCGACGTCGGCGCAAAAACCGATGTCTATCACCTGATCGGCAAAATGGCCCAGCAGGGGCTGGCGGTTATGTTCTCCTCTTCGGAGCTGGATGAAGTGATGGCGCTGGCCGACCGCATCCTGGTGATGGCCGATGGCCGCATTACCGCCGATTTACCGCGCCATGCGGTGACCCGCGAAAAGTTAATCGCGGCTTCAACACCTCAAGATTAATCAGGCTGGAATCCATCATGAACCAGAAATATATGATTTATATGTACCTGCTGAAGGCCAGAACCTTCATCGCCCTGCTGCTGGTGATCGCATTCTTCAGCGTGATGGTACCGAACTTCCTGACCGCCTCTAACCTGCTGATCATGACCCAGCACGTGGCGATTACCGGCCTGTTGGCCATCGGTATGACGCTGGTGATCCTCACCGGTGGCATTGACCTGTCCGTCGGCGCGGTGGCGGGTATCTGCGGGATGGTCGCGGGCGCGCTGCTGACCAACGGGTTGCCGCTATGGAACGGCGACATCATCTTCTTTAACGTCCCGGAAGTGATCCTTTGCGTCGCGGTCTTCGGCGTGCTGGTGGGGCTGGTTAACGGCGCGGTGATTACCCGCTTCGGCGTTGCGCCGTTTATCTGCACCTTAGGGATGATGTACGTCGCCCGCGGCTCCGCCCTGCTGTTTAACAACGGCAGCACCTACCCGAACCTCAACGGCATGGAAGCGTTGGGCAATACCGGTTTCGCCACGCTGGGCTCCGGTACCCTGCTTGGAGTTTATCTGCCGATCTGGTTGATGATCGGCTTCCTGGTACTGGGCTACTGGCTGACCACCAAAACGCCGCTCGGTCGCTACATCTACGCTATCGGCGGCAACGAATCCGCCGCTCGCCTCGCCGGCGTACCGATCGTCAAAGCCAAAATTTTCGTCTACGCCTTCTCCGGCCTGTGCGCCGCCTTCGTCGGCTTGATCGTCGCCTCCCAGCTACAAACCGCGCACCCGATGACCGGCAACATGTTTGAGATGGACGCCATCGGCGCCACCGTGCTCGGCGGAACCGCGCTGGCAGGAGGCCGCGGCCGGGTGACCGGCTCGATTATCGGCGCCTTCGTGATCGTCTTCCTTGCCGACGGCATGGTGATGATGGGGGTTAGCGACTTCTGGCAGATGGTCATTAAAGGCCTGGTGATCGTCACCGCCGTTGTCGTCGACCAGTTCCAGCAGAAGCTGCAGAACAAAGTCATTCTGATGCGCCGCCACGAAGAGAAGCTGGCCGCGATCCCGCCGAACGGCGCCACCTCCAGCTAATCGGCAACCGTATTCACGTATTCCGCCGGGCCTGGCGCCCGGCTTATCGAAAGGGAAAAAATATGCAACGAGATTTCCATAATAAAACAGTGGTTATCACCGGCGCCTGCCGCGGCATCGGCGCAGGTATTGCGGAGCGCTTTGCCCGCGATGGCGCTAATCTGGTGATGGTCTCCAACGCCGAGCGCGTTCATGAGACCGCCGAAACCCTGCGTCAGCGTTATCAGGCGGATATTTTATCGCTGCAGGTCGATGTGACCGACGAAGCGCAGGTACAGTCGCTGTATGAGCAGGCCGCTGCGCGCTTCGGCACCATTGACGTCTCCATTCAGAACGCCGGGGTGATCACCATCGATTACTACGATCGGATGCCAAAAGCCGATTTTGAAAAAGTGCTCGCGGTTAACACCACCGGCGTGTGGCTGTGCTGCCGCGAGGCCGCTAAATATATGGTGAAACAGAACCATGGCAGCCTGATTAACACCTCTTCCGGCCAGGGGCGTCAGGGCTTTATCTACACGCCGCACTACGCCGCCAGCAAAATGGGCGTGATCGGTATTACCCAAAGCCTGGCCCACGAACTGGCGCCGTGGAACATCACCGTCAACGCCTTCTGCCCCGGCATTATTGAAAGCGAAATGTGGGATTACAACGATCGCGTGTGGGGAGAAATTCTCAGCACCGAGCAAAAGCGTTACGGCAAGGGCGAACTGATGGCGGAATGGGTCGAAGGGATCCCGATGAAGCGCGCCGGTAAGCCGGAAGACGTAGCCGGGCTGGTGGCCTTCCTCGCCTCCGACGATGCACGTTACCTCACCGGGCAGACCATCAATATCGATGGCGGTTTGATTATGTCGTAATCCCTGCAGCCCGGATAAGGCGCTACGCGCCGCCATCCGGGAAAGCGGGCTCCCGAGATTCGGCAATACCTTGAAGAGAGTGAACACTATGATCGGCAAAGACTTTGCACAGCAGCTGTTTAACCTGCAGGAGCGCGTCGCTTTCGTGACCGGCGCCGGCAGCGGTATCGGCCAAACCATCGCCTGCGCGCTCGCCAGCGCCGGCGCGCGGGTGGTCTGTTTTGATCTTCGCGACGACGGCGGGCTGGCGGAAACGGTCAGCCATATTGAATCCATCGGCGGCCAGGCCTGTTCTTATACCGGCGATGTCCGCCAGCTTGCCGACCTGCGCGCCGCCGTTGCTCTGGCCAAAAGCCGCTATGGCCGCCTCGATATCGCCGTTAACGCCGCCGGTATCGCCAACGCCAATCCGGCCCTGGAGATGGAAAGCGAGCAGTGGCAGCGGGTTATCGACATCAACCTCACCGGCGTATGGAACTCCTGCAAAGCAGAAGCGGAATTGATGCAGGAGTCTGGCGGCGGGTCGATTATCAATATCGCCTCGATGTCGGGGATTATCGTGAACCGTGGCCTCGATCAGGCGCATTACAACTGTTCGAAAGCCGGCGTTATTCATCTGTCGAAAAGCCTGGCCATGGAGTGGGTTGATAAAGGGATCCGCGTCAACGCCATCAGCCCCGGCTATACCGCCACGCCGATGAATACCCGCCCGGAGATGGTGCATCAGACCCGCGAGTTTGAAAGCCAGACCCCGATGCAGCGCATGGCGAAGGTAGAAGAGATGGCCGGCCCGGCGCTGTTCCTCGCCAGCGACGCCGCCTCATTCTGCACCGGCGTGGATCTGGTGGTCGACGGTGGGTTTGTCTGCTGGTAAAACCGGTCTTGCCCCGGCTAACGATGCACAAGCCGGGGCGTTTTCTTTCCGCACGCACTTCTCCCGGCGCTATTTTCTTCAGCCGTCTTGCACATCTATGCAGAGCACATGATGGATCATGAAGATGGCTCATGCAGTATTGAAATTAACTCTCTTTCACTCGTCCTGAGACTCTGGCAAAAATAGTCTTCAGCAACTGCAGAAAATATGAATGCTACTGAATAATAAATCCAGATAAATCGCAAGGTCATTCTGGGAATGTGAAATACCTGCATTTTTTTTATCAGAACCCAGGGTGGAAAGAGACGATGACAGACTTTACCTTTACGATTAAACGTAGTCGTTTTGATGAACACTATAACCCGGCGGAAAATACGCGTATTACCACCAATTTTGCCAACCTGGCGCGGGGCGAAAACCGTCAGCAGAATCTGCGCAATGCGCTGGCAATGATTGATAATCGCTTTAATAACCTGGTGCAGTGGGACAACCCGAACGGCGACCGCTACTCCGTCGAGCTCGATATCATCTCGGTCGAAATGAATATTACCGCTAACGGCCAGAATGCGGCATTCCCGGTGATTGAGATTCTGCAAACCAATATTATTGATAAAGCCACCAACGCGCGAATCGAAGGTATTGTTGGGAATAACTTCTCCTCTTATGTGCGCGATTATGATTTTAGCGTATTACTGCCGGAATATAATAAAGATAAAGCAACATTCAGCGTGCCGGAAAATTATGGCGTTCTGCATGGCAATATTTTCAAACATTTCATGCGCTCTGCCGAATACCATGAATGTTTTAAAAAGTCGCCGGTCATCTGCCTGAGCGTATCCAATAAGCATACCTACCGCCGGACCGGCAATCAGCACCCTATTCTCGGCGTCGAGTACCAGCAGGATGGCGTGGCGCTGACCGAGGCCTATTTCAATAAAATGGGCCTGCAGGTGCGTTACTTTATGCCGGCCAATAGCGTAGCGCCGCTGGCCTTCTTCTGCGCGGGCGATCTGCTCAGCGATTACAGCAACCTTGAGCTTGCCAGCACTATTAGCACGATGGAGACGTTCCAGAAGATTTATCGCCCGGAAATTTATAACGCTAACTCTGCGGCCGGGCAGTGCTATCAGCCGAACCTGAATAATCAGGATCATTCGTTGACCCGGATTGTTTATGACCGCGAAGAGCGCAGCCGCCTGGCGATTGAACAGGGCAAATTTACCGAACAACAGTTTATTAAGCCGTACCATCATATTCTTGAGCAATGGTCAGCTCATTACGCTCTCTAAATCATAAAAAAATAAAGGTCACCTGTATGAAAACATTGCTCCCGACATCCACCGCAGGCAGTTTACCGAAACCGACCTGGCTGGCGCAGCCCGAGACGCTGTGGTCACCGTGGAAATTACAGAATGAAGAGTTAGTATTAGGAAAGCGCGATGCGCTGCGTTTATCGCTCGACGATCAGCTGCGCGCAGGCATTGATATCGTCAGCGATGGCGAGCAGACGCGTCAGCACTTTGTCACCACCTTTATTGAACATCTTAGCGGCGTCGATTTCGAGAAACGGCAAACGGTGAGAATTCGCAACCGCTATGACGCCAGCGTGCCGACCGTTGTCAGCGCCGTCGAGCGCCAGCAGCCGGTGTTTGTGGAAGATGCAAAATACCTGCGTCAACTCACCAACAAACCGATTAAATGGGCCCTGCCTGGGCCAATGACGATGATCGATACGCTGTATGACAATCACTATAAAAGCCGTGAAAAGCTGGCGTGGGAATTTGCCAAAATTCTCAACCAGGAAGCCCGGGAATTAGAAGCCGCCGGGGTAGATATTATTCAGTTTGATGAACCCGCGTTTAACGTCTTCTTTGATGAAGTCAATGACTGGGGGATCGCCGCGCTGGAAAGAGCCGTTGAAGGGCTGAAATGCGAAACCGCCGTGCATATCTGCTATGGCTACGGTATTAAGGCCAATACCGACTGGAAAAAAACGCTCGGCTCCGAGTGGCGCCAGTATGAAGAGGCATTCCCGAAACTGCAAACCTCCTCTATCGATATTATTTCGCTGGAGTGCCACAACTCGCGCGTACCGATGGACCTGCTGGAGCTCATCCGCGGCAAGAAAGTGATGGTCGGAGCAATCGATGTGGCGACCAACGCCGTTGAGACGCCAGAAGAGGTGGCCTGCACGCTACGCAAAGCCCTGCAGTTCGTTGACGCCGACAAGCTCTATCCGTCAACCAACTGCGGCATGGCGCCGTTATCGCGTCAGGTCGCCGGCGGTAAGCTACATGCGCTAAGCGCCGGGGCGGAAATTATTCGCCGGGAGCTGGCGGCGAAATAGTTATCGGCTATTTATTGTCTCTGATACTACAACAGGAGCCGGGCCTACCTGGCTGCTGTTATTCCCTCCACAAAGGTTATCATCTCTGTCTTAACTCCTGATGATAATAATCTAACTGACTGAACTTCGGATTAGCCCGATAGTAGATCACGGGCACCTCTTTTCCCACATAAACCTTATCGAGATCCACCGTATTAATAGTCATAAACTGATTGGCCTTACTATAAATTTTACCTTCGGCACTAAAGCTATACGTTAATACAATACTCACCTCACCACGATCGTTTGGCGTTTTAGGGTAGTAAGTCACGATACTGGCGCGGGTCGCTACAGGATCCCTTTTGATCATCCAGTAGAGGAAAAAACCTCTGGAAAAACAGAAGACAACCGCGGCCATCATCGCATAGAATGGCCCCCAAATGATGATCCCTGAATATTTCTCCATTATATTTCTCATGTAATGATAGTTATTATTAATAGTGCGGTTTATACGAATTTAAAACGTGATATCGTTGTCGCCCCTGGAAGCAATCCTGGAGGACCCATTATTTCATTCCATAATTTGAAAATAACGATATTTAAGCGTAGATACTCCCCCATGACTATATGACAACCAGTAATAACACAAATAAAACAATTTAATTAAGCACAAATAGTACATTAAATGGCTATTTAATAATTAAAGCTGTAAATTGACAATGTACTAGATTGCAAAAAAAGGGCGTCATTTATTACATGACGCCCAGGTAAAAGCGGGTTTACATTCCGGGGAAGGTGACGCTATTCCCCGGCGCTTCCCTGTGTAGATGAATAAAGTTCAGGTGTCGCTCGTACTGGTCGAGAATATCGGTGATCACCTGCTCTTTGCTGTAATCCATCAGGTCATTGCCCTGGCTCCCCTCCAGCAGGAAAGTCTCAAGACGGTAGTAGGTCGATTTGCCGCTGCGCGCCCGGTAGGTAAAACCGGGAATCGAGTACTGCTGCGGCCAAATCTGGTAGACGAAGTTTTGTTCGTCGCCCATATGCACCAGCAGATCGAGGTGACCAAGGTTATCGCCCTCTTCCGGCGGCAGGCTTTTCAGCTCAACGTAAGCGCCGCGCAGCTTCAGCTCCTGCGCCACCTCTTCCATCGCCGGGAAGCACACCGTCTCCATCATCTGGCGGGTATAGCGCGTGCCGGGATAGTTCATTAAGCGTGACAAGCGCTTTTTCCAGCTCAGACGATCCTGCACGCCAAGTGGGCGCGGCGCAGTGTCGCGATTGGCGCTTTCGCGGCGATAATCTTCCACCTTCAATGACTTATATAACCCCGCCATCACGAAGAAAATCACAAAGCTGAACGGTAGCCCCATGATCACCGTCGCGTTCTGTAGTGCGGAGATGCCGTTAGTCATCAACATACCGAGGGTCAACAGGCCAATCACCACCGACCAGAAGATGCGCAGCCAGTTCGGCGCATCGCTATTAATGTCCTTCAGCTTCGAGGTGAAGTTGCCCAATACCAGCGCGCCGGAGTCCGCTGAGGTAACATAAAACAGCAGGCCGGTAATGGTGGCGACCGAGGCGCTAAAGGTAAATGCCGGATACTGCGCCAGCAGGTTATAAAAACCGCGCTCCGGGTGAGCGATGGCCTCGGCGGCAAAATCCGCATTGCCGTGAATAATTTCATACAGCGCGCTATTGCCGAATACCGACAGCCACAGCAGGGTGAAGGTGAACGGAATAATCAGCGTACCGACCACAAACTGGCGAATGGTGCGCCCGCGCGAAATACGCGCCAGGAACAGGCCAACAAACGGCGACCACGCCACCCACCAGGCCCAGAAGAATAGCGTCCAGTTATTCATCCATTCAACCGGGCGGTCGAAGGCGAAGCTGTTCAGCGTCATTCCCATAAAGCGATTGACGTAATCCCCGACGTTCAACACCAGCGCATTGAGCAGGAACTCGGTATCGCCCATAAACAGAATGAATAAGATCAGCCCCAGCGCCAGTACCACGTTGAGCTCGGAAAGAATACGAATGCCCTTATCCACGCCGGAGGTCACCGAAATGGTGGCGATAATCACCGACAATACAATCAGCGCCGCCTTTGCGCCCAGGGAATCAGGAATATGGAACAGCACGCTCAGGCCGTAATTGAGCTGCACCACGCCGATACCGAGGGTAGTGGCGATACCGAAAATCGTACCGATCACCGCGGCGATATCGACGCTGTGGCCGATAGGGCCATTAATCTTTTTCCCGAAGATTGGATAGAGCGCGGAGCGAATGGTGAGCGGCAAATTATAACGATAGCTAAAGTATCCCAACGCCATTCCCATCAGGGCGTACATCGACCAGCCGGTGAGGCCGTAGTGGAATAGCGTCCACACCATCGCCTGGCGTGCCGCTTCCATGGTCTGCCCCGCCCCTTCCGGCGGCTGCATATACTGGGTGACCGGTTCGGCGACCGAGAAGAACATCAGGTCGATGCCGATACCGGCGGCAAACAGCATCGCCGCCCAGCTCAGCACGCTGAACTCCGGCTTCGAGTGTTCCGGCCCCAGCTTCACCGAGCCAAAGCGCGAACAGGCAATACAGACGACGAACACGATATACAGCGTGGCGGCGAGTAAATAATACCAGCCAAATGTCTTAGAAACCCAGTTCAGGGTACGGCCAATCCAGGCCGCGGAAAAATCGCTGAAGAAGATAGTCATCAGGGAAAACAACAAAATCAGTCCTGCGGAAGTGTAAAAAACCACCGGATTGATTTTGTCCTTTTCTCTGCTCGGCGAAAGGTCTGTCATCCATTCTCCTTACATTTATTGCAACTATTAAAAAGCAAATCGGCAACAATTAAGACACATTTTATATTGAACGTCCAATCAAAAACCGCTTTAATAGATAAACAAATCTGATGAATGGAGTCCGGGAAATGCCAAAACTGGGGATGCAATCGATACGTCAGCGGCAGCTGATCGACGCCACGCTGGCGGCGATTAATGAGGTCGGCATGCATGACGCCACCATCGCGCAGATCGCCCGCCGGGCGGGCGTATCGACGGGCATCATCAGCCACTATTTCAAGGATAAAAACGGACTGCTGGAAGCGACGATGCGCGACATCACCGGCCAGCTACGCCATGCGGTGTTACAGCGGCTGCGGGCGCTACCCGGCGCCAGCGCTGAACGGCGTCTGCGGGCCATCGTCGCCGGCAATTTCGACGACAGCCAGATAAGCGGCGCGGCGATGAAGGCCTGGCTTGCCTTCTGGGCCAGCAGTATGCACCAGCCGATGCTCTACCGCCTGCAGCAGGTCAGCAGTAAGCGTTTGTTATCGAATATCGTCTATGAGTTTCAGCGCCAGCTGCCGCGCGAGCAGGCGCAGGAAGCGGGCTATGGCCTGGCGGCGCTGATCGATGGCCTGTGGCTGCGTGCGGCGTTAAGCGGTAAACCGCTCGACAAAGCCCGCGCTGAGGCACTCGCGGACCATTTCATCAGGCAGTATCTGCCACCGACTTCGCAATAATGGAGGAAACCATGTCCCGAATGGCCGAACAGCAGCTTTATATTCACGGCAAGTTTGTCGCCGCCACCAGCGGTAAAACTTTCGAGACCATCAACCCTGCCACTGGGGAAGTGCTGGCAACCGTCCAGGCCGCCGGGCGTGAAGACGTCGACCGCGCGGTAAAAAGCGCCCAACAGGGGCAAAAAGTGTGGGCGGCGATGAGCGCGATGGCGCGCTCGCGGATCCTGCGTAAAGCGGTTGATATCCTGCGCGAACGTAACAATGAGCTGGCGCGTCTGGAGACGCTTGATACCGGCAAACCGCTGAGCGAAACCGCCGCCGTCGATATCGTGACCGGCGCCGATGTGCTGGAGTACTACGCCGGATTGATCCCGGCGCTGGAAGGCAGCCAGATCCCGCTGCGCGACAGTTCCTTTGTTTACACCCGCCGCGAGCCGCTTGGCGTGGTCGCCGGTATTGGCGCCTGGAACTACCCGATCCAGATAGCGCTGTGGAAATCGGCCCCGGCGCTGGCCGCCGGTAACGCGATGATCTTTAAACCGAGCGAAGTCACTCCGCTCACCGCGCTGAAGCTGGCGGAAATCTACCGCGAAGCGGGTCTACCGGAAGGGGTTTTCAACGTCCTGCCGGGAATCGGCGCCGAAACCGGCCAGTACCTGACTGAGCATCCGGATATCGCCAAAATCTCCTTCACCGGCGGTGTCGCCAGCGGCAAAAAAGTCATGGCCAACTCCGCCGCCTCTTCTTTAAAAGAGGTGACCATGGAGCTGGGCGGTAAATCACCGCTGATTATCGCGGAAGATGCCAACCTCGACCTCGCCGCCGATATCGCCATGATGGCTAATTTCTACAGCTCCGGTCAGGTCTGCACCAACGGCACCCGCGTGTTTGTGCCCGCGAAGTTTAAAGCCGAATTTGAACACAAGATCCTGCAGCGCGTGGGCCGTATCCGCGCCGGAGACCTGTTTGCCGACGATACCAATTTCGGCCCGCTGGTCAGCTTCCCGCATCGGCAGAATGTCCTGCGCTATATCGAGAGCGGCAAAAGCGAAGGCGCTCGCCTGCTGTGCGGCGGCGATGTGCTGAAAGGCGAAGGCTTCGATAATGGCGCATGGGTCGCTCCGACGGTCTTCACCGACTGCACCGACGACATGACTATCGTGCGCGAAGAGATCTTCGGACCGGTAATGTCGATTCTCAGCTATGACGATGAAGCGGAAGTGATTCGCCGCGCCAACGCCACCGAGTACGGCCTTGCCGCTGGCGTGGTTACGCCGGATTTGAACCGCGCTCACCGCATCATCCACCAGCTGGAAGCCGGCATTTGCTGGATAAACAGCTGGGGAGAATCGCCGGCGGAAATGCCGGTCGGCGGCTATAAACACTCCGGCATTGGCCGAGAAAACGGCGTGATGACGCTACAGAGCTATACCCAAGTGAAATCCATCCAGGTTGAGATGGGTCAGTTTCAATCCATATTTTAACCAGGAGGTCATTTTTGCAGTTTGACTACATCATTATTGGCGCCGGCTCCGCCGGCAACGTCCTCGCGACGCGTTTAACGGAAGATCCCAACACCACCGTCCTGCTGCTGGAAGCGGGCGGCCCGGATTATCGCTTTGATTTCCGCACCCAGATGCCCGCCGCGCTGGCTTTCCCGCTGCAGGGCAAACGCTACAACTGGGCCTATGAGACCGAACCGGAACCGTATATGAACAACCGCCGCATGGAGTGCGGACGCGGTAAAGGGCTCGGCGGCTCCTCGCTGATTAACGGCATGTGCTACATCCGCGGCAACGCCATGGACCTTGATAACTGGGCAGCCGCGCCGGGGCTGGAACACTGGAGCTACCTCGACTGCCTGCCCTATTACCGGAAAGCGGAAACCCGCGATATCGGCCCCAACGACTATCACGGCGGCGACGGCCCGGTGAGCGTCGCTACGCCGAAACAGAATAATAATCCGCTGTTCCATGCGATGGTGGAAGCCGGCGTGCAGGCGGGCTATCCGCGTACTGACGATCTCAACGGTTATCAGCAGGAAGGGTTTGGCCCGATGGATCGCACCGTGACGCCGCAGGGACGTCGTGCCAGCACCGCCCGCGGCTATCTCGATCAGGCCCGCAACCGCGCGAACCTGACCATCCGCACCCATGCCATGACCGATCACATTATTTTTGACGGCAAACGCGCCGTTGGCGTCGAGTGGCTGGAAGGCGACAGCAGCGCGCCGTCGAAAGCAATGGCCAATAAAGAAGTGCTGCTGTGCGCCGGCGCCATCGCCTCGCCGCAAATTCTGCAGCGTTCCGGGGTCGGCAATCCGGAACTCCTGCGCCAGTTTGATATTCCGCTGGTCCACGCCCTGCCCGGCGTCGGTGAAAATCTGCAGGACCATCTTGAGATGTACCTGCAGTACGAGTGCAAAGAGCCGGTATCGCTGTACCCGGCGCTACAATGGTGGAATCAGCCGAAAATCGGCGCGGAATGGCTGTTCGGCGGCACCGGGATCGGCGCCAGCAACCAATTTGAAGCGGGCGGATTTATCCGCAGCCGCGAGGAATTCGCCTGGCCGAATATTCAGTACCACTTCCTGCCGGTGGCGATTAACTACAATGGATCCAATGCAGTTAAAGAACATGGTTTCCAGTGCCACGTTGGCTCGATGCGTTCACCAAGCCGCGGTCACGTGCGTCTGAAATCGCGCGACCCGCATGCCCATCCGGCAATCCTGTTCAACTATATGTCGAGCGACCAGGACTGGCAGGAGTTCCGCGACGCCATCCGTATTACCCGCGAAATCATGAACCAGCCGGCGCTGGATAAATATCGCGGGCGCGAAATCAGCCCTGGCGTTGAGTGCCAGAGCGATGCGGAGTTAGATGAGTTTGTGCGTAATCACGCCGAGACCGCGTTCCACCCGTGCGGCACCTGTAAGATGGGGTACGACGACATGGCGGTGGTCGACGGCGAAGGCCGCGTCCACGGCATGGAAGGGTTAAGAGTCGTCGACGCGTCGATTATGCCGCAGATTATTACCGGCAACCTGAACGCCACCACTATCATGATTGGCGAGAAGATGGCCGATGCCATTCGCGGACGTCAGCCGTTACCGCGCAGCACCGCGGCCTACTATGTCGCTGGTGACGCGCCTGTTCGCCGCTAAACGAGCAGATCCCCGGATTGCGCTGCGCTAATCCGGGCTACCAAATAGCACAACTCTGTAGCCCCGGTAAGCGACAGCGCCACCGGGGATTTTGAAGCCGCCAGCACCGGTGTCAGCGATACGCCACCCGCCTTCCCGGATTGCGCTACGCTAATCCGGGCTACCAAATAGCACAACTCTGTAGCCCCGGTAAGCGGCAGCACCACCGGGGTTTTCTCATCCCGTCCGCACTCACTGCGCTTCTCCTATACTTGCAGTTTAAGCGGGGACAGGAGAAAGACGATGACGCTACCCGATTTTCACGTTTCAGCGCCTTTTACGCTTGGTATTGAGCTGGAGTTACAGGTCGTCAACCCGCCGGGATACGACCTCAGCCAGGATGCCTCCACGCTGATTGCCGATATCCAACGCGAACTGACGGCGGGAGAGGCCAAACACGACATCACCGAAAGCATGCTGGAGATAGCCACCGGCATCTGTCGCGATATCAGCCACGCCACCACACAGCTAGGCGCCATCCATCAGGCGGTACAACGCGCCGCTCTCCATCACCACCTGCAAATCTGCGGCGGCGGTTCGCATCCTTTCCACGCCTGGCAGCGTCAACAAATCAGCGATAACCCGCGCTATGTGAAAACCGTCGAGCACTTCGGCTATCTGGCAAAGCAGGCGACGGTGTTTGGCCAACATGTCCACGTCGGCTGTCAGAACGGCGACGACGCCATCTATTTGCTGCACGGGCTGTCACGCTTTGTACCGCACTTTATCGCCCTCAACGCCGCCTCGCCGTGGTTCGACAGCACCGACAGCCGCTTTGCCTGTTCGCGTCTGAATCGTTTCTCTTCCTATCCCGATAACGGGCCGATGCCGTGGGTAGAGAACTGGCAGGCTTTTCAGCGTTTATTCCGCCGCCTGAGCTACACCAGCATGATCGACAGCATGAAGGATCTGCACTGGGATATTCGCCCGAGCCCGGTTTTCGGTACCGTCGAGGTGCGGGTGATGGATACGCCGCTGACGATAGGCCAGGCGGTGAATATCGCCGGATTTATCCAGACGCTGGCCTGTTGGCTGTTAAGCGAACGGCCGTTTAAACATCAGCCGGAGGATTACCTCCTCTACCCTTTCAACCGCTATCAGGCCTGTCGTTACGGCCTCGACGGGGTGATAACCGATGTCTGGTCCGGAGAACAACAAAGCATCCGCGCGAACATTCTACAGTTAGCCGACAGACTGGCGCCCTTTGCCCATAAGGTGCACGCCAGCGCGGCGCTGGAATCGGTTGTGCGCCAGGCCAGGTCCACCATCAGCGAAGCGCAGCAGATGCGCGAATTCATCGCCAACGGCGGTTCGCTGATCGGCCTGGTACAAAAGCATTGCGAGATTTGGGCGGCATAAGGAAGCGAAACGGGTATACTCGGCGCAGGATATTCAAAAGGATTGTTCATGTTATTACGCCGCCTGCTCCCTCTTGCGCTTCTTCCCTTCACCGCCTTTACCCATGCTGCCTGTACGCTCACCGACCCAACGCTGACCTTGCAAAGCTATACGGTTAATCCGCAGCAAGAGCGCATCGTGATGTACTGGCAAAAGCAAAATGGCAAAGCCTGGGGATCGCTACGCTCGCTGCTTGCGGATATCAATAAAGACGACCGCGTCCAGATGGCGATGAACGGCGGGATATACGATAAGGCCTACGAACCGCTGGGCTTGTATATCGAAAATGGCGAGCAGATAAAGCCCCTCAACCGCGCCTCCGGCGGCGGCAACTTTTTCATTCGCCCCGGCGGCGTATTCTGGCTGAAGGGCCAGCGGGCGGGAATAACGCCTATCAATAAATTTAAGCCTTCGCCTGAGATAACCTACGCCGTGCAGTCTGGGCCAATGCTGATTGAAAACGGCGCCATCAACTGGCGGCTGAAGCCCTCCGCCAGCTCGCGCAAACTGCGCAACGGCGTCGGCATTGATAAGCAGGGACGGGTGATATTTATGCTTAGCGAGCGCGAAACCAATTTCTACGATTTCGCCTGTTACGCGCAATCCAAACTCCACGTGCGCCAGATGCTCTACCTCGACGGCACTATCTCAAAAATGTATCAAAAGGGCGGCAGCATACCGTGGCAGTACCATCCGTTCGTCACCATGATCGCGGTGGAAACCCAAAAACCTGGCTAAATGAAAATGGCGCCCGCTCAATCCTGAAGGGGCGCCGGACGGTATCAGGTAGGTTTACGCCAACGGCGGGTTAGCCGCTTCTCGACTTCGACCACCAGGAACATGGCCACGCCAATCGCCAGGGTCACGAACCAGTAGCGCAGCGGTAGTGCTTCGGTGCCGAACATGTTCTGCATCAGCGGCACATAGATGATGACCAGCTGCATCAGCAACAAGACGCCGGTCACCAGCCAGATACCTTTGTTGCGCAGCAACCCTTTGTTCAGGGAGAAGCTGTCGCTGCTGCGGCAGTTGATCATATAGACCCACTGGGCGGTCACCAGCATCTGCAGTAGTACGGTGCGGATGAACTCAGCGCTGTGGCCGCGCGGCGCCAGCCAGGCTTCGAGAACAAAAGCGGCGACGGCAATCATCGAACCGACAAAAGCGACGCGCCAGACGGCGAACCCATCCATCACGTGCTGGCCGGTCTTACGCGGTGGACGGTTCATCACGTTGCGCTCGGCGGCTTCAAAGGCCAGGCCGAAGGAGAGCGTGGCCGAGGTCGCCATGTTCATCCACAAAATCAGCACCGGCGTCAGCGGAATAATATTGCCCGCCAGCAGCGCAATGATGATCAACAGTCCCTGCGCGAGGTTGGTCGGCATGATGAACAGGATAGTCTTTTTCAGATTGTCGTAGACGCGGCGTCCCTCCTTCACCGAGCTGGCGATGGTGGCGAAGTTGTCGTCGGTAAGCACCATATCGGCGGCCTCTTTGGTCACCTCGGTTCCTTTAATGCCCATGGCGATGCCCACGTCGGCCTGACGCAGCGCCGGGGCGTCGTTAACGCCGTCACCGGTCATCTTGACCACTTCGCCGCTATCCTGCAGCGCCTTGACCAGACGCAGTTTATGCTCCGGACTGGTACGGGCGAAAATATCAAACTCCACTGCCGCCTTCGCCAGCTCGGCATCATCCATATGCTCAAGCTGATAGCCGGTCATCGCCTGGCGGCTGTTGGCGATCCCCAGCATCTGACCGATGCTCATCGCCGTCTGCGGGTGGTCGCCGGTGATCATCTTCACGCGGATCCCGGCGGTCTGGCAGGCGTGGATCGCGTCAATCGCCTCCGGACGCGGCGGATCCATCATTCCGGCGATGCCGAGGAACACCAGACCTTCCTTCAGATCATCGTGGGTCAATGTGGCGCTGCCGACGGTTGCCGGTTTACAGGCGGCGGCAACCATCCGTAACCCCTGGCGGGCGAAGCGCGCCATTTCGTCTTCCCAGTACTGACGGTCAAACGGCCTTGGCCCCTGCTTGCTCATCTGCTGGCCGCACAGGGCAAAGATGACATCCGGCGCGCCGGTAATCAGCACCCGCTCCTCATCGCCGATCTGCTGATGGGTGGCCATATATTTGTACTGTGAGTCGAAGGGTATTTTCGCCACCAGCTGGGTGGCGACCGGCGCTAACTGGGCTTTCGCCGCCAGCACCTTCAGCGCCCCTTCGGTCGGGCCGCCGGTGATCCCCCACAGGCCGCGCTCGTCCTGAACGATCTGACTGTCGTTGCACAGATCGATGGTACGGAGGTAGGTTTCCAAAACGCTGCCTGGCTGGACCACCACCGGCTCGTCGCTGCCCTCCTGGAAAATGCGCCCTTGCGGCTCATAGCTGTCGCCTTCAACGCGGTAGCAGCAGTCGGCGGTGATGACTGCTTTCACCGTCATTTCGTTCATGGTCAGTGTGCCGGTCTTGTCCGAACACACCACGGTCATCGCGCCAAGCGTTTCAACCGTCGGCAGCTTGCGGATAATTGCCCGCTTGCGCGCCATCGCCTGTACGCCGAGCGACAGGATAATCGAGATAATCGCCGGCAGGCCTTCCGGCACCGCCGCCACCGCGAGGCTAATCAGCGACAGCAGCAGCTCACCCAGCGGGATATCGCGCAACGCGAGGCTGAAGAAGAACAGCGCCACCATCATTGCGAGGATGATGACAAAAATCGCTTTCCCCAGTTTATCCATCTGCACCAGCAGCGGAGTACGGTGCTTTTCAATAGCCGCCATCATCTGATTGATGTGGCCTAGCTCGGTCTCTTGACCGGTAGCGGTGACCACACCGACGCCGCTGCCGGCGCTGATAGTGGTGCCGGAGAAGACCATATTGGTGCGGTCACCCAGCGGTAGCTCGCCGTGCAACGCCACAGTGGTTTTATCCACCACCGTTGATTCGCCGGTGAGAATCGCCTCTTCGACCCGTAGATTGTGGCTTTCAATCAGGCGCATATCCGCCGGGACGCGATCGCCAGCGCGCAAAATAACAATATCGCCCGGCACCAGGTCACGGGTGGGGATGGTTTCATGCTTGCCGTTGCGCTGGACGCGGGCGTCGCTGGAGAGCATGTTGCGGATCCCCTGCAGCGATTTTTCGGCATTGCTCTCCTGAATATGACCGATCAACGCATTAATGACGGTAACGCCGAGAATAACCAGGGTATCGACCCAGTGGCCCATCACCGCGGTGAGCGCGGCAGCGGCCAGCAGGACGTAAATCAGGACATCGTTGAAGTGGGCAAGAAAACGCAGCCAGGCCGGTTTGCCTTTCTTTTCCGGCAGCGCGTTAGGGCCGTATGATTTCAGGCGCCCGACGGCTTCAGCGGTGCTGAGACCGTCGGCATGGCTCTTTTTTTGCGCCAGTACCGCTTCGACTGTTTGCTGATAAGCCTGCTGCGGCGCGCTGTCGCCCGAAGGCGTGATGTTGTGGGGATTAATCATCCTGGTCAAAATAAAGTTTCCTTTTAAATTCCGTGAATCGGAAAGCCTGAAATCATTTCTGGCCAATGAATTAATGCGTTTTGCGAGCAAGATCAAATTATCCAGCCACAACATTTATTTGCTCGCAAATTAAAAAATACATGGTAAGTTGGTTCTGAAAAACAAATATTACAGGGTATTTCTAAACCATTTATAAACGAGGTGAAACATGTTTGGAATCTACCGCGGACGCCGGCTGGTGCTGTATGTCGCACTGGCAATTATTATCGCCACAATAGTGGGATATAGTACCTATACTTTTGTAAAAATGCTGGGATAATAAATGACGTTAATTTACATCACGGTGCAATTAACTTAATCACAAATATTAATCAATAAATTAACAGAGGGGTTTTAATTAATAGTATTAGAAATAATATGAATAACGTAAATTAATAAGCGGATAAAGCATATTGCGTTAACGGACTTTTTACCAGACAATATGTTTTTTAACTGACGATTAACATTATAATGAAACACCCGCTGGAAACGCTGTTATCCGCCGCCGGCATTTTGCTGTTAGCCCTGATCTCATGCTTATTGCTGCCGGCGCCCTCGCTCGGCCTGACGCTGGCGCAAAAACTGGTCACATCCTTCCACCTGATGGATCTCAACCAGCTCTATACCTTGATCTTCTGCCTGTGGTTCTTAGCGCTGGGGGTAGTTGAGTATCTGGTATTGCGCTGGATATGGCGCCGCTGGTTCTCGCTGGCAGATTAAGCCGTACGAGAGCAAAAAAAGCCCGCCGATAGAGGCGGACTGGTATGCAGCCGGCGCTCAGTGCGCACGGCTGTGGTTCTCTTTGCGATACGCGCCCGGCGGCTGATTGAAGGTACGGGTAAAAATACGGGTAAAGGTCTGCTGCGAATCAAAGCCGTATTTCAGGCAGATATCATAAACCCGCTGGTCGGTATCTCGCAGGTCGCGCGCCGCCAGCAGCAGTTTACGCTCGCGAATGTAGCGCCCGAGACTTTCCCCTTTGTACTGTAAAAACAGCCGTTGCAGATGCCATTTCGAATACCCGGCATGGCGCGCAATATCATCAATTCGCAGCGGTTGATGCAGATTGTCATCAATCCATTCCACGATAGTGTCAATCACCTGAGCGGATATATTCATATCTCTTCTCTCCTCCTGAACCACTCTGGCGGTTAGCGCCACCAGGCGTTAAATGATTGTGTCTTATCAGCGACCCACACCGGTTCGCCCAGCATTGGCGTGACTAAACGCCACTCACGTCCTTCACTGGCTGCTGCCAGCCGCTGGTACGGATCGTCCCAGCTGTGTTTTGCCAGCACAAAGCGTCCGGCATGCCCCGGTAATACCGACCGGGCGCGTAAATCATCGGCGGCCTGCGCCGTTTCTTCCGGCATCATGTGGATGTACTTCCAGTCCTGGTCATATTGACCGTTTTCCATGATTGCCAGATCGATAGGGCCAAACTGTTCGCCAATGGCCTTAAAATGCGGGCCATAGCCGCTATCGGCGCTGTAATAAATCTTTTCCTGCGGAGTGACGAACAGGAAGCTGGCCCATAAGGTCTGGTTGCGTTTCAGCCCGCGGCCGGAGAAATGGCGAGCCGGCAGCGCATGTACGGTGAGTTCATCGCTGATTTTTATCGTCTGGTTCCAGTCCACTTCATCAATAATCGCCGCATCCATTCCCCAGTAGCGCAGATGCGAGCCGACGCCGAGCGGCGTCACCACACGTTTAACTTTCGGCATCAGCGCCTTAATGGTGGCGTAGTCGAGATGGTCGTAGTGATCGTGGGAGATAATCAGCAGATCGATCTCCGGCATCCGCTGCGCGTTCCACGGGTAATCACCGGGGAAAGCCTTATTGATGAAAGAGAACGGCGCGGCGTAATCGCTAAATACCGGGTCGATCAGGATACGTTTACCCGCCAGCTGCAGATACCACGATGAGTGACCGAGCCAGACCATGACGTCTTCACCAGACGGCAAACCGGCAAGATCGGTATTCACCAGCGGCAACGGCTGCTGCGGGCGCGCGTTTTCTCGCTTCGTGACCAGAAAATCCCACCACGCGGCCAGCATGTTTTTCTGGCCGGTGAATCCCGGCGTCGGCAGTTGGTTATGGAACTGGCCGTCACGGTAGTTCGGCGACTGTTCGACAAGACTGAGCTGCGCACCCTGCGGCGCTTTGCCAAAACCGGCATTAAGAACAAACGGCAATGTCGTTGCTGCTGCTAATAACATAATGGCGACCACGCTAAAGGTGACACGGTTCATATCCTGACCAGACAAAAGCCCCATCCAGGAGACTTTATGATATAACTTGATTATGAGTGAGTAAGCACTCATTATTAGGAAGGAGTAGAAAATCGTCAAGACTATTTTCAATTTTTGACATCTGCCGTTGCAGTTGTGCGGTCCGCCGTGATTAGATCGAGGTTTAACTTTCAGCGAGGTAAAATGTAGTGGCTCGTCCTAAGAGTGAAGATAAAAAACAAGCGTTACTGGAAGCCGCCACGGCCGCTTTTGCCCAGTCCGGCATTGCCGCTTCAACATCGGCGATAGCCCGCAGCGCGGGGGTTGCCGAGGGAACGCTGTTTCGCTATTTCGCCACTAAAGATGAGTTGCTCAACGAGTTATACCTCGCCATTAAGATGCGCTTAGTACAGACAATGATCGCCGGGCTCAATCCTGACGAAAAACGCCCGAAAGAAAACGCGCGGAACATCTGGAACAGTTATATCGACTGGGGAATGCGTAACCCTATGGAATACCGCGCCATTCGCCGTATGGCGCTGAGCGAACGCATCACCGATGAAACGCGCATCCAGGTCAAAGAGAGTTTTCCCGAGCTTAACGAAATGTGCCAGCTGTCGGTGAAAGCGGTTTTCCTTAGCGACGCCTATCGCGCTTTCGGCGATGCCCTGTTCCTGTCGCTGGCCGAAACCACCATCGAGTTCGCCAGCCACGATCCGCAGCGCGCCCGCGAGATCATTGCCCTCGGTTTTGAGGCCATGTGGAATGCGCTGCATGAGAATGAGTCGTAATGGATAACGAAGCGCTACACCATCACGCGCAGCGTATCGCGCTAACCTACCCTTTCACCGAACACTGCTGGCCGTTTGGCCCGGAGTATGACGTGTTTAAAGTCGGTGGGCGTATTTTCATGTTGACCATGACCCTTCGCGGGCGTGCCATAGTCAACCTGAAGGCCGATCCGCAAAAATCGCTGCTTAATCAGCAAATTTACCGCAGCATCGAACCGGGCTATCACATGAACAAAAAGCACTGGATCACCGTGGTGCCGGGCGAGGATATCAGCGAGGATTTACTTGCCGAGCTTATTGACGACTCGTGGAATCTGGTGGTGGATAAGCTGGCGAAAAAAGGCCAGCGTCGGCTGCGTCCCGGCTGATTTTCAAATAAATGCGATAAGTGTTATCGCATTTTTCACTCTTATCATTTCCCGCGCATCGCTGTACTCTTCCTCCCACGAAATGTGCCCGTAAGGGGCTGAAAATTGTGAGGAAGAGTCATGGATATTATCTCAGTTGCCTTAAAACGTTACTCCACTAAGGCTTTCGATCCGGCGAAAAAACTGACGGCTGAACAGGCGGAAAACCTGAAAACGCTGCTGCAATATAGCCCGTCGAGCACCAACTCTCAGCCATGGCACTTTATCGTCGCCAGCAGCGATGAAGGTAAAGCTCGCGTCGCGAAAGCAGCCAGCGGCACCTATGTGTTTAACGAACGTAAAATCCTCGACGCTTCCCACGTTGTCGTGTTCTGTGCGAAAACCGCAATGGACGATGCGTGGCTGGAAAAAGTCGTTGATCAGGAAGATGCCGATGGCCGTTTTGCCACTCCGGAAGCCAAAGCCGGTAACCACAAAGGCCGCACCTTCTTTGCCGATATGCACCGCAAAGAGCTGAAGGATGACGATCAGTGGATGGCGAAGCAGGTTTATCTTAACGTGGGCAACTTCCTGCTCGGCGTGGCGGCAATGGGGCTGGATGCAGTGCCGATCGAAGGCGTCGATTTCGCTATCCTCGACGAAGAATTTGGCCTGAAAGCGCAAGGTTATACCAGCGTGGTCGTGGTGCCGGTCGGTCATCACAGCGTGGAAGACTTCAACGCCGCGCTGCCGAAATCCCGCCTGCCGCAGTCCACCACCATCACCGAGATCTAATCTCCGCGCGCTGTCCTCCCCGGTGGCGCTAACGCTTACCGGGGCTACCAACCGAGTGCCGGATCGTAGCCCGGATAAGGCGCAACGCGCCGCCATCCGGGGAGGGCTGCGGCGATCGCTTACGCTTAGCAGGGAAAAACCGTTACTTTTTCTCCCCCTCGCCGGCGTGCCAGATCCGCTCGGCGTAGCGGCCAATCATCGCCAGCGATACCGCCAGGATCAGGAAGAACACCACCTTGTGCAGGCTATACCAGAAGAATTCGAAGAAGCGGGTGTAGAGGTTGATGGCAAGAAACGTCAGGCCAAATCCACGCAGCATGCCATCGTCGGTTTTCAGGCTGATATAAATACAGATCGCCGCCGCCAGCGCAAACAGCAGCCCCCACGGCAGCAGTTGCGCCTGGCTCACCCCATACCAGCTATCGGAATCGTAGTTGCCGAAAATCGACAGGATCCACAGCGCGACAAACAGCCAGGTCAGCCCCATCGCCTTACTAACGGTAAACAACTGCCGCTGGCGTAATACATTTTGCATCAAGTAGCACAGCGCCAGCAGCACGCCGCCAAACAGCACGAAACGAATCGGGAAGCTCATCCCCAGCCAGTAGGCGCCCCAACCTGATACATAGCCGGTTTCCGCGCCAAACCAGTTACCTAACGCCAGCAGGAAGAACAGCCACACCAGCCCGGAGCGGGCGAAAAACCCTATCAGGCCGTAAATGGCGCAGCCGAGCAGGATTAGCGGCGCCACATGGCCGCTGCCGTCGTCCAGCCGATCGCCTAGCTGCCACAAGGCAATGGCGGTACAGACGACGCCGAGGAACAAAATCGCCTCGGTGCTGTAGTGCCACTGGGATTCGCGCCGCTGGCGGCGGAACCCCCAATAGTAAAATGCGATGGCCAGCAGCGTCGGCAGAATAATCCGCGCGACAGCGGAATCGCTGAACAGATTGATAATCGCCGCAATCAATTCAGCGTCGGCGAACAGACTCCCCAGCGCAATCAAGACGCAGGCTATCGCGGTCCAGAAGGCATAGCGGCTCAGGCGCTGCCAGTCGAAAGTACGGACAGATAGCGACGCTGACAGCCGTTGGCCATCACTGCTGTTCAGGACCCCCTCCTGCTGCCATTGCTCAATAGCGCGTTGAAGAATCCGCTGCTGCTTGCGGGTGACGTTCATAAGCGTTCCTTGTCCATTGCGGGCTTAGCCCTGTTGATCCAACCAGGCCAGCGCCTGTTCTCCGGTTTCATCCAGCGGTAAATAGACCAGCAGACGCGAACCGTTGCGCGGCGCGGAATACCAGTACATTTGCTGCAGGCTAAAGCGCCCGAGCTGCGGATGGTTAAAATTTTTCACCTGGTTTTCGACGCCGCGCACCTCATAGCGCTGGTGCCATAGCGCTTCGAACTCCGCTGAAGCGGCGAAAAAGCGCGCCAGCTTATCTTCCCACTCTGGCGAACCGCGATGCTCAGCCATCGCCGCGCGAAAATAGGAAACAAAAGTCGGCAACACATCGCGATTTTCAATGCGGCTACGCCAGGCTTCGCAGGTGAGATAGAGATAGATGCAATTGCGGTCTTCTTCGGCAATCGTCGCGAAATCAACGCCCATCAGGCGGCAAAAACTGTCATTCCAGGCGACGATATCAAAGTTCGGTTTCTGAATGCTGGCGGGCTGCGGCATCAGGCTATCAAGCATGCGTCGGGTTCCGGGACTGATCCCCTCGCAAACCGTGGCCTGCGTATTCTCCGGCGGCGTTAAGCCGGCCAGTACGAACAGATGGCGGGTTTCCAGCGGGCTGCACTGCAGCGCGCTGGCCACGCCGCTTAATACCGCCGCCGACGGATTCACTTCCCGCCCCTGCTCAAGCCAGGTGTACCAGGTCACGCCGACGTCCGCCAGCATCGCCACCTCTTCCCGGCGCAGCCCCGGCGTCCGCCGCCGCCCGACGCGCGGCAGGCCGAGTCGCTGCGGGTCAAGACTCTCGCGGCGGGCGCGCAGAAATGCCCCCAGCTGTTTACGGCTATCATCGGGCGCGAGATTCAGCGCCTCACGTTGCAGCATTAGCGTCATTGTTCCTCCAGCATGGTAGTACCAATACCAGTATAGACAGGAACTGGTACCCGTTTAATTAATCGTAGATGCTACGGCCATCCGCTGAATGACGCAATGGAGAGATCCGATGAATTCGTCTGCTGTTTCACCCGGCCGCGCCGGCTTACTGCTATTACTGACCGGCCAGATGCTGCCGTTAATTGATACCTCGATAACCAACGTGGCGCTGGATTCGATCACCCACTCCCTCGACGCCAGCGCCACTCAACTGGAGCTTATCGTCGCGCTGTACGGCGTGGCCTTTGCCGTCTGCCTGGCGATGGGCAGCAAACTGGGCGATAACTATGGACGCCGCCGCCTGTTTCTGTGGGGGGTGGCGGTATTCGGCATCGCCTCGCTGCTATGCGGAATGGCTAACTCCATTAACGCCCTACTCGCCGCACGAACGCTGCAAGGTGCCGGCGCGGCGCTGATCGTGCCGCAAATCCTCGCCACCCTGCACGTCACCCTGAAAGGCACCGCTCACGCCCGGGCGATCAGCCTGTACGGCGGCATCGGCGGCATCGCGTTTATCGTCGGCCAGATGGGCGGCGGCTGGCTGGTCTCCGCCGATATCGCCGGGCTCGGCTGGCGCAACGCCTTCTTTATCAACGTGCCTATCTGCCTGCTGGTGTTGGCCTTTAGCCGCCGCTATGTGCCGGAAACCCGCCGCGAAAGCCATTCCAGCATCGACTGGCAGGGAACTTTCAGCCTGGCGTTAATCCTTTGCAGCCTGCTGTTTCCGATGGCGCTGGGGCCGGAACTGCACTGGCCATGGGAGCTACAGCTGCTTTTGCTGGCCGTACTCCCCCTGCTCGCCTGGATGCGCCTGAGCGCGCTGCGTAAGCAGCAGCGCGGCGAGCAACCGCTGCTGCCGCCGCGGCTGTTGAAGCTCACCAGCATCCGTTTTGGTATGGCTATCGCGCTGCTGTTCTTCAGCGCCTGGTCCGGCTTTATGTTTTGTATGGCGCTGACCATGCAGGCCGGGCTGGGGATGGCGCCGTGGCAGTCCGGCAACAGTTTTATCGCTCTCGGGGTGGCCTATTTTATCTCCGCGCTGTACGCGCCAAAGCTTATCGCTCGCTACAGCATGGGACGGATTTTGCTGATTGGCCTGGCGGTGCAGATTAGCGGCCTGCTGCTGCTAAGCCTCACCTTTTATCAACTTGGCCTGCGGACCACGACGCTGGCGCTGGTGCCCGCCACCGCGCTGATCGGCTATGGTCAGGCGTTAATCGTCAACAGTTTCTATCGTATCGGGATGCGGGACATTCGCGCCTGCGACGCCGGAGCCGGTAGCGCCATCCTCAGCACCTTGCAGCAGGCGACGCTGGGGCTGGGGCCGGCCATTCTCGGCTCACTGTTCTTAACCCTGGCCCAGCGCGGCGGCGGTGACTATACGCAGGCGCTGATCGTCTTCCTGCTGGTCGAGGTGGCGATGATGCTGCTGCTGGGCGCTATTGCCCTTTGGCTGCGCCATCACCTGAACCTGCAGCCGGCGGCGACGGCGTCCTGATTCACAACTGTGTAACCTCTGATTTGCATAATAGTCATCCAGCGGTCATCATAACCGCTGGATGTACAGGAGACGTTATGCAGGAATTAATATCGCAAATCGCCGCATTAGGCATCAAAATTACCCCTACCACCTCGCTCATCATTACTTTTGGCATTATTTTTCTGACGGCGATTGTCGTTCATCTCATTCTGCACAAAGTGGTTCTACGCACCTTTGAAAAGCGGGCGCATGCCAGCAGCCATTTATGGCTGCAGATCATTACGCAAAATAAACTCTTCCACCGCCTGGCGTTCACCCTGCAGGGGATTATCGTCAACGTTCAGGCCGTGCTCTGGCTGCAGAAAGGCAGCGAAGCGGCGGAAATCTTATCTACCTGCGCGCAATTGTGGGTCATGGTTTACGCCATGCTCTCTTTCTTCTCGCTGCTGGACGTGATTTTCAACCTGGCGCAAAAATTCCCCACTGCCTCGCAGCTGCCGCTTAAAGGTATCTTCCAGGGGATTAAGCTGGTCACAGCGATTATTATCGGCATCCTGATCATATCGCTGCTGATTGGACAATCGCCGGCGATTCTGATTAGCGGTCTTGGCGCGATGGCCGCCGTGCTGATGTTAGTGTTTAAAGACCCGATTCTTGGCCTGGTGGCCGGGATCCAGCTTTCCGCCAACGACATGCTCAAACTCGGCGACTGGCTGGAGATGCCGAAATACGGCGCCGATGGCGCGGTTATTGATATCGGCCTGACGACGGTAAAAGTGCGCAACTGGGATAACACTATCACCACGATCCCCACCTGGTCGCTGGTCTCGGATTCGTTTAAAAACTGGAGCGGGATGTCGGCCTCCGGCGGTCGTCGCATTAAGCGCAGCCTGAACATCGATACCACCAGCATCCATTTTCTTGACGAGCAGGAGCAGCAGCGGCTGATTCAGGCCAAATTGCTGAAGCCCTATATGGACTCGCGCCATCAGGAAATTAACGAGTGGAACCAACAGCACGCTAATGAACCGTCGGTGCTTAACCTGCGCAAAATGACCAATATCGGCACCTTCCGCGCCTATCTGCAGGAGTATCTGCGTAACCATCCGCGGCTACGTAAGGATATGACTATGATGGTGCGCCAGCTGGCGCCGGACGCTAACGGCCTGCCGATTGAGATCTACTGCTTCACCAATACCGTGGTGTGGGCGGAGTATGAAGGCATTCAGGCGGACATCTTCGACCATATCTTTGCGGTGGTTGATGAGTTCGGCCTGCGTATTCACCAGACGCCAACCGGCAACGACATTCGTTCACTGTCGGGCGCGCTGTCGTCCTGATTCCCGGCTGGCGCGCATTGCGCGCCAGCGTACTCTCACTCCACTATCATTTCTCAGGGCTAGCCGTCGACACAGTTTAAGCAGATGATCTTTTCACCAACATGGATTATCGCCAAAGGACACTCTGCATAATGAAATTAACCACAACGTTTGTCGCGCTTGGCTGCGCTTTAGCACTCCTTTCCGGTTGCACCTCATCGAAGACCTCGCCAGAACGCCATGCTTATAGCTTCGTGTCTCACCGTTCAGATTTCGTCGGCGGTAATTTCACCGTTAACCGTCAGCAAAATTATCAGATGAACCTGCCTAACTTCCGCGATATCTATGCCCGCGGGCAAGAAGATCGGAAAAAAGGGGTGAGTGAAAGCGATGCGCAGCGGGTTGCCGACGCCATTAAGCAACAGGCGCTGGAAGGGGTGAAGTCACAACACTCCTTCAACGGTAATGCGAGCGATCGGTGGAGCGAAACGATGGAAGCGAAGGATGCTCGTCTGTTTGGTAATGAGCTGGCTGGCGCCTATCTGGACGGCTTCCACGGGATAAAATAAGCTGTGTCGCCCCGCCATTCCGCGGGGCGATAAGCCTTACGCCGGGCGGCGCAGCAGTTTGAAAGCGGCAAACAGGAAGATAATCCACACCGGCAGCAGTATTGCCGACAGACGCATCCCGTCAATGGTGCACATCAGCACCAGAATCAAACCGAGAAAGGCGATACAGAAGTAGTTGCTGGCTGGCGCCAGTAACGCTTTGAACTTCGATTCACGCCCCTTACGACGCTGCGCGGCACGAAACTTCAGATGCGCCATACAGATCATGATCCAGTTCAGCAGCAACGTCGCCACCACCAGCGCCATCAGCAGCCCCAGCGCTTCATGCGGCAGCAGATAGTTGAGCACCACCACCAGCGAGGTAATAACGCCTGACAGCAGCAACGAATTCACCGGCACGCCGCGTTTACTGACGCGGGCGAGAAACTTCGGCGCATTGCCCTGTACCGACAGGCCGAACAGCATCCGGCTGTTGGAATAGACGCCGCTGTTATAGACCGACAGCGATGCCACCAGAATGACGAAGTTCAGCGCGGAGGCCACCACGTTGCTGTCAAGATTATGGAAAATCATCACAAACGGGCTGCTATCGGATTTAATCTCTACCCACGGATAGAGCGCCAGTAGCACCACCAGTGAACCGATGTAAAACAGCAGGATACGGTAAACCACCTGGTTAACCGCTTTCGGAATGCTCTTTTCCGGATTTTGCGCTTCCGCAGCGGTGATGCCGATAAGCTCCAGCCCGCCGAAGGAGAACATAATCACCGCCAACGATAGCACCAGGCCGTGCCAGCCGGTGGCGAGGAAGCCGCCATGCTTCCACAGGTTATCAAAACCGGCTTTGCTGCCGCCGTGGCCGCCAAACAGCATCCACAGGCCAAAGGCGATCATGCCGATAATCGCCAGCACTTTTATCAGCGCGAACCAGAACTCCGCCTCGCCGTACAGGCGTACGTTGACCAGGTTGACGGCGTTAATAATGATGAAGAAAGCCGCCGCCCAAACCCAGGTGGGAACATCGGGGAGCCAGTACTGCATATAAATCCCGGCGGCAGTCAGTTCCGCCATTCCTACCAGCACGAACATCACCCAGTAGTTCCAGCCGGACAGGAAACCGGCGAACGGGCCCCAGTATTTATAGGCAAAGTGGGCAAAAGAACCGGATACCGGCTCTTCCACCACCATCTCGCCAAGCTGGCGCATAATCAGAAAAGCGACAATACCGGCCACGGCGTAACCCAGCAACACCGCCGGGCCAGCCATTTGAATCGCGGGACCAATGCCAAGAAACAGGCCGGTCCCAATCGCGCCGCCAAGGGCGATAAGTTGAATATGTCGGTTCTGTAAACCGCGATGAAGCGTCGGGCCGCTCTCTTCTACGGCATCCGACGACGTTGACGCGTCTTTCACGTCGTTCCCCTGTGTGTTTTTGTGAAGGGGCACCTTTTATCACTTAGGGGGGATTGTCGCAAGTTGCGCGGGGCAAGCATCAGCCGTCCGCCCCGCTTTTTTAGCGTTAGAAGTCGTAGCTCATTGAGACGCGAACGGTACGCGGATCGCCTTCGAACAGATAGGTTCCGGTATCGTCAATGCCGGACCAGTACTTCTCGTTGGTCACGTTGGTCACCCCGATGCGCCAGGTCATTTCGTTCTGGTCGGCGTTCAGGCGCATACGATAGCGCAGGCCTAAATCCAGGGTGGTGTAGCTATCCAGCTTCTTGGTGTTGGCCGCATCGGCATACTGCGAGCCGCTATGATTGACACGCGCTGTCGCGGTCAGGCCTTCCACCGGCTTAATATCATACTCGGCGCCGAGCACCGCGTAGAAATTAGCCACCCCGATGGCATCTTTACCATCGGTTGCGCCTTTAGCGGTTTTAGTCTGTTTGGCATCCAGCCACACCGTACTGGCGTTAAGACGCAGCCCCAGCATCGGCTCGCCGAAGACGTTCATCTCTACGCCGTGGTTACGCTGCTCGCCGTCGAGGCCGTAATTGCCAGCGGTATCGGAAATAGCGTTCGGTTTTTTGATTTCAAACAGCGCCAGCGATCCGCCGATCGTTCCGTAGTCGATCTTGACGCCCACTTCGTCCTGCTTCGAGTGCGCGATCCCGGTACTCTGCCCGGCATTGGCCGCCGTAGTCGGCGCCACAGAGCCCGGCTGCAGCGCTTCGGTATGGTTAGCATACAGCGACAGCTGCTCCCACGGCTTGTACACCAGGCCAAACGTCGGCATCCAGCGGCTTTGGGTATAACGCGAAGAGGTATCTTCCAGTCCGGTGGCGTTGCTGTAGTTACGCACGACCACTTTCTGATGACGAGCAGCCGCGGTAAACAGCACCTTATCGTTAAAGAAGCCGAGAGTGTCGCTCAGCAGCCAGCCCTGCGTACGGCTGCGCGAGGTGACCAGCGGATCGTGGTAGTTGCCGCCAAAATAGGCGTTATCCGGCATTGCCACATCGTGGTTGTCATAGATATTGGTGGTCGGATTCTTCGCCGACATCCGCCAGGCGGTCGCATCGGTATGCACCTGCGCCGCATAGCCGAGATTCACCTTATGCGAAATCGCGCCGGTATTGAAATCGCCGCGTACCCCGCCCATGCCGCTGATCGCGTCGATGATGCGGTTAGTATCAAGGCGGCCAACCGTTGCATCGCCGTTTTTATTGAGCAGCTTCGGCGCGCTGTAGGTGCCGATTTCATGCGAATGCTGACCGCCGAGGGCGCTGTATACCGTCCAGCTATCGCTCAGGTCATATTCCGCCTTCGCCATGCCGAACTCGCTTTCAATATCGCTATAGCCCCACTTCTGGCTGTAGTTTTTGCTGTTGTCCGGCAGCGCCGGGATGAAATCTACGCCGCTGATATTGACGCCCATCGTACCGCCGTGGAACGTTTTCTTCTGATAGCCGAAATCGAGCGAGGAGCGGAAACGATCGCCACGGTAATCAAGCCCCAGCGAAGCCAGCGTAGTACGGCGTTTATCGTTATCGATAGCGCCTTCGCCCTCGCGATGCACCAGGTTGACCCGGGCGCCGAACTGGTTGTTGTCGCCGAAACGGCGTCCCAGGTCGAGGGTGCCGCCAACCTGCGAATCAGAGGTATAGTCGACGCCAACACGTGCGGTCGGCAGATCTTCCGCCCGTTTCGGCTCGAGGTTAATCATCCCGCCGACGCCGCTGCTGGCCGCGCCGTTAAGCAGGCTGTTAGCCCCTTTGAAAATTTCAACGCGCTCCAGCATCTGGGTGTCCATCACCTGACGCGGCACCACGCCCGCCAGACCGCCCATGGTCATGTCATCGCCATCGAGCTTAAACCCGCGGATTCGATAGGTCTCGGCGAAGTTTCCGTAGCCCTGTACGGCCTGCACGCCTGCGTCGTTGCTGACGACATCGGCGATAGTTTTCGCCTGCTGGTCCTGAATCAGCTTCGAGGTATAGCCGATGACGTTAAACGGGACGTCCATCGCCTTTTGTTCGCCAAGCATCCCCAGACGACCGCCGTGGGCGATCTGCCCGTCGAGGAATGCCGGAACCACCAGGTCGCCGCCGGATTTAAAATCGCTGGTTTCGTTAGCCTCGACGATGAGGGTCTCTTCGCCAGGTTGCTTCGCGGCGGCAGCGTCAGCGGCCATCGCCGTTTGACTGGCGGCGCCGATGGCTAAGGCCAACAGCGTTTTACGCAGCGGGAAGGATGAATAGTGCGTGGTGTGCATAATTTGCCCCATGGATGAGGATAAATGGATCAAAGGGCCCGTCGCCGGGCCAGTTATTTTTATTGCTCGTTCAGGTCGATGCGTACGACGCTGTCCGGGCCTTTAGTGGAGTGGTCTTTATTGAAGGGCTGTTTGACGGTGACAAACAGCGTCTGACCATCGGCGGAAAGCAGCAGGCTGTTGGGATTGGCCGGCAGCGCCCAGCTTTTCTTCAGCGTGTAGCGGCTGTCGTCAAGGCTGATAACCTTGCCGGATTCACGCTGTGAAATATAAATTTCGTGGCGTTTCCCATTGAACTGCACCGCCAGCGAATCGCCGACCTCGAGCTGTTTAAGCAGTTTGCCGCTGTGGATATCCAGCACCAGGGTGGTTTTCGCTTTCGAGTTATCGGTCACGAACAGACGACCGGTGTCGCTATCTTCGGCCATATTAAGCAGCAGCGCCGGCTTGTCGCCCAGCGGCTTCCAGCGCTGTTCAATGCGTTGGTTACGCGGGTTGATCACCAGAATTTCACCGCTGCCGTTGGCGGCGTATACGCGCCCGGTTTGTGCAGAATAGTGCAGGCCGGTCATCCATTTACCGGTGTTTTTAATCCGCGTTTTCAGCTTCATGGTAGTGGCGTCAACCACCCAGATTTGCGCCGGGTCGGCGACCGCGCCAACGTAGAGGGTATTATTTAACAGCAGCAGTTGACGCGCCCCATAGGGGAGCCCTTTTTCATTGCGCTCGCTGAACAGCAGGCGGTTTTTTACCTTGCCGGTGGCGGTGTCGATAGCGCTGATGCCGCCGTCAAGCGAATTGCTGACGTATAGCGTTTTACCATCCGCAGAGAGCTGCAAAGCGAAGTTTTTCAGATCGGTATGCGTCAGGCCGATGGTATTAAGGGTTTGCGGATCCAGCTTGTAAACCGCCCCGCCCTGCACATCTTTAAAGCCTTCGGCGCTGGCGACGTACAGCGCATCGCCCTGCGGGCTTAGCGCCATCTCGTACAACCCTTCCGCTAGCTGGCGCTGCAGCGGTTGCGCCACGTTAGCCGCAGGAGAGTTAACAACCGGTTGCGCAACGGCAGCGGAATGGTGAGTCGCGCAGCCGCCTAACGTCGCGCTGATGGCCAGCGCCAACGCCGGAAGAGTGTATTTCATTGGAACAACCCTATAAAAAATCAATGACCCGGTGGTCGCGCAGTGGCCGATATTGTGTGTTTCCGGCCTGCTGTCTTTGCGTCACCCTACGCCTTTGCTGTTCCTTGTGAACGACTCACTGGCGCAGATCGATCCCTGCTTAGCCTGCGAACAAAAAAGAGAATGAGAACTATACGCATTATCATATATCAGGCAACCCCCGGCGGGCAAAAAAGATAATCTGCTGATTATTTAACGTGGAATAGCGGATTGATAGGGGAAGAAAGAAACTTCGGGATCGATACATACCCGGATAGCGGCGCACTACGCCTTATCCGGGCGACAGGAGGCTATGCCGCACGCTTCTTGCGAAGGGCGGCTTAGCACGCTTAATGCAATTTCAGGCGCGGGCGAATAATCCGGTTAATCCCGCCGGACAACATCATCAGGCCGGTTTTAAAATAACCGTGCAGCGTCACCTGGTGCATCCGATACAGCGAATCGTAAACCATCCGCGCAATACGGCCTTCGACCATCATCGGGCCGATCGGTAGATGCCCCATGATGCTGCCAAAGGTCGTGTAGCCGGAGAGCGAAACCAGCGAACCACGATCGCGATAGGAGAACGATTTCAACTTATGCCCCTTCATCCGGGCGATAATATTGTCGGCAGTGAAGAGCGCCATTTGATGCGCCGCCTGGCCACGCGGTGGAATAAATCCACCTTCCGGACGCGGGCACGCCGCGCAGTCGCCGAAAGCAAAAATATCAGCGTCGCGCGTGGTTTGCAGCGTCGGGGTCACCACCAGTTGATTAATACGGTTGGTCTCCAGCCCGGCAATATCCTTCATGAAGTCCGGCGCTTTTATCCCCGCCGCCCAGACGATTAAACTCGCCTCGATAAACTGGCCATCTTTGGTATGCAGGCCGCCTTCTTCAACGCCGGTGATCATGGTATTGGTCATCACATTCACGCCAAGTTGGGTCAGCTTTTCGTGCACAGCGCTGGAAATCCGTTTTGGCAGCGCAGGTAAAATACCGTCGCCGGCCTCTATCAGGCTGACATTTAACGCTTCGTTGGTCAGATCTTTATAACCGTAGCTGCGCAGTTCTTTTACCGCATTATGTAATTCGGCAGATAATTCAACGCCGGTAGCGCCACCGCCAACAATGGCAATATTGACCTTACCGGTGGTCTGCGGGTCGGCGGAATAGCGCAGAAATTGGTTCAGCATTTGCTGATGAAATATTTTTGCCTGCTCAGAACTGTCGAGAAAAATACAGTGCTCTTTAACACCCGGCGTATTGAAATCATTGGAAGTACTGCCCAGCGCCATTACCAGAGTGTCCCAACATAATTTACGCTCCGGCACCAGCACTTCGCCCTGTTCGTCCCGCAGTGCGGCGATGGTAATTGTTTTATTCTGCCGATCGATATCTATTACCGAACCGTGCTGGAAGGAAAAGTGGTGTTTGCTGGCATGGGCGAGGAAACTCAACGCGTCCACGCCTTCATCCAGCGAACCGGTGGCGACTTCATGCAGCAGCGGTTTCCACAGATGGCTCTGGCTGCGGTCAACGAGAGTGATATTCGCTTTCTGTCGACGCCCTAATTTGCGTCCCAGTTGGGTCGCCAACTCCAGCCCGCCGGCGCCGCCGCCGACAATAACGATCTCTTTTAATGGCGTAGTCAAGGTGACCTCCCAAATAATTAATTAAATGTTAATTAAAAACACTCTAAATAATTTTTAGTTAACAATAATCCAAACAATAAAATGCCAGTCATCCATTAGATGATTACGGGATGCATATTGGTAATCGCAAATTTAATTGGCGGCAATTTTTAATCGGGATATTATTGTACAAGTTTTCGGGCAATTTCCTTGCACGCATATTCGAGGTAAACAAAAAGGCCACTAAATTATTACTTAGCGGCCAGGTAAAGGATTAGATAATAATAACTATTAAGTCTTATATTTAATGAGTGGTAATTAGCGGCATGCAGGTATTCCTGTGGTTTAATAACGCATCATCACCGATTTAAGTTCAGTATAATCATCAATAAACGCGCTACCAAACTCACGGCCAATACCCGATCCTTTCATGCCGCCGAACGGCACCGCCGGGTCGAGGAAAGTATGCATATTGACCCAGACGATCCCGGCGTCAATGGCCTGCGAATAGCGCAGCGCCTGGCGGATATTATCCGACCAGACGCTGGCCGCCAGTCCATACGGCGAAGCATTAATTCGGGCCAGCGCCTCCTCTTCACTGCGATAGCCAATAAAGCTGCATACCGGGCCGAAGGTCTCCTCGCGCATCAGGGTGCTCTCTTCGCTGCGCACCTTAACCGCCGTCGGCTGCAGGAAATAGCCCTCGCCGGGCAGCGCTTCGCCGCCGCAGACGATGGTATCCCCCTCTTCGCGTGCGGTCTGAATGAGCCGCAATACCTTGTCATATTGCTGGCGGTTGGCCAGCGGCCCCATCAGCGTTTGTTCATCCAGCGGCGACCCCGGCGCGAAAGCGCTGAGCCTGTCTTTCAGCAGCGCCAGCACCGCATCCAGTTTGCCCTGCGGCAGATAAAAGCGCTCAGCGGCGGCGCAAATCTGCCCCTGGTTGAGGTAACCGGCTTCGATAATGCCGTTCACCATGGCCTCCGGCGTCAGGTCATCGAGAAACAGCGCGGCGTTTTTACCGCCCAGCTCCAGCGTAACCCGTTTACCTGACGCACTGGCCGACTGCTGGACTTTTTCCCCGGTCACCACCGAGCCGGTGAAGCTCACCTTGGCGCAGGCCTGATGCGTGATAAGGCGTTGGGCAATCTCGCCGCCGGCGCCGTTGACCACGTTAATGACGCCATCCGGGATACCTACCGCTTTCGCCAGTTCAGCCACCCGCAGCAGCGTCAGCGGCGTATACTCGCTCGGCTTGAGGACGATAGTGCAGCCGCAGACCAGCGCCGCCGCCATCTTCCAGATGGCAATCATAATCGAGAAGTTCCACGGTACGATGCCGACCACCACGCCCAACGGCTGGCGGCGGGTAAAGGCGGTATATTTCTCCCCGGCCATCGACGGCAGCGAGACATCCAGGGTTTCGCCGGTGATTTTCCCCGCCCAGCCGGCGAAGTAGCGCAAAAACGCCACCGACTGATCCAGCTCGAGCATCCGCGCCAGCATGATGGTTTTACCGGAGCAGAGGCTTTCCAACTGCGCCAGCTCTTCGCGATGCTCTGCCAGCGTGTCCGCCAGCTTTAGTAGCAGCGCGCCGCGCGCCAGCGTCGGCATCTCGCGCCACTGATTAAACGCCTGGCGGGCGCTTTCCATGGCACGGTCCGCCTGGCCGACATCCGCCGCCGTGATTTCGGCAATCGCCTCTCCGGTCGCCGGGTTTATCACCGCGAACGGCGCGCCGTGGCCCGCCTCCCTATGACCGGCAATAAACTGCCCGTGCGGCTGGCGTAAAAAGGCGGTCACTTCCGCCAGTAAGGTTATTTCGCTCATCGTCAGCACTCGTTTTTCAGCAAAGTTAGCCCATCACAGCACGGTTGTTCCGCGACGCCCATCGTTCTAAAGAACGTCATTCTTCCGGACGATATTCAACGCCCGCGCGGCGTGCTGTGATGAGGACATTGAGCCAGGCAAGACGACAGGGTAACGCGATGAATATTAAAATCGATGCGCTGAACTACTACGGCGCGACGAAGAAATACCAGCTTCATTTCCCGGCGCTACGGGAAGATATCGAAGCCGATGTGGTGATTATCGGCGGCGGCTTCTCCGGCATTAACACCGCGCTGGAACTGGCGGAACAGGGGATCACCAACGTGGTGGTGCTGGAAGCGCGCCATCTTGGCTATGGCGGCACCGGGCGCAACGGCGGCCAGGTGATGGCTGGGATCGGCCATGATATCGAAGCGGTAAAAAAACACGTCGGCAAAGAGGGGCTGGAAACGCTGTTTAAAATCGCCAATCTCGGCGCGGGTATCATTCGCGAACGCATCCGCAAATACAACATCGACGCCGATTTCGTCCCCGGCTACGGCTACCTGGCCTATAACCAGCGGCAGCTTAAAACACTACGCCAGTGGGAGAAGGAGTTTAAAGCCGCCACCCCGGATGAAGAGATCGAACTGTATACCGGGAAAGAGGTACAGCAGGTGGTCGGCTCCGAGGTCTACTGCGGCGCGCTGAAACATATGGGCGGCGGGCAGATCCATTCACTCAATATGCTGCTTGGTTCGGCACAGGCCGCGCATTCGCTGGGGGTGAAGATTTTCGAATCCTCACCGGTGGTGGAGGTGAATTACGGCAAACAGGTGCAGGTGCGCACCGCGATGGGTAGCGTTAAAGCCGCTAAACTGCTGTGGGCCTGCGACAGCTTCCTCAACAATATGGAGCCGGAGATCTACAACAAAACGTTGGTCACCTACTCTTATCAGGTATCAACCGAGCCGCTCTCCGATGAACTGATCGAGCGCATCAGCCCGCTGCGCGGCGCCTTCAGCGATATTCGCCCGGTGATTAACTACTATCGCGTCACTCGTGAAAACCGCCTGCTGTTTGGTAGCGCCACCCGCTTCCTGGAGTATACGCCGAACGATTTCGCCGCCTGGAATCGTACGCTGCTGGCGGAGGTCTTCCCGTACCTTAAAGATGTGAAGATCGATTTCGCCTGGGGCGGGCCGATGGCCTGCAGCGCCAACCTGTTCCCGCAGATTGGCACCTTACGCGACCATAACAACGTCTTTTATGTCCAGGGGTACTCCGGCTTCGGCGTCACCCCCTCGCACATCGTGTGCAAAATCCTCGCCGAAGGGATCAATGGCGGTTCCGACCGCTATCGTCTGCTAAGCAGCATTCCCCACGCGACCATCCACGGCCGTGACAGCCTACGTCTGTTATTAGTCACCGCCGGAAAACTGATGCATCAAACCGCCGGTTTCTGGAAAGGCCGGAGTTAATCAGGAGAACGCTATGCACGCTTTTAAACTCAAACACCCGGTACCTGAACTACAGCCGATCGGCAGCGTCAGCCTGCTCGGCGCGACGCCGACCGCCGGCGACCCGCAGGTGGCCGGGGCGATGATCTACGGCGAGCCGCAGGACGCCTTTACCTGCGGACTGTTTTCGTCCACTGAGGGGAGCTTTACCATGACCTATCCGTTTACCGAGCATGCCACCGTGCTGGAAGGCGAAGTGGAGCTGACCGTCGCCGGTGGCGAGCCGCAGCGCTTCGCGCCGGGGGACAGCTGGTTTGTCAAACAGGGTACCGAAGTGGAATGGAAAATCCTCACCCCACGTTTCGTCAAACACTATCTGGCGAACGTCGAGACGCGCTAACACGCTGATAATGCCCGGCGGCGCATTACGCCTTCGCCGGGCTACCAAATCGCACAGCGCTGTAGCCCCGGTAAGCGGCAGCGCCACCGGGGATTTTGAGGCCAAATTAAAGGCAGGCCGCACGGACCGTAGGCCGGGTAAGGCGCTAGCCGCCACCCGGCAGAAATACGCGCAACGTGGCAAGACAGATGGCCCCGCTTTCCGGGGCTATTTTATTTATCAACCGCCACATTCATGGCCCAGGTCACAGATTCACCCGTTGCTCTCCACCTTCCGGACGATATTCGTTGAGCAGGATGCCCGCCTAAATTATGACTATCCGGGAGTGGCGCTGGCTATTCCCTGCTCTCCCCTACATTGTGCAGAGGTTGACTATGTTTAGTAACAGACTCGCCAGCCATCTTGAACGCGGCGTCGTCGGCTTTCCGACGACCCTCGCCAGCTCGGTTGGGCTGATTATGGCAAGCCCGGTGATCCTGACGGTCACCAGCGGATTCGGCATGGGCGGCGACACCTTCGCGCTGGCGGTACTGCTGGCTTTTATTATGATGCAGGCGCAGGTCACTACCTTCGCTGAAGCCGCGACGTTAATCCCCACCACCGGTTCGGTGTACGACTATATCTCCTGCGGTATGGGCCGTTTCTTCGCCATTACCGGCGCGCTGTGTGCCTATCTTATCGTCCATATTTTCGCCGGCACCGCGGAGACCATTCTCGCCGGCATTATGGCGCTGGTGAACTTCGAATCGGTCAACACACAGATGGCCGCCCATCAAAACACCTGGATGGTCGGCGTCGGTATGGTGGTCATTTTCGGCCTGCTGAACGCCATTGGCGTGGAAATTTTCGGCAAGGTCGAAGTGGTACTTACCTTTGGCATGTGGACGACGCTGACCATTTTCGGCCTGTGCGGCATTTTTATGGCGCCGGTGACTCACCTTTCCGGCTGGTTCGGCACGCCGCTGAACGTTAGCGATATCTCCGGCCTGTTCGGCTATATCGGCATGGCGATGTTTATGTTCGTCGGCTGCGAACTGGTGACGCCGATGGCGCCGGAAATCAAAAAAGCCCACCGCACCATTCCGCGGGCGATGGCGCTGGGTCTGCTGGGCGTCGCCAGCTGTATGTTTATCTACGGCGCGGCGATTAACCGCCAGGTGGAAAACGTGGTGGTCGATGCGGCGAATAACATCCATCTGCTGGACACGCCGATGGCGATCCCGGCCTTCGCCGAGCGGGTGATGGGCCACGCCGGCCAGTACTGGCTCGGGGTCGGCCTGCTGCTGGCGGGCTGCGCGACGATTAATACTTTGATGGCCGCGGTGCCGCGTATTATTTACGGTATGGCGCTGGACGGCGCGCTGCCGCGTTTTCTTACCTGGCTGCATCCGCGCTTCAAAACACCGGTGATCGCGATTGCCATCGGCGTGGCCATCCCCTGCCTGCACGCCTGGTACCTGAACGGCGATCTGGACCGCATCGTGCCGCTGATCCTCGCCGCGGTCTGCGCCTGGGGCGTAGCCTATCTGCTGGTCACCCTGTCGGTGGTGATGCTGCGCATTCGCCGCCCGGACCTGCCGCGCGCCTACCGCTCGCCGTGGTTCCCGCTACCGCAGATTATCTCCAGCGTCGGAATTATCATCGCGATCGTGAATATTACCCCACCGGGAATGGACAGCCGCGAGGTGCTGGTGCCGTTCGGGATTATGCTCGGCCTGACCGCTGCCTATGCCCTGTTCTGGACGCTGTGCGTACAGCGCGTTAATCCGTTCAAGCCGCTGGAGGTGGAAGAGGTGGTCGAGCGCGCTATCGGCAATTACGAGAAACAGACCCGCGGGGAGATGACGCCTGATGTCCTCCGTCCCCTGGTTTGAAACGCCATTAATGAACGCGGTGCAGCGCGACTTAGCGGGCTGGCCGAGCGAAAAACTGAGCGAAAGCAGCGCGATGTTGCGGCTAAACGACGTCACCGCCGTCACCTTCAGCGTGCGCCAGAAGCGGCTATTTATGGCCAGCATTCACAGCTGCGAGTTTGTCGTCGAGGGGCCGGTTACCCGGCCCACTCGCGGCAAGATCCGCGCCCACCAATCCGGCTGGCTGAAACGTCAGCCCATCCGTTTTATCGGCAGTAAAGAGAGCGCGGAACTCGCCGGCTATCTCAACGGTTTTCCTAATCTCCAGCAGACCTTAAGCGAGCTGGACTACCGCCGCTTTTCGTTGACCTTTGACGATAGCGGCTGGCGCTGCTGCATTGAACCCTGGGCCGCCAGCGAAGTGGTCTGTAAAATGCCGCCGCTGCGCCGTTATCTGAAGCTCGAAGCGCAGCAGCGGATGCTGCTGCTCAGCGTACTGGCGATGATTAATCAGGCGATAAGTCAGTGGATGCGCGGTGAAATCGCAGAAGGGAAAGCATTGACTTCCCCGCCATCACCGCGGGGAAGCTGAGGTGGTTTATAGCAGACCAAACTGCTGCGCCAGCCGATCGATGGCCTGGCGCTGGAACTGCGCGAATGCGGCGCGCGGCTGCTGCTGCTGAATAAATTCCAGCAGCGGATCCTGAACCTCGGTGCGCACGCCGCTCAGCGTTTCCATCACCGCCAGGCCGCAAAACGGCACGTAGGACTCGGCGTAGCCGCCTTCGTGCACCATCACCAGTTTCCCGCCGCACAGGCGATCCGCCGCCTGCTGGACCTGTTCGGTCATCGCGCGGAAGCTGTCGCTATGTAGCTGCATCCGCGCTAATGGATCCATCGCGTTGGCGTCATAGCCGCAGGCGACAATGATCAACTCCGGTTCAAAACGCGCCAGCGCGGGAATGACGATAGTTTCCAGCGCATAGCGCCAGCTGTCGTCGCCCGCCCCGGCCAGCAGCGGAATATTGATGTTGTAACCTTCGCCCGCGCCAACGCCGCGATCGTCCTCCCCGGAGTAGCCCGGCGGGAAGCAGCCATCCTGATGCAATGAGATAGTCAGCACGTCATCGCGCTGCAGATAGATATGCTGTGTACCGTTACCGTGGTGAACGTCCCAGTCAATAATCGCTACCTTGCCGAGCCCCAGCAACGCTTTCGCCCGTTCAACGGCAATGGGAATATTGGCGAGGAAACAAAACCCCATCGACTGGTCCGGCAGGCAGTGGTGTCCTGGCGGCCGCGACAGCGAATAGGCGTTATCCAGCTCCCCTTTCAACACCGCTTCCACGGCGGCACAGGCCAGTCCGGCGGAAAGGCAGGCGATTTCATAACTCCCCGGCCCCAGCGGCGCTTCTTTGCCGAGCATGCCGCCGCCGTTATCGCTGATTGCCTTAAAACGTTCAAGATAGCTATCAGGATGGATCCGCCGCAGGTCCTCAAGGCTCGCCGCCGCCGCGCTGCGTAGTTCCAGCTGCGGCGTCAGCCCGGAGACGTCCATCAGGTTTTTCATCCGCCGTTTGGTCTCCGGCGACTCGGCATGGCCGCCGCCAGCCGGCGGCTGCACCCAACCACCGACCGGCAGCGTTACCGCGTGCAGGCCGGTACTGTGCCAGAAACAACGTTCATCAAAGAAGAAACCGGTTTTTCTTTTCACTCTATCCTCCCGTTGGCTAAACCTTTTCCGGCGGACGACGCCGCCGCAATCAAAATCAGCGACAGCAGCGCGCAGACGCCTGCCGCCGCCAGCAGCGGATTGGCGCTGGCGAAGTGTTGCAGTAAGGCCCCCGCGAGCGCCGGACCGGCGGCCATTCCGCCGCCGATCACCAGATTGATGCTGTTCATCAACCGGCCGTTATTATCGAGCGCGGCCACGCGAGCGAGGATAAAGGGCAGCACGAATGTCCAGGTGAACTTAAACAGCAGCGCCGCAATGGCGTAACGCACCAGCAGCGGATGGCCCGTCAGTAACAGCACGCTGGCGATCAGCAGCGCGTATCCCAGCCACACCGCCAGCCGGTCCGGACGTTGGGTACCGCGCAGCGCCGCGCCGCCTGCGCCGATAATGCCGAACACCGTCGCCGCCGCCAGCACCAGACCGATCTGTGTCGGACTCAACCCCGCCCCGCTGCCGATGGTGCCGATAAAGGTCCATACCGCGCTGAGGCTGATATAGAAGGTGAGAACTGCGAGCACCGCCAGCGCCTTTCGCCACGACGCCGCAGGCGGCTGGCGATGGGAAGCCGATCGCGCTTGAAAACACGACGGGAAGGCGGAAACCAGCGGCAAACAGCAGAGCATGATGGCGGCGAGAATCAGATAAACAACCTTCAGGCCAAAGGTCACGAACAGGCCAGGCAACACCAGCAGGCCAAGCATGCCTAACAGCAGCTGCCCCAGTACCCAGAATGCGTACACCCGCGATGGATTCGGCGTTCCCGCCGCGCAGCTAATGCACAAAATCATTAGCGTGCCGCCCGCCAGGGAAGCAATAAAGCGTACCGCCAGCAGCGACGCATACTGAGTTACCACCGCCGAAGCAAGGTTAGCGAGCAGAAATACCGCGCAGGCGACGAGTGCCACCCGCCGCCAGTCGAGGCGGTTCATCCACCACCACGCCGGGAGCGTCGCCAGGCTCATCGCGCCGAGCTCCGCCGAAAATAGCCAGCCGATCTGTCCTGGTTTAAGGTGCCATTCGCTGGCCAGCTGCGCCGCCACCGCCGGCGCGGTCATTAAAATCCCCGGCGCAATGGCGGCGAAAATAACAATCGCCGCCAGCAAACGCAGCGACACCACCAGCCCGTCAGGCCGGGAAAGGGTATTTTCAGAAAGAGGTGTACTCGACATCGTAGGGCGTGCTCCAGTCAAAAAAGCCTCCCCCCGGACGGTTATCCAGGGAGTGATACCCACAGGCATCAGGAAAACGCCGTGCTGCCACGGCGCGCGCGGGATGCGATAGTCAGATTACAGATGCAGCGTACGCTGAGCGGCAGGCATCCAGGTTCGGGAAACGAGTTCAGTCCGGTTGACGACTTCGGTCTTGGCGAAAATATTGCGCAGATGGGTTTTCACCGTCGAGAGCGAGATATCCAGCTGGCGGGCAATCAGCTTATTGCTGGCGCCTTCACGCACCATGCCGACGATTTCGCGCTCTTTGGCCGTCAGGATGGCAGGGAGTTCATCCTCTTCCTGCAGGAAATCGCGAATAGCCAATTCCACCAACGGCAGTACCGCCTGGGCCCGCAGTCGTTCCTCGCTGGAAAAAGGCACGTCGCGCATCAGCGAGATACCGGCAACGATCCGCCGTTCGCGGCGAATAAAGATTTCGGTCATGTCGCGTACGTTATTCGGCAACATAAATTCATGATAGTAATGGCGGTTGCGGTCACAGAGTCGCGGCGTCATCGCTGCCATGGTCGTACTCTGGTGGCTAAAGTGCGCCGGCAGGTGCGGATCCAACGGCTGGAAGCTTTCCAGATATTGTTGGTGTGTATTATCCGAAATATTATGCAATATATAGTTTTCAGGTTTTAAACGATTATTTACTCGATAAAAAACCGCTGAAGACAGTGGAATTAACTGTGAAATAGTCTGTAAACAACGGGCTATTATCGCATCATTACGACTGGCTTTTAATAAAGCAGACATGATATTTCCCCCCGTCAAGGTGGTGGTGCGTAACACGCGGATTACCAGAGTAAGATGAAGCATACATTTCACATTTAAGTAACACAATCATTAACATGTTAACAATGTGATATCCATTACAAACTTTTCATCAATACATTGTTATTTAAAGCATTTAAAAATCCCCCTGCTATCTGTTAACGTAGCGGCGTTAAAACATAAACAAAAGTTATTAACATTACGCGTTATTTTCCGGCAAGGATTAAAAACCCTTATATTGGCAGGTCCGATCTCATCCTTAAGAACGATAGTTTTTTGCATTTTTTCATTTATACCCTAAAAAGGATGTCGATAATTTAACGCCGCGGCTTAATCAACGGATTACGCCTGACTTGCTATTGCCCAAATATGCCGCCCAGGCCAGCAATTAATAGAGGATAAGCCGATGCTGAATATCGCCGCCTTACGCCAGCAGCAAATTCCGCTGGCCGTTGAACCGCGCTCATCGCTGCCGTTTCATATTCTGATGAAACCGATTGGTCCCGCCTGCAACCTCGCCTGCCGCTACTGCTACTACCCGCAGGATGAAACGCCGGTCAGGAAGATGGACGAGGCGCGGCTGGAGCAGTTTATCCGCCGCTATATTGCCGCCCAGCCCGCCAGCGCGCGGGAAATCAACTTTGTCTGGCAGGGCGGCGAGCCGCTACTGGCCGGGTTAAGTTTTTATAAAAAAGCGCTCGCCCTGCAGCAGCGCTACGCCCCTGATGGCGTAACCATCAGCAATAGCCTGCAGACCAACGGGACGCTGATCAACGACACCTGGTGCCGGCTGTTCCGCGAACATGGCTTTATTATCGGCGTCAGCCTCGAAGGTAGCGAAGCGCTGCAAAACCACCATCGTCCTGATAAACGCGGGCAGGCTTCCTGGCCGGCTGCGCTGCGCGGTATCGCCCTGCTCCACCAGCATCAGGTGGAGTTTAATCTGCTGGTGGTGGTGCATAACGAAATCGCCGCCCACGCGGCGGCGATTTATGACCGGGTGGTCACGCTTGGCGCGCGCTATCTGCAGTTCCAGCCGCTAATGAGCGAAGGCGCCGCGCTGCGTGAGGGTTATCAGCTCAGCGCCGATAACTGGGGGCGTTTTATGGTCGGTATCTGGCGGCAGTGGCAAAAGCGCTGCGATATGGGGCGGGTGTTCGTCATCAATATCGAACAGGCGTGGGCGCAATACTTTACCCATACCAGCGGCAGCTGCGTGCATAGCGCCCGCTGCGGCAGCAATCTGGTGATGGAATCGGATGGACAACTTTACGCCTGCGATCATCTGATCAATGCCGAACATCGGCTGGGTCGCCTTGACGAGCAGACGCTTGCCGCCGCAGTTGACGCTTCAGTTCAGCTCCCTTTCGGCCAGCAAAAAAGCCAGCGCCGCGAATGTCAGACTTGCTCCGTAAAAATGGTCTGCCAGGGCGGCTGCCCCGCGCATCTCAACGCCGCTGGCAACAACCGCCTCTGCGGCGGTTATTACCGTTTCTTTAGCGAAATCCTCGCGCCAGTACGCCCCTTTTCCCGCGACCTTAACGGCCTGAAAGCCTGGCGGGCCGCGTTTGTTGGGGCCGCGCATCCCGCGTAGCCCTTTGCCCTGATGGTTGTCCCACTATGAACAGGAGAGTCAGTCGTGAACAAAAAAGCCATGGCCGCGGCGGTCAGCATGATCCTCGCCGGCGGCGCGCACGGCGCGCAGAATGAGCATCCAAACGTCATCGTGATTATCGCCGATGATATGGGTTATTCCGATATCAGCCCCTTCGGCGGTGAGATCCCCACCCCCAACCTGCAGGCCATGGCGGAGCAAAGTATCCGCATGAGCCAGTATTACACCTCACCGATGTCGGCCCCGGCGCGTTCGATGCTGTTGACCGGCAACAGTAACCAGCAGGCCGGGATGGGCGGCATGTGGTGGTACGACAGCACCATTGGCAAGGAGGGTTACGAGCTGCGGCTGACCGACCGCGTCACCACCATGGCCGAGCGCTTTAAAGATGCCGGCTATAACACGCTGATGGCCGGCAAATGGCATCTCGGTTTTGTTCCCGGCGCCACGCCGAAAGATCGCGGCTTTAACCACTCCTTCGCCTTTATGGGCGGCGGCACCAGCCATTTTAACGATGCAATACCGCTCGGAACCGTCGAGGCGTTCCACACTTACTATACCCGCGATGGCGAGCGCGTCTCCCTGCCAGATGATTTTTACTCCAGCGAAGCTTACGCCCGCCAGATGAATAGCTGGATTAAAGCGACGCCGAACGAGCAGCCGGTCTTCGCCTGGCTGGCTTTCACCGCCCCTCATGACCCCCTGCAGGCGCCGGACGAGTGGATTAAGCGCTTTAAAGGCCAGTATGAGCAGGGTTACGCCGAGGTCTATCGCCAGCGCATCGCCCGCCTGAAAGCGTTGGGAATTATTCATGACGACACCCCGCTGCCGCATCTGGAGCTGGATAAAGAGTGGGAAGCGCTAACGCCAGAGCAGCAGAAATATACGGCGAAAGTGATGCAGGTATATGCGGCGATGATCGCCAATATGGACGCGCAAATCGGCACGCTGATGGAGACACTGAAACAAACCGGGCGCGATAAAAATACCCTGCTGGTGTTTTTAACCGATAACGGCGCCAACCCGGCACAGGGTTTTTATTACGAATCTACTCCCGAATTCTGGAAGCAGTTCGATAACAGCTATGACAACGTGGGCCGCAAAGGATCCTTTGTCTCCTACGGCCCCCACTGGGCCAACGTCAGCAACGCCCCCTACGCCAATTATCACAAAACCACCAGCGCCCAGGGCGGCATCAATACCGACTTTATGATCTCCGGCCCCGGCATTACCCGGCGCGGTAAAATCGACGCCTCAACGATGGCGGTGTACGACGTGGCGCCGACGCTATATGAATTCGCCGGCATCGATCCCAACAAATCGCTGGCTAAGAAACCCGTATTGCCGATGATTGGCGTCAGCTTTAAGCGCTATCTGACCGGCGAAGTCCAGCAGCCGCCGCGCGGCAACTACGGGGTCGAATTGCATAATCAGGCGGCCTGGGTCGATGGCGAATGGAAGCTGCGACGGCTGGTACCTCGTGGCCTCAGCGCCGGCGACGCGCCGTGGCAGCTGTTTAACCTGCATGACGATCCGCTGGAAACGCACGATATCGCGGCCCAACATGCCGACCGGGTCAAAGCCATGAGCGACGCCTACGAGGCATTTGCTAAGCGCACCATGGTTACCAAAGCGCAGGGCAAGATGATCGATTATGTCGGCATCGATAGCAAAACCGGACGCTACCTGGCGGTCGATCCGGCGACCATGAAGCCGGTGCCCGCGCCGCAAGCCATTCCTGTGAGCGAGGGCAAATAAACGAACCCGGCTATCGTTCTTCCGGGCGATAGCCGGAAGTAGACTCGCTTTCTAAGGTAATCCTGAACCCCATTACAGGAGAGAGCGGATGGCGAGAGTCGTGGTGATTACCGGCGGCGGAAGCGGGATTGGTGCCGCCTGCGCGCGGTTGATGAGCGCGGCGGGCGATCGGGTGTTTATTACCGGCAGACGTGAAGCGCCGCTACACAAGATCGCCGTTGAAACCGGTGCGTCGGCGCTGGTGGGCGATGCCGCCGACGGCGACGTCTGGCGGGAACGGCTGTTACCGCCGATTCTCGACCAGACTCACGGTATTGATGTACTCATCTGCAGCGCCGGCGGCATGGGCAATAGCGCCGCCGCCGATACCAGCGATCGCCAATGGCGCGAGGCGCTGGACGCGAATTTAAACAGCGCTTTTGCCAGCGTGCGCGCCTGCCTGCCTTCACTGATTGCCTGCCGCGGCAATGTGCTGTTTGTCGCCTCCATCGCCTCGCTCGCCGCCGGGCCGCAGGCCTGTGGCTATGTCACCGCCAAACACGCGTTAATTGGCCTGATGCGCTCCATCGCCCGCGATTACGGCCCGCAGGGCGTCCGCGCCAATGCGATTTGTCCCGGCTGGGTCACCACTCCGATGGCGGATGAAGAGATGATCCCACTGATGCAGGAACACGGGCTGTCGCTTACCGAAGCCTATCAACGGGTGTGCCGCGACGTTCCGCTACGCCGCCCCGCCAGCCCCGAGGAGATAGCCCGGGCCTGTCAGTTTCTCTGCTCTCCGCAGGCCGCCATCATCAGCGGCGCGACGCTGGTCGCCGATGGCGGTTCCAGCATCGTCGATGTTCCAACGCTGGCGTTTACTTAACGCCCTACTCTACTCAGGAGCTCACATGACTTCAGAAGCCGTATTTATCCAGGTCGGCGCGCTGGCCGATGGTTTCGCCCCGCACGGTAACCTGCTGGCCACCGCCAGTCTGCCCGCAGGCGAACGCTTTACCTTTTATGCCGACGGGAGCGAGCCGCAGCAGTTGGTTATCGAAAATGACCAGACACTGCTTTGGAACGGCAAACGCGCGCCCTGGCGGGCAACCGCCCTGCGCCCCGATATTCTGTTTATCGATTTTCTTGACCCGGAGCGCGATAACGCCAGTATCAGCGCGGTATGCAACCTGACGCAGCGCAACGCCACGCTGGTATACGGCCAGCTACCGGACGAAGCCGCCGCGCGGCTGGACGCCTTCAGCCGGGTAGAACAAGGACTGCCGCTGACCGCCGTCGAGGCGCGATTTGTCTTCGCCCGCCTGGATACCCAGCCGGGACCGCTGCCGGACTTTACCACCGCGCTGGTCGGCATGCGCAATCAGTACACCTATAGCCCGACCGAGCGTTATGAACACATCTATCTCAACGATAATTTTTACGCCTGGCAGTGTCTGGATGGCGTGGAAAAGGGGCTGGCGGATGTCGATCGCTGCCATTACGTGCAGGTGGCTGAGGATCTCTATTTGTTCGTCTGGCGGGAGAAAATCATTCCCACGTTGGGGGCTATCTTGATCGATCTTCAGCAGATGCGTACCGATGGTAAGATCATGGGTTATCAGGGCAGTGATTTTGGCGCCTTGAGTAATTTCCCGGTCGGCGCGAGCGCGAAGATCCTCAACGTCACCCGCCATCAGGAATAATATTGCGTGGCCGGGAGACGCGCCCGTTCAACCGGAAGCGCCCCATCCGGTTGAACGGGCCCTGCGGGCGCGAGTGCTTCGGCATCAGGCACTGACGGAATTGCATGTTCAGGAGCAGAAACGGCGGGTGAGCCTGATGAGTAAAGGGGGTCATGTGTCGCTACGCCGGGCAACATCCGCGGATAAGGAGCAGCTTTGCGCCGGATGGCGGCTGCGCCTTATCCGGCCTACCGTTCGTGGGGCCCGCCGTTAATTTATTCACCATGGTGGCTGAAACTGTCGAGGTTGGGGGCCGCAAAATCCCCGGTGGCGCTACCGCTTACCGGGGCTACGGCACTGTACGATTTGGTAGCCCGGACAAGGCGCAACGCGCCGCCTCCGGGGAGAGGGGCTGATTCAGGCGCTGGCGCTGTCGAGCCGCGCCAGCTGCTCGCTGCTAAGGCTCAGCGCCGCCGCGCGGGCGAAGCTTTCCACCTGCGTCAGGCTGGTGGCGCTGGCAATCGGCGCGGTAACGCCTTCCCGGCTCATCAGCCACGCTAACGCCACTTCTGCGGGCTTCGCCTGCTGTTCTTCCGCCACCGCGACCAGCGTGTCAATAATCCGCATTCCGCGTGGATTGAGATATTTAGCGATGCCGCTACCGCGCTGGCTTTGCGCTAAATCGGACGGCTGGCGATACTTGCCGCTCAGGAAGCCGGAAGCCAGACTGTAGTAGGTCACTACGCCTATATCGCGGCTGACGCAGAGATCGCGTAGCGCCCCTTCAAAGGCGGTGCGGTGATAGAGGTTGTATTCCGGCTGCAGCACCTGCCAGGCAGGAAGGCCGCCTTTACGCGCCACTTCCAGCGCCGATGACAGCTGTCCGGCATCAAGATTTGAAGCGCCAATCGCCCGCACCTTGCCGGCCTGCTGCAGCGCCTGGAATGCTTCTAACGTTTCATCGATTGGCGTTTCAGGATCCGGCCAGTGGGCGAAATAGAGGTCGACGTAATCCGTATTCAGGCGGCGCAACGAGTCGTCAATCGCCTGCTGGATCCAGGCTTTTTTCAATCCTTTATGGCCGGGTAGCCCCATATCAGAGCCAACTTTAGTGAAGATTTTGACTTTATCGCGTATGCCAGGGCGCGCCTGTAGCCAGCGGCCAATAATGGTTTCGGATTCGCCGCCCTGATTGCCCTCCGCCCAGCGGGAATAAACATCCGCCGTATCGATAGCATCAAAACCGTGGTCAACAAAAGCATCAAGAATGGCAAAACTGGTTTTCTCATCGATGGTCCAGCCAAAGACGTTGCCGCCAAATACTAATGGGGCGATGGAAAATCCGCTTTTGCCCAATGGACGTGTCATCATGCCGATTACTCCTTAGCTTATATTCTGTTTCCCTCAGATAACCGCAGGGGGTCTGAAGAGGATGTCGAGTGGATAATCAGAAAAGGAATCTTGCGGCGGGCAGTCCATGCCCGCAGGGTACACTCTGACATTATGTCCCGGAATAAACGTCAAAGCTAAAATATTTCCCGGCCAGTTTTTTGTAGGTGCCGTCGGCAAGCATTTTCGCAATCGCGCCATTTATCTCTTCGCGCAGCGCATCGTCGCCTTGACGCAGGCCAATCGCCGCCCCGGCGCCGAACAGTTTATTATCCTGCAGTTGTCCGCCAACAAAGGCGAAATCCTTGCCCTGCGGCTGCTGCAGGAAGCTGTAATCGGCCATCATGCCGGAGAGTACCGCGCCATCGAGACGACCTGATTCAAGGTCGCGAACGACGCTATCGGCGCCCTGATAGGCGACAATGTTAATCCCCTGCGGCCGCCAGTACTGGTTCACATAAGTTTCCTGTGCCGACCCCTGCTCGACGCCGATGGTTTTCCCCTTCAGTTGCTCTGGCGTATTGCCTTTGAGGGTATTTTTGCGCGCCACCAGAAACACCGGCCCGTTGTACAGCTTATCGCTAAAAGCAATCTGCTCTTTACGCTTCTCGGTCATATACATCCCTGAGAGGATCGCGTCGAATTTACGCGCCTTCAGCGCCGGGATGATGCCGTCGAAGTTGCTTTCCACCCACACGCACTTCGCCTGCAGTTGCTGACATATCGCGTTGCCCAAATCGATATCAAATCCCGCCAGCTTGCCCTGCGGATCTTTCCATTCAAACGGCGCGAAGGTCGGGTCAACGCCAAAACGGATCTCTTTCGCCCCGGCGGCCAGCGCCGACGTCGACGCCATTAATGCCAAACACAACAACAGTGATTTTTTCATTTGAAGTCTTCTCCAGGGATTAACGGCAGTGCGCTTGCACTAAACGCGCGAACAGCGTCGCGCCGGTGCTGATAATGTCATCGTTAAAGTCATAACCGGGGTTATGCACCATGCAGCCGCCCTTCTCGCCTTTTTCACCGTTGCCGAGCAGGAAGTAACAGCCCGGACGCTCGCGCAGCATAAAAGCGAAATCTTCGCTGGCGTTCATTGGCGATACCGACTCCAGCACCCCTTCGCGGCCAAAGACTTCCAGCGCCAGCGCCTGGGCGAAATCGGTCTCTTCGTTACTGTTGGTTAATACCGGGTAAGAGTCGTAAATCTCGACTTCGCTGCTGGCGCCATAGCTTTTGGCTGTATACTCGGTCAGCTCTTGAATACGCTTAATCAGCAGATCGCGAATTTCCGGTTTCATCGCCCGCACGCTGAGCTCCATCACCACGCTCTCAGGAATCACGTTCGAGGCGATGCCGGCCTGGAAAGTCCCCACGCTGACGACCGCCGTTTCACCCGGCGGCACGTTGCGCGCGACGATGCTCTGCAATGCCATCACCAGCGCCGCGCCGGCCACGATAGGGTCGACGGTGCGTTCCGGATGCGCGCCGTGGCCGCCGTAGCCGGTAATCGTGATTTTGACCGTGTCCGCCGAGGCCATAAAGTTGCCGGCATAGAAACCCAGCTTGCCAACCGGTAGCCCCGGCATATTGTGCAGGCCGAAGATGCGTTCGCAGGGGAACTGCTCAAACAGGCCATCTTTAATCATCAGATCCGCGCCGCCGATGGCTTCTTCCGCGGGCTGGAAAATCAGATGCACCGTGCCGTTGAACTGGCAGGCCGGCGAGGCGATATATTTCGCCGCCGCGAGCAAAATCGTGGTGTGGCCATCATGGCCGCAGGCGTGCATTTTTCCGGGTACGGTACTGGCCCAGGGTAAATCGGTGGTTTCATAAATCGGTAATGCGTCCATATCGGCGCGCAGGCCAATAGTGCGCGGCGAGTCGCCTTTGCTCAGGCTGCCGACGACGCCGGTTTTACCGAGGCCGCGGGTCACCTGATAGCCCCATTCTGTCAGCTTACCGGCAACCAGCTCGCTGGTATTAAACTCTTCCAGACTTAATTCCGGATTGGCATGTAAATAATGACGGATAGAAATCATTTCATCTTCCGTGGCTTTAATTTCTGGAATTACACAATCAGACATGCCGTTCTCCGGGAATAGATTAAGAACTTAACAAGTTATCCTGGCGCAAAGTTTATGCAAGTAGCATTTCTAATTGCTGGAACGCCATCCGTCATATTTTTAATACAGACAAATCGCAGAACAATAGCCATTAAAACTGGCAAAATTTAAATATAAACGTTTATTTTATGGGTTACACACCAACACTTACTCTACTATCCCCGCTTTAATTCAGTTTTAAATAAAAATAAACAGCCATGAAATATCATTTACTTTTACTTGCCTGCGCGCTGACGCTAACAGGCTGCAGCGCTGAGGGCGACACCGCCAGCCAGCAACGCGCCAGCATCCAAAAGATGCGTACCAACACGCTCAGTAAACTCTATAGCCTGTACCCGGAAGCGCGTAGCGATATCCAGCATTCAAAGGGCTACGCGGTCTTCGCCAGTAACAGCAGCAAGATATTAGTCTTTGGCTTCGGTAGCGGTTACGGCGTGGTGAAAAATAGCGCCACCGGCAAAGATACCTATATGAAAATGGCCCAGGGCGGCGCCGGTGTGGGTATGGGCGTGAAACAGTTGCGTACCGTACTGGTATTCCACGATAAAGACGCATTGAATACTTTCATTACTAAAGGCTATATGGTCGGCGCGGATGCCAACGCGGCAGCGAAATATGACGACAACGGCATCGCCCCGATAGGCGCGTCAGCCAACGGCGTGGCGAAAGATACCTCTTCGCTGCCGTCAAAAGTCAATGTTTATGAAATCACCGAGAAAGGTTTGGCGGCTCAGGCAATGGTCAACGGTTATAAATACTGGCCGGATGACGAGCTGAATAAAAGGTGATCCACTGCGGTCCGTACAAGTTAGCATCCATAAGCCGGGTCAGACGTTAGCCTGACCCGGCGCGAATGCCATGCCGCAAGTATCATTATTTAATGACCGAGGGCGCCGCTTACCAGTATTGAGGTAATGATTCCTGTCGCTGCGGCGATCAGCACGTAATTGCCATCGATATAAGACCAGTGATGACCCTCCGGGGGGCGCGGCAGGCCACGTTCGTTCCAGTTACTGACGCGATATTCATCACCGCGATAATGCTCCGGCGCCGGATGGCCTTTACGGAAATCGTTACCCCTCCAGGCGAAATGGTCCTGTTCATGGCGTTCCTGGTGACGATCGTCATGACCTCTTCGGTCCGGGCCGCGGCTATCATTGTTGCCCTGATGGTGATCGCCAGGACCGCCCGGCTGGTGGTGTCCATTCTGGTCACCCTGCTTCGGGCCATTCTGCCATACCTGCTGTTGCCCCGGACGATGACCGTCATTTGGGCCATCGGCAAAAGCCTGAGCGCTCAGCACACAGGATAAAATAACCGCCAGAGAAATCATCTTTTTCATAGTACACCTCCTGATATATCTCTTTTTTACCCTGCAAATGTGGAGAAATAGTGATTAGCAACCTATCCAGGACTATTCCTGGCTAATTCAGGAGGAAAGCAAACAATAATTTCAGCGAGCGCCAGACGTAAAAAAGGCCGCTAACGCGACCTTTTTTGTTCTCAGCGAGTCAGTATTACTCAGAGACTTTATTCTTTAACTCTTCAGCGCCTTGCTTGGTTTTATCCCAGCCTTTCTCGCTGACTTCTTTGGTTTTATCCCAACCTTTGCTGGCGCCTTCTTTAGTGGCGTTCCAGCCTTTCTCAGTGCCTTCTTTGGTCTTATCCCAGCCCTTCTCGGCGCCTTCTTTGGTTTTATTCCAGGTTTTCTGCGTGCCTTCGCTTATCTGGCTGCCGACGCTATCGCTTTTCCCTTCAGCAGCATGTTTGGACTTGAGCTTCATCTCTTCGCCCTGATTCTGCGCCTGGTGCAGTTTTTCTTTTGCCGTGTTGGCATTTTCGTGGGCTGCGGCCACGGTATCATCGGTTGCATGTGTAGTGGTTGCCGCGAATACCGGAGAAGCGACCAGAATAGCGGATAGTGCAATCATTGCTTTTTTCATATTTTTCCTCTCTTAACGCGTGCTTTATGTTACGAGTCACATTCAGCATGGCATAAGCTTCTGCGCTTGGCATTAGGAAAAGTTCTTAAAACTGCCTGACCGCTATTCCGTCGTTTTAGTGATCGAGATAGAGATAGCTTTCCCAGCTTTTCATACGGATGAGGATCTTTCTTATCAGCGACAGGTGCTCAAAATGTTCCGAATAGACGGCGGCTTCGACATCCGCGCCCTGCGGCAGCTGATAATTTGCCAGACGATCGTCGGTCACTTTTAATACCACCAGCGCTCGGCCGCGCGCCGCCAGATCGTTGGCCGTCAGCAACGTCCCCTGACCCTGAAACTGGCTTTCGCCAATCGCCGGCAGCACTTCCGCGACCTGCGCTTTAAATACGGTTCCCGGAATAGAGGGGAACAGTAATTCAGCCTGTTCACCTTTTTGCAAACGCTGCAGCGCGTTCTGGCGGAATGCGGCGACGTATTCACGTGAATTCGCATTATCCGTTGGCACAAACGTCATTACCGGCTTCAGCCCCAACGCGGTGGACATGGTCCCAGGACGCAGGCCGACGGTACTGACATAGCCGTCAGACGGCGCGCGTACCACCGTGTTATCGAGCTTAAATTGCGCCTCGCGCAGCTGCGCCAGCAGCGAAGCGACTTTGGTGTTCTCGCCGTGCACCACCGAATTGAGATCGTTACGCGCCTGTACGACCTTTGCCCGGGCGGCGTCCACCGCCGCCTGCGAGGCTTTCCAGTTCTGGCGACGGGTATCGACCATCTGATCGGAAAAAGCCCCTTTATCATGACCTGCCTGGAAGCGGGCGTATTCACGCTGGGCCCGGTCGCGCTCGGCGACCGCTTTGCTTAAATCAGCCTGCGCGCTGGTTAACCCCGCATCCAGCGACAACGCATCCTGGCTGGCCGCTTTCACCTGCGCGGTCAGGTCGTCCACCTTCGCCTGGAATGGGGTTGGGTCGATGGTGAACAAGATGTCGCCTTCATGCAGCATCTGATTTGGTTTCACCGGCACGCTGGTGACTCGACCGCGGGTTTGCGAAACAATGGGCACCGTGCGATAAACCTGCTTCCCGACTTCGCTATAGGGAAAGTTATAATTCATACCGAGGATTAACATGCCAATCAGTATCACGCCACCTAATACCGCAGTGGGAACCGTCCATTTATTTAATGGAATACGGAATACTTTAAATATCACGATACACAAGGCGGCATAACACAGCAGTAATAACGTTTCCATTATTTACCCTCCTGATTGACGGCGCTATTTTTCAGACGGTTTAATTCCGCCTGCATCGCATCCAGACGCTGATGTAAATCGTGCTGGTCGGTCTTTAACTGCTGCATTCCCCAGCCGCGGTCTTCTCGCCACAGCGTGGCCCAGATCCACAGCAGCGGCCACAGCACGTGCAGGGTGAACAAGCTCACCCAGCCAGCGTAATGAATCGCATCCTGGTGCGGATGATTTCTTTTTTTGGCTATTTCATACGGAATATCGTGGATCATGATAATTCCATAAAATAAAATCAGCACCACCGCAATCAGGATGGCTAAAGCAATATAATCCAGGGTCATAAAATAACTCCAGAATGTGTGACGTATTTCACATTCACTTTATACAGGCGTCAGCAAGCCGGGCATAATCGCCCTGACAACTGACCATATTAATCAGAATTTATCCGGTATTTTTCGGTCGATAGAAATGAGTTGACCTTTTTTCACCGTGATATAACCGCCTTCTTTTAACGCCGCTAAAACCTGATATACATAGCTGCGCGAAAGATTGGTCCGTTTAATAATAAAAGCGGACAGGCTTTCACGTTTTCCACAATCGATCTCGTTACGGTACAGATAACGCGATAGCATCGATTTTATGGTCTGAAAACCGGACAGGTTGCCGCGCTCGTTGTGCGCATCGAGAGCAAAAATGCCCATGTAGGCCAGAATAGTCGTCAGCTCTTTCATATACTCCGGCGAAGAGTAAAAGAAGATACGCTCGAAATCCTCCACGCTGATTCTGGCAAAACGGCAGCGATCGAGGCATTGATATAGTAGCTCTACCGCCGGGCAGTAGTGCTCAAGCAGGCCCAGCGGCATATGCTCGATCACAATCCCCAACAGGTTATCAGGGTCGTTGACTGCGAGGGTGATTTGCCCGGACAGCAGAAAGTAAATGAACCCATCCTGTGGATGAAAACGCTCGCCGGCGGCGCACTCGACGTTTTCGCTACAGGCGATGACGTGTGGGAGATGCGCATTTAACTGCAGCTTCTGGTAGCACGCATGAATACGACCAAAACTGCTATTCAACTTCCCCGTATCCATTGCCGTACTTTCCCGTATCACCGACGTCATCAAATATATATAAGGCAAAGCGAGGGGAAAAGTCCACAGCTGGAGTTTTGGCGTAAAGATATGTGTGGCAAGACTATTTCGCTTCTCCACGATGCAATAAATCAGCATATATCGCCGTTAAAATCCCGCCGGGGCGGAATTGCTTCTTAATCCACTGCGTCACCTGGCCGGTAGCCGCGTGCTGGGTGGCCAGCAACATGCCGGAATCCTGGCGCGGGTTGTGGATCTGGCGGATCACCAACAGATTCTCCGCAATGGCTTCATGAGCCATATAGTCGGGTAAGAAGCCGATCCCTTCGCCGAGGATCTGACACTGACATTTGGTATTGAAGTCGGGAACCAGGATCGCCTCCTGGCCATGCAGCAGCCAACCGACCTTTTTATTGATCGTACTGGCGGTGTCCTCAACCATGATATTGGGATAGAGGCGTAACTGGCTTTCTGAAATAGGTTCGGGCATAAACGCCAGCGGATGATCCGGGGCAATAGCAAACACCCAGCGGATCGCGCCGATCTCGGTATAATCGATTCCGCCGCCGTCAAGTAGCGTATCCGGCGCGCCGATAGCAATATTCGCCTGGTTATTGATGATCGAATCCCAGACGCCGTTGTATACCTCGGTGGTAACGGTTATCTGGCAGGTGGGAAACTGTTTTTTCAGCACCTGCAGCAGGCGGGCGGTATGGCGAGGCGTGTATAGCAGTTGATTGATGCAGATGCGCACCCGCGCTTCGATGCCTTGCGAGATAGTATCTATGCTGCGCTTTATCGCGTGGAAATCATTAAGCAGATCGGTAGCCTTGCGAAACAGATAGTAGCCGGATTCCGTCAGTTCAATGCTGCGGGTGTTGCGGGTAAACAGCACCACGTCCAGCCCGGCTTCCATCCGTTTGATGGTATAGCTGATGGCTGAGGTGGTTAACCCCAGCTCATCGGCCGCCTTGCTGAAGCTGCCAAAACGCGCCGCGGTGGTGAATGCCAGCAGATTTTCTTCAGTAAAAATCGAGTTCATGCGCCCTTCCCGCCTCCGCTAAACCATACCTGAGCTGAATGTATTGGTTACCGGGGCGTGGGGCAATCATTTTTGAACAATGCTTAATACCCGTAGCGACTTCAGGCTCGTTCCTTACTGGTCGCCTCGCTGAGTTTGCGCCCGCTATATTCTGAAATAAAGCCGACGCAGTTGCCCGCCAGAAGTCCCAGCAATGTCACCGTCCAGTTCAAACCGGTAGCGAAAAAAAGCGTCATGCCGAGGAAGCCGCCGGGAATAAACGAGGTTAGCGTAAAGCGCCCCTGCCAGACGATGACTGCCGAAAACGGCACCGTGGTAATGACGCTTGCCCAGAACCCCGACATACCGCTGGCTGAAGCGAGAGCGCCGGCGGCCAGCGCCGCCAGCCACGCCCACACTGCCCCGGAATAGTTAACGCACAGGCTTTTGACAAAGCCGGATTGGCCACCCCCTGCCGCATAGAAACTACAGAACGCGACGAAGCCGATGGTTCCCAATAATTCCCAACCGTGCTGCAGCCCGACGTGCGAGGAAATGAGCTGCCAAACGCCTGCGCAAATACCGACGGTGATCCCCGTAGCGGTGAGTCCGTTCATCTCTTTCCCCTCTGAAAAATAGATTGATGACGTTGCTTTCTGACGGCAACTATATCGAAAGAAAACCCGATTGCGTTAAGGGGTATAAGCGTAAAGAAGTAAACATTGCTCTGCCGCACAGTCTGCATCGATTGTTGAAAGTTATTCAATAATCTACCGGATTATGGCGAATAAAATTTAAGCGGGTTCTTTTATCTATTTCTGGTTGCTATGCTCAAGCCATCGAGAAAGTCTAAGCCGCAACAACAGGAGCAAGATGATGGCCACGGAAAATATTATTGCTGACTATTTTTTGGCTGCAGAGCAGGGAAATATCACGAAATTAAAAGCCTGCCTGGCAAGTGGCGTCGATATTAATGCCAGTAATCGTCAGGGGCGAACCGCCATTGCCCTCGCCAGCCTGAATAAACATTATGCTTGTGTCTCGGTTCTTATTGCCGCTGGCGCGGATATTAATAAGCAGGACCAGACCTGTTTTAACCCGTTTTTAATTAGCTGCCTGAATAACGACGTCGAACTACTGCGCTTAATTTTGCCGGCAAATCCCGACCTCGAACGATTAACGCGTTTCGGTGGTGTAGGCCTGACCCCGGCCTGTGAAAAAGGCCATCTTGAGATCGTGAAAATATTGCTGACGGAAACCAATATTAACGTTAACCACACCAATTTCGTTGGCTGGACACCGCTACTGGAAGCGATTGTCTTAAACGACGGCGGTGCGACGCAGCAGGAGATCGTCAAACTGCTGCTGGACCACGGCGCCAACCCGCATATGACCGATAAGTACGGTAAATCGCCGCTGGAGCTGGCATGGGATAAGGGATTCAGTGAAATCGCCCACCTGCTGGTCGCCGCCGGAGCCTGAGGAAGGAGAATCGCCATTAACACCTCCTCCTGGCGGTGTGTGCAAGCGCTAACTGCGGATGAGAGCTTTCTCTCGCAGCGCGGCGGCGGACAGGTCGAGCAGGTTTTCACTCATGCGGTGAACCTGCTCATCCCCGGCAAACCAGGGCTTCTGACGCTGTTGTGTGAAACCTCTGATAATGCGCCCAATAGCTGTAGGTTAGCACTCACCCACTTTGACAACCTGCTCCGGCCAGGGGAAAGCGTCCGGTTTACCGATTCAGGGATTTACATTGGCGATAATACATGGATAGACATCCACCGTTGTGAGCGCTGGCAAACGCCGCAGGCAGTATTAAACGCGGCAACATTTAGCCAGATAGCCTGGCGACGATGGCGCAACATTATCGTTACGCAGTTACATGAGGATGACACGTTATTTCTCTATCGCGGCGACAATCCCTTTTATCACGCGATGCGTCATGAACTCCAGCAGCGACGGGAAACCTTATTTAAAGCGCTTGGCGAAAATAAAAATATCAGCGTCGCCGTGGCGAACATGATCGGATTAGGCATTGGCCTGACGCCATCGGCGGATGATTATTTGCTAGGTCTAAGCGTTATTTTATTCATAAAGGGGCACCCGGCTAATCAATACCGGGAAGCATTTATAACCGCGCTGCAGAGCGCCCGACAAAATACTACGCCGCTCAGCGCGATAACGCTGGAGGCAGCGATAAACCAACGTTATCGCGAAAGTATCGCCGTGTTGATTAATCTGATGGTTAATCAATCGACAACCTTTTCTATTGAGGCTATTGCCGATATTAAAAATATTGGCTCAAGTTCCGGCAGCGACATGCTATTGGGCATGGCGGATGCCTGCGCGCTGAGCCAAACGTATGGAGGGAATAATGTCAGTTAAAATAGTGGTGAAGAAGAATACCTATTTTGATTCCGTCTCATTAATGTCGATTTCCACCCGCGCTAATAAGCTCGATGGCGTAGAGCAGGCATTTGTGGCGATGGCGACGGAAATGAATAAAGGGGTGCTGAATAACCTTGGGCTGCTGACGCCGGAGCTGGAAGCAGCGAAAAACGGCGACCTGATGATCGTCATCAAGGGCAAAGACGGCGCCGATTGCGAACAGATACTCAGTGAAATAGAAGCGCTGTTCAGCAAAAAGGCCGAAAGCGGCCAGCACGAAGCGCGCTACGCTACCCTCGCCAGCGCCAAAAAACATCTTCCGCAAAGTAACTTCGCGATTATTTCGGTCAACGGCCTATTTGCCGCTCGCGAAGCGCGTCAGGCGCTGCAAAACGATCTTAACGTGATGTTGTTTTCCGATAACGTCTCTATTGACGACGAACTGGCGCTGAAACAGCTGGCTCACGAAAAGGGGTTGTTGATGATGGGACCAGACTGCGGCACCGCCATTATTAACGGCGCGGCGCTGTGCTTCGGTAACGCGGTTCGCCGTGGCAACATCGGTATTATCGGCGCCTCCGGCACCGGTAGCCAGGAGCTGAGCGTCCGTATCCATGATTTCGGCGGCGGGATCTCGCAGCTGATTGGTACCGGAGGCCGCGATCTGAGTGAGAAAATCGGCGGCCTGATGATGCTCGACGCCATTCAGATGCTGGAAGCCGATCCGCAAACAGAAATTATCGTCCTTGTTTCTAAACCACCGGCTCCAGCGGTGGCGAAAAAAGTGCTCGAACGCGCTCGCGCCTGCCGTAAACCGGTGGTGGCGTGCTTCCTCGGCCGCGCCGAGCCCCCCGCCGATGAGCCAGGCCTGCAGTTCGCCCGCGGCACTAAAGACGCGGCGCTGAAGGCCGTCCTGCTGAGCGGTATTAAGCAGGAAAATCTCGATGTACATCCGCTGAACCAGGCGCTGATTGCTGACGTTCGCGCGCAGCTCACGCCACAGCAAAAGTACATTCGCGGCCTGTTCTGCGGCGGTACCCTGTGCGATGAAACCATGTTCGCGGTACTGGAAAAACACGCGGATGTTTATAGCAACATTCAGCCGGATCCGGCTTATCGCCTGAGCGATATCAATCGCAGCATCAAACACACCTTCCTCGATTTCGGCGATGACGACTTCACCAACGGTAAGCCGCACCCGATGATCGACCCAACCAACCGTATCAGTCGCCTGCTGCAAGAAGCGCGCGATCCCGAAGTGGCGGTCATCGTCATGGACTTCGTGCTGGGCTTCGGAGCGCATGAAGATCCGGTGGGTTCGACGATCGCGGCGATCAAAGAGGCCAAAGCCATTGCCGCCGCCGATGGCCGCCCATTAGCGATTCTCGCTTACGTGTTAGGCACCGACATCGATACGCCGTCGCTGGAGCAACAGCGCCAGATGCTGCTTGACGCTGGCGTCATTCTGGCCAGCAGCAGTACCAATACCGGTTTGCTGGCGCGTGAATTTATCTGCAAAGGGGAGCAAGCCTGATGAGCCAGTCGCTATTTAACCAGCCGTTGAACGTGATTAACGTCGGTATCGCCATGTTCAGCGACGATTTGAAAAAGCAGCACACCGCCGTCACCCAGCTCGACTGGACGCCGCCGGGCCAGGGCAATATGCAGGTGGTCGAGGCGCTGGATCGCATCGCCGACTCGCCGCTGGCGGATAAAATCGCCGCCGCCAACCAGCAGGCGCTGGAGCGCATTATTCAGTCGCACCCGGTACTCATCGGCTTTGATCAGGCCATTAACGTCGTGCCGGGCATGACGCCAAAAACCATTCTGCATGCCGGCCCGCCGGTGGAATGGCAAAACATGTGCGGCGCCATGAAAGGCGCGGTCACCGGCGCGCTGGTCTTTGAAGGGCTGGCGAAAGATCTGGATGAAGCCGCCGAGCTTGCCGCCTCCGGTGAAATTACCTTCTCACCCTGTCACGAACACGACTGCGTGGGTTCGATGGCGGGCGTGACGTCGGCGTCGATGTTCATGCACATCGTCGAGAACAAAACCTACGGCAATATCGCTTATACCAACATGAGCGAGCAGATGGCGAAGATCCTGCGCATGGGAGCTAACGATAAGAGCGTGATCGATCGTCTGAACTGGATGCGCGACGTGCAGGGCCCCATGCTGCGCGACGCCATGAAGATCATCGGCGAAATCGATCTGCGCTTAATGCTGGCGCAGGCGCTACACATGGGCGATGAGTGCCATAACCGCAACAACGCCGGCACCACCCTGCTGATTCAGGCGCTCACGCCGGGGATTATTCAGGCCGGTTATCCGGTAGAGCAGCAGCGCGAAGTGTTCGAATTTGTCGCCAGCAGCGATTACTTCTCCGGGCCGACGTGGATGGCGATGTGCAAAGCGGCGATGGACGCAGCCCACGGTATTGAATACAGCACCGTGGTGACCACCATGGCGCGTAACGGCGTCGAGTTCGGACTGCGGGTCAGCGGCCTGCCGGGACAATGGTTTACCGGCCCGGCGCAGCAAGTGATAGGCCCGATGTTTGCCGGTTTTAAACCGGAGGACTCCGGCCTTGATATCGGCGACAGCGCGATTACCGAAACCTATGGCATCGGCGGTTTCGCCATGGCGACGGCGCCGGCTATCGTCGCGCTGGTCGGCGGAACGGTAGAAGAAGCGGTCGATTTCTCGCGCCAGATGCGTGAAATCACCCTTGGCGAAAACCCGAACGTCACCATTCCGCTGCTCGGCTTTATGGGGATCCCGACCGCAATCGACATCACCCGCGTCGGCAGCAGCGGTATTTTACCGGTGATCAACACCGCTATCGCCCACAAAGACGCCGGGATCGGCATGATCGGCGCCGGGATCGTTCATCCGCCGTTCGCCTGTTTCGAAAAAGCGATCCTCAGCTGGTGCGATCGTTACGACGTTTAGCGTTGCAGCCCGGGCGAGGCGTTTACGCCGACCCCGGGAAATCCCCGGCAGCCCTACGCCTGGCCGGGCGACTACCACGACCACACAATAACAATAACCACATCACCTTCTGTAGCGGAAGCCGGATATGAAAGAACTTATCGTCGTTGCCATTGGCGGCAACAGCATTATCAAAGATAACGCCAGCCAGTCGATCGAGCATCAGGCCGAGGCGGTCAAAGCGGTGGCCAGTACGGTGCTGGAGATGCTGGCATCGGACTATAACGTGGTGCTAACCCACGGTAACGGCCCGCAGGTTGGGCTGGATTTACGCCGCTCGGAGATAGCCCACGAACGAGAAGGTCTGCCGCTGACGCCGCTGGCTAACTGCGTCGCCGATACCCAGGGCGGCATCGGCTACCTGATCCAGCAGGCGTTGAATAACCGCCTTGCCCAGCGCGGCGAGCAAAAGGCGGTTACCGTCGTCACCCAGGTTGAAGTGGATAAAAACGATCCCGGCTTTGCCTATCCGACCAAGCCTATCGGCGCGTTCTTTAGCGAAAGCCAGCGCGATGAACTACAACAGGCGCATCCTGAGTGGCGCTTTGTGGAAGATTCGGGCCGCGGCTATCGCCGGGTGGTCGCCTCGCCGGAGCCGAAACGCATTGTCGAAGCGGAAGCTATTAAAGCGCTGACCCGGCAAGGCTTTGTGGTGATCGGCGCCGGCGGCGGCGGGATCCCGGTGGTGCGCAGCCCGCAGGGCGACTACCAGAGCGTGGATGCGGTGATCGACAAAGATCTCTCAACCGCCCTGCTGGCCCGCGAAATTGATGCTGATATTCTGGTGATCACCACCGGGGTGGAGAAAGTGTGCGTGAATTTCGGCAAGCCTAATCAGCAGGCATTGGGTCGCGTCGTTATCGACGAGATGAGCCGCTATATGCAAGAAGGACATTTCCCGGCTGGCAGCATGCTGCCAAAAATCGTCGCCAGCCTCGCGTTCCTGCAACACGGCGGCAAACGGGTGATCATCACTACGCCGGAATGTCTGCCAGCCGCGCTACGCGGCGAAACGGGAACCCATATTGTGCATGACTGACACAAAAGGAAGAAAGAATGAATAAAGACAATAGCCGCCGTGAATTTCTTACCCAAAGCGGAAAAATGGTCACCGCCGCCGCCCTGCTGGCGGCAGGCGCGCCGGCGGCGTATGCCGCAAGCAACCCGCCATCCGCGGCCACCTGCGATAATAAAGGCGCGGTCAACGTCGCCGATAAACATTACTACCTTGATAACGTGCTGCTGGAAAGCGGCTTCGAATATGAAAACGGCGTGGTGGTTCACACCCGGACCGAGCGGCAAACGCTGGAAATAAAAGACGGCAAAATCGTCGCCCTGCGCAGCAATCTGAGCCACCCGGACGCCACGCTGCCGCGCTACGATGCGGGCGGTAAACTGATGCTGCCTGCCATGCGCGACATGCATATCCATCTGGACAAAACGTTTTACGGCGGCCCGTGGCGCTCGCTGAACCGCCCGGCGGGCACCACCATTCAGGATATGATCAAGCTTGAGCAGAAACTGCTGCCGGAACTCCAGCCTTATACACAGGCGCACGCCGAGAAGCTTATCGACCTGATTCAATCCAAAGGCTCGACCATCGCCCGCAGCCACTGCAATATTGAGCCGGTGTCCGGGCTGAAGAACCTTGAGAATCTGCAGGAAGTACTGGCGCGGCGTAAGCCAGGCTTTGACTGCGAAATCGTCGCTTTTCCGCAGCACGGGCTGCTGCTGTCGAAATCAGAATCACTGGTTCGCGAAGCGATGCAGGCCGGCGCCCATTATGTCGGCGGCCTCGACCCGACTAACGTCGATGGCGCGATGGAGAAATCGCTCGATACCATGTTCCAGATTGCGCTCGATTACGACAAAGGGGTGGATATTCACCTGCATGAAACCAGCCCGGCGGGCGTGGCGGCGGTGAACTATATGGTGGAAACCGTGGAGAAGACCCCGGCGCTGAAAGGTAAGCTGACCATCAGCCACGCTTTTGCGCTGGCGACGCTCAACGAGCAGCAGGTCGATGCCATCGCGACCCGCATGGCGGCGCAGCAGATCACCATCGCCTCCACCGTGCCGATCGGCACTCTGCACATGCCGCTCAAACAACTGCGCGAAAAAGGCGTCTTCGTGATGACCGGTACCGATAGCGTGATTGACCACTGGTCGCCATACGGACTGGGCGACATGCTGGAGAAAGCCAATCTCTACGCCCAGCTGTATATCCGCCCCAATGAGCAGACTCTGTCGCGCGCGCTGGCGATCGCCACCGGCGACGTGCTGCCGCTGAATGACAAGGGCGAGCGCGTATGGCCAAAAGCGCAGGACGACGCCAGCTTTGTGCTGGTCGATGCCTCCTGCTCCGCCGAAGCCGTGGCGCGAATTTCGCCGCGCACCGCCACCTTCCATAACGGTAAGATGGTCTGGGGCAGCGTCGGCGCCTGATGCTAGCGTCATGTAAAAAACCCCGGCAAGCCGGGGTTTTGTCATTTACCAGACGCAATTACTTCTGCGGACGCATGGCCGGGAACAGAATAACGTCGCGGATGGTGTGGCTGTTGGTGAACAGCATCACCATGCGGTCGATACCGATACCCAGACCGGCGGTCGGCGGCAGGCCGTACTCCAGCGCGGTGACGTAGTCTTCGTCATAGAACATCGCTTCGTCATCGCCCGCCGCTTTGGCGTTGACCTGATCCTGGAAACGCTGCGCCTGATCTTCCGCATCGTTCAGCTCGCTGAAACCGTTACCGATTTCGCGGCCGCCGATGAAGAACTCGAAGCGGTCGGTGATTTCCGGATTCACGTCGTTGCGGCGCGCCAGCGGGGAAACTTCCGCCGGGTATTCGGTGATGAAGGTCGGCTGGATCAGATGCGCTTCCGCCACTTCATCGAAGATCTCCGTGACGATACGTCCCAGACCCCAGCTTTTCTCTACCTGAATACCGATAGATTCCGCCAGCGCTTTCGCCGCGTCGAAGTTATCCAGATCCGCCATGTTGGTTTCCGGACGGTGTTTCTTGATAGCTTCGCGCATGGTCAGTTTTTCAAACGGCTTGCCGAAGTCAAACACCTGGTCGCCATACGGCACTTCGGTTTTGCCCAGCACCGTCTGCGCCAGAGTGCGGAACAGCGACTCGGTCAGTTCGATCAGATCTTTGTAATCCGCATACGCCATGTACAGTTCCATCATGGTGAACTCTGGGTTATGGCGTACGGAGATCCCTTCGTTACGGAAGTTACGGTTGATTTCGAAGACGCGTTCGAAGCCGCCAACCACCAGACGTTTCAGATACAGTTCCGGCGCGATACGCAGGTACATATCCAGATCCAGCGCGTTGTGATGGGTGATGAACGGACGGGCGGAAGCGCCGCCTGGGATCACCTGCATCATCGGGGTTTCGACTTCCATAAAGCCGCGAGCAACCATGAACTGACGCATGGTGGCGAGGATCTGCGAACGGATACGGAACGTATGACGCGACTCTTCGTTGGCGATCAGATCCAGATAACGCTGGCGATAGCGGACTTCCTGATCCTGCAGGCCGTGGAATTTATCCGGCAGCGGGCGCAGAGCTTTGGTCAGCAGACGCAGCTCGGTGCAGTGAATGGAGAGTTCGCCGGTTTGCGTTTTGAACAGCTTGCCGCGGGCGGCGATAATGTCGCCGAGATCCCATTTTTTAAACTGTTCGTTGTAGACGCCTTCCGGCAGGTCATCCCGCGCGACGTACAGCTGAATGCGGCCGCCGACGTCCTGAAGGGTGACGAAAGAGGCTTTACCCATGATGCGGCGGGTCATCATACGACCAGCAACAGAGACTTCAACGTTCAGGGAAGCGAGTTCATCGTTATCCTTCGCATCGAATTCAGCGTGCAATTGGTCAGAGGTATGATCGCGACGGAAATCGTTCGGAAAAGCGACGCCCTGCTCACGCAGCGCAGCCAATTTTTCGCGACGAGTTTTCAGTTCATTATTAAGGTCAATTGCCTCATCGGCACCTTGTGCTTGTTGTTCAGACATGTTGGTTCCTCATAACCCTGCTTTCAAACTAGCTTCGATAAATTGAACCAGGTCACCATTCAGCGCGGCCTGTCTCTGGTAACACACCAGAGAACAATCTTAACGACTCTGGATTCACTACAAGCTGATCTCACTCAGCTATGGCTTCACTAACGGTATTTTTTATCGTTGGCTTCCGCGCCTGCCAGAATATCCACCTCCTGATCACTTGGCTGTTGAGTTAATGTCCCCGGTCGCGCTGCGCTGGCCGGTGCTGCAAATCGCGGCAAAGGCGACAATGACAATCACCGCCACGCAGCCGATAGTCCACTCGCCCATCTGCGAGAAGAAATGCTGATAGGCGGCAATCGCCGTGTCGCTGATTTGCGATTCGGTGGTTTGCTGCGCCACCACCCCGGCCAGCCAGTTGGCGACCGCGCCGGTGGCCAACATATAAATGCCGGTTAATACGCCGGTGACGCCGGGCATGTTCAGACGGGTTATCTGCGCCATCGCCACCGGGTCAATAAACAGTTCGGCAAAGCCCATCATTGCCAGCCCGGCGACCATCATGCCCATCGAGGCCTGACCATCAGCCGCGCCGTGGCGGGCATTTAGCGCCAGCAGCATAAATCCACCGCCCATCAGCAGCAGGCCGAAAGCAAATTTCAGCCACACTTTTAACACCGAGCGGGTTCGCCCTTCCGGGCGGATAAGCCACGCCAGGATCACGCCGGCGGCCATCACCGCCACCGCGTTAACCGACTGGAACAGCGCGGTCGGTACTTCAATATTGAACAACCGGCGATCAACAAAGTGGTCGATAAACAGGCTAATCGAGCTGCCGCCCTGCTGCGCCAGCACCCAGAACAGCGTTCCGGTCAACATCAGCAGAACGATTTGCCACAGCGCGCGGCGGTGCTGCGGCGATTTGATCATGATCCGCGCCACCATCTGCGCGGCGAACAGGCAGACAATCGCCAGCAGATAACCGGACCAGTTGTTTTCTAACAGCAAGGTGAAGAACACCGGCGCCAGGCACAGCATCACCACCAGCCAGCCCCAGGTCGGCAACACGAATTTCACCGCGCACAGCGCCTGTTTGTCGACGCCGCGGGTGTCGCGGAAGTAGCGGCTGCCGCTTAAGAAAATCATCAGGCCGATGAACATGCCGATCCCCGCCAGCGCAAAGCCGATATGCCAGCCGTACCACTGCGCCGCCAGCCCGCAGGCAATGGGGGCGGCTATCGAACCGACGTTACCGGCGGCATACAGCAGCGAGAAACCGCCATCGCGACGATGGTCGTCAGCGGCGTACAGTTCGCCGAGCAGGCAGCTGATATTGGATTTGAACAGGCCATAGCCGCAGATAATGATCGCCAGCGCCAGATAGAGGCTCCAGGTGGAATCAGATTCGACGCCCAGCACCACGTGGCCGAGGGTCATCAACAACGCCCCGGCAATCACCGCCGTGCGGTTGCCGAGCAGGCGGTCGGCAAGCCAGCCGCCGAGAATGGGGGTTACGTAAACTAAAGATGCGTAGGCGCTGAACAAACTGATGGCGTGGCTATCGTCAAAGCCAAGTTGGTGGGTGAGATAGAGGATGAGTAAGGCGCGCATGCCGTAAAAGCTGAAGTACTCCCAGATCTGGATCGCTACGATGTAGTAAATCGCGCGCGGCTGTGAGGGTGTTTTCATAGGTTCTCCTTGCAGCGTGAAAAAAGGGAAGTGGCAAGCCACTTCCCTTGTGTGCGTCTATTACTTGTTGTTTTCTTCTTTCAGCACTTTAACGGTGTAACGACCATCCGCCTGACGATATGCGCCGTGGATATCGGTTTCGAAGCCCGGGTAGTGAGCGCCGATTTCGCACAGCATCTGCAGGAACTCCAGCACCGGGCGGCTTTCTTCGGTGATCATCTCACCAGGCATGACCAGCGGTACTCCCGGAGGATACGGCAGGATCATGTTGGCGTTGACGCGGCCTACCATCTCTTCGAGGTACACTTCTTCAGTCTGACCGTGCAGCTCTTTCTGGAACGCGGCATACGGGGTCATCACCATGGATGGCAGCACTTCGAATGCGCGGAACATCAGGTCCGGCAGGTTGTGATGCTCAACCAGTTTATGGATGTTCTGCGCCAGGTCCTGAATACGCATGTTTTCATAGAATTCAGGATCTTCACGGTACAGAGACGGCAGCATGTTTTTCACCCGCAGGTTCAGGTCGAACGCGCGTTTGAAGTCGGTCAGCGCACGCAGCAGGCTCAGCGCTTTTGTCTTATCGATACCGATGCTGAACAGGAACAGCAGGTTGTACGGACCGGTTTTCTCAACCACGATGCCGTGTTCGTCGAGATATTTCGCCACGATGCTTGCCGGAATACCGAAATCATCCATGGTGCCGTCTTTCTTCATCCCCGGAGTCAGCAGCGTGACTTTGATCGGGTCGAGGTACATGTGCTCGTTATCGATGTTTTTGAAACCGTGCCATGCGCTATCGGAACGCAGCGGCCAGCATTCAGCGCCATCGATATGTTCCGGCTGCCATACATCGAAGAACCAGCCTTCAGACTCGCCTTTCAGACGTTTGATCTCTTTACGGAACTTGATCGAACGTTCGATAGAACCGTCGATCAGGCGTTTACCGGCGTTACCGCGCATCATCGCCGCCGCGGTTTCGGTGGAAGCCACGATACCGTAGTGCGGAGAAGTGGTGGTGTGCATCATGTAGGCTTCGTTGAAGGTTTCTTCGTTAACGTCGCCTTTCACGTGGATCATCGAAGCCTGAGAGAATGCCGCCAGCAGTTTATGCGTGGACTGGGTTTCGTAGATCACTTTCCCTTCAACGCGACCGCCGCTCATCCCGCATTTGCCTTCATAGATCGGCGAGAAGTTGGTGTAAGGAACCCATGCGGAGTCAAAGTGGATGGATTTCACATCCAGGGTTTTCTTGATGAAGTCGGTGTTATACAGCAGACCATCATAGGTTGAGTTGGTGATAACCGCGTGTACCGGCCAGGTCGCATTCGGCGTCTCTTTCACACGCTTGGCGATAGTCGCGTGCTGGAACTCGCTCTGCGGGATCCCGCCGAGGATACCGTAGGCGTTACGGGTCGGACGGAAGTAGATCGGCGTAATGTCGCTCATCATCATCAGGTGAGTCAGCGATTTGTGGCAGTTACGGTCAATCAGCACAGTGCTGCCGGCAGGCGCGGAGTACATACCGACGATTTTGTTAGCGGTAGATGTACCGTTGGTCACCATGTAGCTGCGTTCTGCGTTAAACACACGAGCGATATACTCTTCCGCTTCTTTGTGCGGGCCGCTGTGGTCGAGCAGTGAACCCAGTTCAGAAACCGAAATGGAGATATCGGATTTCATGGTGTTGGAACCAAAGAAATCATAGAAGATGCTGCCTACCGGGCTTTTCTGGAATGCGGTACCGCCCATGTGGCCTGGGGTACAGAAAGTATATTTGCCTTCACGTACATATTTGAACAGCGCTTTGGTCAGCGGCGGCAGAATGGTATCGATGTATTCATCAGTGTTCTGTTTGATTTTGTTCGCGATATCTTCAGCGGCGCCCAGCGCATATTCGAAGAAGCGAACCTGCATGCGCAGATCGTTCAGGCTAACGTCCAGGGTGGAGTAGGTGTTAGCGAAAGCGTACAGCGGCATGTACTCGTTCATTTTGCTGATTTCTTCGCACAGTTCGAGATTGTATTTATCCCAGTCGAAGATCACGCCGCACAGACGAGAGTTGTTTTCGATAAGTTTTAATAAGTCGTCACGGTCGTTCGGGTAGACAATACGGAAGTCCAGGCGTTCGAGAGCACGATGCAGTTCACGGATGGGTTCTTCTTTGAAGTAAACACCCATGTGATTCATGATTGCAATAACGTTCATAGTCAAATCTCCAGATGTAGAAAGCCCCTCCCGTCTCGATGTGACAGGTGATGGAAGGAGCCTCAGGAAAAAGGGTTACTGATTAGTGCGCGTTAGCGGGGCTGTTATTATCCGTTGCGTTGTTCTGCTGGCGCTGGTGCATTTTGCGACCGTAGAACATCAGGATAATCAGGCTAACGATGAAGGTGCCGGCCAGTTCGAAGGAGCTTGCGCCCATCAGCGCGATGAAGCAGAACACGCAACCCAGTACCGAACAAATCAGGCTAACGAAGTTACGAATGTTGATGCCTTCGAAACGAATCAGGTCAACACAGGAGTAGAAGTAAGGCAGCATGGTCAGCAGTACCGCGATACCGGTCAGTTCGCCGAACAGGTCAGAAGCTTTACCACCGGCGGAGTTCATCAGGGTAATCAGCACCATCAGCGCGGTCATTTTCACCGCCGCCAGCAGCAGGCCTTTTTTCGGGATACCGTTGCTATCGACTTCGCCATACACTTTCGGGAAGTTACCGTCGTTGGCGGCACGTACGCCGGCCTGGCCAACCAGCATCATCCACGAGCCCAGAGAAGTCAGGCAAGCAAAGGCGGTGAAAGCGGAAACCATCGGAGCAGCCCAGCCGCCGAGAATGGTAGAGGCGCTAATCGCGAACGGCGCGCCGGATGCGGCCATCTGAGAAGCAGGATACATACCGGCGATAACCTGAGTCGCGGCGATATAGACGATACCAGCCATCGCAGTACCCAGCATGGTTGCCAGCGGTACGGTACGTTTCGGGTTTTTCACCATCCCGGTACTCACTGCGGCGGATTCTACGCCAACGAAGGCCCACAGGCAGAGCAGGATACTTTTAATGACCGCGTGGCTATCAGTGGTGCTGGAGGTGTTCCAGTTCGCCTGATAAGTTGCCGCGTCAAACCAGTGCCAGCCGACGACCGCTGTCATCACCACCGGAATAAGCACCAGTACCAGACCAATAGTGGTCAGACGGCTTACCCAGGTCCCGCCGAGCATATTAACGAAAGTAAAGATCCACACGATGGCAATACAGGCAATACCTGCTGGCACCGGGTTATTTAAAATTGGGAAGAACGTAGAGAGATAAGAGACGGCGGTAATACCGATTGCCAGGTTACCAATCCAGTTTGCATGATAATAAAGGACGCCGGTCTGGAAACCGAAGGCCGGAGAAATTTCCCCTGCGTACGCAATTGGGCCACCCTGCTGCGGGTTCTTGGTCGCCAGTCGGGCATAAACATAAGCCAAAGACATCGCGCCAATAATAGAAATCACCCAACCCCAAATGGCAATACCACCGATGCTGGCGAGGTTCGCAGGTAATAGTGCAATACCGCTCCCCATCATATTACCGGCGACTACGCCGGTACAGGCAAATAGCCCGATCTTTTTGGCAGAACTCATGGTTGTTTTTCTCCTAAGTTTATTTGGGAGGTACAGATCATGATAGAGAACCATTTATTGACCCGACCAACTGCCAACAAGATTACTGATTCGTACGAGATAAATCCTAAAGATAAAGTGAAATAACTACAAACATCAGACAAATGATATTTTGACCTTTTTCGATTAACATATAAACATGACATGTTGATATCAAAAAAAGATAAACATCGCCTACTTACAAAGAGTTAGAGAGACATTCCGGTGTTGAAATTGTGTTACCAGGCAGGAAAATAACGCTTATTTCAGGTAACAATCAGAGTGCTCATGAGATACATAAATTTAACCTCATCATACTCAAAACCATGAGCATGATGAGGGTTTACTTATTCTGAAGCGAGGAAATTGTCGAGATACGGTACTACGCGGGTGACGGAGGTCTGGAATACTCCGTTTTCAATCCAGTACAAGGTGTTTTCGCCAGGGCGTAAATTAAACGCCGTCAGGTAGGCATCGGCAGCTTCTCGGTTCTGTCCTTTCATCTCATAGACTTTTCCGAGTAGCACGTAATTCATCCACGACATTTCTAAATCAATGCCCGTGTTGATCGCGCTGTACGCTTCATCTATTTTCCCTTTGCCTAACATATCTACCGTTTTTATCTGGTAGAAAATCGCCATATCTTTAATGCCGGGCATTTCACCTACTTTTTCAACCTCGGCATACAGCGTCGCTAATTGTTTTTCATCCAACGGCTGCTGCGAATGACGTAATACATCCACCAGCGCTTTTTCGGCGTATGCATAAATAAAGTCCGGCGATTGTTTAATGACGTCATCAAGTATATCGCTGGCTTTACCTAATGAATCAACATCACCTTTCATTAACAGCTGATGGGCCTGATAAAGACGGGTTAATGAAGGGCTTTGCGCGGGTTGATACTGTTTCAGCATCGCTTTCATGCGATCCGGCCACGGCTGCATTAGCGCGGTTGACAGACTATCCAGCAGGTCATTCTGAATGGTGAGCTGGTTATCCATGGTAATAAAGTAGCGTTTATCGAGCATCGTCGAGCCGTCGGCGTTATCGACCAGTTGCACCGACATAAAGCACTGCTGGGCGCGATAGTGGCGCTGATTAACGAATTCGATGGTCAACGTTTTACCCGAACTGCTGGGCTCGTTGATGTTGTAGTTGGTTTTATCGTGGACCATAAAGGTCGAGAAAGTGTTGAGCGAGGTGGTTACCAGGCTGCCCAACCCTACCGCATAGGCATGCTGCGATGCCCAGTTGTTGCATGAACTGCCGTTTACCAGGTGTATGTCGATATCGCGCGGGTTGAGCAGCAGGCGAGTTTTGGTTTCCGGCGGCCGCGATTCTATCGACGACAAAGCGACTAACGCGACGCAACTGCCCAACGCCAGCAGGAATAGCGTCCATACCCAAAAGGTGGTGATCCGTTTACGTTTTTCCGGCACTGCCGCCGCCGCTGGCGCAGCAGATGAAGGAGAAATAGTCGGTGGCGACGTTTCAGGAACGGTGACAGGGGCCACTGGCGGGACAACCGGCGCCAACTCTTCGCCCTCTTCCGTACACCAAATTACCGGGACCGTCAGCTTGTAGCCGCGTTTGGGCACCGTCGCAATATATTCCATGCTGCCGTCATCGCCGTCTTTCAGTGACTTACGCAACTCGGAAATACTTTGGGTGACGACATGGCTGGTCACCACGTTGCGCGTCCAGACGTGATCGATAAGCTCGTCCCGGCTAAGTACCTCGCCAGGATGTTGAGCAAAGTAGACCAGAAGATCGATTAAACGCGGTTCGAGAGTAAGCTGACGTCCGTTCCGGCTAATTTGGTTTACAGAAGGAGTAACGAGCCATTCCCCAACGCGAACAACAGGTTGTTGCATAAAAAAACCCCAGGACGAAAAGGGAAAGGCGCGATAATACCACATTTCGCCTACCTAATTATGCGGGTGGTCAATACCCCACACGTTTGGCATAAGCTACTCCCTTTATATACAAATCAGTTAACAGTCTATGAACATCGTTGTCATTTAATCCAAAATAGCCAGGGTCTATGCTGCGTCCATCAAGTCGTTAAGGAGACGCATTATGTTATTCGACCACTATTCCTTGCAGGCCCTATCGTTAAACAACCGTATCGTGATGCCGCCGATGACGCGTTCCCGCGCCGGAGCCGGTGATGTCGCTACCGATCAGATGGCGGAGTATTACGCCCAACGCGCCAGCGCCGGTTTAATTATCAGCGAAGGCACGCAGATTAGCCAACAGGGACAGGGTTATGCCTGGACGCCGGGCATCTATAATGAAGCGCAGATCGCCGGCTGGAAAAAAGTCACCTCTGCGGTACACCAGGCGGGAGGCAAAATTTTTGCCCAGCTCTGGCACGTAGGGCGTGTCTCCCATACCGTACTGCAGCCGGGCAATGCCGCGCCGGTTTCCTCGTCTGCTATTCAGGCTGAAGGGGTGAAGGTCTTTGTCGATGTCGAAGGCCGCGGCCCGGAAAACGGCGTCGGTGAAATGGTGCAGCACTCGATGCCGCGCGCTCTGACTCGCGAAGAGATCCCGGCTATCATCGAACAATATGCGCAGGCCGCGCGTAACGCTATGGCCGCCGGTTTTGATGGCGTAGAACTACACGGTGCGAATGGCTATCTGATTAATCAGTTTATTGATTCTCGAGAAAACCAGCGCACCGATGAGTACGGTGGTTCGTTAACCAATCGCCTGCGTTTCCTCAAAGAAGTCGCGCAGGCCGTTGCCGATGCGATTGGGAAAGAGAAACTGGGTATCCGCCTGGCGCCGCTGACCACCTTGATGGGGTCGAAAGACGATACGCCGGAAGCCACCTATCTGGCGGCGGCCAGCGTCCTCAATGATATCGGCATCGCCTATATCCATATCGCCGAAGCCGACTGGGACGACGCGCCGGTGATGCCCGCCGCCTTTAAAGAAGCGCTGCGCCAGGTGTTCCGCGGCACGATGATTTATTCAGGGAAATACACCGTAGAACGTGCCGAAGAGGCGCTGGCTAAGGGCTGGGCCGACCTGATTGGTTTTGGTCGCCCGTTTATCGCCAACCCGGATCTGCCCTATCGCCTGCAACACAACCTGCCGCTGAACCAGCCAATCAGAGAGCAGTTTTTCGGCGGTGGTAAAGAGGGCTACCTCGACTACCCTACCGTCGATGGGAAGTAAACGGAGCAAATCGCTTCATAGTCCTTAAATAAAAAACCCGGCAGCGCTGTGGCATGCCGGGTTAAAAATAAGACTTTCGACGTTTATGTATAATTAATCAATGTGATTAATTATTTATACACTTCCGCCGTTGCTTCAAAGTTCGGCCCATGTTCACGCGCCGCGGTAATAATATAATATTTACCGCCCTTCTCATCTGCCAGCTTAGAAAGTTGGTCGTGCAGGTCAGAAGGTGAAGAGAATTGCCCGCCAGACGGCCCCACAGAAATACTGCCCACGTGAGTCAGTTTGAAATGCGAAGCTTCTTCTTTAGTAATTAATTGCGCTGCCGAGGCGCCAAAGGCAACAGCAGAAAGAGCTAAAGCGACTAATACCTTTTTCATCCTACATTCTCCTTGGATTAGAGCCTAATTGAGGCTCTTTCAGTATAGACACTAGATTAATAAGCGCGCTATTTATCAGATTATTTTTCACCGTTCACCGCGCTTAGTAGCGCGACGGTACCCCTTCCGGACGGGTCTTAAAACGACGATGCAACCACATGTACTGTTCCGGCGCCATCAGGATACATTGCTCAATAATTTTGTTCATCCAGCTGGCGGTAGTTTCCGGGGAATCCAGCGGCGGCGTCGCCTCTGGCTGCAGCGCAATCAGCTCATACCCGGCACCATTGGGCTTTCTTCGCGGAACAAAAGGAACGATGGTGGCTTTTGACATTCTCGCCAGCATCCAGGTACCGGTGGTGGTCGCAGCATTATCCACATTGAAAAAGGGAACAAATACGCTACTGGCGCGACCATAATCATGATCCGGAGCGTACCAGAGGATCTCGCCCTCTTTCAGCGACTTAACCATACCTTTCAAGTTTTTACGATCCAGCATCGTCTTGTTAGAACGCAGTCGTCCCCAGGTTTGCAGCCAGTCGATCAGCGGATTATCATTTGGCCGGTAAACGCCAATCCCCGGCGTGAACATGCCAAACATCCGCGCGCCGAGTTCCAGGGTCAGAAAGTGAATACCAATTAGCAAAATACCCTGCTTCTGTTCCTGCAGTTCAACGACTTCATTGACGCCACTGGTCTCGGTCCAGCGCTCGACGCGATGGGTTGGCCAGAACCATGCCATGCCGGTTTCCATCAACCCCATGCCCAAAGATTCAAAATTCTTAACCAACATTTCATGACGCTGCGCCGGGCTGAGGTGAGGAAAGCAGAGCTCAAGATTGCGCTGCGCAATACGTACCCTTCCGCGCAAAAAATGCATAGATAAACGCCCCAGACCATGGCCCAGACGATAGATCAGCGGATAAGGAAGTTGTACCACCAGCCACAATAAGCCAATGCCCAGCCATGCCGGCCAGTAACGCGGGTGTAATAATGAAAGAGAGAATTTGGGTAAATGCGACATCTGACTATTGCTCTTCAGGATCCTTGATTTACATGCCAGTGGGAGGCCTCAGTCCGAATTTGCGGATAAGGTACCCGATCCACAACATTTAGTTTTTTCCTATTCGTGCGGTAATACGCATACAAGCGTAGAGTATAACCTCTACACTGCCCTGGTATTAAACGAACTGTGTAACAAATTTATTATTAATTTTTTCGTACAGTGGCACGCAAGCTAAAGTTTGCGTTATTCATCTTCAACAATAAATAAATAGCCTTCGAAGAAACCTCCCCGAAGGCTGAATATTGTTATGAACGAATGAAAGCCAGCAGATCGGCGTTAATCACATCCGCATGTGACGTGTGCATACCATGCGGTAAGCCCGGATAAATTTTCAGCTCGCTATTCGCTAAGAGTTTATCCTGCAAAATGGCGGCATTCTTATAAGGAACAACCTGGTCGTCGTCGCCCTGCATCACCAGCACCGGCACCGTAATCGCTTTTAGATCGTCGGTCTGATCGGTTTCAGAGAAGGCCTTAATCCCTTCATAATGGGCTTTCGCGCTACCGGTCATCCCCTGACGCCACCAGTTTTGAATGGTACCTTGCGAAACCTCTGCGCCATCTCGGTTAAAACCATAGAATGGGCCACTGGCAACATCGAGATAGAACTGTGAGCGATTAGCAGCAAGCGCCTTGCGGAAACCGTCAAATACTTCGATGGGCGTACCGCCGGGGTTATTGTCGGTTTTCACCATTAACGGCGGTACGGAACTAATTAATACTGCTTTGGCTACCCGACCCTGCGGTTGACCATATTTAGCCACATAGCGCGCGACCTGGCCACCGCCGGTTGAATGACCAACATGAACAGCGTTATGTAAATCCAGACTTTCCACTACCGCGGAAGCATCGGCCGCATAGTGGTCCATATCGTGACCTTCACTTACCTGATCGGAGCGCCCATGCCCGCGGCGATCGATGGCGATGACGCGAAAACCCTGTGCGAGGAAAAACAGCATCTGGTTATCCCAGTCATCAGCGCTTAACGGCCAGCCATGGTGGAACACGATTGGCTGAGCTTCTTTCGGCCCCCAGTCTTTAAAATAAATATTAACGCCATCTTTAGTTGTTACGAATGCCATATCACGAACTCCTCTATTGAAAATATGACAACTTCTCATTAACATTCAATTGGTTACATTCAGCGCTGATATGATGTTTTTCCCTTACTTGCGAAAAACCTCAATGGCAACGGCGCCACAAAGTGTAGAAGATGATGGCTCATTTAGCTCATCCCTCAGCAATTTAATATCATCGCAGAAACTAAAATACGCTTTGTACCGTTTAGCGTTAGTGCATATTACCTATTGATAAAATACAACTTTTCGATACCTTTGATTTTATAGATAAATATCAAACAGTTATGACCAGAAGGAATAATTAAAATATTTATTCCTTATACTCAGGCTTTACTATAAATTCCTCTCAAATACATTTCTTCAGATTATTCCCTGAGAAAAAAGAATAAACCAAATGCCCCGCGCGCTCATTTTTAAACCACTGCGTTTACGCCTTACTTACCTTATCCACGCAGAATGTTTGCTGTTAATTGTGAGCCAGGCAACGTCCTGAGCGATGCCCTTCCTCCAATACTGTACAAACCGCAGAAAACCGCCATACTCAGGCACAAAACCTGTGATTTTCAAGGGGTAAAATTTGCCTGTAGCAATCCCGGATAGCAAAACGAATAAGAAAGGAATGACTGCGATGCACTACAAATTGGTTAAACAACTCAAAGATGATAATACATTAAGAAAAAGCTTTATTGATTTAGCCATCAAAACGTTCGATCTATCCTTTGACGCCTGGTATCAGCAGGGATACTGGAGCGAATCCTATATCCCTTACGCTTTCGTTGATAAGAATAAAGTTATCGCCAACGCCTCCGCGAATATTATTGATCTGGTCTGGCAAGGCCAACCCCGACGCTATATTCAAATAGGTACGGTAATGACCAATATTGATTACCGTAATAAAGGGCTTGCCGGACAGTTGATACAACATATCCTTGATGACTGGCGTGACAAAGCGGATGCTTTTTTCCTGTTCGCCAACTCTACTACCGTCGACTTCTATCCCAAATTTGGCTTTACGCGGACCGACGAATATCAATATGTGGCACCCGTTTCGCCTACTCCCGGCGACTTCCGTAAACTGGATATGGATAGTGCGCAGGATATCGCCCTGCTTAAGCACTACTACCAGAAATCCAACCCCTTTTCACAGCTACGAGTGGAGAATAACTTCGGTCTGCTGATGTTTTACTGTTCGGCGTTTATGAAGCATTTTGTCTACTACTCGGAGAAAAACCAGGCCGTCGCCATTGCGATGCAAAGCGCCCATGAGCTTATCTGCTTTGATATTTTTTGCGATGCCGGACAATCCATGGCGACCATTATCAATGAACTCGCCCAGCCGCAATCGCAACAGGCGGTGCTAGGTTTTACGCCGAAGGAAGCGCGCCTGGGCGAGTACGAAAAAATAGACGGCGACGATATGTTGTTTATCTATTCGACTAAAGAGAACATCTTCCACGACAACAAATTGATGTTCCCGCTGCTGGCGCACGCCTGATGCCGGGCCGCAGGTCATCTATTTAACCTGCGGCTGGTCGGTGTTGTTTCTTCCTGGAAAACCAAATAAACAGTACAATTGATTGTTGTTTTTTTGTTAAATCCAGGAGAAGCGCCACTTGCCCCTTTTTGACCTGCAGGATCTCTACGCCTTTTTAGCCCTCAGCGAGCACGGCAGCTTTCGCTATGCCGCCGAGGCGATTTGCATTTCGCAATCGGCGTTAAGCAGGCGAATTGAGAAGCTGGAAACCGCTTTAGGGGTGAGATTGTTTGAAAGAACCACTCGCCGGGTGACCCTCACGCAAACCGGCAGAGCTTTCGCCCCAAAGGCGCAGCATCTGCTTTCCGAATTCGAAGATGCCCTGGACGGTATTAGCGACCGCGCCGCCTTCGGCAACGGGCTGGTGACGGTTGCCTGTGTCCCCTCAGCCGCTAACTTCTTTATGCCGCAGGTTATCAGCCAATTCCGTCTGCGTTTTCCCAAAGCGCGGATCAAGGTCATTGATACCAGCGCCGGAAATGTTTATAGCGCCGTGCAGAATCACCAGGCGGATTTCGGCCTGAGTTTTCTCTCCGAAATCGCGTCCGAGGTGGTGTTTACGCCGCTGGTTCATGAACGCTACCTGGCGGTTTGCCGACGAGACGATCCGTTGGCGCAGCGTAACAACCTCAGCTGGCAAGAGTTTTTTAACCGGGATTATATCTGGCTCGATAAGATCTCCGGCAATCGTCACCTGCTGGATGGCGCCCTGAACGACGTAGGGCCACGACGCACTGCGGTTTGTGAAACCCGCCATGTCACGACGATGTTGGGGATGGTGGATGCCGGCCTCGGTATTGCGGCCATCCCGGCGATGGCGCTGCCGGCCTACGCACACCACGCCTTAGTCAGTATTCCGCTAGTGGAACCAGAGGTGAAAAGGCAGGTGGGACTGATAAAAAAAGCGGGCAGAGCGTTACCTCCTCTGGCCGCCGAACTCGAAAAAGCTATTACCGATTTTTACCATCCCACCGCATAATTAGCCCTCTTCCGGTAACTCACAGGCATTAGAGGGTAAAGGATCCATGCCTGTGCGACGGATTTCCGCCTGCGCCGGGACTGAAGCCAGATAGCACAGCAACTGCTTCGCCTGCGACTGCGCGGATGAATCGGCAACTACGGCGCCCGCGAAGCGAGTAACGTATTGCACTTCATCCGGCAGACGACCAACAAACGTCACGCCGCTGACCGGCAACAGTTCGCTAACCTGCTGAAACCCTATCGCGTAGTCCCCTTTCGCCACCAGCGAAGCAACGGGTATTTTTTCGATCATTTTTGCTTTGGGGCTCGCCTGCGCGGCAATATCCAGTTTGCTGAACAGCTCCTTTTCAACATAGCGCCCACTGGCGCTATCCGAATAGGCGATGGATTTCGCCTGCAGCAATGTTTGTTTCAACGCGGCGACGCTGCTGATATCCGGTACCGGGGCGCCCTTTGGCACGACGGCGCCAATACGTGAGTCCGCCAGTTCAATACGCGACCCCGGCATCACTTTGCCCTGCTTCTGCAAATCATCCAGGGCGTATCCCACCATAATCACCACATCCGCCTTTTGCCCTGCCGCCAGGCGGTTCGGTATCGCCTCCGCGGATTTTCCCATCGAGGGACCATGAATGATATGTAAGGTATTGCCGCTTTTTTGCTGATAGTCGGGCGCCAGTTTATCCAACGCCGCGGAGAAGCCGCCGGAAATCATCACCGCGATCTCCTGCGCGACGGCAACATGCACATAGCCGCAGGTAAATAACAGTAACGAGAAAACCCATGATTTACGTTGCATATTCACCTCTTAACCTAAAGAATTTTGCGTTTTCAACGCCTGTCGGGAAACGCGTTGATAGAGATACAGTGTCGCCAGTAGCGCGCAGATTGCCGCAAAACTCATCCAGTAGCCGGGCGCCGCCTTATCCCCGGTGACTTTAATGAGCGCGGTGGACATCGCTGGCGTGAAACCGCCAAACAGAGCGGTAGCCAGGCTGTAAGCCAGGGAAAAACCAGCGACCCTGACCGACCTGGGCATAATTTCCGTCAGCGCGGGGATCATCGCTCCGTTGTAGATGCCGTAAATGAAGGAGAGCCACAGCAGCACGGACAACATCATGGCGAAGTCCGGCATGCGGGCGAGCAGCGATAACGCAGGCCAACTGGTGAAAATAGCCAGCAGCGTCATGCTAATCAGCACGGGTTTACGACCAAATTTATCGGAAAGCATGCCGCCGATAGGCAGCCAGATGAAATTGGAGATAGCCACCAGTAGCGTGACCAGCAGACTATCCGAGGCGCTTAACAACAGCACGTTTTTGCCAAAGGTTGGCGCGTAGACCGTAATCAAATAGAACGCGGTAGTGGTCATCGCCACCATTAACATCCCCGCAATCACCACCCGCCAGTTTGCCAGCAGAATCGTCAGCGATTGTCCTAAGGTCGGATGTTCCTTACGCTCCGTATACTCCGCGGTTTCATTCAGGTTGCGGCGTAAAAAGAAGATAAAAGGCACGATCAGGCAGCCAATCGCGAACGGAATTCGCCATCCCCACTGATGCAGACTCGACTCACTGAGCAGCATATTGAGCAGATAGCCCAATGAAGCGGCCACCATAATCGAGACCTGCTGACTGGCAGATTGCCAACTGGTATAGAACCCTTTACGTCCAGGTGTCGCCATTTCTGCGAGGTAAACCGAGACGCCGCCCAGTTCCGCACCAGCAGAAAAGCCCTGCAACAGTCGGCCGCACAGCACCAGCGCCGGCGCCCACAAACCGATAGTCTGATAACCTGGCACCAGCACGATCAGGATGGTCCCCATCGCCATAATCGACAACGTGCCGATTAAACCTTTACGTCTGCCGACCTTGTCAATCCAGGCGCCTAACACCACGGCGCCAACGGGCCGCATCAAGAACCCGGCGCCGAAAACGGCGAAGGTCATCATTAAGGAAGCGAATTCATTTTCGGAAGGAAAAAAAGTATGGGCAATATAGGTGGCGTAAAAACCAAATAAAAAGAAGTCAAACTGCTCAAGAAAATTCCCTGAGGTCACTTGCAGGATCACTTTGGCCCTGGCGCGAAACACTGAAGTAGCGGCAGTTGCGGACATCACACTCTCCCTGATTAACTGAATAGTTAACTCTCATTAACATTTAGGTAACCGTAAGAGTGCGGGAAGTTGTAGCCAGGAATAAGCGCATTTTGCGCATCTATTGATGCGTCTGACACATTAATAAAGCCTGCGAGTTAAGCGACATCAACAATGACGGGGCGACGGGTCTCCCCCTTCCGCCCCGCCTCTAAACACTGATAGTGTGAACTCCGCTGCATTTCCATCCCCGGCAATCCGGGCTTGAGCGGGCGTTTTAACGTATATCGCGCACGGCAACGTGATCCATGTCGTCAAAGACCTGGTTCTCGCCAACCATCCCCCAGATGAAGGTATAAGCGCGGGTACCCACCCCTGAGTGAATCGACCAGCTTGGTGAAATCACCGCCTGCTCGTTATGCATCACAATATGACGGGTCTCCTGCGGCTGCCCCATCATGTGGAACACGCAGGCATCCTCATCCATGTTGAAATAGAAATAGACCTCCATCCGCCGCTCATGGGTATGGCAAGGCATGGTGTTCCACAGGTTACCCGGCGCCAGTTCGGTCAGGCCCATGCTGAGCTGACAGGTTTCCAGTACATCCGGCACGAAATATTTATTGATGGTGCGGCGGTTGCTGGTCAGGTTGTCACCCAGCGTCACCGGCGCTACATCGGCAGGAGTGACTTTCTTCGTTGGATAAGTGGTATGCGCCGGGGCGCAGTTGTAGTAAAACTTCGCCGGTTTTGCATGGTCGACGCTGGTAAACACCACCTCTTTCGCCCCCTTACCGACGTACAGCGCCTCACGGTGGCCGATTTCATAGCATTGGCCATCAACGGTAATACAACCCGGGCCGCCGATATTAATCACCCCTAACTCACGGCGTTCGAGGAAATAGCTTACCCCAAGCTGTTTACCGACTTCGCCACCCACCGACACCCCGCGCTGCACCGGCATAACGCCGCCAACAATAATGCGGTCAATATGGCTGTACACCATGGTGTATTCATCAGCCACAAACACTCGTTCAACTAAAAATTCATTACGCAGCCCCTGGGTATCCAGAGTTTTCGCATGCGCGCTGTGGATACTTTGTCTTACGTCCACGTTAGCCTCCAGGCAGATTCTTGAATGACAAAGCCCTCCGCAGGAGGGCGAGAATAGATTAGTGATTTGCCGATGGCGCCACGCTGGCGCCAGGCGCTTTCACCACCTGCGCGTTGCCAAAGCGTTTGGCATACAAGGCGGTAATAATCGGTACTAAAATCGCAGTGACGATGACGCTTGCCGCGACCAGCGCCGTCGCCGAAGCGGCCACCGGTTCAAAGGCCGGATTAATCTGCGCGATGATCACCGGGTTCGCAACCGCCGCGCCCGCTGCGGAAGAAGCCGCGACGCCAGCTGTCCCGTTACCGCCGCCGATAACCCGGTCAGCAATAATCAACGGAATGCCGGTAATGATGATGACCGCCACGCCAAGCACAATCCCCAGCAGTCCGGTATCCAGAATCACGCTCAGATTGATGGTGTTGCCCAGCGCAAAGCCAAAGAACGGAATCAGCACCGGGGTGGCTTTGCTAAAGAAAGCGCGGAAGTCGTGGTCGAGGTTACCTAAGGCAAAGCCCACCAGGAATGGCAGCACCGCGCCGATAAAATGGTGAGGCTCGAAGGAAGCCAGACCGGCGGAGCCAAGGATAACCATCGTCATCAGCGGCCCGGACTCCAGCGACATCAATACAAACGCGCCGGACTCTTCTTTACTGCCGTACTGATTCATCAGGCTGGCGTACAGGCCACCGTTGGTCATATCCATTGCCGAGACAATTGCCAACACCGACAGTCCGGCAAAGAAACCGGTCTGGACGCCGTTTTCCGGAATGACCATCGCGGCAATAAAAGCGACGATCCAGGCGACGGCAATTTTGGTGATCACTAACGTACCGGATTTACGTAATACGGTACCGGTGGCGCGCAAATCGATCGATGCGCCGATACAGAAAAACCACACCGCCAGGATCGGTACCGTGCCGCCAATCATGCCTTTGGTGAATGAACCAAAGTAATTACCGGTATCCGGCGCCAGGGTATTAAGCACCGCGCCCAGCAGCAATGGAACCAGCATCATGCCGCCAGGGATACGTTCAATGGTTGCTTTGATCTTCATTTTTTATCCTCATCTCCACCCCACCTGAACGGCAAGGATGTGACTTATTCTTTCAATATCGTTTGAAAAAATTCTTACTGTTCATTGCATTACGAACAGATGAGAAAAGTCAGGAGTCTCAGGGTTGTGCGCACCACACTGATACCATGCCGTTATCATTGATCATGTGAAATAATGATTCAATGAAAACAAAACAGCGTTTTAGTTACCGTCATCACATATCAAAAAGAAATCGAACGACAGATGGTTTATTGAAAACAAAAGGGAGGTGTAGCCACGATGTTGCGGCAATCAGGGGTAGGATGAAATGTTAGACAGATGTTTTAGTGGATTCGGTGACACGTGCCGGACAAAGCAAGACACGGCGGTCTTCGCTTTGCCCGGCCTGCAGATGGGCGAGGATCAACTACCGCGGTAGGTAGAGTAGCCATACTGGCTCAACAACAGCGGGATATGTAACTTTTGGTTCTGTTCCGTTACGCTGAAAATAACCGGAATGACGGGAAAGAAGGTGCTCATATTATGACTTTTAAAGTAGTCACCGGTTTTGAAGGTTACTTTATACACCCCGGGCTCCATATTATCGGCCTGCGGATAAAGCGACTTGATACGGCCATCGGCATCCGTTTTACCGCTGGCGATATGCTGCCAGCCGCTGCCCTGCTGCTTATCGAGCTCAATCTGCACCCCTTGAGAAGGCAGACCGGTCTGCTGATTGAGAATATGTACGCTTAATGTCCCTTCCGGGGCCGCAAGCGCGCTGAAGCTCAACAATGAAATAACGGAAGCGATAATTAACTTCATGAGCGATGACCTTAATAAGCAAGTGAATGTGTCATCACTATAGTCAGCGCGATGGGAAATAAAATTAAACTTTTCGTTATTAATTAACGGGTAATAGCAACTCGGATCTACGCCAAAGTCTTGTGTGGGATGGAGGAATCGAACGTAAGAGAAGCGATAATGGCACGCCCTACAGGATTCGAACCTGTGACCTACGGCTTAGAAGGCCGTTGCTCTATCCAGCTGAGCTAAGGGCGCACTGAGAAGCAGGAGCTTCGGGAGGTGCAATCGCGTGAAATTATACGGTCAACCTCCGGTGAGTCAATGCATTTTGCCGGGAAAAGACAGCAGCATAGCGAGCTTGTCGATTATTAACGCGATGTCTGGTTAAGGATTGTTCGCCCTTTCCGTTCGCGACTGGCCCTCTACGCCGCAACGGCGCAGATAAATAGCCTGTTTCGCCCTTCTCGCGGCGGAAAACCGATAAAAACGCAAACGATAACTGACAGCGAGGCTGGCTTCTGACAAAATATCCACATCCCCCTTTCGTAAAGTGACAGATGGAATCCTCTCTCTGATGGCAGCAAAAATTATTGACGGTAAAACGATTGCGCAGCAGGTGCGCTCTGAGGTCGCGGAAAAAGTGAAGGCGCGCGTAGCGGCCGGAAAACGCGCCCCCGGGCTCGCCGTTGTGCTGGTCGGCAGCAACCCTGCGTCGCAGATTTATGTCGGCAGCAAACGCAAGGCATGTGAAGAGGTGGGTTTCGTCTCCCGCTCTTACGATCTCCCGGAAACCACCAGCGAAGCCGAGCTGCTGGAACTTATCGACACGCTGAATGCCGATAATACTATCGACGGCATCCTGGTACAGCTGCCGCTGCCTGCCGGTATCGACAACGTTAAAGTCCTCGAGCGCATTGCGCCGGACAAAGACGTCGACGGCTTCCATCCGTATAACGTTGGTCGTCTGTGTCAGCGCGCGCCGCGTCTGCGCCCATGTACGCCGCGCGGTATCGTTACCCTGCTTGAGCGTTACAATATCGATACCTATGGCCTCAACGCGGTGGTGATTGGCGCTTCTAACATCGTCGGTCGTCCGATGAGCATGGAGCTGCTGCTGGCGGGCTGCACCACCACCGTCACCCACCGTTTCACCAAAAACCTGCGCCACCACGTTGAAAATGCCGATCTGCTGATTGTCGCAGTCGGTAAACCGGGCTTTATCCCGGGCGAGTGGATTAAAGAAGGCGCCATCGTGGTGGACGTCGGCATTAACCGTCTGGAAAGCGGCAAAGTGGTCGGCGACGTGGTGTTTGAAGACGCGGCGGAACGCGCGTCCTACATTACGCCAGTGCCTGGCGGCGTCGGCCCGATGACCGTAGCGACCCTCATTCAGAATACGCTGCAGGCGTGCGAAGAGTATCACGACATTCAGGAGGCCTAAGATGGCGAATTTTTCTCTGGGCAAACACCCGCATGTTGAACTGTGTGACCTGCTGAAGCTGGAAGGCTGGAGCGAAAGCGGCGCGCAGGCCAAAATCTTTATCGCCGAAGGGCTGGTGAAAGTCGACGGCGCGGTGGAAACCCGCAAACGCTGTAAAATCGTCGCCGGGCAAACGGTGACCTTTGACGGTCAAAGCATTACTGTGATCGCATGAACAAAAACGCCCGGCTAACCGGGCGTTTTTTATGGTTTACTTACGGCGCCAGGTGGTACCCTGCGGGCCGTCTTCTAACACAATACCCATCTCGTTAAGACGATCGCGCGCCGCATCCGCCGCCGCCCAGTCTTTCGCTTTACGCGCATCCAGACGCTGTTGGATAAGCCTTTCGATTTCAGCCACTTCGCCATCATCGGCCTGCGCGCCGCTCTGCAGGAAAGCGTCCGGCTCCTGCTCAAGCAGCCCCAGCACCGAAGAGAGCTTACGCATATGGGCCGCCAGCGCGTTCGCGGCCGCCGCGTCTTCCGTTTTCAGGCGGTTCACTTCACGCGCCATATCGAACAGCACCGAGTAGGCTTCCGGGGTATTGAAGTCGTCATCCATCGCTTCAATAAAGCGCGCTTCGAAGGCTTCGCCGCCGGCAGGCTGCGCGGATTTGTCGGTCCCGCGCAGCGCGGTGTACAGACGCTCCAGCGCCGAACGCGCCTGCTTGAGGTTCTCTTCGCTGTAGTTCAGCTGGCTGCGATAGTGGCCGGACATCAGGAAGTAGCGGATGGTTTCGGCATCGTAGTACTTCAGCACGTCGCGAACGGTAAAGAAGTTGCCCAGCGATTTCGACATTTTCTCGCGATCGACCATCACCATTCCGGAGTGCATCCAGTAGTTGACGTATTCGCCGTCGTGGGCGCAGGTCGATTGCGCGATTTCGTTTTCGTGATGCGGGAACATCAGATCCGAACCGCCGCCGTGAATATCAAAGTGATTACCCAGCTGTTTGCAGTTCATCGCCGAGCATTCAATGTGCCAGCCTGGACGCCCTTCACCCCACGGTGACGGCCAGCTCGGCTCGCCCTCTTTTGACATCTTCCACAGGACGAAGTCCATTGGATTACGCTTGACGTCAACCACGTCGACACGAGCGCCCGCCTGCAGCTGGTCGAGATCCTGGCGCGATAGCAGACCGTAGTTCGGGTCTGTCGGCACGTCGAACATCACGTCGCCGTTATCCGCCACATAAGCGTGACCGCGGGCGATCAGCTGCTCGGTGATTTCGATAATTTCAGCGATATGGTGGGTGGCGCGCGGCTCGTTGTCCGGGCGCAGAATGTTCAGAGCGTCAAAATCTTTATGCATTTCGGCGATCATGCGATCGACCAGCGCGACAAAGCTTTCGCCGTTTTCATTAGCGCGCTTAATGATTTTATCGTCGATATCGGTAATGTTGCGCACGTACTTCAGCTTGTAACCAAGGAAGCGCAAATAGCGAGCGACAACGTCGAAGGAGACGAAGGTGCGGCCATGGCCGATATGACAGAGATCGTAAACGGTAATTCCACACACGTACATGCCAACTTCCCCGGCATGAATAGGTTTAAATTCTTCTTTTTGGCGCGTCAGTGTATTAAAAATTTTTAACATCGAAGATTCCGTGTAGACGTGTGTGGATATAAGTCGCTTATTCTAACCCTAATTCAAACCGGAAGCAGCACACATTGCAAGGTGCATCGACCCCCGCGGTTATGCTATAACAGCCACCTATGTCATACCCAACCTTGGGTTCAGCACTACAATCATCGGAACAGGATGCAAAAATGGTTACTTTCCACACCAATCATGGCGATATCGTAATCAAAACGTTTGACGACAAAGCGCCGGAAACAGTTAAAAACTTCCTGGACTACTGCCGCGAAGGTTTCTACGACAACACCATTTTCCACCGTGTTATCAACGGCTTCATGATTCAGGGCGGCGGCTTTGAGCCGGGCATGAATCAGAAAGCGACCAAATCTCCGATTCAGAACGAAGCTAATAACGGTCTGAAAAATACCCGTGGTACGCTGGCGATGGCCCGTACTCAGGCCCCGCACTCCGCCACCGCGCAGTTCTTCATCAACGTAGTAGACAACGACTTCCTGAACTTCTCTGGCGAAAGCCTGCAGGGTTGGGGCTACTGCGTCTTTGCCGAAGTGGTTGAAGGCATGGACGTGGTCGACAAAATCAAAGCGGTTGCCACTGGCCGCAGCGGCATGCACCAGGATGTGCCGAAAGAAGATGTTGTCATCAAAAGCGTCACCGTCAGCGAATAATTCGTGGCGACACTTTTTATTGCAGACCTGCATCTGCAAACAGAAGAACCGGCGATCACCGCCGGTTTTCTGCGTTTTTTACAGGGGGAAGCCCGTCAGGCTGACGCCCTGTATATCCTTGGCGATCTGTTCGAGGCGTGGATCGGCGATGACGATCCGAACCCGCTGCATCAGCAAATCGCTTCGGCCATCAAAGCCGTCGTTGACGCCGGCGTTCCCTGCTACTTCATCCACGGCAACCGCGATTTTCTCGTCGGCCAGCGCTTCGCCCGCCAGAGCGGCATGATCCTGCTCACTGAAGAAGAGCGGCTGGATCTCTATGGCCGTGAAGTGTTGATTATGCATGGCGACACTTTATGTACCGACGACCCCGGTTACCTGGCGTTTCGCGCTAAAGTCCATACCCCGTGGATCCAACGTCTGTTTCTCGCCCTGCCGCTGTTTATCCGCCGCCGCATCGCCGCTAAAATGCGCGCCGATAGCAAAGCCGCTAACAGCAGCAAATCGATGGAAATTATGGATGTGAATCCGCAGGCGGTCGTTGACGCGATGGAGCGGCATCAGGTGCAGTGGCTGATTCACGGACATACCCATCGCCCGGCCGTCCATGAACTGCTGGCCAACGGGCAGCCCGCGTGGCGCGTGGTCCTCGGCGCGTGGCACAGCGAAGGGTCAATGGTGAAAGTCAGCGCCGACGGCGTCGAACTCATCTATTTCCCGTTTTAATTTCGCCAACGATTTCCCTGTATTTCCGCCGACGCAACCGTTTTCCTTGCCGGGATATCGTGCTATTCTCTGTGGCCTCTAAAGCAGTGTGAAGCACACCCACAGGAGTTTTCAGACGCATGTCTTCCCGCAATAATCCGGCGCGTATCGCCATCGTGATGGGGTCCAAAAGCGACTGGGCTACCATGCAGTTCGCCGCAGAAATCCTTGATACCCTGAACGTTCCGCACCATGTTGAAGTGGTTTCCGCCCACCGTACGCCCGATAAATTGTTTAGCTTCGCCGAAAGCGCCGAAAGCAACGGTTATCAGGTGATCATCGCCGGTGCGGGCGGCGCGGCGCATTTGCCGGGCATGATTGCAGCGAAAACTCTGGTGCCGGTGCTTGGAGTGCCGGTTCAGAGCGCGGCATTAAGCGGCGTTGACAGCCTCTACTCTATTGTTCAAATGCCCCGCGGCATCCCGGTCGGCACGCTGGCCATCGGCAAAGCCGGTGCCGCTAACGCCGCCCTGCTCGCCGCGCAAATTCTCGCCCAGCATGATGCCGAACTGCACCAGCATCTGAGCGCCTGGCGTCAGGCGCAAACCGATGAGGTGCTGGATAACCCGGATCCGCGAGGTGCGGCATGAAACAGGTTTGCGTCCTCGGTAACGGACAGTTAGGCCGCATGCTGCGTCAGGCCGGTGAACCGCTGGGCATCGCCGTCTGGCCGGTCGGCCTGGAAGCCGACCCGGAAGCGGTGCCATTCCAGCAAAGCGTCATCACCGCTGAAATCGAGCGCTGGCCGGAAACCGCCCTGACCCGCGAACTGGCGCGCCATCCGGCTTTCGTCAACCGCGACGTTTTTCCGATCATCGCCGACCGCCTGACCCAGAAACAGTTGTTCGACAAACTTGGCCTCGCCACCGCGCCGTGGCAGCTACTGGCGGATAAAAGCGAGTGGCCCGCCGTGTTTGCCCGTCTGGGCGAACTGGCTATCGTCAAGCGCCGCGTCGGCGGCTACGATGGCCGCGGGCAGTGGCGTCTACGCGAGAACGAAACCACACAACTGCCGGATGATAATTACGGCGAGTGTATCGTCGAGCAGGGAATTAACTTCTCCGGCGAAGTGTCGCTGGTTGGTGCCCGCGGCCGCGACGGCAGCACGGTGTTTTATCCGCTGACCCGCAACCTGCACCAGGACGGCATTCTGCGCGCCAGCGTCGCCTTCCCGCAGGCCAATGCGCGCCAGCAGGAGCAGGCCGAAAGCATGCTGACGGCGATCATGAACGAGCTCGACTACGTGGGCGTGATGGCCATGGAGTGCTTCGTCACCGCCGAGGGACTGCTGATCAACGAACTGGCGCCGCGCGTGCACAACAGCGGCCACTGGACACAGAACGGGGCTTCCATTAGCCAGTTTGAACTGCACCTGCGCGCCATTACCGATTTGCCGCTGCCGCCGCCGGTGGTCAACAGCCCATCGGTGATGATCAACCTGATCGGCAGCGATCTGAACTACGACTGGCTGAAACTGCCGCTGGTACATCTGCACTGGTACGACAAAGAAGTTCGTCCGGGGCGTAAAGTCGGGCACCTGAATCTGACCGACAGCGATACCGATCGCCTGAGCGCCACGCTGGAAGCGCTGAAACCGCTCCTGCCAGCCGAATACGCCAGCGGCGTTTTCTGGGCGCAGTCGCAGCTTAATTAAGCCATTCGTGCCGGGGATTTGATCTATCCCCTTCCCCGGCATGCCCTTCGGCGCGTAGAATCCCCACCTCGCAGTAAGCACATCCCGGTTTTAACTCAAAAGGACGACCCATGGAAAATGGGACACACTATCGCGCCATCCTCAGCGCGGATACGCCGCTTATCGACGTCCGCGCGCCGGTGGAATTTCAGCAAAGCGCGATGCCCGCGGCGATTAACCTGCCGCTGATGAACGACGAAGAACGCGCCGCCGTCGGCACCTGTTACAAGCGCCAGGGGCCGGAAGCGGCATTAACCCTCGGACATAAACTGGTCGATGGCGACCTGCGCGCCAGCCGCCTCAAGGCGTGGCTGTCGGCCTGCGCCCGCTATCCGCAGGGCTATCTGTGCTGCGCCCGCGGCGGCCAGCGCTCGCATATCGTGCAGCAGTGGCTGCGTGAAGCAGGCGTCGATTATCCGCTGATTGTCGGCGGCTACAAAGCGCTACGCCAGGCGGCAATACAGGCTACCGAGGAGCTGGTACAGCGCCCTATCGTGCTGATTGGCGGCTGCACCGGCAATGGCAAAACCCAGTTGGTTTGCTCGCGCCCGGACGGTATCGATCTTGAAGGTCACGCCCACCACCGCGGTTCGTCATTTGGCCGTACGTTGCAGCAGCAACACCCGCAGGCGACGTTCGAAAACCATCTGGCGGTCTCCCTGCTTAAAAAGGCTGAACAACAAACACGTTGGGTGCTGGAAGATGAAGGCCATATGATTGGCGCGAACCACCTGCCGGAGTGTCTGCGTATCCGCATGGCGCAATCGCCGCTGGCGGTGGTGGAAGATCCGTTTGACGTTCGTCTGGAGCGGTTGCGTGAAGAGTACTTCGATCGTATGCACCGCGACTTTATTGCCGCCTATGGCGAAGAGAAAGGCTGGCAGGAATATAGCGAGTATCTGCATCACGGGCTGTTTGCCATCCGGCGTCGGCTGGGGCTACAGCGCTTTGCTCAGTTAACCGAACTACTCGACGCGGCATTGTTGCAGCAACAGCGTACCGCCAGTACCGAAGCTCACTTCGCCTGGCTGGTCCCGCTGTTAAATGAATACTACGACCCAATGTATCGCTATCAGTTGGGGAAAAAAGCCGGGAAAATTATTTTTCGCGGCAACTGGCAGGAGGTCGCCGCCTGGCTGGCGAAGTAGCTCTCCCAACCAGACGGCTTCCCGGGTAGCGGCTGGCGCCTTACCCGGGCTACTCCCGCTTAGCGCAGCGCAAGCCGGGGAAATTCCCGGCTTGCGACGGCTCATCGTCAGAAGTCGTAGCGCAGACGCACCAGGTTCATATCGCCCAGATCATCGGTGCTGGAAGTAAACACGTGCTCGTAATCAACACGGAAACCGTAATCCAGCTGGAAGCTAACACCCAAACCGTTATCAATACGCTGGTAGTTGCGGCCATTCACGTACTCCAGACGGTCGCCCATAAAGTACGGCTGAATAGATTTAACAGCGTATTGATTGATCGGGAATTTATAGCCGGCAAAGTATTCAATACCCCAGGCATCGCCGGCGAAGTAATCATGCACATTGGTTTTCTTGGTAGTCAGGAAGTTCTGATACCAGCCGCCGCCGAAGGAGAAGGTCCAGTTATCCGGAGTCCAGCTCAGCGCGGTACCGACAATATTCTGGTCGTAGGTTTTGCTATCGGAGCTTGACGGGTCGCGCATCTCGGCGCGGGTGTAGTTCCACGCGGTACCCCAGGTCAGGTCCTTCATGATGTGGTAATCCACGCCGATAGACCCGCCGCCTTTACGTTTGTAGCGCAGACCATCGCCCGGCAGATACTCGCTATCTTCAAACAGATAGGATCCGTACAGATCGACATCACCGACGGTTTTCTTATATTTCAACATATTGCGTGAACGATAAGAACCATCGTAGTCGCCGTTAATACCGTTACCCGGAGCCTGACCGATCATATCGTAGTCCCAGATATCGGTTTTCACGCCGACGACATCATAGTAAATACTGTTCTGCTGACCGTAGGTTAATGTCCCCCAGGTATCGCTCTTCAGACCGGTATAAAGCATACGACGAGTGGTATTGTTCGCCCCTTCCGCGTAGTGATTGTCCCAATCGAACAGCGCCGGAATATTCACGCCCAATTCGTAGTAGCTGATCCAGCTAATATCATCAAACAGATAGTAATCAGCCGCAAAGCGGAAACGGGTGCCGCCGTCGAAACCGTTACGCTTGTAGGAACCTTTATCGCCATCGCCGGTCATCATGTTGAACTGCGGACGAATACTGCCGCCGACGGTAAAGTTAAGGCGGCTTAACGGATCGCCCGCCTGCGGATCTTGTTTCAGCAGCGTAATCTCAGCCTGGGATGCAAAAGAAGTTAACGCTAATGCTGCGCCGATCGAGATCGCCAGCGCTTTTATTTTATGTGCCATGCTTTTTCCTTGAGTAATAAGCAACCTTATATTTGCCAGTTGAATATTAACTGCGAATTAGCACGACGTGTTGTTGGGTTTTTAATGTTTTGTGCGCTTAAAAATCAAGGAATTATCATTTTGTGCCGTTAAAATAAAAGCGCCGCGAAATTGCGCGGCGCTTCATAAAAATGAAATCTATTTACTGGTTAAATTGTCGGAATAACGCTTTTCCTTTTAATAAGCGTAATCCCAACCATCCGCCGCACAACGATAATAATATAGCGCCGGATAATGGCAGCATAACCCACAGCCGCCAGTCCGGCGTCCATGGAAAATCAAACACTTTGGTTTGCAGCATCGCCAGCGCCACCTCGGCGCCAATGGCCGCCACCAGCCCCGACACCACGCCAAGCAGAGCGAACTCCGCCCACAGCGTGGTACGTAGCAAGGTTTTACCGGCCCCCAGCGTCCGCCAGACGACCAGCTCCTGATGCCGCTGACGCATCCCGACCTGCACCTGGGCCAGCAGCAATAGCACGCCGCAGGCGGTGACCAGCACCACCATGACCTCCAGCGCGCGACTTACCTGCGTCAACACCTGGCCTACCTGGCGCAGGATGGCGCCGATATCCAGCAGGCTAACGGTGGGGAATTCGCGATTAAGCTGGGTCAGCATCGCGTTGCCATTATCCCAGCGGAAGCTGGTGAGCCAGCTTTGCGGCTGCCCATCCAGCGCCCCTGGCGGGAAAATAAAGAAGAAGTTTGGCCGCAGGCTCTCCCAGTCAACTTTGCGCACGCTGGTCACCTTAGCGTTAAATTGCTGAGTGTCGCCGGTAAAGGTGACGCTATCACCGATCCTGACGCCCAACCGCTGCGCCAGCCCCTCTTCAATCGACACCTCGCCTGCCTTCGGCGGCCAACTGCCGGCCACCAGCGGATTATGATCCGGGCGCTGCTCGCTCCAGGTGAGATTCAGTTCGCGATTCAGCGCTTCGTCTTTATTCCCTTCCGTCGTCTGACCGTTAATCTGCGTCAGACGCGCGCGTACGATGGGATAAAACTCCGCCGCCCGGGTCTGGTGTTCGGCAAGGAATGTCTTCACCGGCACCACCTGTTCGGGAGCAATATTAATCAGGAAGTAGTTCGGGCTTTCCGGCGGCAGCTGCTGTTGCCAACGCTCAAGCAGATCACCGCGCAGCACCAACAGCAGAGCCAGCAGCATAAACGACAGTGAAAACGCCGCCAGTTGGCTCAGCGTTGACCACGGCTGGCGCAACAGGCGATTCACCGCCAGGCGCAACGGTAACGCTTTCAGCGTTAAGCGCTTGAGCAACCACAGCAAGGCCCAGCCTACCAGCCCGCACAACAGCGCCAGTACCAGCGCCCCGACCAACACCGACCACAGCAGCGGGCTACCGCCCATCAGCCATGCCAGTCCGCCGACAACCACCGCGCAAACCACCGGAATATAGTGTTTTAGCGGCCAGACGTTAGCCACCACATCTTGCCGCAATACCCGCAGTGGCAGAGTCGCCAGCAGCAGCCGGTACGGCCGCCAGCCGACCAGCAGCGAAATCACCACCATCGCGCCGATAGCCCACAACCACGGCCAGCCGCTGGCGGGCGGCAGCGCGGCGGGCAGCACCGGTTTAAGCATCAGCAGCAGGGCTTTTTCCAGCAGCAGCCCCATCGCGCCCCCCGCCACCACGGCCAGCACCAGCAACATTAGCCACTGACCGACGATAAGTTTACGCAGCTGCGCCCGCCCGGCGCCCAGCGTCTTAAGGATGGCGACCAAATCGTAGCGGCTGCGGCAGTAATGGCCCATCGCTACCGCTACCGCGGCGACCGCCAGCAGCAACGTTAGTAACGCGGACAGCAGTAAAAATTGCTGCGAGCGCTCCAGCGATTTACCCAACGCGCTATCATCCTGCTCCAGGCCAATCCAGCGATGTTCCGCGCCAAGCTTCGGCAGCAGCCACCGCTCGTAAGCCGCCAGCTGCTGTGCGCTACCGGCGAATTTATAGCGCCAGGAGACGCGGCTGCCGGGCTGTACCGCGCCGGTTTTCGCCACGTCGGCGATATTCATCATTAGCCGCGGCGCCATCTGGAAGGGGTTGAATCCGGCGTCCGGCTCTTGAATGACCTCGCCAGCGATGCGCAAGGTGGCGTCGCCAACGTCAATGTTATCGCCGGTTTTCAGGTTCAGTAATGCCATCAGCCTTGGCGCCAGCAGGACGCTGCCGCGCTGCGGTTTTAATCCCGCCGGTGCGGTCTCCAGCGTGCCGTACAGCGGATAAGTATCATCAACCGCCTTCACATCCGCCAGCTGCGGGGTATCGCCAGCGAAAGTCATGGTGGCGAAGCTCAGCTGTTCGCCGACGGTTAACCCTAGCGTACGCGCCTGGGCGAGCCACTCGGCAGGCACTTCGCGTGAACTGCGCAGGGTGCGATCCCCGGCCATGAATTCGCGGCTTTGCTGGCTCAACCCTTTTTCCATACGGTCGCTGATTGAGCCCAGCGCCAGCACGCAGGCCACCGCCATGCTTAATGCCAACCAGACGATGAGCAGCGAAGGCGAGCGCCATTCGCGCCAGAACCAGCGGGCTATCATGCTTCCTCCTGCAGCTTGCCATCCACCAGGCGTAAGCGACGATCGCAGCGCGCCGCCAGTAGCGGATCGTGGGTCACCAGAATCAGCGTGGTGCCGTGTTCGCGGTTGAGCGAGAACAGCAGATCGGCGATTTTATCGCCGGTGTGACGGTCGAGATTGCCGGTCGGCTCATCGGCAAACAGCAGCGCCGGACGGCCGTTAAAGGCGCGGGCCAGCGCCACTCGCTGCTGCTCGCCGCCGGAAAGCTGCGCCGGCAAATGGTGCAGCCGTTTGCCAAGCCCTAGCTGTTCAAGCAGCGCGCGCGCATCGCCACGGCTCTGGCTATCGCTGGCGCCGCGCAGCAATGCCGGCAGCTCGACATTCTCAAGGGCGTTTAGCGTCGGAATCAACATAAACGATTGAAAGACAAAGCCTACGTGCTTTGCGCGTAGCCTCGCGCGCGCCTCTTCATCCATTTGATGCAGCGGCTGCCCCAGAAGAGACACTTCGCCGCTGCTGCCATCGTCGAGCCCGGCGAGAATCGCCAGCAGCGTGGATTTCCCGGAACCGGACTCGCCAATCAGGGCGATGGTTTGCGCCGGTTTGACAACAAGCTCAACTCCGGTAAGGATGGACAGCTGATGCTCTCCCTGACCGACGGATTTCTTAAGATGATGAACTTCAAGTATGTTTTCCGCTGGCATTTGCCTTTCCTGTTTATGGTTCTGTTTACCTGCCGCGCGATGGCGGCGGATACGCTGTTAGTGCTTGGCGATAGCCTGAGCGCTGGCTATCGGATGGCGGCGAATACTGCCTGGCCTGCTCTGCTCAATGATAAGTGGCAGGCCAAAACGACGGTGGTCAATGCCAGTATCAGCGGCGATACATCGCAGCAGGGCCTGGCGCGCCTGCCGGCGCTACTGAAGCAGCACCAACCGCGCTGGGTGCTGGTGGAACTGGGCGGCAACGACGGGCTGCGCGGTTTCCCGCCGCAGCAAACGGAGCAGACGCTACGCACCGTTATTCAGGATATCAAAGCGGCGAAGGCCCAACCGCTGCTGATGCAAATACGCCTGCCCGCCAACTATGGGCGCCGTTATAATGAAGCCTTTAGCGCGATTTATCCGCAGCTGGCCAAAGAGTTCGATATTCCTCTGCTGCCCTTTTTTATGGAGGAGGTTTATCTCAAGCCACAATGGATGCAGGACGACGGCATTCATCCTAATCGCGATGCGCAGCCGTTTATTGCCGACTGGATGGCAACCCGGTTGGCTCCCTTAGTTAATCATGACTCCTGAACGCCGGGAGTCATTCACAGGTAAAGTTATGCAAAAATCGGTTTTAGTTACAGGATGTTCCAGCGGAATTGGCCTCGAAAGCGCGCTTGATTTAAAGCGCCAGGGCTTCCGGGTACTGGCCGCCTGCCGTAAGGGGGATGATGTCGCCCGTATGCAGGAACTGGGTCTGACCGGTATTTTGTTGGATCTCGATGATCCGCAAAGCGTCGAAAATGCCGCCGCCGAGGTCATCGCGCTAACCGAGAACCGCCTGTACGGCCTGTTCAATAATGCTGGCTACGGCGTCTACGGCCCGCTCACCACCATCAGCCGTCAGCAGATGGAACAGCAGTTTTCTGCCAACTTTTTCGGCGCCCACCAGCTCACCATGCTGCTGCTGCCTGCCATGCAGCCTCACGGCGAGGGCCGCATCGTCATGACCTCTTCGGTGATGGGGCTGATTTCCAGCCCCGGCCGCGGCGCCTATGCCGCCAGTAAATACGCGCTGGAGGCGTGGTCCGATGCGCTGCGCATGGAACTCCGCCACAGTGGCATAAAAGTCAGCCTGATTGAGCCTGGACCAATCCGCACCCGCTTTACCAACAATGTTAACCAGACCGGCGACAAGACGGTAGAAAACCCCGGTATTGCCGCGCGCTTTACGCTCGGCCCGGAGGCGGTGGTGGAAAAAGTGCGTCACGCCTTCGTCAGCGACAAGCCGAAACTGCGCTATCCGGTGACGTTGGTCACCCACGCGGTAGGCTGGTTAAAACGCCTGCTACCTGCCCGTGCGATGGACAAAATTATCCAGGGCTGAGTTGAAGCGCTGAATGTCGCCCCCATCTAAAACAGAAATCGACTAACGAGATACGCTCATGTCCGAACAGAATATTGTCAATATTACCGAAGCTAATCTGCAGCAGACGCTGCAGCAATCCATGAACGCGCCGGTGCTGTTTTACTTCTGGTCCGCCCGCAGCCAGCACTGCGAACAACTGACGCCGGTGCTTGAGCGCCTGGCCGCCCAATACCACGGTCAGTTTACGCTGGCGAAAGTAGATTGCGACGCGGAGCAAATGCTGGCCTCGCAGTTTGGTCTGCGCGCGATCCCAACGGTGTATCTGTTCCAGAACGGCCAGCCGGTCGATGGTTTTGAAGGCCCGCAGCCAGAAGAGGCTATTCGCGCCCTGCTGGATAAAGTGCTGCCGCGCGAAGAAGAATTGAAAGCGCAAGAAGCGCTGGCGCTGATGCAGGAAGAAAAATACGCCGACGCGCTGCCGCTACTGAAAGACGCCTGGCAGTTGTCTAACCAGGATAGCCAGATTGGCCTGCTGCTGGCGGAAACGCTAATTGCCCTGCAGCGTTCCGATGAAGCTGAAAGCGTGCTGAAAACTGTGCCGCTGCAGGATCAGGACACCCGTTATCAGGGGCTGGTGGCGCAGATTGAACTGCTTAAACAAGCGGCTGATACCCCGGAAATCCAGCAACTGCAGCAGCAGGTCGAGCAGAACCCGGACGACGCGGCGCTGGCGTCTCAGTTGGCGTTGCAGCTGCACCAGGTCGGGCGCAACGAAGAAGCGCTGGCGCTGTTGTTCACGCATCTGCAAAAAGATTTAGGCGCCGGCGATGGCCAGGTGCGCAAAATGCTGCAGGAGATCCTCGCGGCGCTCGGCACCGGCGACGCCCTGGCGGCGAAATACCGCCGCCAGCTGTATTCATTGCTGTATTAATCAGAGGCGCTGACCCGGATAGCGCTACGCTTATCCGGGCTACAGATTACGCCGTGGTAGCCCGGAGAAGGCGCAACGCGCCGCCTCCGGGAATACTTACGGGCCCTTTTTCAACTGCGTCACAACCAATTGATGGCGGGCATTGAAGAACTTCCGGTAGGTCAGATAACCGGCGATAATCGTCGACAGACTGGCGGTCGATAGCAACATAAACGTGACCATAATCTGATACTTAATCGCCTTCACCGGATCTATCCCGGCGAAAATCAACCCCGACATCATGCCCGGTAAACTCACCAGCCCGACCGTTTTCGCCGAATCTACCGTGGGAATCAACGATGCGCGTATGCTATCGCGGATCAGCCGCGCGGAGGCCATCTTCGGCGTCGCGCCAAGACTTAGCTTCTCCTGAATCTGCTGCTGCTCGCTGTTAAAACGCTGGCCCATATTGTTGTAGCACAGCCCTACCGCCACCATGGCGTTACCGGCCACCATGCCGGCAATCGGAATAACCTGCATCGGCACAAAGGCGATCGACCCCGAGAAGACCAGCACCGCCAGGGTTAGTCCGGCGCCGGTGGTAATAGCGATAAACGATGAAACAAAAGCTTTATCGATATATTTACTGCGCTTCTTCGCATTCCACGCCGCGTTAAAGCAGATAAACAGCACCATCAATAGCGTCAACACCGCATGATTGACGTTAAAAATATATTTCAGCACGTAGCCGACGATAATCAATTGCACTATCGCCCGGCAAATACTCCAGATGATATCTTTTTCCAGCGCCAATTTTTCTCGATAGCTGACGACGATTGCCACCAGCACCAGCACCATCGAGAGCGCCAGCGATTCGTTAGTAATATTATGCCCGTTCATTTTTTACCTCCTGCATTTTCCCGCCGGCAGGCTGTAGCGTGATCACTTCATCAGCGTGGGCAATTTCGTTCTGATCGTGAGTGACCCACAGAATGGCCACCCCTTTTTCCGTCGCGTAGCGATGAATAATCTCGTTAACGTTGCGCTTATTACTTTCATCCAGCGCGCTGGTAATTTCATCAAGCAGCAGAACCTGCGGTAGAAACTGCAAATTACGAATGAGCGAGACCCGCTGTTTTTCACCGCCGGAAAGCTCATTAATGGATTTCTCCAGCGTATTATCCGCCAGCCCGAAGCGTTCGAGATCGGCAACCAGCGCTTTAGGATCCGGCTGTTTGTTGCGGATCTGCCATGGGAAGACCAGGTTGTCATAAACCGAATCGCCGAACAGCGCCGGGGTTTGCGCGCAATAAGAAACCTGCTGGCGATAGTTTTCCGGCGACAGCGTGGCGATATCTTTATCGTTGAAAAAAATCTCTCCGCTGGTCGGGCTCAGCAGCGAGGCGATAATTTTCAGCAGCGTACTTTTGCCGCATCCGGATGGCCCGGTAATCAACTTAAATTCCCCGGCCGCAATCCGGAGATCGATATTATTCAGGATGACCGCGTCGTCGGTTTTAAAACCGACGCCCTCGAGGCGCAAAATCGCGTTATTTTCCTTCATTATATGTCCAGTTTATTTCCTAAAACCCAAACAGTTTACTCCAGTTTTCTTTCACCGGAACAAGGAGAAAGTTATACTCTGTTTAAACATGCGCCATTTCGCTGCGGCGCCCATCAGGCAACAAGACAGGAGGTTTTTGATGCTGATTTTTATCCCCGTTCTTATTTTTGTCGCACTGGTCATTGTGGGGGCGGCAGTAAAAATCGTGCCGCAGGGATATCAATGGACCGTCGAACGCTTTGGCCGCTACACGCAGACGCTGCAGCCGGGTTTAAGTTTAGTGGTGCCGTTTATGGACCGCATCGGCCGTAAAGTGAACATGATGGAGCAGGTGCTGGATATCCCTTCGCAGGAAGTCATCTCTCGCGATAACGCCAACGTCACTATTGACGCCGTCTGCTTCATTCAGGTGATCGATGCGCCAAAAGCCGCCTATGAAGTCAGCAATCTTGAGCTGGCGATCGTCAATCTGACGATGACCAATATTCGTACCGTACTCGGCTCGATGGAGCTGGATGAAATGCTCTCCCAGCGCGATAGCATTAACACCCGCCTGCTGCATATCGTCGACGACGCCACCAATCCGTGGGGGGTGAAAATCACCCGCGTCGAAATCCGCGACGTTCGCCCGCCAGCGGAGCTTATCTCCTCAATGAACGCCCAGATGAAAGCCGAGCGAACCAAACGCGCCTATATCCTTGAGGCTGAAGGGGTGCGCCAGGCGGAAATTCTCAAAGCCGAAGGCGAAAAGCAGTCGCAGATCCTCAAAGCCGAAGGCGAACGTCAGTCTGCCTTCCTGCAGGCGGAAGCCCGCGAACGTTCCGCCGAAGCGGAAGCCCGCGCCACCCAGATGGTCTCATCGGCAATCGCTTCAGGCGATATTCAGGCGATTAACTACTTCGTGGCGCAGAAATATACCGACGCGCTGCAGCAGATTGGCGCCGCCAACAACAGCAAAGTGGTGTTGATGCCGCTGGATGCCAGCAGCCTGATGGGCTCGATAGCCGGGATCGGCGAACTGCTGAAAGAGAGTAGCGCCGAGCGGAAAAAATCATGATCGCCCTGATCCTCGCCCATCCGCATATTTTCTGGCTGACTCTCGGCGGGCTATTGCTGGCGGCGGAGATGCTCGGCAGCAACGGCTACCTGCTGTGGAGCGGCGTAGCTGGCGTCGTCACCGGCCTGCTAATATGGGCTATTCCACTCAGTTGGGAATGGCAAGGGACGCTGTTTGCCGTCCTTACCCTGCTGGCGGCGTGGCTGTGGTCAAAATGGCTGCGTAAACGCATGAGGCAGCAGCGCCCCGCCGACGCACAGCTTAACCAGCGCGGCCAGCAGCTGGTTGGCCGCCGTTTTACTCTCGACAGCGCGCTTGAAAACGGCCGCGGCCACGTCCGCGTCGGCGATAGCTCCTGGCCGGTGCTTGCCGATGAAGACCTCGCGGCGGGCAGCAAGGTGGAGGTGGTCGCCGTAGAAGGGATTACCTTGCGGGTAAGAGCCGCCGTCCGCTAAGCCTGCGCTTTGCGGTGACAACAGCCGGAGAGGTTATCAATTATCGGGCAATCCGCGCTCTCATCGCCGGGGCAGGCGTCCGCCAGCGCCAGCAAATGCGCACGCATGTTTTGCAACTCGCGGATATGGTTCTCAATATCCGCGACTTTCTCCAGCGTTCGTTTTTTCACATCGGCGCTGTGCCGCGACGGATCGTTGAATAACGTCACCAGCTCGCGGCACTCTTCCAGGTTAAATCCCACCTGCCGCGCCTGACGCAGCAGCGTCAGTTCATCAAGGTGCTTCTGAGTGTAGGTACGGTAGCCGTTATCGCTGCGCAGCGGCGCCGTCACCAGCCCTTTCTCTTCGTAAAAACGAATCGCTTTGCTGGTTAAACCGGTTTTTTTCGCCACATCGCTAATATTCATTTTTCCCCCTTGACCTTCCCCTTGCTGGAAGGTTTAACCTTCTTAATACTCGATGAAAGAGTGTGTTCGGTCAATCATTAACCGGAAATTATTCAGGAGTTTTTTATGTCTAACACTATCGACCTGACGCTTGATGGCCTCTCCTGCGGCCACTGCGTTAAACGCGTGAAAGAGAGCCTCGAACAACGTCCCGACGTTGAACAGGCTGATGTAACCGTTACCGAAGCCCACGTCACGGGTAGCGCCAGCGCTGAAGCCCTGATTGAGACCATCAAACAAGCCGGATACGGCGCGGAGCTCAGCCACCCAAAGGCTAAACCGCTGGCAGAATCATCAATCCCGTCGGAAGCACTGACAGCGGCCACTCCTGAGCTTCCGGCAGCCCATGACGAGGATGACAGTCAACAGCTGCTGATCAACGGCATGAGCTGCGCCAGCTGCGTTTCCCGGGTACAAAACGCGCTTGCCGCGGTGCCGGGAGTCTCACAGGCGCGGGTAAACCTGGCGGAACGCACGGCGCTGGTGATGGGCAGTGCGTCCGCCGCAGAATTAGTGCAGGCGGTGGAAAAAGCCGGCTACGGCGCGGAGGCGATCGAAGACGATCTGGAACGCCGCGAACGGCAGCAGGAAACCGCCATCGCCACCATGAAACGTTTTCGCTGGCAGGCGATTGTCGCCCTGCTGGTCGGCGTACCGGTTATGGTCTGGGGCATGATCGGCGATAACATGATGGTCAGCGACGACAATCGATCGCTGTGGCTGGTCATCGGCCTTGTCACCCTCGCGGTGATGGTCTTCGCCGGCGGTCACTTCTATCGCAGCGCCTGGAAAAGCCTGAAAAACGGTACTGCCACCATGGATACGCTTGTCGCCCTGGGAACGGGCGTCGCCTGGCTATATTCAATGAGCGTCAACCTGTGGCCGCAGTGGTTTCCGATGGAAGCGCGCCACCTGTATTACGAAGCCAGCGCGATGATTATCGGTCTGATTAACCTCGGCCATATGCTGGAGGCCCGCGCGCGCCAGCGTTCCTCGAAAGCGCTGGAAAAACTGCTCGACCTGACGCCGCCTTCGGCACGCGTTGTGACGCCTGAAGGGGAAAAAGATCTGCCGCTCGCCGAAGTCCAGGCCGGCATGACCCTGCGCCTGACCACTGGCGATCGCGTTCCGGTTGACGGCGTGATAAGCCAGGGCGAAGCCTGGTTTGATGAAGCGATGCTCACCGGCGAGCCGGTGCCGCAGCAAAAAGGCGATGGCGACGCCATTCATGCCGGTACCGTGGTGCAGGATGGCAGCGTACTGTTTACCGCCAGCGCCGTCGGCAGCCAGACCACGCTGGCGCGGATTATTCGTATGGTGCGCCAGGCGCAAAGTAGCAAACCGGAAATTGGCCAACTGGCAGATAAAATCTCGGCGGTATTTGTTCCGGCAGTGGTAGCCATTGCGCTGATTAGCGCCGCTATCTGGTACTTCTTCGGCCCGGCGCCGCAAATCGTCTATACCCTGGTCATTGCCACCACGGTACTGATTATCGCCTGTCCATGCGCATTGGGCCTGGCGACGCCGATGTCGATTATTTCCGGCGTCGGCCGGGCGGCAGAATACGGCGTGCTGGTGCGTGACGCCGATGCTCTGCAGCGCGCCAGCGAGCTCGATACCCTGGTGTTTGATAAAACCGGTACCCTGACCGAAGGCAAGCCGCAGGTGGTGGCCGTGAAAACCTTCGCCAGCTTTGATGAATCCACTGTCGTGCGGCTTGCCGCCGCGCTCGAGCAGGGTTCAAGCCATCCGCTGGCGCGGGCGATCCTCGATAAAGCCGCTGACAGCACTTTACCGGAGATAAGCGGCTTCCGTACCCTGCGCGGGCTCGGCGTCAGCGGTGAAGCGGAAGGCCATCAACTGCTGCTCGGCAACCAGGCGCTGCTTAACGAGCAGCATATCGCTACCGCTGAACTGGAAAGCGAGATGACGGCACAGGCCTCGCGCGGCGCCACGCCGGTGCTGCTGGCGATCGATGGTCAGGCCGCTGCGCTGTTCGCCATCCGCGACCCGTTACGGGAAGATAGCATCGACGCGCTGGCGCGCCTGCATCGTCAGGGCTACCGGCTGGTGATGCTGACCGGGGATAACCCTACTACCGCCAATGCCATCGCCAAAGAAGCGGGCATTGATGAAGTGATCGCCGGCGTGCTGCCGGACGGCAAAGCCGATGCCATTAAACGTCTGCAGAGCCAGGGGCACAAAGTGGCGATGGTCGGCGACGGTATTAACGACGCCCCGGCGCTGGCGCAGGCGGATGTCGGTATCGCCATGGGCGGTGGCAGTGATGTCGCTATTGAAACTGCGGCGATCACCCTGATGCGCCATAGCCTTAACGGCGTGGCCGATGCTTTAGCGATTTCGAAAGCGACGTTACGCAACATGAAACAGAACCTGCTGGGCGCGTTTGTTTATAACTCGCTGGGTATCCCGATTGCCGCCGGGATCCTCTGGCCGCTGACCGGTACCCTGCTGAACCCGGTGGTCGCCGGCGCGGCAATGGCGCTGTCGTCAATCACCGTGGTGAGTAACGCTAACCGCCTGCTGCGCTTTAAACCGAAAGATTAGCGTAATCACAGGAAAACGGGCGCTGAGGTTACTCAGCGCCCGTTTTCCTGGCGACAATAAAAACCCGCGGGAAAGATGACGGCCACCACCAGATGCGCTAGCATGAATGCCTCACACTTCGGAGCGCGTATGGGCCTGTTAAACCGAATAAAAATGCTGTGGCGAGCCGCCGTCGGCTCGTCTTATTCCTGGCCTGCAATGGATATCGTCCTGCCCGGCGAGCGCTATTTACATCTCGTCGGCAGCATCCATATGGGCACCCGCGACATGGCGCCGCCGCCGGCTAAGCTACTGAAAAAAATACGTCAGGCAGACGCCTTAATCGTCGAAGCGGACATCACCGGTAATGAAACGCCTTTCAGTAATCTCCCCTCTTATCCCCCGCTGGCTGAACGTCTGAGCGAAACGCAATTAGCAGAATTACGCTCGCGCGCTGGCGAGCTGGGTTTGTCGGTCGATCTTTTCGATAGCCAGCCGCTGTGGCAGGTGGCGATGGTGCTACAAGCCACTCAGGCGCAAAAACTGGGATTACGGCCCGATTACGGCATTGATTATCAGTTGCTGATGGCTGCCCGCGAGAGCAACATAAGGGTGATGGAGCTGGAAGGCGCCGATAGCCAAATCGCGCTCCTGCGCAATCTACCAGACGCTGGTAAGGCTCTGCTGGAAGATACGTTGACCCACTGGCGCACCAACGCCCGTTTACTGCAGGTGATGATCGGCTGGTGGCTGGAGCAACCGCCGTCGCGCGGCGCGGAAACACTGCCGACGACCTTCAGCCAGTCTTTATATGATGTACTGATGCATCAGCGCAACATAGCCTGGCGCGACACGCTGCTTGCTCTGCCGCCGGGGCGCTATGTGGTCGCCGTCGGCGCGCTGCATCTGTATGGCGAAGGGAACCTGCCGGATATGTTGACGTAAAAAAATGGCCAATATTGCTATTGGCCCGTCAAAGAGGAATTTCATCATTATTATTATCCCGGGATATACATCCCGGATCGTCTGATTGTCGCTCAAAGTGACCATCACTGCCAATACTATTGCGCAAGATGGTACTATTTTTTATACAACCCTCACGCGTATGCTGGTCATACGTTAGGTCGGTTGGTAAGAAGGATTACTATGACTCCCGCCGTTAAATTACTCGAAAAAAACAAAATTACCTTTCAGATCCACAGCTACGAACACGATCCTCAAGAGACCAATTTTGGCGATGAAGTGGTTCGCAAGCTGGGGCTCAATGCGGATCAGGTTTACAAGACGCTATTAGTGGCCGTTAACGGCGATATGAAACATCTGGCGGTCGCCGTCACCCCGGTTGCCGGACAGTTGGATTTGAAGAAAGTGGCCAAAGCGCTGGGCGCCAAGAAGGTAGATATGGCCGACCCAATGGTCGCACAGCGGATCACCGGATACCTGGTCGGCGGCATCAGCCCGCTGGGGCAGAAAAAGCGCCTGCCGACGGTGATTGATGCTCCGGCGCAGGAGTTTGCCACCATCTATATTTCCGGCGGCAAACGCGGGCTCGACATCGAACTGGCGGCAAGCGATCTGGCGAAGCTTCTGGACGCGAAGTTCGCCGATATCGCCCGCCGCGATTGAGAGACCGGATCCCGGATAGCGGCACACGCGCCTTATCCGGGATCCGTTAAGCGATAGCTTACTGCCAGCTGACCTCGCCCTTCGGCTCGTAAGCCGCCGCATCCAGCGGCGAGTTCTTCTCGATGTACTCTTTCAGCACCTCGGCATCGATAAAGCCGGTATTGACGTATCCCGGTTTATTATCGATGTGCGGGTAGCCGTCACCGCCGGTGGCGTTAAAGCTCAGCGTCGCCATACGGTAAGTTTTCGCCGGATCCACCGGTTCGCCTTTGATTTTCAGATCGTTAAGCTTGCCATCTTTGGCAACGAAACTGACGTTGGCGAACTGCGGATAAGCGCCGGAATCCGGCTTCATCTGCGCGACGGCAGTCAGGTACTCAGTCACCTCTTTACCGCTCATATCGACGTAAGTCAGCACGTTGCCGAACGGCTGCACTTTCATCACGTCTTTATAGGTAATATCACCCGCTTCGATAGAGTCGCGAATACCGCCGCCGCTCATCACCGCGAAATCAGCATTGCTGCGCGCCATCTGCGCCGCCAGCAGCAGACGCCCCATATTGGTTTGTACGAAGCGAACTTTGCTGCGATCGCCTTCAAGATGGCCGTTGACGCTGCCTATTTTCACCTGTAACTGCGCCTTGCCTTTATTCTGGAACGGCGTTAACAGCGAGAGCATCTGCGGGTTTTCAGCAATTTGCGGCGTATACAATACGCGCTCGCTCTGACCGTTATCCCAGGTGACTTTCTTCTTCAGGTTGACCGGGATCAGCTGATAGTGCACCAGCTTCATCTCCCCGTTGCGGAATTCAAAATCGGCGCGTCCGACATATTTACCCCACTCGTGAGCCTGCACGATCCAGATGCCATTCTGGCGATCCGGCGCGCACGGGGTTCCGGGGACATAATCGACCTGCTTTTTATTTTCCGAGGCCATGCAGACCGGATCCTGCGAATGGCCGCCGACGATCATCGCCAGCGATCCCGCAGGTAAACTCCGCGCCATTTCAACGTCGCCCGGCGCGTTAGAGCCGTGATTACCGTTGTCATAGTGGCCCATATGGGTGGTCGCCAGAATCACGTCCGGCTTTTCATTTTGCTGCAGTTCCTGAATCACCAGCTTGGCTTCTGCCGCCGGATTACGGAATTCGATATCGGTGAAATATTCCGGGTTGCCGATTTTCGCCGTATCGTCGGTCGTTAAGCCAATCACCGCAATTTTAAGCCCGCCGCGCTTAAACAGCGCCCAGGGTTTAAACAGGCGTTCGCCGGTGCTTTTCTGATAGATATTGGCCGACAGGAAAGGGAACTTCGACCACTTCTCCTGCTGGCGCAGCACGCTGAGCGGGTTATCAAACTCATGGTTGCCAACCGCCATGGCATCGTAGCCAATCAGGTTCATGCCGCGAAAATCAGGTTCTGCATCCTGTAAATCAGATTCCGGCACCCCGGTATTGATATCGCCGCCGGACAGCAGCAGGACGCTACCGCCTTCGGCCGCCACCTCTTTGCGGATACCGTCCACCAGCGTCTTCTGTGCCGCAAGGCCATATTCGCCATAGTCGTTGCGCCAGAAATGACCGTGGTGGTCGTTAGTGTGCAGGATGGTGATTTTATAGGTTTTGTCCTGCTCATAGGCCTGCGCTGACAGGCTGCCCAGCGATAAGGCGGCGAATAACGCCAGCGCTACGCCGCGTTTTAAATAATGCATGTTTCACTCCCTGACTTAATAACAAGTGCCGAAAGTATAGCGAGTCAGCCGCTTTGACAAATATGTTTTCAGAATTGCGACTTCCTTCAAACCTTAGGGACAGGTATGTTAGTCGGATAATAATTCAACCTGCATTCTCTACAACAAATAGAACTCGCTGAAGTGAACCTATGACAACCAACCAATCCGCTCAGTCCTTACCCGGTACCGGCGCGCCGCCGCAAAAAGCGCGCACCTCATTTGGCATCCTGGGGGCAATCAGCCTTTCCCATCTGCTAAACGACATGATCCAGTCGCTCATCCTGGCGATTTATCCGCTGCTGCAGGCGGAATTCTCGTTAACTTTCGTGCAGATCGGTATGATCACCCTCACCTTCCAACTGACGTCATCGCTATTCCAGCCGGTGATTGGTTACATCACCGATAAACGCTCGATGCCGTGGTCATTACCGGTGGGGATGTGTTTCACCCTCTGCGGCTTAATTCTGTTAGCGCTGGCCGGCAGCTTCGGCATGGTGCTGCTGGCCGCCGCGCTGGTCGGTACTGGCTCTTCGGTCTTCCATCCGGAGTCCTCACGCGTGGCGCGGATGGCTTCCGGCGGCCGTCACGGCCTGGCGCAATCACTGTTCCAGGTTGGCGGCAACTTCGGCAGCTCGCTGGGGCCGCTGCTGGCGGCGGTAATCATCGCCCCCTACGGCAAAGGCAACGTCGCCTGGTTCGTGCTGGCCGCGCTGCTGGCGATCGTCGTGCTGTCGCAAATCAGCCGCTGGTATGCCGCGCAACACAGAATGAATAAAGGCAAACCGAAGCCGGTTATCGTTAATCCGCTGCCGCGTAACAAGGTCATCCTGGCCGTCAGCATTCTGTTAATGCTGATTTTCTCCAAATACTTCTACATGGCGAGCATTAGCAGCTATTACACCTTTTATCTGATACACAAATTCGGATTATCGGTGCAAAATGCCCAACTTCACTTGTTCGCCTTCCTGTTTGCAGTGGCTGCAGGAACGGTGATTGGCGGGCCTGTTGGCGATAAGATAGGTCGTAAATATGTAATTTGGGGCTCTATCCTCGGCGTGGCGCCATTTACCCTTATTTTACCGTACGCATCGCTGGAATGGACCGGGATCCTGACGGTGATAATTGGTTTTATCCTCGCATCAGCCTTTTCCGCTATCCTGGTCTATGCCCAGGAGCTGTTGCCGGGGAGAATCGGTATGGTTTCCGGCCTGTTCTTCGGCTTCGCGTTTGGCATGGGCGGCCTTGGCGCCGCGGTGTTGGGGTTGTTAGCCGACCATACCAGCATCGATCTGGTTTATAAAATCTGTGCTTTCCTGCCGCTTCTCGGCATTCTGACGATATTCCTGCCTAATAACCATCAAAAAGCCTGAGTATCTGGCGGCCAAAGTGAAAGTTTGGCCGCCACAACCCCTTATCCCATCAGCATTACGCCGCCATGACCTGTCGCCATTTTCCTGTCTGTGCTTTTTGTTGCCGTAATTCCAATTTTTCGCAAATTTCAATAATTATTCATAAACAAAACGAGCAAAAGTGTCATAAACTATTAATCGGTTTTTTGCTTTAAGTAGCGAAAATGGATCGGCTCACCACACGCAAGGAGACGGAATGCATCACGCAACACCGCTAATCACCACCATTGTCGGCGGCCTTGTGCTCGCCTTTATCCTCGGCATGATTGCCAATAAGCTACGTATTTCACCACTGGTAGGATATTTATTAGCGGGCGTGCTGGCCGGTCCATTTACTCCTGGTTTTGTTGCGGATACCAAGCTTGCGCCTGAACTGGCCGAACTTGGCGTCATCTTGCTGATGTTTGGCGTCGGGCTGCACTTTTCGCTGAAAGATCTCATGGCGGTAAAGTCGATAGCCATTCCCGGAGCCATCGCCCAGATAGCCGTGGCGACGCTGCTCGGGATGGCGCTCTCTTCCCTGCTCGGCTGGTCGCTGATGACCGGCATCGTTTTTGGCCTGTGTCTTTCCACCGCCAGTACCGTGGTGCTGCTGCGCGCGCTGGAGGAACGGCAGCTTATTGATAGCCAGCGTGGGCAAATCGCCATCGGCTGGCTGATCGTTGAAGATTTAGTGATGGTACTGACGCTGGTGCTGCTGCCCGCTATCGCCGGAATGGTCGAAAAAGGCGATGTTGGGCTGGCGTCGCTGGCGCTCGACATGGGCATTACCATCGGTAAAGTCGTCGCCTTTATCGCCATTATGATGCTGGTGGGCCGCCGTCTGGTGCCGTGGATCATGTCGCGCAGCGCGGCAACCGGCTCACGCGAGCTGTTTACCCTGTCGGTACTGGCGCTGGCGCTCGGCATCGCCTTCGGCGCCGTTGAGCTGTTCGACGTCTCCTTCGCCCTCGGCGCATTCTTCGCCGGGATGGTGCTTAACGAATCCGAACTCAGCCACCGCGCCGCTCACGATACGCTGCCGCTGCGCGACGCCTTCGCGGTGCTGTTCTTTGTCTCCGTCGGGATGCTATTTGACCCGATGATCCTGGTCGAACAGCCGCTGGCGGTGCTGGCGACGCTGGCGATTATCATCTTTGGTAAATCCGCCGCCGCTTTCTTCCTGGTACGTATGTTCGGTCACTCGCCGCGTACCGCCCTGACCATCGCCGCCAGCCTGGCGCAAATCGGGGAGTTCGCTTTTATTCTTGCCGGTCTCGGCATGGCGCTGGATCTGCTGCCGCAGGCCGGGCAGAACCTGGTGCTGGCTGGTGCGATAATTTCGATTATGCTTAACCCGGTGCTGTTTACCCTGCTGGAAAAATATCTCGATAAAACCGAAACTCTCGACGAACAGACACTGGAAGAGGTGCTGGAAGACGAAAAACAGGTGCCGGTGGATATCTGCAACCATGCGCTGCTGGTCGGCTTTGGCCGCGTCGGCAGCCTGCTTGGCGAGAAACTGATGGCCCAGGGGATCCCGCTGGTGGTGATTGAAACCTCCCGCACCCGCGTGGATGAGCTGCGTGAGCGCGGCATCAGCGCCGTGTTGGGCAATGCGGCCAACGAAGAGATCATGAATCTGGCGCATCTCGACTGCGCCCGCTGGCTGCTACTGACCATCCCTAACGGCTATGAAGCCGGTGAAATTGTCGCCTCAGCGCGGGAAAAATGCCCGAACATTGAGATTATCGCCCGCGCCCATTACGACGATGAGGTCGATTATATTACCGAACGCGGAGCCAATCAGGTGGTGATGGGGGAACGCGAAATCGCGCGGGCAATGTTACGTCTGCTGGAAACGCCGCCGGCTGGCGAGATTGTTACCGGTTGATCCGACGCCCCGCTCGCGGGGCGTACGCTTATCCACGGGATTAACGGTCCCAGTAGGCCTCTTCCAGACTATCTTCCCGCTCCGGCAGGCCGCGGGTTAAACGCGGCGAATGCTGATTCAGCACCTGATAGCTGACGCGGTTGGCGTATTTGCACACCTGCGCCAGCGATGAGTAGGTCAGCCATTTGCATTTATGTTTGCTGGAATTCGGCACGTTATTACGATGGTAGTTATTGGCGGTGATATCATGCAACAACGCCGCCAGCGCGCCGTCGCCTGCGCCGTTGGTGTTCATGATCTTCTCCGGGCCGCCCATATAAGGCGCGATGTGCGAATAGATACGCAGCGGATTAACGCAATCCTGATGGCGCATCGCGCGGCTGAATTCATACTGGTTGAACTCGGCAATCGCCCCCGGCAGGAGCGGATGTTGCGTTTTACGCTTCGCTTCCTCTTCGGTGAAGCTCGCCATATAGAGACCCGCCGGTCCTGCGGTGCACAGCACCAGGTCGACCCAGTCTAGCGCTTTATCCGCCGCGGTGAGCGGATCGGCGATACCGGTCAGCGCTTCCGCTTCTTCTTCATTCATCGCCAGAATCGAAACGTGTTCCTTGAGGAACTGCTGCCACCATTGCGGGTTGTCAGCAATCACGTATTTCGTTCCCAGCGTCAGCACCACCGGCACATCATGCTTTTTGGCATACTCAATGGCTTTCATCGTCGCGTCCGGCATCGGCTCGCCCGGCTTACAGCGCACGAGGTAGGAGGTCAGCACCAGCGCGGAAGCGCCGGCAATCACCTCTTCCGGAATGCTTTCCGGACGCAGCTTGTTCATGTGGCCAGGACTGATGGCAAAGGTACGTTCGCCGCTATCGCTAATCAGCGTAAAACAGCGGCCAATGGCGCCATCAACGCCCTGCAGGTAGTTCAGGTCAGTACGGCTGGAGGTATTGCACAAGTAGCGATAAGCGTAGCCGCCGATCTCAATGTTGCTGCACATCACGCCGAGCAGCACCGAGCGGTCGTCCGCCAGCACCGAATAATTGTGCATGGTATTGCCAATGGTGCCGCCGGCAAATTGATGTGTGATCAGGCCGTCGCGTACCAGTTCCTGATACAACGCTTCGGCGACATCATCTTCAATTACCAGCGAATGACCGGCGCTCAGGCCGTAGCGTACGATAAACGCCTCATCCACTTTCGCTTCGATATCCACCAGCGTCTGGTCGATGCCAACCACCCAGGAGACGTTGGACTCATTTTCTGGCTGAATTTGTTGCAGCAGCGGATCGCGAGCGCTAACGGGGAAATAGTGTTTAGATTTGCGTTTACCGGGAAATTTCATAGTGGCGATTTAATGACAGGGAACAAGCGGGGAATAGTAGCATATTCCCCGCCACGCGCGCGATCAGCGATACGACGCGGTCAGGTTCACCATCATCTCAATATGTGCAGGATCGGCATTAAGCGCCGGAATATACTCATATTGCTTACCGCCGGCCTCAAGGAAAATTTCCCGGTTCTGCACCGCGATTTCTTCCAGCGTTTCCAGACAGTCGGCGGAGAAGCCCGGACAGATAACCTGTACGTGCTGTGTGCCCTTCTCGCCAAGCATTTTTAGCGTTTCGTCGGTATATGGCGTCAACCAGGGTTCACGGCCAAAGCGCGACTGGAAGGTCATCATCACCCGCTCCGGCGGCAGCCCGAGCACTGAAACCAGCTCGCGAGTCGTTACCCGGCAGCGCTGCGGGTAATCATCGCCCTCATGGGCGTAGCGTTGCGGAATACCGTGATAGGAGAGCAGCAGCACATCCGGTTCGCCGTGAACGGCGAACGAAGCGCGTACGCTGGCCGCCAGCGCGTGGATATAGTCAGCGTCGTCGGCATAGTCGCGGATAAACGAAACGCCCGGAATGGCGCGCTTTTTCGCGAGGATCCGCGCCAGTTCATCCCATACCGCCGCCACGGTAGAACACGAATATTGCGGATACAGCGGCAATACCACGATATGGTCAACGTCCTGGGCCAATAGCTCATCGACCGCGCTTGCCAGCGACGGCGAGCCATAGCTCATCCCCAACGCTACTGGAACATCGGGTAGCCTGGCCGCCAGCGCCTGCTGCTGTTGCCGGCTATACACCATCAACGGCGAGCCTTCCGCCATCCACACAGACTGATAGAGCTTCGCCACGCGGGGAGCGCGAATCGGCAGTATGATGCCGCGCAGTAGCGGCCACCACAGCAGACGAGGCGTATCCACTACCCGTTTGTCGCTAAGAAATTGTCGCAGATAGCGCTTTACCGCATCGGGCGTGGGCGCATCGGGAGTGCCTAAATTGGCTAGCAAAATACCTGTTTTCGTCTGATGCATTACCGCCTCTTAACCATTTGAATCGCTGACAATTGTAGCGTAAATGGCGTTAAACGGAACCAATCATAGCAAAAGGTAGAAATGAGAGGTGTTCTCATCCTGCCGCAGCAGGATGAGAAAGGGCTTAATTAGCCGAGGATTTTTTCCAGATCGGCGCGCACGTCAGCCACCGCTTTGGTGCCGTCGACTTTCGCGTATTGAGTGTTACCCGCCTGCGCTTCTTTCTGATAGTAGCCGATCAGCGGCGCAGTCATCTGATGGTATTCCACCAGACGCTTACGTACGGTCTCTTCCTGATCGTCTTTACGGGTGGTCAGCTCTTCGCCGGTCACGTCGTCTTTACCTTCCACCTTCGGCGGATTGAATTTGATGTGATAGACGCGGCCGGAAGCGGCGTGTACGCGGCGGCCCACGATACGATCGACGATTAGCTCGTCCGGTACCGCGAACTCCAGCACGTAGTCAACGGCGATGCCGGCTTCTTTCATGGCGTCAGCCTGCGGGATAGTGCGCGGGAAGCCGTCCAGCAGGAAACCGTTACGGCAATCTTCCTGGGCGATACGCTCTTTCACCAACGCGATGACCAGCTCATCGGTCACCAGTTTGCCGGCGTCCATAATGTCTTTCGCTTGTTTACCGAGCTCGGAGCCGGATTTTACCGCGGCGCGCAGCATGTCGCCGGTGGAGATTTGCGGAATACCGTATTTCTCCATGATGAACTGAGCCTGAGTTCCTTTACCCGCGCCCGGAGCGCCAAGCAGAATAATACGCATTACGAAAATCCCCTCAAATGTCGTTTCAATTTTTCAAAAAACGCTAAACCATACCACCAGAACGGCCATGGCTCAAGGAAGGCGGTGCGGCTGAAACGGTTAATGGTCAGATATTTTATGCAATCTAATGTGAAATGCCCCGTATGAGCAAATCACTCAGACGGGGCATTTATTCCGTTCCCGGCGTCGCGTCGCTCGGCCGGGCTACTCATTCAGGTTCGCGTCAGGATGCCAGCAGCTGATTCATACGGCGGATGAACTGGTTAGGGTCCTCCAGCGTACCGCGTTCCGCCAGCAGCGCCTGATCCAGCAGCAGTTCGACCCACTCGCCAAACTGCGCGTCGTCCTGGGTATCGGCAGCGCGTTTCACCAGCGGATGCGCCGGGTTCAGCTCGAAGATGTATTTCACTTCCGGCGCCGCCTGACCGGCAGCGGCGAACAGCTTCGCCATCTGGGTGCTCATTTCGTCGGCATCGGTGGTGACAATCGCCGGAGTGTCGGTCAGACGATGCGTCAGACGCACCTCTTTCACGCGCTCACCCAGCAGGCCCTTAACACGCTCAACGAACGGCTCCAGCGCTTTTTCGGCTTCTTTGGTGGATTCGTCAACTTCGTCCGCCAGCTTCTCCAGCGACTCGTCGGCTTTGGCAACCGACTGGAACGCCTTGCCGTCGAACTCGGTCAGGTAGCTCATCATCCACTCGTCAATGCGATCGGACAGCAGCAGAACTTCGATACCTTTTTTACGCAGCAGCTCGAGGTGCGGGCTGCTCTTCGCCGCCGCATAGCTGTCGGCAGTGATGTAATAAATCTTCTCCTGCCCTTCTTTCATGCGCGAAACGTACTCTTCCAGCGACACGGTCTGCGCGGAAGAATCGGTATGAGTAGTGGCGAAGCGCAGCAGTTTAGCAATCGCTTGCTGGTTGGAGGCATCTTCCGCCGGGCCTTCTTTCAGCACCAGGCCAAACTGTTTCCAGAAGGTCTGATATTTTTCGGCGTCGTCTTTCGCCAGCTTTTCCAGCATCTGCAGCACGCGTTTGGTCAGCGCGGTGCGCAGATTACGGGTGACGTTGCTATCCTGCAGGATTTCACGCGACACGTTCAGCGGCAGATCGTTGGAATCTATCAGGCCGCGCACGAAACGCAGGTAGTTCGGCATAAACTGCTCGGCGTCATCCATGATGAAGACGCGCTGCACATACAGCTTCAGGCCGTGTTTATGATCGCGGTTCCACATATCCCACGGCGCCTGCGACGGAATATACAGCAGGCTGGTGTACTCCTGCTTACCTTCGACGCGGTTGTGGCTCCAGGTCAGCGGATCGCTGAAATCATGGGCAATATGCTTATAGAACTCTTTGTATTCGTCGTCGCTGACTTCAGATTTGCTGCGGGTCCACAGCGCCTGCGCCTTGTTGATTTTTTCCCACGAAATAACGGTTTCGCCGTCCACTTCTTCGCGTTTTTCAATCTCAACCGGCAGCGCGATATGGTCAGAATATTTGCTGATGATCGAACGCACTCGCCAGTCGTTGAGGAAGTCGTCTTCGCCTTCACGCAGATGCAACGTGATTTCGGTTCCGCGATCGGCCTTAGTGATATCGGCAACAGTATATTCGCCTTCGCCAGCGGACTCCCAAAACACGCCGTTTTCCGGCTTGTCGCCCGCGGCGCGGGTGCGCACGGTGACTTTGTCGGCAACGATAAAGGCTGAATAGAAGCCGACGCCGAACTGGCCGATCAGCTGGCTATCTTTCGCCTGATCGGAACCCATAGATTCGAGGAACGCTTTGGTGCCGGATTTGGCGATGGTGCCGAGATGGTCAATGACCTCGTCGCGGTTCATCCCGATGCCGTTATCAGCGATGGTCAGCGTGCGGTTGTCTTTATCAAACGATACGCGTACGCGCAGCTCGCCGTCGCCTTCATACAGATCCGGCTGGGACAGCGCGCGGAAACGCAGCTTATCCGCCGCATCCGAGGCGTTGGAGATGAGCTCGCGCAGGAAGATTTCTTTGTTGGAATAAAGAGAATGGATCATCAGGTGCAGAAGCTGTTTCACTTCTGACTGGAAACCACGGGTTTCTTGTCCTTTCATGTAAGTCGACCTCAACAATGCCATTTATTATTAATGGAAATAACGTGTTGGGGAGGAGATGGGGATAGGTGCGGGAAATTTCAAGCGGAGGCAGCGAACGCCGCCTCCATTTGTTCAGAAAATAATCTTGTGGCGCCCGGCCAGTGAGTGCGACAACGTGGTGCCGTCGACCATTTCCAGCTCGCCGCCAACCGGTACGCCGTGGGCGATGCGGCTGGCGTCAACGCCATACTGCGCGCAGAGCTCAGCGATGTAGTTGGCCGTCGCCTCGCCTTCAACCGTTGGGTTGGTTGCGAGGATCAACTCGCTGATTGACTCGGCTTCGAGGCGCTGCTCGAGGCGGTCAAGCCCGATGTCATCCGGCCCGATACCGTCAAGCGGCGACAGGTGGCCCATCAGCACGAAGTAGCGGCCGGAATACTGCCCGGTCTGCTCAATGGCGTAGATGTCCGCTGGACTCTCCACCACGCAGATCTGACCGTTTTCCTGGCGACGCGGGTTGCTGCAAATATTGCACACCTCCTGCTCGGTGAAGGTGCGGCAATCGGCGCAGTGGCCGATTTCCGACATCGCGCGCGTTAGCGCCTGCGCCAGACGCATACCGCCGCTGCGATCGCGCTGCAGCAGCGTAAACGCCATGCGCTGCGCCGACTTCGGGCCAACGCCCGGCAGACAGCGCAGCGCTTCCATAAGCTGAGTTAACAGCGGGCTGGTTTGCATCAGAACGGCATCTTGAAGCCTGGCGGCAGTTGCATGCCGGCAGAAACGGAGGCCATTTTCTCTTTCTGGGTCTCTTCAATACGGCGCGCTGCGTCATTGAATGCGGCAGCCACCAGATCTTCCAGCATCTCTTTGTCGTCTTCCAGCAGGCTTGGGTCGATTTCCACGCGGCGGCAGTTATGCGCGCCGTTGATGGTTACCTTTACCAGACCCGCGCCGGACTCACCGGTCACTTCCAGCTGCGCGATCTCTTCCTGCATTTTCTGCATTTTGTCTTGCATCTGCTGGGCCTGTTTCATCAGGTTACCCAGGCCGCCTTTTCCACCAAACATAGGCTTCTCTCTCAGTAAGTCATCGTTAAGGTACTGAACGCCAGTCAGACTGGCGCTCAAATGGGGCGGATACTCTCTTCATCCAGATCGGCGTCGAAGAATCGTCGCAGGGTCTGGATGTTGTTATCCGCAATAATCGCGTCGCGCGCCTGCGCGAGCTTCTCTTCATAAATTGCCTGTCGCCACTCCAGCGGCGTGCGCATCGCCGAATTATCATCTTCAACGATAGTCAATTCAACCGGCGCACCGTACAACACGCCCAGCGCTTCAGCAAGTTTCTGCTGTGCGCCGGTGGAGTTGAGATGCCGCTGACTCGGGCGTAAATGCAGACATATGCGATTGCCGTCCTGCTCTTTCCACGCGTTCAGCGCCACCTGTTCAACCAGTTTCGGTACCGCCAACTGGCTCACTTCCGCCGCCCAGCTATCGCGCTCGACCGCTTCCACGGCTAGTTTCGCCGCCAGCTCCGGCGTTTTTTCATGCTCCAGCGCTTTTTTCAGCGCTTTCGGCGTGGCGACCTCGACCTGGGTTTCTTCAATCGGGGCCGTCGATTTCCAGCGATAGGCTTCTTTCTTCGCCGGGGCCTGCTCAAGCGCGGCCGCAGCCGGACGAGCCTGTACGCGCTCGGTAATCGAACTCAGTCGTTCCAGCGCAGCGTTATTCACCGGCCGCGCGCGGGATGCGGCTGCCGGTTCACTCTTTTTTGGGGTGGTTGCTCCCGGGGTTCGCTGCAGCCGACTGCGCGCCGCCAGCACCTGGCTGGTGCTTTGCGGCAGATTCTGCGGCGGCGGAGCCGATGCGACCGGCGGCGCTGTTTGCTGCTGCGGCGCAGGCGCAGCGGTCTGCATGGGCTTCGCTTCCGGCTCCGGCAGCGGCTGACGCGGATGGAAAGCCAGCGCGCGCAGCAGCGTCATTTCAACCCCCATACGCCGGTCTGGCGCATAAGGCAGTTCTTTGCGGCCAATCAGCAGCGTCTGATAGTAAAGCTGCACGTCGGCCGGCGGCACGGTACGCGCTAGCTCGCGCATTCGTAGCTCGACGGCGGCCATATCCGCCCCCAGCGCCGATGGCGAGAGCTGAACCATCGCGATACGGTGCAGCAGACTTTGCATTTCCACCAGCAGCGCTTCCCATTCAACGCCGCGCGAGGCGGCGTCGCTGACGCCCGCCATCACGCGCTCGCCGTCGGCGGCCACCAGCGCTTCTATCAAGGATAGCGCCTGATCGTCGTCGAGGGTGCCGAGCATTTCGCTGACGGACTGCGCGGTTAAGCGGCCATCGCCGCTGGCGATTGCCTGATCGGTCAGGCTTAACGCATCGCGCAGGCTGCCATCCGCGGCGCGCGACAGCAGTTGCAGCGCGCGCGGCTCAAACGCGATCTGCTCTTCGCCAAGGATGTGTTCAAGCTGATGGCGGATCTGTTCGACATCCAGCGCCTTGAGGTGGAACTGCAGGCAGCGGGACAAAATCGTCACCGGCAGCTTTTGCGGATCGGTGGTCGCCAGCAGGAATTTGACGTGCGCGGGCGGCTCCTCCAGCGTTTTCAATAACGCGTTGAAGCTGTGACGCGACAGCATATGCACTTCATCGATCAGGTAGACCTTGAAGCGGCCGCGGGCCGGCGCGTACTGGACGTTGTCCAGCAGATCGCGGGTATCTTCCACTTTGGTGCGCGAGGCGGCATCGATCTCGATCAGATCGACAAAGCGGCCTTGTTCTATTTCGCGACAGTTATCGCAGACGCCGCACGGCGTCGCGGTAATACCGCTTTCGCAGTTTAACCCCTTCGCCAACAGCCGGGCGATGGAGGTTTTCCCTACTCCGCGGGTACCGGAAAAGAGATATGCGTGATGGATGCGCCCTAACGATAAGCCGTTCGCCAGTGCGGTCAGCACATGTTCCTGGCCGACGACGTCAGCAAAGGTTTGTGGGCGCCATTTACGGGCTAAGACCTGATAACTCATGGGCTGGCTCTGAAACGCTGGAAGGTGAATTCACGAGGGGGTAATGCTATCACAGCCCCGCCGGATCGGCGAGGCTATGTGTCGGGATTTGCTTAGTGGCCCGGGAAAGGCACCAGGCTAAAGCAATTGATGCCCAGTTTTTCCAGGCGCTGTTCACCGCCCAGATCGAACAGATTGATAATAAAAGCGGCATCGTGAACTTCGCCGCCCAGGCGACGAATCAGCTTCACGGTGGCGTCAATGGTGCCGCCGGTCGCCAGCAGGTCGTCAACGACCAGCACTTTATCGCCTTCTTTAATGGCATCAACGTGGATTTCCAGCTGATCGGTGCCATATTCAAGCTCATAGCTTTCGGCGATGGTTTCGCGCGGCAACTTGCGCGGCTTACGAACCGGAACAAAGCCAACGCCCAGCGCCAACGCAACCGGGGCGCCGAACAGAAAACCACGCGCTTCGGTCCCCACCACTTTGGTGATGCCGGCGTCTTTATAACGCTCGGTCAGCAGTTCAATGCTAAGCGCATAGGCTTTAGGGTCTTCCAGCAAGCTGGTGACATCGCGGAAAAGGATGCCCGGTTTCGGATAATCCTGGACGCTTTGGATGCTGTTCTTCAGATATTCAAGCTGCTGTGCAGTTGCGGTCATAAGTTTATGCCTGATTGAAACGGTGTTACCCACGGGCGTGCAAAATGGGCCAAAGAAACATTTGTTTAACCTTTGACCAGGCTTACCCGCGCTCGAAAACGCCAGAATTTACTGGCTGTCGCCAACAATTGCAACAGGCATTATTGCGCATCAGTGCTTTTGTTGCTTTGCGTCAACCACCGGAATGCGCCACATAAATATCAACAGGCAGACGAGAATCGCCAGCAGCAGGATGCGCACCCACATAAGCTTAACCAGCCACAGAGAAATGGCAAAGGTCAGTAAAATCATGATAATGGCTCGCGGCTTGGCCCCCGGCGGCATCGCCCGGTACTGCTGCCAGTGGCGAAGATAGCCGCCAAACCACGAGCGATACAGTAGCCAGTGGTGAAAGCGCGGCGACGAGCGGGCAAAACACCATGCGGCGAGCAGGATAAATGGCGTTGTCGGTAACAGCGGTAAGAAGACGCCCAGCGTCCCCAGCACTACCGCCAGCCAGCCAATGATGATTAAAATAATACGTGGCATAATGCGAATCGTTATCAAGCAGATGTCGCTACTGTAGCACAGTTGCTGAGTAGGGAATGGAGGAGTTATTTGAAAACAACCCGGCTTTTACAAACGCTGAAAAATCAGCTGGCTGAACTGGCGCTTCAGGTGGCGCCGCTGTCCAGCCACGCTACGTTGAGCCCGCGTTTCGACCGCCAGCTGTTCCGTACCCGCGACACCCAGATGCAGGCGTATCTCGACGAAGCACAGCATAATCTCGCCGAGCTCCAGCATGCCGTTGAGCATCAGCATCTGCCCCAGGTCGCCTGGCTCGCCGAGCGGCTGGTGGCGCAGATTGCCGCCATTAGTCGTGAGACGGCGACCTGGTCGTTACGCCAATGGGACAGCGCCTCGCCGACGCTAAACCGCTGGCAACGCCGCCGCCTGCAGCACCAGGAGTATGAGCGCCGCCTGCTGGCAATGCGCAACGATCGCCAACGTCAGCTGGCGTCGGCAACTACCCTTGCCGAACAGCAACGGCTAACGAAAGAGGTCGAGGCCTATGCCGGGCGCCTGGCCCGCTGTCGCGATGCGCTGGAAAATATTGAAAACGTACTGGCGCGTTTAACGCGCTAACAGGAGAGGACTATGTCGCTGGAAAATGCACCGGACGAGGTCAAACTGGCCGTCGATTTAATCATGTTGCTGGAGGAAAACCGGGTCAGCGCAAAAACGGTGCTGGGAGCGTTGGATATTATTAAGCGTGACTATGAAAACAAACTGAAAAACGCCCAACCTGACGCGCCCTGGTCAGAAGAATAAAACGATTCGGGGCGGCATATGCCGCCCCGATTAGCGATTATGCGATGCCTGGCGCCGTATCATCCCCTTTATTATCGCGCTTCACTTCCGTCACTTCATCTCCCTTCTCGTTACGCAGATGAACTTCCAGCTGGTTGAAGGCAATATCGATATTGTTTTCACGGCACAGGCGATCGATAGAACGGTTAAGCTCATCCACCGCGTAGCTGCGATCGCGCAGTTCACGCACATAGAGGCGCAGTTCATGATCCAGCGTGCTGGCGCCGAAGGTGGTAAAGAAGACCGACGGCGCCGGTTCCTGCATCACTTTCGGATGTTCATGCGCCGCCTGCAGCAGCACCTCTTTCACTTTATCGAGATCGGATCCGTAGGCCACGCCCAGGCGGATCACCACGCGGGTGATGGTATCGGAGAGCGACCAGTTGATCAGCCGTTCAGTCACGAAGGCCTTGTTTGGAATAATCACCTCTTTGCGATCGAAATCGGTAATGGTCGTCGCGCGGATACGGATCTTACTGACGGTGCCTGAGAAGGTACCGATAGTGACCGTATCGCCGATACGCACCGGGCGTTCGAAGAGAATGATCAGGCCGGAGACGAAGTTACCGAAAATCTCCTGTAAGCCGAAACCTAAACCAACCGACAGCGCCGCGGCCAGCCACTGCAGTTTATCCCACGACACGCCTAAGGAGCCGAAGACCGTCATCGCGCCGATGGCGATAATCGCGTAGTTGAGGATCGTCGTGATGGCATAGGAAGCGCCCTGGCGCATATTAAGACGCGACAGCACCAGCACTTCCAGCAGGCCCGGCAAGTTGCGGATCAGCGCCCAGGCGACCATCGAGGCGACAATCGCAAACAGCAGGCTACCCATCGTCACGCTTTTCACCACGCTGGCGCCGGCTTCGGTGCCGTTGTAGTGCCAGAGCGTAATGCTGTCGAGATAGGCGAACACGGTTATCAGATCGGACCAAATCGCCCAGAACAGCACCGCGAACAACGCCACCATCACCAGCATGGTGATGCGCAGCGTTTGTTGGTTAACCTGTTCGAGCGCGATCGTCGGCTCTTCCTGCGGTTCGGCGCCTTCCGCCCCTTCTTTCACCAGATGCTGGCGACGCGCCAGCGCCCGGCGCCAGGCAATACGTCGCGCCGCCACACTCAGGCCGCGGAGAACGGTCTGGTATAGCAGATTCCACATCATCACCAGATAGACGGTCTCAATCCAGCGGCCAGCCAGACGCAGCGTGGTATAGAAGTAACCGGTCGCCGTGAGGACCATCAGCGCGACGGGCACAATCGACAGCACGGTCACCGTCAGCAGGCGCAGGCTGTGCGACTCTTTGTCACGCCAGCTTTCGCGGCACATCGGCCACACCAGCACCGCAATGAGCAGCAGGTTGACGAAGATAACAAACTGCCCCAGCACGTCGTCCATCAAATTAAGCGGAGAGAGCTCAGAAACAACCGACCAGAAATTCAGCGGCAGCAGCGCCAGGCTGACGCGGACGATCTGCCGCCGCCAGTGGCTGGTGAGCTGTGCGGGCATATTGAAATGCTTCACCGCCACGCCGTCTTTTTCCAGCACCTTCCAGCACAGGCCGAACACCAGCCAGAACATCGCTAGTTTTTTACTGTAGGCCCATAGCAGGTTGCTGACATTCAGCTGCATCGTCAGCAGGATAAGCCCGGCGGCGAGGATGAGCAGCACCACCGGCAGCGCTCTGATTAAATCTATCAGGATCGCTTTTGGCGTGTTTAGCTGAGTATCATTGCGTAACTGGCCTACCTGGGAGGCCAGCTTAGCCTGGTAATCACGCAGCCACTGCAAGCGCCAGCGGATCAGCCCGGCAATCAACAGCAGCGGCAGCCCGGCGAGGAACGCGATAAATACCGCCGGCCAGGCTTTCTCCCAGTTGACGGTGATTTTCATCGATTTGAACTGGGCTTTCAGCGCTTCCGGGAAGGATTTGATCCACTCCCAATCCATCGGCTTATTGCTGTTCACCCAGAAAATCTGCTGGGTCAGGATCGATTTCAGATTGCTGGAGACGCTCATCAACTGCTGCTGGTTAATCTGCAGGTTGATGGCCATCATCAGCTGGTTCCCCAGCTGTTTGTTAAACTGGTCGAGCAATTCTCGGCGCATGTCCACGACTTCCAACAGGGCGTCGTGAACTTCCGGCGTGACTTCGCTGCTATGGCCCTCTTCCAGCTTTGCCACAAAGGCATCGCTCTGGAATAACGCATCGCGCTGCTGGTTAACTTCAAACTGCTCCAGGCGCAGATCGGCAATGCGGTTGGTCATATCCTGCAGCTCATCCGCTGATGGCAATGTTTGCTGCTGCTGATAGAGGATACGCGACAGCAGCAGGCTGCCTTTCAATACCGAAATCTGCTCTTTGATATCGCGTTCGGATTGCAGCGCGCGGTCGAGCCAGTTTTTCACTCTGATATTGCGCTGCACCAGTTGGTTGCCGTTTTCCGTCGCCTGAATCAGCTTTTCGCTAAGCTGATGGTTAACTTCAAGCTCCTGCTTGACCAACGGGTTATTTTGGATCCGCGAGGTCTCCTCCGGCGAGACCGCTTCCTGAGCGGTTTTCTCGGTGAGGGTCAGCCGCTTGCTGTTCACCGCTTCCTGCAACAGTTGCAGCTGATGTTCCAGCCGGTTGCTGTGGGCGGTCACGTAATCGCGCTGTTTCTGCAGCGTATCCTGCAGCACAGTATTGCCTTCCAGGCTCTTACGCTGCTGTTCGATCTCCGCATTCAGCAAGGCCTGCTGCGCCAGCAGCAACCCCTGCTGCGTCGGGCGCAGCGTCTCTTCGCCCGGCGCGGTGCCGTTGAGACGGTTACGAATTTGCTGTAGCTGCTGGGAGGCGGAGTACATCGCGTTCTGCACGCGCTCCGGCTGCGTCTGCAGCGAGACCAATTGGCTGTTGTAGGTCGCCAGATCGTTCTGCGCGCTTTGCAGATCGTCGAGCGCCTGAGACACCCTGGATTCAAGCTGTCGCAACGATAACGTGCTCAGGGTTTTACGGGTGACCTCATCATCAGGAACATCGCTCAGCGCATTCAGGCTGTCTACCGCCTGACGCATTTTCGCCGGCGCCTGTTCAACCTGCTGACGCAGTTGCACAGTTTCAGACTTTATGCGCTCAATCTTATCGAGCGTTTCTAAAGTCTGCGTCAGGTCCTGCTGAACTAATTTTTCCTGCGGCGTGAGTTCTTTTTGCTTATTTAGCGTAGTGAGCTGGCTTTGAATGTCAGAACGGTCAGGTAAATCTGCAGCCTGAACCTGGCTGAAGCTCAGAGTACCAACTATAAGGACCAGTGCAAAGACAATGGTGGAAATAGCATGAGGCCAACGATTTGTATGCTGCATAGTATTAACATGAATGGTTGCAAATGCCGGAGAATACCGGGGGTCGTCGCAGCGCGCAGAATAGCACTTCTCCCTGCGCGCGAATAGCGGCAGAGATAAGTAAAATTTACCTTTATTTACGCCTGCGGATTCAGGCCATGACCTCAGACGAACTTCGTAGCGACGGGCAGGTCTGATACATCTCAATGAGGGCATCGACATAAGCACGGGCTTCCGCATGAAGGTTAAAACTCTCTGGCGCAAAGAGCCAGTTTTCCATTAATCCGGAAAGATAACTGCGCATCAGAATTGCCGCACGGCGAGTGAGTAAATTCGCAGGTAATTGTTGAGCAGTGATACAATCTTTTAATGTTTGCTCAATACGATCGTAGCTTTCAAGCCATAAACTGCGCTGTGCTTGTTGGACAACGGCCATTTCTCCGACAAATTCGCATTTATGGAAGATGATTTCCATCATCAGGCGTCTACGTTCCTCTACTACCGTCGCTTCGAGGATATAGACGAGTATTTCGCGAACAACGGACAGTGGATCGTTAGGGAATTTTGCCCGATACTCAACTTCGAGATCGCTAATGCTGGCGTCAGAGAGACTCCATATTTCATTAAACAGATCGGATTTGTTTTTGAAATGCCAGTATATAGCGCCCCTGGTCACTCCAGCAGCTTTTGCAATCGCGGCCAACGAGGTAGATGATACCCCTTGCTGCGAAAACAATCGCAGGGCGACGTCAAGAATCAGTTGCCGGGTTTCAAGTGCCTGTTGTTTGGTTTTTCGTGCCATAGGTTGATGACTTTACAGAGGTTGCGTTTACATACATTTGTGAATGTATGTACCATAGCATGACCATAATAGAAAGACTGTAGTGGGTTTGTGGACGTTTGAGCCACTAAAAAATTTGAAATTGGACACTCGAGGTTTACATATGAACAAAAACAGAGGGTTAACGCCTCTGGCGGTCGTTCTGATGCTCTCAGGCAGCTTAGCGCTAACAGGATGTGACGATAAACCGGCTCAACAAGGAGCCCAGCAAATGCCGGAAGTCGGTATTGTCACGCTCAAATCCGCACCTCTACAAATCACCACTGAACTTCCTGGTCGTACCAATGCTTATCGTGTCGCAGAAGTCCGTCCTCAGGTAAGTGGCATTATTCTGAAACGTAACTTCACTGAAGGCAGCGATATTCAGGCGGGGGTGTCTCTTTATCAGATCGATCCGGCAACCTATCAGGCAAGCTATGAAAGCGCTAAAGGCGACTTAGCGAAAGCCCAGGCCGCCGCAAACATCGCTCAGTTGACGGTCAAACGTTATCAGAAACTGGTTGGCACCAAATACATCAGCCAACAAGAATATGACTCAGCCGTTGCCGACGCTCAGCAAAGTAACGCCGCCGTCGTCGCCGCCAAGGCCGCTGTTGAAACCGCGCGTATCAACCTGGCTTATACCAAAGTGACGTCGCCAATCAGTGGACGCATCGGTAAATCCGCGGTCACCGAAGGCGCGCTGGTGCAAAACGGGCAATCTACCGCGCTGGCTACCGTTCAGCAGTTGGATCCTATCTATGTTGACGTTACCCAATCGAGCAACGATTTCCTGCGTCTGAAACAGGAACTGGCGAACGGTAAACTGAAGCAAGAAAACGGTAAGGCGAAAGTCGAACTGGTCACCAATGACGGTCTGAAATATCCGCAAGAGGGTACGCTGGAATTCTCCGACGTCACCGTTGACCAGACCACCGGTTCTATCACGCTGCGCGCTATCTTCCCGAACCCGGACCACACTCTGCTGCCAGGGATGTTTGTTCGCGCACGTCTGGAAGAAGGTATTAACCCGGATGCGCTGCTGGTTCCGCAACAGGGCGTTACCCGTACCCCGCGCGGCGATGCCAGCGTGATGGTGGTCGGCGAAGGCGACAAAGTTGAAGTGCGCCAGGTCACCGCGACTCAGGCTATCGGCGACAAGTGGTTAGTGACCGAAGGTCTGAAATCAGGCGATCGCGTGATCGTCGCTGGCCTGCAAAAAGTCAAACCAGGCGTACAGGTAAAAGCGCAGGAAGTAGCTTCAGACAACCAACAGCAAACCGCCGGCAACGCGAACGCTCAGTCTGAACAAACCAAGTCTTAACTTAAACAGGAGCCGTTAAGACATGCCTAATTTCTTTATCGATCGCCCCATATTTGCATGGGTGATCGCCATAATCATCATGTTGGCAGGGGGGCTTTCGATTATGAAACTCCCCGTGGCGCAATATCCAACGATTGCGCCGCCAGCAGTGACGATCTCGGCCACCTATCCGGGGGCTGATGCGAAAACGGTGCAGGACACCGTGACACAGGTTATCGAACAGAACATGAACGGTATCGATAACCTGATGTACATGTCCTCGAACAGTGACTCCACCGGTACGGTGCAGATCACCCTGACCTTCCAGTCCGGTACCGACGCAGATATCGCCCAGGTACAGGTGCAGAATAAGCTGCAGCTGGCGATGCCGCTGCTGCCGCAGGAAGTACAACAACAGGGCGTGAGCGTGGAGAAATCCTCCAGTAGCTTCCTGATGGTTGTCGGGGTTATCAACACTAACGGCACCATGACGCAGGAGGATATTTCCGACTACGTGGGCGCCAATATGAAGGATGCCATCAGCCGTACCTCCGGCGTCGGCGACGTTCAGCTGTTCGGTTCCCAGTACGCGATGCGTATCTGGATGGACCCGACGAAGCTAAACAACTTCCAGTTAACTCCGGTAGATGTCATCAACGCCATTAAAGCGCAGAACGCCCAGGTCGCGGCAGGTCAGTTAGGCGGTACGCCGCCGGTGAAAGGCCAGCAGTTGAACGCCTCGATCATCGCCCAAACGCGTCTGACTTCCGCTGATGAATTCAGCAAGATTCTGCTGAAAGTCAATCAGGATGGTTCACAGGTTCGTCTGCGCGACGTGGCGAAAGTTGAACTCGGCGGCGAAAACTACGACATCATCGCGAAGTTCAACGGCCAACCGGCTTCTGGTCTGGGGATTAAACTGGCCACCGGCGCTAACGCCCTGGATACCGCCAACGCCATCCGCGCAGAGCTGGCGAAGATGGAACCGTACTTCCCGTCAGGCCTGAAAATCGTCTACCCGTACGATACTACCCCGTTCGTGAAAATCTCTATTCATGAAGTGGTAAAAACGCTGGTGGAAGCGATCATCCTGGTGTTCCTGGTCATGTATCTGTTCCTGCAGAACTTCCGCGCCACGCTGATCCCGACCATTGCAGTACCGGTGGTATTGCTTGGGACATTCGCCATCCTGGCGGTGTTTGGCTTCTCGATAAACACCCTGACGATGTTCGGGATGGTGCTGGCCATCGGCTTGCTGGTGGATGACGCCATCGTGGTAGTAGAAAACGTCGAGCGCGTAATGGCGGAGGAAGGATTGCCGCCGAAAGAAGCGACCCGTAAGTCGATGGGTCAGATTCAGGGCGCGTTGGTCGGTATTGCGATGGTACTGTCGGCGGTATTTATCCCGATGGCCTTCTTCGGCGGTTCAACCGGCGCGATTTATCGCCAGTTCTCGATCACTATCGTTTCCGCGATGGCGCTGTCGGTACTGGTTGCGCTGATTCTGACGCCAGCGCTGTGCGCTACCATGCTGAAACCGATTCAGAAAGGCGGCCATGGCGAGCACAAAGGCTTCTTTGGCTGGTTTAACCGCATGTTCGATAAGAGCACGCACCACTACACCGACAGCGTAGGCAACATTCTGCGTAGTACCGGTCGTTACCTGGTGCTGTATCTGATTATCGTCGTCGGTATGGCTTACCTGTTCGTTCGTCTGCCAAGCTCCTTCCTGCCGGACGAAGACCAGGGCGTGTTCCTGAGTATGGCGCAGCTTCCGGCGGGCGCGAGTCAGGAACGTACGCAGAAAGTCCTCGACGAGATGACTGACTACTACCTGACCAAAGAGAAGAACAACGTTGAATCGGTGTTCGCGGTTAACGGTTTTGGTTTTGCTGGTCGCGGTCAGAACACCGGTATCGCCTTCGTGTCGTTAAAAGACTGGAGCGAACGCCCGGGTTCAGAAAACAAAGTTGAAGCGATTACCGGCCGCGCGATGGCCCGTTTCTCGCAGATTAAAGATGCGATGGTCTTCGCGTTTAACCTGCCGGCGATCGTCGAACTGGGTACCGCTACCGGCTTTGACTTCCAGCTCATCGATCAGGGTGGTTTAGGGCATGAGAAATTAACTCAGGCGCGTAACCAGCTGTTTGGTATGGTTGCTCAGCATCCCGATCTGCTGGTTGGCGTGCGTCCTAACGGCCTGGAAGATACGCCGCAGTTCAAGATCGATATCGATCAGGAAAAAGCGCAGGCGCTGGGCGTTTCAATTAGCGACATCAACACCACCCTCGGCGCGGCATGGGGCGGCAGCTACGTCAACGACTTCATCGACCGCGGTCGCGTGAAGAAAGTGTACGTCATGTCTGAAGCGAAATACCGTATGCTGCCAGAGGATATCGGCAACTGGTATGTACGCGGCAGCGATGGCCAAATGGTGCCGTTCTCCGCCTTCTCCACTTCCCATTGGGAATATGGTTCACCGCGTCTGGAACGTTACAACGGTCTGCCGTCGATGGAAATCCTCGGTCAGGCAGCGCCGGGCCGCAGTACGGGTGAAGCGATGGCGATGATGGAACAGCTGGCAAGCAAACTGCCTTCAGGCGTCGGTTACGACTGGACCGGTATGTCCTATCAGGAACGCCTGTCAGGCAACCAGGCCCCGGCGCTGTATGCTATCTCGCTTATCGTCGTCTTCCTGTGTCTGGCGGCGTTGTACGAGAGCTGGTCGATTCCGTTCTCCGTCATGCTGGTGGTACCGTTGGGTGTTGTTGGCGCGCTGTTAGCGGCAACCTTCCGCGGGCTGACTAACGACGTTTACTTCCAGGTCGGCCTGCTGACGACCATCGGCCTGTCGGCGAAGAACGCGATACTTATCGTTGAATTCGCCAAAGACCTGATGGAAAAAGAAGGCAAAGGCCTGATTGAAGCGACGCTGGAAGCAGTACGTATGCGTCTGCGTCCAATCCTGATGACCTCTCTGGCGTTTATCCTCGGGGTAATGCCGCTGGTTATCAGCTCTGGCGCAGGTTCCGGCGCACAGAACGCCGTAGGTACCGGCGTAATGGGCGGGATGGTGACCGCGACGGTTCTGGCCATCTTCTTCGTGCCGGTATTCTTCGTGGTGGTTCGTCGCCGCTTCACTAAGAAAACTGAAGATATTGAGCATAACCATCCGGTTGAGCATCATTAATCTTGCTTAAGCTAAGGGCCGCATTTGCGGCCCTTTTTCTTTAGGGGTATTTAAACGCACACATTGTTATTGTTTATTTTACGTTCTGACATATAATATACATTGATGAACGTTGTTCTATTTTTATTAAGATTTCGATTACCGGTTTTGCCATCAGGTCTCATTCAGAATATTCTTAATTACCAACAATCTCCCGACAACCTTCTCGCTGCAGGCAGGCGTCAATCAGATAAACTTATGATATATAAGGCTGACCTTCCAGTTTCGCCAAACATAAAAGGAATCAGTATAATAGGTCCTGTTTTTTTAAGATAAATTAACCGTATTTATTGTAATTTTTCGTAATAGCACGGTGAAATGTTTTTGAGACTGGATTATAGTTAAATCACAGGATTACAATGTTTGAGCCTGGTCTTCATCCCACAACGGTGTTTGTTAGTCGTCGTTTAAACCACTTACAAGGGGATGTGTTATGGACGAGTACTCGCCAAAAAGACATGATATCGCGCAGCTAAGATTTCTCTGCGAAACGTTGTATCATGACTGCCTTGCAAACCTGGAAGAAAGCAACCGCGGCTGGGTTAACGATCCCACCTCGGCGGTGAATCTTCAATTAAATGAATTGATCGAGCACATAGCAACTTACGCGCTTAATTATAAAATTAAGTACGCTGAGGATAATAAGCTGATTTCTCAGCTTGACGAATACCTGGATGACACTTTTATGCTGTTCAGTAGCTATGGCATAAACACAAGCGATCTCCAAAAATGGCGCAAATCCGGCAATCGGTTATTCCGATGCTTTGTGAACGCCAGCCGGGAGAACCCGGCAAGTCTTTCTTGTTAGAATTATTACATTCAAAAGGTGAAATGATGTCTGGTAAACCATTAACTAAAACAGACTATTTGATGCGTTTACGCCGCTGTCAGACAATTGATACGCTGGAGCGCGTAATTGAAAAGAATAAATATGAACTTTCCGACAATGAATTGGCGGTATTTTACTCAGCAGCCGACCATCGTCTTGCTGAATTGACCATGAATAAGCTATACGACAAAATCCCAACTTCAGTATGGAAATTTATCCGCTAGTTCATTTTCTGTCATTAATACAACCGCGCCTCAACAGGGATTACTCGGGATATTAAACGCCTGAGTCCCGTATTGCTGCATATGAAACCGGTTTCGCTTTATACTGTTTTTTCTTTAACCAGGAGAAGACCATGAGCGAAGAAAAAAGGAAAATGATCGCCGGCGAACCTTACCTTGCTGGAGACGCCACGCTAAAAGCAGACCGCCTGCATGCCCGGCAGGTGCTGCACCGCTACAACCACTCAGCACCGGATGAGCGCGAATCGCGCGCCGCTCTGCTGGCTGAACTATTTGGTAAGCCCACTGACGCGTATATCGAACCCACTTTCCGCTGCGATTACGGCTATAACATCAGCCTCGGCGCCAATTTTTACGCGAACTTTGACTGCGTGATGCTCGATGTTTGCCCGATCCGAATTGGCGATAACTGTATGCTGGCGCCGGGCGTTCATATCTATACCGCGACCCATCCGCTGGACCCAACGGAACGCAACAGCGGTATCGAGTATGGTAAACCGGTAACGATCGGCCACAACGTATGGATTGGCGGCCGGGCGGTCATCAACCCTGGAGTGACCATTGGCGACAATGCGGTTATTGCCTCCGGCACAGTGGTGGTGAAAGACGTGCCGGCCAATGCGGTAGTTGGCGGTAATCCTGCCCAAATCATCAAGCTGCTATTAACCGAAAAATAGTAACTGTTATGCTTTTCTGTAACTGATCTGTTACTTTAACCCCGGTCTCCGGCAACATAAAATAACTGTCAGACTGAGCCGTAGAGCCTGAAATGCCGGGCTCTACGAAGAATTCGGGGACTAAAATGACAGAAATACAGCGCCTGCTAACCAATACCATCGAGGAACTGAACGAAAAAGAAAAGCGCGATAATCGCCCGCGTTTTAGTATCAGTTTTATTCGCAACCATCCATGGCTATTTGTCGCTATGTACGCCGCCTTTTTGGCCACTCTCATCGTCATGCTGCGCTCTGAGACGCTGGTGGATTCCGTGTGGCTGCTGATCGTTCTGTTTGTTCTGCTGAACGGCTTTTTCTTCTTTGACGTCTACCCGCGCTACCGTTATGAAGATATCGATGTGCTCGATTTTCGCGTCTGTTATAACGGTGAATGGTATAACACCCGTTTCGTCCCTGAACAGCTGATTGACGGCATTCTGCAATCGCCACAGGTCGCCCATGAGCAGAAAGCTCAACTGCAGAAAATGATCGCGACCAAAGGTGAACTCTCCTTCTACGATGTTTTCACCCTGACCCGCGTTGCTGCCTGATTAGCCTGTTCAACGTCCGCAGCGCCGGTACGAAATGCGCCGCGGACGTATTGCCATACCCCAGAACCAAACCGCTACGCGCCTTATGCGGGTTAAGATAAAAGCGGCTAAGCGCCGCTGGCGCCATTTGATACTGACGCGCCTGCTCGACAATTTGCACATCGTCAATGTCATCGACGGCAACCGTTAAATGCAAGCCGCCCTCTCCCCCCCAAATCTCATTCGCCAGCGTGAATTCGCTTGCCACAGCCTCGCGTAACTGCTGCTGACGCCGACGATATAATCGGCGCATTGAGGCCAGATGGCGAGCATAATGGCCCTCTTCGATGAACAGCGCCAGCGCACGCTGTTCCAGACGATGGCCGCCGCGCAACAGCGCGCCGATCGCGCCCTGAGCCGCCTCGGCCAGCGCCGACGGCATCACCGCGAAGCCTATTCTTAATGAAGGAAATAGCGTTTTGCTGAAGGTACCAAGGTAAACCACCGGTGCCTGCGCCACCATGCCGAGCATCGCCTGAATCGGCTCGCCGCTGTAGCGAAACTCGCTATCATAGTCATCTTCCACAATCCACGCGTCATGCTGGCGGGCATATTCCAGCAATGCCAGACGACGTCCGGCGCTCATCACCGCCCCGCTCGGATATTGGTGCGAAGGCGAGGTAAAGATAAGCCGCGGCGCTACCTCGTTAACGCTATCAGGACACATGCCATCACCGTCAACAGGTATCCCCTTCAGCTGTAGCCCGGCTTTAATAAACACGCTTTTCGCGCCGAAATAACCGGGCTCTTCAACCCAGGCAGTATCCCCCGCGACGCTCAGCAGATGCGTGCAAAGGTTAACGCCCTCCAGCGCGCCTTCAGTGATCACAATTTGCCGCGCCGTGCAGCGTATGCCCCGGGATAAAGTCAGATGACGGGCTATCGCCTCGCGCAGCGCCGGTTCACCGGCCGCCTCCCCGTATCCAAGGATCGTGCTGCCATCCTCGCGCAGTACCCGATCGAGCAAACGACGCCAGATAGCCAGCGGGAAGTAGTTCACCGCGGGCATTCCGGTAGTCAACAACAGCGCCGGGGAGTCCCGTCGACCCGGCAGCGGTAGCGTGCGCAAGCGCTCAGGCAAAACAAACGTTGGTGGCGCCGGCTCGCTTTCCGCCAGCGTATTGAGCGCTGCCACATACGTCCCCTGACGACTGCGGATCAGATATCCCTCTATCGCCAGCTGTTCCAGCGCGTTGTTTACGGTATTGCGCGATACGCCAGCACGCTGCGCAATAACGCGCGCGCCCGGCAACCGGCTATGGCTGAGTAACTCGCCCTGTAAAATGGCCTCGCGCAGCGCCTGATAGAGCGCGCGCTGTAGCGTCGCGTCTCCCCGTTGCTGTATCCCGCGCGTCAGTAGGGCAAAAAAAGCATCGTCCGGAATATTCATCATGGCTCCTCGTGGCACCCTAAAAATATACCTTTATGGCCCTTTTTATGGAACCAGCAGACGTTTAATCTCAGGACTCTTCCCGCAAACAGGACTTGACCGATGACGCAATACAACCAATTCAACCAACTCGTTGGCGACGCTCTACCTGACTGGCAGCCACGCCCCTGGCCGCAGCGCCAGACCTTGCAAGGACAGTTATGCCGCCTGGAACCGCTTGACGTCAAACACGCGCAAGCGCTGTTCAACGCCTATCGACAGGCGCCTGATACCCGCGCCTGGACCTGGCTTTTGCGTGAACCGGAAAACAGCGTTACCGAATTCAGCGCCTGGATTGCCAGCATCAGCGAGCTGAACGATCCGCTTCACTTCGCGGTAATTGATGAATGCAGTGGGCAGCCGGTCGGCTCGTTAGCGCTGATGCGTATTGACGGCAAAAACGGCGTCGTTGAAGTCGGCCATGTTCACTTTTCGCCGCTACTAAGCCGCAAAGCGATGGCCACCGAGGCACAGTGGCTGCTGATGCGTTATGTCTTTGAGTCGCTCGGCTACCGCCGCTATGAATGGAAATGCAATAGCCTGAATGAACCGTCGCGGCGCGCGGCGCTGCGCTTAGGTTTTCAGTTCGAAGGGCGCTTTCGACAAGCGCTGGTGATAAAAGGCCACAATCGCGATACCGACTGGTTTTCCATTATCGATAGCGAGTGGCCACAGATAGATAGCGCAATGCGCCAGTGGCTGGCCGCCGGTAATTTCGATGCCAACGGCCAGCAATACCGCACGCTGGAAAGCTTTCGCAAACCAACGAATTAACGCCGTTTTTTACGTCCCTGCACCGCCTTAAAGCGCGGGTTACTTTTGCAGATAACATACAGCCGCCCTTTGCGTTTCACTATCTGGCAATCCGGGTGGCGCTGTTTAGCGCTACGCAATGAGTTCAGTACCTGCATGTTTAGCTCCTTTTCGCATCAATAAAACCACCGAAGCGCTGGCGGAAACGAGCGGCGCTGCCTTCGGTAGCATGTGTTTTCTGCTTACCGGTGTAATACGGATGGGATTTAGACGAAACATCTAAGGTGACATACGGATAGGTTACGCCATCCAGTTCAATCTCACGCTCGGTTTTAATAGTGGATCCCACTTTGAAGTACTCGTTCACGCTCGTATCGTGAAAAACGACGGTACGGTAGTGCGGATGAATATTAGCTTTCATGGCAAACCTCAATTTGTACGTTATAACATAACAATTAAAGTACACCGTTGACCGCCAAAGATCAACCACAGGAAATTCACGGTTTCAGCGGGAACCACGCGGTGGCTCAGAGGGCGATCATTTGCCCCCTTCTCCCGAATCGCAATATTCGCGACCCGGGTCTTTTCTTCGCTTTCGCGTATACTCAGAGCAATTCCCCGTAAAATAAGGACATACCCATGACGACTCGCCATTTAATGAGTCTGGTTACAGGGGTGCTTATTCTCGCCATCGTGCTACCCATCGCCTTAAGTATCTGGCTGGCAATGCGCCAGGCGCAGGCGCAGTTTTATAGCGAGCTCGACCACTACTCAAAACGCATTGTCATGCGCGTAGAACAAGTCGCCGCTCAGGCCAAAGAAGCATTACAAGAAGCCGATGCGCACAGCGCCAGTGCCTGTTCACCAGAACATTTGCTGAATATGCGCCGTATTGCCTACACCCATCGCTATGTGCAGGAAGTACTCTGGTTGCGTAATTCGGTGCCGATGTGCTCATCGCTTGAGGATCACCAGGTCTCGGTGACGTTTCCGCAGCCCGACCACGTCACCGCCGACGGTTACAGCACCTGGCTTACCTCAATCAACGACCTCGGCCTGCAACATCGCATGACCGCCTTTGGCAACAAAAATCATATTGTGATGATCGACCCGGTGTCGTTTATTGATGTCATCGCCACCGGTCAGGAAAAGATCCACACGATATTATTCGGCACCGAGCACGATCAGGTGGTGATCAGTAGCCAGCCGATCGATCCCGCAGTTTGGACGCGAATTAAAAACCTCCATAGCGAGACGCTAACGCTGAATGACACCGTCTATCGCGTGCATATCATCCCTGAACTGGGTCTTGGCGTCGCCAGTTGGTCGTCCACGCAGCCACTGGATGCGCGCCTTCGCCAGCAGCTGCTGCTATGGCTGCCGATAGGGCTCTTTACCAGCCTGTTGACCTCTTTTTTACTTCTACGCCTGCTGCGCAGATTACGCTCGCCGCGTTATGGCATGCTGGATGCGCTACAGTCAGATGCCATTCAGGTTTACTATCAGCCGATCGTCTCGCTGGAGGATGGCAAAATCGCCGGCGCCGAAGCGCTGGCCCGCTGGCAGCAGCCGGATGGCACTTTTTTATCGCCGGATATTTTTATCCCGCTGGCCGAGCAAACCGGGCTGATCACCCGGTTGACCGAGGATATCGTGCGTAAAATCTTTGCCGACCTCGGCCCCTGGCTGCGCCATCATCCGCAGATGCACATCTCTATTAATCTGTCGGTGGATGACCTGCGCTCGCCTACGTTGCCAACACAACTCAAGGAACAACTGGCTCGCTGGGGAATCAATGCGGAACAGATCTCCCTTGAGCTTACCGAACGCGGCTTTGTTGATCCACAAACCACTCTGCCGGTGATTATTGGCTATCGCCAGGCGGGACACCGGATCTCGATCGATGATTTCGGCACCGGCTATTCCAGCCTCAGTTACCTGCAAACGCTGGATGTCGATACGCTGAAGATCGATAAGTCTTTTGTCGATACCCTGGAATATAAGCCGCTGACGCCGCATATCATTGAGATGGCGAAGTCGCTGAATCTGGCGATTGTCGCCGAAGGGGTGGAAACGCCCGCTCAGCGCGACTGGCTGCGCGCGCATGGCGTCAATTACGCGCAAGGCTGGCTGTACTGTAAGGCGCTACCGAAAGAGGAATTTATTCAGTGGGCGGAACATAATATTAAAACGCATTAATACCATGTGCGGCGCGCTGGCAACCAGTCGCGCCGCCGGATTTACTCGTCAAGAATCGGCGCAAACCCGCCGAAGATCATGCGCTTGCCGTCAAATGGCAAGCTATCGCTAAGCGCTTTGATCCGCGGGTCGCTCATCATTTTCGCATTGGCCGCATCCCTGATCTCCTTAGACGGGTACTCGATCCAACTGAAAACCACTTCCTCATCCGCCTGCGCTTTAACCGACATGCGGAAATCCGTCAGCTTTCCTTCCGGGACATCATCCGACCAACACTCCACGACGCGCGTGGCACCAAACTCTTTAAACAGCGGCGCCGATTTTGCTGCCAGTTCGCGGTATGCCTCCTTATTTTCCGCAGGGACGGCAACGACAAAACCATCAACATACTTCATGAGTGAGTCTCCGAAGTGAACAGCGCCGGCGGCATATCCGTCGGCGTCTGAGTGATAAGTTTAGTCGCTGCTATCGCGAACGGCGATTTCAGGACGCCAGCCCCCGGCTTTTCGCCGCCGTACTGACTGCTCGCGGTTGACGGAACCAGGGTAAAAACAGCTGGATCAGCGGGCCGATAGCAAAGGCGTAAACCACGGTGCCAACCCCGACTTTGCCGCCCAGCAGCCAGCCAATCAGCAGTACCGAGACTTCGATAGCGGTACGGATACCACGCAAAGACCAGCCGGTTCGCGCATGCAATCCGGTCATCAAGCCATCACGCGGCCCGGGACCAAAACCGGCGCCGATATACATCCCGGTTGCTATCGCATTCATCACCACCGCGCCGGCGAGTAGCAGACTACGCGCGGGCAGCGATTCCAGCGGCGGAAGTACCGCGAGCGTGGCATCGGCCGCAAGGCCAAGCACGATGACATTGCTAATGGTGCCGAGACCCGGCATCTGACGCAGCGGGATCCACAGCAGCAGCACCGCGGCGCCGGTCGCAATAATCACCGTACCGAAACTGATATTAAGCTGTTTCGCCACCCCCAGATGAAACACATCCCACGGATCGGCCCCGAGGTTGGCATGGACGAATAACGCCGTCGACACGCCATAGAGAACCAGACCAATATAAAGTTGTAGCAAACGACGGACCATAAACACCTCAGTATGTATTGCGAACACCCCCATCATCAGCGAAAATGGATTGGTAATTAATGGCCAGTTTTTTAAAAGTGGATCGCTATGTCAGTACGTCGTTTTGGAACACAATCGCTGGTACGCCTGCTCGGCAACTGGCAATCCCCTTCCTCGCGCGCGCCGCTGTGGCGGCAGCTGGCAGAAGCGCTGCGTCTGTTGATCCTTGATGGACGGCTGGCGCTGGAGACCCGTCTGCCCGGCGAGCGGGAACTGGCGACGGCGCTAAATGTTAGCCGCACCACTATCGCCAGCGCGCTGGGGTTATTGCGAGAAGAAGGCTATCTGCAAAGTCGCCAGGGAAGTGGTTCACGCATTGCGCTACCTGCCGGCCCTCTGCACCCCGGAGAGCAGACGCTTTCGGCACCATCGGTCAATCTCGCCACCGCCGCCCTCAGCGCCGGACCGGAGATTCATCAAGCCTACAGCCACGCGCTGACGCTGATGCCGCAGTATTTGTCCTATACCGGCTACGATCAGCAGGGGTTAGTCGATTTGCGCGCAATCATTGCCCGCCGCTATAGCGAACGCGGCCTGCCGACACAGGCGGATGAAGTGATGATTGTGAATGGCGCGCTGAGCGGATTTGCCCTGGTACTGCGTCTGTTAACCGGGCCAGGCGATCGGGTGGTAGTTGACGCGCCCTCTTACCCGATGGCGATTAACGCTATTCGCGGCGCCTCCTGCCGACCGATAGGCGTCTCTTTACCGGAAAAGGGCTGGGACTGCGACGGCCTGGCGGCGACCATTGCCCAAACTTCGCCGCGGCTGGCCTTTATGATGCCGGATTTTCATAATCCCACCGGTCGCTGCATGGATAGCGAAACCCGGCAGCGCGTCGCCGATCTGGCCGCCAGCACGCGAACGACGCTGGTCGCTGACGAAACGATGGTCGATTTATGGTACAACGCCCCACCGCCGCCGCCGCTGGCGGCTTTCAACCCTGAAGCACCGATAATCACTATTGGTTCAGCGGGTAAAACGTTCTGGGGAGGACTGCGAATTGGCTGGATCCGCGCCCCGGCACGGACGATTGCCTCGCTCATCCAGGCGCGGGATACACTCGATCTCGGTTCGCCGCTGCTGGAACAGCTGGCTTGTTGTTGGCTACTTGAGAACGAACAAACACTGTTGCCGCAACGGCGGGCAATGCTGGCCGCGCGTCGTGATATGTGCGCTGCGTTGATGGCGGAATATTTTCCCCACTGGCGCTTTTGCGTCCCCGAGGGCGGGCTATCGTTTTGGGTGGAGCTGCCGGAGATGTTGGCAACGCAGTTTTCGGTGCGCGCTGAGAATGCCGGCATTCATATCGGTACCGGTACACGATTCGGTCTGGAAGGTGCCTTCGACCGTTATTTACGTTTGCCTTTCACGCTGCCGGATACGGAATTGCGCAACGCCTTCAGCATTTTACAACCGCTGTGGCAGACCCTTACGCAACAGAAAGAAATGGCGAGAACACGTAAAATAATATAATAAAATATCGACGGGCTGGGATCAGCCCGTCAAAAACCACCATCCATGATGAATATGAGATGTTTTATAAAATTGCAGTACCATCTTGCCCACGCCGCATGTCATTACGATGACAACCGCGTAGTCATTTCATTAATGCTGGCGCGGAATAGGAAAACCTTTTAGCGAAATAATAAAGCCATCGTCATCTTTTTTAATTTTTGCGCCGGTTTCACACCAGTCGGAAGCAATGCGAAAAAACTCATCACTACCGATATTCCAGTTCAGGCGCACGTGCTTAACGTACCCGGAACGCAGCAGGTCACAGGCTTCACTGTAACTGCTGGCTGTAGAGAATTGTTGTTTCATCTTTTCTTCTTCAGAAGTTTCCGTAATGCTTTGATTTCTTTAGGGGTTAACGGCGACGCTTCCTCTTCGGTATGCTGGTTATCAATATCCTCATGCGAAACCCCCGCCTCGTCTGCTGAATCAATGGCCGCAAGCGCCAATTGCAGCAGCTTCTCCGTAGCCGTGCCTAAATTCTCGTTATTCACTTCCGCATAATGACGCAGTTTATCTTTTAACTCTGCGTCAATTTTCACATTCAGAACTACTGTGGTCATGATCACGCTTCCCGTGCAATAAAATCATCATAATTAATACACGAAGTTAACATCTTGATCCAGAGATATTATTTATCCTTAATAATATCTGGTAATTCCATGAAATAATTTGCCCATTATATATGACATGAAAATGACATTAGTATGTCATTATTATTTCATATTTATGACAATACAAAATTAAGGTATAAAAAAGAGTCGTTTTAGTAACGTAAAACAATAAATAAAGTGAAGCTGCCTATAATAGTAGCAGAGAATAAAAGCACAAAAAATGAAGGGATTTTAAATCAGGACCGCCAGAAATGGGTGGGGGCCCTGCCAGCTACATCCCGGCACACACGTCGTCTGCTCTGGCTGCTTCCTTCCGGACCTGACCTGGTAAACAGAGTAGCGTTGCGGGAGAACCAACAGAGCCCCCATTGAGAGCGTTGATAACCAACGCGCTGGCGCATTATCCCTATAGCACTCCTGAATTGCAAGCCACTCGCGTCCAGCTGCTGGTTTATTATGCAAAACGTAGGTTTTCCCGGCAAATAGTGCCTTTGTCCGGCCGAACGTCCCAGCAATGAGAGAGATTGCGAGCCCCATCGCGGCACAGTTTACCGCAACCCGCCATACTTATTCGTCCTGTGTCTTTTCAACGTGTTGTCGCTACGGTAATCGCATGACTCAATCACCACGCTCCACCACTACCTTGCCCATGCCCGCCATTGATGGCGTAACCGTACCCTTTCACGGCATGAATTTTCTACGCCCCGAGCTGCTGCTGGATTTCGTCAGCGTCAGTCCCGCGCCGTTGTTATCGGTGACCCCCGTTGCCCTGCTCTTTTCTACGGTGGGCGTATTGCAACACGTCGAGCTGCGTAAGCTGCCCGTTGAGGTTAAAGGCCGGGTGGTTTATCCCATTTCATCGCTCAAATACCCGACGCTGCGCGGCAAACTGATTATCAATGCGCAATCGCAGCGGCTGAAGTTTCTTGAAAGCCTGATTGCCAACAGCCCGCATGACAATATTCATGGTATGCAGATCCTCGGGCTGGCGCTGGAATTCACCGTCCTTTGACGGCTGTACAGTATGGGGGCAAGCGCTTATTCTGAGCTTTTCTCGCGTGAAGGAGTGATGATGGAGGACGTCCACGACAGCTTTCCCCAGCGGGTCTGGCAGATAGTCGCCTCAATTCCGGAAGGGTATGTCACCACCTACGGCGATGTCGCTCTGTTGGCGGGCTCGCCGCGCGCGGCGCGTCAGGTGGGCGGCGTGTTAAAGCGCCTACCGGAAGGCTCAACCCTGCCATGGCACCGGGTGGTGAATCGCCACGGCGATATTTCGCTGACCGGCCCTGACCTACAGCGCCAGCGTCAGGCGCTGCTAGCGGAAGGCGTCCAGGTCTCCGGCAGCGGTCATATCGACCTGCAACACTATCGCTGGGTTTATTAAGGGCAAAAAAATGCCCCTGAACAGGGGCATGGAGACGTTTATTGCGCCATCGGCGCCATATCATTAGCCACCGGCACTGGCGCATGCTGCACCGGCACCAGCACCAGATCGGCGCGATTACCGCCCTGGGTTACCACGGTCTGCACGGTATCGGTGATAAACATCAACTGGCCATTTACGGTAATCGCCGAACTCAGCAGGATCCGCGCGTTCGGTTTGATATCCGCCTGGTTATAAGGCAGCACAAAGTTGAACGGCGCCTGCTTACCTTCAGTACGGACCGCTTTTTGCGACAATACACGCGCTGGCGCATCGGCAAGCGACGCATCGGACAACGTCACGGTCAGTACCGCATCCGGCGGTAACGCTACGCGTTGGCGAATATTGATAGTCCCGGAAACATTAGGCTGTTGCTGCGAGGAGCTCAGTGAGGCAATGCCGTAAGGATCGGGTGCCGTCGTCTGATGAGCGGCGTTGCTGTTCGGGTTATTCGCACAGGCGGATAAGGCCGCAGCAACGGCGATAGCACTTAACATATAGGCAAATTTCATTATGTTCTCCTTTTCATCCCTTTAGTCACAGGAGTACGTCCTGCCATCACGATGGCTAAGACATTAGTATCGTGAATAAGTGTGGCACAGATCTCAGAATAATTCCCGGAAAGGGGCATTTATTCAGATTATTACACCCATCGGACCACTTGAGATTCCAGGTTATACTTGCCCACAATACGCGCTGCGTCAGCGCCGCTATCATTAATTGAGGGTAACTATGAGTCAGGCTCTAACCAATCTGCTGGCATTATTAAATCTGGAAAAAATTGAAGAAGGGCTGTTTCGCGGGCAGAGCGAAGACCTCGGCTTACGTCAGGTCTTCGGCGGCCAGGTGGTCGGTCAGGCGCTGTATGCCGCCAAAGAAACCGTGCCTGAGGAACGCCTGATTCACTCCTTTCATAGTTACTTCCTGCGTCCCGGCGATAGCCAAAAACCCATCGTTTACGATGTTGAAGTGCTGCGCGACGGCAATAGCTTCAGCGCTCGCCGGGTGGCGGCTATCCAGCACGGTAAACCCATCTTTTACATGACCGCCTCGTTCCAGGCCCCGGAACCGGGCTACGAACATCAAAAAGCAATGCCGGCAGCCCCGTCACCGGAAGGCCTGCCCTCTGAAACCGATATCGCCCGTAAACTGGCGCATCTGCTGCCGCCGCAGGCGAAAGAGAAGTTCCTCAGCGATAAACCGCTGGAAATTCGCCCGGTGGAGTTCCATAACCCGCTGAAAGGCCACGTTGCCGAACCCACCCGCCAGGTGTGGATCCGCGCCAACGGCGTAGTGCCGGATGATATTCGCGTCCACCAGTCGCTGCTGGGCTACGCGTCTGATTTTAATTTCCTGCCGGTAGCGCTACAGCCGCACGGCGTCGGCTTCCTTGAGCCGGGTATGCAGGTTGCCACCATCGACCACTCAATGTGGTTCCACCGCCCGTTTAACATCAACGAATGGCTGCTATACAGCGTTGAAAGCACTTCCGCCTCCAGCGCCCGTGGTTTTGTTCGCGGCGAATTCTATACCCAGGACGGTATTCTGGTCGCCTCGACGGTGCAGGAAGGCGTCATGCGTAACCGCAATAACTAATTCGCGACGGGCCCGCAATGGGCCCGCTTACCTTTAACGGCCAAGCAATTCGCGCGCACCGGCAATAAAATCACCCAATAGCCCGTTGCGACTCTCCCGCCGCCAGCACAGCGTAAGCGTCGTCACGGCAAAGGTCTCTTCCAGCAGGCAATAGCTGACCTCCGACACCAGCATGGCGCTTTGCGTCTCGGGCACCAACGTCACGCCCATTCCCATCGATACCTGGCCTATCGCCGTGGAGACATCACGCGAGTACTGAATCTTACGGGGCGTAAAACCCGCCTGCCGACAGGCGCTGATGGCTGACCAACCCAGTCCGACGCCGCACGGATCTTGCTGAATAAAAAACGTCTCTTCCGCCAGCGCCGCGAGTGGAATAGCGCGCCGGCTGGCGAGCGGATGATGGCGAGGTACCACCGCCACCAGCGGCCGGGTCGCAATATCCAGCAACTCCAGTTCATCATATTGCGCCCCTGGCGAGCGAATAAACGCCAGGTCGACCGTTTCGCTTAATAGCCCGGTTATCAGGTCGTTAACGTTATGCTCTTCAATCAGCAGATCGGCTTCGGGTTTACGTTGACGATAATTTCCTATTAACACGCTCAACGCCGGGTCGAAAATAGCCGAGCCAACGTAGCCAATTTTCAACTGCCCTTTGCGCCCCTGCCGCAAACTGCGCGCATTCTCGCGAAATTTATCGCAGTGGCCGAGGATCATCCGCGCCTCGGCCAGCAAAAATTGCCCTTCGGCGGTCAGCGCGACGTTGCGTCGATCGCGGGTAAATAGCCGCAATTCCAGCGCGTTCTCAAAACTTTTAATCTGCTGCGTCAGCGCCGGTTGCGTGATATGCAGACGCTGCGCCGCCCGACCAAAGTGCAACTCTTCCGCCAGAACCGTAAATGCCTGTAGCTGTCGATAATCCATCACGCCCTCCCGAAAACACTGATAATAATCTCTTATTAAAATGAGGGGAAATGTGATTGGACTCTTATCGGTATCTGGTGAGAATGAATAGCCATTGCCAGAAACCTGAAGGAAGTACGATGTCTGAACAACAAATGAAAGTAACCGATCTGCGTTCTGCTTTGGCGGTATTAAGCCAGTACGATGATGAACTTATCTACACCGACGAACCCGTTGACCCCATCGCCGAGCTCTCCGGCGTGTACCGCTATGTCGGCGCCCACGGCACCGTTCAGCGCCCGACCCGCGTTGGCCCGGCGATGATCTTTAATAAGGTCAAAGGCTACGATGATGTCAGAGTGCTTATTGGCCTGCTGTGTTCACGCCAGCGCGTCGCCCGCCTGTTTGGCACCACGCCGGAAAACCTGGCGTTTATGCTCAAAGACTCCGTGGCGAATCCTATCGCGCCAATCACCATCCCGCGCGACCAGGCGGCCTGCCAGGAGGTGGTACATCTGGCAAGCGATCCTGATTTCGATATTCTCAAAATTTTGCCTGCGCCGACTAACACCCCGGAAGACGCAGGTCCCTACTTTACCCTCGGCATGTGCTATGCCGCGGATCCGGAAACCGGCGATCATGATGTCACCATCCACCGCCTGTGCGTACAGAGCAAAGACGAAATCTCGATGTATTTCGTACCGGGACGTCATCTCGATACTTTCCGGCAAAAAGCCGAGGCGGCCGGGAAAGCGTTGCCTATCTCGATTAGCATCGGCGTGGATCCGGCGATTGAAATTGGCGCCTGCTTTGAGCCGCCGACCACCCCTCTCGGGTTTGATGAACTCTCCATCGCCGGCGCTCTACGTAATCAGGCCGTCGAGCTCAGCGAATGCGTGAGCGTCAACGCCCGCGCCATCGCCAACGCCGAAATCGTTATTGAAGGTGAACTGCTGCCGGGCGTGCGGGTACGCGAAGATCAGAATACCAACAGCGGGAAAGCGATGCCGGAGTTCCCCGGCTACACCGGTAGCGCTCAGGCGGAAGTGCCGGTGATCAAAGTCAAAGCAATTACCCACCGCCGTCACCCGATTCTGCAAACCTGTATCGGGCCGAGTGATGAACATACCAATCTTGCCGGGATCCCGACCGAAGCCAGCATTCTGCAAATGGTAGAGCGCGCGCTTCCAGGCTTTGTGCAAAACGTCCACTGTCCTTCGCCAGGCACCGGTAAATATCTCGCCGTGCTGCAGGTGAAGAAACGCACCCCCAGCGATGAGGGCCGTCAGCGTCAGGCCGCGCTACTGGCGTTTTCCGCCTTCTCGGAGCTAAAGCACGTAATGCTGGTCGATGAAGACGTCGACGTTTTCGACATCAACGACGTCATGTGGGCGATGACCACCCGCTATCAGGGCGATGTCAGCACCGTGTTTATTCCCGGCGTACGTTGCCATCCGCTGGATCCATCATCCGACCCGGCCTTCAGCCCATCGATTCGCGATAGCGGTATTGCCTGCAAAACCATTTTCGACTGCACCGTCCCGTGGAATATGAAAGCCCACTTCCAGCGCAGCCAGTTTATGGAAGTGGATGTTGACCGCTTTATCCCTGGCTTCAGTAAGAAATAAATTCCACGCAAAGAAAAAGCCTCCCATGCGGGAGGCTTTGACGCTTATGGAGATTGCACAATATATCAGGCGTTGTAGGCGTTTTCGCCGTGGCTGTTGACGTCCAGCCCTTCGCGCTCCTGCTCTTCCGGCACGCGCAGGCCGACGGTCATCGCAGCCACTTTGAAGCCGATCCAGGCGACGACGGCGGACCAGACCACGGTAATGCCGATACTTTCCAGCTGTACCAGCAACTGATGCCCCATCGTGACGCCTTCCGCATAGCCGACGCCGCCAAGGGTAGTGGAAGCGAAGATGCCAGTCAGGATACAACCGATGATGCCGCACACGCCGTGAACGCCAAACACATCGCATGGGTCATCGACGCGCAGCCAGCGCTTCAGCACCGTGACGCCCCACAGCCCGGCCAGGCCGGCGATGATACCGATAATCAGCGAACCGCCAACGCCAACATAACCGCACGCCGGAGTAATGCCGACCAGACCGGCAATCGCGCCGGAGCAGGCGCCCAGCAGCGACGGTTTGCCGCGGGTGGCCCATTCGCCGAAGGTCCAGGCCAGAATCGCGCCAGCGGTCGCCACGACGGTATTTACGAAGGCCAGGGCGGCAATTTCGTTGGCCGCGCTTGCGGAACCAGCATTAAAGCCGAACCAGCCGACATACAGAATCGCCGTACCGGTGAAGACCATCGGCAGGTTATGCGGTTTAAACGCTTCTTTGCCAAAGCCCACACGTTTGCCCATCATATAGGCGCCCACCAGCCCCGCTACCGCAGCGTTAATGTGTACGACGGTACCGCCGGCGAAGTCCAGCGCACCATGGGTCGCCAGCAGGCCGCCGCCCCACACCATATGCGCAATCGGCACGTAGGAGAGCGTGAGCCAAACCACCACAAAAATCAGTACCGCGGAGAAACGAATACGTTCCGCCAGCGCACCGACGATCAAGCCCACGGTGATACAGGCGAAAGAGCCCTGGAAAGCGACGTGGATATATTGATAGAACGAGCCCATCAACGCTTTCAGTTCAATATTCTTCAGCATCACCCAGTCGAAGCTGCCGAAGAAGCTACCGCCGCTACCGAAGGCAAGCGTATAGCCATAGATAACCCACAGCACGCAAACCAGGCCAAAAGTCACAATGACCTGAGTCAGCATTGAGAGCACGTTTTTACCGCGAATCAGGCCGCCGTAGAACAACGCAATGCCGGGGATTGTCATAAACAGCACCAGCGCGGTGCAAATCATCATAAAGGCGTTGTCGGCTTTATCCGCCACCGCCGGTTCGGCCGCCAGCGCCAGTCCCGGAAGCAGCGCCAGCGCTCCCAGAGCCGTTTTCATCGTCGTTCTCATCATCTCTTCATCCCCATCGCTGTGTGGTCAGGCAATTACAGTGCCGCTTCGTCGGATTCGCCGGTACGAATACGAATCACGCGCTGCAGTTCGGCGACAAAAATTTTGCCGTCGCCAATTTTTCCGGTCCAGGCGGCCTTGCCTATCACCTCGACAACCTCATCCAGCTGATCGTCGGCAATCGCAATATCAATTTTTACTTTTGGCAGGAAATTGACGCTGTATTCGGCGCCGCGATAGAGCTCGGCATGGCCTTTCTGGCGGCCGAAGCCTTTCACTTCCGTGACCGTCAGGCCCTGAATGCCGATGGAGGACAACGCTTCGCGAACGTCTTCCAGTTTGAATGGTTTGATTACCACGGTAACCAGCTTCATAAATCCCCTCCAGTCAGTATTTGATAGTGGCCGCAGCTAACACAGGAGATAAAGCAAGGGATATGCCAAAAATGAAAACGGGCCGTGAATCGGCCCGTTTACGGAGAAAAAAACGCGAGGATGTTACTGGCGAGACGGCAAATGACCGCTAATGCGCAAAAATGCACCAATACGGTGCGCCCTAAGTGAGCAAGTTGCACCACTTCACGTCAACCCTGCACCAATGCCTGCTGATGGTGCATCAGGCACTCAGTGACTCCTCTTCAACGCTGGCGGCTAGCTCTTCGCCAGCCAGCTGTAACTGGTACATCTGCCAGTAACGGCCCTTCGCCGCCAGCAATTGCTGATGGTTCCCGCGCTCGACGGCCTGGCCACGGTGCAGCACCAGGATCGTATCCGCTTCGACGATAGTCGACAGACGGTGGGCGATAACTACCAGCGTGGTGTGCTCGCGCACTTTCGCCAGCGCCTGCTGGATAGCCTGCTCGGTACCGGAATCGATGTTAGCTGTCGCTTCATCGAGAATCAGCACCTGCGGCGTCTCGACCAGCACACGGGCCAGCGCCAGCAGCTGTTTCTGCCCCACCGACAGGTTGTTGCCCTGCTCGCCCAGTTGGGTATAAATCCCGTCGCTCATTTCACGGGCAAGGTCAGCGAGCTGTACCGCCTCCAGTGCTTCCCAGACCTGCTGCTCGCTGATATCGCGTCCCAGCGTCACGTTGGCATAGAAGGTATCGGCTAATACCACCGGATCCTGTTGCACCATCGCGACGCCCCGACGTAAAGCGCTGTGGCTTAACGACGACAGCGGGCGGCCATCAAGACGAATTTCGCCTTTAGTCAACGGGTAGTAGCCCATCATCAGGCTGGCCAGCGTGCTTTTGCCGCTACCGGTATGGCCAACCAGCGCCACAAAACCGCGCGAAGGAATATCCAGATTGATATCCTGCAGCACCAGCCGATCGTCGCGATAGGCAAAAGAGACGTTATCAATCGCCACCGCGCCGCTGCGTAACGGCGCGTTATCGTTACCCCAGCTCTGGCGTGGGCGATCCATCAGCTCAAACACACGCTCGCCCGCCACCACCGCTTGCTGCAGCATCGACTGCTGGGTGGTAAGTTCGATCAGCGGTTCGTTAAGCCGCCCGAGGTAGCTAATAAAGGCATATAACACGCCGACTTCGATACTTCCGGAAGCGCTAAAACCAAACAGCATCAGCAGGCCGCAGAGGATCAGCGATGAAAACAGGCTTAACAGCGGGCGCAGCAGGAAACCATCCAGACGCAGCGTCTGCATGCGCGCCAGATAGTGACCGTAGCTGGCTTCACGCATTCGCTCGCCGAATCGCGCCTGCTGGCGGAATTGCTGAATAACACCCATGCCGTTGATGACTTCGTTGAAGCCATCATTGATATCGGCAAGCCAGGCGCGCATGCGACGCACGATCGGCGTGCTGTAACGCTGATAGATAGCCATCACGATCAGCACCGCTGGGAAGATAGCCACCGCCACCAGCGCCATTCGCCAGTCGAGACTGAACATCGCCACCAGCATCGCGCCAATCAGCGCCGCGCTACGCAGCACCGTCGCCACGACTGTCACGTACAGGTCGCGGATCACTTCGGTATCGTTGGTAACGCGTGATATCAACTGGCCGACAGGTTGCGTATCAAACTCGCTTAACGGCTGACGCAGCGCGGCGTCCATCACATCGCTGCGCAACTGCTGCACCACGCCGACCGCCGCCCGGTTAAACAGCAGCGCCTGGTTATAGTGCAGCGTAGCGGCAAGGATCTGCAGGAAGATATAAGCCGCCGCCAGGCCGCAGACCAGCTTCACCGGTAGCGACTGTTTCGCCACCATGTTATCAATGAAATAGCTTATCAGCAGCGGGCCGCTGACTTCCGCCGCCGCTGCTATCCACATCATGATAACGGCAATGATGAGCGGCTTACGCCACGGCGAACCGTAGGCCAGCAGACGTTTCAGGGTCGGCCAGAGATCGGCGAAATTACGCATCTGTCGCCTCCTCATCCTGCGGCGCATCATCGAGCGCCGCTTCCAGTTGCTGATAGCGGTACATGTCGCGATACCATCCCGACTGGGCGGCAAGCTGCTCATGGCGTCCGCGCTGAGCAATATGGCCGTGTTGCAGAACCAAAATTTCACTGGCTTCGGTTAATGCTGAAAGGCGGTGGGCGCTGATAATCACCGTCCGCCCTTCCCCCCACTGCCGCAGGTTATGCAAAATATCATGCTCCGTCCGCCCATCAACCGCCGACAGCGCGTCATCAAGGATCAGGATTTCCGCCTCCAGCAGCAGCGCTCGGGCAATAGAAATACGTTGTTTCTGACCGCCTGAGAGCATGACGCCGCGCTCGCCGACTTCCGTTTCATAGCCCTGCGGCAAGCGCAGAATATCATCATGAACGCTGGCCAGCCGCGCGACATGTTCGATTTGTTCCCGGGTCGCGTCCGGTTTACCCAACGCAATGTTATTGGCCACGGTATCGGAGAACAGGAATGGGGTTTGATTGACTACCGCCAGCCGCCCGCGCCAGCTATCAAGCTGCAGGCGAGCCAGAGGAATATCATGGAAACGGATCTCACCCTCGGTAACATCAAAATGGCGCTGAATAAGGGAAAGTATGGTGCTTTTCCCGGCTCCCGTCGGGCCGCAGATACCGAGCATTTGCCCCGGCTGCAGGGTGAAGTTAACCTTCTCCAGCGACGGTTTCGCCGCCTGCGGATAGATAAATTCGCGCACCGCCACGTTAAGTGCCCCGCGCCCCTCCGGCACCGTTTCGCTACCATCGTTGACCACCGGCGCTTCTTCCAGCATCGAACGAATACGTCCATAGGCGGCGCTACCGCGCTCAACGATGTTAAACATCCACGCCAGCGCCAGCATTGGCCAAATCATCAGGCCGAGATACATGACAAAACTGGTTAACTGACCAAGGGTCAGCTCGCCCTGCAACACCAGCCAGCTGCCGCCGCCGATTGCCAGCAGGTTGGCCGCGCCAATGGCAATATAGATTGTCGGGTCGAAGCGGGCATCGATACGCGCGACCCGCATGTTCTTCGCCCCGGTATCCGCCGCATCGGCGGCAAACTGCGCCGACTGGCGATCCTCAAGGCCGAACGCTTTAATCATCCGTATGCTGGTCAGGCTTTCCTGTGTGCGATCGTTGAGGCTGGAAAAAGCCGCCTGCGCCACGCGGAAACGCTCATGCAGGGCATCGCCATTACGCTTGATCGCCAGCGCCATAAACGGCATCGGCACCAGCGCCAGCAGCGTTAACTGCCAGCTGATTTGCGTCGACATCACAATCAGTACCGCACAGCCCATCACCAATGAATCCACCAGCGTCAGGACACCCTCGCCGGCGGCGAAGACGACGCGGTCAACATCGTTGGTCGCGCGGGCAATAAGATCGCCGGTACGGTGACGCAGATAGAAGGCCGGATGCTGGCGGCTGAGCTGACGGTAGAAGTCTTCACGCAGTTCAACGGCCAGTTGATAAGAGGCGCCGAAGAGCAGCACGCGCCAGACATAGCGCAGCAGATAAATCATCACCGCGATAACCACCAGCGCGCCGATCCACATCCACACCTGCTCTGCGGTGTAATGTTCTTTAGTCACGCCATCGACCACAATCCCCACTACTTTCGGCGGGATTAGCTGGAGTACGGCAATAACGGCAAGCAGAGCGACGGCGCCGAGATAGCGGCGCCACTCCCGGCGAAAGTACCAGCTAAGTTGAGCAAATAATCGCAAACGGTAAAATCCTGAATGTATAATTCGTGGCGGCAAAAAGCCGTTAATCAATAGGTAAGGCCGTGGTGTATTTTATCTGTTCCATGGCAAAACTCGAAGTGACATCCGACAGCCCCGGCACGCTGTTCACCAGACGTTTATAAAAGTCGTCATAGCGCTTCATATCCGCGACCTGCACCCGTAGCAGGTAATCGTACTCGCCAGCCATACGCCAGAAACCCAGCACTTCCGCCATTTGCGACACTTCGCTAACAAAGCGGCAGTACCAGTCGCTGCTGTGATGCTGGGTTTTTATCAAAACGAAGGCGGTTAGACCGAGCCCCAGCTTTTCCGCATCCAGAATGGCCACGCGCTCGCGCAGGATACCTTCGTCCTCAAGGCGCTTGAGCCGTTTCCAGCAGGGCGTGGTGGTCAGATTAACGGCATCCGCCAGCGCCTGCAAAGAGAGGGTGCAGTCAGTTTGCAGCAATGAGAGCAGCTTACGGTCAATTTTATCTAGCATAAGGCCACCAGAGAGAATAATTTACTCCCGTAATTGTAATTGAAAGGCCAAATAGCAACAATTTTTCCCGCACAATCCGCTAAGCTGGGCACAAAATGACAAACAGGAATCCGAGATGAACAGCGCCTGGGTAAAACATGCCATTAGTGAAATTAACGCCGACTATCAGCGTTCCGCCGATACACACCTGATCCGCCTGGCGTTGCCTGGTTTTCCGGGGATCCCTATTTATCTGAAAGATGAGAGTACGCATCCAACCGGTAGCCTCAAGCACCGACTGGCGCGCTCGCTGTTTCTCTATGGTCTGTGCAACGGATGGATCAAAGAAGGCACCACGATTATCGAATCGTCTTCGGGTTCGACGGCGGTCTCAGAAGCCTATTTTGCTCGCCTGCTGGGCCTGCCGTTTATTGCCGTGATGCCCTCCTGTACGGCGAAACGTAAAATCGAACAGATTGAATTTTATGGCGGACGCTGTCATTTCGTCGACAACGCCTGCGAAATCTATGCTGCTTCCGAAATGCTGGCGCGCGAGTTGAATGGCCACTATATGGATCAGTTCACCTTCGCCGAGCGCGCCACCGACTGGCGCGGCAATAACAATATCGCCGACAGCATTTTCCGCCAGATGACCCATGAGCCGTATCCGCAGCCGTCGTGGATCGTCATGAGCGCCGGTACCGGCGGTACTTCTGCAACCATCGGCCGCTATATTCGCTGCCAGGGTTACGAGACGCAACTGATGGTCGTCGACCCGCAGAATTCGGTGTTCCTCGATTACTGGCAAAGCCGCGACGCCAGCCTGCGCAGCCCGGTCGGCAGCAAGATCGAAGGGATTGGCCGTCCGCGCGTCGAGCCATCGTTTATTCCTGACGTCGTCGATGAGATGCTGCGCGTTCCGGATGCCGCCAGCGTCGCTACCGCCCTGTGGCTGGAAAAGCAGCTTGGAAGAAAAGTCGGCGCCTCCACCGGTACCAATATGTGGGGCGTGCTGCAACTGGCCACGCGCATGCGCGATGAAGGACGCCAGGGTTCCATCGTCACCCTGTTGTGCGACAGTGGCGAACGTTATCTCGAAAGCTATTACAACCCGCAGTGGGTCGCGGCAAATATCGGCGATATTAGCCCGTGGCAGACGCAGATTATGCAACTGAGCGGCGCACAATAAAAAAAGCCGGATAGAACGCTATCCGGCTTGCTGGTAGGGTCTCTCTATTCGGGGGAATAAGGAAGATCAGGATTATCCAGCCAATGTGTTAAAAAATGAGAAACAGCCTGATGACGGCAGTCTCCGATGATCGGTAGATGCGGCAGTTCAGCTTTGAGCTGCGGCATCGCGTTGCCCATAATAAACCCTCGCCCTACGCTACCGAGCATCTCGCGATCGTTCATTGCATCACCAAATGCCATGCAGTCCTGCAAAGTGAAACCTAAGTGCTGGCTCAGCACCGCCAGCGCAGCCCCTTTATTACAGCCGACCGGCAGCACCTCCAGGCAATCCATCGCCGAGAAACAAAGAAACGCGCGTTCGCCTAGCGCGTCATTTAGCTGGATCCGCAGACGGCGCAGATCGTCATGATCGCCGCAGAAACAGATCTTGGTGACGTGGTGCGCCGGCATCCGTTTCGGATCGCGCAGTTGATAATGAAAGCCGCTGAAGGCGTGAGCCCGGAGCAGTTCCGGCCTTGCCTGGCCGGTAAACCAGCCGCCATCATTGAAAACGTGCATACTCGCCTGAGTATCCCACACGCTGTGCAGCACCTCTTCCGCCACTTCCGGATTCAGATCCTGGCGATACAGCTCTTCACCTTCCAGTGAATGGATGCGCGTGCCGTTACCGGTAATCAGAAAAGCATCAAGGGAAAACTCGCCGATCACATGGTGCATTTCCAGAGCATGGCGACCTGTGGCAAAGGTCAGGGCGATATCGCGTTCACGCAGCCGTCTCAGCGCCGTCAGAGTCTGTTCTCCGAGACGATGGTCCGGCATCAGCAGGGTGCCGTCCATATCAAATGCCGCCAGTTTTGCCATGGTATTTTCCCCGATGTGTGATGGGTTTCGCTTGTGTTGCAGTATCGCCTGAGATATACGGAAGTAATAGTGAATAGATATTTTTTATTGTTCCGGGTTTTCGGGAAATGAGATTATTAAATCGTTTAAATCAGTACCAGCGCCTTTGGCAGCCGTCGTCCGGCGCTCCGCAGCAGGTGACCGTTGGCGAGCTGGCTGAACGCTGCTTTTGTAGCGAGCGTCATATCCGTACGCTGTTGCGCCAGGCTCAGGAGGCCGGCTGGTTAAGCTGGCAGGCCAGCTCCGGGCGCGGCAAGCGCGGAATGCTCTGTTTTTACAAAACCCCGGAAAGTTTGCGTAACGAGATGATGGAACAGGCGCTGAATAAGGGTCAGCAACAAAACGCGCTGGAGCTGGCGCAGCTGGCGCCGGTTGAGCTGAAAGCGTTGTTGCACCCCTTCCTCGGCGGCCAGTGGCAAAACAATACCCCGACGCTGCGTATACCTTACTACCGTCCACTGGAACCGCTGCGCCCCGGCTTTCTGCCCGGTCGTGCGGAACAACATTTGGCCGGGCAGATCTATTCCGGCCTGACGCGTTTCGACGATAGCGACAATACGCCGGTGGGCGATCTGGCACACCACTGGCAGGTATCACCCGATGGGCTGCGCTGGCACTTTTATATCCGCTCTACCCTGTGTTGGCATAACGGTGATACCGTGAAAACCTCACAGCTGCAGCAAAGACTACTGTTGCTCCTGGAACTACCGGCTCTACGCACCCTCTTTGCCAGCATCAGCCGTATCGATGTCACCCACGCCCAATGTTTGACGATTACGCTGCATCGCCCGGACTACTGGCTACCGTTCCGTTTAGCCAGCTATTGCAGCGTGCTGGCGCATCCTGATGATCCGGCGCTCGGTAGCGGTCCGTTCCGAATAAAGCTTTTTGGCCCGGATCTGGTCCGGCTGGAGAACCATCCCCGCTACCATTTACAGCATCCGCTGATCCAGGCGGTAGAATATTGGATCACGCCGCAGCTATTCGAAAGCGATCTCGGCACCAGCTGTCGCCATCCGGTACAGATCACCATCGGCGATCCCGAAGAGCTCAATAATTTGCGCCAGGTGAGCAACAGCATCAGCCTCGGCTTCTGCTATTTGACCCTGCGTCAGAGTCCACGTCTCAGTAAAGCGCAGGCCCAGCGGATAATTTCGATTATCCACCGCTCGTCGTTGCTGGAAACGCTACCGCTGGATGAAGATCTGATTACGCCGAGCCATGAAGTGCTACCGGGCTGGTCCATTCCCCAGGGCCCGGAAAACCATGAGGTGCCGTTGCCGCCCCAACTCACCCTGCTCTATCATTTGCCGGTCGAATTACACACAATGGCTGAGCAACTGAAACTACGCCTCGCCACTCTCGGCTGCGAACTGACGCTCATTTTTCACGACGCCAAAAATTGGGACGGCTGCCGGTATCTGGCGCAGGCCGATATGATGATGGGCGACCGGCTGATTGGCGAAGCGCCGGAATATACCCTTGAACAGTGGCTGCGCTGCGACACGCTGTGGCCCCATTTGCTGAGCGGGGCGCAATATGCGCACCTGCAGGCTACGTTAGATGCCGTGCAGGCGCAGCCCGAAGCGCGTAGCCGCAACGATGCCCTGCGCAACGTCTTCAATACGCTGATGGATGACGCCATCATGACGCCGTTATTCAAATACAATTACCGCATCAGCGCGCCGCCGGGGGTTAACGGCCTGCGCCTTAATGCCAGAGGGTGGTTCGACTTTACCAGCGCCTGGCTACCGGCATCATCGGCGTGAGAGAGCTGGTCGCCGCGAGCGTCTGACGGTACCATAACGCTTTCACTTATTTAGTCAGGAATTGCTATGAAACGCGCCGTAGTTGTCTTCAGCGGAGGACAAGACTCAACAACCTGCCTGGTGCAGGCACTGGAACAGTATGATGAAGTGCATTGCGTCACTTTTGATTATGGCCAACGCCACCGCGCCGAGATTGACGTGGCTCGCGAGCTGGCGCTAAAACTGGGCGCGGTAGCGCACAAAGTGCTGGACGTTACGCTGCTTAACGAACTGGCGGTGAGCAGCCTGACCCGCGATAGCATTCCGGTACCGGATTACGAGCCGGATGCCAATGGTATTCCAAATACCTTCGTTCCTGGTCGCAATATTCTGTTTTTAACCCTGACGGCGATCTACGCCTATCAGGTTAAGGCCGAAGCGATTATTACCGGCGTTTGCGAGACCGACTTCTCCGGTTACCCGGACTGCCGCGACGAATTTGTTAAAGCGCTGCACCACGCGGTTAGCCTTGGTATGGCGAAAGACATTCGCTTTGAAACGCCGCTGATGTGGCTCAACAAAGCCGAGACCTGGGCTCTGGCCGATTATTGGGGCCAGTTGGATCTGGTTCGCCGCGAAACGCTCACCTGCTATAACGGCATCAAGGGCGACGGCTGCGGCCAGTGTGCGGCCTGCAACCTGCGCGCCAACGGCCTGAATCAGTATCTGGGCGATCAGGCCGGCGTGATGGCACTAATGAAGCAAAAAACCGGACTGGGCCAGAGGCACGAAGCTTAAGTTCAACGTCCCCGGTGGCGCTTCGCTTACCGGGGCTATGGATGCACAACTCTCCGCGGTCCGACTGTTATTAGCGCAAATTCATCTGGTCGAGCTTTTCGCGCAACTCCCCTTCCAGCGGCTGCGCCTTCTGCGTTTTCAAATCAATGCAGACAAAGGTAATCAGCGCATCGGCCACCACTTCACCGTTAGGGTTAAGGGTCACAACCTGACTAAGGGTGCCGCTTTTGCCGTTCAACTGCTCAAGCTTACTGGTCACGGTGAGCACGTCGCCAAGTACCGCCGGGCGACGATAATTGATATTGATATTGACCACCACAAAAGCGATGTTATGGCTGGTCATCCAGTGAAACGCCGGGCTGCTCTCCAGCCCATCCCAGCGCGCCTCTTCGAGAAACTCCAGATAACGAGCATTGTTAACGTGCTGATAAACATCCAGGTGATAACCGCGAACTTTAATTTGAGTCTGCATAGCGCACATGCCTTACTATTATTGTTGTTAATCAGGTAAGAGGTCACACCAGATGATGTAACCTCTTTAGCATGGCAAAGATTTGCCACTGTGCAAACCAACAGGCGAAAATTACAGCGTCAGATGTGACAGATTTCTCTCTACCAGTGAACTGCCCATCCCAGGGACCTGTTTAAGATCGTCGAGAGTCTTAAACGGCCCATATTCTTCGCGGTAGCTGACGATTGCCTGCGCTTTCTTGAGCCCAACGCCGTTCATAGCCTGTGCTAACTCCTCCGCGCTGGCATTATTGATGCTAACCCGCGCGCCGTGGGTATCCGCCGTTTTGGCCTCCTCCGGCATTTTCGTCTGCGGCGCCTGAATAGTTTCTTTTGCCGATGCCGCCTTGCCGCTCGCCGATGCCGCCAGCGCCCCCTGAGAACCCGCCGCACAAGCCAGCAACACGGCGACAATAACCATTTTCATTCCTCTGTTCATGCTGTTATCTCCTTGTTTGTAGACAGCAAGGTCACGATAGCGGCTGCAAAAAAGGAGTACAAAAGGCAGATTGCGGAAATGGAAAAGGCCGCGAAAGCGGCCTTTAAGTATTGCATCGCGTTACCTCGTTTTGCGAGGCGGCGCGAAATTATTGCTGCTGGTCGATGATGTCGCCGAGCTTGATTTTGGCTTCTTTACGCAGATTGCTCATCAACGCTTCGAATGCGATTTGCGCATTATTCTGGGTAATACCCTGCACCATCGCTTTCTTCTGCTCTTCTGGCATAGCGCCCGCTTTTACTTCATCCAGCGCCAGCAATACTACGTTGCCTTTAGCATCGCTGCCTACGCCGTAGCTGGCTTTATCTTTCTGCGGCAGCGGCAAAGAGAATGCAGCCTGACTCAGTGGGTCCTGGCCGGTACGGGACAGCGTCTGCGCTGCGCCGAAGCTCAGTCCTGCGGCTTTCATCGCTTCATCACCTTTGCCCGCTTTCAGGGCAGCTAACAGTTTGTCAGCATCCAGTTTCGCCTGCTGTTCCGCTTTATTGCGCTTCACGATATCAGTCACCTGCGCTTTCACTTCCGCCAGTGGCTTAACGCTTTCCGCTTTGTGCTCGCTAATGCGCAGAACAAAGGCGCGATCGCCGTCAACGGTAATGATATCGGAGTTACTGCCCGGCGCGCCGTTTTCACCCACCAGACCGCCATTAAAGATAGCATCGGCAACCGGCTTGAAGTTCAGCTCCTCCGGCAGGTTGTCACGGCCGAACCAGCCGGTCTCAACCACTTTCAGGCCGGCAACCTGCGCCGCGCCCGCCAGGGATTCGTTATCATTGCTGGCTGCATCGCTAACTTTCTGCTGTAGCGCGTAGTACGCGTCCAGCGCTTTTTCCTGTTTCACTTTAGCCGCGATGTCGTTTCGCACATCGGCCAGCGGTTTTACCTGCGCCGGCTGAACATCATCAAGGCGCGCCACCAGGAAGCCTACGGAAGATTTGATCACTCCGGAAAGCTGACCTTTGTCTTTCAGGCCGGCATCTTTGAGCTCAGGCACGGTAGAGGCCTCTTCCATCCAGCCCATATCGCCGCCGTTACGCGCAGAGATGATGTCGGTAGATTTCTCTTTTGCCAGCGTGGCGAAATCGGCGCCTTTTTGCAGTTCGGCGAGCACCGCTTTCGCATCAGCTTCAGTTTTAGTCTGAATCACGCTGTAGCGATTACGCTGCGGCTGAGTGAACTGATCTTTATGCTGGTCATACCATGACTGGATTTCTTCGTCAGAGGCGTTTTCCTGCATGCTGGCGGCATCCATCTTGATGTAGCTCACGCGGAACTGCTCTGGCGCCATAAAACGGGCCTGGTTCTGCTGCCAGAAGGCGTTAATCTCTTCATCACTAACGGTCTGTTTCGCCGCCAGCGCGTTAACGTCGATAGTCGCTTCACGAACCACGCGCTGTTGGGATACCAGCGCCGCCAGTTGGTCGGACTCGCCCGGCAGCATGAAATCGGTACCTGCTACCGCATTGATCAGCTGTTGCGTCGTCAGTTGGTTACGCAGCGCTTGCGCGTATTGATCGGTGGTCATGCCCATTTGATTCACGATGCCGCTGAAGCGCTCGTTATCAAACTTGCCGTTCGACTGGAAGGCCTGGGTCTGGAAGATGGCCTGTTTCACCTGGTCGTCGCTGATGCTCAGGCCCAGTTCACGGGCATACTGATCCAGCAGCGATTCATCGATCAGACGGTTCAGCACCTGCTGACGCATGGTCTTCATGTAGTTTTCGTTGGCCGCCAGCTCGGAGAACTGATCGCCTAGCTGCTGCTGCATGCGGTTACGCTCGCTGGCAACGGCATTTTCAAACTGCGCGCGGCCAATCTCCTGACCATTCACTTTTGCGGCATAGTTGTTGCCGCCGCCAATCAGGTAACCACTCACCCCGGTCAAAATGAACGAGACGATAATGATACCGAAAATAATCTTGAGCACGACGCTGTTGGCGGCCGTGCGTAGGTTGTCCATCATGGTGTAACAACGCTCCGCTGTAGATGACTTTAGCTCGCGCAGCATAGCACGTGATGGCTGCCGCGCGTGAGGACGTATTTTGACAAGAAAACGGGGCAATTGTCAGCCCACAAGTGCGCATAAACACACATAAAGTCGCGTTCTGGACAAATAAAAAAGGCACATCTCGCGATGCGCCCTTGTACTTCGTCACATTCCCTGACGGGAGTGCCGATTAGTTTACCGCGTCTTTCAGCGCTTTACCTGCACGGAAGCCCGGTACTTTAGCGGCAGCAATGGTAATTTCTTTACCTGTTTGTGGATTGCGACCAGTACGGGCAGCACGCTCTTTAACAGCAAAAGTACCGAACCCTACCAGCGCAACATCATCCCCAGCTTGCAGAGATTCAGTAACAGAAGCGATCAAAGCATCTAACGCACGTCCAGCTGCAGCTTTAGAAATGTCCGCACCCGCAGCAATTTTGTCAATCAGTTGAGATTTATTCACTGTTCTCTTCCTCTCTTTATAATTTATATCGCACCAGAATCCTTCATGGCGCGACCGCGCAGCAGTTATATCAGGACTGTCATGCCCTTACAACAGAGTTGTCGATGACCCCTGCCAGCGATCTAAGTTAGCTACACAAAAAAAGGCTGGCAAGTACGAATTTACTTACCAGCCCCACTTTTCTTAACGCTATTTGCGCGATATCACTATTTTGCGCTTACAACCTGCATGCCAAACGGTTCATTTTGCAGGGCAAGTGTCAGAACTTCCTCGATTCGCTGTACCGGATGAATATCCAAATCGGCGATAACGTTTTCCGGAATTTCTTCAAGGTCACGCTTGTTTTCGTAAGGAATCAGAACAGTCTTAATCCCCCCACGATGCGCCGCCAGCAGTTTTTCCTTCAGACCGCCGATTGGCAGCACCTGGCCGCGCAGGGTGATTTCCCCTGTCATCGCCACATCGGCGCGTACCGGGTTACCGGTCAGGCAGGAAACCAACGCGGTGCACATCGCCGTACCGGCGCTCGGACCATCTTTTGGCGTTGCCCCTTCCGGTACGTGCACGTGAATATCGCGTTTTTCGTAGAAGTCCGGATTGATACCAAGCTTCTCAGCACGCGCGCGTACCACGGTCAGCGCTGCCTGAATCGACTCCTGCATGACTTCGCCAAGTGAACCGGTGTAGGTTAACTTGCCTTTGCCCGGAACGCAGGCGGTTTCGATGGTCAGCAGATCGCCGCCCACTTCCGTCCACGCCAGACCCGTCACCTGACCTACGCGGTTTTCGCTATCCGCGCGGCCGTAGTCAAAGCGCTGCACGCCAAGATAATCGTGCAGGTTTTCACCGTTAATCTCGATGTGCTTCAGCGACTTATCCAGAAGCAGCTGTTTAACGGCTTTACGGCACAGCTTGGAAATTTCACGCTCCAGGCTACGTACGCCTGCTTCACGGGTGTAGTAACGAATAATGCCGATAATGGCGCTATCGTCGACCGTCAGCTCGCCCTTTTTCAGCGCGTTGCGTTCGATCTGCTTCGGCAGCAGATGGCGCTTAGCAATGTTCAGTTTTTCATCTTCGGTATAACCGGAGAGACGAATCACTTCCATACGGTCCAGCAGCGGAGCCGGGATATTCATGGAGTTGGAGGTCGCCACGAACATCACGTCGCTGAGATCGTAGTCCACTTCCAGATAGTGGTCGTTAAAGGCCACGTTCTGTTCCGGATCCAGTACCTCCAGCAATGCTGAAGCCGGGTCGCCGCGCATGTCGGAAGACATTTTGTCGATCTCATCCAGCAGGAACAGCGGGTTTTTCACCCCCACTTTCGCCATTTTCTGGATCAGTTTACCCGGCATGGAGCCAATATAGGTACGGCGGTGACCACGGATTTCCGCTTCATCACGCACGCCGCCCAACGCCATGCGCACGTATTTACGCCCAGTAGCTTTGGCAATAGACTGACCCAGCGAGGTTTTACCCACCCCCGGCGGCCCAACCAGGCACAGGATCGGCCCTTTCAGCTTATTAACGCGACTCTGCACCGCAAGATACTCAAGGATGCGGTCCTTGACTCGCTCCAGACCATAGTGATCGGTATCGAGGATCTCTTGCGCCTGACGCAGATCTTTTTTGACCTTGCTGCGGGCATTCCACGGCACCTGCACCATCCAGTCGATGTAGCCGCGCACGACGGTGGCTTCCGCCGACATCGGGGACATCATCTTAAGCTTTTGCAGTTCCGCTTCGGTTTTTTCTTTCGCCTCTTTCGGCATCTTCGCCGCGTCGATCTTACGCTTCAGCGCTTCGTTTTCGTCCGGGGCGTCATCCATCTCGCCGAGCTCTTTCTGGATGGCTTTCATTTGCTCATTCAGATAGTACTCACGCTGAGATTTTTCCATCTGCTTTTTCACGCGGTTGCGAATGCGTTTCTCAACCTGTAGCAGATCGATTTCAGATTCCATCATCGCCATCAGATATTCCAGACGCTCGTTCACGTCGGACATCTCCAGCACGGACTGTTTGTCCGCCAGCTTAAGCGGCATATGCGCAGCGATGGTATCCGCCAGACGCGCAGGATCGTCGATGCTATTCAGCGACGTCAGCACTTCCGGTGGGATTTTTTTGTTCAGCTTGATGTAGCCTTCAAACTGGCTGATAGCCGTACGCACCAGCACTTCCTGCTCACGCTCTTCAATGACCGGAGAAGCAAGGTACTCTGCTTTGGCGGAGAAGTGCTCGCCGTTATCAGACAGCGCAGTAATACGCGCACGCTGCAAGCCTTCCACCAGCACTTTCACAGTGCCGTCCGGCAGCTTCAGCATTTGCAAAATTGACGCCACGGTCCCGACGGTGAAAAGATCGTTTACACCCGGCTCATCCGTCGACGCTTCTTTCTGCGCGACCAACATGATTTTTTTATCATGGTCCATGGCCGCTTCCAGACAACGGATAGATTTTTCCCGCCCTACAAACAGGGGTATGACCATGTGCGGATAAACCACCACATCGCGCAACGGCAATACGGGGATTTCAATGCGTTCAGAACGCTCAGGATTCATAGAGCTCTCTCTTAGTTTAAAGTCCGCCAGGTAGCCGACGACACCTTCATTAACGCGTCGCCGTTAATATGTAATCCAGTATATGGGGATGTATTCCATACATTCAACGGCGGGAACACAGGAAAAATAAAAGGGGGGATAAAATCCCCCCTTTTTGCTTAACTGCTTGTGTCGATTGGCGAATTATTCGCCAGATGCCTGCTGCGCTTCCGGCTTGCCGTAGATCAGCAGCGGCTTGCTCTGACCTTCGATGACCGACTCGTCAATCACCACTTTTTCGACATCTTCCATGGACGGCAGATCGTACATGGTGTCGAGCAGCGCGGCTTCAACGATTGAACGCAGACCACGGGCGCCGGTTTTACGCGCCATCGCTTTCTTGGCGATCGCATCCAGCGCTTCATCACGAAATTCCAGCTCCGCGCCTTCAAGGCCAAACAGCGCCTGATACTGCTTAGTCAGGGCGTTTTTCGGCTCTTTCAGGATCTGAATCAGCGCTTCTTCGCTCAGTTCATTCAGCGTCGCGACAACCGGCAGACGGCCGATAAACTCCGGGATCAGACCAAACTTGATCAGATCTTCCGGCTCGACCTGCGCCAGCAGTTCGCCTTCGCTAGCTTTATCGGATTTCGCTTTTACCGTCGCGCCAAAACCAATGCCGGAACCGGTTTCAACACGGTGGGAAATCACTTTGTCGAGGCCGGCGAAAGCGCCGCCGCAGATAAACAGAATCTTAGAGGTATCAACCTGCAAGAACTCCTGTTGCGGATGTTTGCGCCCGCCTTGTGGCGGAACAGCGGCTACGGTACCTTCGATAAGCTTCAACAGCGCCTGCTGAACGCCTTCGCCGGACACGTCGCGGGTAATCGACGGGTTATCCGATTTACGGGAAATTTTGTCGATCTCATCGATGTACACGATGCCGCGCTGCGCTTTCTGCACATCGTAATCGCATTTCTGCAGCAGCTTCTGGATGATGTTTTCCACGTCTTCGCCCACGTAACCCGCTTCGGTCAGGGTGGTGGCATCGGCCATGGTGAACGGAACATCCAACAGACGCGCCAGCGTTTCCGCCAACAGCGTTTTACCGGAGCCGGTCGGCCCGATCAGCAGAATGTTGCTTTTACCCAGTTCTACGCCATTGCTGGTGTCGCCGTTGCGCAGACGTTTGTAGTGGTTGTATACCGCCACTGCCAGCACTTTTTTCGCCTGTTCCTGACCGATAACATAATCGTCCAGATGGTGGCGAATTTCGTGTGGCGTCGGCAGCGCGCTGCGCTCGCGGTGCGGAGCGACTTCTTTAATCTCTTCGCGAATGATGTCGTTACATAAATCAACGCATTCGTCGCAGATATACACGGATGGCCCGGCGATCAGCTTACGCACTTCATGCTGGCTTTTGCCGCAAAAAGAGCAGTACAACAGTTTGCCCGAACCATCTTTGCGTTTATCTGTCATGAGTCCAAACCTCTTCTTAAGTTCTTTGTGCCGCAGATGACGACGCAAATGCCATTCTCAGGCGCAAGTCGCGATCACGCGTTGTGCCGCCCAGTAGTTAAAACAAGTATAGCGGCACCCTTACGCCACGGGCATCAATTACGATGGGTCAAGATGGAATCGACCAGGCCGTATTCCACCGCTTCCGACGCCGACAGGAAGCGGTCACGCTCGGTATCGCGCTCGATCTGCTCAAGGGATTGACCCGTATGATGCGCCATCAGTTCATTCATACGCCCTTTCACTTTCAGAATTTCACGGGCGTGGATTTCGATATCCGTCGCCTGACCCTGATAGCCGCCCAGCGGCTGGTGAATCATCACGCGGGAGTTCGGCAGACAGAAACGCTTGCCTTTCGCCCCGGCGGTCAGCAGGAAGGCGCCCATTGAAGCCGCCTGCCCCATACAGATAGTGCTGACATCCGGCTTGATGAACTGCATGGTGTCGTAAATTGACATCCCGGCGGTGATCACGCCGCCCGGAGAGTTAATGTACAGGTAAATATCTTTTTCTGGATTTTCCGCTTCCAGAAACAGCATCTGCGCCACGATCAGATTAGCCATGTGGTCTTCCACCTGGCCGGTCAGGAAAATAACGCGTTCCTTGAGCAGACGGGAATAGATATCAAAAGAACGTTCACCGCGTGAGGTCTGTTCAATGACCATCGGCACCAGGGCCATATGGGGTGCAAAGTTATCTCGTTCGCCACTGTATGACATTTCCGTCTCCTGGATTAATTTTGAAAAAACCTGCTGCACTGATTGTAACCTTATGGACGGATTATCAGCCAGAGTTTCTATCCGCAGGGCACTGATACGTTGACCTGGTCATTATTCCTGACGCTGCGGATGCAGATACGTCACCCGGTTATGGGGATGGCGCAGCCATAATTCAAGCATAACAACCTTTTGGAGTAACGCTATCACTGAAAATGTGTTTTAGCACTCATCCTAAGCCTATCATTGCAATAAAAAAAACCCGCCGCCTTTCGGCAACGGGCTTTTGCGCGAACTTTAAACAGCCGGGCTAAATTACGCCTGCTGGTTCATCAGTTCGTTGAAGGAAGTGGCTTTTTCAGACACTTTAGCTTTCGCCAGCACGGCTTCAACAGCCTGCTCTTCCAGCGCCACGTTGCGCATGTTGTCCATCAGCTCTTTGTTCTTGCTGTAGAACTCAACCACTTCTGACGGATCTTCGTACGCGGAAGCCATCTCTTCGATCAGGCCTTTCACGCGCTCTTCGTCAGCTTTCAGCTCGTTGGTGCGAATCACTTCGCCCAGCAGCAGGCCAACAACTACGCGACGTTTAGCCTGCTCTTCGAACAGTTCGCGAGGCAGTTCCAGAGCCTGTTTCTCGTTACCGCCGAAACGCTGAGCAGCCTGACGACGCAGTACGTCGATTTCACTGTCGATCAGAGCAGCCGGAACGTCGATGTCGTTCGCTTTCACCAGGCCTTCGATAGCCTGAGATTTAACGCGGTTACGCACGGCGCCTTTCAGCTCGCGTTCCATGTTTTTACGCACTTCCGCACGCAGACCTTCAACGGAACCATCTTCAACGCCGAAACGCTTGATGAATTCAGCAGTCAGTTCCGGCAGCTCGCGTTCTTCAACTTTTTTCAGGTTGATAACGAACTTAGCGGCTTTACCTTTCAGGTTTTCAGCGTGGTACTCTTCCGGGAAGGTCACGTCGATGGTGAACTCTTCGCCAGCTTTGTGGCCTTTGATACCGTCTTCGAAGCCCGGGATCATACGACCCTGGCCCATCGCCAGTACGAAGTCAGACGCTTTACCGCCTTCGAACTCTTCGCCGTCTACAGAACCGGTGAAGTCGATGGTAACGCGATCTTCAGCGTCAACAGCGCCTTCTTTTTCTTTCCAGTTCGCCTGCTGCTTACGCAGGGTGTCCAGCATGCCGTCAACGTCAGCGTCGGTGACTTCAACAACCGGTTTTTCAACTTCGATTGCGTCCAGACCTTTCAGCTCAACTTCCGGATACACTTCGAACTCTACCGCGTAGGTGAAGTCTTCGCCCAGCTTGTATTCGCCCGGAACGTAGTTCGGCGCGCCGGCCGGATTAATTTTCTCTTTGATGATCGCGTCAACGAAATGACGGCTCATCAGGTCGCCCAGCACGTCCTGGCGAACGGAAGCGCCATAACGCTGAGCAACAACATTCATCGGCACTTTGCCTTTACGGAAGCCGTCAATGCGAACTTTTTTCGCTACGTTGACCAGCTCGCTTTTGACAGCATTCTCGATGCTGTCAGCGGCGATAGTAATCGTTACACGGCGCCCAAGGCCCTGAGTGGTTTCAACTGAAACTTGCATCTTGTTACCTCAAAAAAATCACAGTGCTCGGTCAACTCTGGAAGCGCGAGTAGGTGGCTTCGCAGAACCGGGATGCCCTCTTCAAATCAGAAACACATTCCCTGTCGTCAGAATCATCCCGAAGACATTCATATATAAGACGCGGCATTATAGCGGCATCACTTTTGTGAGTCGAGAACGGTTGTCACCCACTGCTGCGGCGTTTTTCACATTTCCCGCTCAAATTTGTCTGCAAAAGCGCGAACTTTGCGCATTTTCCAGGCAAAAGAAAACGGCCCGCAGGCCGTTTTGCTAAATCTTCACGCAACATACTGGAAAAGCGCCAGCGGTTGCAAATGTGATTTTTACGCGATGCTACCCGCTCCGCGGCATGGCGGAGAGGCAAAGACGGTATCCTGTAGCCCTTCCCACTCTTTAATCGTGTAAGTATGCAGCGCCAGCGCGTGCACGGTGCTTGACAGCTCCTCGGTCAACGTACCGTAAATCATACGATGACGATTAAGGAAACGTTCGCCGGTGAAGCGGTCGCTCACCAACACCACTTTAAAATGACTTTCAGAGCCCGCAGGGACGTTGTGCCGATAGCTTTCATCCACGACTTCCAGATACATCGGGTCGAACGCTGCTCTAAGTTTTGCTTCGATCTGCTCACGTATCATCATGAATTTTCTCCTCCGACAACGCTGAGATGCCGCCTTTCCCTTTAAATGTTAGCCGCTTTTACCGCTTCCATTGGCAGAAAACAACAAAAAATTAGCATTCCTCTGATATTTTCACGCAAAAGTATCAGGTTTACTGATGATGAACGCTAAATCTCCCGGCTAAATCGCCACCGGAAATGGGACGAGGTCATAAAACGCACAACACGATGATTTTCCACTCGTAGCCACTTCCCCTCGCCGTTGGCGATGTTATGATGGCGGGAATTTTCCTTAAACACCCTAACTACTTCGAGTTGCAGAAAAAAGCGCCCGCGATTCCCCGCGGCGTCTGAAACCTGAATTATGACGGGTATAACAACACCGTGCGTTGAGACCCTGAACATGCTGAAGAAAATTCTATTCCCGTTGGTCGCGATGTTTGTACTCGCTGGATGCGCCACTCCGCCGACGACCATTGAAGTATCGCCGAAAATCACCCTGCCGCAGCAGGATCCGAGCCTGATGGGCGTTACCGTCAGCATTAACGGCGCAGACCAGCGTACCGATCAGGCGCTGGCGAAGGTCACCCGTAACAACCAGTTGGTTACGCTGACCGCCTCTCGCGATCTGCGCTTCCTGTTACAGGAAGTGCTTGAGAAACAAATGACGTCGCGCGGCTACATGATTGGCCCGAACGGCGCCGTCGACCTGCAGATCATTGTTAACAAACTGTATGCTGACGTCTCGCAGGGCAACGTGCGTTACAACATCGCCACTAAAGCGGATATCGCCATCGTCGCCACCGCCGCTAACGGCAACAAGATGACTAAGAACTATCGCGCCAGCTATTCCGTTGAGGGCGCTTTCCAGGCTTCCAACGAGAACATTGCGAACGCGGTTAATAGCGTGCTGACCGATACCATCGCCGACATGGCGCAGGACACCAGCATTCACGACTTCATCAAACAAAACGCTCGTTAATAAAATAGCAGACCCGGTATCATACCGGGTCTGCTCTATATGCCATGTCCAATCACTACTTGCGTATTTTTCAGCAGCCCAAATCAGCTATTTTGCTGATCCTTGGCTTTGCTTCTGGTTTACCTCTCGCGCTGACCTCCGGCACGCTGCAAGCGTGGATGACCGTTGAAAATATCGATTTAAAAACTATCGGCTTCTTTTCTCTCGTCGGTCAGGCCTACGTATTTAAGTTTTTGTGGTCGCCATTAATGGACCGCTACACGCCGCCGTTTTTAGGCCGCCGCCGCGGCTGGCTGCTGACGACTCAGCTTGCGCTGCTTATCGCCATCGCCGCGATGGGCTTTCTTGAACCCGCAACGCAGTTGCGCTGGATGGCGGCGTTGGCTGTGGTTATTGCTTTTTGCTCCGCATCGCAGGATATCGTCTTTGACGCCTGGAAAACCGACGTCCTCCCGGCGGAAGAGCGCGGCGCCGGTGCGGCGATAAGCGTGCTCGGTTATCGTTTGGGAATGCTGGTTTCCGGAGGGTTAGCGCTCTGGTTGGCCGACCGTTGGCTGGGCTGGCAAGGTATGTACTGGCTGATGGCCGCGCTGCTTATTCCTTGTATTATCGCCACGCTGCTGGCGCCGGAGCCCAGCGACGTCATTCCGGTGCCTAAATCGCTTGAGCAGGCCGTCGCCGCGCCGTTGCGCGATTTCTTCGGTCGCAACAACGCCTGGCTTATTCTGCTGTTAATTGTCCTTTATAAGCTCGGCGATGCCTTCGCCATGAGCCTGACCACCACTTTCCTTATTCGCGGCGTCGGTTTTGATGCCGGCGAAGTCGGAATGGTGAATAAAACGTTGGGCCTGTTCGCCACCATTGTCGGCGCACTCTACGGCGGCGTGCTGATGCAGCGCCTGACGCTGTTCCGCGCCCTGCTGATCTTTGGCTTGCTGCAGGGGGCCTCCAACGCCGGATACTGGATCCTCTCGGTCACCGATAAACACCTTTATTCGATGGCGGCGGCGGTATTTTTTGAGAACCTGTGCGGCGGGATGGGCACCGCGGCGTTTGTTGCGCTGTTAATGACGCTGTGTAACAAGTCGTTTTCCGCCACTCAGTTTGCGCTACTGTCGGCGCTGTCGGCGGTGGGTCGCGTTTACGTTGGGCCGATTGCCGGCTGGTTTGTCGAAGCGAACGGCTGGCCGACGTTTTATCTTTTCTCCGTCGTTGCCGCCGTGCCGGGGATTTTGCTCCTGCTTCTGTGTCGCCGTACGCTGGAATATACCCAACGCACGGAAAGCTTCTTGCCGCGCACGCAATACCCTCAGACTTACGCCCTGGCGCTGCTTATCCTGGCGGTAGGTTGTTTGATGCTGGCGATATGGCTGCTGCTGTTGGCGATGAACGCGCTGGATTACACCTCTTTCTCCTTCCTGCCTGGCCTGCTGGAAGTCGCCGCGCTGACCGCTATCGGTGGTATTTTGCTCGGCGCGATTCTGGACTATATGGCGCTACGCAAAACGCAGCTGATTTAATTTTCGCCAAACCGTTAATAGCCGTTTTAATTACCCGAGGTAATTATAACGGCTTATTAGCGATTTTATTTTCCCTGGGAGCTGATTTGTTGTTTTGTGCGTTTTAGATTTCTGGAAATTATTGACAATTTTTACGCGATTCTTTAATTAATTTAACCGATTCAGCAGCGTTACTTTATTTTAACGTTTTCTTTATGTCTTTTATTTGATAATTAATTGTTAATTATTTGTGTTATTTTAACCATGTTTATACCCGTATCCCCATAAGCATTCCCTTTCTTATCCCTTTCGTTATAGATCTAGCGTAAATCAGGCTTTGCAAGCAATTACGTCACATTCCGTAACATATGTGACAATCCAAGCAGAACCCGCTAACACAGAACTGACACAGATCCAATCGTGTTTACAGTAATGCAACCTTACCGTAAAATGCCCATACACTTTAAACGCCACCAGATCCCGTGGAATTGAGGTCGTTCAATGAGACTCAGGAAATACAATAAAAGTTTGGGATGGATGTCATTAATCGCAGGTACTGTATTACTCAGTGGTTGTGATTCTGCGCTCCTTGACCCAAAAGGACAGATTGGACTGGAGCAACGCTCTTTGATTCTGACGGCATTCGGCCTGATGATGATTGTCGTTATTCCCGCCGTCTTAATGGCAGTAGGATTTGCCTGGAAGTATCGCGCGAGCAATAAAGATGCGAAGTATAGCCCGAACTGGTCACACTCCAACAAAGTTGAAGCTGTGGTCTGGACGGTTCCTATTCTGATCATCTTGTTCCTGGCCGTTCTGACCTGGAAAACCACTCACGCTCTGGAGCCAAGCAAACCGCTTGTCCACGACGAGAAAGCAATCACCATCGAAGTTGTATCGATGGACTGGAAATGGTTCTTTATTTACCCGGAACAGGGTATCGCTACCGTCAACGAAATCGCCTTCCCGGCGAACGTACCGGTACACTTTAAAGTCACTTCCAACTCCGTGATGAACTCGTTCTTTATTCCGCGCTTAGGTAGCCAGATTTATGCGATGGCCGGGATGCAGACTCAGCTGCACCTCATCGCTGATGAAGCAGGCACTTATGACGGTATCTCCGCAAGCTATAGTGGCCCGGGCTTCTCTGGTATGAAGTTCAAGGCTATCGCCACCCCGGATCGTGCAACCTTCGATCAGTGGGTAGCAAAAGCGAAACAGTCCCCGAACTCCATGGACTCCATGGCTGCATTCGACAAAGTGGCTGTGCCTAGCGAAAACAACAAAGTGGAATACTTCTCTAACGTGAAACCGGATTTGTTCAAAGATGTTGTTAACAAATTCATGTCTCACGAGAGCATGAACATGTCTAAACCTGAAGGCGAGCACGCTGCGCACGAAGGGATGGAAGGCATGGACATGAGCCACGCGGAAACCGCTCACTAAGGGGCCGAGGAAGAAAACGATGTTCGGAAAACTTACACTGGATGCAGTGCCCTACCACGAACCTATTATCGTGGTAACGGTTGCTGCAATCATCGTCGGGGGACTGGCGATACTGGCAGCGATCACTTACTTCGGTAAGTGGTCCTACCTATGGAACGAGTGGCTGACGTCCGTCGACCACAAACGTCTCGGTATCATGTACGTTATCGTGGCAATCGTCATGCTGCTGCGTGGCTTTGCTGATGCCGTTATGATGCGTAGCCAGCAGGTGCTGGCCTCAGCCGGGGAAGCAGGATTCCTGCCACCTCATCACTACGATCAGATCTTTACCGCCCACGGCGTTATCATGATCTTCTTCGTGGCAATGCCATTCGTTATCGGCCTGATGAACCTGGTGGTTCCGCTTCAGCTCGGCGCGCGTGACGTTGCGTTCCCGTTCCTCAACAACCTGAGCTTCTGGTTCACGGTTGTGGGCGTGATTCTGGTTAACCTGTCTCTGGGCGTCGGTGAGTTCGCACAGACCGGTTGGCTGGCGTATCCGCCGCTTTCGGGAATTGAGTACAGTCCTGGCGTAGGGGTCGATTACTGGATTTGGGCGCTGCAGCTCTCCGGTATCGGTACTACCCTGACCGGTATCAACTTCTTTGTGACCATTATCAAGATGCGTGCCCCTGGCATGACCATGTTCAAGATGCCGGTATTCTCATGGGCATCTTTGTGCGCCAACATCCTGATTATCGCCTCCTTCCCAATTCTGACCGTCACCGTCGCGCTGCTGACCCTGGACCGCTACCTGGGCACCCATTTCTTTACCAACGATATGGGTGGCAACATGATGATGTACATCAACCTGATTTGGGCCTGGGGTCACCCGGAAGTGTACATTCTGGTTCTGCCGGTATTCGGGGTCTTCTCCGAAGTCGCAGCGACCTTCTCGCGTAAACGTCTGTTTGGTTACACCTCGCTGGTGTGGGCAACCGTCTGTATTACCGTTCTGTCGTTCATCGTTTGGCTGCACCACTTCTTCACCATGGGTGCCGGCGCGAACGTAAACGCCTTCTTCGGTATTACCACTATGATTATCGCAATCCCGACCGGGGTTAAGATCTTCAACTGGCTGTTCACCATGTACCAGGGCCGCATCGTCTTCAACTCGGCGATGATGTGGACTATCGGCTTCATCGTTACCTTCTCCGTTGGTGGGATGACCGGTGTTCTGCTGGCAGTACCGGGTGCGGACTTCGTACTGCACAACAGTCTGTTCCTGATTGCGCACTTCCATAACGTCATCATTGGCGGCGTGGTATTCGGTTGCTTCGCAGGCCTGACCTACTGGTGGCCGAAAGCCTTTGGTTTCACCCTGAACGAAACCTGGGGTAAACGCGCATTCTGGTTCTGGATCATCGGCTTCTTCGTCGCATTTATGCCGCTGTACGTGCTGGGCTTCATGGGTATGACCCGTCGTCTGAGCCAGGACATCGATCCGCAGTTCCACTCCATGCTGGTTGTTGCAGCATGCGGCGCGGCGCTGATTGCTTGCGGTATCCTGTGCCAGCTGATCCAGTTCTACGTTTCTATCCGCGATCGCGATCAGAACCGTGACCTGACTGGTGACCCATGGGGCGGTCGTACTCTGGAGTGGGCAACCTCTTCTCCACCGCCGTTCTATAACTTCGCTGTCGTTCCTAACGTTCACGAGCGTGATGCGTTCTGGGAAATGAAAGAAAAAGGCGAAGCGTACAAGCAACCTGCGCATTATGAAGAAATTCATATGCCGAAAAACAGCGGCGCGGGCATCATCATTGCTGCATTCGCAACGGTGTTTGGCTTCGCGATGATCTGGCATATCTGGTGGATGGCGATTGTTGGTTTCGCCGGCATCGTAGTGACCTGGATTATCAAGAGCTTTGACGAGGACGTGGATTACTACGTACCGGTTGCAGAAGTCGAAAAACTGGAAAATCAGCATTTCGATGAGATTAACAAAGCAGGGCTGAAAAATGGCAACTGATACTCTTGCGCACAATGCCCACGCGCATGAACACGGGCACCATGATACAGGACCGATGAAAGTCTTCGGTTTCTGGATCTACCTGATGAGCGACTGCATTATCTTCGCTACGCTGTTCGCAACCTATGCCGTTCTGGTGAACGGCACGGCTGGCGGCCCAGCGGGTAAAGATATCTTTGAACTGCCGTTCGTTCTGGTTGAAACCGCACTGCTGTTATTCAGCTCCATCACCTATGGCATGGCGGCTATCGCCATGTACAAGAACAACAAGAGCCAGGTCGTTTCCTGGCTCGCCCTGACCTTCCTCTTCGGTGCAGGGTTCGTTGGGATGGAAATCTATGAATTCCATCACCTGATTGTTGAAGGTATGGGTCCGGACCGTAGCGGCTTCCTGTCAGCGTTCTTCGCGCTGGTTGGTACCCACGGTCTGCACGTCACCTCTGGTCTGCTGTGGATGGCGGTATTGATGGTTCAGGTATCCCGTCGCGGCCTGACCAGCACTAACCGTACCCGTATTATGTGCCTGAGCCTGTTCTGGCACTTCCTGGACGTGGTGTGGATCTGCGTGTTCTCTGTTGTTTATCTGATGGGGGCGATGTAATGAGTCATTCTACCGATCATAGCGGCGCTTCTCACGGCAGCGTGAAGAGCTACATGACAGGGTTCATCCTGTCGATCATTCTGACGGCAATCCCGTTTGCAATGGTTATGAGTGGCTCTGCCTCGCATGCAGCGATTCTGGGAACCATCCTGGTCACGGCTGTAGTGCAGATTCTGGTGCACCTGGTGTACTTCCTGCACATGAACAGTAAATCTGACGAAGGTTGGAACCTGACCGCGTTTATCTTCACCGTAATCATCATTGCTATCGTTGTTGTCGGCTCCATCTGGATTATGTGGAACCTCAACTACAACATGATGATGCACTAAGAGCGGCGAGTATGTTTAAGCAATACCTGCAAGTAACGAAACCAGGCATCATTTTTGGCAACCTGATCTCCGTGATCGGCGGTTTCCTGCTGGCCTCCAAAGGCCACATCGACTATCCGCTGTTCGTCTGGACGCTCCTCGGAGTATCCCTGGTGGTCGCCTCGGGTTGTGTTTTCAACAACTACATCGACCGTGATATCGATCGTAAGATGGAACGGACGAAAAACCGGGTGCTGGTCAAAGGGCTGATCTCGCCAGAATCATCGCTGGTATACGCCACCTTGCTGGGTATTGCTGGCTTCATGCTGCTGTGGTTCGGCGCTAACCCGCTGGCCTGCTGGCTTGGCGTGATGGGGTTTGTGGTTTATGTCGGCATCTATAGCCTGTATATGAAACGCCACTCTGTCTACGGCACGCTGATTGGCTCACTCTCCGGCGCTGCGCCGCCGGTGATTGGCTACTGCGCAGTTACCGGTGATTTTGACAGCGGCGCGGCGATTCTGCTGGCGATTTTTAGCCTGTGGCAGATGCCTCACTCTTACGCCATCGCGATCTTCCGTTTCAAGGATTATCAGGCGGCGAATATTCCGGTTCTGCCGGTAGTGAAAGGCATCTCAGTCGCGAAAAACCATATCACGCTGTACATCGTGGCCTTTGCCGTGGCAACGCTGATGCTTTCTCTGGGGGGGTACGCCGGATATAAATATCTGGTCGTAGCGGCCGCGGTAAGTGTCTGGTGGCTTGGTATGGCGCTGCGCGGATACAAAGTGGCGGATGATAAAGTCTGGGCACGTAAGCTGTTCGTCTTTTCCATCGTTGCCATTACCGCGCTGTCGGTGATGATGTCAGTCGATTTCATGGTGCCGGATTCACATAATCTGCTGGCTTACGTCAGATAAGATTACGCTAAATCTGAATGAAAAGAGCCTCCGCTAGTCGGGGGCTTTTTTATGCCACCAACATAAAACAATTTCATAAATACTGCCCTCCCCTCACCGTTGTACTTCATTTTCTTCACTCATCACTCAGTTAAAAATTGAGAAAAAAGTGAGTATTGCTAACCGCCAGCCATCTCGCGCCATTAGCGGAGGGGTGCTAGCCTTGTGCAGTAGGCAAACGCCTACGGAAAACATGGATTTAACAGCAAGGAATAACAATGAAAGAACTAACATTCAACGAAATGGAATCTGTCTCAGGTGGTTTTAACCTGGTGAGCGCTGCAACTGGCTTCGCTAGCTTTGTCGCTAATTCTGCGGCTGGGTTTACCTCATTTGCGCTGACTTCCGGTCTGGCTTTCGCCTCTTTCGTTGGCGATAGCGCGATTGAGTTTGGCAAGTTCCTCCTTGGTCAGGCAAACTGGGAAAGCGTCGTTAGCACAGGTCAAGAGAACTGGGCAAACTTCGTTTCTACCGCTGGTAACAGCTGGAACACATTCGTGAACAACGCCGCTACCGACTGGAATAGCTTCCTGGAGCAGGCCGCTTCCTAATCGGAGCTATATTAAGGGCAGATTTTTCACGCTGCCCTTTCTGTTGTTTTACATTATTTATTCAGCTCTTCACCATTTTATCGTCTGGTTCTCATCCCTTCTTCTATTACGCAACACAGTCGTAATATCTGCTAAACAAACATTTATTTACGCATCCTTATCCCACCACTACACTAGTCGCAGTTTTTATATTGAGGTGGTAATGAACGATAACAAAATGACGCCAGGAGAACTGCGCGCAACCTGGGGTTTAGGGACCGTATTTTCACTGCGCATGCTCGGCATGTTTATGGTCCTGCCCGTTTTGACCACATATGGCATGGCGCTGCAGGGGGCCAGTGAAGCGCTGATTGGTTTGGCCATTGGCATTTACGGGCTTGCTCAGGCTATCTTCCAGATCCCGTTTGGTCTACTGTCTGACCGAATTGGCCGCAAACCGTTAATTGTCGGAGGACTGCTGATCTTCGTCATTGGCAGCATCATCGCCGCCCTGACCGATTCCATTTGGGGCATTATTCTTGGCCGCGCATTGCAGGGCTCTGGTGCTATTGCCGCTGCGGTCATGGCCCTCCTTTCAGATTTAACCCGTGAGCAGAACCGCACCAAGGCAATGGCCTTCATTGGCGTCAGTTTTGGCGTGACCTTTGCCATCGCTATGGTGCTTGGTCCTATTGTCACTCACCAGTTAGGGTTGCATGCGCTATTCTGGATGATCGCTATTCTGGCCAGCCTCGGTATTTTGCTGACTTTGTGGGTAGTACCAAATAGCCACAATCATGTACTGAACCGTGAATCTGGAATGGTAAAGGGCTGTTTCAGCAAAGTGCTTGCTGAACCTAAACTCCTCAAGCTGAACTTCGGCATTATGTCCCTGCACATCATGTTGATGTCGACTTTTGTTGCGCTACCTGGACAGCTGGAGGCCGCAGGTTTCCCGGCAGCCGAACACTGGAAAATTTACCTGGTGACCATGGTCATTTCCTTTATCGCCGTGGTGCCGTTCATCATCTATGCGGAAGTGAAGCGCAAGATGAAACGTGTGTTCCTGTTCTGCGTCGCTCTGCTACTGATAGCGGAAATCGTACTCTGGGGAGCAGGTGGCTATTTCTGGGAGTTGGTCGCTGGTGTTCAACTATTCTTCCTCGCCTTCAATCTGCTGGAAGCGTTATTGCCTTCGTTAATCAGTAAGGAGTCTCCAGCAGGCTACAAAGGCACAGCAATGGGGATTTATTCTACCAGCCAGTTTATCGGTGTGGCCATCGGTGGCGCCCTGGGCGGCTGGGTAGATGGATTCTTTGACTCGCAGACCGTGTTTTTACTGGGTGCGCTACTGGCGATGCTGTGGCTACTGGTGGCCAGCACCATGAGTGAACCGCCTTATGTCAGCAGTCTTCGTGTTGAGATCCCGGATGATGTCATCATTAATGATGAACTACGGCGCCGTCTGCAGTCGAAACCAGGCATCGAGCAGGTTATGATTGTCGCTGAAGAACGTTCAGCCTACATAAAAATTGACAGCAAAGTGACCAACCGCTTCGAGGTTGAACAGGCCATCATTGCAACTTCATAATAGACCTGAATTTCTGACCTCTAAACAATAAGTCGAACGACTGTACACACAGAAGATACTCTCGGGTATCTTCTGTTATCAAATATGAAGTTGCGAAATAATACCCATCGCTTATCTAAGCGTCGTTTGTGAAGTTTAATTCACATTAAAATTAATAGATCATTTAAATATTCACTATTATATAAAAAACCCTCTGATTAGTATATTGCCCGGTGTGCAAAGGTACATCATTAACAATTCATTAATCTAGGATGGAATTTAAAATGAAAGAATTAACCGCAAACGAAATGGAATATATCTCTGGTGCAGGCATTATCGACCTGCCTTGTGCTTTGGTTGATTTCACGATTCAATCTGCACTGGGTCTGGTTGCTGCGGGTATTAATGCTGGTATGATTCTGGCCTCCTCCGCTCTGGAAACCACGATTGACCTGGTTTCCAATATTCTTGGTGGTTCGCCATCCAGCCTGGGAAGCATTCTAACCGACCATATCAACTCCCTGCTGTATGCCGAATCTGGGGTTTGGTCTAATTTTGTTTATAATGCTGCCACTGACTGGGGTGGTGTTGTTGATGCCCTGCAGAGCTAAATAGTATAAGGCCAGTCAGTTTTCTGACTGGCCTTATTTCAATTCTTAATTCTTATCTTCACCACACCTGAGATACATATCGCACGCTGTCATGTAATCATCATGCCAACGCCAGTAAACATGCAAATAAAAATATCCCATCGCAGGTATCATGCAGACAATAAGATATGCATAAAAGTATATTCCCCAACCTAATAATTTCAACAACAGACTCATCGCCACAATCCAGAATAACTGAAGAGTGAAGAAAATAAATAATCTTAACCACAAGGGTTTTCTATATATCCCTGGAAGAACCATCGTATTCACAAGATTTACATCAAACTCTTTTTGGAAAAGTCTGCCTAAAAAAGTGTAACGCCTTGAAGGGTGAGCGAAAATCAGATTAACCATCAGTATCGCTGAACACAGAATCAACATGGCAACGATCAACTTTGCTGAAAAAAAACCATTAGATAAAGAAAAATCATCATCAGCAACCAATGGACTGACAACCACAAAACTGGTCAAAAAAGTCATAGTGACGTTCAGGCAAGTATAATAATGAAGATTACGGTATTTAAGCGTAAATGCAGTTTCCTGCTGTAACTGCTTGACGTAACAATTTCTGGCAAACCAGCACATTAGATAAACAATGATCGGCACAAAAAAGGCAATACAGACCATTGCGGTAATAGTCGGCAAAAAAAACAGACACGCCTTAACTGCCAGATAGCACACGATGAAACAGCATCCAGTTGCGACAAGTGGATGCCACAGCAGAACCTCAAAACGCGAGGCGATTTTCCCCTGAAACCAGGAGAAATTGATATTTCCTATCTCGTATTTATAAGCCCAGTACCCCTTTAGCTCATAAACAAAGCTGAACATTGTTAACGAAAAAATGGCACTTACGGGAAATGCATCCTCCTGGGTCAACAAATACCCTCTATTTTTAACATATAGCGCAATAAGTAATATACAAATAAAATAAAGATACGGGAGAAGCGACCGATCCTGACGACGAATGAAAGTTAAATAATCCGGGATCATATTAACCTCGTGGCGCCACCAATAGTTTTCTACAGTGTCTATAATACTCTGCAGAGAAACCGTCGAAATCATTTAGCAATTGTCCGAGATACGCCTTATTGCTGATTTCAACAAACCTGGCAGAGGGGATATGTTGTAAAAAAGCGCTCATAGATGCTGCCCACTGTACCCTATGGGTCAAATGCAAAGATAAGTTCTCTTTAATTTTCTCCGGATTATATTCTTCACACCCGGTGACATTCATCAGTACAGGATGATTTGGCCGGAGAATTTCCACCGTCTTCAGCGCATCCCGCATGGGTTGAACCCCCTCAGACATAAGAGGTGTATGCCAGGCTCCGCTAACGCCAAGTTTGATAGCTTCCAGGCCAGCCTCCATTAGTCTCCCGGTGAATTCACTTAAATCTGGTAGCGTACCGCCAACTACCTGCTGGTAGGGGCTATTATCACAACTCACAACAACTTGACTTCCGGAGTCGTTAATCAACTGGCTTACCATTTGAAAATCAGCGCCTCTTACCGCTAGCATTGCGCCTTTATGGATATTGCTTAAATCATCCATAATGGTTGAGCGCGCCAATATTAGCTTGAACACATTTTCCAGCGTTAAGGCGCCGGCCGCGTATAATGCGCTATACTCACCAACGCTATGCCCGCACGAACCAATAACATTCGCATCAGAGAATTGCTCGGCATACAGACTATATAGTGTGACATTGATAGCCGTCACCGCTGCCTGCTGCGTCGTCGTTTTCACCAGACGATTCATCGGCCCTTTCTGACACAACCGGCGCAGATCTAAACCTGTCACATCGCTGGCACAGTCCCAGATTTCCCTGGTAGTTGTATTCAAATCCCATAAATCTGCTCCCATTCCGACAACAGGGTTTCCCTGACCGGCGAAAATAAGCACCGTAGGTTGCACTGATTGTTTTGTCATAAGCGATATATCCTTATAAATAGTATTTAAATCCGACGTAAACTCCGAGGGTCTCGCCAAAAAGTGCGAACTCAGAATCATGACTACCGAATGCGCTATACAAACCCGTATAAATCTCAGCTTGGTCACTTAATCCTTTTAACGGATTGATATAATGAGTACCTACTAAGGCACTACCATCAACTAAGTTCATCACCAGATAGGGCTGAAGCGTTGAATGATCTGCATTTTGTAAACTTAGCCATGAAGTAATATAATGCCGTCCCTGCAGCATTCCTTTATTCCCTGTATTACTTATTTCTGAGCCCATCAGATACTTATAATCATCAAACACTTTGTCTAAGCTGGCAAAACCGGTTTTTTTACTTAATAACTTAATAAAGTCAACCTGTTCCCGCCATGCCGATTTTGAATAACCTTCACTTTGATAGTAGTACTCGATGCCCAACACACTAAAAAGGTCGGTGGTATACTGCCCACCAATGGCTACTTCATAGCCACTTTTGTCATTCTGCGCATAGAGCGATGAAGGATATAGCCCAGAAAGCACCTCATCCTTTTTTTCATGAGAAAAATGCCGCCATTGCTGCGTTTTGTGAAGCGCAACTTCTACATTGACTACAAACTGAGGTGTTAAGTTGTAGCCATCTGCTAGTGCCAATGAAGTAGAATCACCAAGCATCACATTCGCAGCCAGTCGATGATTAACAAGGTGATAATCGGTGTAACTTAATAAATAGTATTCATTGCTGTTAGCCCTTTGATTGGCCGTCCAGTTGCTTGATGACTCATAGTATTTATCAATACTTGCTAATTTTGGTATAACTGTGAGTGAGAATGCATAATCACGAAATTCTTTCGCTAACCGCCCTCCCCAATACGACTCGCTATAGGCAGACTCCAGCTTCGGGTCGTATATCCGTGTCGGTTTAAAACCTGCATAATAGGTGGCTACCAGTGAAGCTGGGGATCTTAAATGAAAGGCTCCTGGAAGTGAATTTAGTTTTCCACCCTCAAGACTGACATTTTCAGATAACGACAAGTTAAGCTTAAGTCTGTCTATTAACATTTTGGCGCGATGTTCATCTTTTTCGAATAATCCCACGCCATGTATTGGATAAAACCCTAAATTATATAGTGAAAAATCCAACCCCAGCACATCATCAACTAAGTAACAAGCACTTGAGAAGTTAATGGCAATATCATTATATACGTTGTTCGTTGTATACGGGTTGGTTCCATTGATGCGCCAGATCGAGTCGCTTTTGTGCGCAACAGATGTCTGACCGGTCAAAATAAACTGACTATTAGAACGTATTTCATCACCTGACAAACAATTAGCCCCTCCCCATAATGGAGTTATTAATATAGAAAGCAGCAAAGTAACCAGATGGCCTTTCACTTCACGCCTCTCTGAATAAACTCTTTAGTGAAGTGAAATTCAGGTAACGACTCCAGGCGGACATCACTATACTTCATGACAGAATACCCCTTTTCATAGCGCGCATTCTGCACAATGATCTCTGTTGGACGGTATTTCCCTAATACCATCTGATAGTTTGTATATAAGACACTTTTGAGAAGTTTATTATCGAGAGTGTAATATGATGCTTTGAATGGCCGGCATTCTGCATTTTTTTCCACCAGGTAGATCACTTTAGGATAAGTAATGGCCTCAGAGTTACGAGTGAGAGACAGTCGATAGCAAATTTTATCGCCGCAGGGTTCCTCCCCTTCCAGGGTCGAATCATAGGCATACTCGAAGTTCGTGACGATAACATCCCCATTGGAGATCTGACCAATTAATCGTTGTGAGCGCGAAATAGGAATAGGTCTGCGTAGTTCGGGTGTATAAAACCATAAATCATACCAATCAGATAACATGATCTTGCCTTTATCTCGCGGAGGATAGGTAAAACGTATAAGTGAACGAGCATCAGCTTTCAAACCGTTTACCGGCTTAATAAATCGCATCGATATATCCAGCGATTGCTTATTTTCAGGCTCTGTTCTACCTTCTTTATACTCAAGTACAGTCACGTTATAGCGGAAAGGTTCATTTGGTGAGCGAACATCATCAGCTTTGCGAATAATCTCCAGGGCTTGCTGGCTATCACTCGTCGCCTGTCCAGGGGCTGAATATGAAAATATAGCTATTATGAATAAATACCATGCATTGGTTTTCATACTGTCCTCTATGAAAATTTGAATGCATCGGTAATGTTGAGGCGCGATGCACGATATGCGGGAATAATGGAAGCCACGGCAGATGTTAAAATTGGTAATATCAAGGTTATCCAAATCAATCCCACATCATTCGTTTTAATAAATGCGGTATAACCTACAGATTGTCCAGGCGAAGGTGGCATCGCAATACCTGAGATATTAATTATAGCGGCAATAGTGAATCCAAAGAGAAGACTCCCTAATGCGCCAAAGATACCGATATATATGCCTTCCAGCCAGAATAAACGCGTAACACGGTTTGATTGTAAGCCAATTGCGCGCAGCGTAGTAATTTCTCGGGTTCGCTCGACAATACTCATCGTCATTGAATTGCCGATCATAAATACTACGATAAGTGCCACGATAAGTTTGATAAAAAAATAGATACCGGACAGCATACCTTCCACCTGCTGGTAAAAAATAGAATTCTCCCTCCAATCCTTAACGATCAAAGGTAAATGCTGGTCCGCTATATATCTTCTCATTTTCTTAACAAACGACGTTACATCATCGTTATTCAGCAAAATGACTATTTTACTAACACCATTAGTACCCATGATTTGCTGTGCAGTCTCAAGGGGCATTTTGATTACAACATCATCATAATCCTTTATACCTGATTCAAATATTCCACGTAATTTTACAGATATAGCTCCCTGACCTCCCGCTATATTAACAGTCATGATATCAAGCCAGTCCCCGTAGTGGCTATCTAAGGTTTTTGCCAGGCCGCTGCCAATAGTAATCTCATCATGTTTGACACGAGATAAGTCGCTACCAAAAATTATCTTATCAAAAGCTCCCAACTTCAGCGCCGGTAATGGCTCAACGCCCTGTGCTGAAAAATAATTAGATGTTTCAGTTTCGTAATGTGAGATTATTCCGGTAAACTCAAGTTGTCCGGAGATTGTTGAAATCACATCAGAAAAATCGGCGTTCTGCAAAATTTTATTTTTCAGTGTAATATAATCAGATATCAGACTCTTATTTTTGTTAGCGGTTTCAAAGTAGGTGCTGTTATAAATCTGTACATGTCCAATATTTGTACGTATTGTTTGCTCTTTGAGTATCCAAAAAGAGTAGTTGATAAAACCACCATACAAAAATATGGCGCAACCACCTAATATAATGGCGGAAATGGTAGAAAACGCTCTTCGCCGGTGCCGTAGCAAGTTCAAAAATGAGAATTTAGCATCGCCAAAATTAAAAACAATGTTATAAACAACAAATATTAATAGCAACACCACAATTGAATTAATAAATATCATATCCGTTGACATTCATTCACCTTTAATAACGGGAATAATAACCTGTAAGACTTCAACCATTTCCCAAGCCGGCATTTCGTTATTTTCAAAATCAATTTCACGCTGCTGATTAACTCTCCGCAGATGATCAACGAGCTGTTTTTCTTGCTGTTTCATATGGCAATTATGAAGGGCCCTTAAACGCATTGTTAGTATATTACCAATGATCTCACTGCTAAATTTATCTTTATTCTTCAGCAGTAGGTCAGTATCCTCGATGGTAATCACACAGCGCCCTAACCCCACTGGTAGCCAGGCATCAACTCTGGCACGTAAGTATCGAATCAGCATGTTGTCTTCATTGGTATCTACCGCTTCATCAAGATAAAAAAAGCCCGTCTTTGCATATTCAGAAGCGTTAATGAGATCATTGATACTCTGATAATAGTTAGCCTGTCGCAGCATTCCCCACGAATAAAAGATCAGCGCGCCAACTTTGTTAGTACGTTCATACTCTTGAAATAAATCAGAAGTGATAGATGCTAAAGCCTGTGGTTCACCAGGAAATCCATCCTGTAAGACTCGGGCAGTCGCAGGGGTTGAAACCTTCTCAGCAAATACTGAAAATGTAACCATGCTAAGACACAGGAGTAAAACGCTACAAAGATTACTTCGCTGAATCATAAATTATTGCTCCATCTTTGATATCTACTCTCCGTCGAGCACGATCTTTAAGCTGAGTCGAATGTGTTGAGATAATAAATGTTGTTTTCGTCCGTTGATTAATCTCAAGCAGGAGGTCAAGAATTGATTCACCGGTAGCAAGATCCAGATTACCTGTAGGTTCGTCAGCGACAATAACTTCGGGGCTATGCGCTAGCGCCCTTGCAATAGCGACCCGTTGCTGTTGACCACCTGACAATTGGCCAGGTTTTCTTGCCAATAAGTGGGATAAACCAACACTCTCAAGGAAATGTAACGTTCTCTCTCTGGCCTCTTTCGTACTAAAATGACCGTTGAGCGTCAGGGGATAATAAACATTATCAAAAACACTCAGCACCGGTATTAAATTGAAAAATTGAAATATGAAACCTAAATGGCGACTGCGAAGGCGTGCAAGATTTTTGTCTGACAACATATTGAGATTTTTATGCAGAAAGAAGACATTGCCAGCAGTCGGTGTATCAATACCGGAAAGTATATTAAGTAAAGTACTCTTACCACTACCAGAAGGCCCGCATAACGCAAGAAACTCGCCTTTCACAACATCCAGATTAATATTGTTTAGAGCATAAGTCATATTGTCCTGATAACCATAAGTCTTATATATACCAGATAATGAAATATCAGGTAATTCTGTTATATTGCTGCGCATATCCCCTCCTATTGGTACCAGGTATCAAAATAGGCATAGCCGCTAACTACTCCCGGAATAACGGTTCTGAGACAGCCATTATGCAATGCATACTGATTAATATATTGCCAACTTAGCGCCGGTGTCATACATCCGCTACAGCCGTAGCGAGCAATAAGATCGATGCCGGTATGAGGAAATGGTTTTGTTTTATTGATTCCTCCGGCATATGCAAGGAGATCTATATCATCAGTATTTTCAACATCTGGTAAATGTGGGTTATTGGTTGCAGTAGGTATATATGGCCCACAATGTATTTTTAGATCACTTTCCCTTTTACTAAAAATAAAACATCCCACTCTTTCTATTGATATATTTATCCCGGGAATGAGTCTTTTCTTGTTTTTTACTTCACTCTGGATCATACTTTCAGCTGTAAATGCCAACAATGGCACAGCACGATATCCTCCGCAGATAACGACAAAATCAAATACATCCCATGCAAGATAATCCTGCGCCATTGCCATCGCCTGATAAAGGGAAAAATTTTCGCCGCGAATTTTGCAAGTAACATCACTTATTGAAAATTTCTTAACCAAGTTCTTTGGTAGAGTATCAATAGTAGATAAATTAAGGCTACTGATATTGTACTCAAAGACGCCTGATTCTCCCCAGGAATCAATATAAATAAAAGCAGTTCTCGATTTCAGTAACAGCATCCTTTCTTTCGCTGACATGCTATGTAATGCGGCATCTGATACTTTATCGAGGGCGTTAATATAAGGAGTATGTTCAGGACGTCGTGTAATCTCTCGAGTATAAATTTCCCTTCTTGAGCCAAAACGTTTGAATCTCCAGCCGTTAGCTCCCGTAGTTTTCAAGGCAGTATTGTATGAGTGAGACTCCCATACATTCAACCAACTTGGATAGTATAAATAAAATGGCTCGTCTGGTTCCATGAACGAATATGAAGACAGATACATACTATTCTCCATATTAGTCAGTATTATTATGCAAATTAGTCATCAAAAGTGCAACGACGGAACCGTCGACCCCCAAGCCAGTTTTCAGAAGGTGTTTTTTAGTATGTTTACATACCCCCCCCGCTAAAGAGATATGGTGTGCGACATCCTCTATAATCCGATCGTTAACGACAGGGAAAATTAATTCTCTATTAAGCAGTATATGATGCCCAATAACTAAATCGATTAATCCAGAACCTGTTGCGGTATAGCCAATTTGTCCCTTATAGGCCAATACTGGAAGAGCATTTTCACCGGCATACATGCTGATGGCTTTTGCCTCAACATTATCACTTGATGAAGTGCCATTACCATGGGGAATAAATGCACAAAGGTCCTCTTTTTTTATATCCTTATCATTTAACATTGCATTAATCAACTTTAGAATACTAGTACTTTGCCAGTAGGAATCATTACTACGCCCAGCATTAATCTGCTTGTAAGCCGAAGTAATGCTTATTCCATGGCTTTTCCCTCGCCCTAATCGGTGCTGTTGACTTTCCAGTAACATAGCGCCATAACCCTCAGAAAAAATGACACCATTGCTGTTTATACCGAAGGGTTGGACCATTTCACTCTCCAACATTCCCTGACTCTCAAGGAATACAAGATCTTGATACTTAATTTTTGAAATATTGATGACCAGCGCCATATCAATACCACCTTGCTCTATTGCCCTGGTCCCCAGGTGGATAGCCGTGAGTGATGAATTACTGGTACAGTTCATATTTGGTGGAAGATGTTTTAATTCGTATCGTTTTGCAAGGCGATAGGAAGCCGTGTCCTGCGACATATTTTTCACTGATAAATTTTTGATTGAGGATATCAATGAAACATCTTCCATATCATTATAATTATAGAAATTTCTATAATCCATGACATCAACGCGCGGACCTATCCCTGTAATATATACTCTGACCCTATTACCTTTCAGGCAGTCTTCATTGAGGCCAGCCTGAATTAAGGTTTCATTGATAAGTTTATATACCAGGTCAAAAGCGCTATCATTATCCCGTTTTAGTTTCGCTATCAGTATATTGCCAGAAAATCCACAGTCGATAGCCTGTTTATCTGAAGTAAACCATGGAGATAAGTGTACACGTTTACCTTGCCGCAAATTTTCAATTAACAGCGAACTATTCTCTGCATACGGTAAACACACACTGAAACCAGAAATAATAGCCCTTTCGCTCACCTTATAATCCTTTTATCACAATAGCGTAATAGTTTCCGCCTTCAGTCGCTCCAATTAAAAGAGCGTATCTAATAGTTAGATTAAGTGATTGGTTCACAAAGTTGACTCTCTCATCAGAAAATTGTCGAGTATAAGGAATAGCAGGAACCGATTGTCTGCGAATACAATCAAGAAGAACCGCCAGGTTTAGCAGACCTGCAGAAGAGGCGACAAAACCAAAGAATGCATTGTAATTCACAACCGGTACATGAGGATTAAGGCAATTAAATGACGTATATATCGCATTCGTTTCTATCATTGAATTTACTTCGCTACCATTACTGGTCCCGCAAACTAAATCAATTTCTTTCGAGGTAATACCCGCATCCGCAAGCGCGCGAGTAATTGCCATAGACATTGCTGCGGACTTCTCCTCAACCTGTGTCACGTCAAAATAGGTATTGCTACATGCCTTACCATAACCAGCGATTTCAGCTAATACCTCAGCGCCGCGGGCCACTGCTGACTGTGGATCTTCCAGGAGCATCATGCATGCGCCTTCACCTGGTACGTAGCCCTGTGCTTCTTTGCCATATATCTGATAATCAGCCGGATCGGACATCATATGAATTTTATTTGTCACCGCATCCATATAAAGCGACATAGAAGGAAAGTATTCATCAGCCCCGCCAATTACAACCTGCGGTTGGAGTTGTTGGCGAACAATTTCATAGCCATAGGTCAATGCGCCAAGCGCAGCATTTTCACCGGTAGCCAACGTTGTTGTATATCCTTTGACCCCTTCTGAGATCCCGCAAAATGTTGTAATTGAGTTCATTAGAGAGCCGGGAAATTCCGAAGTCCGAACTTTCCGCGGGTCAGGTTTCAAACTTTGCAAATACTTATAGGTTGTTTCTTGCGGCCCTCGCGCCATTCCCAGAACCATACCCAAATCATCTCCATCTCGTTTGATCTTGCGTTTAGCCATATGCAAAGTTTCTGAAAGTGCAAGTAGAGCAAACGTACCGCCGCGAGTTGCCTTACGCGGGTCGTATCGACGTAGATGTTTGCGTGGTTCCAGGCCTTTCACCTGATAAGTTTTAAAATTCTCTTCTGTCTCCGGCTGCTTGTACTCCTCTTCCTGATATTCACCACCAAATATATCCGCAAACTGATTGGTTTTGGCCAATACACCCAACAGCTCTTTCGCCTCGTTAAGCGTGTCATCAGGAAAGACAACACCGCTGAGTTCTACTGAGCTGTCGCCTTCATGGATATAGTGAAGAATCTCATTTAGAGTGTGACCTATAGCCGATACAGCGCCTACTCCAGTAATAGCAACTCGTTTTGCTTCATAGGAGGTGAGTGGAACTGAACAAGGTTTAGTGCTGACAATCATGCAGCAGTTATTACCGCCGAAAGCATAATTGTTATTCATAAAGATATTGATATCTTTTTTACGAAACTCGTTCGGTACATAGTCCAGATCGCAATTGGGACGAGCCTGCGAAAAACTGAGTGTTGGCAGAACTTTTTTTTCTGGCAGAGTCACCAGGCACGCAATAAGTTCGACAATTCCTGCCGCCCCAATATTGTGGCCAAAATAAGATTTTGTGGAACTTATTAACAAATTTTCTGCTCCGGAGAAAACCTTCTTCATTGCCAGAGTTTCGATTTGATCATTAGCTTCCGTACCCGTGCCATGCGCATTGACATAATCAATTTGTTCAGGCTTGACCCCAGCATTCGCCATCGCTTTTTGCATAACCTGCACTGCGCCACTGGCGCGTGGGTCGGGACCTGTTTCATGATATGCGTCGCAAGATGTCGCGTAAGAAAGAATTTCACCGAAGATGGTCGCGCCACGCGCCACCGCATGTTCATACTCTTCGAGTACAATGGCCCCCGCGCCCTCACCAATAGACATACCTGAATGCCCTGAAAATGGCGAGCATGATTGCGGATGCATAACATTCAAGGCATAAAAACCCGCGAAAGTGGGTAAATAGATGGGTTCTGTACCTACCGCCAACATAGCCTTACTTTTGCCATTTTGGATATAATCAAAAGCCATACCGACAGCATTCGGGCTTGCGGTGCAAGCCGTCGCAACGAGTTCCACTCCGCCCTTCAAGCCCAGTAGCGTTGAAGCGCTGGAGCAACATGATGAAAAACTGCCTGAAAACAGAGCCTTTCTTAATGAAAAGTCCTGAATACGCTGCTCGAAGAGAGGGAGAAACGCTTCTGTACCCGCAGAAGAAACGCCCACAATTATCCCCATCTCTTCCAGACACTCGCGATTGGCGGCCAGTTCTGCCTGCTCTAGTGCTTCCTTACCAACTTTGTAAGCCCAAAGCGCGGCATTATCGAGCGATGCAACAATTTCTTCAGATAATTCGGGACAATGAATTTTATGCAGCATTTCAGCCGCTCGGGCATTCGCAAACCATTTAGAAAAGCGAGCGCTGTCAGCAATACCATTTTTTTTAGCCAACAGCGCTTGCCTGAAGTCTGCAATATTGTCGGCGAGGGATGACAATATTCCCATGCCGGTAATAACTACTCTTTTTCTGCTCGTTTTCATATTTTTCTGTTCTATCCAGAGTGGTTAACAACGATTCCGAGAATGCCGAGTTAAGAATAAAGTCGCTAATTGTTATACCGTTTCAAGCGCGCTTTTCGCCTTCAATTCATCAACATAACTATGGATTGTTGGGTTAACCAATAAACTCAGATTATAAATAAAAGGGACATTTTGGGTTTTGGCTGTGATTTCCCCATTTACAGTTTGAATAGTAAAACCGGAGATATCCGCTAATGCATAGCATTCGTCAATAAGTGCCAACGCGATCCAATGCTGTTTCGCAGGAGAATATGCTGCTTTAACAATAACACCGACTTGATGTCCATTAACCATCACAAGGTCATTTGAGTCGATGTGACTACATCCAACATCAGGAGCAATCCCAACAAGTTTGCGCTCAGCCCCCTTCCGCGATAGTTCTTCTACCGCACTCTTACCAATAAAGTCTTCCTTGTCATACTGAATAGCCCACTGCATTTGTAGTTCTACTGGATTACGGGAGTAATTATTATAAAGGCTTTCGTCCCATCCCGGGTTTTCCACTCTCACCAGACGTTGATAATCTAAACCACCGGTTTTGAGCAAATACTTAGCACCTATTTCTTGTAACTTCATCCACATCGTGACTAGTGTTGCTTGTGGGCCGATCAACTGATATGCAAATTCGCCATGTTTTCCACAGCGGAAAATCATTAACTCATCATCGGTATTCATATATTCATAATATGGTAGACCAATGATATCAAAGCCATAAACCTCCGCCATTATCTCCCATGCATAGGGGCCTTCCAGCATAATAGCCCCCCAATTATTTTCCTCCATGGCTTTAATTTCAGGGATCTCCTGAATATCTAATTCCTCAGCTTTAGTCAGTGCTTCGTTGAGTACATCTATAATTTCTTTAGAGGTAAGGCTCTCGGATAAAATATAATAACCATCAGCTGAGCACAAAACATATGCATCACCACGGATATCTCCATCAGCGTTTAGCAGTAGGGAGTAAATACCCTGCTCATCACGGATGATTGATACATCAGCCGAAACCATGTAGTTTACCAATGCCCATGCATCATCTCCCATCACACTGGTGATAGACATATGAGAATAATCCACCAACAAGGCATTTTCACGCACAGCCTTATATTCTTCAAAAATATCATGATATGAAGAAGGTACGCGTTGATGATTATAGATTCCCATAAGCGCATTATTTTTAAAATGAAGATCAGAAAGTAAATTCATAAAATAGCCTTTAATATAACCTTATCAATTCAGGATGTTTTTTTCTTTAGAATGAAAGATGCCAGATTATTTATGCTTCGCATATAGGCTGGATCATCACCTTCCGAGACCTGAATGTTGAAGGTTTTATCAAGCATTACGATGATTTCCGTGGCATCTACAGAGTCTAGTTTCAGTCCATTGCCAAACAGCGGCGTGTCATCATCAATTTGATGTGCCTCACGTTGAACATTTAGGCGTTGAATAATTTCGGACTTAATCGTAATAATTATTTTTTTTCTTTCATCGATTTCATCATTAATGTTGGTCACACCTGTTCTCCTTGGTAATTAAATGACTTCTCTAAAATTAATAATCACGCCCTGGCTAATGATCTTCTTCCCGACATTAGCTGTGACTGAATAATGTTTAAACCCACTCTCATCAGAAAATGAGAGTTTACTTACCACTTCAATCGTATCTCCCGGGTACGCTGTCCCTTTAAACTTCAAGTTCTGAGAAGCTAACACTCCACGGACCTGCGACCGCCTCGTACGTATTGTATTTAGCATATCCGGATGCTTTATATAAGCATGAATGTCACGCAATGTTTTCAGTTCTTCACCCGTTCGCCCCTGGTAAATATCACAGATATCAGTGAGAAAAGAGTAATACTCGCTTGCCTGACCAAATATTTCAGAAATAATAGCTCCTGGCATAATGGGATCTTCTGGGAAATGCCCAAGCAGATAAGGATCATTATAAGTCACATGCTTTATAACTTTGATGTAACCATTCTCGCCATACTTATAATCAACTATTTGGTCGACCATAAGTAGAGGTTGACGCCAGCCCCCCATAGCAAGAAATATTTTCGGCGGTATCGGATACTTAGACATAAATCACCGCATTACCATACCACCATCGACCACGATGGTTTGCCCTATAATATAGCTGGATGCTGAAGAGCTTAAATAAACAATGACGTTTGCTACCTCATCGCATTTTCCGAGTCGTTTTAATGGAATTGAGTTAGTCACCTCACGAACCACGGTACGGGGAACCTTCTTCGCCATTTTAGATTCAATCATTCCTGGCGCTACCGCATTAACACGCACTCCCCGCGGGGCCAGCTCAGCCGCAAGAGTGCGGGTGAAACTTAAAATTGCACCTTTGGATGCACAATAGTTTGCCTGGCCAATGCTTGGTACCAGAGCTGCAACAGATGCAACGTTGATAACAACTGGACTTTCCGCTGAACGTAATAACATTAATGCTTCTTTCGTTAACCGAAACAGACTAAGTAAATTGATGTTGATAACCGAATAAAAATCATCAAAACTCATTGATGCAAAGAGGCTATCTTTAACAATTCCCGTATTATTCACCAGCACGTCCAGTCTTCCGGCATTTATGGTCAGGCGCTCGCACAACGCCACGACTTCTTCCCGGTTCGTGAGATCGCAAGGCAAAATATGTAGCAAGTCACCATTGGCATGATTTTCTTTCAGTGCAAGCAGCGGTTCGTCATTCGATTTATATAATGCATAAACAATACATTTTTGCTCAAGAAATTTCCCACAAATTGCAAGACCTATGTCGCCGCTAGCACCAGTAATCAGCACCTTTTTACTTGCAAGATCGTTATATTTATACATTTTATATGAATGCCTTAAATTAATATATGATGGTTACGGCTATCGCATATGTCCGGCAATGTGAAATACTTAATGACATATTCATCACTCGCTGCTCATTAAGAATATCCCTAACTCTACCGGATAATATAAACTCAGGTTTTCCATATTCGTCATGAACAACTTCAATATCATGGAATCGAATTCCATGGCCAAATCCGTAGCCAATGGCTTTTACCAGAGACTCCTTTGCAGCCCAAAATCCTGAGGCTCGTTCATAATTTAGATCAATAACATCGATTTCTTTTATTTCATTATTCGTAAATACTCTCTGAAGAAACCCCGACTTATGATTAGCAATAGCCTTTTTTATTCTTGCTACTTCGACAATATCTGTACCAATACGCATTACATATTTCCAAAAGAATTAAATCTGGTACGAAAAATTGAAATTAAGCTTATACTTATCCACATCGAAATCATCCGGATAGAGAAAAGGTATTGATAACGAAGCATCATACTCGACCGCTTTCACCGCGCCTTTAACTCCTAAGACTCCACCCATTATCCTTTTCCCACTCAGGTCTTGTGAAGGTAACTTACCAATTATTTGTCCATAATCTGTGCCAACATAAGGGGTGATACCGTCAAATCCAGTCACTACATTCAGGGTATTTTGTATAAAAAAACCTTTATTCCCATAGATACCATCGCTGTTTTGAAAACCACGTACACTCCAACGATCGCCTATTGTAAATTGATCCTGTAACGTCAAATTATCTGGTGAATACTGGGCACCAAAATTAAGTTCGTAATAGGCATTGGCTGGCAACATCGTTAACCATTTCACATAGTTCACATTAAGGTTTACAATTTGACTTTTCTTACTCACAGTGCCAGTACGCATGTCTGGTGTGTCAGTACCACCAAAAGCCCTGGTAAACCGTTGCCAGGTTAATGTGGAATCCAATGCTGCCCCGGTAAAGTTTCTCTTATAATTTAATCCTAACCGTATGTTACCCATATCTCGTTTTTGCAAAACCAGTTCTGTCCCACCCAATGTGTAGTCATATTTCCGTCTGATAAATTCAGCACTCGCAGACAATTTAGAGTTCACATTGCGGTATAGCATACGATTACCTTTGAGGCTGAAATATTCCGTCTCACCTACATAATCAAAAGTATATGTACCAACATCAATACCCTGAGTAGATTTACTTTTACTATAAAAAAGACTTAGATCGTTATATCCAAAAGGCACACTATAATAGGCACTAGCATTTTTATACCCCCCGGTCTGGCTACCCGTCCCTGCCAGGTAAAAAACATCGCTCAAACTAGTGACATTATATAAATACCCCACTCCACCAATAAGTTGGTTTCCAGTGCTATCATCACCATAGTTATTGTACGAAGCTCTGGCACTCCATATTTTTTTTCGTTGCGTATTAATTACCAACTTGCTCGTGCCATTTTTAGTACCTGGCACTATGTTAATTTTAACATCAACCTCAGGTGTTCTCTGTATATTTTCCAGGCCCTGCTCAACATCCCTGATATTGAGAATATCACCTTCTGAAAATGGCAAAACCCATTTACTTATATCGTTATCAACAATGACAATCTCAGAAATCCTTCCTGGTATCACTGCCAAACTTAATTTTTTAGTCAAGAGATCTTGAGATGGAATTTCCACCCTCGTTGTTATATACCCCGCATTTATATAGTAATCTTGAAAAAGCACAGCCGCTTTTTTCAACCCATTCATCCCTAAGCATTTTCCAGCAACCTGTTTTTTAATTTTATTTAATCCGCGATCGTCTAAAAAATCATTGCTAAGCACTAATTCATCAATTTGAAAACACGGAGTTTCCAGCGGGAATGTGCTATCGGTTTCTTTTTTTGCGACGGCATCGGAGAACACATCCTTTTGTTCTATTTTTCGGTCTTTGAACGCAGCGTTATCATTGCTTTGCTGGTCTTTTACAAGCCGCCCTAACTGAGCATCAGCCGCTACTGCAGGGCCGGTAATCAACAATACCAGGCTAATAATTACTATATTGCGAATATCCATTTCATACCCTAATCAGGTAAAAGCAGTAATCCCTTACCGCTTTTACCTTCAACCTAAGTTATTTATTTACCTACAACGGTACCAAATACGTTTACAACATTAGCTGTAGTCTCAAATCCTTGAGCTCCACCTAATACAGCCCAGAAACCAGTGTTGACGATTTTCTTAGCATCGATTACCGCCTTACCCGCTGTATAAAGGTTGCCATAGTTGTAGATGTTATTACTTGCAGTGACATTCAACTGGCTATCAGCAACTAAATTAGCCCAGTTTGAGATATTTTTAGCTGTGACGTTAGTTGTTTTGGCAGAAATGTTTGCGCCAAGATTATTGGTCAAATCATTCGCCGTCGAAATATTCAAAGTATTACCAGCAGCAATATCGCTGTTGTTAGTGATGGTTTTCCCGGTCAGGTTCAAGTCACCATCAGCATTAAAAGCGTGATTATTTGTCAAGTAACCGGAGGCATTAACCGTCAGATTACCTTTAGCATTCACCCATCCGGTGTTATTATAATTACCATTAATATTAATCAAGACGTCGCTATCTGAAGAGATGACTCCGTTAGCCGTATTCTTTGCAATGGAACCGCTTGCTTTTGATGACAATGAAGATGCATCAATTTGCATGTTACCAGAGCTATAAATAGTTGCGTAATCAGCAGCGATTTTCTTCGCAGCAATCGTCATCCCCCCTGAATTAGCAACAATCTGCCCTTTGTTACTTGCGAGATCGCCAGTCAGATTAATATTTACATCACCGGTTTGCGCAATAATACGGCCAGATTCGTTATTCAGGCTCTTAGCCGTAATATCAACCCCTTCACCGCCAATTAGACCGCCTTGCTGATTCCCATAGCCGAAGTATTGCCCCACATAGAAACCAAATTTGTCACTGTCAGTACTGGTGATTTTACCAACCGCATTAAGCGCTAGTTTTTCATCCGCAACCATCATTGTATATTTCGCATCAATATCAGCGCCTGAATCAATACTGATATTTTTAGCTTTGATCACCGAACTGTCTGTACTGACTGTATCGGCTTTGATAGTTACGTCACCGTTCACGGAAGTTATTACGCCCAGACGGCTATAATAGTTGTTAAGATCGATATTAACACCCGCCCCGCCATTGATACCCGATTGGCTGGTATTCATGTTGCGACCAGTAATTGACACAGTCTTACTGCTTTCAATTTTACCCATATAGTTATCAATATCACTGGTGGTTTGGATGCTCACATCACCATCTGAGGCAATTTCGCCAGCCCAGTTAAATAAGTAGTCAGCAGCAATCTCGATGCCATTACCTGAGACGATACCCAAGGATTCACCGCCCGTGGTATCGGCCGATTTGTTGTCGTTGTTTTTAACTGCTTTGGTTGTCGTTAATTTTACAGCACCAGCACTGGAGCGAATCAAACCAGTTACGTTTTCAATATTCCCCGTACTTTCAACTTCAACATTTCCAGTTGAATCAATAGTGCCGCCATTATTAGTTAACGATGTATTTTTCAGGCCAACATAGCCAGCATGAATCTGACCGTTGTTATTATTAAAATCACCTGATTCGATTGCAACGACACCCGCCTCAATACCCGCCGTTTTAGCTTTTCCGGTATTGGTAAAAGTATTACCGCTAGTATTGACAGCCAGCGTTTGTCCGGCAGCCAGTTTACCATTGCTATTATCGAATTTGCCGCTGGTAATATAGTTATTAGTGGTTGCTAAAATATTGCCACCGTTGATATTACTAACTTTATTACCCGCGGTATCAATGGCGATCATTTTGTCGCTGTTGATTTTCCCTGCGCTATTTTCTAAAACACCGTTGGTGTTCAGGGTGATATCACCACTGGATTGAATAACCGCATTGTTGTTAAGCAGTTTACCGTTACTGGTAATCTTAATACCGCTATCCCCGGCAGAAATCGTCCCCAGATTACGCACGCCTACGCCATTTTCTGTGCTGACAAGACTAATTTTATTCGCATACATACCACCAAGCTTAGAAACATCCACGCCGTAGGTACTTGCGTTACCGGTAGGCGTTACGGAGTCGGTGACCACACCGTCGGCGTTGACCGCATTACTCCCTGCGACAATCTTAAGCTCACTGGCTGAAAGCGCACCATTCACAACGACACTACGCGCCAGAATTTCGGTCGGTGATTCGCTCTGAAAGCCACTTACAGTAATCGTTCCGCCATTAACGGAATAGCCATTTAACAGCCCATCCTCACCTAATTTTGGCGTACCTGTCGTCAACGTCCCTTTTTCAGCGTTGATGAACCCGCCTCCCTGAGTCGTGATGCCATTAGGGTTGGCAATGATTAAGTGAGCGGAATCCCCGGCAACTTCCATCATGCCATTAATGGTACTCGCATTCGTTGAAGTCACTTCGTTAAGAATAACCATCGCGCTGCGGTCCGTAAGGTTCGGGTTGGCCGCAATCTGCCCAGCCAGCACGGACTGCGCCGCGCTTGTCGCGTTGTTAAAGATCACCCCTTCAGCGCCAACGTTCAGGGTGTCATATACGTTATGCGAAAGACCATTGCTATTCGGTTTCGCGATATTGACAATCGGCACACCATTTGAGGCTTCAGTAACGCTGCCATTTTTAATAGAAATTTCCGCTTGTGCCACTACAGGCATCAGCAGTAATAATGATGCCGCAATTGGGTTTAATTTCACGGAACTTTTTTTATTTTCGTGATATTTCATATGAACCTTTCTAAGATAGTATTGATTGAGTGCAGCCAGAAAGAATAACCTGCGCTTATGCAGCGATATTCACCCTGACTATTTTAAGTACGCGTCATGCGTACAAAATCCCTGTGAAAAGCACGTAAACTCATCAAACGTTATATGCAGTTCTATTCAACAAATTAATATTAAATAAGTTAAAAATTATATATTTCAGATCGTTTACGCCGAATGCATATACCTACATGGCACAAAGAAAGTTGATTTAATTCATACGAAATATGAGACATCCCCTGTCCGTGCATCGAGCGTAATTCCTCGTTTAAGCGTTGTTGACTCATCATTTTTCAAGCGCTAAATCACCTGTTCTTGTGATGCGTAATAAATAATGCCACGTACAACACCATATCCTTACTCCGTTACAGTTTCCCCGATCAATATAATGAACAAAAAGTGAATTCTTTCTATACATATTCAATTTTCTTCACTTCATGATTGAGATCACGACCCTCGCCTCTTCTCTCCCAGGGATTATTCATCCTTCAACTTCATCATTCATGCGTGAATTCATCTTTATGAATTTGTATTTGAAAGCAGATGGGCACAATAAGCCTGCGGCGGGTAATGAAGCCGGCATGATGAAATGTCTTGTGAAGGATTAAAAAGAAGTTCAGAAGAGATAGGTAATGAGGACTTAATTTGCCGGAGAGAGGCTTAATGCCTTCTCCGGCCTGGATATCAACACAATGCCTGAATCGCTTTGCGTTTTAATCGCGGAAGTTTTTGAACTGGAATGGCTGGCCAAGATCGCCGCCGCGAACCAACGCCATAACCGACTGCAGATCGTCACGGGATTTGCCAGTGACGCGAATTTCTTCGCCCTGAATCTGCGTCTGTACTTTGAGTTTGCTGTCTTTAATCAGTTTAACGATTTTCTTCTGTATTGCGCTCTCAATACCCTGCTTCAGCTTAGCTTCAACAAACCAGGTTTTTCCGCTGTGTACGAAGTTTTCCGGCACGTCAAGCGAGCTTCCCTCAATACCGCGCTTGAGTAGCTTTGCACGCAGGATGTCCAACAGCTGATTGACCTGGAAATCAGACTCGCTCAGCACCTTGATGGTTTTACTGGTTTCGTTCAGCTCAAAGGTGGCTTCAACATTACGAAAATCAAATCGTGACTCGACTTCGCGGCTTGCGTTTTCGACCGCATTACGCGCTTCCTGAAGATCGACTTCAGAGACAATATCGAAAGATGGCATCTTTTCCTCTCCTTCCGTTTCTTTTGCGTTGCATAATACCCACAACGCGGCATAACTCAACTTGTTATCCCGGAAGCTTAGCTGATAACGCTATACTTTAGCTACAAGCGCCTGGGAAGTCGCAGGTGAGGAGGAATAATGAAAGTAACCGTACTGGGATGCGGTGCATTGGGGCAACTATGGTTAACCGCGCTGTATAAAAACGGACATGAGGTTCAGGGCTGGTTACGCGTCCCGCAACCATTTTGTAGCGTTAATCTCATTGAGACTGACGGTAGTAATTTCAACGAATCAATGACCGCTAACGATCCTGATTTTCTCGCCACCAGCGATTTACTACTGGTGACGCTAAAGGCATGGCAGGTTTCCCAGGCAGTGAGAAATCTGGCTGCTATCTTACCGGCTTCTGCGCCTATCTTGCTCATTCATAACGGCATGGGCACTCTTGATGAATTAAAAAGCGTTAAACACCCACTGCTGCTGGCGTCCACCACTCATGCCGCCCGCCGCGATGGCAACGTCATCATTCACGTCGCGCAGGGAACAACTCATATTGGACCAGCCAAAAGCTATAGCGAAGATTACAGCGGTCTCGCCGACATTCTGCAAAACGTCCTGCCGGATGTCGCCTGGCACGACAATATTCACCCTGCTCTTTGGAGTAAGCTGGCCGTCAACTGTGTGATTAATCCCCTGACTGCGCTGAAAGATTGTAGAAACGGCGATCTGCGAGATTTTCCGCAAGAGATCGGCGCAATCTGTCATGAAGTCGCAGCGGTAATGCAACGTGAAGGCATTCATACATCTGCGGAAAACCTGTTATTGTATGTAAATCAGGTAATTGAAAGTACAGCAGACAATATCTCATCTATGTTGCAGGATATTCGCGCGCAGCGGCATACGGAAATCGACTACATCACCGGTTTTCTGCTGAATCGCGCCCGGGCCCACGGTCTGTCAGTGCCAGAAAATGCCCGTTTATTTGAACAGGTAAAGCGGAAGGAGAATACTTATGAGCGCGTCGGCACTGATTTGCCTCGCCCCTGGTAGTGAAGAGACCGAAGCAGTCACCACTATCGATTTATTAGCGCGCGGCGGCGTGAAAGTGACTACCGCCAGCGTCGCCAGTGATGGCAATCTGACCATCGTTTGCTCGCGCGGCGTGAAGCTACTTGCGGATGCACCGCTGGTCGAAGTCGCTGATGGCGATTTTGATATCATTGTCTTACCTGGCGGTATTAAAGGCGCCGAGTGCTTTCGCGACAGCCCTTTGCTGGTAGAAACCGTGAGACAATTTCATTTATCCGGGCGCATCGTGGCGGCTATCTGCGCCGCGCCAGCGACCGTTCTGGTGCCGCATAATCTGTTTCCTATCGGCAACATTACCGGTTTCCCGGCGCTAAAAGAGCAAATCCCCGCCGAACAGTGGCAGGATAAGCGAGTCGTCTGGGACCCAAGGGTTAATCTGTTAACCAGTCAGGGGCCGGGAACCTCTATTGATTTCGCGCTAAAAATGATTGACCTGCTGGTCGGTCGCGAAAAAGCATACGAAGTGGCTTCGCAGTTGGTCATGGCTGCTGGCATCTATAATTACTACGAATCCTGATAGCCGGTCCGCGCAGCGGGCTGGTTTCCCCCTTCTTGAGGAGCCGTAGCATGTCCCGTAGCGCAACCGATTCTCGTGACCTCGTCATCAGCCGCCTACTCAGCGCCCCCACGACAGCCCTCTGGCGCGCGTGGGCCGACCCGGCTTTACTCAAAACCTGGTGGTGTCCTAAGCCATGGTATACCGACGTTCTGGCCTTTGATTTGCGTCCCGGAGGGGCTTTTCACACCGTGATGCACGGCCCTGACGGTGAACGTAGCGATAATCCCGGCTGCTTTCTTGAAGTCATTCCGCGGCAAAAATTAGTCATGACCTCAATGCTGACCGCAGACTTTCGCCCTGCCGTTTCCCCGTTTGCCATGACGGCTATTATCACCTTTGCGGATGAAAACGACGGCTGTCGCTATACGGCAACGGTACTGCATGCAGATGATGAAACCCGCGAGCAACACGAAAAGATGGGATTTTTTGAAGGCTGGAATATCGTTATCGATCAGTTGAATGCCCTGGCGATGACACTACGCTAAACCCAGATGTAAAAAAGCCTTCCCTAAGGGAAGGCTTTTTCATCAGTACAGGTGAATTACGGGCGATACACTTTCACGTTAGTAAAGCCCTGCTCACGCAGGTACAGCGCCTGCAGACGGCTCATTACGCCGCGCTCACACCACAACAGCCAGGTTTTGCTCTGATCGAGGTTGCCAAATTGGGTGCTCAGTTTATAGAACGGCAGCGAAACAACATCGACGCCTTCCACTTTCAATGGCTTATCATCCTGCTCATCGACAGAACGAATATCGAGAATCACGTCGTTCGCGCTGAAGCCGCTGACGGTTTCGACTTCCACCACGTCCTGCTGCGTTTGCTGAGCGATGTCGCGAATGTCGATGTTATTCGCTTCCTCAACCACTTTATCCAGAATGCTAAAATCGAAGTTTTCTTCTTCCGCTTCGATCTTCGCTTTTACCGCTTTTATGGTTGGGCTCTTCGAGATAACGCCGCAGTATTCCGGCATGGTGCGGGCAAAATCTTCAGTGCCGATTTCGCGCGCAAGATTGATAATGTGTTCTTTATCGTGAGAAATCAGCGGGCGCAGGATCAGCGTGTCTGAGACATTATCGATAAGACGCAGGTTAGTCAGCGTCTGGCTGGATACCTGGCCCAAGGCTTCGCCGGTCACCAGTGCCTGCACGCCATAACGCTCAGCGACTTTCGATGCTGCACGCACCATCATACGTTTGAGCACCACGCCCATCTGGCCATCCTCGACTTTCTCAAGGATTTCACCAACCACCGGCTCGAAATTGATTGCCACGAAGCGAACGCGATGGGAGCTACCGAAGCGGTTCCACAAATAGTGCGCCACCTGACGAACGCCAATTTCATGCGCGGCGCCGCCGAGGTTGAAGAAGCAGTAGTGTACGCGGCAGCCGCGACGCATCAGCATATAGCTGGAGACGCCGGAGTCGAAGCCGCCGGAAATAAGCGACAGCACATCTTCCTGAGTACCAATGGGGAAGCCGCCAATACCTTCATAGCGCCCTTTCACCAGCAACAGACGATCGTTTTCGATTTCCAGGTTAACCGTCACGTCCGGATCGGTGAGCTTCACGCGCGCCGATTCGATATGCTGGTTCAGGCCGCCGCCAACGTAGCGCTCAACCTCAATTGAGGTGAATTCATGTTTACCCCGGCGCTTCACACGCACGCAGAAGCTTTTGCCTTCGAGCTGTTCACGCCACAGCGGTAGCGTCTGTTCAAAAATGTTATGCAGAGAAGTGAAAGGTACGTCCTCCACTTCCAGAATATGGTGAATGCCAGGGATACGGGTCAGCGCATCGCGAATAACCGGCCGCTGGTTTTCGTCTTTCGCGCGAACTTCGATATGATCCCAATGACGAACGACGGCGAGCGTCTCATCATAGTTTTTGAGAACGTTACGAATGTTCCCGGTTAAGATTTTAATAAAGCGCAACCGCACAGATTGGCTTTTGATGGTGATTTCCGGGAACAATTTAATGATAAACTTCATGGCGACAATAGTTCGTTGGCAAGCCCGACGGGGCTTTAAGCAAAAAAGTTGTACAGGCGCGATTCAGCGTCTGCATCCAGGGCGCGGAGTATACCATCATTGTTCGCTTTTCGCCTGGCATTGCGCATTTTCGCAAAAATGTATCCGTAGGGTGAATGCCGCGAGTTTGCTTAACCGCCCGACTCCGTTACCATACTGATAGCCATCGAGACATAACAAGAGTCTATATTCACTATGCCAAAGAAAAATGAGGCCCCGGCCAGCTTTGAGAGCGCTTTAGGCGAACTCGAGCAGATCGTTAATCGTCTGGAAAGCGGCTCACTACCGCTGGAAGAAGCGCTCAGCGAATTTGAACGCGGCGTGCAGCTCGCGCGCCAGGGCCAGACGAAACTGCAACAGGCCGAGCAGCGTGTCCAAATCCTGCTAGCCGATAGCGAAGATGCGCCGTTGACTCCCTTTACGCCGGACGCTGAATAAATGGACTTCCCGCAACAATTACAGACCTGTGTCACCCAGGCCAATGACGCGCTGCGCCGCTTTATCTCTCCGCTGCCATTTCAGAACACTCCGCTGGTTGAAGCCATGCACTATGGCGCATTATTAGGCGGCAAACGCCTGCGTCCTTTCCTGGTTTACGCCACCGGCGAGATGTTCGGCGTTAGCCGTTCCACACTGGATGCCCCAGCCGCTGCCGTCGAATGCATTCATGCCTACTCGCTGATGCATGACGATCTGCCGGCGATGGACGACGACGATCTGCGCCGCGGTCAACCCACGTGCCACATCAAGTTTGGCGAAGCGAACGCTATTCTTGCCGGTGACGCCCTGCAAACGCTGGCATTTTCTATACTGAGTGATACGCCGATGCCGGAAGTACCGGATCGCGACCGTCTGGCGATGGTTTCCGAACTGGCCCAGGCCAGCGGCGTCGCCGGAATGTGCGGCGGTCAGGCGTTGGATCTCGAGGCGGAAGGCAAGCAGGTCGATCTACAGGCGCTGGAGCGAATTCACCGCCATAAGACCGGAGCGCTTATTCGCGCGGCGGTTCGTCTTGGAGCGCTGAGCGCCGGCGAACGTGGCCGTCAGGCGCTACCAGCACTCGATCGCTTTGCGGAGAATATCGGTCTCGCCTTCCAGGTGCAGGATGACATTCTGGATGTGGTAGGTGATACTGCGACTCTTGGCAAACGTCAGGGTGCCGACCAACAGTTAGGCAAAAGTACCTATCCGGCGCTTTTGGGTCTTGAGCAAGCCCAGCAGAAAGCGCGCGATCTGATTGCCGATGCCCGCCAGGCTTTAGATGAACTGGCTGCGCAATCGCTGGATACCACGGCACTGGAAGCGCTCGCGAATTACATTATTCAGCGCGATAAATAAACAATAAATGAGTCTCTGATGAGTTTTGATATTGCCAAATACCCAACCCTGGCGCTGGTAGATTCCACCCAGGAGTTGCGCCTGCTGCCAAAAGATAGCCTGCCCAAGCTTTGCGATGAGCTGCGCCGCTATCTTCTGGACAGCGTGAGCCGCTCAAGCGGCCATTTTGCCTCTGGCCTTGGCACGGTTGAACTGACCGTGGCGCTGCACTATGTCTACAACACGCCGTTCGACCGCTTAATTTGGGATGTCGGCCATCAGGCTTACCCGCACAAAATTCTCACTGGCCGCCGCGACAAAATCGGCACTATCCGCCAGAAAGGCGGGCTGCATCCGTTCCCGTGGCGCGGCGAAAGCGAATATGACGTACTGAGCGTTGGCCACTCTTCTACCTCTATCTCCGCGGGTATTGGGGTCGCTATTGCCGCCGAAAAAGAAGGCAAACAGCGGCGCACCGTTTGCGTCATCGGCGATGGGGCTATCACCGCCGGGATGGCGTTTGAGGCGATGAACCACGCGGGGGATATCAAACCAGACATGCTGGTGGTGCTGAACGACAATGAAATGTCGATTTCAGAAAACGTCGGGGCGCTGAATAATCACCTGGCGCAGCTGCTGTCCGGCAAGCTGTATTCCTCGCTGCGTGAAGGCGGCAAAAAAGTCTTCTCCGGCGTACCGCCGATTAAAGAACTGCTTAAACGTACCGAAGAGCATATTAAAGGTATGGTGGTGCCCGGCACGCTGTTTGAAGAGATGGGCTTTAACTACATCGGCCCGGTAGATGGCCACGATGTGCTGGGTCTGGTTAATACGCTGAAGAATATGCGCGACCTGAAAGGGCCGCAGTTCCTGCATATCATGACCAAAAAAGGCCGTGGATATGAACCGGCGGAAAAAGATCCCATCACCTTCCACGCGGTACCGAAATTCGATCACACCAGCGGCGTGCTGCCGAAAAGCAGCGGCGGCCTGCCTTCCTATTCGAAAATATTTGGCGACTGGCTGTGCGAAACCGCGGCCAAAGACGACAAACTGATGGCCGTCACCCCGGCGATGCGTGAAGGATCCGGGATGGTCGAGTTCTCGAAAAAATTCCCCGATCGCTATTTCGATGTCGCGATTGCCGAACAGCACGCGGTGACCTTTGCCGCCGGGATGGCGATTGGCGGCTATAAGCCGATCGTGGCGATCTATTCCACCTTCCTGCAGCGCGCTTACGATCAGGTGATCCATGACGTCGCCATTCAAAAGCTGCCGGTGCTGTTTGCAATCGATCGTGCGGGCATCGTCGGCGCCGACGGTCAGACCCACCAGGGAGCGTTCGATCTCTCCTTCCTGCGCTGCATTCCGGAAATGGTGATCATGACCCCGAGCGACGAAAATGAATGTCGCCAGATGCTCTACACCGGATACCACTATAACGATGGCCCTAGCGCGGTACGCTATCCGCGCGGCACAGGTACCGGCGCGGAACTGGAACCACTGGCGCCGCTGCCGCTCGGGAAAGGCGTGGTGAAAAGAAACGGCGAGAAGCTGGCGATCCTTAACTTCGGGACTTTACTGCCGGAAGCCGCTCAGGTCGCGGAAAAACTCAATGCGACGCTGGTCGATATGCGCTTTGTGAAGCCGCTTGATGAGGCGCTTATCCTGCAGCTTGCCGCCGATCACGAGGTGCTGGTCACCCTTGAAGAGAACGCCATCATGGGCGGGGCAGGCAGCGGCGTAAACGAGCTGTTGATGGCCCACCGTCGCGCGGTGCCGGTGCTGAATATCGGTCTGCCGGACTTCTTTATCCCGCAGGGGACTCAGGAAGAAGTTCGCGCCGACCTCGGCCTGGATGCCGCCGGGATCGAAACCAAAATCCGCGACTGGTTGGCATAATTGCCCATACCGCTCCTGCTATGCTTAAAGGATACCTTTTAAAGTAGCAGGAGCGTCTTATGCACTACATTCCTCTTGGCGATACCCATCTTCGCGTTTCCCGACTCTGTCTCGGCTGCATGACCTTCGGCGAACCTGACCGCGGCAATCATGCCTGGACGCTGCCAGAAGAGAGTAGCCGTCCGCTGATTAAACGTGCGCTGGAAGGCGGAATTAACTTCTTCGATACCTCGAACAACTACTCCGACGGCAGCAGCGAAGAGATCCTCGGCCGCGCGCTGCGGGAGTACGCTCGCCGCGATTCGGTGATCGTCGCCACCAAAGTTTATCATCAGGTCGGCGATCTGCCGCAGGGGCTGTCTCGCGCGCAAATCATGCGATCCATTGACGATAGCCTGCGTCGCCTGGGAATGGACTATGTCGACCTGTTGCAGATCCACCGCTGGGATTACTCCACGCCCATCGAAGAGACGCTGGAGGCGCTCAGCGACGTCGTACGCGCCGGGAAAGCGCGCTATATCGGCGCATCATCAATGCATGCCCGCCAGTTCGCCCAGGCGCTCGCCCTGCAGGAACAGAACAATTGGGCACGCTTCGTCACCATGCAGGATCACTACAACCTGATTTATCGCGAAGAAGAAAACGAGATGCTGCCGCTCTGCCAGCGCAAAGGGATTGCGGTCATGCCGTGGAGCCCGCTGGCGCGCGGCCGACTAACACGACCATGGGGAGAAACGACCGCGCGTCTCGTCTCCGATGAATTCGGCAAATCGCTGTATAGCGCCACCGACGCCAATGATGAGCAGATTGCGCAGAAGCTGGAGGAAGTGGCTGAGGAGTTAGACGCCAACCGCGCGCAGGTGGCGCTGGCCTGGCTATTAAGCAAGCCCGGTGTGGCTGCGCCGATTATTGGCGCCTCGCGGCAGGAACAGCTGGATGAGCTCCTGCATGCCGTCGATTTAACCCTGACGCCAGAACAGATCGACAAGCTGGAGGCGCCCTATCGGCCCCACCCAATCGTCGGCTTCAAGTAACGCCGCAATTTAAACCCCGGCCGCGCCGGGGTGCAGATTTAGAGCAGACCTATCGGCCAGTGGTGGCCAATCAGATACAGTACGCCGGCGGAGATCACCCCGGCGACGATATCGTCGACCATGATCCCCATTCCACCATGGATGTTGCGGTCGAACCAACGAATTGGCCACGGCTTCCACATATCAAAGATGCGGAAAATAACGAAACCGGCGGCCACCCACTGCCAGTCCATCGTCGGTAACGCCATCAAAGTGATCCACATCCCGACAAACTCATCCCAAACGATGCTGCCGTGGTCATGAGTGCCCATATCTTTAGCCGTACGGTGACAAAGATAGACGCCGATACAGATGCTCATCATCACCACCAGCGAATAGAGCTGCCAGGGGAGAAAGGTCATCAGATACCAGAACGGAATCGCCGCCAGAGACCCCATCGTTCCCGGCACCACCGGGCTCAGCCCACTGCCGAACCCGGTCGCCAGCAGATGCCAGGGATTGCGCATATTGAGGCGGCTTTTCGCCTCGTCTCTACTGCGTGCCAAAATGATCGTACCCCTTTAAATCCAATTTAATCGGCTTACCCTCACGGGTAAACTGCAGTCCATCCGCTTCCGCCACGATCTGGCCGATACAGGTAAAGCGTGCGCCAAGCTGACCAATCGCGACATCCAGCGCCCCGCGGTTCAGCTCGGGAACGGTAAAGCACAGTTCATAATCTTCGCCGCCGGCGAGCGCCCAGCGTAGCGCCTGTTCAGGATCAACCTGGCGCAGCATGGCATCGGAATACGGCATCGCATCGAGATCGATACGCGCGCCGCAGGCGCTGGCCTTGAGAATATGACCAAGGTCAGAGATAAGGCCGTCAGAGAGATCGATCGCTGAATTAGCCAGATCGCGCAGCGCCTGCCCCTGCAGCACGCGGGGCATTGGACGCAAATGGCGCGCCAGCAGATAATCGGCATCCGCTGGCGAATCTACCGTTAGCCGGTCCTGTAAAAGCGCCAGCCCGGCGGCGCTATCACCGGGCGTGCCGGTGACATAAATCCAGTCGCCAGGCCTGGCCCCGGAACGCTTCATCGCGCGGCCCGGCGGCACAAAGCCGTGGATACCCAGCGTCATCGACAGCGGCCCACGGGTGGTGTCGCCGCCGATCAGCTGCATATCGTAATAGTTAAGCTGGACAAACAGACTGTCGCTAAAGGCTTCAAGCCACGCTTCGTCTGCTTCCGGCAAAGTGAGGGCCAGCGTCAACCATGCTGGTTCCGCCCCCATCGCCGCCAAATCGCTCAGGTTCACCGCCAGCGCTTTATACGCCAGGTCGGCAGGGTCGATGTCGGCTAAAAAGTGGTTGCCCGCTACCAGAGTGTCGGTGCTGATTGCCAGCGTTTTTTTCTCGGGGATATTCAGGAGCGCGCAGTCATCGCCGATGCCGGTTTCAACATCAAGGCGGGCGCTTTTAACGCGATCAAAATAACGGGCAATCAGGGAAAATTCGCCGCATGCCATACGTTATGCCTCAGCAAAGAAAAGAATAAGGCCGGGTTCGCAGGATCAGATCCTGCAAAGCCCGGCCTGCAGTTTACTTTTTGCGGGGACGGATTACCGGGGCCGCTTTATCCAGCACGCCGTTGACGAACTTGTGGCTATCTTCAGCGCCGAAGGTTTTCGCCAGCTCGATAGCTTCGTTGATAGCCACTTTGTACGGCACGTCGTCACGCTTCGACAGCTCAAACAGCGCAATACGCAGTACCGCTTTTTCTACCTGACCCAGCTCTTCCAGCTGACGTGACAGGTATGGCTTCATCAGACCGTCGAGATACGCGCTGTTAGTCGCCACTCCGGACAGCAGTTCACGGAAATACAGAACGTCTACATCTTTTACATCCTGTTCCGCCAGGAACTGGTATTCAACATCAGCGATGTCGTTCTGGGACAACTGCCAGGAGTAGAGCGCCTGGACGGCACACTCACGGGCGCGGCGACGAGCAGCAGGTTTCACGGAATTCCCCTTACAAAAAATCAGGCCTTGATGGCTTTCAATACGTTAATCATTTCCAGCGCGGTCAGCGCGGCTTCTGCGCCTTTGTTACCGGCTTTGGTGCCAGCGCGTTCGATGGCTTGTTCAATACTTTCAGTCGTCAGAACACCGAAGGCTACCGGGATTTCACTGTCCTGAGCGACATGCGCCAGGCCATTGCTTGCACCGCCAGCCACATATTCAAAGTGGGCGGTACCGCCGCGAATCACCGTACCCAGCGCGATTACCGCGTCATATTTACCGGTTTTTGCCAGTGCGCCAGCCGCCAGCGGCAGCTCATACGCGCCTGGAACCCAAACAACGGTGATGTTTTCATCTTTTACCTGACCAATGCGCTTGAGGGCGTCAATCGCGCCTTCCAGCAGGCTGTCATTGATAAAGTTGTTGAAACGCGCAATGGTGATGGCGACGCGAGCGTCCGGGGTAGCAACGTTAGCTTCAATAATGTTCATACTCTTCCTTCGGGTTCATGTGCCCCGCAAGGGGGGCGGATTTTATCATAATATTCTGGGCGCTGCTTCCTAATATTAGGAATACATCACGCAGTCGTTAAATGCAGGCAGACATCGGGCCCGACCTGACGTATGTCGTTGAATTTGAAATGGGGGGCCTGGCTCAGTTTCTCAAGCCCCGGCAGCGCGCATAAACCGCGCGCGTCACTGCCTAACAGTTTAGGCGCAATATAGACGATAAGCTCATCCACCAGCCCGGCCTGTAGCAAAGCGCCGGCCAGCGTCGGCCCCGCTTCCACCCAAATGCTGTTCACCTGCTGTTTACCAAGCTGCATCATTAGCAACACGAGGTCGAGATGGCCGTTATGCTCCGGCCCCAGTAGGGTACGCACGTTGTCAGGCCAGGCACGTTCATCGGCATGGGTGCGAGCGAACAAGGTTTCACCTTGCTGCTGGATAATTCGATGCTCCGGCGTGACGCGGTTTTGGCTATCGATGACGATACGCAGCGGCTGACGCAGGTTCTCCTGCGGATAGAGCGCCTGCGTATCGGCGCTCAGCTCCTGCCAGCGCACGGTCAGCGCCGGATCGTCCGCCAGCACGGTCGCGCTGCTGGTGAGAATAGCGTGGCTCTGCGCGCGCAGGCGCTGCACGTCGCGTCGCGCCTGTGGCGAGGTGATCCACTGACTTTCACCGCTGGCCATCGCCGTACGGCCATCAAGCGAAGCGCCCATCTTCAGCTGGATCCACGGAAAACCGGTGCGCATCCGCTTCAGAAAACCTTTATTCAGCGCTTCCGCTTCATTCATCATCAGCCCATGGCTGACGTCAATGCCGGCCTGCTGCAGGCGGTACAGGCCGCGACCGGCCACCTGTGGATTCGGGTCCTGCATTGCCGCTACCACGCGAGCCACGCCTGCGGCGATCAGCGCGTCGCAGCACGGCGGCGTGCGACCATGGTGGCTACAGGGCTCCAGGGTGACGTAGGCGGTCGCGCCTTTGGCTTTATCGCCGGCCATACGCAGCGCGTGCACTTCGGCGTGCGGCTCGCCGGCCCGATAGTGGAAGCCCTCGCCGACGATCTCGCCGTCTTTTACAATCACACAGCCGACGTTGGGATTAGGATGGGTAGTAAAGCGTCCGCGCGCGGCAAGCTTCAGCGCTCGCGCCATGTACATTTCGTCCTGCATGGCTTAGTCCTGTAAACGGGCGATTTCTTCGCCGAACTCTTTAATATCTTCGAAACTGCGATAGACGGAAGCGAAGCGAATATAGGCGACCTTATCGAGCTTCTTCAGCTGCTCCATCACCAGATTACCGATCATTTTACTCGCGACTTCACGCTCACCGGTGCCGCGCAGATGGGTTTTAATGTGATTTACCGCCATTTCGACGTCATCGGCGCTGACCGGGCGCTTTTCAAGCGCTTTCAACATCCCGCTACGCAGCTTGTCTTCGTTGAAAGGTTCGCGCACGTCGTTGCTTTTTACCACCCGCGGCATTACCAGCTCAGCCACTTCAAAAGTGGTAAAGCGTTCATTGCAGACCAGACATTGCCGACGACGACGCACGGAGGAGCCTTCGCCGACCAGGCGAGAATCGATGACTTTGGTATCCACGGCGAAACAGAAAGGGCAATGCATGGCGCGTCCTGACAGGTAGTTAATCTGAAGGATAGTTTACCCTGAAGTCAGCGGACTACAAAGAAAGAGCTTTTGAGACAAAGGATCTATGGTAGGTCAATTCAGTTTAGCTACCATTAATCATCCTCTGTAAACGGAATCCTGACCATGACAAGACGTTACCTACAACTGGCTATCATCGGCAGCCTGTTCACCCTTACCGCCTGCGCCCAGCAAAGCGAAGTTCGTCAGATGAACGAGAGCGTCAGTACGCTGAGCAAAGAGATGACCCAGCTGAATCAGCAAACGATAAAAATCACCCAGCAAAACGCACTGAATGCTAAATCAACCCGCGGCGTTTATCTGCTGCCGGAGGCCAAAACCCCCGCGCGGCTGGAGAGCCAGATCGGCACCCTGCGCATGTCAGTGGGTAGCATTACGCCAGATGGCGACGGTTCGCGCCTGACCTTACGCATCCAGGGCGAGTCTAACGATCCGCTCCCGGCCTTCACCGCGACCGTCGCTTCCGGACAAATTACCGGCACCACCCACAGCTATCAGGAAGTCAACGTCCAGGATCAGCTGATTAGCGCCCCGGCCAGCATCCTGGCGCCCAGCGATGTGGATATCCCGCTGCGCCTGAATGTGACGCCTGATAAAGTCGGCTTTATTCGTATCCACGATATCCAACCCGCCAGCGCGCAGTAAGCGCTCACGCCGGGCAAAACGGCCCGGCGCCCCACTTTTCATCTATCGAAGTTATCCATTTACAACTTTTCATAAGAGTTCATTAGAAATCGCTCCTGAAGGCGATTTTCAGTAGCATTTTGTCAAGAAATGCATAGAGTCGTGAACGCAATCGATTACGCATGTTCTGGTTATGTGAAACAACACGTATTTTTGTGAGCAATGATTTCTATAATAGACCCCCACAGAAAGACGAAATATTTAGCAACGCTTCGGCAATTTTCTTAACGCCTTTTGGCTTAATTTAAACAGTGGCATCAACATGAAAAAAACATTACTGGCAGCGAGCGCTGTTGTGGCGCTTTCCGCTTCTTTCACCGCTGGCGCGGCAGAAACTGAAAAACCGCAGTACCTGTCTGATTGGTGGCACCAGAGTGTGAACGTAGTCGGTAGCTACCACACTCGTTTTGGACCGCAGATCCGTAACGATACCTATCTGGAATACGAAGCGTTTGCTAAAAAAGATTGGTTTGATTTCTACGGCTATATTGATGCGCCGGTCTTCTTCGGCGGCAACAGCACGGCGAAAGGTATCTGGAACAAAGGCTCCCCGCTGTTTATGGAGATCGAACCGCGTTTCTCTATCGACAAGCTGACCAACACCGATCTGAGCTTCGGGCCGTTCAAAGAGTGGTACTTCGCGAACAACTATATCTACGATATGGGCCGCAACGACTCTCAGGAGCAGAGCACCTGGTATATGGGCCTGGGTACCGACATCGATACCGGTCTGCCGATGAGCCTGTCGCTGAATATCTATGCTAAATACCAGTGGCAGAACTACGGCGCCTCCAACGAAAACGAGTGGGACGGCTACCGCTTCAAGGTGAAATACTTCGTTCCGCTGACCGACCTGTGGGGCGGTTCGCTGAGCTATATTGGCTTCACCAACTTCGACTGGGGTTCTGACCTTGGCGACGACAACTTCTACGATATGAACGGTAAGCACGCGCGTACCAGCAACTCTATCGCGTCCAGCCACATCCTGGCGCTGAACTATGCGCACTGGCACTACTCTATCGTCGCGCGTTACTTCCATAACGGCGGCCAGTGGGCTGATGATGCTAAGCTGAACTTCGGCGACGGCGACTTCAGCGTTCGCTCTACCGGCTGGGGTGGCTACTTCGTTGTCGGTTACAACTTCTAATTGCTGATACAGCAAGACAGCGCCCGGGACGCGTTTTACGCTTACCGGGCGTTTTTTTATCGCTACTCACATCTCACCTTACGTAAGAAATCGCTCAGTGAACGGTCGGCGCACTCGCTGAAACGACGTTCGATCACCTTCACCTCCAGACAACGATCGAGACGAAAGTTACGATAATCACTGCGCAGTTCGCACCAGGCCACCAGCAGCCAACGCTCCCCCCAGAAAAATAGCCCCAGCGGCAGCACTTCACGCCGCGTTACCTGACCGGATTCATCCTGATAGTGAAGCTGCAACACCTGCTGATTGGATACGGCCTGATGGATAACGTCAAAATGGGTTTTAGCATAACGATGCGCGCCAAGGTCAGGGGCAAACAGCCGGGTCTGCTCCGCTTTGCGCCGCCGGTCTTCCGGCAAAATCGCCAGCATTTTTTCCTGAGCTGACTCCAACGACTGCGAAAGCGCATCTCCGCCCCAGGTCTTCAGTAGTCGAATCGCGGCGATTAGCGCTTCGGATTCTTTGCTGGTCAGCATCAGCGGCGGCAGATCATAGCCCGCCAGCAGACGATAACCGCTCCCGGCCTCGCCCTCAACCGGTACACCGGAGAGCGAGAGGTCGCGGATATCGCGATAGACGGTTCGCTCCGACACGCCCAACCGCTCCGCCAGCAGCGCCGCGGTGGTTAGCCGCCTGCCGCGCAGGATCTGTACAATCTGAAATAAACGGTCGGCGCGTCGGGTCATTTCTCGTTTCGCTAAATAGTCAGGTTAAACCGGTTGATGCAAACCTACGCGGTTGCCTTCGCTGTCGGTAAACAGGGCGATGGTGCCAATATCATTCGGCAGCGCCAGCGGGCCAAACACGCACTCCCCCCCCGCCGAGGCGACGCGATCCAGCGTGGCGGACAGGTTGTCGGTATGCAGATAAATAATAGCGCCCTGCGGCGATGGCGCGATACCGTCAAATTTAGCCAACGCGCCGCCGGGGGCCGGATCCTGATGCGGGAAGACGGCCAGGTCCGCACAATCCATGGTTTCACGACGCAGCGTCACCTGCATTACCGGCTCATAAAACGCGACGGCGCGATCCATATCAGCGACCGGAATTTCAAACCAGTTAATCACGTTGTTCATACTTCCTCCTGCTCGTTAGTGAGTTCAGAAGCAGTGTACGAGAGGGCTCCTGACAGCATACTGTCAGCAGGTTTCAGGCAGGCAAAAAAAATCCCGGCCATCGAGGCCGGGATTGCTTTATATCAACTGAACCAAATTACGGCAGAATGGACGGCTGATCCGCCCCTTCTTTTTCGACCTTCTGCTGGATCAGATGCTCGCGCTTCATGCCCAGCTTCAACGCCAGCGCGGACGCGACGTAGATAGAAGAAGCCGTACCGATGGATACACCGATCAGCATGGTCAGCGAGAAGCCTTCCAGAATCGGGCCGCCGAAGAGGAACAGCATCAGGATCACCATCAGGGTGGTACCGGAGGTGATCAAGGTACGGTGCAGCGTCTGGGTCAACGACACGTTAAAGATTTCGTACGGCGTACCGCGACGGATCTTACGGAAGTTTTCACGGATACGGTCCGACACCACGATACTATCGTTCAACGAGTAACCAATTACCGACATCAGTGATGCGACGATGGTCAGGTCAATCTCGATGTGGAACAACGACAGCACGCCCATGGTAATGACTACGTCGTGCGCCAGTGCAATAACGACCCCTGCCGCCAGTCGCCATTCAAAGCGGAAGCCGACATAGATAAGGATACACACCAGCGCCGCAATCAGCGCCAGAGCGCCGGTTTGCGCAAGGTCCGCGCCCACGCTCGGGCCAACGAACTCAATACGTTTCACCGTCGCGCTTTGGCTGGTCGATTCGTTAATCACGTTAACGACTTTGCTGCCCAGCTCCTGGCTGCCGTTGGCATCGTGTACCGGCGGCATACGCACCATGATGTCGCGGCTGCTGCCGAAGTTCTGCAGCTGCGGCTCCTCAAAGCCTGCTTTCTGCAGCGAATCGCGCAGCTGGTCCATATCAACCGGTTTTTCGAGGGTAATTTCAATCACCGTACCGCCGGTGAAATCGAGACCCCAGTTAAACCCGCGGACGCCGATGATGGCGATCGACACAATCAGCAGAAAACCTGAAATGCCGAAGGCCCAGTAGTCCCAGCGCATAAAGTCCCAGACTTTACGGCCGTGGTTCAATTGTTCAACAGTATATTCCTGTGCCACAACGCACTCCTCAGATAGACAGCTTTTTCACGCGCTTGCCGCCGTACAGCAGGTTCACGATGGCACGGGTGCCGACGATAGCGGTAAACATTGAGGTCGCGATACCGATACCGGTAGTAATCGCAAACCCTTTAATGGCACCGGTACCGACCGCGTACAGGATGATAACCTTAATTAGCGTCGTCACGTTGGCGTCGAAGATAGAGCTAAATGCGCCCTTATAACCTTCGTCAATCGCCTGCTGAACGGTACGTCCGTTGCTCAGCTCTTCTTTGATACGCTCGTTAATCAGTACGTTAGCATCGACCGCCACCGCAAGGGTTAGGACGATACCCGCGATACCCGGCATGGTCAGCGTTGCCCCAGGAATCAGGGACATAATGCCGACAATCAGCACCAGGTTAGCAATCAGCGCGGAGGTCGCAATCAGGCCGAACTTCTTATAGAAGAAGATCATGAACAGGATAGAGACCACCAGACCGGCCAGACAAGCTTCCAGGCCCTGCTTGATGTTCTGCATACCCAGAGTTGGGCCGATAGTACGTTCTTCAACGATCTGAATCGGCGCAATCAGGGCGCCCGCACGCAGCAGCAGAGAAAGCTGACGCGCTTCGGTCGGGTTGCTGATACCGGTGATACGGAAGCTATTGCCAAGGCGAGACTGGATATTGGCGATGTTAATCACCTCTTCCTCTTTCGCAAGGATAGCGCGACCGTTGGCATCTTTCTTACCGCTGTCTTTGTACTCCACGAACAGGGTCGCCATCGGTTTACCGATATTGTCCTTGGTGAAGTTAGACATAATGTTGCCACCTGCGCTATCGAGCGAGATGTTAACCTGCGGCTGGTTGTACTCGTCCATGCTGGAAGTGGAGTCGGTGATATGGTCGCCGGTCAGGATCACGCGCTTATACAGCACCACCGGACGGCCTTCACGGGTGTCTTTCACTTCCGAATCGCCAGGTACGCGGCCAGAAGCGGCTGCGGACTGATCGACGTTGGTGTTCACCAGACGGAATTCCAGCGTCGCGGTCGCGCCAAGGATTTCCTTCGCACGCGCGGTATCCTGGATACCCGGCAGTTCAACCACGATACGGTCGGAACCCTGACGCTGCACCAGCGGTTCGGCCACGCCGAGCTGGTTTACACGGTTACGCAGAATGTTGATGTTCTGCTGAACGGCGTATTCACGGGCTTCTTTCAGACGTTCGTCGGTCATCACCGCTTTCAGCGCATTGTTACCCTGGCTTGAAATAACCAGATCGCGATGGCGCGGGCTGAGATAAGAGATAGCCTGATCGCGCGCCGCGCTGTCGCGGAAGACGATACTCAGACCGTAGTTGTCTTCCTTACGCACGGTAGAGTAAGGAATGCCTTTGTCACGCAGCTCGCTGCGCAGGCTATCGATGTTTTGTTCCTGCAGTTTGCCTAATGCGGTGTCCATGTCCACTTCCATCAGGAAGTGCACGCCGCCGCGCAGGTCAAGACCCAGCTTCATCGGCTCGGCATACATCGCCGCCAGCCAGCGCGGGGTAGCAGGAGCAAGGTTTAGCGCCACGACGTATTTGTCACCCAGCAGGTTAACCAGCGCTTCACGCGCTCGCAGCTGAGTGTCGGTGGTGTCGAAGCGCGCAAGAATTGCGCCCTCTTCCAGTGCCACAGACTTCGCGGTGATTTTTTCTTCTTGTAAAGTTTTCTGGACCTGGATCAGCGTTTGCTCACTGGCGGCGACGCCGCGCGCGCCAGTGATTTGAACAGCCGGATCCTCACCATACAGGTTGGGAAGCGCGTAAATCAGGCCGACGATAATCACGACGACCAGCATCACGTACTTCCACAAAGGATAACGGTTTAACACGGCAGTTCCCTTAGGGAAAATGGTAATTACAGCGCCTTCATGGTGCCTTTCGGCAGAACGGCAGCTACGAAGTCACGTTTGATAACCACTTCGGTGGTATCGTTCAGCGCGATAGCGATGTAGCCGTTTTCCGCGACTTTAGTCACGCGACCAACCAGACCGCCGTTAGTCAGGACTTCATCACCTTTGGCGATGGAGTTCATCAGATTCTTGTGCTCTTTAGTACGTTTCTGCTGTGGGCGCAGGATCATGAAGTAAAAAATCAGACCGAACACCACCAGCATCAGAATCAGAGACATTGGGCTGCCCTGCGCCGGCGCGCCGGTTGCTGCTACCGCATCAGAAATAAAAAAGCTCATTGAAATTCCCTCATTATTAAAATTAATCAACGTTCAAAGGAGGAACGGAACGCCCCTGACGTTGGTAAAAATCGGTCACGAAGCTCTCTAATTTACCCTCTTCGATAGCCTTGCGTAAACCAGCCATTAAACGCTGATAGTAGCGCAGGTTATGAATGGTATTGAGGCGCGCGCCCAATATTTCGTTGCAACGATCAAGATGATGCAAGTAAGCACGTGAATAATTGCGACACGTATAGCAATCGCACTCGGCATCCAGCGGCGATGTATCGCTTTTATGCTTCGCGTTGCGGATTTTCACTACGCCATCGGTCACAAACAGATGGCCGTTACGCGCGTTGCGCGTCGGCATAACGCAGTCAAACATATCGATGCCGCGACGTACCCCTTCCACCAGGTCTTCCGGTTTCCCGACGCCCATCAGGTATCGCGGTTTATCTGCCGGGATCTGCGGGCAAACGTGCTCCAGGATACGGTGCATGTCTTCCTTCGGCTCGCCGACAGCCAAACCGCCGACAGCGTAGCCATCAAAGCCAATCTCTACCAGACCTTTCACCGAGATATCTCGTAAATCTTCGTAAACGCTGCCCTGAATGATGCCAAAGAGCGCGTTTTTGTTGCCGAGGCCATCGAAACGATCGCGGCTGCGCTTGGCCCAGCGCAGAGACATTTCCATCGAACGCTTAGCGTAATCCCAGTCCGCCGGGTACGGCGTACATTCATCGAAGATCATTACGATATCGGAACCGAGATCGTACTGAATCTCCATCGATTTTTCCGGATCGAGGAAAATCGGATCGCCGTTAATCGGATTGCGGAAGTGCACACCCTGTTCGGTGATCTTACGGATATCGCCAAGACTGAAGACCTGGAAACCGCCGGAATCGGTGAGGATCGGCCCTTTCCACTGCATGAAATCATGCAGATCGCCGTGCAGCTTCATGATTTCCTGGCCCGGGCGCAGCCACAGGTGGAAGGTGTTGCCGAGGATGATTTGCGCGCCGGTGGCTTCAACTTCTTCCGGCGTCATCCCTTTGACGGTGCCGTAGGTACCCACGGGCATAAAGGCTGGCGTTTCAACTACGCCGCGATCAAACACCAAACGGCCGCGACGCGCGCGGCCATCGGTGGTATCAAGTTCAAATTTCATTATTGCTCCTGCGTCAGAAAAACAGTCCGACGTTTAAATACTCGCCACGGAATGATTCCGTAGCTAAAAAATGCGTCAAGGCGTCAGAAAGCCGGCGTGCCGGGCTTTTTAGGGACGCTCAGAAATAGCCTGCGGATTGTACGTGATAAACATCGCGTCCCCGTAGCTAAAAAAGCGATATTTTTGTTCTACCGCAGCCTTATAGGCGTTCATGGTGTGCTGATAGCCAGCGAAAGCGGAGACCAACATAATCAGTGTGGATTCAGGGAGATGGAAGTTAGTCACCAGCGCATCGATGACTTTGTACTGATATCCCGGATAGATAAAGATCTGCGTATCGGCAAAGAACGGCTCAATCAGGCCATTTTTAGCCGCCTGCGCCGCGCTTTCCAGCGAACGCACGGAAGTGGTGCCGACGGCGATGACGCGGTTACCGCGCGCTTTCGCCGCCAGAACCGCATCAACCACATCCTGCGGCACCTCCGCATATTCTGAGTGCATGATGTGCTCTTCGATGCTGTCGACGCGCACCGGCTGGAAGGTCCCCGCGCCAACGTGTAGCGTCACAAACGCCATCTCAATGCCTTTAGCGCGCAGTTTTTCCAGCAGCGGGTCGTCAAAATGCAGGCCGGCGGTCGGCGCGGCGACCGCGCCCGGCTTGGTGCCGTAAACTGTCTGGTACAGCTCGCGATCGGCGTCTTCGTCCGGGCGGTCGATATACGGCGGCAGCGGCATATGACCGATGCTGTTCAGAATATCGAGCACCGGGCGCTCATCGTTGAACTCAACTTCAAACAGTGCGCCGTGGCGCGCCAGCATTGTGGCGTTAATGCTTTCGTCATCGCCTAACAGCAGCTCCGCCCCCGGCTTCGGCGCTTTAGAGGCGCGAATATGTGCCAGAATACGTTTATCATCCAGCATGCGCTCGACCAGCACTTCAATCTTGCCGCCGCTGGCTTTACGGCCAAACAGACGCGCCGGGATCACCCGGGTGTTGTTAAAGACCAGCAGATCGCCAGGGTTGAGCTTATCGAGCAGATCGGTGAAAGTACCGTGCGTCAGCGCGCCCGTCGGCCCGTCCAGCGACAGCAAGCGGCAGCTACTGCGCTCCGGCTGCGGATAGTGAGCAATCAGGGATTCAGGTAATTCAAAGGAAAAATCGGTAACGCGCATGACGATGACTCAGACTAAATAAAGAGGCGGGTAGTCTAGTGCCGGGCGGGTCTTCCTGCAACCGTTACCCTATTCAACGCTGGATATAATAGCGGAATACCATGATTAACCAGCAAGAACGGCATGACCGTGTGAAGGATTGAAGTCGATATGAATTTTCTCGCGCATTTACATCTCGCCCATCTTGCGGATAGCTCGCTGCCGGGCAACCTGCTGGCCGATTTTGTCCGCGGTAACCCGCAGGGCGAGTATCCTGCGGATGTGGTTGACGGCATTTATATGCATCGGCGTATAGATGTAATGACCGACAATCTGGCGGAAGTTAAAACGGCGCGCGAATGGTTTCGCCCCGAGACCCGCCGCGTCGCGCCAATTTCCCTCGACGTCATGTGGGATCATTTCCTGTCGCATCACTGGGCGCAGCTGTCGCCGGATCTGCCGCTAAACGAGTTTGTGCGTTACGCCCACGCGCAGGTAGCGCAAATTCTGCCGGATTCGCCGCCGCGCTTTGTTAATCTCAACGAATATATGTGGTCCGAACGCTGGCTGGAACGTTATCAGGATATGGAATTCATTCAGCGCGTCCTGAACGGTATGGCCAGTCGCCGCCCGCGCCTCGATGCGCTGCGTGATTCATGGTACGACCTTGATAACCACTATGGGCAGCTGGAGCAGCAATTCTGGCGTTTTTATCCGCGAATGATGGAGCAGGCGAAAAAGAGAACGCTGTAAACCTTGCGCTTTCTCACAAAACGATTATTCTGAAAGCGCTATTGAATAATTATCAATAGGCAAAACCTATCTCATCGATTGTCAGCGCCGCATTGAGTTCCTGCCCGCCTCTGCCTATACTGGCCCGCGTTGCGTTCCAATTAACCTTAGTAATAACAGGAGAATCATATGGTTCTGGTTACTCGTCAGGCTCCGGACTTTACCGCTGCAGCAGTATTAGGTAACGGCGAAATCGTTGAGAAATTCAACTTCAAACAGCACACCAACGGTAAAGCTACCGTCCTGTTCTTCTGGCCAATGGACTTCACTTTCGTTTGCCCGTCTGAACTGATCGCTTTCGACAAGCGCTACGAAGAATTCCAGAAACGCGGCGTAGAAGTGGTTGGCGTTTCCTTTGACTCCGAGTTCGTTCACAACGCATGGCGTAACACCCCGGTAGACCAGGGCGGTATTGGCCCGGTTAAATACGCGATGGTTGCCGACATCAAACGTGAAATTCAGAAAGCTTACGGCATCGAGCATCCGGACGAAGGCGTTGCGCTGCGCGGTTCCTTCCTGATCGACGCTAACGGCATCGTTCGCCACCAGGTTGTTAACGACCTGCCGCTGGGCCGTAACATCGACGAAATGCTGCGTATGGTTGACGCGCTGCAGTTCCACGAAGAGCACGGTGAAGTTTGCCCGGCTCAGTGGGAAAAAGGAAAAGAAGGTATGGCCGCTTCTCCGGAAGGCGTAGCTAAATACCTGACCGAAAACGTATCCAGCCTGTAATCGGCTAGACGTTTCCATAAAAAGGCTCGCAAATGCGAGCCTTTTTTGTGCCTGTTATATTCGCTGTGAGCCCGATAAGCGCAGCGCCACCGGGCAAAAGTATCAGAACGCGAAGCAAGAACAGCCTAATACGCCCCAGAAAGCCTGCTCATCCGCCACCGGAATCGACGACTTGCGCGCAATATCATGCTGATGTCCGTGCACGCCGCAGCTGCCGCAGCACTGGTGCATCTGCACCACCGCGCCAATCTTCGCAGCCGCAGGCGGCGCCGAGCGATAATGCCCTGGCACTTTTACCACCGGCGACCACTCTGGCAATACCGGAATTGGCGGCGGCGCCAGCGGCGAGAAATGGCCGGCCGCGTACACCACCTTGCCATCAACGATGGTCAATACCGACTCAATACCTTTAATTTCCTCTTCCGCAACGCTGAAGTAGTCTTTTGACAGCACCACCAGGTCAGCCAGTTGCCCTTTCTCAATGCGTCCTTTTTTACCCTGCTCGCTGGAGAACCATGCGCTACCGGCGGTCCATAGCTCAAGGGCGACGTCGCGCGGCAAACGGTTGTTATCGTCGTACATCGCCATGCCGCCGACGGTACGTCCGGAAACCAGCCAGTACAGCGCGGTCCACGGGTTATAACTGGCGACGCGGGTCGCATCGGTACCCAAGCCTACCGGTACGTCCAGTTCCAGCATTTTCGCCACCGGCGGCGTATGTTTCACCGCCTCTTTGCCGTAGCGATCGACGAAATACTCGCCCTGGAAAGCCATCCGGTGCTGCACCGCGATACCGCCGCCTAGCGCCTTCACGCGTTCAATATTACGTTCGGTGATGGTCTCGGCGTGATCGAAGAACCAGTGCAGGCCGTTAAACGGAATATCGCGGTTCACCTTCTCGAACACATCCAGCATTCGGCTAATCGACTCATCGTAGGTGGCATGCAGACGGAAAGGCCAGCGGTGTTCCACCAGATGACGCACCACCCGCTCCAGCTCATCTTCCATGCCTTGCGGCAGATCCGGCCGCGGCTGCAGGAAATCTTCAAAATCCGCCGCCGAGAAGACCAGCATTTCACCTGCGCCGTTGGCACGATAGAAATCGGTGCCCTGCCCCGGCTTCAGCATATCGGTCCAGCGCTCGAAATCGTCCAGCTCCTGCTTCGGCCGCTGGGTAAAGAGGTTGTAGGCGATACGAACGGTCATCTGCTCTTTGGCGTGCAGTTGCTCGATAATTTCGTAATCTTCCGGGTAGTTCTGGAAACCACCGCCGGCATCGATGGCGCTGGTTAATCCTAAACGGTTCAGTTCGCGCATAAACTGGCGCGTGGAGTTGACCTGCAGCTCAAGCGGCAGCTTCGGTCCTTTGGCCAGCGTCGCATACAAGATCATGGCATTAGGTTTGGCGATCAGCATCCCGGTCGGGTTGCCGTTGTTATCGCGAACGATCTCGCCGCCCGCCGGGTCCGGCGTCTCTTTGGTATAGCCAACGGCTTTCAGCGCCGCGCGGTTAAGCAGCGCGCGATCGTACAGATGCAGCACGAATACCGGCGTGTCAGGCGCCGCTTCATTCAGCTCTTCCAGCGTCGGCATGCGGCGTTCGGCAAACTGGAATTCGCTCCAGCCGCCGACCACCCTCACCCACTGCGGCGACGGCGTGCGATCGGCCTGATCTTTTAGCATACGCAGCGCATCCGCCAGCGATGGCACGCCTTCCCAGCGCAGCTCGAGGTTATAGTTCAGGCCGCCGCGAATCAGGTGCAGGTGGGAGTCGTTAAGACCTGGGATCACCGTATGGCCTTTAAGATCGACAATTTGCGTCCCCTCGGCGGCGAACGTCATGATTCGATCGTGGCTTCCGGTCGCGAGAATTTTTCCATCGGCGATGGCCACGGCTTCCGCCAGTGGGTTCGCGCGGTCGAGTGTATGAATCTGACCGTGGGTCAGAATCAGTGTGGCAGTTTGCGACATAACTCACTCCTTTAAGCTGGTTGAGCTAATTTTTTTTCAACCAACCGGCAAACAGACGGGTCACGATAGGCATCCACAACCAGACCACCAACGCGACCACCAGGGCATCGTTAATCAGATGCAGTAACAAGCTTCCCCGTAACTCCGGTAGCGCCATGCCGGTCAGCCATGGTACCAGGTTGGTACTTGGGAAGATGACCAGCAGAGTTATCAGGAACTGTTTCCAGCGCAGCGGCTGGCGAATATTGGCCGCAGGCGGGGTAAACCAGAACGCCGGTTCGGTGCGGATTTCGGTACGATCGCCATCATTGAGAAACGGCGCGATTTCCGCGACTAATTCACGACGGGTTTCCGACTGCGTCCAGGCGTAGAGATGTTCAATGGTGTCGAAGCGAATTATCACGCTCCAGAGATTTTGCCCGGCCGCCGGACGGATCACGTTGGCGCCAAGATGGCCGGGAAACTCCGCCGCAACCGGCATGATTTTGCCCAACCATGCTTCATACCGCTGGCCGTTTTGTGGATCGAGATGATGACTGATGACCAGCGTCACTGATTTCTGTTGCGCCATTAAGAGTTCCTTGCTTCAGGGGAATGACGGGATTTCTCCCGCCATCAGCCATAAATGACAATACACAAAATCATTCATGCCGCATTGAGGCGGCAAGATTGCCCGCCCTCGAGCGCTGACATCAGCCAGTGACCGGGGCGGGCAAGCGAAGCCAACAAAGAGGCAGCTTGCAGGATGAAGTGTTTTAGGCTTTACGTTCCGGCGCGCCGTGCACCATGGTATAAGCATAATCCACGCCCATACCGTAGGCGCCGCTATGTTCGCGAACCAGATCCATCACCGCGTCATAAGTCTCTTTACGTGACCAGTCGCGCTGGTACTCCAGCAGGACCTGCTGCCAGGTCACCGGTACCGCGCCGGCCTGCACCATACGGTCGATGGCGCGCTCGTGAGCGTCAACGGAGGTACCGCCGGAGGTATCGGTTACCACGTACACTTCATAATCTTCTTCCAGCGCCATCAGCGCCGGGAAGGTCAGGCACACTTCAGTCCACAGCGCGGAAATAATCAGTTTTTTACGTCCGGTGGCTTTCACCGCATTAACAAAACCGGCGTCTTCCCAGGAGTTCATAGAAGTACGTTCAATCGGTTTCACTTCAGGATGAACCGCCAGCAGTTCTGGCCAGATATAGCCGCTGAAGCTTTTGGTTTCGACAGAGGTATAAATAACCGGAACGTTAAAAATCTTGCCCGCTTTGGCCAACGCGACGGTGTTATTTTTCAGCGTCTGGCGATCGATATTGGCCACACCAAAAGCCATTTGCGGCTGGTGGTCAATAAAAATAAGGGTGGAATTAGACGGATCAATCAGTTCACGAATAGACATAACACATCCTATTAATCAATTAGTTAGGAAGATAATACACTGCCGTTGTGCTGTGCTGATTGTGGCCAATAACGCATGATGAGTATAGTCAGTAATTTCTAACGAGTTATTAAAGAAATCTTTCCGTTTTAATTCACTTGAGTAAAAATAGTGACCGTTTGAATAATTAAAAAAAGACTAATCAAAAAATTAATGGGAACTGTTCTAATTTATTCACTGGAATTGAACATCGGCCTTCGGTAAAACAACGTTATTATTAGACTGGCGGATCGAGACTAATGCGTTTAAACCTTGATGTACTTTTGATTCTTGATGCTCTGGATAGGCATGGCTCGTTCGCGCTGGCGGCGGAGTCGCTATTTAAAACCCCCGCCGCGCTGAGCTATATGATCCAAAAACTGGAAAACGATCTAAACATCAGTCTACTGGATCGTTCCGGACACCGGGCGAAATTTACCGATACCGGTAAAATGATGCTGGAAAAGGGGCGCCTGCTGCTCAATGCCGCCAACGATCTGGAAAAACAGGCGCAGCTGCTGAGTTCCGGATGGGAGCGGGATCTGGCGATTGCGCTGGACGACTCTTTCCCTTTCCAGGCGCTATTGCCGCTGATTGAAAAGTTTTACGCGCAATATCCGCAAACCCGGCTCAACTTTACCCACCATACCCTGGCGGGCTCGTGGGAAGAACTGACTCACAACGGCGCGGATATTATTCTTGGGGCGATTAACGAACCGCCGACTTCAGCGGAATGGTCGTGGAAAATGCTCGGCGCGATGGACAACGTGTTCGTTGTCGCGCCCGGCCACCCGCTGGCGGCAACGACCCAGCCGCTGACCAACAAACAACTCAGCCTGCATCGCGCGGTGGTTATTAGCGATAGCGCCCGCTACTGTCATCCACTGAACAGCAACCTGCTCGATGAGCAGGAGCAAATCCGGGTAGATGATTTCGCCACCAAAGTCGCGCTCCTGCGCGCCGGTTTGGGATGCGGATTCCTGCCCCGCCACATCGCCCTCCCGTGGCTGGAGAGCGGTGAGTTGCTGGAGAAACCGGTGATTTCGAGCCGTGAGAAAGATATAACCTATATGGCCTGGCGTAGCGGCAATAACGGTCTGGCTCAGCGCTGGTGGCGAGAGGCTATTCTCGAAGATAGCTGTCTGAGCCAGCTCTACCGTTAACGGCTACACCAGACGCTTGCGGAAATCGCGGGCAAACTCAGCACATCATCGTGCATCTCGCCCGCGCCTTCTTTTCGCTGCCACGTTTTCCCCTCCAGCAAAGGCGATGCGTCGATTACCACCTCGCAGGCATGACCGCGGTTTATCGCCACCAGCACCCGCTGCTGTTTGTAAACGCGAACAAAGACCACCACGTTATCTTCCGCATAGATGACCTGGCAGCCGCCATAGCGCAGCGCCTGATGCCCCTTACGCAAGGTGGTCATACGCTTATATAACGCCAACAAGTTTTCATCCTGCAGCGCCGGATCCCATGGGAAGGGTTTACGGCAGAAGGGATCGTTGTTGCCATCGACGCCGACTTCGTCACCATAGTAAATACACGGAACGCCCGGCCAACAGAACAGCCAGACCACCGCCAGCGGCAGTCGCGCCACATCCTTACCCAGCAAGGATTTAAAACGTGCGGTATCGTGGCTGTCCAGTTGGTTAAACATCCGCAATTGCTGCTGATGCGACAGCCCGGCGCGATAGTTGTCCATCCACGCCATACAGGTTTGCGCATCGATGTGCTGCGGATCGTAGGAAATATCGGTATTGGCGAGGAAGCCCCACAGCGGGAAGGTAAAACCGCGATAGTTCATCGCCGCGTCTTCGGCATCAGCCTGCAGCCACTGACGCGCATCGCCAAAATGTTCGCCGAATACAAAAGCCTCCGGCTGCTCCCGCTTCGCCGCCTGGGTGATACCAGCAATATGACGCAGGTTATTACGCGCGCCGCCATCCTCGCCCAGCATATGCACCACGTCCAGCCGCCAGCCGTCCATACTCCACGGCGCTTTTAACCAGTGGCGCACCACGCTGTCTTCACCCGCATAGATTTCGTTAACCAGGCTCGATGAACGGTAGTCAAGTTTTGGCAGACTGGCGTAACCCAGCCAGTTATGCGCCACCCCGTCCGGGGAAAAATTAAACCACTCACGCCACGGTGAATCCGGCTGATGGCAGGCGCCGTTGCTCGCCTGCTGGTGGCGATCGAACCACGGGTGCGAGTCACCGGTATGGTTAAACACGCCGTCGAGGATCAGGCGCATCCCTTCACGCTGCGTATTGTGGCGCAGGCGCAGCAGCGCGGCATCGCCACCGAACTGCGGATCGACACGGCGATAATCAGCGGTATCGTATTTATGTACGCTGGGCGCGACGAATACCGGATTGAGATACAGCGCGGTCACGCCAAGCTGCTTCAGATAAGGAAGCTTCTCGCTAATACCGTCGAGGTCGCCGCCATAAAAGGTCGAACCGCCCGCCTCGCCGGTTAACGGCTCATCCCACGCTTTTAGCACAATATCCTGGCCGGCCGCATGGTGGTAATAAACCTCGTCCTGCCCGGCTTCTCGCGCCTCGCTACGGGCGAAACGATCGGGGAAAATTTGATAAAAGACCTGATCGGCGACCCACTGCGGGCCGCTATCCGGCACATCAACCGCAAACTGCTCCAGCCTCGCGGGCGGGAAACGCTGGAATCCCTGCGGCGTAAACCACAACTGACGGTCCGCCCACAGCAGCTTAAAGCTATAGCGGCGGCGCGGTTGGCCGTTCATCAGGTTTATCTCTCCACGCCAGGCGACGACATCGGCGTGTGGGGATTGGCGCAGGCGCTGCATGGGCAACGACAGCTCTTCATTGTCTTCTTCCGCGCGCAGCGTAATTCGCTGCGGCATTGTTTCGCCGCTTAGCCACAATGTGATAACGAGTCGTTCCTGCTGCTCTTTAATAAAAGGAGCAACCGGCAGGTGCCAGGCCTTCAACATCATCATTCCTCTTTTTGCGTAATGGCCACACCTTGCCACAGTGAACAGGCGTATAACTCATCATCAATAGAATAATTGGGGGAGGAGAAAGGAGGAGGATGTGATTTTTCCGGGCCGCGGCAAAGCCGGACCCGGAAGAGTGGAGAATTACTGCGCCTGCGCTAACTGGCGATCGCGGCGGGTCTTAATTTTCCAGCCAACCAGCAGCAGCACGATCCACGCAAAGCCGACGTACAGCGAAATGCGGGTATCCGGATGGTAGCCGATAAGCGCGATGATAAAGACCAGGAACAGCAGGCCGACCACGGTGGTGGCCACGCCGCCCGGTACTTTAAACTTCAGCGCTTTCACCTCTTCCGGCGACAGGCGACGACGGAAAGCGATTTGCGACAGCAGGATCATAATCCACACCCACACGGTGGCGAAGGTCGCCAGCGAGGCAATCACCAGGAAGACGTTTTCCGGCATGATGTAGTTGAGATAGACCGCAAACAGCAGCGCCACGGTCATCACCAGCACCGTCACCCAGGGCGTACCGCGACGCGACGTTTTGGCGAACACTTTCGGCGCGCTCCCCTGCTCGGCCATTCCGTGCAGCATACGGCCAACGCCGAATACGTCGCTGTTAATCGCCGATAGCGAGGCGGTTAACACCACGAAGTTCAGGATGCCGGCGGCAAAGGTAATTCCCATATGCTGGAAGGTCAACACGAACGGGCTGCCGTTAGTACCCACCAGGTTCCAGGGATAGATAGACATAATGACGAACAGCGTCCCCACGTAGAACACCAGGATACGCATCGGCACCGAATTAATCGCCCGCGGAATGGATTTTTCCGGATCCTTCGCTTCACCGGCGGTGATACCGATAATCTCAATTCCGCCGTAGGCGAACATCACCATCTGCAGCGACATCACCATCCCCAGCCAGCCGTTACTGAAGAAGCCGCCGTTACTCCATAAGTTATGAATACCGGTTGGCTGACCGCCGTTGCCGATACCCCAGATGATGATGCCGAAACCGGCAAGGATCATGATGATAATCGTGGCGACTTTAAAGAATGAGAACCAGAACTCCAGTTCGCCGAACACCTTCACGCTCATCAGATTGACGGCGCAGATAATCAGCACCACGCTTAGTACCCATATCCAGTGCGGCACCGCCGGGAACCAGACGCCCATATAGATACCGAAGGCGGTCACGTCGGCAATCGCGACGATCAGGATTTCAAAACAATAGGTCCAGCCGGTGATATAGCCGGCCAGCCCGCCGAGGTTCTCCTGCGCATAACGCGAGAAAGAGCTGGCGGAAGGGTTATGCACCGACATTTCGCCCAACGCGCGCATGATGATATACGCCGCCACGCCGCCGATAATGTATGCCAACAATACGCTCGGCCCCGCCATTTTAATGGCGTCTGCCGAACCATAGAACAGGCCGGTACCAATAGCGGAACCAAGGGCCATAAAGCGAATGTGCCGGGTACTTAGCCCGCGCTTAAGCTTGTTACTACTTTCCATCGTGTTCCATGCCGTTTTTCTCGTTTGTGCTTTGCGGGGGCAAAACGCAAAAGGGAATGACCAAAAAAACAAAAAACCACGGGACCTTAAGTCCCGTGGTTAAACACCTGCGTAAAGCGTCGGTTAGTGGGCTTTTGAGACCACCGGGCTACCCGCTGCGCGATCGATGATCGCAGCCAGCACAGCCATCACCGCGGTTGGCAGCAACCATGCCAGACCTTGCGCTGCCAGCGGCAGGCTCGCGGTCCATTGCGGCAGGATATCTGCGAACGCCGATGCTTTAACACCGTCAATGATACCAAACATCAGGCTGATAAACATTGCCGGCGCGATAACGCGGGAGGAATTATGCCACCAACCGCGGGTAAAGCTTAATACCACCAGTGCGATACACGGCGGATAAATAGCGGTTAACACCGGAATCGAGATCTGAATCAGATGGCTGAGCCCCAGGTTAGAAACCGCCATGGAGAACAGGCCGAGAATAAACACCAGCGAACGATACGACAGCGGCAGATACTGCGCGAAGAACTCAGCGCAGGCGCAGGTCAGGCCAACCGCGGTGACCAGACAGGCGATAAATATCAATGCCGCCAGCAGGAAGCTGCCCGCGCCGCCGAAGGTATGCTGCACGTAGGAGTGCAGAATAGCCGCGCCGTTTGCCGACTGATCGACCAGCGTCGCGCTATCGGAACCCAGTCGGAACAGCGCCAGGTACAGCAGCGTCAGGCCCACGCCGGCCATCAGACCAGCCCAGACGGTGTATCGGGTCAGCAATCGGGCTTCGCTAACGCCGCGGGAACGCGCAGCATTAACGATAACGATACCGAAGACCATCGCCCCCAGCGTGTCCATGGTCAGATAACCATTGACGAAACCATTAGAGAACGGCGCGGTACGATAGGCTTCCATCGCGTCGCTAATCGGGCCAGCCGGCCAGATAACCGCGGCCACCGCGAGCACGACCAGGGCGATAATTTTCAGCGGCGCCAGGAAATTGCCGACGGTATCCAGCAGTTTGCCCGGATAGAGGGAAACCAGGATCACCAGCGCGAAATAGATAACGCTATAGATAAGCAGCGGCAGCGCGCCGTCGCCGGTCAGCGGAGCAATCCCCACTTCAAATGAAACGGTGGCGGTACGCGGGGTCGCGAACAGCGGCCCAACCGCCAGGTAGCACACCACGGCCAGCAGAATGCCCGCAACTTTGCCGATTGGCGAGCTCAGACGCTCAACGCCGCCGCCGACTTTCGCCAGCGCGACTACCGTTAGCACCGGCAAACCCACGGCGGTAATCAGGAAGCCAATGGCTGCAGTCCAGACGTGTTCGCCGGCCTGTAAGCCAACCATCGGAGGGAAGATAATGTTGCCTGCGCCAACGAACAGCGCGAAGGTCATAAAGCCCAGCGCGATGATGTCGCGAGATTTTAACTGATGGGTCATAAATTCATTACTGCCTGTGGATGTGGTGTTGTAAAAAACGGAAAAATACCGTGCCTTCCTTTCGGGATGATACAGCGGCCATTGCCTGTAAACTCAGCGAGATATGCTCTCGAAGCGGCGTGGAAAAGAATTGTTTTTTGAATTACCACGCAAAAGCAGTCTTACCGGGACTGCATAGGGGGCAATTTAAACGCTTATAACGTTTTAAAGCAAGGTGGGATCGTAAAACCAGATGATTATGCTAACTATGATTTTGAACCTGGATTAATTGACCATAACGACGCAAAACGCGTGGCTAATCATGCGAACAATAAATAACCAGGCGTTCGTTTAATACGCAACGTAAAGTTGACTGCAAATGAAAATGACCAGCCGAAGCTGGTCATTGGCAAGGAAAGCTGACAGACGCCGCTTCAGGCGACATTTTTGGCAATTAAACGTTCCGGCAGCAGGAAGCTAAAGCGCGTTCCCTTCCCAACCGTACTTTCGATTTCCAGCCGGCTTTCGTGATGGCTAACCGCATGTTTCACAATAGCCAGCCCTAAACCGCTGCCGCCGGTTTGCCGGGAGCGCGCCTTGTCGACGCGGTAGAACCGCTCGGTCAACCGGGGGAGATGTTCAGGCCCGATGCCAGGACCGTTGTCCTCAACGCTAAACAGCGCGCCGTGTGGCGCCCGCTGCCAGCTAACGTGAATCTCAGTTCCCGCTGGCGTATGGTTAACGGCGTTGTACACCAGATTGGAAATCGCGCTGCGCAACTGCTCTTCGTTGCCCATCACCTGGAGCGTTTCGTCGACGCTAAAGTGCAACTGATGCTTACCCTGGCTGAGGGTTTGCGCCTCGCGCTCAACCACCCGCAGCATCATCGGGACGTCGATTTTATCATTCATCGCCAGCACCGGCGCGGCTTCAATACGCGAGAGCGTCAGCAACTGCTTCACCAACCCTTCCATCCGCTGCGTTTGCTCACGCATGGTGTGCAGCGCTTTTTCCCGCGTCGGCCCTTCCAGCACCTGCTCCTGCATCATCTCGAGATACCCCTGCAGTACGGTGAGCGGCGTGCGCAGCTCGTGGCTGACGTTGGCGAAAAAGTTGCGCCGCGCGCCTTCCAACTGGTGCATTTGCGTGACATCGCGCGCCACCATCAACCACTGTTTATCGCTATAAGGCATCACGCGAATTTCCAGATGACGGGCGTTATTGAGCACCAGATTAAGGGGCTTGGTGAAATCACGGTTTTTCAGATAGTTAGCAAACTCTGGGTAGCGCAGCAGGTTGAGGATATTCTGCCCGCTATCGTCCGGCCAGCGTAGATTAAGGATTTGTTGCGCCAGGCCGTTACACCAGAAGATGGCGCCCTCTTCGGTGGTCAGCACCACCGCATCGGGTAAGGACTCCGCCCCGCTGCGAAAGCGCTTGATGAGGCTTCCCAGTTCGCGACGACGTTTTTTATTACGCATCTGCATTTGATGCAGACCATACAGCAGCGGTTCCCAACTGCCGCTTCCCGGCGGCGGCGTCATACTGCGATCGACCCACAGCCACCACGACAGACGTAACAAATTCCAGAAATGCCAAATAAGCAATCCGGTCACCGCCGCCAGTAAAAACCACGGCAGATGACCGAAAAACGCCCCGAGGATCAGGGCCGGGATACAACATAAGAAAAGCTCAAGCGCCAGCCTTTTCCATGACAGCCGTTCCAGCACGGGTCACACTCCTGTCAAAATTCAGAAACGGGCGGAGAAACGATATCCCGTGCCGCGAACCGTCTGTACCATCCGGTCATGGCCGCTATGTTCCAGCGCTTTGCGCAGGCGGCGAATATGCACATCCACCGTCCGGTCTTCAACGTAAACGTTGGTTCCCCAAACGTGATTCAGCAGCTGTTCACGGCTGTATACGCGTTCCGGGTGGGTCATAAAGAAGTGTAATAATTTAAACTCGGTCGGCCCCATATCCAGCGGGTTTTCACCAGTCATGACACGATGCGAGGAGGGATCCAGGCTCAGCCCCTGCATCTCAATCACCTCTTCGACCGCCATTGGCGAAATACGCCGCATCACCGCCTTAATTCGCGCCACCAGCTCCTTCGGCGAAAACGGTTTGGTAATGTAATCATCCGCACCGGTTTCCAGACCGCGAACGCGATCTTCTTCTTCGCCGCGCGCCGTCAGCATCACCACCGGAATATCGCGGGTCATCGCTTCGCGCTTAAGCTGTTTAATAAACTGTAGCCCCGATCCGCCCGGCAACATCCAGTCAAGGAGAATCAAATCGGGCCAGGGTTCATTGAGTTGATTCACCGCACTGTCAAAATCTTCCGCCTCAACGGGCTGAAAGCCGTTTTGCTCCAGAACAAAGCAGACCATTTCGCGGATTGGAGCTTCATCTTCAACGACCAGAATTCTTCTCGCCATTATTTACCCTGTGTTTTTTAGCCATCAGTATAGAAGTGCGCGGCCATTATGCGTCAGATTTGTGACAGATTTATGAAAAAATGACCGTCTGATGAATGCGGATTTTGAATGATGACACGCACTTAACGCATCCAGTCTCGCGGTAATAGGGCAAAAGGAATACGGGCGGCGGGATCAACGTTATAATGGCCGCCTGGCTTTTATCGCAACGGAATTTTTATGCGCATCCTTCATACCTCCGACTGGCACCTCGGCCAGAACTTCTATAGCAAAAGCCGCGCGGACGAACACGCCGCCTTTCTCGACTGGCTGCTGGCGCGCGCGCAGGAACACGAGGTGGATGCCATTATCGTCGCTGGCGATATTTTTGATACCGGCTCTCCGCCGAGCTACGCCCGCGAACTGTATAACCGTTTTGTCGTTCAGCTGCAGCAAACCGGCTGCCAGTTGGTGGTGCTGGCGGGCAACCACGATTCGGTGGCGACGTTAAACGAGTCGCGCGAAATACTCGCCTTCCTGAAAACCACCGTGGTCGCCAACGCCGGCCACGCGCCCTTTATCTTGCCGCGGCGCGACGGCGCGCCCGGCGCGGTCTTCTGCCCGGTGCCGTTTTTGCGCCCACGCGAACTGGTGGTCAGCCAGGCTGGCCACTCCAGCGGCGAAAAACAGCAGCAGTTGCTCACCGCCATCAGCGACTACTATCAGCAGCAATATCAGCAGGCCTGCGATCTGCGCGGCGAACGGGCACTACCGATTATTGCCAGCGGCCACCTCACCACCGTCGGTGCCAGCAAAAGCGACGCGGTCCGTGAAATCTATATCGGCACCCTCGACGCCTTCCCGGCCAACCGCTTTCCGCCCGCCGATTACATCGCGCTCGGCCATATTCATCGCGCCCAGTTGGTTGGCGGCTGCGAGCATATTCGCTACAGCGGTTCGCCGCTGCCGCTGAGTTTTGATGAAACCGGAAAAAACAAAAGCGTTAATCTGGTCTCATTCAGCGAGGGCAAGCTCAGTGAAGTCACCCCGCTAACGGTGCCGATCACCCAGCCTCTGGCGGTACTGAAAGGCGATTTCGCCAGCATCACCGAACAGCTTCAGCAGTGGCAGGATAGCTCGCAGCAGCCGCCGGTCTGGCTGGATATCGAAATCACCAGCGATGAATATCTGCACGATATCCAAAGAAAAATTCAGCAGCAGACCGAATCGCTGCCGGTGGAAGTGTTGCTGGTGCGTCGCAGTCGCGCCCAGCGTGAACGCATTCTGGCCGGCGTTCAGCGGGAAACGCTGAGCGAACTGCAGGTCGAAGAGGTGTTTGCCCGCCGCCTGGCGCTGGAAACTCTTGATGCTCCACAGCAACAGCGGCTGGAGCAACTGTTTACGGAAACGCTGCATAGCCTGAACGGTGAGGAACGCCTGTGAGAATCCTGAGCCTACGCCTGAAAAACCTTAACTCGCTGAAAGGCGAATGGAAAATCGACTTTACCGCTGAACCGTTCGCCAGCAATGGGTTATTCGCGATTACCGGGCCGACCGGCGCCGGGAAAACCACCCTGTTAGATGCTATCTGTCTCGCGCTGTACCACGAAACGCCGCGCCTGAGCAGCGTATCGCAATCGCAAAACGATCTGATGACCCGCGACACCGCCGAGTGCCTGGCGGAAGTTGAATTTGAGGTCCGGGGCACCGCCTATCGCGCCTTCTGGAGCCAGAACCGCGCCCGCAACCAGCCGGATGGCAATCTACAGGCGCCGCGCGTTGAGCTGGCGCGCTGCGACGACGGGAAAATTCTTGCCGACAAGGTCAAAGATAAACTGGAGCTGACGGCATCAATTACCGGCCTCGACTATGGGCGCTTTACCCGTTCAATGCTGCTTTCGCAGGGGCAATTCGCCGCTTTCCTCAATGCCAAACCGAAAGAGCGCGCCGAGCTGCTGGAAGAGCTGACCGGGACTGAAATTTACGGGCAAATTTCCGCGCAGGTCTTTGAAAAACATAAACTCGCCCGCATTGAGCTGGAAAAGCTGCAGGCGCAGGCCTCCGGCGTCGTACTGTTAAATGATGAGCAGCAGCAGGCGTTACAGCAAAGTTTGCAAGTACTTACTGCTGAAGAACAGCAGCAGCTTGCCGAACAGACCCGCCAGCAAAATGGCCTACAGTGGCTGCGCCGCCGTCAGGAGCTAAACGCGGAAGCCACCCAGGCTCAGGCTGCATTACAGCAGGCGCTGCTGGCGCAGGAAGCCGCCGCGCCGCAGCTGGCGGCTCTACAAACCGCGCAGCCGGCAGAGCAACTGCGTCCATTATGGTCGCGGCTGCAGGAACACAGTAGCGCGCTGGCGCAAACTCGCCGTCAGGTTGAGGAAGTAAATACTCGCTTACAGCACAATCTGCGCCGTCGCGCCGGGATCCGCCTGGCTGCCCAACAACGTCTGGCTCAACTAGAATCCAGCCAGCAATCGTTAAATGAGTGGCTTAAAGCGCACGAGCGATTCCACCAGTGGAGCACGGCGCTGGCAGGCTGGAAAGCCACCTTCCAGCAGCTTCACCGCGACGCTCAGCAAGAGTTGACGCTACGACAGCGCCTGCAGGATGCCAGCCGTAAGCTCGGCGAATTGCCGGCCACTGCGCTGACTCTGGATGGAGAACAGGTTAGTCGCGAGCTGACACAGCATGCTGCTGCCCGCCCGCTGCGTCAGCAGCTCTCAACCCTCCATCGCCAGCTGCAGCCGCTGTTCCTGCGTCTGCGGCAGCTACAGAGCGCGGAAAACGCCTCACAGCAGGAAAAAGAGAAGCTTGAAGCCGCGCTACAACAGCGTCGTCAGGCGTGGAAGGAAAAAAATCAACAGCTCAGCGATGTAAAAGCCATCTGCGAACTAGAAGCGCGTATCGCCGGGCTGGAAGCCGAGCGCGCCCGCCTGCAGCCGGGCGCGCCATGTCCACTGTGCGGTTCTGAACATCATCCGGCGGTCGCGGAATACCAGGCGCTGGTGCCCGGCATCAACCAAACCCGCCGCGACGCGCTGGAGCGTGACGTGCGACAGCTGGCGGAAGAAGGCGCGCAGCTGCGCGGCCAGCTTGAAGCACTGCTTAAACAACAACAAAAAGACGCTGACGAGAAAACATCGCTTCTGCAGCAGGAGCAAGCGCTCACCTCTCAATGGCAAGCCACCCTCACGGAATTAGCGATTACGCTGACGCCGCAGGATGATATTGCCGGCTGGCTGGATAGCCAACAGCAGCATGAACAGCAGCTGTATCAGCATCAACAACGGCTGGCCTGGCAGGCGCAACAGCAGGAGAGCCAGCTGCAGCTGCAGCAGTTACAGCAGGATCTCGAACAGCGCCGTCGCGCGCTGCAGGCGGAGCTGGACGTTTATACCCTGGCGCTGCCGCCTGCCGCGGAGGCTAACGACTGGCTGGCCCAGCGTGAAGCCGAAACCCGCGGCTGGCAGGCGAAACAAAATGAAGCCGCCGCGCTGCAGGAACAGCGCCAGCAGCTAACGCCGCTGCTGGAAACCCTGCCTGAGTCAACGGAGGCCGCGGATCCCGCGCCGCTGGAGGGCTGGCGGCAGGTGCATGATGATTGCCTGGCGCTACAGAGCCAGTGGCAAACGCTGGGCCAGCAAGAAAGCCAGCAGCAGGCGCAGGTGAAGGAAAGCGAAAAGCAGTTTACCGCCGCGCTGGCCGCCAGCCCGTTTGCCGACCAAGCGGCCTTTCTTGCCGCTTTGCTTGACGAGGCAAGCCGCCAGCGGCTGGAACAACTCAAGCAGACGCTGGAAAAAGAAGTTCAGCAGAACCAAACGCTGGCCCTGCGGGCGCAGACGTCGCTTGAACGCCATCAGCAACAGCCGCCCGCCGATATTGATATTAACCAGCCGCTGGAGCAGCTAGAGAATAGGCTGGAGCAACTGGCACGCCAGTTGCGGGAAAACAGCGCCCGTCAGGGTGAGATCCGCCAGCAGTTGAAGCAAAACAGCGATAACCAACAGCGCCAGCAATCATTACGTCAGCAAATGGAACAAGCCGCGCAGCAGGTCGAAGACTGGGCCTGGCTGAATGCGCTCATCGGTTCAAAAGAAGGCGATAAGTTCCGTAAATTCGCCCAGGGGCTGACGCTGGATAATCTGGTGTGGCTGGCTAACCAGCAGCTCAACCGCCTGCATGGCCGCTATTTGCTGCAACGTAAAGCCAGCGAGGCGCTGGAGCTGGAAGTAGTGGACACCTGGCAGGCCGACGCGGTGCGCGATACCCGCACGCTTTCCGGCGGCGAAAGCTTCCTTGTGAGCCTCGCGCTGGCGCTGGCGCTATCTGACCTGGTGAGCCATAAGACGCGGATTGATTCGCTATTCCTTGATGAAGGATTCGGCACCCTCGATAGCGAAACGCTGGATACCGCGCTGGATGCGCTCGACGCGCTTAACGCCAGCGGCAAAGTGATTGGCGTGATTAGCCACGTCGAGGCGATGAAAGAGCGCATCCCGGTGCAGATTAAAGTGAAAAAGATAAACGGTCTGGGATACAGCCGGTTGGAAAAAGCGTTTGCGGTAGAGTGAAGCCTTCCCCTCTCCCCACAGGGGAGAGGGAATGAGATCACAGCGGCCACAGCCATGCCGCGCCGCGTACGCCGCTGGAATCGCCGTGCATCGCCCGGCGAATCGGCGTCTCGCATTCTCCACCGAACACCCACTGCTTCACCAGCCCCGGTACCGTTTGATACAGGCGTTCGACATTGCTCATCCCGCCGCCTAACACAATGATATCCGGGTCGAGGATATTCACCACATGCGCCAGCGATTTCGCCAGCCGCTGTTCGTAGCGGCGCAGCGCCAGTTCGGCCTTTTCGTCACCTTCACTCACCAGGCGCATAATCTCGCTGCCGGTTAACGGTTTTCCGCTTAGCCGCTGATAGTCGGTGGCGAAGCCGGTGCCGGAAATAAAGGTTTCAATACACCCCTGCTTGCCGCAGTAACAAGGCACTTGCTGACGATAGCGCAGCTCATCATCATCCATCCACGGCAGCGGGTTGTGCCCCCATTCGCCGGCGGTGCCATTGCCGCCGATATGCGCGCGCCCGTTCAACGCCACCCCCGCGCCGCAGCCGGTACCGATAATTACCGCAAACACGGTTTGCGCACCCGCGGCCGCGCCATCGACCGCCTCCGAAACCGCCAGGCAGTTGGCGTCGTTGGCAAGCCGGACCTCACGATTGAGGCGCAGGCTGAGATCTTTATCGAAGGGCTGGCCGTTCAGCCAGGTCGAGTTGGCGTTTTTCACCACCCCGCTATACGGCGAAATCGAGCCGGGGATGCCCATACCGACGGTGCCGCGCTGCCCGGTCGCCTGCTCGGCCATCTCCACCAGCGAGGCAATCGTCTCGATAGTCTGGCGATAATCCTCCCTCGGGGTTGGCAAGCGGTGGCGAAATAACTGCTGGCCCTGCTCACTCAGGGCGATAACTTCTGTTTTTGTTCCACCTAAATCAATACCAATACGCACAGTCTGCTCCTCACCCCGATTAACAATGCAAGCATAGCGACAATTCGCTATCATGCCCGCCTGATTTAACGACAAAGCCGTGGAAATTATCATGCTGTGGTTCAAAAATTTAATGGTTTACCGTCTGAGCCGCGATATCGAATTGCGCGCCGAAGAGATGGAAAAACAGCTGGCCGAGCTGACATTTACCCCTTGTGGCAGCCAGGATATGGCGAAAACCGGTTGGGTATCGCCGATGGGATCGCACAGCGACGCGCTGACGCATACGGCAAACGGCCAGATCGTTATCTGCGCCCGTAAAGAAGAAAAGATCCTGCCGTCTCCGGTGATCAAACAGGCGCTGGAAGCAAAGATCCTCAAGCTCGAAGCCGATCAGGGCCGCAAGCTGAAGAAAACGGAAAAAGACTCGCTGAAAGATGAAGTTCTACACTCGCTGCTGCCGCGCGCCTTTAGCCGCTTCAGCCAGACGATGATGTGGATCGATACCGTCAACGGCCTGATTATGGTGGACTGCGCTAGCGCGAAGAAAGCGGAAGATACGCTGGCGCTGCTGCGTAAAACGCTGGGCTCGCTGCCTGTAGTGCCGCTGACGCTGGAAAATCCGATCGAGCTGACGCTGACCGAATGGGTGCGCTCCGGTAGCGTGGCTCAGGGCTTCCAGCTGCTTGACGAAGCCGAATTGAAAGCGATGCTGGAAGATGGCGGCGTGATCCGCGCGAAGAAACAGGATCTGGTGAGCGATGAGATCGCCGTACATATCGAAGCGGGTAAAGTGGTCACCAAACTGGCGCTCGACTGGCAGCAGCGTATCCAGTTTGTGATCTGCGACGACGCATCGATTAAACGTCTGAAGTTCTGCGACGAATTACGTGACCAGAATGAAGATATTGACCGCGAAGATTTTGCGCAGCGTTTTGACGCCGACTTTATCTTGATGACCGGCGAACTGGCGGCATTGATTCAAAGCCTGGTTGAAGGACTGGGCGGCGAAGCCCAGCGCTAACGCGCCACCTTCCTGCCGGGCCCGGAAAGTGGACGCGGCAGGAAGGCGCTTAAATTACAGATAACGGCACAGGTAGGAAGTCGGTTCCGCCACCTGCAGGTGGAATTCGCTATTACCCGGCACGTTAAACACTTCGCCTGCCGCGTAAACTTTCCATTCAGTTTCACCCGGCAACAGCACGTTCAGCGCACCGCTGACCACGGTCATCTCTTCCGGCTGGGCGGTGCCAAAGGCGTATTCACCCTCTGCCATCACCCCAACGCTGGCGCGGCCGGTACTGCTGCTGGTGAAGCCGATAGATTTCACTTTCCCTGAAAAATACTCATTGCTTTGAAGCATAAACAAGACCTTATCATCGTTGGTTGAAGCTTCAATATAGGGGGCGCTCCTTGCCCCTGTCACGTAAAATTAATCGATAACGTCGGGTTAAACTAATAGTTCTGCCGCCAGTCGCGAAACCAGCACATTTGACAATAATACCGGGACATCCAGCGCCTTTTGTAATACGTCGCGGTGATGCTGATGATAACCAAGACAGTCGAGCACCAGTACATCCGCCCCCTGTTCGACTAAACCTCTTCCTGCATCCAGCAAATCGCTATCGCTGCCGCCCATCGGATTCGCCAGCGCATAGTAAGGCGTATTTTCTAAAGTGAGCCACTTTTGTCGCTGCAGGGGCAGGACTTCTTCAACGGGTACAATCACGCCCACCTGATGGCCATCGACAATCGATGCCACCAGCGGCGGAATAATCCGTTCAGGCTCAAGAAGGATAGCGTTGTGCGTCGCAAGGCCGCTCAACTGCTCGGAACTGAGAAGAAGAATGACATCATATTCCTGCCGATCCAGCATCTCGATAACGCAGCGCAGATCGCGCTCCACCTTTTGGCGGGAGACTTCCACCAGTTGGTTATCATTAAGTAAGGTCAGCAGCCCCTGGTCGCCGGATTCCACGGCATAATCTTCCATAACGTCTTCACGCGTCATTTTACCTAACAGGCTAATATGGGTGATCTGCTCTTCCCTGATATGTTCGGTTAACAGCGGCAAAACTTCCGCCACCGGCGCCACGCCAATGGTCAAAATTGCCATCGTTGCACTCATATCATGTACCTTTTCACTACCACTGCTTCAACACAGGCTTTTCACACACGACATCCGCCCCCCTGGTGAGTAAAAATCAACCGTCGAGAAGCGTAGCAGCTCAGCGCCGCTGCGGAATGTAAAGATTCCAGAAGCTTCAGAGTCGCTCCTGAAAAATCCGTGTGTTAGGTATTCATTAGTACCATTGATGAATTAAAAATGTGAGCTGGGCCCGGTATTGCCATCTTCATGACGCAAACCGGGCCGGGGGATTAGGTTTTCTCGGGATCTTCGTAACGCCGTTTGGCGTCTAACGCTTCCTGCTCGGAGGGATGCTCGCTGATCAGCGAATCGGGTGTCGGGTAATCCGCACGCAGCTGATACCAGGTGACCGTCTGACCCGCGGCGCCTTTTTCAACGGCGACAACGCGGGCTTGTCTCGGATAAGGAGGTCTGTTTGGCATTGTTCTTCCTTTTTCGGCTGTCAGAACAATTAAGTATAGGCCCCGCTTTCTTTCCTGACCCAGGTAAAATCCTAACTTACCGTCACATCGCACAGCATGGTCATAATCTGTTCAACCACCGCATCCGGCGTCGCGGTGGCGTCTACGGTATGATGGGCGGTTTCGCGGTACAGGGCTTCCCGTTGCGCCAGCACTTCGCCGACTTCCTCACGGACAGGCTTACCGGTCAGCGTTGGGCGTTGTTCCGCCTGCGGATAAGCTTCCAGCCGCTCAATCAAGGCGTTAACAGAAGCCTGCAGATAAATCACAATGCCGTTTTCACGCATAAACAGACGATTGCGTTCAGCGAGAATAATTCCTCCGCCGGTCGCAATCACCGTATCCGGCAGCGTAACGGCCTTCAGCGACAGCGTCTCCAGTTCACGAAAGCGCTCCCAGCCCTCTTTCTGCACGATTTCCGCTACCGTGCGTTTCTCATGGGCCTGTAAACGATGATCGGTATCGGAAAACTGGAAATGCAGCGCGCGCGCCAGGGCATGGCCGATCGTCGTTTTACCGCAGCCTCGCGGCCCGATGAGAAAAATTGGTTGTGTCATTACCGAAGACCCCCTGGTTCCGCGTGTCGCGGAGAAATAAAGGCGAAAAGTACGCCATGATACCTGCAAATGTCTGCCACGATAACCGTAAAATAATCGTTACATTTTTTAGGGAACCCTATTTACCACAGAGTTTGAATGGATTCCGCATGTAAACTTATCATTGCATTTAGTGTTATGCCAGCTTTACTTAAAGGCGAAGGATTATTTTTTATCCATCGTTTGCCGTAAACGGTAACACATTTCTGCACAGCTTTACGCTGCAACATATTTACAACACCGGCAGACCGTCGCACTCTGACGGTAAATGACCCGTGTGACAGAGGAATGTATCATGCAATCTGAAGAACAACGCCTTATTGATGGCCTGTTTTCCCGTTTAAAAGAGGCCGAGACGCACAGCGCATCGCGCGACGCCAGCGCCGAGGAGCGGATTGCCCAGCACGTAACCCAACAGCCGGCGGCCCCATACTATATGGCGCAAACTATCCTGATTCAGGAAGCGGCTATCAAACAGCTTAACGACCGCATTCAGGCGCTGGAGGCGCAGGTTAGCCAGCTGCAGGCGGCAAAACCGAGCAGCGGCGGTTTCCTGTCGGGCCTGTTCGGTGGCGGCCAGTCCCGCGGCGCCGATCCGATTCCAGGAGCCGAGCAATATGGCCGCCCGCAGACGAATAACCCTCAACCGCAGTATGCGCCACAGCAAAACTATGCCCCGCAGGCGGCAGGCCGCAGCGGCGGCGGCTTTATGGCGGGCGCACTACAAACCGCGGCCGGGGTGGCAGGCGGCGTGGTGCTGGGCAATATGCTGACCAATATGTTCAGTGGTTCACATCCGCAGGAGATTGTGAACATCATCGATGAACAGCAGCCGCAGCAGCAACAAGATGTCAGCCCGGCGCTGGATAATAACGCCGCCGAGGATCCGTTCCGCCAGCAGGACGACCCTTTCCTGGCGGACAATAATACCTTCGACTCCGATTTCGACGCCGGCTTCGGCAATGACGATGATTTCGGTAGCGATGATGACAGCTGGGTTTAATCCTGCTGGCGTTTAACCGCAAGCAGCCACTTCTCCAGCTCGGCGGCGAATAACTGCCGATCGCGCTGCGATAAACTATCCGGGCCGCCGGTCTGTACGCCGCTGGCCCGCATCGTCTCCATAAAATCACGCATCGTCAGGCGCTCGCGAATGGTCGCCTCACTGTAGCGCTCGCCGCGCGGATTCAGCGCCGCACCTCCTTTCGCCAGCACTTCCGCCGCCAGCGGGATGTCAGCGGTGATCACCAAATCGCCCGGTTCACAGAGACGGACAATCTCGTTATCGGCAACATCAAAACCCTGCGCCACCCGTAGCGCGCGGACGTAGCGCGACGGCGGAACCCGCAGCGACTGGTTGGCGACCAGCGTCAGCGGCGTCTGCGTGCGTTCGGCGGCGCGGAACAAAATTTCTTTAATGACATTCGGACACGCGTCCGCATCTACCCAAATCGCCATTTCGGCTCCTGTCGTCGGCAAAGGTTGCGACATTGTCGCCTGCTTTTCTCCCCCAGAAAAGCGCCAGGATGATAAGCTAGTGAGATCGTAACGAAAAATGCAGAGGGGAAAGGTAATGGATAAGAAAATTGGCTTTATCGGCTGCGGCAACATGGGTAAAGCCATTCTCGGCGGCCTGATCGCCAGCGGACAAGTGCAACCGGCGCAAATTTGGGTCTATACCCCATCGCCGGACAAAGTTGCCGCCCTGCATGACCAGTACGGTATTAATGCGGCGGAAAGCGCGCAGGAAGTCGCTCAGGTCGCCGATATCGTCTTCGGCGCGGTGAAGCCGGGGATCATGACCAAGGTGTTAAGCGATATCGCTTCCAGTCTGAACAAAGATTCGCTGGTGGTCTCGATAGCCGCAGGCGTCACGCTGGATCAGCTGGCGCGCGCGTTGGGCCACGATCGCAAAATTATTCGCGCCATGCCGAACACCCCGTCGCTGGTGAACGCTGGGATGACCTCCGTGACGCCAAACGCGCTGGTCAGCACGGAAGAGATCGCCGAGGTGTTAACCATTTTCCGTTGCTTCGGCCAGGCGGAAACCATCGCCGAACCAATGATTCATCCGGTGGTTGGCGTCAGCGGTTCCGCGCCAGCTTACGTCTTTATGTTTATCGAAGCCATGGCCGATGCCGCCGTTCTCGGCGGTATGCCGCGCGCGCAGGCCTACAAATTCGCCGCGCAGGCGGTCATGGGGTCAGCGAAGATGGTACTGGAAAGCGGCGAACATCCGGGCGCGCTGAAAGATATGGTCTGCTCGCCAGGCGGCACCACCATTGAAGCGGTTCGCGTACTGGAAGAGAAAGGTTTCCGTTCCGCCGTTATCGAAGCGATGGCGAAGTGTATGGAAAAATCAGAGCAACTGAGTCGTTCCTGATAAGCCTGAAAGAGACTACGGGTGAGGCGCCACCGCCCCACCCGTCATCTTATTTCTTCAGGCAGGTACTCATAAACTTATTACGATCGTCACCCTTCAGCGATTTCGACGACGCTTCTTTGCTACAAGCGCTCATCTTCTGCTGTTGAGGCGTCAGCGTCTTGCCGGCCGCTGGCGCATCTTTCTTCAGGCAATTGCTCATAAAGGTTTTACGTTCATCCCCCTTCAGCGACTTTGACGCCGCTTCGGTATTACATGCGCTCATTTTCTGCTGCTGAGGCGTTAACGTTTTATCTGCGGCACTCACCGCGGCAACAAAGACCAAACCAAAAAGTAGGGTTACCAGAAATGTTATTTTCATCACACCATCCCTCTGTTAGTGGATCTCTGTAAGTCTGGTCGCTATCAGCAAAAAAACCAGCCGGTAACGTAAATTCGTTACCGGCCGCGGGTTATTTCAGACCCAGCGCGTCTTTCATGGTGTAAAACAGATCGGTCTGGTCGGTGAGACCCACCACGTTGCCCGCATGCGGGCCATAGGCGGCAATACGCAGTTGGGTGCCGGTGTGTTCCATCGACTCTTCTTCAGAGTTGCCATAGCTCATCACCATTACCGCGCCATCTTTGGTCGTCAGCGCCTGGGTCAGGCCCGGCGCTTTCGTGTCAGCCGGGATAATCTGGCTGGAGTGGGCGTGATCGGCGGTGACGATCACCAGGGTATTACCCTCTTTTTTGGCAAATTCCAGCGCTTTCTGTACCGCTTCATCGAGGTCGACGGTTTCGCCAATCTGGCCGCAAGGGTTTGCCGCGTGGTCCTGTTTATCGATAGACGCCCCCTCAACCTGCAGGAAGAAACCTTTCTCGTTGCGGCTCAGGAGATCAATCGCTTTTTCGGTCATCTGCGCCAGCGTCGGTACGGAAGCATCGCGTTTCGGGTTTGGGGTACAGGTTACCGGCGGTTTGTCGATATTGCCGTGATAAGAGGCTTTCGGGCCTTCCCACCGCACCGGCATATTGCCGTCGGAGAACAGACCGAGCAGCGGTTTACCCTGATTTGCTTCGCTGATAGCGGCGAGTGAAGCGGCGTCGGTCACAATCTGATAGCCGCGAGCGACCGCCTGCTCATGCAGGGTTTTCCCCTGCCACTCCCCTGCGGTCGCCGTTTCAGCAAAGGTCTTCGCCCCGCCGCCTAAAGAGACATCCGGACGGGCATTCAGCAGTTGTTCGGTGATAGAGCCCTTGCCGCCTTTTTCCAGCGCGTTGCTGGCGCATTTTTCGCTGGTCACGCCAGGGCCATAGCATTTACGCGAGGTCACATGCGCCACCTGCGCCGCCGGCGTCGCATCCTGCAGTTCAGCCGTCGAGACATTGCCGGTGGCAAGACCCGCGGCTTTCGCCAGCTCAAGGATGGTCTGATGATCTTTTTCGTGGATATCAACGCCCAGCGCGCCGTTATAGCTTTTCACGCCGGTGGTCCACGCGGTTGCCGACGCGGCGGAATCCGTCACGTAATCCGGCTTGCCGGTTTTTTTATCCAGAGAATAATGGGTGTATTGGCCCGTCAGCGGCAGGGCATCAATACCTTTAAAGAAACCGCCGGCGCCTTCGGCATAATTTCGTGCGGCGGTAATTTCTGAATCACCCATGCCATCGCCAATGAGCAAAATAATATTTTTCGCCGGCTTATTGATTAACGAAGCGCGCAGCGCTTCGGTCTGATCGCCCGTTAAACGGCGCGCCCCGCCAGGGGTCGTGATATCGCCCTGCGCCGCGCGATTTTCCAGCACCGGCGAAGAAGTTGTTTGTGCATGAATAACCGGGGGAGCCAGCAGCGGTAACAGGGCAATAAAGAGGGCAGATAATTTCACTTTGTCGTCTCCATGTAAAAAATACTTAAAAAACAAAACGAGGGAGACTTTATAAAAGTGGTGTGACAGAAAAATGACAGCATCCTTACTGGTCACATGATTAGTTACGAGGATGCCGGAGCAGCTTTTTTATATATTGCTGCAGAAGCTGGGTGTCACGGTCGTCCACCAGCGGCCCGGGCTTGACCTGCTCCATGGCGGTTTCGATATCCTGAATCAAACGTTGCTGCGCATCCTCAGCCATATGGCGCAGCAACGCGGTGACGACAATTTCCAGCGCCTCAACCTGTACCGTCAGCTCTTTTGCCTCTTCTTCTTTTTGCGCCAGATTGACCAACAGCTCAGCAATGAGATTTTTCATTACGCATTATCCTTAAGCAACATCCATAATGGCCTAGTTATGTCATACATCGGCATATCGATACCAGAATTATTTTCAAATAATAGGGTTATTCCTGCAATAATATTCAGCGAAACGTTTTTATTACCGCCAGGCAACAAAGGGAATGCCCCTATTATTAATAGCTAAAAGATAATTCTATAACCAAATTTAATAGTAAATAATAAAATGGAATATACGTCGCACTATTTAAGGATAACTAAAGGTAATGGTTAATAGCTATATCAGCTGATTAATATAAGGCGCCCTTATGAGCGCCCAATATTTTTATTTAAACGGCCGCGCGGCGGCTTCGGCGTAACATAATCGCCAGTTGCCAGATATTAATCAGGACAATCAACGCAGTGGCAATAAACACCCAGCGGAAACCCGCCATTGCCGAGACCGAAGCGCCAATGAGCGGCCCGGCGACATTACCCAGATACATAAATGACTGGTTATAACCGAAAATACGCCCGGTGACGTTATCGCTGCAGTATTTCAAGAGCAGCGTCTGGACCGCCGGTAACATCGCGCCGTCGGCAAAGCCCAGCAGGAAGCGCAATACCCCGAGCTGCAGCGGCGAAGTCACGAACGACATCGCAAAGAACATCACCACCGCGCAACATAACGTCGCCAGCAGAATACGCGACGTCCCGATGCGATCGCCGAGTTTCCCCAGCCGAGGCGCGGAAATCAACGCCGAAATCCCCGGTACGGCGGCAATCATCCCCGCAAGAAACGCGATGTTGTTACTATCCGGCGCCATCGACTTGATAAATAACGCCAGAATCGGCCCGATAGAGCCGTTACACAACTGGATAACCAGGGTGGTGAAAAACAGGCTAATCACCAGCCCCGGATGGGTCAATGAAGCAAAGACCGCTTTACCGCTCAGGCGTTCAGCTTTGCTCATTTGCGGCCGGGCGCCCTCTTTAATCAGAAACAAGGTCACGAGGAAGCTGACCGTCAGTAAAATCGCGGTAATGAAAAATACCGCCCGCAGGCCGACGTGGTCGGCAAGAAAACCGCCAAGCAGCGGGCCGCCGATCACGCCGCTTATCTGCGCCGTCGACAGCGTACTTAGCGCCCAACCGCTGCGTTCACGCGGCACCTGCGAGGCCACCAGCGCCATGGCGTTGGGTATATAGCCTGAGGTTAGCCCCATTACCGCACGCAAAATAAAAAGCTGCCAAACGTTGGTCGCAAAAGCCTGTAGCAAAATCGCTATCGCCATGCCAAGGGAGGCGCGCAGCAGCATCAGTTTGCGCCCTTTGCGGTCTGCCAGGCTCCCCCACATCGGCGAGACAATCGCCGACACCAGGAAGGTGACGCTAAAGGTCAAGCCCGACCACATCGACAGCGCTTGATGTGAGGTAACGCCCAACTGAGAGACATACAGCGGTAAGAAGGGCAGAATTTGACTGATGGCGAGTCCGGTGAAAAAACAGCCGAACCAGACAGAAATGAGATTAACCTTCCAGGATTCCATAACTACGCGTATTCATTAGTGTTTCGTTAATTATTACCTAGCTTAGCAATTTCCGTCTCCGCACGTAGCACCAGAGATGCGCATGCCGCGAGTTTGGTGTTTTATCGCCCTGACCGCGGAGTAGACAAACATAATCGAAGATAACCGCATTCTCGTCAGTGCGATGTGCTGAGGCTCATCGGCGGATAGCGACGAATGCGCAGCATTTAACCCTCTGCAGCATAGGGTAAAGATTCAGGCAGCCATCTCGCTAAAACACATGCTATGTTATGTGTTTTGATGTAATCAGGATGGAAGTTGAAATGTCTAAAATGAGGGTTGGGATCGTTTTTGGCGGTAAGTCGGCAGAACATGAAGTGTCGCTGCAGTCAGCCAAAAATATCGTCGAAGCAATTGATAAAACGCGCTTTGATGTTGTGCTGCTGGGAATCGATAAACAGGGGCTTTGGCATATCAACGATGCCAGCAACTATCTGCTGAACCCGCAGGATCCCGCCCATATCGCGCTGCGCCCGTCCGACGTGACGCTGGCGCAAATTCCCGGTCGCGATGCCCATCAGTTGATCAACGCCGATAGCGGCCAGCCGCTGGCGGCCATCGACGTTATCTTCCCGATTGTTCACGGCACCCTTGGCGAAGATGGTTCGCTGCAGGGGATGCTGCGGATGGCGAATTTGCCGTTCGTCGGATCCGATGTGCTGGGCTCAGCCGCCTGCATGGATAAAGACGTCACTAAACGCCTGCTTCGCGATGCCGGTCTGTCAATTGCGCCGTTCATCACTCTGACTCGCGCCAACCGCCAGCAGTTCAGCTTTGCCGATGTCAAAGCGAAGCTGGGGTTACCGCTGTTCGTGAAGCCCGCAAACCAGGGTTCTTCCGTCGGCGTCAGCAAGGTGAAGAGCGAAGAAGAGTACCTGCAGGCCGTCGCGTTAGCCTTTGAATTCGACCATAAAGTGGTAGTTGAACAAGGGATTAAGGGCCGTGAAATCGAGTGCGCGGTGCTGGGCAATGATTATCCTCAGGCCAGCACCTGCGGGGAGATCGTACTCAATAGCGAATTCTATGCCTACGATACCAAGTACATTGATGACAAAGGCGCGCAGGTGGTGGTTCCGGCAGCCATCGCCCCGGAGATCAACGACAAAATCCGCGATATCGCCGTCCGCGCTTACCAAACGCTCGGCTGCAGCGGAATGGCCCGCGTGGACGTCTTCCTGACGGAAGATAACGAGGTAGTGATCAACGAAATCAACACGCTGCCTGGCTTTACCAACATCAGCATGTATCCGAAGCTGTGGCAGGCCAGCGGCCTGGATTACACCAGCCTGATAAGCCGCCTGATCGAGCTGGCGCTAGAACGCCACGCCGCCGACCGCGCGCTGAAAACCTCAATGAACTAAGCCTCTTTCCCGGGTAGCGGCGTACCGCCTTACCCGGGCTACCGCGGTGCCGTTATTTTGTCGGATGGCGGCTAACGCCTTATCCGACCTACGGTCCGTGCGGCCTGCTGTTAATTTCTTCACCACGCTGGCTGACACTACTGGTGCTCTCAACCCCCGGTGGCACTGCCGCTTACCGGGGCTACAGCGCTTTGCGATTTGGTAGCCCGGAGAAGGCGCAACGCGCCGCGTCCGGGAAAAAACCTTAAAAAGTTGCAAACCGATAACAGTATCTACGCCGGCATGTGATCTGTAGGCCCGCGCAAGCGTAGCGCCGCCGGGCAATAACCGCGGGTAAAAAGCCACTTTCGCGCCGGATGGCGGCGGCGACTGGCCGCCCTCTGTGCGCTCCCTGCGCCATGAGAGACATAACGCAGAAGAATTATCGGGAGCGCAATGTGCCTGGAAACAGCACAGAACAACCGTTTTTCCAGGTCGAAACGACCGCAAACCGATAATAATAACTACCACGTCTTGCCGGGGATATTACGCCTCTTCTGCCGGACGGCGGCGAATAACAAATCCCGCCAGCCAGAAGCTCACAACCCACGTCGCCAGACCGACGGCATATGATTGCCACCCCTGCGCGTCAAACCCCAGCAGCCCCACCACGCCATTCAAAATAAAAATTAACCCCAGCGCGAACGCGTAGTAGTGCCAGTCACGGCGGATTTTGTCGGTCAGCTTCATAACGACTCCTGCAGAAAAAAAACATCATCGCATAGCCGCCCGCCGCGCCAACAAGATTGTTCGCACAATGCGAAGCTGCTCTCCCTTTTGTGCAATGCGGGCCCGCCGACAGTTTTGTCAAAACAGGAATATTCCTGGCAGAAATTACCAGCAATCTGATACAGGGAAACGCCCGCCGCTGCCAGAATTCCTGTCTATAGAGCTGGGGGAAAACCAGCGGAACAGGTGTTGCGGAGGTTTATATGGCTGAATTTACGTTTTCAAAGACGCTGATGAGGAGCAACAAAAAGAAGGTATCGGTCACCAGCGGTAACATTGCCTACGCGCTTTTTGTTCTGCTGTGCATCTGGGCCGGCGCGCAAATGTTGAGCATGCTGGTACACGCGCCTGGCGTATTCGAACATCTCATTCAGATTCAGGATACCAACCGCCCGCGTATTGAAATTGGGCTCGGCGTCGGTACCCTGTTCGGTTTAATTCCGTTCCTGTTTGGTAGCCTGCTGGTCGGCGCGCTGGGGCTTATCCTGCGCTGGTACCATAACCGTTAACGACGCGCCATACAGCTGGCGCGGCGATCGTCGACCCGCTTAGCAAACCACGCGGTGGTGAGATTGCGGGTGATTTTCGGGCTTTCCAGTTGGATCCCTGGCAACATCTCGCGCGGAAGTGTTTTCCCGGCCTTTTTCTCGGCGATTTTGAATATTTTCTTATACAAATCGCTCTCTTCAAACGCCAGGCTATCCCCCTTCTTCAGTTGACGATGGATATCGCCATCGCTCATCCCCAACTGCCCGGCTAAACGGCGCACCGCCAGCTCGGTGGTACCCGGCTCATCGCTGTCATAGCGGACGAGATCGCCATCCAGCGCCAGCTTAACGCCGGTGGCTTTAACCACCGCATTCTGGAAGGCGGCGTTACGGCTGGCATACCAACCGGCATTGAAATCAGCAAAGCGATACAGCGGCACGCTGTAGTTAGCCGGGTAGTTGAGCAGATGATAGGTGCCGAACCACAACCCGCCACGTAGACTGAAAACCTCCTGGCGCACGGTGCCGTCCATTTTCCACGGATAACCATCAGTGTGCTGCTGGGCAAAGGCGATGCTTACCTGCATTGGCCCGCCGGTATGCACCGGGTTGAGAGAGCCGAACAGCTTCTGGCCCATCGGCACCATGCCAATGAAGTCATCAAAAATCGCGCTCAGCTGTTTTTCCGTTTTGACGTTATCCAGGCGATCGCTGTAACTTTTACCGTTTGGTGAGGTGATTTTCAGCGCGGTATGCACCAGAAATACCGGGATATGCATTTTTTCCGCCCGGCGGTCAATTTCCTGCCAGGCGATTTTATTCAGGCCCGGTACCGCCGGATCGGCCTGATAGTTTGATTCCTGCTGCGCGACCGCCAGCACCGAACAGACGTTTTCTTCCGTCGGCGCCAGCTTCTGGCTGTCAAAGGTTTTGGCAATCGCCTGCGCCCAGGCCTCGCGGTCTTTGACGCTGGCGGGCATTTTTTGCCGCACCACGGCGGCGACATCCACCGGCTTCTCGCCTTCTTTCAATTTAGGCGCCTGCTGGCTGGTACAGGCGCTCAGCACCAACCCGGCCAGCAGCGTAAAAGAGAGTGAAACACCGCGAGAAACCTGCGCCATAAACCTTCCTTGCATTTATTAATTAACGGTTGAAGAGACTTCCTGCAGCCCTTTGTTATCCAGTTCGCGCTCAAAGCTGCGCAAACGTTTATAGATGGACATCAGTTCCACCAGCGTGGTCCACGAACTTATCAGATACTGGAACGAGCCGCGTACCTGGCCGAACACGTTGGTGATCTGGGTCATCAGGCCGAGCGTAATCGTACCGGCGACAATCGACGGAAACAGCAGGAACAAGCCGAAAACGTTATCCACCTGCAGGTAAAGAATACGGGCGATATTGAAATACATATAGTGGAAATAGAGACGGAAGTAGTTGTGGCGCACCGCGTTGAACAGTTCTCGCACGGTCGGCGGCGTGGCGCGGTTGGCGTCATCCTCACCATACACCAGCTCTTTACGATAGGCGGCTTCTACGCGCTGGTTTTTAAATTGCAGGCCCGGCAGCTTGATCCCGACCACCGCCAGCAGCCCGGTTCCCATCAGCGACCACACAATAGCGGCGATCACCAGTCCATACGGTAAATGACCAACGATCGGCAGGTCCGGCACATGCGCCGACAGCGAAACCAGCACCGGCAGGAAGGCAATCAGCGTCATGACCGCATTAATAAAGCTTACGCCCATGTCTTCAAGCGTCGCCGCGAAGCGCATGGTGTCTTCCTGCACACGCTGAGCTGCACCTTCAATATGGCGCAGATGCTGCCAGTGTTCCATATAGTGTTCGTTCATCGCGGTACGCCAGCGGAACACATAGTGGCTGACGAAGAAGTTATTCAGCACGCCAATCACCACCGCAATCAGCGCGATGCCGAGAAAAATGCCAATCTCGTGGTAGAACTGACTGATGCTGACCTTGTGCGGCGTGGCCAGCGCGCTCTGAATCAAATCATAGAACGGCGCATACCAGGCGTTGATCGCCACCCCAACTTCCACCAAAAACCAGGTGACAAAAATAATCAACGAGGTGCCGAGAATCGACCAGTATTGCCAACGATGCGGGCTATAGATAAACCAGAACAGCGCAAAGGCGCCGACACAGAACAGGTAATACGCGTAAAACACCAAATAGTTGAGCGACCAGAACCGCGCCGCGCTGATGGCGACATCCTGCGATGCGCCGGTTATCCGCAGCAGCCAGTCGCCGCCGCCCGCCTGCCAAAAGATCACCGCCAGCAGCGACCAGATAAAGGCAGAAATAAAAAACGGCCCCGGTTTGGGGAAAAAAGCTTTAAACATCGTACTCTCCTGCTAACTTCTTATCGTTCTGTTTTTGCTGTGTACCACACGTACGCCCGCCGCTACGCGCGGCGGCGAAGTAAAGCGGACCCATGATGAGACCGGATATCAGCGACTTAGTTCGTCTGCCATTCGGCAAGAATTGTTTCTACGGGTTTCACGCGTAAAGGATTATCGGGAAGGGTGAAAGTCCGCCACACCTCGTTATAGTGAGCGATCAGCGTTTTGGCCTCGGCAGCGGCGCGGTTGGCGGTGGTATGGGCATCTTCGGCGATGGTGATGGCGTAGCCGCGGCTGGCGCCGTTTTTGATGGTGGTATCGACGCAATAATCGGTCGCGCACCCGCAGATAACAAAAGCGTGAGTTCCGATCTCGCGCAGCACCTGTTCAAGTTCGGTTTTATAAAACGCATCGCAGGCCGTTTTGGTGACGTAGCGCGCCCCGGCGGGTTGCGCCAGTTCAGGCAGCAGCGCAAACCCCTCGCTTCCCTCTTCCAGCCCACCCGCTTCAGCGTGCTGAATGAAAATAACGCTATCGGCGGCGTGAATCAGGCGATTGATTTGCGCCACGCAGCGTTCGCGATCGACACGCGGCGTCTCGAATACGCCGTTTTGCATATCCACTACCATCAGAACCCGTTGAGATGCCATCACCACTCTCTTTTATAAGATGAATAAGAGCTTAATCATACGCGTCAGGCGGAAAAGCAGATATCTGAAAGCGGAAAAAAGTTATTTTTACGCACCGTTACGCTTTTCTGTGAATATTGTCGTTATTCCCACTTTGTTCGCTGCGACTTCGTAGTATAAATACAGTGTATATTCCCCTAATAAACGATGGATGCCTCCGTTGAAACGTAGTTTGCTCATTTTTGCTGCGCTGTGCGCGGCGTCGTGGACCTCAGCCCAGGCGGTTCAGCCGAGCGTTGATCCGGTATTTACTTCTGATGTGGTCGACCGCTTCGCCGAACATATTTATTACGGCAGCGGCGCCACCGGCATGGCGATGGTGGTTATCGACGGCAATCAGCGCGTATTCCGCAGCTTCGGCGAAACGCGCCCCGGTAACAATCAGCATCCACAATTGGATTCCGTTATCCGTATCGCCTCGCTGAGTAAGCTGATGACCAGTGAAATGCTGGTGAAACTCCTCGATCAGGGCGTGGTTAAGCTTGACGATCCGTTGAGCAAATACGCGCCGCCTGGCGCACGGGTGCCAACCTACCAGGGCGTACCGATTACGCTGGTCAACCTCGCGACCCACACCAGCGCCCTGCCGCGCGAGCAGCCCGGCGGCGCGGCGCATCGCCCGGTTTTCGTCTGGCCGACCCGCCAGCAGCGCTGGAACTGGCTGTCGACGGCTACGCTTAAAACCACACCGGGTTCGCAGGCGGCCTATTCCAACCTGGCCTTCGACCTGCTGGCCGATGCGCTATCGACCGCCGCCGGTAAGCCCTACCCGCAGCTGTTTGAAGAACAAATCACCCGTCCGCTCGGCATGAAGGACACCACCTTCACCCCATCGCCGGACCAGTGTCAGCGCCTGATGGTGGCGGAGAAAGGCGCCAGCCCGTGTAATAACACCCTCGCGGCCATCGGCAGCGGTGGCGTGTATTCGACGCCGGGCGATATGATGCGCTGGATGCAGCAGTTCCTCTCTTCAGATTTCTATACCCGCGGCCAGCAGGCCGATCGCATGCAGACGCTGATTTATCAACGTACCCAGCTCACCCGAGTGATCGGCATGGATGTTCCGGGTAAAGCCGATGCGCTGGGTCTTGGCTGGGTGTACATGAAGCCGAAAAACGGCCATCCGGGCATTATTCAGAAAACCGGCGGCGGCGGCGGATTTATTACCTATATGGCGATGAACCCGCAGGCTAACGTCGGGGTCTTCGTGGTGGTGACCCGTTCCGCGTTGACCCGTTTCAGCGCCATGAGCGACGGCGTCAACGACCTCGTCAGCGCCTTAAGCGGCGTGCAGCCGAATATGGAAACCGCCAGCCAGTAATCGTTGCGGGATGTTTTGCCACTGATTGTTAAGGATCGTTTTGGCGAAACATCCCGCTGTCGTTTGCGGTACACTACCTTCTTTCATTTCACAAAATCAGGCAAACCATGACAGATTTAATCACTCGCCCACGCCGCCTGCGTCAATCCGCCTCGCTGCGCGCCATGTTTGAAGAGACAACACTGAGTTTGAACGACCTGGTGTTGCCGATCTTTGTTGAAGAAGAAATTGACGATTACAAAGCCATCGAAGCGATGCCTGGCGTCATGCGTATTCCGGAAAAACATCTGGCGCGCGAAATTGAGCGCATCGCCAACGCCGGGATTCGTTCAGTGATGACCTTTGGTATTTCCCACCATACCGACGCGACCGGTAGCGATACCTGGAATGAAAACGGTCTGGTGGCGCGCATGACCCGTATCGCCAAACAGGCGGTGCCGGAAATGATCGTCATGTCCGATACCTGCTTCTGCGAATACACCTCGCACGGCCACTGCGGCGTGTTGTGCGAGCACGGCGTCGATAACGATGCGACTCTGGAAAACCTCGGTAAGCAGGCGGTAGTCGCCGCGGCCGCCGGCGCTGATTTCATCGCGCCTTCCGCCGCGATGGACGGCCAGGTACAGGCGATCCGCCGTTCGCTGGATGCCGCGGGCTTTACCAATACCGCGATTATGTCTTACTCGACCAAATTCGCGTCATCGTTCTACGGCCCGTTCCGTGAAGCCGCCGGCACCGCGCTGAAAGGCGATCGTAAGACCTACCAGATGAGCCCGATGAACCGTCGCGAAGCAATTCGCGAGTCGCTGCTCGATGAAGCCCAGGGCGCGGACTGCCTGATGGTGAAACCGGCTGGCGCCTATCTGGATATCCTGCGTGATATCCGCGAGCGCACCGACCTGCCGCTCGGCGCTTATCAGGTCAGCGGCGAGTACGCGATGATCAAATTTGCCGCGCAGGCTGGCGCAATCGACGAAGAGAAAGTGGTGCTGGAAAGCCTTGGCGCAATTAAACGCGCGGGCGCGGACCTGATCTTCAGCTATTTCGCCCTCGATCTGGCCGAGAAAAAAATCCTGCGTTAAACCTTCCCTCTCCCCGGTAGCGCTTGCGCTTACCGGGGCTACCTTGTAGCCCGGATGAGGCGTTAGCCGCTATCCGGGAATCAGATTTTGCGTGCCGTTTTCCATCTTCCGTGATGGCTCCTTGGCGAACCTTCTCTTCTCCTTTAACGTCTTAAATCACATTATAAACGCTGGCTACCAGGAGAAGCTGTGGTTGCTTATCGACGCTATTACATCAAGGGGGGAACCTGGTTCTTTACCGTTAATTTGAAGGACCGTAGAAGCATGCTTCTGACTGAAAGAATTGAATTATTTCGCTACTCCATCTCCGTTGTAAAACAACGTCGCCCTTTTATCATTAATGCCTGGGTGGTATTGCCTGAACATCTCCACTGTATCTGGACACTTCCCAATAATGATGACGATTTTTCTTCACGCTGGCGCGATATCAAAGGCTGCTTTAGCAGAACACTAAAACGACAACATATCTGGCAACCTCGCTTCTGGGAGCATGCTATACGTGATGAAGAAGATTATCGCCGCCATGTTGATTACATACATATCAATCCATTAAAACATGGTTGGGTTACGCAGGTTATAGATTGGCCATTTTCAACCTTTCATCGAGATGTCCAACGCGGGCTATATCCTGCAAACTGGGCTGGCGAAAGCTTTGAACTTAGCTGCGGCGAACGCCGATAGCCCCTCCCCGGTGGCGCTGACGCTTACCGGGGCTACCAACCAAATGCCAAATCGTAGCCCGGATAAGGCGTAAGCCGCTATCCGGGGCCCCTCCCCGGTGGCGCTGACGCTTACCGGGGCTACCAACCAAATGCCAAACCGTAGCCCGGATAAGGCGTAAGTCGCTATCCGGGGATCCTCCCCGGTGGCGCTGACGCTTACCGGGGCTACCAACCGAATGCCAGATCGTAGCCCGGATAAGGTGTTAGCCGCTATCCGGGGATCCTCCCCGGTGGCGCTGACGCTTACCGGGGCTACCAACCAAATGCCAAACCGTAGCCCGGATAAGGCTTAAGCCGCTATCCGGGGCCCCTCCCCGGTGGCGCTGACGCTTACCGGGGCTACCAACCAAATGCCAAATCGTAGCCCGGATAAGGCGCATCGCGCCGCTATCCGGGAAACCTCGCCTGCTGAGACCGAATCTTCACCGAATTGTAATCTGAACGACATCTGCGCCTTCTACTGTCTGGGCAGGACAGAGGAGGAGTCACTATGTTTAGTCTCGACAACGTTCTCGATGACCTGTGGCCTCAAGCGAGGCCCGCCCCCTGGCAGAAAAAGGTGTTGAAAAAGCTTCTGCATGAAGAAGAGTTCCAGCAATTTGCCGCCCGCCATCGTCACCTGAAAGGACTGGATACGGTCGAACAGGTCCTCGAACATCTCAATATCCGTTGCGCTATTCCGGCGCATGACCTTGAACAAATCCCCGAACATGGCCCGCTGGTGATTATCGCCAACCATCCGACCGGCACGCTCGATGGTCTCGCTCTGCTCTATGCGGTCTCCCGCGTGCGTCGCGATGTCAAAGTCGTCACTAACCGCATGCTGACCCATCTTGAACCGCTGAGCTCGCTGTTTATTCCGGTGGATAATATCAACGGCCGTACCGCCAAAGCGGCGCTGCAGCAGATGGACCAACAGCTTCAGCAGGGTGGCGTGCTGATCTTCTTCCCGGCGGGGGAAGTCTCGCGTCTGACCCGCCGCGGCATCCGTGATAAAAAATGGCATCCCGGCTTCATCAAGCTGGCGGCAAAATACCGCGCGCCGCTGCTGCCGGCCTGGATCCGCGCCCACAACAGCCCGCTGTTCTACGCCAGCACCCTGCTCTCCGAGAATCTGCCGCTGCTGCTGTTAATGCAGCAGATGTTTCGCCGCCGCGATAGCAGCTTGCCGTTACGCATTGGCCAGCAAATCGCGTGGTCATCGTGGCATCAGCCGCCGCTTTCCGCCCGCGAACTGGCGGACCGCTGCTACCGCCACGTCGAGCGCCTCGGTAAAGGACACCCCGGCCTGTTTAAAAGCGAAAGCGCGATCGCCCGCCCGGAAGACCGCGCGCTGCTCAAACGCGAACTGGCAAAAACCGAATGTCTGGGCAAAACCGCCGACGGTAAGCTGATTTATCTGTGGCAGCGCAACGGCCAGGAAGAAGCGCCGCTGCTACGCGAACTGGGCCGTCTGCGGGAGATCGCTTTCCGGGCGGTCGGCGAAGGCAGCGGCAAACGCCGCGATATTGATAGCTACGATGATGACTATCTGCACCTGATTTTATGGGATGAAGAGGATCTGGAGATCGTCGGCGCCTACCGTTTTATGCCTACCGCCATGCAACTGGAGAAACGGGGACTGGAGGGCATCTACAGCTACAGCCTGTTCCACTACGACGCGCGGATGGACGATATTCTGCAGCACGGCATTGAACTGGGTCGCAGCTTCATTCAGCCGCGCTACTGGGGACGCCGCGGGCTGGATTATCTCTGGTCAGGCATCGGCGCCTGGCTGGCGCGTAATCCGCACTATCGCTATCTTTTTGGCCCGGTCTCGATTTCCGGCGGCTTGCCGCCCGATGCCCGCGATTTGCTGGTCGCCTTCTACCGCTTATGGTTTCCGGCGACGCATCCGCTAGCCAAATCCCGTCGCCCCTACCCAGCTTCGCTACCCGAGGTGCTGGCGCAGTTTGGCGGCGAGGATTACACCGAAGACCTGACGCGGCTGAAGTCCCTGCTCGGCAACCTCGGCTGCGGCATCCCGCCGCTGTATAAACAGTACTCGGAAGTGTGCGAGCCGGGCGGCGTGCAGTTTATCGATTTCGGCAGCGACCCGGACTTTAATCACTGCGTCGATGGGCTGGTGCTGGTGGATTTAACCTACCTGAAAGCCAACCGCTACCAGCGCTACATCGGCGCGCATCTCTAGCCGTTTATCCCGCCCGGTAGAACGGCTTATCGCCAAGAATTGTCGCGCGGTGCATGATGCGCCGCTGCGGCAGATAGTCGGCGTTGGCGTAATGCTGCGTCACCCGGTTATCCCAAATCGCCACATCGTTCGGCTGCCAGCGCCAGCGCACCTGGAATTCCGGTTTTGTGACGTGAGCAAACAAGAAATTCAGCAACGCCTCGCTCTCTTTCTCGCTGACATCCACAATACGGGTGGTAAACCCTTCATTGACGAACAGCGCCTGCTTACCGGTTACCGGATGGGTACGTACCACCGGGTGCAACAGCGGCGGGTTCTTCGCCACCGCCTCGCGCCAGCGCTGATGCTCCGCTTCCGTCTTGTTGTACTTGTACTCCTGGAACGATTTGCGGAAATCGTGCTCCGCGCGTAACCCGCTCAACAGCTGGCGGAACGGTTCGGATAGCGCTTCCCAGGCGGCAATACCGCTGGTCCACAGGGTATCGCCGCCGGTAGAAGGTAACTCCTTCGCCGCCAGAATCGCCCCCGCCGGCGGCGTATCGATAAAGGTCACGTCGGTATGCCAGTTATCGTTGTCCGGCGGATTATCGTTATGGGTATCCAGCACGATAATTTCATCCACGCCCGGCGCATGCGGATAGACCGGATGGATATGCAAATCGCCAAAACGTAACGCCAGATCGCGCTGCTGTTGCGGGGTGATATTTTGCTCGCGCAGGAACACCACCTGATGGCGCAGCACCGCGTGGTATAGCTGCTCAAACTGATTGTCGCTTAACGGACGGGTCAAATCGGCTCCGGCCACCTGCGCGCCAATATACGGTCCCAACGGGGTAATGCTCAGACGTTCACTCATTGTACTTCTCCATGCCAGGGCGTCAGGCGGCGCTGCAACGCGCGCAGTCCCAGTTCCAGAACAAATGCGATTATCGCAATCACCGCGATCCCGGCTAACACCACATCGGTCGCCAGGAATTCACCGGCGGATTGCACCATAAAACCTAAGCCGCGAGTGGCGGCAATCAACTCCGCCGCCACCAGCGTCGACCAACCGACGCCAAGGCCAATGCGCAGGCCGGTGAGAATTTCCGGCAGCGCGCCCGGCAGGATCACCAGCCACAGCACCTGAGCGCGACTGGCCCCTAAAGACTGTGCGGCGCGAACGCGGACCTGCTGCGCGCTTTTAACCCCCGCCAGCGTCGACATCACTACCGGAGCGAAAATAGCCAGATAGATCAGTAAGATTTTCGGCGTTTCGCCAATGCCGAACCAGATGATCACCAGCGGCAGCCACGCCAGCGGCGGTACCGGACGATACAGTTCGATCAGCGGGTCGAGGATCCCGCGTACCGTTGGGCTCAATCCCATGGCGATCCCCACCGGTACGCCGACGATCGCCGCCAGTACCAGCGCGATGGCGATACGCGTCAGGCTCGCCGCCAGATGCTGCCACAGGGTCGCGTCCATAAAGCCTTGCGGCCCGGCAATGGTCAGTAGCTTCTGCAATACCTGCCACGGCGAGGGTAAAAACAACGGGCTAATCAGCTGCAACGCGGTCACCGCCCACCAGATAGCCAGCAATACTGCCAGCGTCGCTACGCTAAGGGTCAGCTGCCGTGAAAGCGGCCAGCGCCATTTCAGCGCGCGCTGGCGCGGTTTATCATTAAGGACCACGCTCATGAGAAAGCCTCCCGTTGTTCGAACACCCTGCTAAGCACATATTCGCGCTGGGCGATAAATTGCGGATCCGATTTAATGCTGCGGCAGGATTCACCGGCGACAAAACGGCGGCCAAACTCCAGCGGCAGGCGTTCCTGCACCCGCCCCGGCCCCGGAGACAGCAGCACCAGCTCGCTGGCCATAAATACCGCTTCTTCGATATCGTGGGTAATCAACAGCACCTGCTTGCCGGTTTCATGCCACAGGCGCAGCAGCAGGGTTTGCATTTGCTCGCGAGTAAAGGCATCCAGCGCGCCGAAGGGCTCATCCAGCAGCAGAAGCTGCGGATCCGCCGCCAGCGCGCGCGCAATACCGACACGCTGGCGCTGGCCGCCGGACAGCTGCCAGATAAAGCGCTTTTCCGCCCCCTGTAGGCCGACTTTTTTCAACATTTGCGCGGCGATTTCCCGGCGTCGGATCTTTTCAACCCCCGCCAGCTGTAATCCCAGCGCGACGTTATCCAGCACGTTGCGCCACGGCAGCAGGCCTTCATTTTGAAACACCACGCCGCGATCGGCGCCCGGCCCGTCGATGCGACGGCCTTCGAGAGTGATGCTGCCGTGCTGGTAAGGCACGAATCCGGCAATCAGGTTCAGCAGTGTGGTTTTGCCGCAGCCGGAAGGGCCCAGCACCACCAGCAGTTCGCCGCTGTCCAACGTCAGGTTGATATCCGCCAGCGCTGGTTTACCGCCATAATCAGCGGAAAGATGCGAGATTTGCAGCATCAGAGCCTCCTTTTATTTCACGAAACGGTCGGTAACGAACTGGCTATAATCGGTTCCTGCGGCCGGCACTTTGCCCTGCTCTTTGAGGAATTTCGCGGTATCGATAATCGCCTGGTTCACCGGGCCGTTAAGCTCCTGCGCCTGCTGGGCGGCGGTAAGATAGGTATTGCCTTTGACTAACACCGGCACATCCGCCTCCGGCACGCCGCTCAGTCGCGACAGCTTGCTGAGATTTTCCGGCTGCTTCAGCCACGCCTCCGGGTTGGCGATATAGGGCTGCTGCGCGTCGATGGCGCTTTTAGCGAAAGCTTTCACGATTTCCGGATGCTGCTCGGCAAAGTCTTTACGTACGACCCAGACATCCAGCGTCGGCGCGCCCCATTGCCCCACCTGCGCGGAGTCGGTCAGCACCTTGCCCTCTTTTTCCAGTTCGTTAACGGCTGGCGCCCACACGTAAGCGCCATCGATATCGCCGCGCTGCCAGGCGGCAATAATCGCCGGCGGCTGCAGGTTGATAATCTGCACCTGACCCGGTTTGATTCCCCAATGTTTCAGCGCGGAAAGCAGGCTGTAGTGGGTGGTCGAAATAAACGGTACCGCAATGCGTTTGCCAATCAGATCTTCCGGCTTAGTGATATCTTTTTTCACCACCAGCGCTTCGGAATTCCCAAGCTTTGAGGCCAGAAGGAACACTTCAATCGGTACCTGCTGAGTGGCGGCCACCGCCAGCGGGCTGGAACCGAGGTTGCCGATTTGCACATCGCCTGAGGCCAGCGCGCGTACGATGCTGGAGCCGCTGTCGAATTTACGCCAGTCAACGGTGGCGCCGCTGGCTTTGGCGAAGGTGTTATCCGCCTGGGCGACTTTCGCCGGTTCAGCGGAGGTTTGATAGGCGACGGTGACGTTAACCGCCTGCGCCTGGAAGGCAGCGAAAGCCAGCGCCGCCAGAAGAGTAATTCGCGATGTGAATGCCATAGTGTCTGCTTCCCCTTAGTTGTTATGGGTGCAGTATTTCCGGCATCAGCGTGGAGATGAAGTAATTAAAAATTCTGCCTAATAGCGAATCGTTTTTAGAAGAAAAGCGGGATTAGATAGTTAAAAACAGGGATTAAAGAAATGGGTTCCCCCGGCTCGCGGTACTGGTAGCCCGGATCAGGCGCGGAGCGCCGCCATCCGGGGGGAAAGAAATACAGGTGTTAGCGGCCCGCCGCCAGCGCGGCGATATCCTGCGGCGTGGTGCGACAACAGCCGCCAATCAGCCTGGCGCCAGCCGCCAGCCACTGCGGCAAATAGGCCGCAAGCGTCGCGCAGGCTTCACCGTGATGATGCCAGGTCTTGGTCAGCGCATCATAGTGCTCGCCGGAGTTAGGATAGACCACCAGCGGCAGCGACGTCAGGCTGTGCAGATGCTGCAGCGCGGCGGTGGTATTTTCCAGCGCGATACAGTTAATCCCCAGCGCCAGCACCTGGGGATTATCGGCCAATACCGCAACAACCTCGCGCAGCGGCGTGCCGTCACTGAGATGTTCGGCGTCGCGCAGGGTCAACGAGAACCAGGCGCGGGCGCGCGGGTAGTCACGCAGCAGCGCCGCCAGGGCCGTGATTTCGGCAAACGACGGTAGCGTTTCACAGGCCAGCAGGTCCGCCCCGGCATCCAGCAGCGCTTCGACGCGCGGGCGGTGGAACGCCTGAAACGCCTCCGCGCTGCGCTGATAATCGCCGCGATACTCAGAGCCATCCGCCAGATACGCGCCATACGGCCCGACTGACCCGGCCACCAGCAACGTTCCCGCCTGCGGGTTTTCCGCCAAATACGCCTCGCGGGCTTTACGCGCCAGCTCGACGCTTTTACCTATCAGCGCCTTCGACTGCGCCTCATCCAGCCCGCGGGCGGCAAAGCCTGCCGGCGTTGCCTGATAGCTGGCGGTGATCGCCACCTGTGCGCCAGCGCGGAAATAGTCGAGATGCACATCGCGGATCAGCTGCGGATTCTCCAGCAGTACCTTCGCCGACCATAAACTATCGGCCAGATTGCAGCCGCGCGCTTCCAGCTCCGTCGCCATCGCGCCATCCAGCAGCACGAACGGTTGCGTTTCAAGGATTGCGGTTAGCGGATTATTCTGCGGCATGTTGCGGCTCCTGAGTTAATTTCCGTGTACGAGTCAGATAGTAAGCACCATAACACAGCGCGACGAACGGGATCCCGCACCACAGCGCAATACTCTGGCTTGGGTCAAAGGCCAGCCCCACGCAGGCCACCAGGCAGAGGACAAACCCCAGCACCGGCACCAGCGGATACCACGGCGCGCGATAGTGCAGCTCGCTTAACGCTTTGCCCTGTTGCAGATGGCGGCGGCGGAAGACAAAATGCGATGCGCAGATGCTCAGCCATACCGCGACCACCGCAAAACCGGAAATCGCCGACAGCGCAACAAACACCGTATCCGGCGCGACTACGCTGGAAAACAACGCCAGCACGCCGCCCAGCATGCTTACCGACAGCGCGGTTAGCGGCACGCCGCGTTTATTCACTTTGGCAAAGCAGGCTGGCAACGTCTTCTCATTTGATAGCGACCACAGCATCCGTCCGGAGGCATACAGGCCGGAGTTGGCCGCCGACAAAATCGCGGTCAGGATCACGAAGTTAAAAATATCCGCCGCATAAGGAATGCCGACCTTTTCAAACACCAGTACGAACGGGCTTTTTTCCACCCCCGCCTGCTGCATCGGGATCAGCGCGGCGAGCACGAAAACGGTGCCAATAAAGAAAATAATCAGCCGGGCAATAGTGGTGCGGATCGCGACCGGAATCACCTGATGCGGGTTTTGCGTCTCGCCGGCGGCGATGCCGATAAGTTCGGTGCCCGAGAAAGCGAAGTTCACCGCCACCATGGTCATCAGGATCGGCAGGCCGCCATGAGGGAACCAGCCTTCGGCGGTGATGTTATGCAGCCCCGGCGCCGGTGAACCATCGGTCAGCGGAATAAAGCCGAAGATGGCCGCGCCGCCGAGAATAATAAAAGCAATGATGGTGATCACTTTGACCAGCGAGAACCAAAATTCGCCTTCGGCAAAGAAGCGGGTAGAGATAACATTCAGGGCGAAAATCACCGCGCAGAAAATCACGCACCAGACCCACACCGGCACCTGCGGGAACCAGTACTGCATACAGAATCCGGCGGCGGTAAAGCTCGATCCGAGCGCTACGGTCCAGGTCAGCCAGTAGAGCCACGCCACGGTATAGCCGGTCGCCGGGCCGAGATAACGCGCGGCATACACGTGAAAAGCGCCGGTTTCCGGCATCGCCACCGACAGTTCGCCAAGACACTGCATCACCAGCCAGACCACCAGCGCGCCGATCAGATACGCCAGTAGCGTGCCCGCCGCGCCGGTGGTCGAGATAATATAGCCGGTATTGAAGAATAACCCTGTGCCAATGACGCCGCCCAGCGAGAGCATAATCAGGTGGCGCGTTTTCATGGTGCGCTTAAGTTGCCCACCTTGTTGTTGTGATGTTGTTTGCATATTGCCTTCTTTATGTATGGACGTCTAAACATCCAAATGAAGGTCATTTATACCGTGACGGCGGGGAAATTGCAAAACGGGGATGGGAAAAAAACAGGGCGAACAGGAGTAGGAGCATGGGTTTAAAGCTGCTTGGGCTGCGGAGCCTCTCCTTTTTACCGCAACCGCAAGCAGCCTTCGGCTACACAGAGCACACCTCGTTCCAGTAGGCTTCGCGCGTCCAGCGCCGCTCAGTATGTTTTGTCATGGCGAAACCACCGGGTTTCCACGTTGCCGAGATCCACGCCATACAGGCTGGCGACCGGCAATATCGCCTCCATCATCCGTTGACCATCTTGCTGCCCGGCTTCTCCGTTAGATAAAAAAGCCAGCCAGCCGGTAATCCGTTGCCACAGCGCTACTTTCATTTCTCCTCCATCGGTCGGGTTTGCGTTGTTGTTATTTCAATCACAATCGCCGACGGGCGGGAAATATCAATTCCGAATTTGTAATCCTGGAAGATGCATATTCGCCGCTGCGCTTCGGTGACTAACCCCTTCCTGTAAAAGCGATTTGATTAACGGCAATATCCCCATTTTTATTAAGAGATTTTGGTTATAGATAAGAATTTTTTCTTCTTTGCCGGACGAGGCGCTTTTGTGGGAGCGTGATAAACACAAAACAAAACAGGGATTCAGGGGAATGATGATGCATAAAACTTATACCAAAATCGCTTTTGCGCTGGGCGCGCTGCTGCTGACCGCCCAGGTTCAGGCCGACCAGTTAGCCGATATCAAAGCCGCCGGGGTGGTGAAGGTCGCCACCTTCGACGCTAACCCGCCGTTTGGTTCCGTGGATGCGAAAACCCATCAACTGGTGGGTTACGACGTCGATTTCGCGCAGGCGCTGGCGAAATCTCTTGGCGTCAAGCTTGAGCTGGTGGCCACTAACCCGGCTAACCGTATTCCGCTGCTGCAGTCCGGTAAGGCCGACCTGATCGTCGCCGATATCACCATTACCCCGGAGCGCGCGCAGGTAATTGATTTCTCAACGCCCTACTTTGTAACCGGCCAGCAGTTCCTGGTTCCGTCTAAGTCGCCGGATAAACTGGATGACTACAGCAAAGCGCGCATCGGCGCGGTAAAAGGCACCACCGGCGAACAGGCGTTGCACCAGCGCTTCCCGCAGTCGAGGGTGCTCTCCTATGACGATATTCCATTGGCGCTGACCGCCCTGCGAAACGGCAACGTGCAGGCGATAACCCAGGACAGCACCATTCTCGCCGGGCTGCTGGCGGGCGCGCCGGATAAAGCCAACTTTAAAATTCTGCCGGATTTGCTGAGCAAAGAAGAGATTGGCGTCGGTGTGAAAAAAGGCGAGCCGGCGCTGCTGAAAGCAGTAAACGACGAACTGGTTAAGCTGGAAAAATCCGGCCAGGCGGCGAAAATCTACGACACTTGGTTTGGCCCTGGCACCGCCTCTCCGCAACCGCGCGCCTTTACCATAGAAGCGAAATAACCCAGATGTTTTCCGCCTTATTTTCACGCTCCGCGGCTTCGGCCGCGGATTTCTCGCATCTGCAGCAGGCCAGTATTACCTTTCGCGACGTGGTTAAACGCTACGGCGATCATCAGGTACTAAACGGCGTTAATTTAACGGTCAATCCCGGCGAAGTGGTGGCGATCCTCGGGCCATCAGGATCGGGTAAATCAACGCTGATCCGCCTGATCAACCAGCTTGAATCGTTAAGCGGCGGCGAGATCCTCATCGATGGCAAACCGACCCGCCGCCTGACCGGCAGCGCGCTGCGCCAATTGCGCAGCCGGGTCGGCTTCGTTTTTCAACAGTTCAATCTCTACGCTCACCTGACGGCGCAGGAGAATATTACCCTCGCGCTGGAGCGCGTGCACGGCTGGCAACACGATGCCGCCCAAAAGCGGGCGCTGGAATTACTCACCCAGGTCGGTCTCACGGATAAAGCGCGGCAGATGCCCGCTCAGCTCTCCGGTGGCCAGCAGCAGCGCGTCGCCATCGCCCGCGCCCTTGCCTCCTCGCCGCAAATCATCCTGTTTGATGAACCGACCTCGGCGCTGGATCCGGAGATGATCGGCGAAGTGCTGCAGGTGATGAAAGCCCTGGCCCACAGCGGTATCACCATGGTGGTGGTCACTCACGAGATGCAGTTTGCCCGCGAAATCGCCGATCGGGTGGTGTTTATCGACGGTGGCGAAATCCTCGAAACCGCGCCGCCGGCGGAATTTTTCGCCCGCCCGCAGCATGCCCGTACCCGCCGTTTTCTGCAGAAGGTGCTCGATCCGCTGCATCAGGAGAGCGTTGAGTGATGGCGATTCTCGACTGGCATGGCGTGCTCAACGGGCAGCCGCTGCAGTGGATTATCTCCGGTTTTCTCACTACCGTCTGGGTCAGCGTCGCCGGGATACTGCTGGCCACCGCGCTGGCGGTGCTACTGCTGGCCCTGCGTCTCGGCGGCGGACGCCCCGGCCGCTGGCTGGTGGCGGCGTGGGTATCGCTGTTTCGCAATACGCCGCTATTGGTCCAACTGCTGTTCTGGTATTTCGCCGCCTGGAACCTGCTGCCGCTGGCAGCGCGCGATTTTATCAACGACTCCCATAGCTGGTCGATTCTACCGGGCGACGTCTGGTGGCTGACGCCGGAATTTCTCTGCTCAATGTGGGGGCTCGGCGTATTTACCTCGGCATTTCTGGTGGAAGAGATTGCCTCCGGGTTGCGCGCCGTCAGCCACGGCCAGCGCGAAGCGGCGCTGTCGCAGGGATTTAGCCCGTGGGGTGAATTACGTTTTATTCTGCTGCCGCAGGGGCTGGCCAACGCCTGGCAGCCGATTGTCGGCCAGTACCTGAACCTGATGAAACTCTCTTCGCTGGCCAGCGGTATTGGCTTCGCCGAGCTCACCTACCAGGTACGGCAAATCGAGAGCTATAACGCCCATGCGCTGGAGGCCTTTGCTGTCGGCACCGCACTATATCTTGCGCTGGGGATCGTTATGGGGCTGGCGCTGACGCGCTTCGGTCCAGGATATCGTCAGCCACGGAGCGCACAACATGAACGCTAACCTCGCGGTGATCGCCGACAACCTTGATTATCTGCTGTGGGGACGGCTGGCGGAAGGCCAACCCGGCGGCGTGGCGCTCACCTTACTGATGGCCATCGGCGCGACCGCGCTGGCGCTACCGGGCGGTATTCTGCTAGCCTGCGCCGCCTGGCGCTACGGCGGAGCGGTCCGTCGTCTGCTGTTCCTGTGGGCGGAAATCATTCGCGGTATCCCGCTGATCTTCGTTATTTTCTGGCTGTGGTATCTGCTGCCGATGCTGACCGGCGGCGATCTACCGGGCGCGGTAACGGTCACCCTGGCGCTGGCGTGGTTCACCGCCGCCTCGGTGATGCACTCGGTGCTGGCGGGGCTGCGCGCCCTGCCCGGCGGCCAGCATGAAGCGGCGCTGACGCAGGGCTTCACTCCTGGCCAGACGCTACGCTTAATCCTGCTGCCGCAGGCGCTGCGCAACGTCCAGCCGTCGCTGGTCGGCATTTTTATCGGCCTGCTGAAGGACACCTCGCTGGCGTTTATCGTCAACGTGCCTGAACTCACTACTGTCGCCGGGCAGGTCAATAACCGGGTGCAAATCTACCCGCTGGCGATATTCGTCTTTACCGGCGCGGTTTACTATTTACTGTGCTGCGCCCTCAGCCAGCTGGCGAGCCGCCGTTTTACCAGGCGTAGCGCTGACAGGCGCTTCGCAGCCGATTGAGAAACAGCCGGGCATTGGCGGTGAGCGCCGATTTTTGCGACCACACCGCGCAATACTGCGCCGCCGGGAGCGTGGATACCGGCAGCGTGACCAGCTTTTCGCCAAGCTGCAGCGGCTGGTTCATGGCGCGCGCGACGATGGTCAGATAATCGGATCCCAGTACCATCTGCAAACCGACAATGACCGAGTCGGTGCGCAGCGGGGTAATCGACACCTGGCGATAAAAGTGAATCAGCTCGTTTTGTAACTGCTGGTAGTAGCCCATCGGCGACTCCGGCAGCAGCCAGCGGGCTTTACGCAGCGCCAGCAGATCGCTCTCGTGCGCCAGCGGATGCCCCTTGCGCGCGATGACACAGAACGGCGCGGTAAACAGCGGTTCCAGCATCACCCCTTCCGGCGGATTCATCGGGTCGACCGATCCGATCGCCAGGTCTATCTCTCCGCTGCGGACGCCCGGCAGCAGCGACGAAAGCTGCCCCTCTTTCACCGTCATCTGCACCTGCGGCAGCGCCTGCTTAAACCCTTCGGCCACTTGCGGAAATACCGTCAGGGCAATCAACGACGAAAAGCCGACCGTCAGCCGACCGTGGGTGACATGGTTGATCTGTTCCACCTCATCCGCCGCGCGCCGCAGCTCCTCCAGCACCCACTCCGCGCGCTGTAAGAAAGCGATTCCCGCTTCGGTCAGGGCGACGCCTTCTTTACTGCGCAGAAAAAGTTGCGTACCGAGGATTTGCTCCAGCTCACGTAATGTCCGGCTCAGCGCCGGCTGCGATTGCCCCAGTTCACGCGCCGCCGAGCGGATGCTGCCGCTACGCGCCACCTGCCGTAGCGCCTGCAGCTGGTTTAATTTGGGAAGATATTTCACCGCTCACCCCTATCAGAAAAAAGCATCACCTATAGAAAAATTATATCTTCCCGCCGCGCGGGTAAAGCCTGAGGATGCAGTAGGGGATTCCCCCACGACAACACATGCAACCATGAGACACCGGGCGGAAAAAAATGAAAAGTCAGTCTCAGATGATCTTCTTACTGTTTATCGGCTACGTGGTCGTTTATATCGACAAAACCGTCACCGGCTTCGCGCTGCTGCCTATCGAAAAGGAGTTCGGGCTCAACGCCGAACAACTGGGCTACATTACCGGCATCTTTTTTCTCGCCTATTCGCTGTTTCAGGTGCCGGCGGGCTGGCTTAACGATCGCATTGGCTACAAAACGATGCTGGTGCTGTCGCTGGCGGCGCTGGGGATATTCGCGCTGTGCTTTGGCCTGCTGGGAGCGAGCTTCGGCCTGCTGCTGCTGTTCCGCTTTCTGTCAGGCGTCGGCCATTCAGGCTATCCCTGCTCCTGCGCCAAGGCGGTGGTAAGCAACTTCACTCTGGAACAACGTACCTTCGCCCAATCGATATTGCTGTCGTCAGCGGGACTGGCGATGACCATTGGGCCGATTATCGCCGTTAACGCGCTGGCGCTGCTCGGCTGGCATCTCTCGTTCACCGTACTGGGGATCGTGGCCTGCGCCATCGCTCTGCTGATCGCCCTGCGCGTGCCGCGCCGGCAACCGACGGCGGTGGTCGCGAAACAGAGCGCCGCCGGCGCCGCCCTGTGGCGTAACCCCACGGTAATCCTGCTCTTTCTGGCTATCTTTTGCGTCAATATTCCCAGCTATGGCCTGATGGCCTGGCTACCGAAGTTTTTTGTTCAGAGTATGGGGATGTCGCTGTCTGCATCCGGCTACGTGGTGGCCGCGGGCGGTCTGGGGATCTGGATCTCATCGCTCGGTACCGGCTGGCTGGTGGGTAAATATTTTCTCAATCGCGAACCGCTGGTCATCGCGATTAGCGCGCTAATCAGCGCCGTGGCGATCTTCGCTATCTTCCATGCCCGGACGCCGCTGACCGCCAGCCTGCTGCTGTTTATCGGCGAAATTTTCCTGATGTCGACCTTCGTCACCGCCTTTACCCTGCCGATGAAGCGCCTGCCGGAAAATATGATGGGCTCGGCCATCGGTCTGATTAATACCGGCGGTACTCTCGGCGGCTTTGTCTCGCCTATCGTCATTGGCTATCTGGTGGAGAAAACCCACGGTTACGCCAGCGCTTTCCTGTTTCTTTCACTGGCGATGGTTTGCTCCGCGCTGGCGGTGCTGCCGCTCATGAAACGTAAAACCGTCGTTAGTCAGCCCGTTATTGATTGAAGGAGTCACTGATGCATCACGCCACTGAACAATTAATTTCCGCCGCGGCCGAGGAAGCGCTGCGCTGGCGTCGCCATATCCACGCCCATCCGGATCTGTCGTTTAACGAGAAGCCGACCGCCGATTACATCGCCCGCGAGCTGGCGCTATTTTCCGGCCTCGAGATAAGCCGCCCGCTGGAAAATAGCGTGATTGCCGTACTGCGCGGCGCGCATCCGGGCCCGATGTGGGCGCTGCGGGCCGATATCGATGCCCTACCGCTCCAGGAAGAGAGCGGTGAAGCATTCTGCTCAACGAAGCCCGGCGTAATGCACGCCTGCGGTCACGACGCGCATACCGCGATGCTGATGGGGGCGGCGAAAGTCTTGTGCCAGCTTCGCGAACAACTGCACGGCAGCATTAAATTCATCTTCCAGCCCGCGGAAGAGGTGCCGCCGGGCGGCGCGCGTGAGCTGGTTGAATTGGGTGTGGTTGACGACGTTGAACATATTTTCGGCCTGCATGTTTTCCCCACCAGCCCGGTTGGCGTGATTACCCTGAAAGAGGGAGTGTACGTCGCTTCCAGCGATAACTTTGATATCACCATTCGCGGCAAAGGCGGCCACGGCTCGATGCCGCAGCACTGTATCGATCCGGTCACCATCGGCGCGGAAGTGGTCGGCGCGCTGCAGCAGATCGTCGCCCGCCATATCGACCCGGCCAGCGCGCCGGTGCTGACTATCGCCACTTTTCAGGCCGGCGATAGCTATAACGTGATCCCCGACAGCGCGCGCCTGGCCGGGACGCTGCGTACCCATAACCAGCAGGTACGCGAGGCGGTGCCGCCGCTGATGGCGCGGATTATCGACGGCATCACCGCCGCCCACGGCGCCAGCTACGAAATCAAATGGCAGCAGGGCTATGCGGTGGGAAACAACCACGACGCCACCAATCATATCGCCCGTGAAGCTATAGCCCGCCATTTCCCGGCAGGCACGCTACAGCTGCAGGATAAGGCGCTATTCGGCAGCGAGGATTTCTCCTCCTATCAGGAGAAAATCCCCGGAACCTTCCTGTTTATCGGCTGCGGCAATGCGCAAAAAGGGGCGACGTGGAACGTGCACAACCCGCATTTTCGCATCGACGAAGATGCGCTGGCGGTCGGCATTAAGACCCATATCGCGCTGGTGAGTGAGTTGCTGAACGAGGAATAATTCAGACGATTGCCCGGCTATTTCACCGGGCAGTCATTGCTGATTTTAATAAATTTCTCGTTATAGATAATGTAGTGGTTGCCGGGCTTACGCAGCGACGGCTGGCGAACGACATCGCCGGGGCGCAGATACCAGGCGTCACCTTCCTCTTCCGTGGTGTCGCATCCCGGTTTTATCAGCAGCTTAAACCAGGTATTGCCGGTATTACTGACGCTCCCCGCCGCTTTATCGAACGCCCATTTAAACTGAACCTGCCGCGGGCGTACCACCAGAATGGTATCCATCACCACCACCGGCTCCATGCTGATCTGCCCGCCCGCCGGGGCGCGCATCACCAGGTTGCGGGTGGGAATTTCACGAAACGAGACCCGATAGTAGCGTTCGCGGTTATCCTTCGGCCCGTGATAATAGAACTTAAAATATTCGCTTTCACCCGCCTGCAGCGTCAGCTGGCGCGGGGCGAACAGCAGTTCGCCGTCCGCCGGGCGGGCACGAACCTCATGGCCGCCGGGCCGGTCGATACCCACCACCGACACCCGATATAGCCGCGCGCTTTTATTGTTGTTAATCACCCTTTTCGCCGCAAACTCAGCGTCAGAGGCCAGCGAAAAGGTCAGATTACCGACAGAAATCGCCTGCGCCAGCGGCGCGGCCAGCAGCCACAGGCTCGCCAGCGTCAGCTTAATTAATGTTACGCCACGTCGCCTGGACATGAATCTCTCCTGAAGCGCTGACCTCGCCAAACCAGCCGTTGTCGGTGATGGTGCGCAGCGAGATAGGATCGTCCATAGCAATCGAGAAGCGCACCGTTGTTTTATCCATCTGCCCCACATCGCCGGAAATATCAGTCCACGGCGTGGTCAGCCATAGCGCATCGGTCATGTCGTGCCAGCTATCGTCGCAGCCGGCGTCGTAACTTTTCGTCGCCCCGCTTTGGGTAATGAAAGAGAGCGACGCCGGGAATGGCACCTGCGCGGTACCGTCCGCCGAGCTGAACAGGCAATACGAGCGCCCGCTAATCGCCTGTGACGGGCCGGTCACTTTAATCAACACCTCATCGGCGGCGGTTTTGCCGCTGGTGGTGACGATGTAGCCGAAATCCAGCGCCGGTTCGCCGCTGCCGACGTAGCCCTCACGTGACGGCGCCGAAGTGTACTCATCGGAGATAATGCTGATGCTGAAATCACGCGGTTTGATAATTAACGTATTCGAAGTAGAAAACTCATACCAACCTGACTCTGGTGAAGTCGTATTCTGAAAGCGGAAGTTAAACAAATCTTTAGTGTTAATGTCGCTTATACCCAACGCCACCATCTGCTTAAAGAAGTTGCTCGAGAAAAAGACGTAGATCGCCTCCGAACTCTTCATTTCGTTGAACGTGTAGTAATAAGCCGTATTGCTCACCGGTTTCCACGAGCTGCCGTTGAGACTGAACTGCATATCGTACGCCCCGACGGCCGACGCCAGCGATGAGTTAGCGATTGCCGGGAAGATATGTATCGAGGTATTGCTCAAGCCATTGGTTTGCAAATTATAGTTGACCATTTTGCAGCTTAAACCCGCACGGCTACCAATAGTCTGCGTCTGGCAATCGGCATTTCCTTCGCCCAGCGTCGGTACGCCATCGCTGTTAATAAATACTTCTGCCAGAGAGTGGGTGTTGATGAGCCTGAGATTCGCCGCTTTGGTGTGAGTAACGTTACGGACGTACCAGTTACCTGATGCCTGATCTTTACAGCGCTGGCCGAGGCTTGCATCGTAAGCCACGGATGTCTGACATGCATTAATGGTCATCGTAAAGCTACCGCCAACCGGCATCTGTTGTAGATACTGATAGAAAGCATCAGACATCATGCCGTGCATCCACTTAGCGCCGCCGCTGGTTACCGTCGCGCCATAAAAACCGCTAGCGTCGGTAGTCTGCGGCTGAATCAGGCTGGTCGCCATATCGCAGCCGCCATACCAGTTAATACAGCGTAGCCCCAGCAGCGGATGGGATACCGGGGAATTTTCCAGCCACATGTCGAACTTCCAGTTTGCATTGAGCCCGGTGTTATAGCCGTTATCGATATAACCCAGGCTCTGCTGATAAATCGTGCCTGATCCGTTGTATTTTAAACCCGTCCAGCGGTTTGCACCGGTCATACGCGGATCCAACGCGCCGCCAGGGGTGACGAAGAAGTTATCATCAGAGTTGTTTTCAACGAAGACGAATTCGCGCGCTGGCGCATCGCTCCAGGTGGTTTTCGAGATCGCGGCATAAGTTTGCGATATCGACAGTTCCGCGAGCATCGCTACCATCAGAGCTAGCCACTTAGCTTTCATTACCTTCTCCTGTCTGCTGCACCGCCGCCCATGAAGAGAGACCGCTGCATACTACGTCCCCTACCCACACCGCGCCGCGCGCCTGGCTGAGCTCCAGCGCCACTTCACAGGTTTTATTTCCGCCGTAGCTAAAATCGATGGTGGGATATTTTTTATCGACATCCATGACAAATTCACCGTTCTCATCGGTACGGGTGCGCCCGATATGGTTATTAATGCGCGCGTTCGCCAGCAGCGTGCCGTCTTCGGCGCGGATGCGCCCGGAGACGGTGACCATCTGCTTCACTTCCGGCTCGATCACCGCCACGTTACCGGGATAAAGCGTCAGGTGACTCTTACGGCCGCTGACAATGTCGTAGCTGTCGATCGAGTTTTTACTGTTCTGCAGTTCGACTTCATAGCGGCTGTACGGCGACAGCGGCAGGTAGTTGCGTTTACCGCTGAGCTGCACGATGCGCCCGTTAACCTTAGCGCTGAGCTTGCCGTCGTCTTCCAGCCCGGTATTGAAGATCACTCCGGCGTTGCCGTCGGTTCGCCCGCTGGCGGCGATGTTTTTCCCCTGCCAGCCGACGCTGCCGCTAGCGGTCAGGTTGGTGTTCACGTAGCCGTCGGCGCCGCTGTTGACGTTCAGCGTACCGTTGGTATAACGCGTTTCGAACTGCGTATAAGCGCCGCCGCTTAAGGTTTTGTCGTCGCCGGTATCGCCGGAAATCGCCCGCGAAATATTGGCGCCGACGGTTCGAATCGCCCCTTCATTAAACTGCTTACGCGCCGAAATGTTGGCCATGGTATAGCCATTCTGATGGGTCATCCCGGCGCTGAACCAGTTGCCCAGCGGCAGCGATAAATCGAGGGCGATATATTTCCCGGTGTTGGCGTTGCTATCGCCGTTGTTATAGCGCTGTAAGCCCGCGCGCAGGCCTAGCGAGCCAAAAGAGCCGCTATAAATCGTCTGGTAATAATCCGCCGTGTAGTAATGGCTGTTGTAACGGCGGTCATCGTTGTAGCTGATGCTGAAAGTGCCTAGTTTTGACCACAGGGCGTTCAGGTTCAGCGTGCCGCCGATCGCCCGGTTGTCGGCATCGCTGCGGCGCAGCTTATCGCCGATAACGGTCTTTTCCTGGTTAATCCACAGCGAGCTAAAGCCGCCGGGTAAGGTGGCGCTGACGCTGCCAATGCTGCTCCAGGAGCTGTCGCTGGCCAGCATGTTTTGCAGGTTGATATTCACCGCCTCGGTCAGCGGCAGCGTGATGCGCGTTTCGCCGACGGCATTGTTATCGTAACCGTAGCCGGTGGCCGCCCAACTGAGCGTACTCAGCGATCCGGAAGCCGACGCCCCCGCCAGCCAGCTCTCTTTCGCCGGCTGCGTCTTTTTACCGCTTTCCGACCAGCGGTCCATATGGAAACTGCCGCCCCAGATTTGCCAGGCCAGCGGCGCGCCCGCGCCGCGTCCGCGAGTAAACAGCTTGTTGACGCGTTGGGTGCGTTTGCTGACCACTCTTCCGTTGACGATAACTTCGACGTTAACGTCGTAAATACCGTAAGGCAGGCCTCGGGTATCAACTTCATGATTCCCCATAACGAAGTTCTGCACGCTTAACAGGCGTCCGTCACGCATCAGGTGGACCTCGCCTGCCGCCGGTAAGAATGCCACCACCGGCGTCGCCGACTGGCTGTTATCAAATACCGTCGAACTGGCCTGGTTGCCCCACGACGCGCCGTAGATTTTACCGGCCGAAATCGCGGTCATCGGCCCCAGCGATTGTAAGTTCCAGGTATCCAGCATTCCGCCGGCAAAACGGTGCCCGGCGAAGTCGCGCTCGTACATCGCTTTATACAGTTCGTTGTCCTGGTGGCTGGTGCCGATGCCGTACAGCGAGCCGTCGAGCACCACGTGATGCTCGCGCAGCGCGCTAACGCTATTGAGTGACAGATAGCTGGAGGTATTACTGCCACCGCTACGCATCTGGTTGTTGTAGACCCCGAGGTTGTAGGTAAGGTTATTACTGAAAGTTTTAACGCTCGACTGGCCAATATCCTCGCTGCGCGACCGCAGCACGGTTCCCAGCGCCTCACGTTTCACCACCAGTTGTAGCAGCAACTGGCGCAGACTAAGTTGCAGCTGCGCGGCATCGGTTAAGGGGATCTTCAGCGCGTCGTTGAAAGCCTCATTGGATAAATGTCTGAGCTGTTGACGTGTCTCGTCGCTGACGCGAGCGTTGTCATCGCCCTCTTCAAGGGTGATTTGCCGAACCCGCAGCACGTCGCCATCAAGCCAGATATACGCGGCGCCGATACGCTGATCGTTCTGATTATCGCGGCTGCCTTCAAGATGAATAAACAGAGGAATGCTCATGCCGTCCTGCAAAGCCTGGCTGAAAGCCTGCGGGATAATCACGCCGCCGATTTGCTGCACGCGCTCGGCGGCCAGGCTGTCGCTATATGGCGCCAGCAAAAGAACCATGCCGGAGGCAAGCAGCGCGTTCAGTCCAGGGGTGATCCGTCGTAAAGGCATAGTCTTAATCCATCAGCACACATGTCTATTTCACGGGAACAAACTGCTCGCCCTGCCAGAGCGCGACCCGTCCTTTTTTGTCAGCAATATTGACGCGCGTGAAGCGACGCGATTTCCCCGGCATCAGGTAGTAATTTTCTTTGCACTCTTTGCCATCGGCGATTTTCAGACACGGGCCGTAGGCGATGATGCGCAGGGTGGCGTTACCGGTATTGGTCAGCGTGTCGCCGGCAAACTGGTAGCGAAAATTAGCCTGACGCGGCGCCACCACCAGAATGGTGCCGATGCGGGCAGAAGCGGTGGCCACCGCGCTGCGCTGGGAGCCATTGCGCTGGGCATCGCTTAAGGCCTGATCGAACCAGACAATGCGGTAGTAGCGCTCTTTATCATCCGCCGGGCCTTTGTAGAAAAAGCGCACCACTTCACTGGCCTTTGCGGGCAATAACAAGCTGGCGGGGGTCAACAGGACTTCATCCTGTTTATCCATCGGGATCACTTTGCCGCCATCCAGCGGTGAAGAGAGACGTTCCAGATGAATGTTGATTAAGCGGCCGCTGTCGGTGGTATTTTTAATCTCTTTACTCAGCGTGCTGCTGCCGCTGTTCATAAAGGAAGAGATATCGCCGACATCCAGCGCCAGCGCGGGATTCGCCAATCCCAGCAGCAGGCCAATGGCCAGAAGATGTTTTTTCATAAGCGTTCAGTCCATGAAGAGGCAGGGGGATTTCCCCTGCCCGGTGCTACGAGAAAATCAGCTGGTCCAGGTTGCGTCGAACTGCACGCTCACGTCACCGCTCCAGATCCCTTCCGGCAGCGTGCTGTAATCGGTTACCGCGGTGGTGCCGTCGGTGGTACCGCTGATGATGGAGAAGTTAAAGCCGTCCTGCGCGGTGGTGCGGCCTGCGGTGTTGTAGCCGTTAGACAGCGCGCTGAGGTTGCCGCCCAGTACGCCGTTAGCGGTGTCGATCATGATGGTGTCAGCACTCTTTTCTACCGCGGCGCCGTTATAATCCACGCCCACGCTCAGCGTTGAGCCGGAGGTATCCAGCTGAGTCAGAGTGTTAGTGATAAGACGTGAAGTCAGTTTGAAGGCAGTCGCCGTGGTATCGCCTTCAACCGCAACATCAAACAGACCTTTTTGTGAGTTAAAGCCTTTAATCCCTTCGGCATACTGGAAAGCCAGGCTGCCAAGCGGGGTAACAACCAGTTTGCTGGAAGTGTCTTTTTTCGCGGTTGCAGACCAGGTAGCAACGGCCTGAGCAGTGACATCAGCAGCCTGAGCAACACCCATTCCAGCAAACGCCGTTACCAGAGCAATAGCAATAACCTTTTTTTTCATAGCTTTTTCATCCTGAGTTTAATTAAGGACAAGTCGTCCCGGTGTACCACTAAATAAACGTTACATAACTAATTTATAAATTTTTGAATACAGCTTGGCCTCAGCATTTCGCCGATGGGTATAAATAGTTTTCACACTGCAATTTTCAATTCTGGCGATAGATTTCGGATGCATTCCCTGGGCCGTCATTCTGATCACCGTCATTTCCCGGTCAGTAATTTTTTCTTTCTTAATATCTTTACGCAGAAACCGACCATTAATTACATAGGCCAGATCTTTTCTTATATCGCGCGCGAGGTCGACATACACCACGCCGCGAATATCACCGTTGTAATACCAATAATTGGCTAACGCTTCTGACTTTCTCGCGGCAATCAGAATGATTTGTTTGCCCTTGGCCTTGGCTAACCAGTCGTTGTCATAGCGAATAAAGTAATTTAATGCATTGGTACTCAGATTGATAAACAAAAAGTCCTTACATATTTTATCCAGTGACAAATAAATAAGTTCTTCGATATCTAAGATGAGTTCCGACAAGCCTTTTAAAAAATAAGTATCATGTGCTGGCCAAATACACTTATCAAGGGAGCATTGATCGTCCATATACTGTTTATCCTCTTCATCCTGGAATACTACCTTTCACCCCATCGCCGATAGCCAGGCCTGCAGAGATTAAACCTGCAAATTACCCCTGTTTAAATTGGTTATAATAAAACACCAGCGGCATTATTTAATCATTAATAATGTCGAAATTATTTATCGATTTATATTTTTTTGTTGGATTCAAATTTAGGTTTTTTCTGATTAAGTGTCAACAAGCAGGATGTGAAGCTAATTCTCATTTATGTCAATTTTTTGCTTTTTGCAGAAATCCTATTTTTTGCTCAAAAACAAAAAACATTTAATTTCATGTGGTTATTGATCGAAAATTCCTACAATCCGAATCGATTATTATATCATCCAGGATCATAACCCTAATTCATTAGGAATATTCTTAATGAATGAGATAAATGACGTTGCGAAAAATCTTAATAACACATAAAAGTAAGAAGATAATACCATAAAATAGCAACTTATAAGACGATTTACCCAATCATAAGCTACGTGAATGGTTTTAAGTACCGCACAAAATGCCTAAACATAAACATAAAAACCGCTTGCAGAGGACTATTAATCCCATGAAAGAATGATATCTAAGAGAATGAGATTAGTTCTCATATTTCTTTCTTATTTGCTCTCATTTTCATTAGTGTAGACCATCACGCTATGATTGCCGCTGGCATGTTTCTTTTACCTTGCAGATAAGCGTTTCATCACGCTTTCATTATTTTTTCGCCTTACCGTCATCGAAAGTTCACACAAAACGCGATTAATAGTGACCAGTTTATGACGAACCAGGACACTCTTATGAACAGCTCTCTTGCCGCGGTGGCGGAAACCGAATTTTCGCTAACTACGCCCATCGCCCCAACCCGGCAGCGGAAAGTCTTAAGCGTGCGCAACCTGAGTAAATCTTATAATGCGCAGCAAACCGTGCTCGATAACATCAGCTTTGACCTCCATGCCGGCGAGCTGGTGGGCGTGATTGGCCGCTCGGGAGCCGGGAAATCCACGCTACTTCATGTCCTGAACGGCACTCATAGCGCCACCGGCGGTGAAATACTCAGCTTTCCGGAAGTCGGTATGCCCCATGATGTTTCACGCCTGAAAGGACACGCGCTTAATGCCTGGCGCAGCGAATGCGGCATGATTTTCCAGGACTTCTGCCTTGTGCCGCGCCTTGATGTGCTGACTAACGTACTGCTCGGCCGCCTGAGTCAAACCTCAACCCTGAAGTCGCTGTTTAAGGTTTTCCCCGACGCCGACCGGGCGCGCGCGATTTCCCTTCTCGAGTGGATGAACATGTTGCCGCACGCCCTACAGCGGGCGGAAAACCTCTCCGGCGGCCAGATGCAGCGCGTAGCAATTTGCCGTGCGCTGATGCAAAACCCCGGGATCCTGCTGGCGGATGAACCCGTCGCCTCGCTCGATCCCAAAAACACCCAGCGCATCATGAATGTACTGCGGGAAATCAGCGACCAGGGGATTAGCGTGATGGTCAACCTGCATTCGGTCGAACTGGTCAAAGAGTACTGCACCCGGGTCATTGGCGTCGCCAAAGGCCGCATCATTTTCGACGATCATCCGGCACAGCTAACTCAGGATGTCCTGCATCGGTTGTACGGCGATGAAATTAGCCAATTGCATTAATTTCCTTTAGTTAAAAACACACAGGCAAAATAATGAACAAACACATTAATGGCGCAGTTCGTTTATCCGCAGCAATCGCAGCTCTGTTACTGACGTGGCAAGCGAGCGCCGCTGAACAGCCGAAGGAATTAAATCTGGGGATCCTCGGCGGTCAAAACGCCACGCAGCAAATTGGCGATAACCAGTGCGTGAAACAGTTCCTTGATAAAGAGCTGAAGGTCGATACCAAATTACGTAACTCATCCGATTATTCTGGCGTCATTCAGGGACTGCTGGGCGGGAAAGTCGATGTCGTATTAAGTATGTCGCCTTCTTCTTATGCCTCGGTCTATATCAATAACCCGAAAGCCGTCGATATTGTCGGTATCGCCGTTGACGATAAAGATCAATCCCGCGGCTACCACTCGGTGGTCATCGTCAAAGCTGACAGCCCGTATAAAACGCTGGACGATTTAAAAGGCAAAGCTTTTGGCTTCGCCGACCCGGATTCCACTTCCGGTTATTTAATTCCAAACCACGCCTTTAAACAGAAATTCGGCGGCGACGCGGATAACAAATACAATAACTTCTTCTCCAGCGTGACCTTCTCCGGCGGCCACGAACAGGACATTCTCGGCGTGCTGAACGGCCAGTTTGCCGGCGCGGTCACCTGGACCTCGATGGTCGGCGACTACAACAGCGGCTACAGCGTGGGCGCTTTCAATCGCCTGATTCGCATGGATCATCCGGATCTGATGAAGCAAATCCGTATTATCTGGCAATCACCGCTGATCCCGAACGGCCCGATCCTCGTTAGCAATGCGCTGCCAGCGGACTTCAAAGCCAAAGTCGTCACCGCGCTTAAAAAACTGGATACCGACGATCACGCCTGTTTCGTGAAAGCGATGGGCGGTACTCAGCACATCGGCCCGGGCAGCGTGGCCGATTTCCAGCAGATCATCGATATGAAACGCGAGCTGGTTAGCGCGCGTTAATCCCGCACCGATGCCGCCGTCCGCGACGCAATGCGGACGGCGGCGCTACGTTAAAGACCTTTTCGCCGCATGAATAATACCCATACCGAATTTGAACGTTATTACCAGCAGGTCAGGACACGGCAAAAGCGCGATACCTTCGGCTGGTCGTTGGTGCTGCTGGCGCTCTACTTTGCCGCCGGGCACGCCGCCGAGTTTAATCTGCCCACTATCTGGCGCTCGTTGCCAAACTTTCTCGACTATATGTTCGAGACGCTGCCGACGCTGCATCCGGGCGTTCTGTTAGCCGATTCACATACCAAAGGCTCGCTGGCGTACTGGGGCTATCGCCTGCCAATTCAGCTACCGCTGATTTGGGAGACGCTGCAGCTGGCGCTGGCCTCCACGCTGGTGGCGGTCGCGGTAGCGACAATACTGGCTTTCCTCGCCGCCAATAATGCCTGGTCACCCGCGCCGCTACGCTTCGCCGTTCGCGTGCTGGTGGCCTTTTTACGCACCATGCCTGAGCTGGCCTGGGCGGTCATTTTCGTCATGGCGTTCGGTATCGGCGCGATCCCCGGTTTTCTGGCGCTGATGCTGCATACGGTCGGCAGCCTGACCAAACTGTTCTATGAAGCGGTGGAAAGCGCGCAGGATAAACCGGTGCGCGGGCTGGCGGCCTGCGGGGCATCGGCGCTGCAGAAGGTGCGCTTTGCCCTGTGGCCGCAGGTGAAACCGATTTTTCTCTCCTACGGTTTTATGCGCCTTGAGATCAACTTCCGCTCATCCACCATTCTTGGCCTGGTAGGGGCCGGCGGGATCGGCCAGGAGCTGATGACCAACATTAAGCTCGATCGTTACGATCAGGTCAGCATGACGCTGCTGCTGATCATTATTGTGGTGTCGCTGCTGGATATGCTTTCCGGCCGCCTGCGCCAGTGGGTTCTGGAGGGGAAAAAATGAGCCAATGGCAACATCAACCGGATATCGCCGCCAGCCGCCGCCAGCATCAGGCGCTGTATAAGACCCAGGGGCGATACCTGCGCTATGTCGGCCTGCTGGCGCTGGCGAGCGTACTTTATTACGTCTGGTTCTTTATGCAGTTCGGTATTAGTAGCGAACAACTGGCGACCGGTCTACAGCAGATGGGGCGCTATCTGCTGCGGATGTTTGTCTGGCACGACTTCTGGAACTGGCCGTTTGCCTATTACTTCACGCAAATCGCCATTACGCTTGCCATTGTCTTCGCCGGGACGATTACCGCGACGGTCATCGCGCTGTTGCTGTCATTCCTGGCGGCGCGCAATATTATGCGCGGCGTGATTCCCGGCATTATCGCCGTGTTGATGCGCCGCTTGTTTGACATGCTGCGCGGTATCGATATGGCTATCTGGGGTCTGATTTTCGTGCGCGCCGTAGGGCTCGGGCCGCTGGCGGGGGTACTGGCGATTATTATGCAGGATACCGGCCTGCTGGGCCGCCTGTATGCTGAAGGCCACGAGGCGGTAGACCGTTCGCCGGGCCGCGGCCTCACCGCCGTCGGCGCTAATGGTCTGCAGAAACACCGCTTCGGCATTTTCACCCAGTCGTTCCCGACTTTCCTGGCGCTGAGTTTATATCAGATTGAATCCAACACCCGTTCCGCCGCGGTGTTAGGTTTTGTCGGCGCGGGGGGGATTGGCCTCATTTACGCGGAAAATATGCGTTTGTGGAACTGGGATGTGGTGATGTTTATTACCCTGTTGCTGGTCGCGGTGGTCATGGTGATGGACACCCTCTCCGCCTGGCTGCGCCGCCGTTACATCGGCGGCAGGGTAGTGCCGTTGTATCAAAGTCCGCAATAACCCCCTCTCCCCGGTGGCGCTACGCTTACCGGGGCTACCAATCAGGGAAAACGTCTCGTTATTCGATCCTCCACGCCAGCACAGGCCAACCGTACCGGGCGTTGGCTGCCTGCAGCTGCGGACACGGGTTGACCAACCGCACGCGATCCGCATGCAGGCACAGGGGCAGGTCGTTTATCGAATCGGTATAAAAAGTGACTTCGCCAGTATAGTCAGGATGCGCCTCGCGCCACTGCGCAAGGCGCGTCACTTTACCCTGCTGATAGCTCGGGGTACCGGCAATCACACCGCTGTAGCCGCCATCCGCCATTTCAACATCAATACCCAACGCCTGTTCAATCCCCAGCTCGGCGGCTATCGCCTGCACCAGCAGCGTCACCGAGGCGGAGATCACCAACATTTTTTCCCCTCGCGCCTGTAAGGTACGAATAACGTCCCATGCCTGCGGGTAGACCCGCGGCAACACCTTTTCGCGCACGAATCGCGCCACCAGCGTATCCACCTGCGCCTGCGGGATGCCGATCAGCGGCGCCTGAATCAGCGCAACATAATCGGCGATATTCATTTCCCCGCGGTCGTAATCCGCCATCAGCTGCGCCTCGCGCGCCAGATATTCCGGATCGCTCACCCAGCCTTCGCGCACCATAAACTGGCTCCACAGCGTACTACTGTCCCCTTTAATCAGGGTGTTATCCAGATCGAAAATCGTCACAGCATTAGACATCGGTCATTTTCCATAATCAGTAATATAAGCCTGCGAGAGCATGTATAAAGAAGATGACAGGAGCATGATCCGCCAGCGCTTTCAGCCCACCCCGCCAAAGCCCATCGCCAGCAGCACCAGTAGCAATAGTAGCGGGTAGATCCGCACGTGCCAGCGATCGGGGAGTTTTGCCAGCCAGCGCGATGCGCCCCGCAATCCCAACCAGCTCCCGGCCACCAGCAGCCCGGCCGCCAGCCACCAGATATTACCGATGAAACCGGAGGGCAGCGCCGCCATCGGCGCCATCAGCAGCCACGTCAGGCTGGCGGTCGCCGCCAGCGGCAGCGTCAGCAGGTTGGCCATTGCCGCGGCCTGCGCCATCGTCGCGCCACGCCGGCGCATCAGCGGCACGGTCATCACGCTGCCGCCAACGCCAAGGAAGGCGGCAATCAGGCCAATCCCGCCGCCAAGGATAGTCTCGCGCCCTGCACTCGACGGTGCGCAAGCCGTCGACGGCGCCATAAAGCCGGGGCGAACGTAGCAATCCACGATGGTCACCGCCAGGTACAAAATGAACAGCCAGCGGATCCACTCGCCGTTGACCCTCAGCGCCAGCGCCGCGCCGGCAATACCGCCGATGGCGATGCCGCCAAGTATCGGCAGCAGGGAGCGCCAGTGAACCGTTCCGGCGCGCAGGTGGCGGCCGCTTGCCAACAGCGACGTGCACAGCATCACCAGCGCCGACGTCGCTACCGCTATTTGCATCGCCTGACCGCCTACTGCGCCCTGATGGCTCAGCAAGAGGTAAAGCAGCGGCACGGTAACAAAGCCGCCGCCGAAGCCAAACAGCCAGGTGGTTACCCCGGACAACAGTCCGCAAACAAAAAGCCCAAATATCATCTACCGTTCCTCCATTCAGGGAGGTAACGATATAGAATAGCGGAATGGCTGACTTACGATTAAAAGCCAATATATTACGATTTTCAGCCAGGAGAGTACGCATGCGCAATATCGCGATTAATGATGTCGATCATCTGCCGCGCCGGGTATTAGGCCTGGGTAGCGATTATCCGCCTGACACCCTTTTACCGCGCCATCATCACCGGCGAGCGCAGTTTCTCTATGCCGTGAATGGCTTGATGAAAGTCGAAACCGATGACGGTCAGTGGCTGGTGCCGCCGTTCAGCGGCGTATGGATACCCGCTAACAAACCGCATCGCGTCTGGATGCCGGGCGTGAGCACCCATAGTCTGTATATCGAACCGCAGGACGCGCCGCGCGCCGGGGTACGCTGCGAAGTATTGCAGGTTTCGCCGCTGCTACATCAACTGCTATTGGCCGCCTGCCAGTTGCCGCTGTTGTATGAAGAGAGCGGACATGATGCGGCGCTTATCGCCCTATTACTGTTTGAACTGCAGGCCGCCCCGCCGCTGCCGATGTTTACGCCGCTACCGCAACATCCGCGGCTGGCTGAACTATGCAGCACGTTTCTCCGCCAACCGGAGATTCACAGCACGCCGGAGCTGTGGGCCCAAAAGATGAGTCAAAGCCTGCGTACCTTCAACCGCCGCTTTTTGCAGGAGACCGGGATGGCGTTTCGCGACTGGCGTCATAAAGCCTGCCTGATGTACGCTCTCACCGCCCTGCGAGAAGGGCGAAGCATTACCGACGTGGCGTTAAGCCTTGGCTATGAGCATCCGGCGGCGTTTACCGCCATGTTCCGCAAAGCGATGGGCTATGCGCCAGCCTCTTTTATCCGCCATCTTAAAGGAGGCACGCCTGTCTCTCGCGTCAGATAAATAAGAACATCCTGATTCTGGCCTGTTATATTTTGATTTAGATAGTAAACATTTATTAATAAATAAAATCACCGCGTTTACTATCTGAAAAATGTGCTTATTACGGTACCGGCGAATTTATGCCTGCGGTACGTAAGTTTTCGTAAATTTTGCGTTTCATCATTCTGACGTTTCCCTGAATACGCTATAAATGGCGACGGTCGATCCCTAACATGAAAATAACGACATGAAGCCCAAACTCAGCCACGCTTTATTACTTGTTCCTTTATTGATTTTGGCAGGATGTTCATCTTCCCCAAAAAAACCGCCCAAGGCGGTGGCGCAGCATCATTATGAGCCGATCGACAGCGGCTCCGACGATCTGATACCGGTGCTGGCCGCCCTGCACGATCAGATGCACACCTGGGACGGCACCCCTTATGAATGGGGCGGCACCGACCAGAGCGGCGTCGACTGTTCCGGCTTTGTCTGGCGTACGCTGAAGGACCGCTTCAATCTGCCAATGGACCGCGTGACCACCGGCGATCTTCTGCATATGGGGGTGCGCGTTAGCAAGCAGCAGTTGCGACCTGGCGATTTAGTCTTCTTCCGCATTCACGGCGGCATGCACGTCGGTTTCTACGATACTGACCACAACTTCCTGCACGCCTCCGCCAGCCAGGGCGTCATGCGTTCGTCTCTGGATAATCCGTACTGGAACCGCGTCTTTTATCAGGCGCGGCGCTTGCCGAAGGAATATAACGCGCAGATCACCATGAATAACGACGATCTGCATCTGGCGAAAAACCGCTAATCCTGACAAATAAAAACCGCGGCGTTCAGGGCCGCGGTTATATTTTTATTACGCTCAGTTTTATCAGAACTGATAGGTCATCCCCAGCGCGACGATGTCGTCATCGTTAATACCGAGCTTATTATCGCTCTTCAGCTGGTTAATTTTGTAATCCACAAAGGCGTTCATGTTTTTGTTGAAGTAGTAGGTCAGGCCGACGTCAATATAATTGACCAGATCTTCGCTGCCGACACCTTCAATATCTTTGCCTTTCGACAGTACATAGCCCAGAGACGGACGCAGGCCGAAATCGAACTGATACTGGGCGACCGCTTCAAAGTTCTGCGCTTTATTGGCAAAACCACCGCTGATCGGAGTCATTTTGCGGGTCTCAGAGTACATTGTCGCCAGATAGATATTGTTGGCGTCGTACTTCAGGCCGGTAGCCCAGGCTTCCGCTTTGGAGCCCTGGCCGCGCGCCAGCAGGTTCTGATCGTTGGTACGGTCAGAACTGGTATAAGCCGCGCTGACGGCGAAATCACTGCCGCCGAAATCATAGCTTAAAGAGGTGCCGAAGCCGTCGCCATTCTGTTTTTTCGCTTCACGGCCTTCGTTTTTGCCCTGATATTGCAGGGTCATATTCAGACCATCCACCAGGCCGAAGAAATCAGTGTTGCGGTAGGTCGCCAGGCCGCTGGCGCGTTTGGTCATGAAGTTATCGGTCTGCGCGGAGGAGTCGCCGCCGAACTCCGGGAACATATCGGTCCAGGCTTCAACGTCGTACAGCGCGCCGAGGTTACGACCATAGTCAAATGATCCAAACTCTTTTAACTTCACGCCGGCAAACGCCAGACGGGTTTTCTGCGAGGAATCGCTTTCGGTTTTATTGCCGGAGAATTCGGATTCCCAGCGGCCATAACCGGTCAATTGATCGTTGATCTGCGTTTCGCCTTTGATACCGAAGCGAACGTAGGTCTGGTCGCCATCCTTGCTGTCATAATCGCTGAAGTAGTGCATGGCCTTCACTTTGCCGTACACGTCCAGTTTATTGCCGTCTTTATTGTATACTTCCGCTGCCTGTGAAGCCGAAGAAGCAACAAAACCCATCATCATTAATGCCAGTGAACGCTTTTTCATTATGTGGTCCTGGTGATTTATTTACACGCGCTTATCAATTCCGGGCGAAGGCCCCGTCAAAAACTGGAGGTTTTTTAACGCTGTAGTGTTAAATATTTATGACGAAATGGAACTTTTTATAAAAAAGAATGTTTAAATATTTCCGTCATAAATATGTCACCTTGCCTGCGCAGAATGCCCGATCCGCGCAATAAAATGGCTTGACCAATACGCCAGCAGTTGGCAAGCGGCCTGACTCCTGTTACAACATCAGCTCGATCTCGATATTCCTTTTGAACGGCAGAAAATCATGAGTGATAGCCAGACGCTGGTGGTAAAACTGGGCACCAGTGTTTTAACGGGCGGATCCCGACGCCTGAACCGCGCCCATATCGTTGAGTTAGTGCGCCAGTGCGCGCAGCTGCATGCCATGGGGCACCGCATTGTGATTGTGACTTCCGGGGCCATCGCCGCCGGACGTGAACACCTCGGCTACCCTGAACTGCCCGCCACCATTGCCTCAAAACAGCTGTTGGCGGCAGTCGGCCAAAGCCGTCTTATCCAACTGTGGGAGCAGCTTTTCTCTATTTACGGCATTCATGTCGGCCAGATGCTGCTGACCCGTGCCGATATGGAAGATCGCGAGCGGTTCCTCAACGCCCGCGATACCCTGCGCGCGCTGCTGGATAACAATATTGTGCCGGTCATTAATGAGAATGACGCCGTCGCCACCGCTGAAATCAAAGTCGGCGACAACGATAATCTTTCCGCCCTGGCGGCCATTCTCGCCGGCGCCGATAAACTGCTGCTGTTAACCGATCAGCCGGGACTCTTTACCGCCGACCCACGCAGCAATCCGCAGGCCGAGCTTATTAAAGATGTCTACGGCATCGATGACGCGCTGCGCGCCATCGCAGGCGATAGCGTTTCCGGCCTCGGCACCGGCGGCATGGGCACCAAACTGCAGGCTGCGGACGTCGCCTGTCGCGCGGGCATCGATACCATTATCGCCGCCGGCAACCGCCCGGACGTTATCGGCCACGCGATGGAAGGCCTGCCGGTGGGCACCTGTTTCCACGCTCAGGAATCACCGCTGGAGAACCGCAAACGCTGGATCTTCGGCGCGCCGCCGGCCGGTGAAATCACCGTCGATGCCGGGGCGACCCAGGCTATTCTGGAAAGAGGAAGCTCATTGCTGCCAAAAGGCATCAAAACCGTCAGCGGGAATTTCTCCCGCGGCGAAGTTATCCGAATCCGCAGTAGCGAAGGCCGCGATATCGCTCACGGCGTAAGCCGCTATAACAGCGACGCCCTGCGCCTGATCGCCGGGCAGCACTCGCAGCAAATCGATGCCATCCTCGGCTATGAATACGGCCCGGTGGCCGTCCATCGCGACGATATGATTACCCGTTAAGGAGCTGAAAATGCTGGAACAAATGGGCATTGCGGCCAAAGCGGCCTCTTACCAACTCGCGCTGCTTTCCAGCCGCGAGAAAAATCAGGTTCTCAACAAGATTGCTGATTATCTGGAAGCGCAGACCGAAGAGATCCTGCGCGCCAACGCCGAAGATCTCAGCGACGCCCGCGCCAATGGCCTGAGCGACGCGATGCTCGATCGCCTGGCGCTGACGCCGGCGCGCCTGCGCGGCATCGCCGATGACGTGCGTCAGGTGTGTAGCCTGGCGGATCCGGTCGGCCAGGTGATTGACGGTGGTCTGCTGGATAGCGGCCTGCGTATCGAACGTCGCCGCGTACCGCTGGGAGTGATCGGCGTGATTTATGAAGCGCGGCCGAACGTGACCGTCGATGTCGCCTCTCTGTGCCTGAAGACCGGCAACGCGGCTATTCTGCGCGGCGGTAAAGAGACCTGGCGCACCAACGCCGCGACGGTGAAAGTGATTCAGCAGGCGCTGCAGGAGTGCGGCCTGCCGGCTGCCGCGGTGCAGGCAATCGAGAGCCCGGATCGCGCGCTGGTCGGCGAAATGCTGAAGATGGATAAATACATCGATATGCTGATCCCGCGCGGCGGCGCAGGCCTGCATAAGCTGTGCCGCGAACAATCCACAATCCCGGTGATCACCGGCGGTATCGGCGTGTGTCATATTTTCGTCGACGATTCGGCAGAGATCGCACCGGCGTTGAAGATCATCGTTAACGCCAAGACCCAACGCCCGAGCACCTGCAATACCGCCGAGACGCTGCTGGTGCACCGTAATATCGCCGATACCTTCCTGCCTGCGCTGAGCAAACAGATGGCGGAGAGCGGCGTGACGCTGCACGCCGACCCGGCCGCCCTGCCCCTCCTGCAGAATGGTCCGGCGAAGGTGGAGCCGGTGAAAGCGGAGCAGTACGACGACGAGTATTTGTCGCTGGATCTGAACGTGAAAGTTGTCGCCGACCTCGATGAGGCGATTGCCCATATTCGCGCGCACGGCACCCAGCATTCCGATGCCATTCTGACGCGTACCCTGCGCCATGCGAATCGCTTTATTAATGAAGTGGATTCGTCGGCGGTATACGTTAACGCTTCTACCCGATTCACCGACGGTGGCCAGTTCGGCCTCGGCGCGGAGGTGGCGGTCAGCACCCAGAAGCTGCACGCCCGCGGGCCGATGGGCCTGGAAGCGCTGACTACCTATAAGTGGATTGGTTTCGGCGACGATACCATTCGTGCTTAACGCTAAGCGGGTGATGCAAAAGTAGCCGTTTGATTCGAAAGGGCATTGACGCATCACCCACTTAGTTTTAACCTTCTACCCCGTGCTTCACGCTGGTGAACGCGTCCTTTCAGGGCCGATATAGCTCAGTTGGTAGAGCAGCGCATTCGTAATGCGAAGGTCGTAGGTTCGACTCCTATTATCGGCACCATCTAAGAAAGTCAATGACTTAGGTTAAAATCCCCAAGAGATCGTATCTTCTAAAATCACACCCAAACGCCTGTGTTGTACTGGCTTTGGTATCGTACAACCTATGGGCAGGTAGTTACCGTGCTCAACCCTGTACAGATTTTCCTTTGAAGCCAGAAGACGTCCAGCGTCTCTAATCCTCATACCAAGACCCTTAGCAAAGTTCCGCGCTTCGTGCGGCGCTCAATGATTCTTAGTCTGCCTTTAGTCCCTGTAAGAGGTAAGATTAATTACCGCCGCGCAACCAAAGACACAAGTCCTCTATCTCTCGTTTTCCGTAAAGTGTTCACAGGCTCTTTTGAAAAACGTAAAAAGACACTTACCATTAAGTCGATACTCCGCAAGGATTGCGGCATACACTGCCAGTATTGGCGGCTACATTAGACTAGACGTTGAGTGGATTGGTGTTGTGATCACTGTTTACGATATTGGCGTTATTACTAATAATGTTGTTCACCGTTATCGATTAATTACGGGGAAATAGGTATGGATATCGATGCTACTGTTCACGGACTGATCGAAAAGCACTTTTGGAAGATGGACAATGATACATCACTAAGTGATGGTGATCATGTAGTGCTTCCAGAGGATATGAACTCATTTCTAAATGATTACTCTGAATCATTGAATGTTGATATCGAGAGTTTTAACTTTCGTCGCTATTTTCCCAATACGGGTATTTGGTTTCTTCCAAACGCCATTCTTCCTGAATACCTCAAAACAGACCACCACAAACCAGAACCATTGACGGTACAAATGTTTATTGAAAGTGCTAAAGCCGGGCGCTGGCTCTATGACTGATCGTCCGTGTTAAAGGTTTTGGCATAAAGGCAAGAGCCTTTATTAGTTTTTTCATGGGGATATCCTCATGGAGCTTATGAAGACATTACTAACATCGGTGTGTATTAATCAACGGGAGCAGGTCGCCACCTGATACGCCGCTATCATTCTCGTCGTTCTGGTCAGACTATCCGCCACCTCCACTTCCGCAGTCGTAATCGCCATTCCCGCAGAACGCAGCGCCGAAATATCCGCGGCGATACGCTGGATGCCAAACCAGAACAGCCCATCCAGCGCATTGACCTGCAAGCCACTTTCCAGCGCCAGACGTAACCGCTCGCGCGGCGCCTTTATCTCTTTTGCCAGCTGCTGATAGGGCGCGGCGGAGAGCGCATCCGGTCCGCTGCGAGTAATCCGGCTCACAAAGCGATAACGAAACTCCTCTGGTACAGCGCTGAGATCGGCTTTCAGGCTGTAAACGCAGCCGCGTTTCTTACCATTAATCACCACGTTCTTTTGATTCAGCGCCAGTGCATGGCGTAAGCGATCCACCAGCTGCGGGGCGCGGATAAGCAATAAACGAAACGGCAGTTCGAAGCTGGTGGCGTAGTCGACATTCAGCAACGCAGTACGCAAACGCGTTTCACTGTTTGCCTTTTCCTGCTGACATTCAGCAATGACTTCCGCCCACTGGCGGGTAATACGCGGAGATTCGTTGCGCTCGATGAACTGAAATTTTTCAATCTGGTAGTCGATACGTCCAGCCATTGCCGTTCCCTGTGGTTCGCCATCTCGCTGTTAGTTTTCAGCAGATTGCGTCCATTCGCAAGTAGCGGCATTGAGCAATTTGCCAATGATGAAGCGGGCCCTCTCCCGGATAGCGCGCGCTGCACCATATACGGGCTACCTATGGCACTGGGCCCACCCATTGCACTAAATCTGTAGGCCCGCGCAAGCAGCGCCGCCGGGCATGGCCACAGGTAGGGAGCCGCCTGTACGCCGGATGGCGGCTACGCCTTATCCGGCCTACGGTCCGGGGCAGCCTGCATGGATGCGGGCTGAGGGCCGTGATTTGCAAGGGCGGCGACTGGCCGCCCCCTGTGCGCTCCCTGCGCCACGGAAAACATGTTGCAGAAAAATTAACCGGGAGCGCAAGATACTCTGGAGCGAAACGAGATAAACGCTTTTCTCAAGCTAAAAGGTTGCAAACCGATAACAGTATCTACCAGCTAGTGCCAACCCGTAGCCCAGGTAAACGCAGCGCAAACATCCTTACTGCAGCGCCTCAAGAATATGATACGCAGCCTTCACCCGCTCCGGGTTGGGGTAGCTTTTATTCGCCAGCATCACGATACCGAGATCCTGTTGCGGGATAAAAGCCACGTAGCTGCCGAATCCGCCGGTGGAGCCGGTTTTATGTACCCAGGAGGCTTTCACCGACGGCGCGGGCGGATTGACCGCCGTTACCGGCGTCGCGGCAAGCGCTACCTTATTATCGCTGCCGTTAATTACTACCTCGGCCGGCACCGGCCAGTTCAGCATCTCCCAGCCGAGCCCCTGATACATCTCCCCAGCCCGCCAATAGCGCGACTGCGCCAGCTGGATCCCCTGCCGCAGATTTTTATCCTGCACCGCTTCGCTGTTCATATTCGCCAGCACCCAGTGCGCCATATCCTCAATGCTCGACTTCACGCCGTAAGCCTCAGCGTCCAGCTGCCCCGGCGAAACATGTACCGCTTTACCGTCACGATAACCCCAGGCGTAGTCCTTGCTCTGGGCGGGCGGTACGTTAATCCAGGTGTGGCTCAGTTTTAACGGCTGCAAAACCCGCTGGCTCATCGCCTGTTCAAAGCTCATGCCGGAAGGTTTCACCGCCAGCGCGCCGAACAGGCCAATGCTGGCATTGGCGTACAGCCGTTTACTACCCGGCGCCCACTGCGGTTGCCAGTTCTGATAGTAACGCAGTAATGCCGCTTCATCCGTCACCTCGTCCGGAACCTGCAGCGGCAGACCGCCTGCGGTATAGGTGGCGAGATGCAGCAGCGAGATCCCCTGCCACTGCTGGCCGGTGAGCTGCGGCCAGTACTTCTGCGCCGGATCGCTGAGCTTAATTTCACCGCGCGCCACCGCATCGCCGCCCAGCACGCCGGTGAAAGTCTTACTAACAGAGCCCAGCTCAAACAACGTCTGTCGCGTCACCGGACGCTGCCCGGCAACATCGGCCTGGCCCCAGGTGAAATAGTAGGGTTTGCCGCGATAGATCACCGCCACCGCCATGCCCGGTATCGTCTGTTCTTTCATTAACGGGGTGATGGTCTGATTGACCAGTTCGCGCAGCTGCTCTGCCGTTTGCGGCGCGGCAAAAATCGAAAATGAGGCGCCCAGCAGTAGTACGCCTGTAAGGGATTTTTTCATCATGAAGTATTTTTCCATTATCGGTTCTCGCTCAATATCCACTCTCGTCCGGGCCCTTCAGACGCGCTCAGTGTCGGTGTTTTGCACTGCGCTGACAAACTGTTAAATTTAGCAGCAGGCTTTAGTTTTTCTAACGGATAATGTTATGACGCGCAGCTACCTTCCTCTTAATTCACTACGGGCCTTTGAAGCGGCCGCCCGGCATCTCAGTTTTACCCGAGCGGCGATTGAGCTTAACGTCACCCACTCCGCCATCAGCCAGCATGTGAAGACGCTGGAGGAACATCTTAACTGTCAGCTGTTCGTTCGCGTGTCGCGCGGCCTTAAGCTCACCACCGAAGGAGAAGGCCTGTTACCGGTACTCAATGAGTCGTTTGAAAGGATTGCCGGGATGCTAGACCGTTTCACCGGTCACCAGGCGCAGGAGAAGCTCAAGATCGGCGTAGTCGGCACTTTCGCCACGGGTGTGCTGTTCCCGCTGCTGCCAGCCTTCTGGCGCGAGTGTCCGCATATCGATTTGCAGATATCCACCCATAATAATCGCGTCGACCCCGCCGCCGAGGGGCTGGATTATGTGATTCGCTTTGGCGGCGGCGCCTGGCATGATACCGCCGCGCAGTATCTGTGCGCCGCCCCACTCTCCGCGCTGTGCGCCCCGTCCTTAGCCGCCCGGATACATCATCCGAAGGATATTTTGCAGTTCACGCTACTGCGTTCTTATCGCCGCGACGAATGGTCGGCGTGGATGCAGGCAGCAGGAGAATTGCCGCCTTCGCCAACCCATCGGGTTATTGTCTTCGACTCATCCGTGACCATGCTGGAAGCGGCGCAGGCAGGCTTAGGCGTGGCTATTGCCCCGGTAAAAATGTTCAGCCATCTGCTGGAAGAAAAACGCATTGTGCAGCCGTTTAAGATTCATATCGATCTCGGCAACTACTGGCTGACACGTTTGCAATCGCGTCCGGAAACGCCGGCAATGTTGCATTTTTCCCGCTGGCTGGCGGAGGCCTTAAAAGGGGTTAATTCGGCGGAGTAATGCGCCATCAGAAGACGCTCCCGAAGGAAATAGGAAACATTTGGAAATAACGCTTACACATTATGCATAGCGCTGGATTATGCAGCGTTTTTAATTTGCCCTTGCCTGCGCAGAAACGTTTTCCCCCTGATAAACAAAAACAATAAAAAACTTTAAAAACAACATTTTAATTAATTACCCGTCCCCATGACATCCTCTCCAGCCACCCGCTGACCATAAAATTATTATGGTTGCCAATATCAGATAAGTCCGATCAAGTGCATCGTTTATGTCTATTAATTCTCTGTAATTAAGTCACCGAAGCAATCAAAACGCGAAAACTGTTGCTGTATATTTCATCGCGATCAACACGCCAACATAGGTTATCTGGATACCCATCTGCACGGTATTCGCTTGCCGTGTTTGATTACCACTATGGTTATCCCCTTAAGTACATGGAGTTAAAATGAATAAGAAATTACTGCCTGTTGTAGCACTGATCCTGTCCGCGTCCGCCACCAGTGCTTACGCAGTTAACGGCAAGGTCAACTTCACCGGTGAAATCATCCAGTCAACCTGTACTGTGACTTCTACCGACCAGAACAAAGACGTTTTCATCGGTAAATACCCGACTACCGCGTTCAACGCTGTTGGCGATGTTACCGCTTCTAAAGCGTTCACCATCAACCTGGAAAAATGTGAAGCCGGTGATTACTCCCTGCGCTTCGACGGTGCGACCGTTGCTGGTAACCCGAACCTGCTGTCCGTTGATAACGCGAAAGGCGTAGGTATCGAAATCCTGACCAACGACGAAAAAATCGTCCCGATCAACCAGAGCGCAGACGACAACTCCCCGTGGGTTAACGTTGCAGCGTCTGACGACAACAGCGGCACTGCGGTATTCAATCTGAAAGCTCGCTACAAATCTTTCCTGAAAACCGTGGAAGCTGGCTCTGCTAACGCAAACGCCACCTTTACCATCGAGTACAAATAATTACGGATAAATGTTTTTGGCCATGGATGGCCGGTACCATTATTTGGAACGTGAAATGAAAAAGTTATTAACCGCTTTATTGTTATTTGTCTCGCTGGATACTTTTGCGGGTATTCAGGTCGATCAGACTCGGGTTATTTATAACGGCGGGGAAAAATCTGCGGCGTTATCCATTCACAATGATACCGATGAAACATGGATGGTTCAGACCTGGCTTGATACCGGTGACGCCACCGCAACGCCAACCAATTTACCGATGCAGGCTATTCCGCCGATTTTAAAACTGGCGGGCAATAAAGACGCTATTTTGCGCTTTGTTTATTCCGGCAGCGGATTACCGACCGACCGCGAAACCGTGTACTGGATTAACGTGCAGGAAATTCCGCCTTCGGCGAAACAAGAAAACGTACTGCAGATTGCGATCCGTACCCGCGTGAAGCTGTTCTACCGCCCTACCACGCTGAAAACCACCTTGCAAAAGGAAGCGCAGGCCCTGACCTGGCGTAAGCAAGGTAACGATCTGGTCGTGACTAACAAAGGTCCGCTACACGTGACTTTCGGCGTACTGACGCTGAAGAGCGGCGCGAAGACCTGGAAAGTGAATGCTGACATGGTTAAACCCATGGACTCTCTGAACATCAAATTGCCAGCCGGCGCGGCGGCAGCGGATCAGATGTCATTCACTTTTATCAATGATTTTGGCGGACATACGGAAATTAAAGATATCCGCATTCAGTAAGAGAGCAATACAATGGCTAGCCATAATAAAATAAGGACGATCCCTGGATGTCTGGCGCAGCACGTTCGCTTTGCTGTTTACGCCTCGACAATGTCATTACTGGCGACACCATTTGTCAATGCCGAAGAGCAATTCAATACCTCTTTCATCCGCGGGGCGAATAACGCCTCGCTGGTGCAAAACCTCTCTACCGGCGACGATATTTTACCGGGTAAATATTCCTTCGATATTTACCTGAATAAAAATCGCGTCGATCACCGGGAAATCGAATTTAAAAAAGATACGCCTAACACCCCGGGTTATTTCTGTTTAGATGCCGACAGCTACCGTTCATACGGCGTTCTGGTACCGGACACCGCCGGCAGTAGCGCCTGCTACGATCTGGTAAAAAATATTCCAGGCAGTAGCGTGAGCTGGAACGCCGCGCTGCAGGAGCTGAACATTTCCGTACCGCAAACCGAACTCGAAGCGCGACCACAGGGCGAGATTTCGCCGCTGGTCTATGACGACGGCATCAACGCCGGTTTCGTTAACTACGCTTTCAGCGGCAGCCACTCCCGTTTCTCCAGCGGCAGCAGCAAACAGGACAGCGACTACTACTTCCTGACCCTCAATAACGGCCTTAACGTCGGCGCGTGGCGTTTTCGCAACAACTCTTCCCTGTCAAAACAGACCGGGCAAAAAGAGCAGTGGAACCCGATTTCCACCTGGGCGGAAACCGACATCGCCTCGTGGCGCAGCCGTATTCAGATTGGCCAGAGCAACACCAATAATAACGTGTTCGATAGCTTCCAGTTCCGCGGCGCGCAGATTTCCAGCGTCCCGGAAATGCTGCCGGACAGCCGTCGCGGCTACGCGCCGGTCGTACGCGGCGTCGCCAATACCAACGCCCGCGTCGAAGTGCGCCAGAACGGCTATACCGTCTACAGCACCGTGGTGCCGCCGGGACCGTTCGCGCTGACCGATATTTCGCCAAGCACCCTCAGCGGCGACTTAGCCGTGACGGTTATCGAGGCGGATGGCTCACGCCATAGCTTCACCCTGCCTTACTCCTCCGTGCCGAATATGCTGCGCGACGGGATCTGGGAGTATCAGGTGACCGCGGGTAAATACCACGACGGCACCAATAATTATCAGCCGCAATTTATCCAGGGCACCGTGGCCCACGGCGCCGGCTCCGACTATACGCCATACGGCGGGATTATCATGGCCGAGCACTATCGCTCCGGCGTGGTCGGGCTGGGTAAAAACATGGGCGAATACGGGGCGGCCTCCGTTGACGCCTCATGGTCTGATACCGATCTGGCTTCCGGCGAGAACAAACGCGGCGCCAGCGTACGCTTCCTCTATTCCAAATCGCTCAACACCCTCGGTACCGACGTGCAGATCGCCGGCTACCGTTATTCGACGTCGGGCTTCTATGACTTCTCCGACGCGGTAGCTGAACGTAACAACTGGCAGAACGGTTTCTACCACACCCAGTATTACGATCAGAGCGACGATAAAACCGGCGCGCCGGATTGGGCGACGCAAAACCAGCGCCGTCGTTACTACGACTCGCAGCAGTACAACAACAAACGCCAGCGCGTCGAGATGACGGTCAACCAGCACATCGCCGGCGCTTCGCTGTACGCGACCTTTATCCGTCAGAACTACTGGAACACCTCCGCATACGACCGCACCATCCAGACCGGTTTCAACACCACCTGGAATCGCGTCAGCGTCGGCGTGTTTTACCAGAACAGCCGCAGTAACTACGGCTATAGCGACAACAGCGTTAACCTGAACGTCTCGGTGCCAATCAACATCTTTGGCCCGGACCACGAAAGCACGGTTAACTTTAACGCCTCTAACAGCAAGCAGAGCGGTAGCGGCTACAGCGCCGGGATGAGCGGCACGCTGCTTGATGACAACCGTATGAATTACTTCGTACAGAGCGGCCACACCCAGCACGGCGGCGATACCAGCCTGGTCAACCTGGGTTATCTGGGCAGCATGGGTAACGTCGATCTGGGCTACAGCTACAACAACAACTATCAGCAGACTTCGCTGAACGTCTCCGGCGGCGTGGTCGCGCACTCCGGCGGCGTCACCCTGTCGCAGCCGCTGCAGAACACCTTCGTGGTGGTGAAAGCGAAAGGGGCGCAGGGCGTGCGTCTGGAAAACCAGCCAGGGGTAGCGATTGACCGCTTCGGCTACGCGGTGCTCACTTCTGCGATGCCGTATCGCCACAACCGCGTCGCGCTGCGTACTTCGGATATCGGCAACGGCCTTGAAATTCCGCTGGCGGCGAAAGATATCGTGCCGACCGAGCGCGCCATCGGCCGCGTGACCTTTGAAACGCATCTCGGCCAGAGCCTGCTTATCCACGCCAAACTGGCGGACGGCAGCGTGCCGGTGATTGGCGCCAATATCTTCGGCCAGAACGGCGAACATGTCGGTGTGGTCGGTACCCGCGGCGAAGCCTACGTTTCCGGCGTTCAGAGCGGCGACCGCCTGCAGATGAAATGGGGCGACGATGCCGACGCCTCCTGCAGCCTGACGGTGCCAGAGTTACCTGCTATTCAAGCCGATCAACCCGGTGGTTATCAGGTCGTCTCCCTGACCTGTAAATAACATGAAAGGACAATTAGTTATGTCGAAGTTTAACCTCTTATCCCGCACCGGGCTGACGCTGCTGGTACTCTCAAGCGCGCTGTTCTCCACCAGCAGCTTCGCGCTGAGCTGTAAGAAGAACGGTACCGAAGTATCGCAGACCATCGCGCTCACCGATCAGATTAACGTTTCGACCGCTAACCTGAAGCCGGGTACCCTGCTGTGGCGTTCACCGACGTTTACCTCCACCTTTACCTGTACCGATACGGATCACATGCCCAATGGTGAAGATGCGTATCTGTACTGGGATCCGGAAACCCGGATGCAGAATATCCACAACTCGCTGGAAGTCGGCGTAACCTATCTCAGCACCGATATTAAACCGGTAAAAGGTCAGAAAACGGATATCGGGCCAGGTACGCTCTGCCGCCGCAACCGTCCCGGCGGTGCATGCCAGTCTCCGGCGACCCCGCAGACCGTCACGGTGACCTACTCGGTTTATATTAAAGCCACCGGCAATCCGCCGCCGTCAAACGGCGTGATTAACGACACCAACCGCTACGCTATCTTCCAGGTTGACGGCGTTGGCGGCCTCAACAGCCGCCCGAATAGTAACTTCCGCGCGTGGGTCACCGGGCTTGGCAACATCCGCTTTATCGCCTGCAACCCGAAAATCACCGTCTCGGCGAATAATGGTTCAACGGTCAACTTCGGCAGCATCCCGGCGCGCAACGCCGTGGTTGGCGCCATTGAGAAACAGGTTCCGTTCAGCGTCCGCGCCGACCTGACCGGCGCCGGCCAGGATTGCCAGGGTCAGACCTTAATGGCCAGCTTCAGTACCCAGCAGCCGACTCAGGACACCAACACCATTCTGCCATCCAACGATAGCGGTTTTGGCATCCTGCTCTCGCGCGCCGATGCGCCGACGACCTGGCTTTCCATGAATACCCCGACGCAGTTGGGCATGATTAACGGCAGCGTGGTAGAAAGCAACTTCCTGGCCAGCCTGAAATGGCTAAGCGTTAAGCCCAAAATCGGCACCTTTAATGCGACGGCCAATATCGACGTTACCTTTAAATAGTGAAGCAAAATGCCGCTGACCAACACCGAACCGACCGGGTTACGCTATGTATTTCAGCCGATGTTCAACCGCGAAGGCAAAATGATCGCGGTTGAATGTTTGACCCGGTTTGCTCATCACGAGCCTGCTAGTCCGCAAGATATAGAACGGTTTTTCAGTGAGGCATCGGAATCACTGCGCGCCCGCATCCTGCTCGAACAAATTGAGCTGGTCAGGCAGCATCAGCAGTGGTTCCGCCAGAACGACGTCATGGTCACGCTCAACGTCGACGAGTCGACGTTGCATATGCTACATGATGATTTTATCGCCGAGTGTGTGAAAACCATCGGCTGCCTGCATTTTGAGGTTAATGAATTTTCCAACACGCTGGTGAAACGCACCCCGACCATCGACGCCCTGACGGACAAATACTCCTTCTGGCTGGATGATTTTGGCGCCGGTTACGCCGGGTTCGCCGCCCTGACGGCGCAACCCTTTCGTTTTATCAAGACCGACAAGAACCTGTTATGGAGCCTGCTGGAAAAGAAAAACGGCCAGCAACTGATGGACTCGCTGCTGCACTATTTTCAGGCGAATCAGTATCAGGTGATCGTCGAAGGTATTGAAACCGAAGCCCATCTTCAGTGGCTGGAAAACATGCCGTGGTTTGCCCTGCAGGGGCTCCTCTGGCGGGAACAAACCATTGAAGCCCTGGTGGCCAGCGTCGAGAAATAACCCCGCTTTTCCCCGGATATCCACTCCCCCGCTATCCGGGCTGTCCGTCCTCTCTTCAACTTATTCATTTTCTGGCATTTTTCCTTTCCCACCTCGTCTGTCCTCGCCACTCATATTGTTAACTTATTGTTGCTAGTGATCACAAAAATTAAACAATATGGCTATTTCATACGCATTTTTCAAAAATGTAGATATTTTTAATTTATGGCTACGAAATGAGCATCACCCCGACTCTCTGACTCTACCCGAGGAATGATTCTGATGAATGCACTGACCGCCGTAAAACCTCATGCTGATGATTTGGCCCACAGCTACACCGGTTTTTCCTTCGCTCCCTCTGCGCAATCGCCGCGTCTGCTGGAGCTGACCTTCACCGCCGAAACGACCGCGCAATTTCTTCAACAAGTCGCACAGTGGCCGGTACAGGCGCTGGAATACAAATCTTTCTTGCGCTTTCAGGTCGGCAAGATCCTCGACGATCTGTGCGGCAACCAGCTGCAGCCGCTGCTGATCAAGACGCTGCTCAATCGCGCGGAGGGCGCGCTGCTGATAAACGGTATCGGCATTGACAACGTCGCTCAGGCCGATGAGATGGTCAAACTGGCGACCGCCGTGGCGCATTTGATCGGACGCTCCAACTTTGATGCCATGAGCGGCCAGTATTACGCCCGCTTCGTGGTGAAAAACGTCGATAACTCAGACAGCTATCTGCGTCAGCCGCACCGCGTGATGGAGCTGCACAATGACGGTACCTATGTCGAAGAAATTACCGACTACGTGCTGATGATGAAGATCGATGAACAGAACATGCAGGGCGGCAATTCACTGCTGCTGCATCTCGATGACTGGGAACATCTCGACGAATTCTTCCGCGATCCGCTGGCCCACCGTCCGATGCGCTGGGCCGCGCCGCCGAGCAAAAACGTCAGCAAAGATGTCTATCATCCGGTTTTCGACGTCGACCAGCAGGGCCGCCCGGTAATGCGCTATATCGACCAGTTTGTGCAGCCGAAAGATTTCGAAGAAGGCACCTGGCTGAGCCGCCTCTCCGATGCGCTGGAAACCAGTAAAAACATTCTTTCCGTACCGGTGCCGGTGGGGAAATTCCTGTTGATAAACAACCTGTTCTGGCTGCACGGTCGCGACCGCTTTACACCGCATCCGGATTTACGTCGCGAACTGATGCGCCAGCGCGGCTACTTTGCGTATTCCACGAATCATTACCAGACTCATCAATAAAGATTCTCAGGCGAAGGAATTGAGCGGATGTATGATTTCGTGATTATCGGCGGCGGCATTATCGGCATGTCGACCGCCATGCAGTTAATTGAGATTTACCCGGATGCCCGCATTGCCCTGCTGGAAAAAGAGTCCGGTCCGGCCTGCCATCAGACCGGTCACAACAGCGGAGTGATCCACGCCGGCGTTTACTATACTCCCGGCAGCCTCAAGGCGCAGTTTTGCCTCGCCGGCAACCGCGCCACTAAAGCCTTTTGCGAGCAGAATGCGATTCGCTACGACGTCTGCGGCAAGATGCTGGTTGCCACCTCGCCGCTGGAGATGGAGCGGATGCGCGCGCTGTGGGATCGCACCGCCGCTAACGGCCTGCAACGCGAATGGCTGAGCGCGAGCGAGCTGCGCGAACGCGAGCCGAACATCAGCGGACTGGGCGGGATCTTCGTTCCTTCGAGCGGCATTGTCAGCTATCGTGAAGTAGCGGCGGCAATGGCGAAGATCTTCGAATCCAAAGGCGGAACGATCGTTTACGATGCCGAAGTTAGCGCCCTGAAAGAGCACGCCAGCGGCGTGGTCGTCCACACCCGCCAGGGCGGCGAATATGAGGCATCGACGCTGATAACCTGCTCCGGGCTGATGGCCGACCGGCTGGTGAAAATGATCGGCGTCGATCCCGGCTTTATCATCTGCCCGTTCCGCGGCGAATATTTCCAACTGGCGCCGCAGCACAACCAGATCGTTAATCATCTGATCTATCCGATCCCCGATCCGGCAATGCCGTTCCTCGGCGTCCACCTGACCCGCATGATCGACGGTAGCGTCACCGTCGGCCCTAACGCGGTGCTGGCGCTGAAGCGCGAAGGCTATCGCAAGCGCGATATCTCGCTGACCGATACCCTTGAGATCCTGACCTCGCCCGGCATTCGCCGGGTACTGCAAAACAACCTGCGCTCCGGGCTTGGCGAAATGAAGAATTCGCTGTGCAGAAGCGGCTATCTGCGGCTGGTGCAGAAATACTGCCCGAGCCTGACATTAAGCGATTTGCGCCCGTGGCCTGCCGGCGTGCGGGCACAGGCGGTATCGCCGCAGGGCAAGCTGATCGACGATTTCCTCTTTGTCACTACCGCGCGTTCCATCCACACCTGTAACGCGCCGTCGCCGGCGGCCACGTCGGCTATCCCGATCGGCGCGCACATCGTCAGCAAGGTGCAAACCCTGCTGGCAAGCCAGAGCAATCCCGGACGCACGCTGCGTGCGGCACGTAGCGTGGAGACACTACACGCCGCTTTTACTCGTTAACCCCTTAAGACAGGAAGCGATTATGCAACTTAAAGATGCAACTCTGTTTCGCCAGCAGGCGCTAATTGATGGCCAGTGGCGCGATGCGCAAAACGGCGACGTGATTGCGGTGACCAACCCCGCCAACGGCCAGCAGCTGGGTAGCGTGCCGAAAATGGGCGCCGACGAAACCCGCGAAGCGATTGAAGCCGCCAACCGCGCCCTGCCAGCCTGGCGTGCCCTGACCGCCAAAGAGCGCGCCACGCTTCTGCGCCGCTGGTTCGATCTGATGATGGAGAACCAGGACGATCTCGCCCGTCTGATGACCCTCGAACAGGGGAAACCGCTGGCGGAAGCCAAAGGCGAAATCAGCTACGCCGCCTCCTTTATTGAGTGGTTCGCCGAAGAAGGTAAGCGCATTTACGGCGATACCATTCCCGGCCATCAGGCCGACAAGCGCCTGATCGTCATCAAGCAGCCCATCGGCGTTACCGCCGCCATCACCCCGTGGAACTTCCCGGCGGCGATGATCACCCGTAAAGCGGGCCCGGCGCTGGCCGCCGGCTGCACTATGGTTCTGAAACCGGCGAGCCAGACGCCGTTTTCCGCGCTGGCGCTGGCCGAACTGGCGAATCGCGCCGGTATTCCCGCCGGGGTATTTAACGTGGTCACCGGCTCTGCCGGGGCCGTCGGCAACGAACTGACCAGCAACCCGCTGGTACGCAAGCTCTCCTTCACCGGCTCAACCGAAATTGGCCGCCAGCTGATGGAACAGTGTGCGAAAGACATCAAAAAAGTGTCGTTAGAACTCGGCGGCAACGCGCCGTTTATCGTCTTTGACGACGCCGACCTCGATAAAGCCGTCGAAGGGGCGCTGGCGTCGAAATTCCGCAACGCCGGGCAGACCTGCGTCTGCGCCAACCGTCTGTATGTACAGGACGGCGTCTATGACCGTTTCGCCGAGAAACTGCAGCAGGCGGTGGAAAAGCTGCGCATCGGCGACGGCCTGCAGGACGGGGTCACCACCGGCCCGCTGATCGATGATAAAGCGGTAGCTAAGGTCGAAGAACATATTGCCGACGCCCTTGCGAAAGGCGCGCGCATCGTCACCGGCGGCAAACCGCACGCGCTGGGCGGCAACTTCTTCCAGCCCACCATCCTGGTCAACGTCCCGAGCAGCGCCAAAGTGGCGAAAGAAGAGACCTTCGGCCCGCTGGCGCCGCTGTTCCGCTTTAAAGATGAAGCCGATGTCATTGCCCAGGCCAACGATACCGAATTCGGCCTCGCCGCCTATTTCTACGCCCGCGACCTGAGCCGCGTCTTCCGTGTCGGCGAAGCGCTGGAGTACGGCATCGTTGGCATCAATACCGGCATTATCTCCAACGAAGTCGCGCCGTTCGGCGGCATTAAAGCCTCCGGTCTGGGCCGCGAAGGTTCGAAGTACGGCATCGAAGATTATTTAGAAATCAAATATATGTGTATCGGCCTTTAACAGGAGAGCAGGACATGACCAGCAATAAAGCGTTAATGCAGCGCCGTAGCGACGCGGTGCCGCGCGGCGTCGGACAAATTCACCCTATCTTTGCCGACCGTGCGGAGAACTGCCGGGTATGGGACGTTGAAGGCCGTGAATATCTCGATTTCGCCGGCGGTATCGCGGTGCTGAACACCGGCCACCTGCACCCTGAGGTGATCGCCGCGGTGGAAGGCCAGTTGAAGAAGCTGACCCACACCTGCTTCCAGGTGCTGGCCTACGAGCCCTACCTGCAGCTGTGCGAAATGATGAACCAGAAAGTGCCCGGCGATTTCGCCAAGAAAACCCTGCTGGTGACCACCGGTTCGGAAGCGGTGGAAAACGCGGTCAAAATCGCCCGCGCGGCGACCGGGCGTAGCGGCACCATCGCCTTTACCGGCGCCTATCATGGCCGTACCCATTACACCCTCTCGTTAACCGGTAAAGTGAACCCTTACTCCGCGGGCATGGGGTTAATGCCGGGCCACGTTTATCGCGCGCTCTACCCGTGCGCGCTGCACGGTATCAGCGATGATGACGCGATCGCCAGCATCCATCGCATCTTCAAAAATGACGCCGCGCCGGAAGATATCGCCGCTATCGTCATTGAACCCGTCCAGGGCGAAGGCGGTTTCTACGCCGCCTCCCCGGCCTTTATGCAGCGCCTGCGCGCGCTGTGTGATGAGCACGGCATCATGCTGATCGCCGATGAAGTCCAGAGCGGCGCGGGCCGTACCGGCACGCTGTTCGCAATGGAGCAGATGGGCGTGGCGCCGGATATCACCACCTTTGCCAAATCCATCGCCGGTGGTTTCCCGCTGGCGGGCGTCACCGGACGGGCGGAAGTCATGGACGCCATCGCACCGGGCGGATTGGGCGGCACCTATGCCGGCAACCCAATTGCCTGCGCCGCCGCGCTGGCGGTACTCAAGGTTTTCGAACAGGAAAACCTGTTGGAAAAAGCCAATCAGCTCGGCGACAAGCTGCGTAAAGGCCTGCTCAATATCGCCGAAACACATCGCGAAATCGGCGACGTCCGCGGCCTGGGGGCGATGATCGCCATTGAGCTCTTTGAAGAGGGCGATCACAGCAAACCCAACGCCATACTGACGGCGGATATCGTCGCCCTCGCGCGGGATAAAGGCCTGATCCTGCTCTCCTGCGGGCCGTACTACAACGTGCTGCGTATTCTGGTGCCGCTGACTATCGAAGATGCGCAGATCGCGCAGGGACTGAAGATTATCGCCGACTGTTTTAACGAAGCTAAACAAGGCTAACACTCCTGCACCGGATGGCGACGCTCACGCGCCCCGTCCGGTTGCCTGTCGGTCGGATTGGGCGCAATCGCCATCCGGCAAACGGTGCCAAAAAACAATAAAAGGGGTTAATGATGGGGCAACTGTCGCAATCACATGATTTAGGGGGCGGGCTGAAATCACGCCACGTCACCATGTTATCTATTGCCGGCGTTATCGGCGCAAGTTTGTTTGTCGGTTCCAGCGTCGCCATTGCCGAAGCGGGCCCGGCGGTGCTGCTCTCCTACCTGTTCGCCGGGTTATTGGTGGTGATGATTATGCGTATGCTGGCCGAAATGGCCGTCGCCACCCCGGATACGGGCTCCTTTTCGACCTACGCCGACAAAGCGATCGGCCGCTGGGCGGGTTATACCATCGGCTGGTTGTACTGGTGGTTCTGGGTCCTGGTGATTCCCCTGGAAGCCAATATCGCCGCCATCATTCTCAACTCGTGGATCCCCGGCGTACCGGTATGGCTATTCTCGCTGGTCATCACCCTTGCCCTCACCGGCAGTAATCTGCTGAGCGTCAAAAACTACGGCGAATTCGAGTTCTGGCTGGCTATCTGCAAAGTTATCGCCATTCTGGCCTTTATCGTGCTGGGCGCGGTGGCCATCACCGGCTTCTATCCCTATGCCGAAGTGAGCGGGATTTCGCGTCTGTGGGATCACGGCGGCTTTATGCCTAACGGCTTCGGCGCGGTGCTCAGCGCGATGCTTATTACCATGTTCTCATTTATGGGCGCGGAGATCGTCACCATTGCCGCCGCCGAATCGGATACCCCGGATAAACATATCGTTCGCGCCACAAATTCCGTAATCTGGCGCATCTCTATCTTCTATCTGTGCTCCATTTTCGTGGTCGTCTCGTTGATTCCGTGGAACATGCCGGGGCTGAAGAACGTCGGTTCATACCGTTCGGTACTGGAGTTACTGCATATCCCCTACGCCAAGATGATTATGGACGGGGTGATCCTGCTGTCGGTGACCAGTTGCCTGAACTCGGCGCTGTATACCGCTTCGCGAATGCTCTATTCCCTGAGCCGCCGCGGCGATGCGCCAGCCATAATGGGCAAAACCAACCGCAGTAAAACGCCGTATGTGGCGGTGCTGCTCTCCACCGGCGCGGCCTTCTTAACCGTGGTGGTGAACTACTATGCCCCGGCGAAGGTATTTAAATTCCTCATCGATAGCTCCGGCGCCATCGCCCTGCTGGTCTATCTGGTCATTGCCGTATCTCAGTTGCGGATGCGCAAAATCCTGCTGGCGAAAGGCGGTGAAATTCGCCTTAAGATGTGGCTCTATCCGTGGCTCACCTGGCTGGTTATCGCCTTTATCACCTTCGTACTGGTGGTGATGCTGTTCCGTCCGGCACAGCAGTTGGAGGTCATTTCCACCGGCGCGCTGGCGATCGCTATCATCTGTACGGTGCCGATTATGTCGCGCTGGAAAAAGCTGCTATTGTGGCAAAAACTGCCGCTACAAAATACGCGTTAACCCTGTTCCCGGCGCAGGCCGGGAAATGTATTCAGGAGCAAGACTATGACCGCCATTCCCCAAGCGACGGCCATTGATGGATACCGCTGGTTGAAGAACGACATCATCCGCGGCGTTTATCAGCCTGATGAAAAACTGCGTATGAGCCTGCTGACGTCGCGCTATGAGCTTGGCGTCGGGCCGCTGCGGGAAGCGCTCTCGCAGCTGGTGGCCGAGCGGCTGGTGACGGTGGTCAATCAAAAAGGCTATCGCGTCGCCTCGATGTCCGAGGCGGAACTCCTCGATATCTTCGATGCCCGCGCCAATATGGAAGCCATGCTGGTGCGCCTCGCCATTGAGCGCGGCGGCGATGAGTGGGAAGCCGAGCTGCTGGCCCGCGCGCATCTGCTTAATAAGCTGGAATCCAGCGAAGCAAGTGAGCGCTTACTCGATGAATGGGATCAGCGCCATCAGGCGTTTCATACCGCCATTGTCGCCGGCTGTGGTTCGCAGTATTTACTGCAGATGCGCGAACGGCTGTTCGATCTGGCGGCGCGCTACCGCTTCATCTGGCTGCGCACCACGGTGCTGTCGGTAGAAATGCTGGAAGATAAACATGTCCAGCACCAGACGCTGCTGGAAGCCATTCTGGCGCGCGATGCCGAGCGAGCCAGCGCGCTCATGCGCGAGCACTTACTTACCCCCATCCCGATTATCCAACAGGCGATGGCCGGCAAACTGCTGTCGCAGCAATCCTGATTCAGGCAGCGGGCTTTTTATAATACGGCAGTTGTGTGACCGGATACTCGTAGTGTTCCTCCACCACGCAGCGGTCCGGCGTCGCCATTCCCGAGTAGAAGAAAAAATACTCCTGACTGTCCGGGAAAAAGACCAGATCGTCGCCGTTGCGAAAGCTGGTTATCCGATAGGGAATATGATTTTTGGTCTGCGCCTGACGCATGCCGGAAGCCACCTGGAAATGGTCGCCCCACTTCATGGTCGATAGCTGGTAATGGAAACGCGAGATGGTCACATTTTTGCGTAAAGAGCAGGACAATTTTACCGCTGTGCCGGCGAAAGCCGGAGAAAGGAAGAAGCTTAATAAACTGATAGATAATAGAAATTTCATGAAGGTCTTATAATTTTAGGGTCAATATTTGACGGTAACATGATTTTCCTGCGCAGACAGGGATCGCGGCGGATTTTCTTGCCGCCGCGCCCTATTCCAGGAATATTCCTAATTATTCTCGCCGCGTAGCACCTCGCGAAAGTGCATCACCAGCGGGCGCTGGTTGGCTTTGTGCCATACCGCCCACAGCTGGGTCGAATAGCTCATCCACGGAATTTCCCGCAGCACGACCCCCTCAGGGGCGTTATGCCGCAGGCTGTGCTGGATCAGCGCCACGCCCAGTCCCGCCGCCACCAGCCCCAGGGCCGTTAATGGCTCTCCGGCTTCCAGACGAATATCCGGATTAAAGCCCGCACGTACGCAGGCGGCGACAAAATCATCGCGCGAATGGGCATCGTCGTTATGGATAACCGCGATCCACTGCTGATCGGCCAGCTGCGCCGGCTGCAAGTTTTCCGCCGCGGCCAGCGGATGATTCTGCGGCAAAGCCAGCAGCATCCGGTCATCAAGCACCTGGGTATACTCCAGATCCTGTTCGCCCGCCGAAGGCGGCATGTCCACCAGCGAGAAGTCCAGGCTGCGCTGGCGCAGGCCCTCAATCTGCGTGGCGGGCGGCTGGCTATACAGCGCGATATGTACGTCCGGGCGCGACGTTCGCAGGGTGCGCAGCGCGGTAGAAAGCACGCCCGAGTGCATGGCGTTTTCGATATAACCGATACACAACCCGCCATCTTCGCCGCGCCCCAGCCGTTTACCTAATGATTCGAGACGGTTGGCGTGGGTCAGCAACGAGCGCGTTTCGGCCAGAAACGTCTGCCCGTCCGCCGTCAGACGAATACGCTGCTGGTTACGTTCAAACAGCATCAGCCCTAGGCGCTCCTCCAGCTGGGCTATCTGGCGGCTGAGCGGCGACTGTGAAATATGTAAGCGTTCGGCGGCACGGCCAACATGCTCCTCTTCCGCTACCACCACAAAGTACTTCAACTGGCGTAAATCAATCATGTGAGACCTCAAAGGACTTAAGTCAGACGAATTATGTCCTATCAAGTCATAACACCGCAAGGTATTGTGATCTCCGTCACAGGGCGACAGCACAAATCGCCCGCACAGAACCCTTCCCAGACGGGAACCCAATATCGAGGACATCTTAGATGAGCATCAAACATATTCTGCCAGGCAACATTGGTTTAGGCGGCGCGCCGCTGGGTAACATGTTCCGTAACATCCCGGAAGACGAGGCGCACGCCACCGTCGCCGCCGCCTGGGATCTGGGCGTTCGTTACTTCGATACCGCACCGCTGTACGGATCCGGTCTTTCTGAAATCCGGATGGGCGAAGCGCTCTCGCAATACCCTCGCGACCAGTTCGTTCTGAGCAGCAAAGTCGGCCGCATCATGCTTGATGAAATGGAAGACCCGGCGACGCGTGATTTTGGTGAGAAAGGCGGTCTTTTCGAATACGGCCTGAAGAACAAAATCCTCAACGACTACTCGGCCGACGCCACCCTGCGTTCTATTGAAGACAGTTTAAAACGGCTGAAAACCGACCATCTCGACATCGTATGGATCCACGATCCGGCGCAAGATTTCTACGGCGACAGCTGGCTGGAGCAGTTCAACATCGCCCGTACCGGCGCCTTCCGCGCGCTGACCCGCCTGCGTGAAGAAGGCGTAATTAAGGCATGGGGGCTGGGAGTGAACCGCGTCGAACCTTGCGAATTGACCTTAGCGCTCGACGAGCCGAAGCCGGATGCGTTCCTGCTGGCTGGCCGCTACTCGCTGCTGGACCACAAACGCGCCCTGCAGCGCCTGATGCCGGAAGCGCTGGAACAGAATGTCGATATCGTTGTCGGCGGCCCTTACAGCTCGGGCGTTCTCGCCGGCGGTGAACACTTCGAATACCAGAAAGCCTCTGCGGCGATCCACCAGCAGGTGGCGCAGATCAAGGCCATTGCCGCCCGTCATCAGGTGGATGTGAAAGCCGCTGCGCTGCAGTTTGCCCTGGCTCATCCGGCGGTGGCCGCCGTAATCCCAGGCTCCAGCCGTCCGGGCCGTATGGCGGAAGATCTGGCCGCGCTGAAAGCGACCATCCCAGCCGCTTTCTGGGATGAGATGCGCAGCCAGAATCTGGTGGCTGATAACGCGCCGCTGCCGATTCGTTAATTTTAGCGGGGCCGCAGGGCCCCTCTTAAAACAAGAGAGACAACATGAAACTGGATCTAACCCATAAAGTCGCCGTGGTGAGCGGCTCCACTTCCGGCATCGGACTGGGCATCGCTAAAGGCCTTGCCAGGGCGGGCGCGACCGTGGTCATCGTCGGCCGTCAACGGCGCGGTGTTGATACCGCCATAGCGGCGATTAATGCCGAATACCCCGATGCGCAGCTGCGCGGGGTGGTCGCCGACCTCAGCACTGAAGAAGGCGTCAGCGCGCTACTCGCCGCCGAGCCGCATGCTGATGTGGTGGTTAACAACCTCGGCATCTTTAACGATAAAGATTTCTTTAGCGTGCCGGATAGCGAGTGGCTGCACTTTTATAACGTCAACGTGCTTTCCGGCGTGCGCCTGTCGCGCCACTACGCGCAGGGGATGATCGATAACGGCTGGGGACGCATTATTTTCGTCTCCTCGGAATCCGGCGTCGCGATTCCTGCCGACATGATCAATTACGGCGTGACCAAAAGCGCCAACCTCGCGGTCTCCCACGGACTGGCGAAACGGCTCGCCGGTACCGGCGTCACCGTTAACGCCATTCTACCTGGCCCCACCTTCACTGAAGGTTTGCAGGAGATGCTGGCGGAGGCCGCTACACAATCTGGCCGCAGCCCGCGTGAGCAGGCTGATGAATTTGTGAAGACCGCACGCCCAAGCTCGATTATCCAGCGGGCGGCGGACGTCGACGAAGTGGCGAACCTGGCGGTATATCTCGCCTCGCCGCTCTCGTCGGCCACCACTGGCGCGGCGCTGCGCGTCGATGGCGGCGTCGTCGACACCCTGGCAATGTAATTCTAATTATCTGAAATAAAGAGAGAAATAAAATGGCTACTACCACTGTATCTATCGAAATCCCGGCTTCTGTCGGCCAGGTTTGGCAACTGATGGGCGGCTTTGACTCGCTGCCCGACTGGCTGCCGTTCATCCCGAAAAGCGTGGTGAGCGAAGGGGGACGCGTGCGTACGCTGACCACATCCGATGGCGGCACGGTCATTGAACGTCTGGAAGCGTTTGATAACCGCCAGCGCAGCTATAGCTACTCGATCATCCAGGCGCCGTTCCCGGTCGTGGATTACCTCTCCACTATCGCGGTAGTGGCAACTGCCGATAGCAATATCACCCGCGTTGAGTGGTCCGGCAGCTTCACGCCGGTTAACGTCAGCGACGCGGATGCCGAAGCGCTGTTTAGCGGTATTTATCGCGACGGCCTGCAGGCGTTGAAAAATAACTTTAGCGCCTGATTGTTGCCAGGAATGGCCTGGCCATTCCTTTTATGAACAAAAGAAGAAAAGTCTATTGCCCGTTGCCCTCTTTTTCAGACAACGGGCGGGACCTATCCTTTACGCCATCACGTTGCAACGGGCAACGTTAACGAAACAACTTAACAGGATTATGAACATGAAAACCGTATCGACTATTTTTTCCGCAGCCGCACTTTCACTTTTTGCCTTTACCGCTTCCGCGCATAGCGTGACTGCAACCGGTAATACCCTTGACTCCGCTGAAGCGGTGATTGCCAAAAAAGCGAAAGAGCTGAATGCGACTGATTATAAAATCACCAGCGCCCATATGGGGAATAAGGTGACGATGAGCGCGGAACTGTACAAGTAAAGTTGGGTCCCCTTCAGAGCCCCGGCGACTCAGCATCTTGAGTTGGCCGGGGGCTAAGAATTTTCACTCTCCAGCCGCCGATTGTTTCACTTGCTATTAACCCTGTCCCTTGCATTCCTCTCTGCGTTTATGCTCATCAACAAATAATACTTCGGTATTAATCCCCCTCTATACCGCTTAAATAAGTCTCATAAAGAACATTAAAAAGCAGTTTTATTTTTAAACTGAGATTGGTCGACACTACTCAACTCATAGTCTACAATGATGATTGATAACCATTTATTGCAAATGTGAATGATTATCAGGCTTTCCAGTTAGTTTAAAAAAATAGCATAACGATGTTTAAATAACTCATTTTAAACGAGCAAAAAATGGCAGATAACAATATAAAAATTTATCATTCCCGTTATAGCAAGTTGATAAAACTACTGGACTTTCTCACCGTCAACGTTTTGATTTTTATCTATTTAAAATATTTTTATACTGAACCCACAACCGCTTCCGCGCTCGTTGGAATTATCTATTCATTAGTATTTATAAGAATTAATGAGTATTTTCATTTGTATTCAGGGCAATTTAAAGGGCACTATTTCACAAAATCAGCAGCGCTTATTTTAAGCGTATGCCTGAGTAGTATTGTTTCATTCTTATTTTTCGTCGTCGCCGAGTGGTTAATTAATACGCAATCAGTCGTTAATTTTATTCCGTTGGCCGCCAGTCTGGCGAAATGCTCAATATTTATATTTCTCATTGTCTTCGTGGTGCGGGCAATCACTGCCCATTATCTGTTTAACTCGGTGTTACGGGTCGCGATTCTTGGTATTACGCCCGCAGGCCTGGCCATCGAGCAGGCTTTACAAAAAGAGTACTCACAACGCGGTATCATCATCAGCTATTTTGAAGACCGCAACAACCAGCGCGATAGCCGGCTGATGAGTATCGAAAGAAAAGGCAACTCGCGCGATCTGCTGGCTCTGGCGAAGACAGGCGACGTTGATGAAATTTATATCGCGCTTCCCATGGTTGCACAGCAGCGCATTAAGCAATTTCTCAATGAATTCTCTGACACAACCGTCGATGTATTCCTGGTACCGGACCTGTTCTCTTACAGCTCACATATTTCCCAGCTGCGCATGTTCGGCAATCTGCAAACTATCAGTATCTTCACTTCGCCTTTTGATGGCGAAGGGGCAATCATCAAGCGTATTGAAGATATCATTCTCGGTTCTTTCTTTACCTTAATTAGCCTGCCGGCGATGCTGTTTGTGGCGATTGGTATCAAGCTCACCTCTCCGGGGCCGATTTTATTTAAACAGAATCGTTATGGCCTCAACGGTAAACAAATAGAAGTCTGGAAATTCAGAACCATGCGGGTCATGGAAAATAGCGCCGTGGTCACTCAGGCGACTCGCAACGATCCACGCATCACCAAATTCGGCGCTTTTTTGCGTAAAACCTCACTGGATGAACTGCCGCAGTTTTTCAACGTGCTACAGGGGCGGATGTCGATCGTCGGTCCCCGCCCGCACGCGGTGGCGCATAACGAGCAGTATCGCGTGCTGGTGGAGAACTACATGATTCGCCATAAGGTTAAACCAGGTATCACCGGACTGGCGCAGATTAACGGCTTCCGCGGTGAGACCGACACACTGGACAAAATGGAGAAGCGAATTCAGTACGACCTGGCCTACATCCAGTCGTGGTCGCTGTTCCTCGATCTCAAAATCGTCTTTTTGACTTTCTTCCGGGGCTTTGTTGGCAAAAATGCGTTCTAGGTTCGCCGTTCTGGCCGGTTTGCTGTCTGTGCCTTATGCACACGCAGACCTGCAGGCAAAACCGCATACCGGGGTTGCCGGCATCGATTTCGAGAGCCAGTTGGGTTATGACATCGGTTACGATGACAACGTGACCTGGCAGCGTTACGACCAAAATAAAATCGGCTCCAGCTACCAGAATATTAAACCTGTCGTCAAAGCTATCGGCGAACGTTATGAAGACCGCTACCTGTTGATGTATTCCGGCGATTACCGCAACTATGGCAACGATAGCGCAGATAATCGCAACAACCATTTTTTTATGTTTAACGGCAAGTGGCGATTTGGCAGCATGCACGGGCTATCGCTGGATCTCGATGAGACGCTGGGTCATGAAGAGCGCGGCCGCGACACCACCGAAGGCTTTTTGCCCGAGCAGTTTAAAGAGTTTGGCATCAACAAGCCGATCGGCACCCGCTTCTTTAACAGCGAGCTGCGTTACAGCTACGGCGCGCCGGAAGGGCGCGGTAAAGTTGAAGTCGCGCTACTGCATAAACAATTGCGCTTTCGCGACCTCGACAGCATCAAAGACGCCAGCGATGACTTTAACTATTACATGCACGATCAGGAGTGGCATGAAAACAGCCTGGTGGCCGAAGTGTTTGACCAGAAAGCCAAAACGCTGCGCTACCGCTATAGCTTTATCACCAACCAGCGCCGCTACGAGCTGAATCCGTTAAAAGACAGCAATGAGTATTATCTACTGGTCGGCATGAAGAATCGCCTGTCGGGTAAAACGGAGATTAACGGTAACGTCGCCTGGCTCTACAAAGACTTTATCCATAACCCGGACTCACAGGGTTTTAACGGCCTGAACTGGGATATCAACGCCGACTGGAAACCGCTGGAACAAATGAAAGTTAACCTACACAGCTCTCAGCGCATCAAGGACCCCACCGACTCCGGCGGCTATATCCTGGTGTCGAATTTCGGCGTCGGCTATGAACATCACTGGCTGGTGGATCGTTTCTCAACTCTGGTCGATTATTCATATATCACCGAAGACTATAAGCATCAGAGTAATAAGCGCAAAGATAAGTCTAATCTGCTGTCGCTGACCTTTAACTATGATTTCCGACCATCGGTTAACTTTAAGCTGAAGCTGCAATGGAACACCATGCACTCAAATAAAGATACGGACACTTTTTATATTGGCCCGGACTACTCGCATGCGGTTGACCGCACCCTGGGCTACGACGATTCGGCCATTATTTTTATGACGCAGGTACAACTATGACCTTTTTAAACAGGACACTGGTGATGCTTCCGCTGCTGGCGCTACTGCTGGCGGGCTGTTCAACGCCGCCGCAGACCATTAAAACGCCGCCGGACGCCGTCTACCTTTTGGACCAGGGCGATGAAGTCAATATTGCGGTCTCCGGGGAGCAGGATCTGACGATGCGGGTAAAAATCGATAATAGCGGCAGCATTGATTACCCCTATATCGGATCGCTGCTGTTAAAAGGCAAAACGCCTGAACAGGTGAGTAATGAAATCGCCGATAAACTGCGCGGTAACTACCTACAGGCGCCGATGGTCACGGTGAGCATCGCCGAATACCGCAAAGTTTATCTGCTCGGCGAAGTGAAAAAACCGGATGGTTATGCCTGGGAGCCGGGTTTAACGGCGGAAAAAGCCATCGCCCTGGCCGGCGGTTTCACCGACCGCGCCGATCGTCATGATATTCAAATTCGACAGGCCCGCGGCGGAAGGCTGCTGGAAAATGTCGCCGCCGACTCCGCCGTGCAGGCAGGAGATACCATCATTATTGGCATGAGTTTCTTCTGATATGGCAATTTCACTGGTCGAAAACGCGAAAAAGAAAGAAGGCTTTATCGACTTCACGCCTTATTTCAACAAAATTAAGCACAAGCTTATCTGGTGCCTGGCGGTGGTAATTGTCGCCGCCGTGGCGTCATTTATTCTGACGCGCTTTATGTCTTCCAGCTACACGGCGACCGCTACCGTACTGTTCAAAGCGCAGTCGCAGGACGTCTCTCCTCTGCCGCGACTGGAAAACTACGATTCCACGCGCAGCGATTACTACGAGACCAAGTACGCGTTAATGGGGTCACGAGTAGTGCTCGATGCCGCGGTGCGTAAATTAAAGCTGGAGCAGGATAGCGAATTTAACGGCGGCGATAATCTCGACGAAACCGCGCGTATTAATAATGCTATTCAGGCGCTGCAAAAAAGCCTGACCATTTCCGGCGTGCGCACCACCCAACTGGTTGCCGTATCGATGGAAGCGAAATCACCGCAGAAAGCCGCCGATATCGCCAACGGCGTCGCCCAGGCCTTCATCGATTACAGCCTGCAGCAGAAGCAAAACACCTTGCTTCAGGCGCAGGGCTGGAACGAAAAAATGATGGACGACCTGAAAACCAAAATGGATCAGCAGAAGGCGGACATCGATAACTTCCTCAAGCAGAACGGATTACTAACCTTCCGCAGCATGGATGGTTATGAGACCGAGCGGCTGGGGATTGTGATTAACCATCTGGCCGACGCCACCCAGCGCCGCCTGAAAGCGCAGACGGTATGGGACAAGGTCCGCCGCCAGCAGGGTAAACCGGTAGAGCAGATTATCTCACTGCCGGAAATCTCCGGCCATCCGCAGGTGCAGGATTTACGCATTGCGCTCATCCAGACCCGGCGCAATCTTTCCGAAGCGGCCAAACACTACGGCCCGCAGCATCCGAAATATCTGCAGGCCCAGGCGCAGCTGCAGGCGGTGAATGCCCAGCTCGGCCAGGTATTGGGCGAGCTGTTTAACGGCCTGCGCCAGCAATATCAAATCGCCCTCGACGATGAGCAGCACTACCAAAAGATGCTCAACGATCAGAAGGCCGATTTCCAGGCGCTCGGCGCCAAGCGCGACCAGTACAACACCATGACTACCGCGCTGAATAAAACCGAAGAGCTTTATAAATCACTGTACCAGCGCGCTAACGAACAGAAATTATCGGAGACCTTCTCGGTACCGGATGAAGTCATTTACGACGCCGCCGTACCGCCGGATCGTCCATCTAAACCCCAGCGCGGCCTGTTGATCGTGATGATTACCCTGATGGCGCTGGCGCTGTATATCATGTACCTGATAGTCAGTACCGCACTGGATAAAACGGTGAATAGCCTCAGCGAGCTCAAAGCGAAAACCTCCCTCGAGGCCAGCGGCGAATTTCCGCTACTGGCGCATCTGGAAAACGCGCAGCAGATTTTCCATAACGTGCTCTACGCCGATATGATCCACAGCCTGCGGCTGGCGTTGCTCAATCAGCGCGATAAACCCGCCACCATCCTGGTGACTTCGGTGCAATCCCGTTCCGGCAGTTCGTATATTGCCGAACTGCTGGCCTGCTCAGCCAGCAAATCGCGTAAAACGCTGCTGATTGACCTCGACTACCTGGCGACTCAGGGGTTATCAGCGAAATTTCCGCAACATAAACAGGGCTTCAGTCAATTGCTGAACGGCGAGTGCATGCCGGAGCAGTCCGTCGTCAAACTGGATGATCAACTGGACTTTATACCCCGCGGCAAGCTCAACGACTCTTCGCTGCTGTTGCTCACCTCTGAACGCCTGCCGGCGCTGCTGGCAACGTTGCATCAAACTTACGATACGCTAATCATCGACGCCCCGGCGCTGAACCAGGCTCAGGATAGCCTGCTGTTGGCGGCACAAAGCGATATTACTCTGCTGGTGGTGAAGGCCGGCGAGCAGGCTCCGCGGATCCGCAAAGCGGAACAACGTCTGCAGAGCGCGGGTAGTAGCCGGGTGGCGAGCGTGCTTAACCAGGTGCGCGAAGAACACCTGGAAACGCAGGAAGGTAAACGCCTGCTTGAGCGCCAGATGCACGAACTCATTGCTCCGAAATAGCGCCTATGAATCTGATTAAGAGTATTTCATCCATCGCCAGTTCATCGGTGCTTTCGCAGCTGATCGGCGCCTTTTCGGTCTGGCTTATCTCTCATCGCTATGGGATGGCGGAGGTCGGCCATTACGCGATGATCTACAGCAATGTACTGATCGGCGCGCAGGTCTGTACCTTTGCCTCGCAGTTGCTAATCCCCCGTCAGGAGGATCACGAGCTTGGGCAAAACGTAGTGTTCTGCCTACTGCAGAGTCTGCTGATGGCCCTCCCCTGGGCGGTCATCACCGGGCTTATCTTCGAACTTAACATTGCGTTTCTCTATTTGCTGACCTTTGGCTATGCGCTGGTGCTGGTGGCGGAAAACCTTTCCCTGCGCGGCGGTAACTATCCTTTCCTGACCTTCCAGCGCATTGCGGTGTCGCTGGTGGTCGCTATTGCGCTGCTGGTGATGCCCAACCCAACGCTGTTTTATCTGGCGTGGATGGTCGGCATCCTGCTGCTGCTGGTCGCCTGCCTGATTCGCCTGTTTAACTTCAAAAGCTTAACGTTGCGCCACTTTTCGATTGCGACGAATGTACGTTTTTTACGCGAGCACTGGCAGCATATCAGCCGCGTCGGCAGCGCCGAGGTACTGGCGATGGCCAGTAATAACCTGCCGACGATGCTGATTAACATCTGGTTCTCGCCGCTGGTCGCCGGCTACTTTTCGGTGGTCAGCCGTTTCTGCCTGTCGCCGGTGATGATTATCGGTAACGCCGTGCGCAACTCCATCTTTTCTAAATGGTCGATGGATTTTCGTAACCGCACCTTTAACTATCCGGAATATAAAAAAGTTCGCCTGCTGCTGCTGGGCGCCGCCGCGGTTTGCATCCTTGGTATCTGGATTTTCTATCCACTGGTGATGCGCCTTGGCTTTAGCGAGGAGTGGCTGAATTCGATCCCCACCTCGCGCTACATGCTGCCTTATCTGTTCGCCGCGCTGGCGGTCAGCCCGCTGACGGTGATCGAACTGATCTTCGGCTCCCGGCGCTACTTTTTGCGTATTCAGATTGAGCAGTTGCTGATTATCGTCATCGCCTTCATCGCCTTGCCGTACTTTGGCGTCAGTTATGAAATCGCCCTGCTGGCCTTCTCGTTCCTGACCTTCGCGCGTTACTTGTTCATTTTGCTCAAAATGAATCAGCGGGCGAAAACGCTTTCGCTGCAGGAGCAGAAAATATGCAGCTAAACACCGGCCGCTATCTCGAAGCCTATGCCCTGATGACGCTGGTGTTCTGCGGTACGGTCCAGTATTTCACCGGTATCGCGGCCGTGCTGTGGCTGCCATTTTTTCTGGTGCTGGTGATGGCGGTGCTGCTCCTGATGCAGAGCCGCCCGCAGCCGCTGGCGCTCACCGGGCGGGAAAAGCTAATACTGGCACTGTATCTGACCTTTATCGTACTCGGGCTGGTCTCAACGGTACTGCAGTCAGGGGTCGTCACCGCCATCGTCGGCTTTAAAAACGAGCTGGCGCTCTCGCTGCTGATGTTCTGCATGCTGTTGGGCATGTTTAGTGAATCACAGCTGTACCGTCTGACGCGGCTTTTCTACTGGATCTACTATGTGCAGATCCCAGTCGCTATCTATCAGGTGATTTTCGTGGTGCCTAAACGGGTGGCATTTCGCGGCGAAGATGAGAAATGGGACTCGGTGGTCGGCACTTTCGGCGGCGACCCGATGGGCGGCGGCAACACCGCGGCGATGGGGATGTTCTGTCTGCTGATCATGCTCATGAAAGTGTCAGAGTTTAAGCACGGCATCTGCTCATTTAAATCGCTGGTGATCCACATCGCGCTGGGTTTCTTCCTCTGCGTGGTGGGGGAAGTAAAATTCGTCATTCTGCTGTCACCATTCCTGCTGGCCCTGCTGTGGATCCTGCCCGGCTACGTGAGCGGCGTGAGTAAAGTTAGCCTGCGATCGCTGCTGATCATCGCCGCCGGCATGGCGCTATTAATTTTTGTCGCCATTACCGTGTTGGCCTCCAACTATTCCTCGGCCTTCGGCGGCGACCCGACCAAAAGCGCGCTGTCGGTGTTTATCGATTCACTGGGCTATATTTTTGATACTAACTACATTATGCCCAGCGGCGAACTGGGGCGTTTTACCACCCTCTTCTTCTGGCTGCAGCATAACGAACTATTTGGTCCTGGCGGCATGCTGTTTGGTTACGGTCTTAACGCCACCAACAGCGGCAGTACCGTCTCGCCGGGCTATATCGGCGCCTGGTATCACCTGATCCTCGATTCCACCGCCTTAAGCATGCTGCTGTGGGAAGTGGGGATTATCGGCATCATTCTGTTCATTGGCACCATCGCCTCAATCCTGGTCGCCATGCGGCCGAAAGAGACCTTTTCGCGCCACGATCTCAAGCTTGAGGATCTGCAACTCCTTAGCGCGGCGCCGGCGTTCTACGTTTTTGTTATCGGCTGTCTGCTCAGCCTGCCCTACAGCCAGATCCTGATGATCATTCCCATGCTACAGTTTTTATTATGGCTATCCCTTGGGGCGCTGATTGTCATCCACCGCGCTGTCCGTCTTAACTCCGGTACCCACTATGAATAAAACGCCATCCATTACCGTCAGCATCAAGACCCTGAACGAAGCGCAGGGCATCGAGAAAACGATCGATAGCGTGCGCAAACAGCTGCAACCGTACCCGCATCAAATCATCGTCGCCGACAGCTTATCAACGGATAACACCCGCGAACTGGCTATCGCGAAAGGCGCGATGGTGGTGTGTCTGGATAACGCCGCCGACCGCTGCTGCGGTATCGGCCACCAGCTGGGCTGGCTGTATAGCGAAGGCGATTATCTGCTGCTGCTGGATGGCGATATGGAGCTGGAGCCGGGCTTTCTGGATACCGCGGTCGAATTCCTGGAAACGCATCCGGAGTACGCGGGAGTCGCCGGCAGCGTCGAGATGGATGATGCCTCTAACTATGAGTTCAAATCGCGCAAGCAGCGCCTGCATCTGATCTATCCACAGGGCGACACCGATCATCTGGGCGGCGGCGGCCTGTATCGTCGTGAAGCGATCGCGAAAATCGGCTATCTGACCAACCTCAACCTGCACGGCTACGAAGAAGCGGAGCTGGGCATTCGTTTACAAGCAGCAGGTTACAAACTGCATCGCCTGGCGGCACCCTACTTTAGCCACGCTTCTTACACCATGCCAACCTTTAAAATGCTGGCCTACCGTTGGAAGAACGGCTTTCTGTGGGCGCCGGGCGAGTTGCTCCGAAACTGCTGGGGTAAAGCCCATTTCCCGGCGGCGCTGCGGATTGTACGTAATGAGCTGCTCTTCACCCTCTATCTGCTGGTTTTACTGATTTGTCTACTGACCTTCAATGGCAAGGTTATCGCCATTGCCCTGCTGCCGCTGCTGGCGTTTATCGCTCTGAAAGCCATTAAAAATAAATCGCTGCGCGATGGCGTGCAGAGCGCGATTAACTTATCGCTATTTTCAGCAGGGCTGCTGCGCGGGGTGATTAATTCCGTGCGCGATCCGATGAAACGCCCGGCGGTAACTGTCTCGAATCCACAGCATATTGATACTGAAAATGAAAATTCTCTTCGTTAACAAATTCTTCTTTATCAAAGGCGGCGCGGAAACCGTTTATTTTCAGGAGCGCGACGCGATGCTGCAAGCCGGCTACCAGGTGGTCGACTTCAGCATGCTGCACGCGGAAAATAAACCGTCGCCGTGGGAGGAATTTTTCGTCCATAACGTCGATTACCACGACAGCCACGGCCTGATGAGCAAAATCAAAGCCGGGGTGGACTTTATTTATAATGCCGAGGCCTGCGCGAAGCTCAACACGCTTTTGTTGCGCGAGCGGCCGGATATTGTTCATTTTCATAATATCTATCATCAGCTTACGCCTGCCGTTATCGGCGTGGCGAAACGCTTTGGCTGCAAAACGGTACTCACCGCCCACGATTACAAAATCGTCTGTCCTTCGTACACCATGCTGCGCGATGGTCATGTCTGCGAAGAGTGTCTGACCGGGTCAGTGATCAACGCTTTTCGTCACCGCTGCCAGCAGGGCGATACTTTCAAAAGTCTGCTGCTATCGTTGGAAGCCTACTGGCAGAAGTTCGCCAAAAATTACGCCATGCTCGACTGTATCATCGCCCCAAGCGAATTTATGCGCCAGACTCTGCTGCGTAAGCTGCCCGACGCCCGCATTGAAGTGATCGTCAACGGTATTGATGCCAATAGCACCGTGCCCGGCGACACCGCAGGCGACTATTTTCTCTATATTGGCCGCCTGAGCCGGGAAAAAGGCGTACCGACGCTGGCGCAGGCACAGCAAAAAATGCGGGAGGCGATGCCGCTTAAGATTGTCGGCGACGGCCCATTGGGCGCAGACCTGCGCGCGCGTTTCAGCGGCCCGCAGTTCCTTGGCTATATGAAACACGGCGAGGGGCTGAATAACCTTATTCGCGGGGCCCGCGCGGTAGTCGTCCCCTCTGAATATTATGAAAACTGCTCCATGTCGGTGCTCGAAGCCATGGCTTTTGGCCGCCCGGTGATCGGCGGCAATATTGGCGGTATCCCGGAACAGATCCGTGACGGCGTCGACGGCTATCTGGTTGAACCCGGCAATAGCGACGCGCTGGCGCAACTGATGGACAAACTGGCTGCAGACCCTGAGCAGGCCCGCTATATGGGAATTAACGCCCGCCAGCGGCTGGAAGAAAAATACGATCTCGCCCGCCACATGCAGGTACTGCAGGCGCTTTATGAACAACTTGTCGGGGAGAAAAAATGACCATCAACGTCACGGTATTAGGCACTCGTGGGATCCCCGATGTGCAGGGCGGCGTCGAAACTCACTGTCAGAATTTATACCCGGAAATCTATCGCCAGGGCAGCGCGGAAGTCTGCGTGATCGCCCGCTCGCCGTATGTGAACTACCGACGCAGCGAATATCAGGGCGTTAAACTCAAGAGTCTGTGGGCGCCGAAAAGCCGTAAATTCGAGGCTATTATTCACTCGACGCTGGCGGCGTTCAGTACCTTATTCGACGGCTCCAACGTGGTTCACGTTCACGCCGTCGGCCCCGGCCTGGTGGTGCCGTTGCTGCGTCTGCTGGGAAAACGCGTCGTCTTTACCCATCATGGCCCGGATTACGATCGGCAGAAATGGGGCCGGATGGCCAAAGAGATGCTGCGCCTTGGCGAAAAATGGGCGGTGAAATACGCCAATGAAGTGATCGTCATTTCCGAGGTCATCAATAATCTGATTAAGCACAAGCATGGCCGCCATAACGCCCATGTTATCTACAACGGCGTGCGCCAGGCCGACCTGCCTCCTGCGGATCGGCAGGCGGAGATCCTCGATAAATACGGTCTAAAACCGGGCCAGTATATCGTTGCCGTGGCCCGTTTTGTCGAAGAGAAAGGACTGCACGATCTCGTTGCCGCCTATGCCGCCGCCGGGTGTTCGGTACCGCTGGTGCTCATTGGCGATGCCGACCACGCCGATGAATATAGCGAGCGCCTGAAGCAACAGGCGACCGCCACGCCAAACGTCATCCTCACCGGCTTTATCAGCGGCGCGCCGCTGCATACGCTGTTCTCGCAGGCCGGGCTATTCGTGCTGCCCTCTTATCATGAAGGATTGCCGATCGCGCTGCTGGAGGCCATGTCGTGGTCACTGCCGGTGGTGGTCAGCGACATTCCGGCCAACCTTGAAATTGGCCTGCCGCCAGCGGACTACTTTCCCGTCGGCAACGTTCCGGCTCTGACGCAGAAACTGCAACAATGGGTCGCAGGAGAAAAAGCGGATTACAGCCAGTTTATGCCAAAGTACCGCTGGCCGGAAATCGCCGCGCAAACCGCGCAAGTCTATCAGCGCTTAACGTAAGCAGGTTACTCGTGCCGAAATCTACAGCTGAACTGGTGGTCGAGCGCTTTTATGCCGCGCTTGACCAGGAGGTGGAAACCTCATTAACCGCGGAGCAGAAACGGGGAATCGAGCAGGCGCTGGTGCGCGCCAACCTGGCGTCACGCCATCGCATCGATTTTCGCCACAGCTTTCCGTTCCTGCATCGCCGCTATTTTGTGGTGTTTCTTTTTGGCCGGGATCTACGCAAAGTTTCGCGTGAAAGCACCCTATTCGGACGCATCTTCGCGACTCTGCTGATTACGCTTGGCGTGGTATTCGCCCTGCTGTCGATCCTGCTGGCGCTCTATATGCTGAAATCAGCATTAGGCATTGATGTATTTAAAAATTTCCACGTCGGTATCTGGACGTGGTTTGTTAATCTTCATGACCACATGACAAAGTGAATTGAGTATGGCGATATCATCTTTGCGTAGAGCTCCTCTGTTTCGCGCCCTGCTGCTGGCCAGCACGCTGGCGTCAGCGTCCGTTGGCGCGCAAACCACGCTCATCACCCCGCCTCCTTTCGACGGCCTGCTCACCAATCCGGGCATCGGCGTCGCCAGCTTTCATGATGGCTATGGTGAAAAACCAACCCGCGCCGAGTATCCCGATACTGGTTTTGAGTACGACCGCTTCTACTGGAGCGAGCTGGAACCACAGGAAGGGGTCTACAATTTCGCCCCGATCGATAACGCCTTTAGCGTCGCCGCCAACCATCAGCCAGCCATGAACGTCGGCCTGAGGGTGATGGCGCTTGACGATCCGCAAACGGGATCGAAAATTCCCGACTGGCTGATCGCCAAAGGGATCAAAGGACAGTGGGTCGCCGACGGCAAAACCTTCGTGCCGGATCTCAGCGATCCAACTTTTATCGCCTATGCGCAGAAACTGCTGAATGCCCTCGGTCAGCGCTATGACGGCAAGCCGGAACTGGCCTTTATCGATATCGGCATGGTCGGCTCCTGGGGCGAATGGCACAACTCCAACTTTAGCGAGATTCCGCCGTTAATGGAGAAGTACACGCCGGCGCAGCTCAATCGCTATGTTGATATGCATTTCGATAGCTTCCCGAAAACGCCGAAAGTCATGCTGATTAGCGGCGGCGATTCGCTGGCCTGGGCCAGCCGCCGCGGCGCGGGCTGGCGGGCGGACTGCTGGGGCGACTGGCATAACTTCTCCAGCGAGTGGAGCCATATGCGCGATGATTATCCGCAGCGTCTGGCCGCCGCTCAGGTCGCGGCGCCGGGGTTTGTCGATAGCTGGAAACGAGCGCCCGTCAGCCTTGAGATCTGCGGCTATATGAGCGAATGGCAGAGCGTACAGCACTACACGCGTGAAGAGGTGCAGGCCACCTTCGACTGGGCGCTGCAGCAACACGCCAGCAGCCTGAACCTGAAATCGCGACCGATTCCGCCGGAATACCGCGATATTGTCGATAAAGCCTTACTGCGAATCGGCTACCGTTTCCGGGTCAACAAACTCGCCTTCGAAACGCCGGTTAAGGCTGGTAAGCCGTTAGCGGTCAGTGTTACCTGGCGTAATGATGGCGTCGCCCCAGCCTACCTGTTCTACCCGGTACAATGGCGCGTGGTCAACGCCGCCGGCGCCACGGTTACCCAGGTAAAAACCCAGGATGACGTGCGCCGCTGGCTGCCGGGGGAGATGCAAAGCACTGTCACTCTGACGCTACCCGCCTCGCTACCCGCCGGCGATTACACGTTGCAGACCGCCATTACCGATGCCCAGGGCAAGCCGCGGCTGCTGCTGGCCAACCAGGGTAAAACCGCCGACGGCTGGTATCAACTGACCACCTTTTCCCTTAAGTAAACGGAGAATTCATGCCTAATGCCATCAGCCAGGTCCGCCGCGAGATCAAACATACCGGCAGTATGAAGGCGAAAATCGCGATTCTGCTCTATCGCCTCGCGACGATGTATCGCAGCCGCAACCCGTTTTACAAGCTGCTCGGCATGCCATTCGTTATTCTCAATAAACTGATTAACGAGTGTCTGTTTTGCGTCGAACTACCGTGGCAAACGCGGATCGGCTACGGGTTGAGGCTGTTCCATCCACACTGCATCGTCCTCAACCGCGGCACCGTCATCGGTGAAAACTGTATCCTGCGTCAGGGAGCCACCATCGGCAGCCTGACGGATAGCGAAGGCCGCGAAGGGGCAAGCCCGGTGATTGGCAATAACGTCGAATTCGGCGCCCACGTGGTGGTCATCGGCCCGGTGACGTTGGGTGATAATGTCAAAATTGGCGCGGGTACCGTGGTGACGAAAGATCTGGCCGCCGGGCAGGTAGTGGTCGGCCAGCCATTCCGGGTGTTGTCAACTCATCGCGAAGTGCAGGAATAACGGCTGAAGCGCCGTGACCTGATGTCAAGTATCATCGTTGGCGGTCATCCGCTTCCCGCGGCAGGAAGCGGATGCCAAAAGCCGGGTTTACGCGCGCAGGCGAACCGGTTCGCTGAAATCGTCAGCCGGTTCGAGTTTCAGATTGAACGTTGCCAGCAGAGCCGCAGCGCGCTCGTGGAACTCACGCAGCGTTTTTTCGAGTCTTTCACGAACCTCGGGATCGTCGATGTCGACCGCTTGCCAGTCACCCTCTTTATCAAACAGGCCGAACTGGTAGCTATAAGTGAAACGAGATTCCTGTGCTTCCATTTCCATCCACCAGCCCCAGAATTCACGCTTCTCCGGCGCTGGTTTAACGTTGACGCAAACTGCCAGGCAGTCGAAAAAAAAGCGGTTCTCTTCACACTGCCCTTCACGGATATAGGGGCCTAGCGCCGTGAATTTTTTAATCAGCTTACTTTTCAGGTGTCCACTCGGTAACGTCATTGCGATCTCCTTTAGTGATGCAACTGTTTTACCAAACCAATAAAATTTAGCAATATATTAACCAAATCTATGGTTGATCCAGCGGGCAATCTGACGCAATGCGTGATCGAAATTACGGTAAACCGGCTTAAACGGTATCTCCAGCAGCTTGCCATCCGCCGAGGAGGAGGTGATTAACCGCGACTCCTCTTCGGGGCTAAAGGGATCATCTTTCCAGTAGCCGGAGAGCATCGGCGTAGGGCAACGGCGGCCCAGCAAGCCCTGAGTTTTTAATGAATAACGGTTAAGTTCGACGCGCAGCGCTTCGTCGGAAGCATCGTGCATGCCAAGACGCGATGCCAGCACATCGAGGAACATCTCCGGCACCCGCGCCATCAGCTGCGGATCCACCAGCAGGTTATGCACCACCGGCCCCAGACAGGCTACCGCCTTCAGCCGCTGCGACTCCAGATACCCCAGACGAACCGCAATATTGGCGCCGAAGCGGAAACCAAATGCCGCCACACGGGTATGGTCAACCCAGGGGACATTCTGCAGATGCTGTAGCACGTACTGATGTAGCATGCTGGTGTCCTGGCTCAACGTCCACTTGGTTGAGAAACCGATGGACGGCATGTCGAGCGTCAGCATGGCGATACCCAGCGGGGCAAAATACTTCTCATACAGGCTGTAATAATCGGTTTGCAGCGAATCCAGACCGCCGCACATCAGCACCGTCGGAAACGGGCCTTCGCCTTTCGGCATATGCAGGAAGCCCGTCACCGGGGCGCCGCCGGGGATAGCGAATTCCAGTTCCCGCAGCTCGCCCGGCAGACGTTGCGCCGCCTCTTCATAGGCGCGATTGGCCAGCGTCTGCGCCTGATCGGCCAGCCCATCGCCCTTGATATGCGGGTAGGCGGCGATGCTATAGAGGTTGGAGGCGTGCAGCCAGTGGCGACCGCTCTGCAAAGGATCGGCTTCCTGAGTCGCTTTTTGCTGCCACATCATCGCTTGTTTAGTCCACTCATACACCCAGTTGCCGCCGCGATAGCCAATCACCGTATCGTAGAGCTCCGGGTCGGAGCGCTCGGCATCGCTCATCACGATGCGCGCCTGGACATCCCATATCTCCTGCGGCGAGACGCCGCGCCAGATCCACATCAGGCGATTGATTAAGCGATACCAGTGATCGACGTGATTACCGCTCAGCGCGGTCTGCATGCCCTGATGCTGGCCGGATGAAAACCGACGGACCAGCGTTGAGGTTTCCGGGTATTTGAATCGGGGTTTAAACAACGTTTCGCTAAGGTTAGCCTGTGACATGTGCCGCCTCCATCATGTTGCTGCTTTCGCTATTGTAACCCGCGTCAGGGTAAAAAAAACCACGCCCGGCATAACCGGGCGTGGTAATTATTCACGATTGGCGGGAATTAACGGCCAGCGATTGGCGGGACGAAGACGACGCCCATATCCCACGGCTGTTCAATCCAGGTATCCTGCGGGATATCAACCACATAATCATCAACCAGCGGACGGCCCGCCGGCTTAGCGAAAATGGTGACAAAGTGCGCTTTAGGATACATTTCGCGGATAGCGACGGCGGTGCCGCCGGTATCGACCAGGTCATCAATAACGATGAAACCTTCGCCATCGCCTTCAGCGCGCTTCAGTACTTTCAGTTCGCGCTGGTTGTCGTGATCGTAGCTAGAGATACATACGGTATCAACATGACGAATACCCAGTTCACGCGCCAGTAAAGCTCCCGGTACCAGACCGCCACGGCTAACGGCAATGATGCCTTTCCATTGTTCAACCGGCAGCAGACGGCTTGCCAGTTTGCGGGCGTGAATCTGCAACATGTCCCAGGTGACGACGTATTTTTCGCTCATGTGAATTGTCCCAGCCTGTGTATAACGGCTTAAATATTGTTCGAGGGGGAAAATGGTTGCGCGAGATTATAGAGACCTGACGCGCTAAAAACCAGTATTAAGCGCCTCCGGCAACGCTTTTTGCGTGCTTTACACTAGCAGAGCGCGTGGAAAGTGGTATTCTCAACCACATCGCGCAAGCCCGAGCTTGTAGTGAATCTTATTGCTAACCCTCGACCTGTAAACGACTTTTGCAGGTGACTGTAAGGAGACTCATCGTGTCTGAATTGTCTCAATTATCCCCGCAACCGCTTTGGGATATTTTTGCCAAAATTTGCTCCATCCCACACCCGTCCTATCACGAAGAACAGCTCGCCGAGCACATCATGGGTTGGGCAAAAGAGAAAGGCTTACACGCGGAACGCGACCAGGTTGGCAACATTCTGATTCGTAAAGGCGCGACCGCCGGTATGGAAAACCGCAAGCCGGTAGTTCTGCAGGCGCACCTCGATATGGTGCCGCAGAAAAATAACGATACCGTCCACGACTTCACCAAAGACCCGATTCAGCCGTACATCGACGGCGAGTGGGTTAAAGCGCGGGGCACCACCCTGGGCGCGGATAACGGCATCGGTATGGCCTCCGCGCTGGCGGTGCTGGCCGACGATAGCGTTGCCCACGGCCCGCTGGAAGTGCTGCTGACCATGACCGAAGAAGCCGGCATGGATGGCGCGTTCGGTCTGCAGGCTAACTGGCTGCAGGCGGATATCCTGATCAATACCGATTCGGAAGAAGAAGGCGAAATCTACATGGGTTGCGCCGGCGGTATCGATTTCACCTCTAACCTGGCGCTGACTCGCGAAGCGATTCCTGCCGGTTTCCAGAGCTTTAAACTGACCTTGAAAGGGCTGAAAGGCGGACACTCCGGCGGTGACATTCACCTTGGTCTGGGCAACGCCAACAAGCTGTTGTCGCGCTTCCTCGCCGGCCACGCCGATGAGCTGGATCTGCGTCTGGTCGATTTCAACGGCGGTACATTGCGCAACGCCATCCCGCGTGAAGCATACGCGACCGTCGCCGTGGCTGCGGATAAAGCCGATGCGCTGAAAGCGCTGGTGAATACTTACCAGGATATCCTGAAAAACGAACTGGCGGCTAAAGAGAAGAATCTGGTCGTCCTGCTTGAAGCGGTCGCTGACGACAAAGCGGCGCTGACTCAGGCTTCCCGCGACGGTTTCGTGCGCCTGCTGAACGCGACGCCGAACGGCGTGATCCGCAACTCCGACGTCGCCAAAGGCGTGGTTGAAACCTCGCTGAACGTCGGCGTTGTCACCATGACCGACGACAACGTGCAGATCCACTGCCTGATTCGCTCGCTAATCGACAGCGGTAAAGACTACGTCGTCAGCATGCTGGATTCGCTGGGCAAACTGGCGGGGGCGAAAACCGAAGCCAAAGGCGCTTACCCAGGCTGGCAGCCGGATGCCAACTCTCCGGTTATGCACCTGGTGCGCGAGACCTATCAGCGTCTGTTCAACAAGACGCCGAACATTCAAATTATCCACGCTGGCCTGGAATGCGGTCTGTTCAAAAAACCGTATCCGGACATGGACATGGTTTCCATCGGCCCGACCATTACCGGCCCGCACTCCCCGGATGAGCAGGTTCATATCGAGAGCGTCGGCCAGTACTGGACGCTGCTGACCGAACTGCTGAAAGCTATTCCGGCTAAGTAAGCCCTATACCGGCGGCGCTATGCCGCCGGTTGTGCCTCCGGCCCCGGTGATGACCTGTTTTGTCGGGTGGCGGCTAACGCCTTACCCGACCTACGCCGGCTACAGTAATGTGCAGTTTGGTAGCCCGGATAAGGCGCAACGCGCCGCCGGGCAATAACCGCGGGTAAAGAGCCACTTTCGCGCCGGATGGCGGCTACGCCTTATCCGGCCTACGGTTCGTGGCCTCTACCCTGTACCCGTGGCTACTGAAACTGCCGGTGTTGGTGGCCTCAAAATCGCTGAGACGTTCCCGGCAGGCCGGGGCAGCCCGCATGGATGCGGGCTGAGGGCCGTGTTTTGCACGGACGCTGCCTCGGCCCGACCCGAAGCCTGCAGGGATAAGTCGAAGGTACCACGAAGTGGCGATTTTGGCGGCCAGAGCCCGGGGGTACAGGGGGCGGCGGCGACTGGCCGCCCCCTGTGCGCTCCCTGCGCCAGGAAAGCCATAACGCAGAAGAAATATCGGGAGCGCAATGTGCTCTGAATTAACACAAAACACGTGTTTTTCCCGGACCAAAAAAGTCGCAAACCGATAACTGTATCTATTCAGCCTTACCCGAACCGCGTTTTTCCATTCGATAGTTAGTGAACCACTCTCCACGCGATTCTACTCGCTGCTCAGCGACGACACGAAATCCCTGGCGAAGAAAACTGGATCGTGCCGTTATGCTCGCATCAACCGACAATATCTTTCCCGGAAGGCTGGCGCAGACCGCCCCGATGAGCGCATGACCGATTCCACGACGGGCATAATCCGGCGAGACGAAAAAGAGGTCGATATAATCATTAACAACAGTGATAAATCCAACCGGCTGATTATCAATAACCGCCACCAGCACTTGCGAATCGGCAAGTTTCTGCCGCCAGCGGGATTCATCAACCTGCGCCCAGGCGGCAATTTGCGCGGGAGAATAATCCCGGCTGGCGGTCTCTTTAACCGCACGCAAAAAAATGGCGCACAGCGCCGGAAAATCATCTTCTAAATACGCCCTGATCGTTAACATCGTTATAGTCCAAGTACCAGTTGTCGTTCGAGCTGTGGGTCGAGCAGCGTCACGTGTAACCCCACCAGCCGCACGCCGCGACTGCCCCGACGCTCAAGCCAGGCGTTGCGCGCGGTCGCGATTAAATCCTCTTTGTTTAATCGCGGCCAGACGTGCTCCTGAGTAGTGAGCTGGAAATCGTTAAACTTCAGTTTAATGCCCTGACGCGCGATCAGTAGATCCGGTTTTACCTTCGCCAGACGGCGTTCCAGCTCGGGATAGAGATTTTCGATAATCGCTTCGCAGTCTGACCACTCGTGAATATCTTCCGCCAGAGTGCGCTCGACGCCGACCGATTTACGCTGACGATCGTTATGGATTTCTCGCTCGTCAATGCCGTGGCTGCGCTCCCACAGGATACGGCCAAACTTACCAAAACGTTTAAGCAGCATCGCCAGATCGCTGTTTTGCACGTCGCCACAGGTACGCAGCCCCATATTTTCCAGCTTCGCCGCCGACACCTTCCCGACGCCGGGAATTTTCGCCAGCGGCAGAGAGCGCACAAACTCCGCCACCTGATGCGGGGCAATGACGAACTGGCCATTCGGCTTGTTCATATCTGAGGCAATTTTAGCGAGGAATTTTACCGGCGCCACGCCCGCTGAAGCGGTGAGATTCAGTTCACGCTCGATGGTCTGGCGGATCTCCTGGGCCATCAGCGTGGCAGAGCCGTGGCAGTGTACGCTGTCGCTCACGTCAAGGTAGGCTTCATCCAGCGACAGCGGCTCGATTAACGAGGTATAGCGGGAGAAAATTTCGCGGATGTGGTTCGAGGCTTCTTTGTAGGCATCAAAGCGCCCCGGCAGCAGCGTGAGGTGCGGACACAGTTTAAGCGCCGTCGCCGTCGGCATCGCGCTGCGCACGCCAAACTTACGCGCAGGATAGTTCGCGGTACTAATCACGCCACGTTGTACCCGACTGCCGCCGATTGCAATGGGGATATCGCGCAACGCCGGGTTGTCACGCATTTCCACCGCTGCGAAGAAGCAGTCCATATCGACATGGATAATTTTACGCATCGCCTTGCCCAACACTGTATACCCATACAGCATAGCAAAACTACACGCAAATTTTATTCTTTTTTTAATTCAACCGCCAAAAAAGCTGTTACAACATAAAAGTGAAACAAATCACCTTTATTTTCATACATTTAAATAATGAATCAGGAAGATACAATCATGAAGAAAATACTCACGGTACTCTGTCTGCTGGCGACCGGCAGCGTTTTCGCCAATCCGCAGCTGATTGCCCACCGCGGCGGTACCGGCGATGCGCCGGAAAACACCCTACCGGCCATCAAACTGGCGCTGGAAAACCACGCGCAGGCCATCTGGGTCACGGTACAGCTAAGCCGCGATGGCGTACCGGTGCTCTATCGCTCAAGCGATCTCTCCGCCCTGACCAACGCCGAGGGCAAGGTCTCAAGCTTAACCGCCGCCGAGCTGGCAAAAGTCGATGCCGGCTGGAAATGGGGCGATGACAGCCATCCGTGGCGCGGCAAGCAGGCCACGATCCCGACCTTACAAAGCGTGCTGCAGCAGTGGCCGCAGACCTTCTTCTACATCGATATAAAATCACCGGATGCCGATCCGGCGGTGATGGGCGAACGCCTGCTGGAGGTGTTAAAAAATACCCATAGCCTCGACCGGGTACGGGTTTATTCCACCGAAGACCGCTATATCGCCGCTCTGCCGCAACCGATTCCCCGCTTTGTTAGCCGCAGCGAAACCCGAACCAGGCTTGCAAACGTTTCGCTCAGCCACCAGTGCCAGCAAGACAGCCAGCGCGATGGCGATAAGTGGTACGGGCTGGAACTAAAGCGCAAGGTGGAGGTAGTCGAGAAGTTTACCCTTGGTGAAGGCGTTTCTCCGGCGACGCTCACCTGGGATAAAGAGGCGATGGATTGCTTCCGCTCGCAGGGCCAGGCCCACATCATTTTCTTCGGCATCAATAGCGCGGAAGATTATCGAACGGCGAAAGAATTAGGCGCCGACGGCGTGATGGTGGATTCTCCGGCGCAGGCGAAAAACTGGCAGTAAGATAAAAAAGGCCGCGAAAGCGGCCTGAAAAACACAAGCGTAGCGCCGTCGGCGCATTAGAGAATGCGCTGCTGCTGGCGCTGCGCCTCGCGGGCGAGACGTTTCTTACGCGCGTCGCACGGCTCCGGACAGTCGCAGACTTTCTCCAGCCCCAGCGAGGAGATCCCGCCGCAGCTGCCTTGAATACTCTTACGCTTCACCAGGTAGCCCAGGGACATGCCGAGGATCACCAGCGCAAAAATCACAAAAGTCGCGACAAATACCGTCCACATCATCAGCCTCCAAAGTCATCGAGCATGATGTTCTCATCTTCGACGCCCAGATCTTTGAGCATTTTAATCACCGCGGCGTTCATCACCGGCGGCCCGCACATATAGAACTCGCAATCTTCCGGCGCCGGATGGTCGCGCAGATAGTTTTCATACAGAACATTATGGATAAAGCCCGTATGCCCGGTCCAGTTATCTTCCGGCAGCGGATCGGAGAGCGCGACGTGGAAGGTAAAATTGGGGTTTTCGCGCGCCAGCTGTTCAAACTCATCGTCATAGAACATTTCGCGCAGCGAACGCGCGCCGTACCAGAAGCTGATTTTACGCGTGCTGTGCAGGCGCTTAAGCTGGTCAAAGATGTGCGAACGCATCGGCGCCATGCCCGCGCCGCCGCCGATAAACACCATCTCGGCGTCGGTCTCTTTGGCAAAGAACTCGCCAAACGGCCCGGAAATCGTCACCTTATCGCCAGGCTTCAGCGACCAGATATAGGACGACATAATCCCCGGCGGCGCATCCGGTACCTTCGGCGGCGGCGTGGCGATACGCACGTTGAGCATAATGATGCCCTCCTCTTCCGGGTAGTTAGCCATCGAGTAGGCGCGCAGGGTCGGCTCTTTCACATCAGAGACATAGCGGAACAGGTTGAACTTGTCCCAGTCTGAGCGATATTCATCGGGAATATCAAAGTCGGCATAGGCCACTTTATGCGACGGGCATTCGATCTGAATATAACCGCCGGCGCGGAACGGCACCGCTTCACCATCCGGCACCCGTAATTTGAGCTCTTTAATGAAGGTCGCTTTGTTATCATTAGAGATAACCTCGCACTCCCATTTTTTCACGCCGAAAATCTCTTCCGGCAGCTCAATTTTCATATTCTGCTTCACCGCCACCTGGCAGGCCAGGCGGCACCCTTCTTTGGCTTCGCGTTTGGTGATATGCGAAAGCTCTGTCGGCAGAATATCGCCGCCGCCTTCTTTGATGGTCACCCGGCACTGGCCGCAGGAGCCGCCGCCGCCGCAGGCGGAAGAGACGAAGATACCGTTGCTGGAGAGCGTGTTCAGCAGTTTGTCGCCCGCCGGCGTGCGGATCTGTTTATCCGCTTCGTTATTGATTTCAATAACCACGTCGCCCGCGTTCACCAGCTTCGAGCGCGCCACCAGGATAAGCCCCGACAGGACCAGCACGATCAGCGTGAACATCACCACGCCAAGAATAATTTCCATACTTTTCCGCCCTTATAGCTGCACACCGGAGAATGACATAAAGCCCAGCGCCATCAGTCCGGTGGTGATAAAGGTGATCCCTAACCCGCGCAGACCGGCGGGCACGTTGGCGTACTTCATTTTTTCGCGGATTCCCGCCATCGCGACAATCGCCAGCATCCAGCCGATGCCGGAACCAAAGCCGTAAACAATCGATTCCGGGAAGTTGTAATCGCGCTGCACCATAAACGACACGCCGCCGAAAATAGCGCAGTTAACGGCGATAAGCGGCAGGAAGATCCCTAACGCGTTATAGAGTGCCGGGAAGTACTTATCGAGGATCATCTCAAGTATTTGCACCAGCGCCGCAATCACCCCGATAAAGGTGATGAAGTTAAGGAAGCTGAGGTCTACGCCTTCCATCAATGCGCCGTCGCGCAGCACCAGGTTATAGACCAGGTTGTTGATCGGTACGGCAAGACCCAGCACCACCGTGACCGCAACGCCGAGGCCAAACGCGGTGGAAACCTTTTTCGACACCGCGAGGAAGGTACACATCCCGAGGAAGAAGGCCAGCGCCATGTTCTCAACAAACACCGCGCGGACAAACAGGCTAATGTAATGAGCCATGATCGGTTACTCCTTTTCCTGCTGTTCAGGCTTCCAGCTACGCAGGGCCCAAATCAGCAAACCGATAATGAAGAACGCGCTCGGCGCCAGCAGGAACAGGCCGTTCGGCTGATACCAGCCGCCGTTCTGCACCGTTTCCAGTACGGTGATACCGAACAGCTTCCCGCTGCCGATAAGCTCGCGCAGGAAACCGACGATAATCAGGATCGCGCCGTAACCGAGACCGTTACCGATACCATCCATAAAGCTGGCCAGCGGCGGCGATTTCATGGCATAAGCTTCGGCACGCCCCATCACGATACAGTTCGTGATGATGAGCCCGACGAACACCGACAGCTGCTTAGAGGTCTCATAGGCGAAAGCCCGCAGCAGCTGATCCACCACGATAACCAACGAGGCGATGATCGCCATCTGCACGATGATGCGCACGCTATTGGGAATATGGTGGCGAATCATAGAGATAAACATGCTGGAGAACGCCGTTACCAGCGTCACCGCAATGGTCATCACGAAGGCGGTTTCCAGTTTGGTGGTCACCGCCAGCGCGGAGCAGACGCCGAGCACCTGCAGGGCGATGGGGTTATTGGCGATAAGCGGCCCCACCAGCACGCGCTTCACCTCTTTCATATCGCTCTGTTCAGCCATTATTCAGCTCTCCCTCACGAACCTTTTTCAGGAACGGACCAAAGCCCAGTTCGCCCATCCAGAAATCAAAGCTATGCTGCACGCCGTTTGACGTCAGCGTGGCGCCGGATAAACCGTCAACCGCGTGGAGATCGCCTGCGCGTGCGCCGCCTTTTACCACCTTCAACGACGGCATGCCGTTGTCATCCAGCACCTGCTTACCGACAAACTGCTGACGCCAGTTCGGGTTTTCCACCTCGCCGCCCAACCCCGGCGTTTCGCCCTGATCGTAGTAAGTAATGCCTTTCACCGTACGCCCATCGACGTCCAGCGCCACGAAGGCGTACATCATTGACCACAGGCCATTGCCATAGATAGGCAGCACGACTTCCTGAATCTGCTGCTGCGCGTCACGCACCAGGTAAATTTCCGCCAGGTTGCTGCGGCGTTTAATCCCGGCCGGATCCTGGCTGGCGTCGAGCGCGATGCTCTGCTGCGGATCTTTCAGCGCCTGAGCCTGATTAAATTTGCCCGGGTCTTTATCCAGCAGTTCGCCGGTCGCCAGATTGACCAGCCGAGGGGTAATGCGCGCGGCGAAGGTTTCCGCCACCGCGTCAGCATCCATCCCCTGCTGCATCAGGCCGGCGACGGCCAGGATATTGCGCTGTTTATCCAGCGCGCGTTGTTCCTGCTGACGTGACTTGAGGCCCACGGCGGAACCAGCAACCACAATGGAGCACACCAGACAAAGCACCAGCACCACCAGCAGCGTTTTGCCGATGCTATCGTTACTTTTCTTCTCAGCCACGCGACTTCCTCCGCTTGATATTGGCCTGCACCACCAGGTAATCGAACAGCGGCGCAAAGAGGTTGGCGAACAGAATCGCCAGCATCATCCCTTCCGGATAGGCCGGGTTGACAACGCGAATCAGCACGCACATCACGCCAATCAGCAGGCCGTAGCTCCATTTACCTTTATCGGTAAAGGAAGCCGATACCGGGTCAGTCGCCATAAACATCATGCCGAAGGCGAAACCGCCGAGCACCAGATGCCAGTACCACGGCATCGAGAACATGGGGTTGGTATCGGAACCGATGAAATTAAACAGCGTGGCGGTGGCGATCATACCGACCATCACCCCGGCGACGATGCGCCAGGAGGCGATACGGGCAAAGATAATGAACGCGCCGCCGATGAGGATCATCAGCGTCGACACTTCGCCAATCGAGCCGGGAATATTGCCAAGGAAGGCGTCCATCCAGCTCACCGGGATGCCGGTGGCGACGTTAACCAGCGCTTCACCGCCGCCGCTGGCCCACTGGGAGAGCGGCGTCGCGCCGGAAAAACCGTCCGCCGCCGTCCATACCAGGTCGCCGGAAATCTGCGCCGGGTAGGCAAAGAACAGAAACGCGCGCCCCGCCAGCGCCGGGTTGAGGAAATTGCGCCCGGTGCCGCCGAAAATTTCTTTGGCAATCACCACGCCGAAGGAGATCCCCAGCGCCGCCTGCCATAGCGGCATCGTTGGCGGCACAATCAGCGCGAAGAGAATTGAGGTAACGAAAAAGCCTTCGTTGATCTCATGTTTGCGCACAATCGCAAACAGTACTTCCCAAAAACCGCCGACGATGAATACGGTGAGGTAGATAGGCAGGAAATACACCGCCCCCAGCGTCATCATGCTAAGCCACCCGGCATCGGCGCTGAAGCTCCCCCCTAACCACTGGGCAACGCTATAGTGCCAGTTGTTGGCAATGACCTGCTGCAGCTGTTCGGCGCCATATAGCTTGTGCAGCGCCGGAATTGTCTGCAAGCCGACGTTGTACATGCCCCAGAACATCGCCGGGAACACCGCAAACCAGACGAGGATCATCATCCGCTTGAGGTCAATGGCGTCACGTACGTGCGCGGCGCCGCGGGTGACTAAACCCGGGGTGTAGAAGATCGTCGCCGCCGCTTCATACAGCGGGTAATATTTTGCTAACTTGCCGCCGTGGGTGAAATGCGGCTCAAGTTTCTCAATCAGGTGCTTTAAGCCCATCTCTTATCCTTCCTGCTCAATCTGGGTTAACACGCTGCGCAGCGCCGGGCCGTATTCATATTTGCCCGGACAAACGTAGGTGCAGAGCGCCAGATCTTCTTCATCCAGCTCCAGACAGCCCAGCGCCTGGGCGCTATCGCTATCGCCGGCAAGCAGATCGCGCAGCAATATGGTGGGCAGAATATCCAGCGGCATTACCCGCTCATAGTTGCCGATCGGCACCATCGCCCGCTCGCCGCCGTTAGTATCAGTGGAAAAATTAAAGCGCTTGCGCTTAAAGAAATGACCAAGGGTGGTGCGGGTAATCGAGAACTTCTCTTTGCCCGGCATCACCCAGCCAAACAGCTCTTTTTCACGGCCTTCTCGTACCACGCTGACCTGCAAATGGTAGCGCCCGAGGAAGGCGTGAGGGCCGCAGGCGTGGGTGCCGCTCAAGACAGAACCGGAAATAACCCGGTTTTCATCATCCACCAGCTCGCCCACCAGCAGCTCATCGAGGCTGGCGCCAGGACAGGTTTGCAGCAGCCGCGGCTGTTTTACCTGCGGGCCGCCAAGGGCAATGACGCGTTCGCTGTACAGCTCGCCGTCGAGGAACAGTCTGCCGATGGCGATGACCTCCTGATAGTTGAGATGCCAGACCTGTTTGGTCAGGCTGACCGGCTCAAGGAAGTGAATGTGCGTACCGGCAAGCCCTGCCGGATGCGGGCCACTAAACTGGTTGAATGTCACCTGCCCGGCGGGATGGCCGCCCAGCTTGCCGCCGCTGGCCTGACAGACGTGGACTTTACCGTCCGTCAGGTGCGTTAGCACCGTCAGACCGGCATCAAAGGCTTCACGCTGGGCCAGGATAATCGGCTGCGGTTCAGCCGCCAGCGGGTTGGTATCGATAGCAGTGACGAAAATAGCCGCCGGAACGCTACCCGGCGCGGGAATTTTGCTGAAAGGACGAGTACGAAACGCCGTCCACTGCCCGGATTCCAGCAGCTGTTGCTGCACCGCTTCCCGGGGCAAATCGTTAAGATCTTCTAATGCATAGCGGGTAAACGACACCGCCTCATTGCTGCCGTCGACATCAATCACCACCGATTGCAGCACCCGGCGCTCGCCGCGATGAATGGCGCTGACCACCCCGCTGGCTGGCGCGGTAAAACGTACCCCGGCGTTCTTTTTATCTTCGAACAGCACCTGGCCTTTTTGCACCCGATCGCCTTCGCTCACGGCCATCGAGGGGCGCATGCCGACGTACTCCTCGCCGAGCAGCGCGACGCGTTTCACCGCAGGCCGGGGCGAGATCTGCTGTAATGGCATGCCAGCTATGGGCAAATCCAGCCCTTTCGTGATTTTAATCATATCGTTAGCAGGTATCCGTAACCTAAACCCCGGCTCAAGCCGAGGCCAGCATTATTGATGGAATATCAGAATAAGAAAGGAATAGCGGTGCCACGGGGGCACAAGACGGGAGAGAAGCATCCTTTCTTACCCTGGTCATAAACGGCGGGAGTGTAACATTTTGTGAGTAGCAGAAGTAGGAAAAGCGCCAATAAGTGCTTCTAAAATGCGAGCTATTGCGCAAAGTTCTCACTGCGCTTTGCGGCAATATTCGCTATAAAGGAACATTAAATTGTAAACGCAGCCACACCGTGCTTGCGAAAAACTGCCGTGATGCTAATGTGAGCGCTCTAAATCCAGAAAACTCTGATTTCGGGTATCTCTTGCCGTCCTGGCATGTGGTTTTTTGTTTTATCAAGGAACAAGCAGTATGCGCAAAATCGCATTCTTTATTGCGATGCTTCTGTTGCCGTGCGTGTCATTTGCTGGGTTACTCAGCAGTAACAGCCCGACAACGCCGGTTAGCAAAGAATATAAACAGCAGTTAATGGGCTCTCCCGTTTATATCGAGATCTTCAAAGAAGAGCGGATGCTCGATCTCTACGTCAAAATGGGCGAAACCTACCAGCTTCTCGATAGCTACCGGATCTGTAACTACTCCGGCGGCCTCGGGCCGAAGCAACGCCAGGGCGATTTCAAAAGTCCGGAAGGATTTTATAACGTCTCGCGCAGTCAGCTAAAACCAGACAGCCGCTTTTATAAAGCGATCAATATCGGCTTCCCGAATGCCTACGATCGCGCACACGGCTATGAAGGTAAATACCTGATGATCCACGGCGCCTGCGTTTCCGTCGGCTGCTACGCGATGACCGATACCGGCATTGACGAGATCTTCCAGTTTGTCACCGGCGCGCTGGTATTTGGCCAGCCAAGCGTGCAGGTCAGCATCTACCCGTTCCGCATGACCGACGCCAACATGGCGCGACATAAGTTCTCGTACTATGCGGATTTCTGGAAGCAGCTGAAGCCAGGCTATGACTACTTCCAGCAGACCCACAAACCGCCGGTGGTGTCGGTGATGGATGGCCGCTATATCGTCAGCAAGCCGCTCAGCCACGAGGTTATCCAGCCGCAGCTGGCCTCAAACTATACGCTCCCCGAGGCAAAATAACGCCCACTCGCCTGGCATGATTTTATTCCAGGCCTCATTGCCGGTCAGCGGCTGAGTGGCGATAACGGAGACCACATCGTTTGGTGTGGTCTCACGTTGAAAATCAATTTCCACATCCTGATCCAGTAGCTTCGCCACGCCAAACGGCGCCCGACGGGTGATCCAGTACAGGTTGGTTGAACAGTACGCCATCACATAGCGCCCGTCCGATAACAGCATATTAAACACGCCCTTCTCGCGCATTTCGCCCGCCAGCGTCGCGATGTATTTAAACACGCCGACCATATTGCCAGGCGTGCGCGGATAGCGCTCGGTTAAACGGTGCAACAGCCAGCAGAAAGCCGTTTCGCTGTCGGTCTCGCCCACCGGGCGGAAATTTCCCGTCTTCAGCGATTTATAACCCTTGAGCTGCCCGTTATGGGCGTAGGTCCAGTGGCGGCCCCACAGTTCGCGGGTGAACGGATGGGTGTTCTCCAGCGCCACTTCGCCACGGTTGGCCTGACGGATATGGGCAATGACGGAACAGGATTTAATGGGATAATCCTGTACCAGTTTGGCTATTGGCGACTGAAAGCTCGGCTGCGGATCTTTAAATGTGCGACACCCTTTCCCTTCGTAAAAGGTAATACCCCAGCCGTCTTTATGCGGCCCGGTGCCGCCCCCGCGCTGAACCAGCCCGGAGAAGCTAAAACAGATATCGGTCGGCACATTGGCGCTCATCCCGAGCAATTCGCACATAGATCACCTCATACCACTGCACAAAATATCCTGCCGCTAAAGCCTTGTCGCCGCGGCTCCTCAACATGGAAGCCACGGCGCCGTCATCATGGCAAGTTAAGCTTTAACCATCTCTTTTTCGATCAACATAATCAGAATATGAATCACCTTAATGTGAATCTCCTGAATGCGATCGGCGTAACCGAAATGCGGTACGCGAATTTCCACATCGGCGGAACCCGCCATTTTGCCGCCGTCTTTACCGGTCAGGGTGATCACTTTCATTCCCTGCGCGCGCGCGGCTTCAATCGCTTTGATCACGTTGCCGGAGTTGCCGGAGGTGGAAATGCCCAGCAGAACATCGCCTGCGCGGCCAACAGATTCAACATAGCGGGAGAAGACATATTCATAGCCAAAATCATTACTCACGCAGGACAGATGGCTGACGTCAGAAATAGCGATCGCCGGATAACCAGGGCGGTTCTCGCGATAACGCCCGGTCAGCTCTTCCGCAAAATGCATCGCATCGCAATGAGAACCGCCGTTGCCGCAGGAAAGCACTTTACCGCCAGCTTTGAAGCTATCCGCCAGCAGTACCGCCGCGCGCTGGATAGCGTGAATGTTGGCCTCGTCCTGCAGAAAGTTGGCCAGCGTTTCCGCGGCTTCGTTCAGTTCGTTACGAATAAGATCCTGGTACATGAGGATAATCCTTCAGTATTGGTTGGAATAACCCTGGCAGTGTACCGGATAGCCGCCGAAGCGAGAAGCAGCAGGCAACGTTATCCCTCGTCCTTTTGATTTTACGTGCCGCTTTTCCAGCCAACAATGTGAGCAAGGTTGTAATTATTTTGTAAACACATTGCTAAAACAAATTACATCCACTACAACCAATACATCACAAGTGGTCAGACCTCCTACAAGATAAGGGAGCATTTCTCTATGATGATTTTGAGTATTGTTGCAACCGTAGTGTTACTCGGCGTGCTCTTCTATCACCGAGTCAGCCTGCTTCTCAGCAGCGTGATTTTGCTCGCCTGGACCGCGGCGCTCAGCGTGGCGGGGCTGTGGAATATCTGGCTGCTGTTGCCGCTGGCGATTATCCTGCTGCCGTTCAACTTTGCGCCGATGCGTAAATCCCTTTTCTCCGCCCCAGCATTCCGCGCCTTCCGCAAAGTAATGCCGCCGATGTCGCGTACGGAAAAAGAGGCCATCGATGCCGGCACCACCTGGTGGGAAGGCGATCTGTTCCGCGGCAACCCGGACTGGCACAAGCTGCATAACTATCCGCAGCCGCGCCTCACCGCCGAAGAGCAGGCTTTCATCGACGGCCCAGTAGAAGAAGCCTGCCGCATGGCGAACGACTTCGAAATTACCCATGAAATGGCTGATCTGCCGCCGGAGCTGTGGGCGTACCTGAAAGAGCATCGCTTCTTTGCGATGATCATTAAGAAAGAGTACGGCGGCCTGGAGTTTTCCGCCTATGCCCAGTCTCGCGTACTGCAAAAGCTGTCCGGCGTTTCCGGGATCCTGGCGATCACCGTCGGCGTGCCTAACTCCTTAGGGCCGGGCGAACTGCTGCAACATTACGGTACCGAAGAGCAGAAAAATCACTACCTGCCGCGCCTGGCGCGTGGTCAGGAGATCCCATGCTTCGCGTTGACCAGCCCGGAAGCGGGCTCCGACGCCGGCGCGATCCCGGATACCGGCGTAGTCTGTATGGGCGACTGGCAGGGTCAGCAGGTGCTGGGGATGCGCCTGACCTGGAACAAGCGCTATATCACCCTCGCGCCAATCGCCACCGTACTGGGCCTGGCTTTCAAACTCTCAGACCCGGACCGTCTGCTGGGCGGCGAGGAAGAACTCGGTATCACCTGCGCGCTGATCCCTACCTCAACGCCGGGCGTGGAAATTGGCCGTCGTCACTTCCCGCTGAACGTACCGTTCCAGAACGGCCCCACTCGTGGTAAAGATATTTTCGTACCGATCGATTACATCATCGGCGGCCCGAGCATGGCCGGCCAGGGGTGGCGTATGCTGGTTGAGTGCCTGTCCGTGGGTCGCGGTATTACTCTGCCGTCCAACGCCACCGGCGGCCTGAAATCCGTCGCTATGGCGACCGGCGCCTACGCCCACATTCGCCGTCAGTTCAAAATCTCGATTGGTAAAATGGAAGGGATCGAAGAGCCGCTGGCGCGTATCGCAGGCAACGCCTACGTAATGGACGCCGCCGCTTCGCTGATTACCTACGGGATTATGCTTGGCGAGAAACCGGCGGTGCTGTCGGCGATCGTTAAATATCATTGTACCCACCGCGGCCAGCGTTCAATCATAGACGCTATGGATATTACCGGCGGTAAAGGCATCATGCTGGGCGAAGGCAACTTCCTTGCCCGCGCTTATCAGGGCGCGCCGATCGCCATTACCGTTGAAGGGGCGAATATCCTCACCCGCAGCATGATGATCTTTGGTCAGGGGGCGATTCGCTGCCATCCGTATGTACTGGATGAGATGGCCGCCGCGCAGAACAATGACGTTAACGCCTTCGATAAGCTGCTGTTTAAACATATCGGCCATGTCGGTAGCAACAAAGTACGCAGCTTCTGGCTGGGCCTGACTCGCGGCCGCACCAGCAGCGCGCCGACCCGTGATACTACACGCCGCTACTATCAGCACATGAATCGCCTGAGCGCCAACCTGGCCCTGCTGTCGGATGTATCAATGGCGGTACTGGGCGGCAGCCTGAAGCGTCGCGAACGTATCTCCGCGCGTCTCGGCGACGTGCTGAGCCAGCTTTACCTGGCATCGGCGGTGCTGAAACGTTATGACGATGAAGGCCGTAATGAAGCGGATCTGCCGCTGGTCCATTGGGGCGTGCAGGATGCGCTGTATCAGGCAGAGCAGGCTATCGATGACCTGCTGAAGAACTTCCCGAACCGCTTTGTCGCCGGCGCGCTGCGTCTCGCCATCTTCCCGACCGGCCGTCACTACGATGCGCCGTCCGACAAGCTGGATCATAAAGTGGCGAAAATTCTGCAGGTTCCGAGCGCGACCCGCTCTCGTATCGGTCGCGGCCAGTACCTGACGCCAAGCGAACATAACCCGGTTGGCCTGCTGGAAGAGGCGCTGCTGGATGTGATGGCGGCGGACCCAATCCACCAGCGCATCTGCAAAGAGCTGGGTAAAAATCTGCCGTTCACCCGCCTGGATGAGCTGGCCACTAATGCCCTGGCCAAAGGGTTAATTAATCAGGAGGAAGCCTCGATTCTGACCCGTGCGGAAACCAGCCGTCTGCGCAGTATTAACGTTGATGATTTCGCGGCGGATGAACTGGCGACCAAACCGGTAAAGCTGCCGGAAAAAATCCGCAAGATTGAAGCGGCATAATAGCAGCAATACTCCACATCACGACGAAGGCGGGGAATTTCCCCGCCTTTCTTTTATTGTTACTCGCCAAAGTTAGCATTTTTTTAACAAAATATTCCATGCTGCCTCCCGCTGCTGATATGGTATTAAAATTAGCTTATGCCCTCTTCATAATGGAGTTCACCACTGTGTCTGGCTTGAAAATTACGCTGTTGCAGCAACCGCTGGTGTGGATGGATGGTCCCGCCAACCTGCGCCATTTCGATCGTCAGCTGGAAGAAGTGAGCGGGCGCGACATCATTGTGCTGCCTGAGATGTTTACTACCGGATTTGCCATGGAAGCGGCGAAGCAGTCGATGCCGCAGGGAGAGGTCGTTGAGTGGATGCTGGCGAAAGCGGAGCAGACCAACGCGATGATTGCCGGTAGCGCGGCCTTGCAGACCGAACGTGGCCCGGTGAACCGCTTTCTGCTGGTAGAGCCCGGCGGTAAAACGCACTTTTACGATAAGCGTCACCTGTTCCGCATGGCGGATGAGCATCACCATTATGAGGCAGGTACTGAGCGAGTGGTCTTTGAATGGCGCGGCTGGCGGATTCTGCCGCTGGTGTGTTATGACCTGCGTTTCCCGGTATGGTCGCGTAACCACAACGATTACGATCTGGCGCTGTATGTTGCTAACTGGCCTGCCCCGCGTTCGCTGCACTGGCAATCGCTGCTGGTCGCCAGAGCTATTGAAAACCAGGCCTACGTCGCCGGCTGCAACCGCGTCGGCACCGATGGCAACGGCCACCACTATCGGGGCGATAGCCGTATCATCAGCCCGCAGGGAGAGATTATCGCCACCGCCGAACCGCATCAGGCGACGCGGCTCGATGCCGATCTGTCGTTGGCCGCGCTGCAGGAGTATCGCGAGAAATTTCCGGCCTGGCAGGATGCCGATCCTTTCACGATCGGCTAAACACTTTTCGGGAGCCGCTGCGCTCCCTTTTTATTCCACCACGATCCGCAAAGCGCAGTAGACCAATAACGCTGCCAACACCCAGTTCAGTTGCCGTCCGTACAGCAAAAACAGGCGCTGAAACAGATGCCCCGCCAGCGCCCAGCACAGGTTTCCCAGCGCGCCAATCGCCGCCAGCAGCAGACTCACGCTAATGAGCCAAACCGGCTCGCGGGTAACGGGCAGGACAAAGGTAGAGAGCGCGGTGATGCCGTACAGAATAATTTTTACGTTGACGAACTGCAGGCCCAGGCTCGCCCAGAACCCCACCGGCTCTGTACTCAGCGCGCCTGCTCCCGGTTTACTTTTGGCTATCTGCCAGGCCAGCCACAGGATATACGCCGCGCCAATCCATCCCAATAGCCGGGTAAAGCGTGAGTCGAGTTCCACCAGCGAAAAGGTTAAAGCCGCGCAAATCAGCATAGTGATAATAAAACCAATGCTCATCCCTGCCAGCACCCGCAGACTGCGGCGTAAGCCATGGGAGGTGACGCTGCTGAGGGCAAGAATATTATTGGGGCCGGGAGTCAGCGCGGTTATCAGGGTATAAGTCAAAAAAGCACTAATCAAAGCTGGGGTCACTTGTCTTCTCCTTCGTTTTGGCAGACAGTACCCGAAGCCATTCATTTAAAAAAATGAATGTTTTCTGACTCTGAATTCGATAATTTCGATAGTTGGTGGCGAAATGGATCTGCGGCGTTTTATTACTCTCAAGACGGTAGTGGAAGAAGGCTCGTTTTTACGCGCGGCGCAAAAACTATGCTGTACGCAATCCACCGTGACCTTTCATATTCAACAGCTTGAGCAAGAACTTGCCGTTCAGCTGTTTGAAAAAATAGGCCGCCGCATGTGCCTGACCGAATCCGGTAAAAAGGTGCTGCCGCACGTCCATGAACTGGCGAGGGTGATGGAAACCATTCGTGAGGCGGCTCGCGAGGATAGCGACCCGGCTGGTGAGCTGCGCGTTGCCTGTGGGGAAACCCTGCTGGCCTATAAAATGCCGCAGGTGCTACAGCGCTTTAAACAACGGGCGCCGCAGGTACGCTTATCATTGCAATCACTTAACTGTTATGTCATCCGTGATGCGCTACTCAACGATAGCGCCGATTTGGGCGTGTTTTATCGGGTTGGCAACGATGACGCGTTAACCATGACAAGCTTTGGCCAGCAGCCGCTGACGCTGGTCGCCTCGCCGCAGCATCCGGCGGTCGATTTTACCCGCTGCGGGCAACATATTCCGCTGAGCTTTGTTATCAATGAGCCACAGTGCGTATTTCGGCAAATTTTTGAAAGCACGCTGCGCCAGCGCACCATTACCCTGGAAAATACTATTGAGCTCTGGAGTATCGAAAGTATTAAGCAGTGCGTGGCGAGCAATCTTGGCGTCAGCTATCTGCCGCGTTTCGCCGTTGAGGAAGAGCTTAAGCGCGGTACGCTGGTTGAACTCCCGTTCAGCGATATTCCACTCACTATTAACGCGATATGCGCCCATCACGCCGGTAAAGTGATTAGCCCGGCAATGCGGGTATTTATGCAGTGTGTTGAGGAGGCGTTAGGGGCGGATTAAATGATAATTCCCCCAAACGACGAAGGCCTGAATCATTGCTGATTCAGGCCTTCTGAATAGTGGCGGAACGGACGGGACTCGAACCCGCGACCCCCTGCGTGACAGGCAGGTATTCTAACCGACTGAACTACCGCTCCGCGTTGTTGTTCCGTTGGGAACGAGGCGAATATTACGGTTTCCCTACATCGCCGTCAACGCTTTTTCTTCACTTTTGAATCGTTTGCTGCAAAATTAGCCCGTCCGCCTATTTTTAGCGCATATTACCGGCAATCAGGCGCGCCACAGGCAGCTTCCGCCCTTCTTTTGCACCAGGTCGAGACGCGATTCATGGTCCGCCAGCTCGCTATCAGAGGCATAAACCACGCGTAATTTACTGGCGGCGCGGACAACGCGCTGTATTCCAATATCGCCGGCCTGCTGTTGGCCTTCTCCTTCCATCGAAAACGCCATGCTGGTCTGCCCACCGGTCATCATCAGATAGACGTCAGCCAGAATCTGGGCATCGAGCAACGCGCCGTGCAGCGTACGCTTGCTGTTGTCTATTTCATAACGTGAACAGAGCGCATCAAGGCTGTTACGCTTGCCGGGGAACATCTTACGTGCCAGCGCCAGGCTATCGGTGACCTTACAAAAGGTTTCCGTTTTCTCAATGCCGCGGTTCAGCTTTTTGAATTCATAATCCATAAAGCCGATATCGAACGATGCGTTATGGATGACCAGCTCCGCGCCGCGGATATACTCCATGAACTCATCGGCAACGTCGGCAAATGTCGGCTTATCCATGAGGAATTCATCGGCAATACCGTGAACGCCGAAGGCTTCAGGGTCCACCAGCCGGTCGGGCTTCAGGTAAACATGGAAGTTATTACCGGTGAGGCGACGGTTGATCACCTCTACGGCGCCGATCTCGATGATCTTATGCCCTTCATAGTGGGCGCCGATCTGGTTCATACCGGTGGTTTCGGTATCGAGAACAATCTGTCGTGTAATTGCAGTGCTCATAGCGGTCATTTATGTCAGACTTGTCGTTTACATATCGATTTCAATTACAGGAAGTCTACCAGAGATGCTCAAACAGGTAGAAATTTTCACCGATGGTTCTTGCCTGGGGAATCCAGGGCCTGGCGGCTACGGCGCTATTATGCGCTATCGCCAGCATGAAAAAACCTACAGCGCGGGCTACCGCCTGACGACTAACAACCGCATGGAACTGATGGCTGCCATCGTCGCTCTCGAAGCGCTTAAAGAGCACTGCGAAGTGGTGCTAAGTACCGATAGCCAGTACGTCCGCCAGGGGATAACCCAGTGGATCCATAACTGGAAGAAACGAGGCTGGAAAACGGCGGACAAAAAGCCGGTTAAAAATGTCGATCTGTGGAAACGCCTTGATGCCGCTCTCGGCCAGCATCAGATTAAATGGGAATGGGTCAAAGGCCATGCCGGACACCCGGAAAACGAACGCTGCGACGAACTTGCGCGCGCCGCTGCGTCTAACCCCACGCTGGACGACGTCGGCTATCAGCCGGAAAGCTAATTTCCCCCGTCGCGCCACTGCCTGGTGGCGCCAACGGCCGGACGCAGCTGCGTCTTCGCCTTCCCGGACTTCATCGGATTTAGCGTCAGCGGAATGGTTCTTTTCCGCGCGACGATCATTTGCAAACATCCCAAAGCCGGCAGATGAGTACTTAGCATTTTTCCCCCTTGCTTCGACCAGGGCAGCACCTGATAGCGACCGTAGTGCAGCACTTCAAAATTGAGCAGCGCCAGCCAGTCAAGCTGTCGCGTCATGGTAAACATGCGGCTGTTATAGGGGATAGTTTTTCGCAGAATCGGCGTCACCCTGCGCAATCCGACGAGGCTCATCGGATTAAAAGCGGTCAAAATCATCCAGCCATCGTCAATCAGCACGCGGTCAGCTTCCCGCAACAGCCGGTGCGGATCGCTGCACCATGGCAAAGTATGCGCCAGTAAACAGGCATCCACAGATTTGGCGGCGAAAGGAAGATACAGCGGGTCGGCTTTGACCTGGATAGGACTTCCCCCCAGCGAAACGTTCACCTGATGGGAGATCGCGCAGGCTTCGGTATTGATTTCCGCGCTCAGATTGCCAATCTTAAGTAGATGAAAGCCATATAATTTAGCCAGCCACGGTTTCATATGCCGTTCCAGCGACTCGCGATAGTATTCACCCCACGGCATACTAGACCAATGCTCTGGAGCTGTAATTGTATGAGGTATCCTTGCCGGCTTCATCGCAACCTTCCGCAACGCTTTGAGAGGTAATTTATGAATCTTATCAGTATTCCTGCATTTCAGGACAACTACATCTGGGTTGTTAGTGACGATAGCCGTCGTTGTGTGATAGTCGATCCCGGTGAAGCCGCGCCGGTACTCGCGGCCATTGAAGAAAACAACTGGCAGCCAGAAGCGATTTTGTTAACCCACCACCACCATGATCATGTTGGCGGCGTGAAAGAACTGCGGCAAAAATTTCCGCAACTTGTGGTTTACGGACCGGCAGAAACCCAGGATAAGGGAAGCACGGATATTGTATCTGATGGCGATAGCATTACTGTTTTGGGCCGCGAATTTTCTATTTTCTCCACTCCCGGTCACACATTAGGACATATCTGTTTCTACAGCGAACCTTATCTATTTTGTGGCGATACAATGTTTTCCGGAGGCTGCGGCAGGCTGTTCGAAGGTACAGCAGATCAAATGTATCAATCATTTATGAAAATAAATGCCCTTCCCGCTGACACCCTAATTTGTTGCGCACATGAGTACACTTTAGCAAACATGAAGTTTGCATTGAGTATCCTGCCAGATGATATGGATATAAAGGATTACTACCATAAAGTTAAGGAGTTACGCGCAAAAAACCAAAAGACACTACCCGTTACTCTGAAAAATGAACGCCGTATAAATTTATTTTTACGTACGGATGACAATGATTTAATTAAAGAAATATCCAAAGAAACAAATTTGCAACACTCAGCGCAGAGATTTGCATGGTTAAGGTCAAAGAAAGATGACTTCTGAGATTTAACGCTTGTCATCCTCGGCCTTCACCGTTATCCTTGCTCGTCTTTTAAGCAACTATTGACACACACATGAAGGCACGAGCGATATTACTCGCCTCTGTCCTGCTGGTAGGGTGCCAGGCGTCGAAGCACGACGGCACCGTAGAACAGCGAGCACAGAGCCTTTCTGCAGCTGGTCAAGGGGAAGCAGGCAAGTTCACAAGTCAGGCGCGATGGTTAGATGATGGAACCCTCTACGCGCAAGACCAGGATCTGTGGACTTCCATAAGCGACGAGCTAAAGATGGGAATTCCGGAAAACCCCCGGATTCGCGAACAGAAACAGAAGTACTTACGTAATAAGAGCTATCTCCACGATGTAACTTTACGGGCTGAACCGTATATGTACTGGATAGCCGGGCAAGTTAAGAAACGTAACATGCCAATGGAACTGGTATTACTACCCATAGTGGAGAGCGCTTTTGACCCACACGCGACGTCTGGCGCCAATGCCGCAGGCATTTGGCAGATCATTCCGAGCACAGGGCGCAATTATGGTTTAAAACAGACCCGCAGTTACGATGCGCGTCGTGATGTCGTCGCGTCTACTACTGCGGCGCTGGACATGATGCAACGTCTGAACAAAATGTTCGACGGCGACTGGTTACTGACCGTCGCGGCATATAACAGCGGCGAAGGCCGGGTAATGAAGGCCGTGAAGGCGAACCGTTCGCGTGGTAAACCCACCGATTTTTGGTCGCTCTCGCTGCCGCGTGAAACCAAGGTCTACGTGCCAAAAATGCTGGCTTTGAGCGATATTCTCAAAAACAGCAAGCGTTACGGCGTGAAGCTGCCAACGGCTGATGAAAGCCGTGCGCTGGCGCGCGTTCGCCTCGATAGTCCGGTTGAGATTTCTCAGCTCGCAGACATGGCAGGAATGCCGGTCAGCAAGCTGAAAACCTTCAACGCCGGCGTAAAAGGGTCAACGCTTGGCGCTAGCGGGCCAAAGTACGTTATGGTGCCTCAGAAGCACGCGGCTCAACTGCGTGAGTCTCTGGCCTCTGGCGACATTGCCGCCGTACAACCGACGCAGCTAGCTGACAATACGCCGCTGACCAGCCATAGCTACAAGGTACGTTCTGGCGATACGATTTCCGGGATTGCTTCTCGTCTCGGCGTCACCACCCGGGATCTGCAGCAGTGGAACAACCTGCGCGGTTCAGGGTTGAAAGTTGGGCAGAATCTGGTTGTCGGCGCAGGCAGCAGCGCGCAACGTCTGGCGAACAACAGTGATAGCATCACCTATCGTGTTCGTAAGGGCGACTCGCTATCGAGCATCGCAAAACGCCACGGCGTCAATATCCGCGACGTTATGCGCTGGAACAGCGATACCGATAACCTGAAGCCTGGGGATCAGCTAACGCTGTTTGTGAAGAACAACGACAGACCTGAATCCTGATTTCAGAATAATGAGAAAGGCACCGATTCCCCGGTGCCTTTTTTATTGCCAGCGCTACACTGCTTTATGCGCTTCAAACATGATGGTATCGCTGGTAAACGATCCATCCTGCTGTAATTCGAAGTAGGCTTTAACCTCCGCCGATGCACTCTGCTGATATAAGCGAATCGCCTCCGCCAGCGCTTCTGGCGTGCGCATCCGCGCGACCCAGGAGCTAAATTCCAGCGGCAGACGATCGGTCAATAAATGATTGATCGCCAGGCCTGCGTCGTTGGCCAGCGCCAGCCACTCGCCGCTGGAGTAATTACGCACGTGCGAGGTGTCGCGCAGGGCCTCTACGGTCTGCAGCCAGACATCACGTACCGGATGCCCCGGAGACATTACGTCCATCATGATCATCACCCCGCCCGGCTTCAGCACGCGTTTCACCTCGCGCAGCGCCTGGCCGACATCATGCCAATGGTGAGCGGAGTAGCGGCTAATCACCACATCAAAACTGGCGTCGGCAAACGGCAGCATTTCAGCATATCCCTGCTGAGTGACGATGTTAGTAAAGCCTTTGTCTTTTGCCGCCTGAGCGACAACCTCCAGCATCTGGCTCGATAAATCATACGCGGTAACCTGCGCTACCTGGCCGGCAGCGGTAAAACTGGCGTGCCCTGCCCCGCATCCCATATCCAGCAACGTTGCCTGCGGGAAATCCGCCAGCCGTTCCGCCAGACGCTGCAGATCGCGCCCGGAGGCGTGTACGGCGCTGGTCAGATAGGCGCTTGCCTGTGAGCCAAACTGCTTTTCGACGTTGTCATGATGAGAGCGTGTTGTCATTGTGTTGTCCTTCGGTGGTTTGAGTAATAAAGGGCAGCATCGTGCTGAACGCAGACCTGCCCGATGGCAGGCCTGACATACCTTAATTAATCAGGCTTGCCGGGACTGAATTCGACTAGTAGCGGGTTGTGATCGGAGGCGCGGGTCACCAGCACGGAGGCATCGTGCACGCTTAATCCGCGGTAGAACACAAAATCGAGCGGGCGACCAAACGCGCGGCGGCGCTGATCGTCAGAGAAACGAACTTCGCGTAACGACATCTCACGCGCAAAGCGGTACAGCGCGTTCATCCGCGGGCGGCTCCAGGCGTTGAAATCACCAGCCATGATTACCGGCCCGCTGTGATGGGCAATCTGATCGCCAATTGGCAGCAACTGTTTACTATAGACATCGACGCCAAGACTAAAATTAACCGCATGGATATTCACCACCATTAACAGCCGCGCATCGGGCAGCGGATAAACGGTCACTAACGCCGATTTAGGCAAACGTAAAATAGGTTCGCGCTCGCGCAAGGGACAGCAATAGATGGGGTGAGCGGAGGCCAGCGTCATCACGCCGGAAGGATGCTGCGGCAATACCAGCGCCGGCACCTGATCGGCGGCCAGATAGTTTGAAGTCGCGAACCTGACCAGTTCTGGGGTGGTTTGCGCCTCCTGCAACAGGACCAGATGCGCGTCTTTGCCGAAATTTTTGAGCACTGACTGCCATTCTGCACGCTGCTGCTTAAAGATATTCCACACCAGCACGCGAATTTTCTCATCGCTGCTTAATGGCGCGCCGGCGGGATAAACCGGACTGACGCCCGCAAACGCCCCCGGAGGCAAGATTCTCTCCGCGGGTTGTCCGGCGACATAGCGCATGGCATAGGTATTCTTTCGCAATTTGGGCATTCAACCTCGATAACAGGAAACCAGCCCGACTGCGGCTGGTTCTTCTGTTATAGGGATTTTCCCATACACTTTCAATGCAATTTGCGAGAAAGCCTTATCCTTCGAGAGAAACGGCTGCCGAACGGCGTGGAGATTTATCTAAACGACCGCTCAGTACGACCAGTAGCAAAGCAACCAGCACAATCAGCGCGCCAATCCACGGCGTCTGCGCCAGACCGTACAGCTCGACCGTCTGTCCACCAATGACCGAACCGAGGGCAATACCAATATTGAAGGCAGCGATGTTCAAACCAGAAGCAACATCAACGGCGCCCGGCGTGTATTGTTCAGCCTTTTGTACCACATAGACCTGCAGACCCGGAACGTTGCCGAAGGCGAAAATCCCCATCACCAGTACCGTTGCCAGAGCGGCGTAGTGCAGATTGGCCGTGAACTGGAAGACCAGCAACAGCACCACTAACGCAGCGAAGATAAATTTCAACGCGGCGACAGCGCCATGTTTATCGGCGAGCTTACCGCCCCACACGTTACCGATAGCGACAGAGATACCGTAACCCAGCAGGATCCAACTGACCGTAGACGGGCTAAAGCCAGCCAGCTCCTGCATCATCGGCGCGAGGAAAGTAAATGCGGTAAACACGCCGCCATAGCCCAGCGCGGTAATCGCGTAGATCATCAACAGGCGCGGATGGGTCAAGACTTTCATCTGATCGCGCAGGCTGGCGCCGGCGCGGCCCGGAATATTATTTGGCACCAGGATCAGGCTGCTGATAAGCGCAATGACGCCCAGAATCGATACCGCGAGGAACGTGTCCCGCCAGCCAAAATGCTGACCGATGAACGTCCCGAAAGGCACCCCGGTTACCAGCGCGACCGTCAGGCCGCCGAACATGATAGCAATGGCCGAGGCGGCTTTCTCTTTTGGCACCAGGCTGGTGGCAATCGTCGAGCCGATAGAAAAGAATACGCCATGCGCCAGGCCGGTCAGCAGGCGGGCCATAATCAAAGTGCCATAACCCGGAGCCTGCCACGCTAGCAGGTTACCGGCGGTAAACAACACCATTAACGCCAGCAGGAGCTGCTTACGCGGCATGCGCCCGGTTAGCGCGGTCAGCACCGGGGCGCCAATCGCCACGCCTAGCGCATAGATGGAAACCAGCAGGCCCGCAGACGGCAGCGAGATAGCCAGTTGTTCGGCGATGGTCGGTACCAGACCGACGATCACAAATTCGGTAGTGCCAATAGCAAAGGCACCGATGGTTAATGCAAGTAGCGCCAGTGGCATAATTTACTCCGTAGCATCAGGATTAAGATGACACGTAGTATGAAGGGATGTTTAAATAACAAAAACCATCAAAATCTCAATAGAATTTTGCTATAGGTGCAACAATGAGAGCCACGTCAGAAGAGATCGCTATCTTCGTCGCCGTAGTGGAAAGCGGCAGTTTTAGCCGGGCGGCCGAGCAGCTCGGGCAGGCAAACTCTGCCGTCAGCCGGGCAGTCAAAAAGCTGGAATCAAAGCTAGGCGTTAGTTTGTTAAACCGGACCACGCGCCAGCTGAGCCTGACAGAAGAAGGCGAGCGTTATTTCCGCCGCATGCAGGTGGTGTTGCAGGAGATGGCGGCTGCTGAGAACGAGCTTCTGGAGACGCGCACCACCCCTCGCGGATTGCTTCGCGTTGATGCCGCCACCCCGGTGATGCTGCATTTTTTAATGCCGCTGGTAAAACCGTTTCGCGAACGTTATCCAGAAATGACGCTCTCGCTGGTCTCCTCGGAAACCTTCATTAATCTTATAGAACGTAAAGTCGACGTCGCGATCCGCGTGGGTACCCTAACCGATTCCAGCCTGCGCGCCCGCCCGCTGTTCACCAGCTATCGCAAGATCATCGCCTCGCCTGATTATATCGCCCGCTACGGCACGCCGGTGAATGCGGAAGATCTTGCGGATCATCTCTGCCTGGGGTTCACCGAGCCTGTCTCATTAAATACCTGGCCTATTGCCGCCAGCGATGGCCAATTACTGGAAGTCGGTTGCGAAATTACCTCTAACAGTGGCGAAACGCTAAAACAGCTCTGTCTTGGCGGCAATGGTATTGCCTGTCTATCGGATTATATGGTGGATAAAGAGATTGCCAGCGGGGAGTTTGTGGAGCTACTTGCCGACAAGCGCTTGCCGGTGGAGATGCCTTTCAGTGCGGTGTATTACAGCGACAGAGCCGTCAGCACGCGTATCAGGGCATTTATTGACTTTCTGAGTGAGCACGTCAAACAGCTCCCGAAGGAGCTGTAAGAGACTATCGTCCGGCAGCGGCGTCAACCGCCTGCCGGAATCGGTGGATTAATCCCACTTCGGCGCCAGACCTTCCGGGCTTACCAGACGGTCGTTGCAATCCAGCGCGGCAATCGCTTTACGATCTTCATCATCCAGCTTCAGATCCAGCGCTTTCAGGTTGCTCGCCAGATTTTCACGCTTGGTGGAAGATGGAATAACCGCATAACCTTCGCCCATCGCCCACGCCAGAATAACCTGTGCCGGGGTCGCATTATGTTTCGCCGCGATACGGGCAATCACTTCATCTTTCAGCGCCTTACCGTAGGCCAGCGTCATGTAAGAGGTGATGTGGATCCCGTGTTCACGCGCCCAATCGACCACTTTACGGTTCTGCAGGTACGGAGACAGTTCAACCTGGTTGGTCGCGATATTTTCAGCGCCAACGGCAGCGATCGCACGTTCCATCAGTGGAATAGTGAAGTTAGAGATACCGATCTGTCGGGTCAGACCCAGCTTCTTCGCTTCCATCAGCGCAGCCATAAACTCTTCAACAGCAACCGCATCGTTCGGCGACGGCCAGTGAATCAGCGTCAGATCAACATAATCGGTGCGCAGCTTCTGCAGGCTCTCTTTCAGGCTGGCGATCAGCTTGTCTTTACTCAGGTTTTCGATCCAGATTTTGGTGGTGATGAACAGTTCATCACGCGGCACGCCGCTTTCCGCGATAGCCTGGCCAACAGCGGCTTCGTTTTCATAGATCTGTGCGGTATCGATAGTACGATAGCCCAGCTCCAGCGCCATTTTTACAGAGTTGATGACTACGTCGTCTTGCAGACGGAAAGTGCCAAGACCAAATGCAGGGATTGTCATGATTGATGTTCCTCGTTAATTATTCGTTTCGCTTAACTGAGGCCATTATGGGTGAAGGTTGGGTTGGGAAAAAGATCGATAAATGCAGAGGATTTTTGCTGATTTAGCAATAATTGGAATGGAGAAAACAAAAAAGCCCTGAGCGAATGCTCAGGGCTTTAAATAAGTGGCGGAACGGACGGGACTCGAACCCGCGACCCCCTGCGTGACAGGCAGGTATTCTAACCGACTGAACT